>WSSedL1CaDRAFT_10000002_pt1 | contig 200379 bp, 214 predicted proteins | sample WetSurSL1Cattail_FD_9464 | JGI IMG/M metagenome (IMG submission 9464)
CGTTTCACGATTTCTCTTCGGCACCTCGGTGACTCGTGGTCACCGATACACCTAACGCGCATCGTTTACAGCTGGGACTACCCGGGTATCTAATCCGGTTTGCTCCCCCAGCTTTCGTTCCTCACTGTCGGAGCCGTCCTGGTGAGACGCCTTCGCCACAGGTGGTCCCCCAAGGATTACAGGATTTCACTCCTACCCCTGGAGTACCTCTCACCTCTTCCGGTCCCTAGTCTGCCAGTATCCCTGAGACGCCTTCCGGTTAAGCCGGAAGATTTCCCCAGAGACTTAACAGACCAGCTACGAACGCTTTAAGCCCAGTAATAGTGGCCACCACTCGAGCCGCCGGTATTACCGCGGCGGCTGGCACCGGTCTTGCCCGGCCCTTTCTTCGCCAGTTATTTACACTGGCGGACAGCCTGATTTTACAGGCACTCGGAGTTCCCTTGTCACGATTTCTCGCATTGCAAAGTTTTCGCGCCTGCTGCGCCCCGTAGGGCCTGGATTCGTGTCTCAGAATCCATCTCCGGGCTCTTGCTCCCACAACCCGTACCGATTACAGGCTTGTTGGGCCGTTACCCCAACAACAACCTAATCGGCCGCAGACCCATCCTGAAGCGGCGGACCTTTGAACTACAGAGCATTCCAGCTTCCATAGTCTATGAGGTATTATCCCCAGTTTCCCGGGATTATCCCTCACTTCAGGGTAGGTTGTCCACGTGTTACTGAGCAGTATGCCGAGGTCTTACACCTCTCGACTCGCATGGCTTAATCGAACTCCGATAGCAGTGGCCTCTGGCAGGATCAACCAGAATTCTAAATTGTACATACGTACGCACACTAATATCTGAACCTTAATTCGAGGAATTAGCGGTTACTAAACAAATTTCCGCATTGCCAGTATCAACGTCAGAACCAACTCCGGTCAAGCCGGGTATTGTTGGATCTCCATCAAAGTTTTGCGTGTGTTCGTCGTGTTGTTCACTTGAACACGGGCTCATAATGTATGTTTCAAGGCTATTTATACCTTGTTACATGCTTTGTTTTGTGTTCGGAACCAAGCCCCGGAATTTCCGGTCGTTGTTGGTTCTTCACCACACGGTTTTCGTCGTGTTTTTGGTTTGAACACGGGCTTACAATGTAGGTTTTTTCGGTATATATACCTTATTGCCTTCATTTTCGGCCCATCTTCGGACCCGACACCCCTTTTTTACGGGAGTTTTCTTCGGGTCTTCATCAGAATTGTGGATCACATTATTCCACACACTAGCATTTAAGGGTTACTCCCCGGCCAGGCCCGGTTTTTCCGGGGAGATTGATTTGGGGGATTCTATATGCAGCTGCGATACTTGTACCGGCCAACCGGAACCGGGCACCGGGCCCGCATCGGGCGGATTTTCCCTGTACCGGCCGTGCGTTCCATGCCGCAGGTTCCGCGAAGATTCGCGGGGTTTCCCGGATCCCGGGAAATATCGGATAATACCGGCCGGATTCGCAGAATACGGCAGGTTTCCCGGGGAATCGCCTTGTCCGACAGCTTAGCCCGGACCGGGTCGCGCAGGGAACCGGCACGCGATCCCCCCACCCCGCGGCAGATCGCCCGGACGCGGGGGCCGTACATTTCCGCGCAGGTTTCCGGGCCGATCCCGGGCAGGATCGCGCACCCTGCCGCACTCTTCTTCCCGTCCAGGATACCCGCGGCCTTACATATACACTAAAAGAGCCGGACCTACACCGCCCCGGGTATTACTCAGCAGCTGCGAGCAGCAGCCGGTATAACCGCCCGGGCATGGTGGCCATCGGTACATGGGATGTTGGCAGTTCACGGCAGGTCCACCCTTCCCTGCGAGCTGCGATCTTCCGCATTGCTTCTGAAGTCACTGCGGCAAACTCGCTTTCCGTACACCGGATATAGGTTTTGAGCAGCGCCCGGATCTTTTCAGGATCGAACCGGATCTTTTCCGTATATGCTGCCGCAGGTTCCAGCCCGGGAACAGACAGGGGATCGATGCCGCTCTGGATAAACTGGTCAAAAAGAGATTCTCCCGGATCCGGCAGGGCTGCATCAAGGTAGACCAGGCGCCGGATCCTATCCGGCAGCCGGTCCGCGACTCCGGTAATGACCATCCCCCCGTAGCTGTGTCCGACAAGGATCACACTCTCTTTTCCCGCCGATTCGATAGTTTCAGAGATCTGCCCGATATGATCGGTAAGGTTATGCGTATGCTCGTTAGCAAGGGCGGGAGCAACGGCACGGTGGCCGTGCTCCTCAAGGGCTGCAACCGTCCCGTCCCAGTACCGGGCGCCAAGCCGGGTGCCCTCGGGAAAATTGTGCCGTTTTGTCAGACGGTTCCAGGTTTTGGCTGACATATTCCCCCCATGCACCAGGATATAGGTAGCCATCAAAAAGCAACTCTCCTGATTCTGACCTTTGTATCCGGGAGGCGATAATCCCTGCTGATGAAGGAAACGAAAAACAGGAAAAAAAGGATTGATGTTGTATCAGGGAACCGTCCGGTTACCCTTCCACTGCCGGCGCGGGGGCCGGGGCGGGTTCCTGCGGGACACCGTGGTCGTAGACCCGGGCAATGTACCGCGCAGAGAAGATCTGGACGAGCGGCTCGAGGACCAGCTGGATCAGCCATCCGACAAGCGGGATGAGCGCAAGGAGGGCGATGACCAGCCCGAAGAGGACGAGGAGCACGGCCACGATGATAAGCGCGAGGATGTACGCGCCCCAGCCGATCGTCTGGATGGTGGCGGTGAGCGCAGAGATCCGGAATGCTTCACGCATGCTGCCGGTCCGGGCAAAGCGCACGCAGCCCATATACGTGTACACGAGCGTGATCACGAGCACGATGAGCCCGATCATGAGGAGGAGGAATCCTGCGGTCATCATGGTGCCCATCGGAGCCGTCCGCGACATGGCCCCAAAAACGATCATGACAAACGAGGCAATGAGGATGACAAGCGCCGGGATCATCCAGACCAGGGCGACGATAAAGAGCTTGATGCCGTCAAGGTAGAGCGCGCCAAACGATTCGAATCCCGGCGGCTGTGCCGACCCGCGGAAGATCCTGACCAGGTACCCCGAGACGATGAACGAGAGGAGCAGGCCGATAAAGCCGAGCAGGATGATCTGCATCCAGGGGAGGTTGCTCCACTGGAACTCTCCCGTAGCGGAGACCAGGGTCTTGGGATCGTACAGGAAGTTGATGAGCGCAAACGGCAGGCTGCACAGGATAAATACCAGCCACGTGACCGGCTTTTTGAAGAGGGCAGCCTTGGTATACTGCGCTGCCTCTGAAACTAGTGCTCCGTAATCCATAATACTACAACAGTACTGCGGGCACAGGATAAAGGTGATGCGGGGAGGATCGGGCAGACAGGATCGGATGCCCTACCCCCCACAGGGTCACATGGTGCGTTTTTGTTTTTGGCCGGTTGCACCGTGCTAAAAAACGATAGAATAACCGCTCCACCAGGCCCGTATTTTACGCCGTAGCATGTGCAGGGAGCGGTTTTTTTAGCTGTTTTTGCGGATCTATTTGCAAAAACAGTTTTGCACCATGCCATGCGTGATGCGACCACCAAGATTTTCTTTTGGTCCGGAAAAACAGGGCAGTATATGCCCGTGTTTATCCCCCGCAAGGCAAAAAAGTGTGCCAACCGGATCCTGAAAAGCCCGGTGACCGATATCAGCGCCTTTGCAGCACTGGTCCGGAGCCTTATCCGGTTAAATCCTCTCGGATGCACATCATACAGTTCCGTGAGGAGGAATTATCCCCCGGTCAAGGTTATCCGCGAGAGGTATACGGCAAAATTCGTGTATACGAATCCTGCAGGAAAACGTATCGGGACAAGCTCGGAGGTCTATGACTCGGTAGACGGGTACGAGACCGGGATTGCCGCCATGATCTCGAACCTGGCAAATATCCAGGCCCACCGGGGGAAATGCCGGCATGTACAGGAGTCCGACCTCTTCTCGGCGATCCTGAAATGCCATGACCCTGACGACGGGATCTACTTTGTCTGCCTTGCAAGGAACAGCATCGCGGTATCATCGTATACCGGGGATAGTATCAGGAAAAAGGTGGAGATGTGGGCAGATTCTGTCCCGGCGCTTGCCTGAATCCGGAATCCGCCGGGCCTGCACCCCGGTAAGGCAGGAATAAGAGCAGTTTTCGACAGGTTCATGACAAACCGGCCCCAATCTCCGTGACACATGACCGTCACGCAGCTCGACCGGTTCTTCCATATTACCGAACGGGGTTCCACGTTCCGCCGGGAGATCGTTGCCGGCCTCGTGACGTTTGTCTCCATCGTCTACATCATCATCGTCAACCCGGGGATCCTCAAAGCCGCCGGGATCCCGTACGAGGCCTGCATGGCGGCAACGATTGTTACCGCCGCGATCGGCTGCATTATCATGGGCGGGTACGCGAACCGCCCCTTTGCCGTGGCGACCTACATGGGCGAGAACGCCTTTGTCGCGTATACCGTAGTCGGCGTCCTCCATTACCCGTGGCAGGCGGCCCTCGGGGCGGTCTTTGTGAGCGGCATCCTCCTTGTCGTCCTGACCCTCACGGGGTGGCGTTCGGTGATGAGCGAGGCCGTTCCCGCCTCGTTAAAACTGAGTTTCTCTGTGGGAATCGGGCTCTTTCTGGCGTTTGTCGGCCTGATCGACGCGGGGATCGTTGTGGTCGGGAGCGGGAGTGTCCCGGTGGAGATCGGGAACCTGCACACGCCGGCGGTCCTGCTCGCCATCATGGGTTTTGTCCTGACCGGGATCCTGATCGTCAAAAAGGTCCCGGCTGCGATCCTCGTGGGGATCCTTGCCACCGCCGGCCTTGCCTTTGCCTTCGGGGCTGCTCCCCTGCCCACCGGGGTGGTCTCCCTCCCGCCGGACATCTCCCCGACGTTTCTCCAGCTCGATCTTTCGGGGGTTTTCACGCTCGGGATGTTCCCGGTGGTGCTCACCCTCTTTACGATGATGTTTCTCGATACCATGGGAACGCTCATCGGCCTTGGCGCCCGGGCCGGGTTCCTTGACAGGGACGGGAATATCCCGGACGTGCAAAAGCCGTTTCTCGCCGATGCCCTTGCCACAACGGCGGGCGGGCTGCTCGGGACCACCACGAACGGCGTCTTTGTCGAGTCCGCGGCCGGGATCGAGCAGGGAGGGCGGACCGGGCTCGTGGCGATTGTCGTGGGCGGCCTGCTGCTCCTCGCCCTCTTCTTTGCCCCGCTCTTCTCGGCAATACCGGCGCTCGCCACCGGGCCGGTGCTCATCCTTGTCGGCCTCATGATGCTCCAGCCGGTAACACGGATAGACTTCTCCGATTATGCCGAAGTGATTCCGGCATTTACCGTGATCGTGATGATGAGCTTCACGTATAATATCGGGGTCGGGATGTGTGCCGGGTTTGTGCTCTGGCCGGTCTTTGCGGCGGTCAAAGGGAAGTTCCGCGAGATCCCGCCGGCCTGCTGGGCGCTCTGTGTACTCTGCCTGCTCTTCTTTGTCTTCTATCCCTACTGATCAGGATTTTTTTTACTGCATCCTGCGATAGTTTATTTCCGCCCGTGCTCGCGGATATATGCGTCAAGGGCCAGACGGGTTGAGTGACAGATATCGGCATGGTTGTATCGGGATCGGCTTCTTTTGGACCGATCCGATACTGAGGGGATAGTTTAGAACGCACTGGAGAACAATGAATTGCAGGAGACAGAATTCAAGGAAAACCCGTGACGGCGTTCCAGAAACCCTTACTCCGCCAGAGGGCCTGTCGGGTTTCCTTCCTCATCTTCTTTTACTACCTGCACGTACACATCCCCGAAGAACTCTTCCTGCCGGATGCTGCACCGTCCGTCGAGGGCAATAAAGAGGAGCGGAAGATAGACCTCGGGAAGCTTCCAGCCAAGGTCCTTACAGAGCTCGGCAAGGGTGATCTCGGTTGTCGGGTCGGCATTCGCGAGGCACTCCTCGATGATCTGTCGGGATGAATCCTGGTACCCCTCCTCGTGCGCGATGCTGACCACATCGTCGGCTTCGACCAGGTAGTCCTCATCCGGCGGGGGCAGGCGGCGGCGCCTCCGCTCTTCTTTTTCAAGGTTCTTGAGCTCGATGATCAGCTCGAAGAGCGTGACCGGGCTCTTCCGCAGGTTTTTCCGGTCGAGCCGGCGCTGGATCTCCCGTTCCAGCCGTTCGATAGGCCCGAGCCGGCTCTCGTCCGCGAAATCGGGATCCTCGGTAACGTCGTAGTCCCCGTCTTCCCCGTCACCCTCCTCGTCGTCCGATGCAACGTCCAGCTGTTCGGACTTCATCCGCAGGAGTGTTGCCGCGTAAAAGAGCGTTCGCCCGGAGATCTGGAGATTGAGCTGCCGGCACCGCTCCAGCTCGGAGAGGAACCGGTCCGTCACCTCGATAATATCGATGTTCCAGGGATCGATCTCGCCCCGTTCGGCAAGGCCGACCAGGATCTCGACCGGGTCCTTGAACATCTCCGGCTCGGGTTCCGGTGCGGCCGGCGCAGTCTCCGGGGCCGGCGCCGGGCCGGAACCGTCGGGGCCCGCGGTCCCGACACCTCCGGTATCAGGAGTCTCCGCGGCAGCTCCTTCCCCAGCCGGGACAGGTACCTCTTCTATCGCCGGTGCTGGCACGCTGGCTGGTTCCCCGGAGGGAGCCGGCGCTTTTGCCGCCCGCTTCTTCTTTTTGCCCGGTTCAGCCATTCACCTTGACCCCGGTAACGAGCGTGCTCTTGTCCGGCCGGATCGTCACGCCCATGATCCGTTCGGCTGCCTCGATCATCGGTTTACGCAGTGAGACGATGACAAACTGCGACGTGGGGGCAAGTTCTGAGATCATCGCCGCGATCCGTTCCACGTTCGCGCCGTCGAGCGACATATCCACTTCATCGAAGGCGTAGAACGGCGCCGGGATATAGCGCTGGATGGAGAGGATAAAGGCAAGGGTGGTGAGCGACTTCTCCCCGCCCGAGAGCGAGGAGAGCAGGTGGACTTTCTTGTCCCGGGGCTTGACCGCAAACGTGAGCCCGCCGGTGAAGGGGTCTTCCTCGTTTTCAAGGACCAGGTTGCCGCTCCCGCTCGTGAGCCGGGCAAAGATCTCCCGGAAGTTTGCATCGATCGTCTTAAAAGCGGTCATGAACGCCTCGAACTTCATCTGCTCGTACTTCTGGATACGCTCGATGAGGTTCTCCCGCTCTTTCGAGAGCGTGTCTTTGCGCTCGGTCCGCTCCTGTACCTGGTGCTCGATCTTCTCGTACTCCTCGATGGCGAGCATGTTCACGGCACCGATCTTGTGGATGGCAAGCTCCGCGTCCGCGATCTTGCCCTCGATCTCGGTGAGCGTGAGATCGGTCGTGACCTCGCCGACAATGGCTACGAGCGCGGCGATCTCCGCAGCGAGCGCGGCGGCCCGTTCCTCGAGGGCGGTGAGCTGGGCTGTGAACCGTTCCTTGTCGGAATCGAACTTGATGATCTTCGTCTCCGACGCGTGCATGCTCTCGGAGATCTCCGTCCTCTTCTTGCGCAGCTCCTCGATCTCGCCCGAGAACTGCTTCTGCTTCTCTTCGAGGTCGGCAATCACGGCCTTGTGGGCCGCGATCTGGTCGTTTGACCCGGCGATCTCGGTATCGATCTGCCGGTTGCGCTCGTCGAGCCGGGCACGTTCCTCGCCCAGTTCCCCGACCCGGGCCGTAAAGTGCTGGCGCTCGCGGGAGGCATCGTTCATGTCCGCCTCCTTGTTCCGCAGGCGGCGTTCGGCCTCCTCGATCTCCTTTTTCTTCTTCTCCATCTGGTCGGTGAGGGCCGGGATGTTCGTGTCGTCGAGTTTCTTCTTTATCGCATCGATCTCTGCCTGGATCCCGTTGATCGCCTCGGTCACCGTGTCGAGTGCGCCTTCAAGGGCGGCAAGTTCCGCGGCGCTGCTGCCGGTCTCTTCCTTCTGCCGGGCAACGGCGGCCTCTATCGTCTGCTTCTCGACCGTGATCGCCTCGAAGCGCCGGGTGTACTCCTCGTTTACCGCCCCGGACCGGGCCACGTTCTGGTCGATCTCGTTCCTTTCTGCCCGCTTTGCATCGACTTCCTCGGTCAGGCGCTTCACGCCCGCTTCAAGGGTCGATGCCTCGCCCGCGAGCTCGGCAAGGTGGGAACGGATCCGGACAATCTCGTCATCGACCGCAGCGCCGAATCCCCTGACCTGCTTCTTTGCCGAACCGCCGGTCATTGCCCCGCTCCGCTCCAGCAGTTCGCCGTCGAGGGTGACCATCCGGTACTTCCCGATCAGCTTCCGTGCCCGTTCCAGGGTGTCCACGACAACGGTCGCCCCGAGCGCAATGGCAAAGGCCTTGTCGTACACCGGGTCGTAATCGAGCAGGTTGACCGCGTAATCGACAACGCCGGCCTCTTTTACCGGCGGGAGCTGCGGGGGCTTGAGCTTGTTGAGCGGGAGGAAGGTGACCCGGCCCAGCCGCTCGTCCTTGAGGTACCGGATCGCATCCGATGCAATCTGGTCGGTGTCGCAGACCACGAACTGGAGCTTGTTTCCCGCAGCAACGTTGAGGGCAGTGGCGTACTCGGGCGGCGCCCGGCCCAGCTCCATGATGGTCCCATGGACGCCTTCCATGGCCTTTACGGCCTCGATGGCCCTGCCCCCGGACTCGCCCCGGGCCTGCTGGGCGGCTTCGAGCCGGATCGCGTCCTGCTCGGCATCCTTCATCTCGCCGCGGAGCCGTTCGAGCGAGGAGCGCTGGGCAAAGAGGGAGCCTTCGAGCTCCGAGAGGTTCCGGTCGAGCCCCTTCTTCCGTTCGGCAAGATCGGTGACCGACTTTTCGTTCTCCGCGAGCTGCTTCTGCTTCTCTGCGTACTCCTCATCGAGCTGTTTCTGGAGCGCAACCAGGCGTTCGAGCTCGCTCGTCCGCATCCGGCTCTTCTCGATGAGCATGTCCTGCTGGTGGAGGATGCCGGACCGTTCGCCCTTCTTTGCCTCCGCCGCTTCCATCAGGGCAAAGAGTTTCTGCCGGGACTCTTCGGTGTCCGAGGAGTACTGCCGGATCTCCGTCTCGATCTTCTCGAGCTGGGCCTTGTCCGTTGCCACCTCCATAGCGATATTCGTGCGGTCGATGGAGAGCGTGCGGATCTGGTCGGAGAGCTCCTGGACCCGTGCCTCGGCCCTTTTCGTATCGGCAAAGACCCGGTTGATCCCTTCGAGGTTCGTCTCCTTGTCCTTCTTTAACCGGGCTATGGTCTGCTCGGCGAGCTTGATCCCGCTCTTTGCCTCTTCGAGGTCGGCGATCAGCTTCAGGTACTCGGGGCCGCTCTTCTGGTTGATCAGCTCGTCGACATCGGCAAGGTCGGCCTTGAGGTAGGCGAGCTCGTTCTCTTCGATGCTCCGGTCGGATGCGATCCGTGCGATCTGGATCTTCTGCTCCTCTGCCGATGCAAGGATGGTCAGGCGTTCCTTTTCCTTGTCGTGGAGCTGGGCAGCGGAGCGGCAGCCCTGGTAAAAGGCGAGCTCCTTTTGCCACTTCTGGTATTCGAGGGCGTGCTCCCGCTCTTTCTTGAGCTCGTTTGCCCGTTTCGTGAGTTCGAGCAAGAGGAGCTCTTCGCGCTCGATGCGCTCCCTTACCACATCGAGTTCCGAGAGCGCCTGCTGTTTTTTCGTGTCGAACTCGGAGACCCCGGCGATCTCGTCGATGATCTTGCGGCGCTCGAAGTCGCTCATCTCCATGATCCGGGTCACGTCGCCCTGCATCACGACATTGTAGCCGTGCGGGATGATCCCGAACTTTGAGAGGTGGTCGACAATATCGCTCTGCTTGCAGAGCCGGTCGTTCAGGTAGTTGTAGCTGTAATAGCCGTTCCCGGTCTTCTTGATCCGGCGGCGGATCTTGGTCCCGTCGGAAAACGCAATGGCAACCTCGGCAATGTTCTTGCCGGAGTTGAGGTTGATGAGATCGGTGAGCTTCTCGGCCCGGAGGTTGCGGGAACTCGAAAGTGCGAGGACAAAGAGGATGGAATCAATAATATTGCTCTTGCCGGAGCCGTTCGGGCCCGATATGACGGTAAAACCCTCTAAAAAGGGAATTTTTGTCTTCTTTGAAAAAGACTTGAAATTATCTATCTCCAGCTCTGTGATGTGCAAAGATCCGGCTCCCTGGTACAGGCTTACTTCTTTGCAGGATCTTTAGACTTGTCCTCTTCGACCGCGTAGATGAGGTCGCTCTGTTTGGGCTTTGCGGAGATCCCCTTCTTGTTCCGCCCGTAGCCGGCAGAAGCAACGATGTAGTCCTTGTCCCCGCGTCGGGGTTCGAGTTTCATGGTCCCATCGGGCTGCATGATCATATCCATGGCGGGTTCTGCCGGGGCCTCGGGTTCGGCTTCCGCTGCACGGGAACCCCTGCGGATAATGACCGTGCTGCCACCGGCCTGGGGCGCTGCCGAGGCATTGCCGGATACCGCGCCGGGCACCTGTGAGCCCTGGACGATCGGCTGCATGCGCTTGAGCTCCTGGCGGCTGCGCTCCTCGGTCTGCTTGGACATCTTCATGGCAATCGACTTCAGGTCAAGGAGTTCCTGGGTGAGTCCCTTGACGAGCGCTTCCATCTCGTTGACCTTCTTTTCGAGCGCTGCAACGCGGTCCTCGCCTGCACCGCTTCCTGCGTTTTCCATCATCTTGATCACTCTCTCCTTTTCTTCAAGTTCGAACTCGAGGTACCTGATCTTTGCTTCCGGTCGAACCATGCCTAACCTGTATATGTTGTGATATATACTGGTGCGGCGCACTCCTTATTAATAATAGTAGTGATCTGCAGATGAGGAAAAAAAGGTTTGTGCCTGTTTGCTTTACCAAATGAGGCGCGGGGCTCCCCCGGGAGGTCGTTTTGGCCCCGTACGCGCTGTTTTACCCCCGCCCCGGGTCAGGGCGACCGGCCCTTGTGCGCTGCAGATCCGATCCCTTTGAACGGTACCAAAGAAAAGGTATTACCTGATCCACGCCAACCTTTTTCCATATGTCGTATCTATCCCAAACCGATCCAGAAATTGCAAATATTATAGAGATGGAGCGGCTCCGGCAGACGAACGGCCTGGAGCTGATCGCTTCCGAGAACATTGTCAGCCGTGCGGTGCTCGAAGCGATGGGTTCGATTATGACCAACAAGTACGCCGAGGGCTACCCGGGGAAGCGGTACTATGGCGGCTGCGAGTTCCACGATATGGCAGAGAACCTCGCCCGCGACCGGTTAAAGAAACTCTTCGGCGCACAGCACGCAAATGTCCAGCCCCACTCGGGCACCCAGGCAAATATGGCAGTCTATTTTGCCAACATGAAACTGGGCGAGAAGATATTCTCCATGAAACTCAACCAGGGCGGCCACCTTTCTCACGGCGCCCCGGTCAGTTTCACCGGCAAATTCTACCAGGTCGCCCAGTACGGAGTAGACCCGAAGACGGAAGTTCTGGATTACGGCGCGGTCGGCGAGATGGCGAAAAAAGAGAAGCCGCAGATGATTGTGTGCGGTGCATCTGCCTACCCGCGGACCATTGATTTCAAGGCATTCCAGGAGATCGCCGATGATGTAGGCGCCTTCTGCATGGCGGATATCGCCCACATTGCCGGCCTCGTGGCCACCAAGCAGCACCCGACCTCTGTCGGCGTCGTGAACTTTACGACCACTACGACCCACAAGACCCTCCGCGGCCCCCGCGGCGGCGCGATCATGTGCAACGAGGAATATGCAGCGGCAATCGACAAGGCGGTCTTCCCGGGCATGCAGGGCGGCCCCTTAATGCACGTCATCAGCGCAAAGGCAGTCTGCTTTGAAGAGGCGCTCAGGCCCTCGTTTACCGAATACAACAAGCAGATCATCAAGAACGCAAAAGTGCTCGCCGAGACCTTAATGAACAACGGCATCCGGCTCGTTTCGGGCGGCACCGACAACCACCTGATGCTCATCGACCTCACCAACCAGCACCTGACCGGCCTCGAGGCCGAGGTTGCCCTGGGTAAGGCAGGCATCACGGTCAACAAGAACACGATCCCGAACGAGACGAAAAGCCCGTTTGTCACGAGCGGTCTCCGGGTAGGTACCCCGGCCGTCACCTCGCGGGGCATGAAAGAGGCCGAGATGCGCCAGATCGGGAACTGGATCGCGTCGGTGGTAAAGGATATCAAGAACGAGACGCTGATCGCAAAGGTAAACGGGGAAGTCACTGCAATGGCGCAGAAGTACCCGATTTACCCGACAGTATAATAATCCCTTTTCTCATTTTCTATTTACAGGTGGTTTTTGGCAATGGTCACCATACTTGACGGGAAAGCAGTATCGGAAAAGCGGCTCGAACTCACAAAAGAGGCGATCGGCGAATCCGGCCTGTACCCGCGCCTTGCCACCGTGATTGTGGGAAGCGACCCGGCCTCGCAGATGTACGTCCGGATGAAGCACCGGGCCTGCGAGCGCGTGGGGATCGGCTCGGTCGGGATCGAGATCCCGGACGATGCCACCACGGCAAAGGTGCTGGAGACCGTTGCCCGGCTCAATGCGGACAATGATATCAACGGCATCCTCGTCCAGCTCCCACTCCCGAAACAGATCGATACCGATAAGGTCATCTCCGCGGTGAAGATCGAAAAGGACGTGGACGGGTTCCACCCCACGAGCCTTGGCCTCTTAATGAGCGGGAAGCCCTGCTTTACTCCATGCACCCCGACCGGGATTATGACGATCTTAAAAGAATACAACATACCGGTTGCCGGCGCACGGGCCGCAGTCGTGGGCCGGAGCATCGATGTGGGACGGCCGATGGCAGCGCTCCTCACGAACGCCGATGCAACGGTCACCATCTGCCACAGCAAAACCCGTGACCTCCCCGGGGAGCTCCGACGGGCCGACATCCTGGTCTCGGCCATAGGAAAAGCTCACTTCATCACACCGGAGATGGTCAAACCCGGCGCGGTTGTCATCGATGTCGGGATCAACCAGCTCAACGGGAAACTCGTGGGCGACGTTGATTTCGATGCAGTAAAAGAGGTAGCATCCGCGATTACCCCGGTTCCCGGGGGTGTCGGTCCCATGACCATTGCAACGCTCATGGAGAACACTTTCACCGCAGCGCAGAGGATGCAATGAAGACCTGCACCGTGAACAAGCTGGTGATCGGGGGCGATGCCCCGGTCCGGGTCATGGGCGTCATCAACGTGAGCAACGAGTCCTTCTACGCCAACTCCTACGTTCCTCTCGAAGAAGTGCATGCAACGGCAGTAGCAATGATCGAGCAGGGCGCGGACATGATCGATCTCGGCGCCCGGAGCACTGCACCGAACACGCAGGCGATCAGCGGGAAGACCGAGGCGGAACGGGTCGAGGCGGCATTGAACGAACTCGACGGGAGCGGGATCACGGTTTCCGTGGATACGATGCACCCGGGAGTGCTTGCGGTCTGCCTGAACCACGATGTCCACGCGGCAAACGATATCGGGGGATTTATTTACCCGGCGTATGCGAAAGAGGTGGCTGACGCCGGCCTCCCTGCCTTCGTGATGGCGGCAAACCGGCAGCCCGGCGATCCCGTGGGGGTCGCCGAGACGCTTGCCTCGCTCGAAGGCGTCATAAAAAGGTGCGATGAGGCCGGGGTAAAAGAGTACGTGCTCGACCCGGGCGTCGGGATCTGGACCCCAATGCGGTCGGTCGAGGACGACTGGGAACTCTGCCGGCACTTTGAGGAGTTTTTGAAATTTGACCGCCCGGTGCTAGCCGCGGTGTCACGGAAGACCTTTATCGGGATGCTCCTGAACCGCTATCCCGAAGAACGGCTCCCGGGCACCCTTGCCGTGACCATGGAGCTGTTACAAAAAGGCCCGTCCATCATCCGGACCCACGATGTGGCGGCCACCCGGGATATCATGAAAGTCCGCGAGCGCATGACGAGGCCGTAGATGAAGAACTCATATACGGTGATCGGCCTCTCCACGGGGATCATCCGTCCCGGCGACCCGTTTGTGGACCGGATCATCGAGTCGGCAAAAGCGGCCGCCGGGGGATTTTGTGACGGCGATGTCCTGGTCCTTGCCGAGACCGCTGTTGCCACCGCGGAAGGACATGTCATCCATCTCGATGCGGTAACGCCGTCTTCCCGTGCAGAGGAGCTGGCAAAGAAGCACCACATGGACCCCCGCACCGTGGAAGTGGTCCTTGCCGAGAGCGACGATATTGTCGGGGGGATCCCGGGGTTCCTGCTCTGCATGAAGCAGGGCACCCTGCTCCCGAATGCAGGGGTGGATGCCTCGAACGCCCCGCCGGGCTGTATTGTCCCGCTGCCAAAGGACCCGGATGCAAGCGCAAAGAGGATCCGCAGGGAGATCGAGAGCCGGTGCAGCGTCTCTGTCGGGGTGCTTGTTATCGACAGCAGGACACATGCCATGCGGCTGGGGTGTTCCGGCGTTGCCATCGGGTGCTCCGGGATCGATTCGGTGATCGATGACCGGGGCAGGAGCGACCTCTTCGGGCGCAAGCTCGAGGTGACTAAACGGGCCGTGGCCGACAACATCGCCTCAGCAGCAGAACTGGTCATGGGCGAGGCCGATGAATGCACGCCGGCCGTTATTGTCCGGGGACTGGGCATGCCCATCGGCGACCAGGAAGGCGTCGGGACCATCGATGCCGACGAATGCCTGTTCATGGGCGTATTCCGCAGGGGCAGGCAGGAATAGGCCCTTTAAAAAACGAGAACCTCTTTTTTTAATTCCCGGAACTTGTTCCGGGTTTGGTAAAATTACCGGCACCGTATTCCGCCGGATCCTGATGGGGGTTACGCCCGCTTCGCAATGATAAGCTGGACCACCGATTCACTGGAAAATGTTCCCGAAGGTTCGAGTGCAAGCAGGCTTTTGGTGAGCCGGTCGCGGAACTCGGCATTGCGCTCGCCGAGAAGAACCGGGTCGATGTACGAGGTGCTGAGCTGGTGGCCGATGATCTCGTCCACGGTAAATGTCTCGCGGACCGGGAATTCCACAACTTCGAAGGCCGAAAACGGGGACCGGGCAAAGACGTCTTCATGCCGGTCCTTCTCATTGCCGAGCTTCTTTTTAAGGCGCCCCGAATAGTCCCACGAATCGCCGAGCATCTCCGTTAGGACCTCTTTTACCGCCCGGCCCCACCCCTCATGGAGGTGAGAGAAGAACCCGTCGGTCCGGCTCAGGCAGGCTACCCCCCCACCGGGCCCTATCAGGGTATCGAGGGCACAAAGAACCGCTGGCCGGTCCATCCAGTGGAACGAGAGCCCCATGGTGCAGAGCCGGAGCGGTGGAAGGCCAAGGGCCCCAAGGGTCGTATCGGAGCCGGCAAGCCAGGAAATACCGGGGACCCGGTCTGCTCTGGCCCGGCTGCGGCCCGCTTCGCGCATCTCCGGGTCAGGGTCAACAGCATAGATCTTCAGGCCGCGCCGGGCAAGGGGAAGCGCCACGTTCCCGGTCCCGCAGCCGAGATCGAGGACTGCCGATCCCGGGGCAAGCGAAAACCGGGAAACGATCGTATCAAAGACCTCTGCCGGGTAGCCCCTGCGGTACCGGGCATAATAGCCGGCCTTGCCGCAAAAGAAGCCGGTATTATTGGATTTATCCGAATTTTTGCTGTTCCCGGCCATGTTCCCTCTGGTGTACGGGTATTGGATTTTGCGGGCCAAAACCGTTCCCCACACGGCATCATCCAGCAGGCATAATTTTCCAGGAGGTATACAGTATTATCAGAAGGATTCATGAAGATCGCATTTGTTCTCTACGATGGCGTGACGCTCCTTGATTTTGCCGGTGCGTACGACCCGCTCACCCGGCTCAGGACCAGGGGCTTTGTGCCGGATCTGGAATACTGCACCTGTGCACGGCAGGAACGGATCCGGTCGTTCGAGGGCGTTGAACTTGCAGTGGACATGGTCAGCCCGGATCTTTCGGGATTCGATTACATTGTCATTCCCGGCGGGAACGTAATAGCAGACCTCCTCCGGGACCGGAAGTTTATCGCATGGCTTTCCATTGATCCGGGGAAAACAACCGTTGCCGCGGTCTGCGGGGGCGTACTGCTCGCCGGGGCGGCGGGGATGCTCAAGACCCGGCGGGCCACCACGAACCCGGCCCTCACGGAGATCCTCAGGAAATTTGCAAAAGAGGTATCGAAAGACCGGGTTGTGGATGACGATCGCGTGATCACGGCCGGGGGCGTGACCGCCGCCATTGACATGGGGCTGTACCTTGCAGAAAAGATCGCCGGTCCTGCTGCACGGGCCGCGATCCAGAAACAGATGGACTACCCGTACTATCCTCCGGGGCCGGCCTGATGACCGGGCTCCGTCTCCATACCCGGCGTCTCGATCTCATTCCTGCAGACCGTGAGATCCTGTCCGCCGATCTCCATGACCATACGGAGCTTTCCCGGCTGCTGGATGCAGAGATCCCCGCAGCCTGGCCGCCTTCTGAAATGAACACAGAAGTCCTCGCCGAGTTCCTCCGGATGGAGACCGAACAGACCGATCCGTTCTTTGCCTGCTGGTACTGGGTGCTGGACGAGCCGGAGGCAAAGAGAAGAATCCTTGTCGGGAGCGGCGGGACCGGGACCGCATACGATGAGCCGGGGACCGTGCTCATCGGGTATTCGGTGCTCGATGCATTCCAGGGCCGGGGATATGCCACCGAGGCGGTACGGGAGATGATCCCGGCAGTCTTTTCCTATCCCCGGATCCTGCGGATCATGGCAACGACCTTTCCGGAACTCAAAGCATCCCTCCGGGTCCTTGAAAAGACCGGCTTTACCTGTACGGGACCGACAACACCCGGGTCGGGACTTGAGGAAGGAACGCTCGGGTTTGTGCTGGACCGGAGTGCGTGGGAGACCGCCTGCCGGCATACCTCCGATCCCCGACCGCGTGATTCATAGGATCCGACAGACGATCCTCTAGGGAAGAGCATGGCACCACCCCAGCAGGGACCGGATGATTCCCGCAATAAGCCGTTTCTCACCGGTCCCCCGTTTTACCTCAAAGAGTTCGAGGATTCTTACCGGTACATCATCGACGAGTACGAGGTGCAGCCCAAAAAAATTGCCATTTTTATGCCCTGCGCCATGAAAAAGCCGTACAGCACGAGCCCGAGCCACCAGCTCATCCGGATGATCATCTCGCAGGTCTTCGATGAGTCCCAGTACCACATCGTGATCTTCGGCACCTGCGGGATCGTGCCTACCGAACTTGAAACCATGTACCCGTATGCCCACTACCGGTACATGCTCGGGAAGTGCAATGACGACAAGGTAAAAGAGGACTTCCTTGCGGTTGAGACCGACCGGGTGGCCGGCTATCTGGAAAAGACCCGGGATACCTATACCTACCGTGTCGGGTACTGCATCGGCCTTTTCCGCGAAGCGATGGTCCGGGGATCCAAAAAAGCCGAAATCCCTCTCGACCTCCTCCTCCCGACAAAGGACATGATCGAACGGGTGATCGAGGAAGAAGAGTGCCGGTTCCAGGAAGGGAGCCTCTCGATGGACGAGTACCTGGGCGAGTTCTGCGACTCCCTTATCCGGTTCAGGAACGAACACCCGGACCTGAAACGTTCCGGGTAACGGGGACGTTTCTTATTCACAGGTATGTCCGGGAATTTGCCGGCAGGTTTTGGTATCACTATGTACCGGTAGGGGGCATACGTTGAACGCCCGTAAAAATACTAAAAATATCAAATTTGTACCATAATGTATATATTCGTACAAAGTAATCTCTTAGTATGCAGACCAAGATCCTCCTTGACGAGGAGCAGATCCCAAAAAAGTGGTATAATGTCCAGGCAGACCTGCCCTCGCCGCTCGACCCCCCGCTTCACCCGCAGACCCACAAACCCATCGGCCCCGCAGATCTTTCCGCGATCTTTCCCATGGAACTGATCCGGCAGGAAGTAACGACCGATAAGTACGTGGATATCCCCGAGGAAGTGCGGGAAGTGTTCCGGCTCTACCGCCCAAGCCCACTCTACCGCGCCCACCGGCTGGAGAAGTTCCTGAAGACCCCGGCAAAGATCTACTACAAGTGGGAGGGCGTGAGCCCGGCCGGGAGCCACAAGACCAACACTGCGATACCGCAGGCGTATTATAACAAAAAGGCAGGTATCGAGCGGATCGCAACCGAGACCGGCGCCGGCCAGTGGGGCTCAGCCATGTCCTTTGCAACCATGCTCTACGGTCTGGAATGTACCGTGTACATGGTCCGGTCGAGCTACACGCAGAAGCCGTACCGGAAATCCATGATGCAGGTCTGGGGAGCGGAGTGTATCCCGAGCCCGAGCACTAAGACAAAGTCCGGGCAGGCCGTTCTCGCAAAAGACCCCGATACGCCCGGGGCGCTCGGGATTGCAATCTCCGAGGCAGTCGAGGATGCGGCAAGCCACAACAACACGAACTATGCACTGGGCTCGGTCCTCAACCACGTCTGTCTCCACCAGACGGTGATTGGCCTTGAGTGCCGCGAGCAGCTGGCCTCGGTCGATGCGTACCCGGACGTAGTGATCGGCTGCGTGGGCGGCGGCTCGAACTTTGCCGGCATCTCGTTCCCGTTTGCCGGGGACAAACTGACCGGGAAGCACAAGGACGTGGACATCATCGGCGTCGAGCCGGCCTCGTGCCCGAGTCTCACCAAGGGGCTCTACACGTACGACTTTGGCGACGAGGCGGGCTACACCCCGCTCATGAAGATGTTCACGCTCGGCCATGACTTTGTCCCGCCGGCAATGCATGCCGGGGGCCTGCGCTACCACGGGGACTCGCCCATAGTATCAAGGCTTGTCCACGACGGCGTGATGCGGGCGGTCGCTTACCACCAGAGTGAGGTATTCGAGGCGGCCCAGACCTTTGCCCGGACCGAAGGGATCATCGTTGCTCCCGAGGCCTCCCATGCAGTAAAAGGAGCCGTCGACGAGGCGCTCGCATGCAAAAAGACCGGCGAGGAAAAGACGATCCTCTTCAACTGCACGGGCCATGGCAACTTCGACATGACCGCGTACGATGCATTCTATTCCGGCAAGCTCGTGGACTACGAGTACCCGGACGAACTGATCAAAGAAGCCCTCGGGCGGATCCCGAAGATCGAATAACCTTTTTTTATGCCCGTCCTTGGTCTCATCATAAACCCTGTCGCCGGCATGGGCGGGTCCGTGGGCCTCAAGGGAACGGACGGGAAAGCAGACGAGGCCCAAAAGCGGGGAGCCGTACCGCATGCACAGGACCGTGCAGCGACTGCACTGGCACCCCTAAAAGATCTCCCGGATCTCACGTTCCTTACCTGCAGCGGGGAGATGGGGGAGGACGTGCTCAGGCAGTGCGGGATCTCCCGGTACCGGATTGCGTATACCGCCAAAGGCAAGAGCACCGCGGATGATACAAAAAATGCTGTCCGTGCAGTTGTTGCAGAAGGGGCCGACCTGATCCTTTTCTGCGGGGGCGACGGGACCGCCCGGGATGTTTTTGCTGCTGCCGGCCGGGACGTGCCGGTCCTTGGGATCCCGGCAGGGGTGAAGATGTACTCCGCGGTCTTTGCCGTTGACCCGGCCTCTGCGGCAGGGATCCTTTCCGGGCCGTACACGATCACGGACGGCGACGTGGTTGACGTGGACGAGGAGGCATACCGGGCCGGCACGCTTGCCACTCGGCTGTACGGCATTGCCCGGGTTGCGGCCCGGGCCGGCATGACCCAACCCGCAAAACAGGTATTCGAGGAGGCTGACGAGGAGCGGGCAAAGGATGAGATCGCCCGGTTCATGGCCGAAGTGATGCTGCCGGACACGCTCTATATCCTTGGAGCAGGGACGACCACCGAGGCGATCGCCCGCCGCCTCGGGATGCCAAAAGCTCTTCTCGGTGTGGATGCGGCACTAAACGGCAACATCATTGCCGCGGATGCAGACGAGAAGACGCTGCTCTCCCTTACCGGAAAATATCCCGGTGCCCGGATCATCGTGAGCCCCATCGGGGCACAGGGATTTATCCTTGGCCGGGGCAGCCAGCAGATCAGCCCTGCGGTGGTGCGGCGGGTCGGGACAGACCGGGTGATCGTGGTTGCTACACCGCACAAGCTGCGTGAGACGCCGGCTCTTTACGTGGACTCGGGCGATCCTGAAATTGACGCCGGTTTTGGGCCGTCCGTCCTGGTCATATCAGGGTACCGGATCGCGCAACGAAAGAAGATCCACCGGGCGGAAGAGCAATAAAAAAAGAGGGGCGCCGGTTACAGCGGCACAACGGTCTTTTTGTACATCTCGTTTAAGACCTGCCCAAGACCCGCGTAGATTGCCAGGAATCCGCAGAGGATCCCTTCGTATCCCGCGATCACGGTGATCGTGCTGTTCCCGGTTGCATCGCCAAGTGCGAGCAAAAAGAACAGGATTGTTAACGTCCCGAACACCAGCTGGAGTGCCCGGTTTGCCTTTAAGGTCCCGATGAACATGACGAGCGTAAAGATCCCCCACATGGCAAGGTACGCGGCCATCGATGTTGCATCCGGTGCTGCGGCGAGCCCCAGTTTCGGGAGTACGAGCAGGGCCACCAGCGTCAGCCAGAACATCCCGAACGAGGTAAACGCGGTCGCCCCGAAGGTATTGTTCTTCTTCCACTCCTCGATCCCGGCGATCACCTGTGCAAGGCCGCCATAGAAGATCCCCATCGCGAGGATCATGGAGCCGAGTGCGAAGAAACCTGCATTGTGCAGGTTCAAAAGCACCGTAGTCATGCCGAACGCGACGAGCCCAAGGGGCGCCGGGTTCGCGGTCATATCCAGGTTTTTCACGGCCGTGGCCGTCTGTGTCGTGTCGGTCTGCATAGTTTCCTACTCCATTACCAATTCTCCTTCGTTTCCAGGTATTTGTACATTTTTATATGCCTGTCATTCTTCAAGTGTCGAGACATCCCCAGGGTCCATCCCCAGTTCTTTTGCCTTTAAGACCCGGCGCATGATCTTGCCGCTCCGGGTCTTGGGCAGTTTATCGACATACTCGATCTCGTGCGGGACCGCGATGGGCCCGAGCGTGATCCTCACGTGATATGCAAGGTCTTTGGTGAGTTTCTCGCTCGGATTGTTTCCCACGCGGAGGATCACAAACGCCTTGATGGAGTTCCCCTTGATCGGATCGGGTTTTCCAATCACTGCAGCTTCTGCCACTGCATGATGCGAGACAAGTGCACTCTCCACTTCGGCCGTCCCGATGTTGTGGCCCGAGACAATGATGATATCATCGGCCCGGCCAATCACCATGATGTACCCGTCAGTCCCTTTGACCGCAAGATCGCCTGCGGCATACATGCCGGGGATTGTCTCCCAGTACTTCCGGTACCGCTCGTCGTTCTTGTAGATCGTGCGCATCATGGACGGCCAGGGCTTTTTGATCGCCAGAAAGCCCCCGGTGCCCGGAGGGACCGGTATGCCGTCCTTGTTCACGACATCGGCCTCGACCCCGCAGACAGGTTTTCCGACAAAGCCGGGCCGCATGGGTTCCCCAACCATGGTGGTGATCATCTGCATGCCGGTCTCGGTCTGCCACCAGGTGTCCACGATCGGGCAGTGATTCTTCCCGATCACCCGGTAGTACCACTCGAACGCCTCCGGGTTGAGCGGCTCGCCCACCGACCCGATGATCCGCAAGGAGGAGAGGTTGTACTTGTTTGGCCACTCCTCCCCGACTTTCATGAACGTCCTTATCGCGGTCGGTGCCGTGTAGAAGACCGAGACCTGCTGTTCCTCGATCAGTTTCCACCAGCTGCCGGCGTCCGGGTAGTCCGGGGTGATCTCGGAGATAAAGACCGTGGCCCCCACCGCGAGCGGCCCGTACACGATATATGAATGGCCGGTGACCCAGCCGGGGTCGGCACTGCACCAGTAGATGTCCCGGTCCTTGATGTCAAAGACCATCTTTGTGGTGTAATATGTCCCGACCATGTAGCCGCCGCAGGTATGGACAACGCCTTTTGGCGTGCCGGTCGACCCGCTCGTGTAGAGGATAAAGAGTGGGTCTTCCGCGTCCATGACTTCTGCCGGGCACTCTGCCGGTTCTCCTTCCATGAGCCCGTAGAAATCGTGCTCGAATCCCGGGCGGAGCTCGACCGGCGGCTCTTTTCTCCTCCGGTGGATGACCACATGCTCCACGGACGGCGAGTTGTCGATGGCCTCGTGTACGGTTGTGATGAGCGGGATCGCCTTACCCCGCCGGATCGAGATATCCGAAGTGATGATCACTTTGGCTTCGGCATCGTTGATCCGCATGTTTAAGGCCGCGGTCCCGAACCCGGCAAAGACAACCGAATGTACTGCCCCGATCCGGGCGCAGGCAAGCATGGCTATCATCTGTTCCGGGACCATGGGCATGTAGATGCAGACCCGGTCGCCTTTTGTTACGCCGAGTTTTTTTAACCCGTTCGCGAACCGCGAGACCTCGCCCAGCAGCCGCTGGTACGAGTACACCCGCTCTTTATCGTTCTCGCCCCGCCAGATGAGAGCAACCTTGTTTCTCCGGTCGCTTTTCACGTGGCGGTCGAGACAGTTTTCGGTAATGTTGAGCTGTGCGCCAACAAACCATTTCGCGTACGGGTAGTTCCACGCGAGGACCTTGTCCCACGGGCGTTTCCATTCCAGTTCACCGGCGACCCCGGCCCAGAAGGCTTCGGGATCGGACAGGAATTTTTGATAAGCGGTTGTGTAATCGCCTATCCAGGAGTCGCGCCTGTACTGCACATCCGGGGTATAGTACTTCGCGTTCTCCACGAGCTTGACATCAAAGTCCTCGTTCATACATCCCCCCCAATATTTTACACTATTAATCATGACAAATTTGTATAAAATGTTTTGGCAGGTGAAATTCTGCCGCACCGGTAAATATTCCCCAATATATAAAACTCTGATCCTGATGAGCGCACCGGCCGGAAACGTGCCAAAGCCGAATCATTTCGCGTTAAATTCCAAACCAGGAATGATACGAGAATCATTATCTATCGGTGCCGGGTAATACTCTATTCAATGCTGGACAGAATGAAGGGCTGCATGCTCGGAGCGGCAGTCGGGGATGCCCTTGGCATGCCAAACGAGAGCACTACGCCGGCCCTCAACAAGATGCGGTACGGCTATCGCCGGGCCTACAAGGGTCACCCGAACGACACCCTCGCCCCGGGCCAGTTCACGGACGATACCCAGACCATGATCCTGGTCGCCATGCTCCTTGCCGACGGAAAATACACGGATGAGCGGTATGGGATCGCCTTGCGGGAACTCTACTCCCGCGAGGCGCTCCGGTTCCCTGACGGGTCCGTCTCCGCGGCCTGCGATCACATGTTGCGGGAAAAAGGCCATGCCTGCGGGGTCCGGTCCACGACCGCCGGCTGTATCCCTCCCGCCCTTCCTTTTGCCCTCACCTATCCCGATATCCACGAAGGTACCGAGCGGGCGGTCCGTGCCTGTTCGGTCACCCATACCCACCCCGGCGCCCACGCAGCAGTCTCAACCTTCCTCACGCTCGTGTACCATGCAATCCACGAGAGTCCCGACCCGGTACAGCTGGCACTTACCCGGGCAAAGAACGAGGACGAAGTGCTGGGGGCAAAGATCCATAACGCCCTCGCACTCGAAGAAGAAGGGATCGACACCGAAACCGCAGTCCTAAAGATCGGAAACGATGTCTCGCTCTACCACACGCTCCCGATTGCCTTTTTTTTGATCCGACGGTACCAGGTCCCGGCCGATCTCTTTACGGTCGCCGCCCACGTAGGGGGAAATACCGACACGATCGGCTTTTTGTGCGGGGCATACCTGGGGGCAAGCCGGGGAAAAGAGGCAATTCCTGCCGATCTGCTCGAAGGTCTTGAGGACCGGCAGCGGATCGAACTTCTGGCGCAACGGCTCTTTGACATTTATACCCGGAAACTCGAACGGTAACTTTTTTTGGCGGTGCCTGCGGGGCCCGGTCCAAAAATCAAAATTACGCGGTTGTTTTCCAAATAGCCGGGGGATTTCCCGTTCTTCCCGCAAAAGGTTTTAGTTTCCCTAAAGAAAAACATCCCTGTATGAAAGTTGCCATAGTCGGGGCATCAGGGTACGCGGGCGGCGAGCTGGTCCGCCTCCTGTGCCATCATTCCACCGCGAAGGTGACCTGCGTCACGTCGCGCAAACTGGCAGGGACCCCCCTGGACCAGGCCCATCCCCAGCTCAAGGGCTTAACCGATCTTGTATTCGAAAACCCCGGGCCGGAGAAGATCGATGCGGACGTTGCGTTCCTCGCGGTCCCGCACACGGCAGCGATGTCGATTGCGGGAAAGCTGCTCTCCCGGGGCATAAAAGTCGTGGACTTAAGCGCAGACTACCGGCTCCCCAAAGAGACATTCGAAAAGGTCTATGGCGTCCCCCACACGGACTACTTTGCAGCGCCCTACGGCATCCCCGAGCTGCACCGCAAAGAATACCAAAACGCGAAGTTCGTTGCAAACCCCGGCTGCTTCCCGACAGGCGCAACGCTCGCAGCGGCACCGCTTGCAAAATACGCACATACTGTGATCTTCGATTCGAAGAGCGGTGTGAGCGGGGCCGGCGACAACCCGTCGGCAACAACCCATTACCCCAATATCGGCGACAATGTCAACCCCTATAAGTGGACGAGCCACCGCCACCTTGCCGAGATGAAACAGGAGCTCGGCTTTTTGGGCTCAAAGGCAAAGGTCTACTTCACCCCCCATCTCGTCCCGGTCAACCGGGGTATCCTCACCACCGCCCACATCCTCCTAAACGAACCGCTGGAGACAAAAGAGGTGGAAAAAATGTACCGGGACTTCTACCAGGGCGAGTTCTTTGTCCGGTACCAGATGCCGATGCTTGCCGCGGTCCGCGGGAGCAACTTCTGCGACATCAAAGTCGAGAGCGAGGGCCTGCGGGTTGTCGCCGTCTCGGCGATCGATAACCTGGTCAAAGGCGCAAGCGGCCAGGCAATCCAGAATATGAACATCATGTGCGGCTTTAAAGAGACCGACGGCCTTGTCGCTGCCGGCCTGCTGCCATAACGGGAGGAAATTATGGTATACAAGAGCATCTGTGCGGTCAAGGGTGTTTCCGCATACGGGATCAAGGAAGGAAAATTCGGGCTCGCCCTGATCCGGGCAAGCGGGACTGCGGCCGGGGTCTTTACCCAGAACCTGGCCCGGGCAGCCCCCATCGAGTTGATGAAAAAACAGATCAAAGCCGGGAAACTCGAAGCGGTTATTGCAAACAGCGGCTGTGCCAATGCATACACCGGCAAGCGGGGTTACGCGGATGCACTGGAGATGACCGAGTACGCCGGATCGGCGCTCGGCCTTGAGGCAGCGGACATCGGCGTCGCGAGCACCGGGGTCATCGGCCGGTACCTCGACCTCCCGCTCATCCGCCGCCAGTGTGCAGAAGTTGCGCTCAGACTCGAAACCTCTCCTGCAGCAGAAGACGCCACGGTCCGGGCTATCATGACCACCGACACAAAGCCCAAACACGCCCTTGTCCGGCGTGAAGGCTTTACGATCGGGGCAATCGCGAAAGGCAGCGGCATGATCGCCCCGAACATGGGCACCATGATCTCGTTCATCTACACCGATGCGAAGATCGGGGCAGCGCCGCTCAAAGACGCGCTCAAACTCGCCGCGGGCCGGACCTACAACCGGGTTGTTGTGGACGGCGACACGAGCACCAACGACATTGCGCTCTGCACGGCAACCGGGGAAGCGGGAAAGGTCAGTGCCAAGGAGTTCGGCACGGCCCTCGAGGAGTGCTGCCGGATCCTTGCCCGACAGATTGCAGCCGACGGCGAAGGGGCAACAAAGCTCCTCGAAGTCACGGTAAAGGGTGCAAAAAAGGAAGCTGACGCAGCAACGATCGCAAAGGTTGTCATCGAGTCGCCCCTGGTAAAAACCGCGGTATACGGCGAAGACCCCAACTGGGGCCGGGTCATTGCAGCAGCGGGCCGGGCCGGCGTGAAGTTTGACATAAACGCGGTCTCGCTCTGGATCAGCGACGGGAAGAATAAGTACCCCCTGGTAAAATCCGGCGAGATCATCGCGGACCTATCGAAAGCCAAGGCCGCGATGCACGGCAGCACGGTCACCTTTGTCCTCGACCTTGCGGCAGGAAAAGAGGAAGCAACTGCATGGGGCTGCGACCTTACCGAAAAATACGTGGATATCAACGGGCGGTACACCACATGATGAAGCGCGAAGACGTGCTCATGGAGGCCCTCCCGTACATCCAGCAGTTCCACGGGAAGACCATCGTGATAAAACTCGGCGGCCATGCCATGGTCGACCCGGCTGTCCTTGAGAACGCCATCCGCGATGCCGTCCTCCTCCACTACGTAGGGATCCGCGTGGTACTCGTCCACGGCGGCGGCCCGGAGATCACCGAGAAGATGAAGGCGCTCGGGAAGGAGTCGGTCTTTGTCGGCGGCCTGCGGGTCACCGACCAGGAGACGCTCGAGATCGCCCAGATGGTGCTTGTCGGAAAGATCAACAAGGGCATCATCTCCCTCATTGCAAAATGCGGGGCAAAGGGCGTCGGCCTCTCGGGAAGCGACGGCAACCTGATCATCGCAAAGAAGATGGATCGTCAGAAGGTCAACGTCGAGGGCGTGGAACAGGAAGTCGACCTCGGCCATGTCGGCGAGATCGAGTGGATCGATCCCTCCCTTCTCACCACCCTCATGGACCGCGATTACATCCCGGTCATCTCGCCGATTGCCATCGACCGGTTCGGCGGGAGCCTCAACATTAACGCAGACACGGCGGCCGGCGACATTGCCGTTGCCCTCAAGGCCTACAAGCTCATCAACATGACCGATGTGGACGGTGTGATGGACGCGAAGCGCACGCACGTCTTCAGGAAGCTCACGATTACCGAGGCCCGCGATCTCCTTTCCTCGGGTGCAATTGGCGAGGGCATGATCCCAAAGGTCTCCTCGGTCATCAAGGCCGTCGAAAATGGTGTCAAATACTCCCATATCATCAACGGGAATACCGAGCACAACCTGATCCTCGAACTCTTCACCCACGATGGCGTAGGGACGATGATCTCCCTCCAGTAGCTTTTTTTAAGGGACAGATTCAACACTCATTCAGGATACGTAAAGGGAGCTCCCGGATGGACAGGATCATCAAAAGTATCATTGCAGTTTTTGCCATAATCGCCGTTCTTGCGGTTGTCTTTGTACTGGCACCCGGGATCGCAGGAACCACCGCAGCCTCACCTGCGCCGGCATTTGTAGTCGACAATACCGCGGTCTATTTCTTCTATGGGGAGGAATGCCCGCACTGCAAAAATGTCGAGCCGTTCATTGATAACCTCTCTGCAAAATACCCGGATGTCACGATCAACCGGCTCGAAATCTGGCATAACCAGACCAACAAACAGATCTACGATGCATTGAACGCGGCAGCCGGGATCTCCTCGTCCCCCGGTGTCCCGGAAGTGATCGTCGGCAAGGTCGTCCTGGTTGGCGAGCGGGATATCCCGGCACAGCTCGAACCGCTGGTGCAGGCCATTGAAAAAAAAAAGCTGAACCCGGCACCATAAGCACAACGCCGGCCCCCTCTTCTTTTACCCCATCCGTTACCGCATATTTCTTCTATGGCGACGGGTGCAGCCATTGCGATGCAGTAAAACCGTTTGTTCTGGAAACCACCGCCCGGTACCCCTCGCTTGACCTCGAACAGCGTGAGGTGTACCACAATGCAACGAACCAGGCACAGTTCATTGCCATGGACAAGGCCCGCGGTATCGACTCGCCCGGCGTTCCCACCCTGATTATCGGGAATGTTGCGCTCGTGGGCGAAGACCAGATCCGGGACCGGCTGGATACGGTGATCCGGCAGGAACTTGCCCGCCCTTCCGCGAACGGGAACGTAACGGCCGGCACCACCTCCGCGGAAAACTGCCCCGGGACGGTCTCGGCCCTGACCGTGCCCCTTGTCATCATCTGCGCCGGGATAGCGAGCATCAACCCCTGCGGCCTTGCCGTCCTTGCCATTCTCCTGCTCTCGATCATTGCGCTCCAGACCCGCCGGCAGGTGCTGATGGTCGGGATCACCTACATTGCCGCGGTCTTTTTGTTCTATTTCCTCTCGGGCCTCGGGTTCCTCTCCTTTATCCATATCTCGGGGACCGGGATCTCGTCCCTTATTGCAACCGCAGCAGCGGCGATAGCGATCATCCTCGGGCTCGTAAACATCATCGATGCAGCGGTGCGAAAGGACGGGTTCCTCCTTGCCATCCCGACGTCAAAGAAACCGGTGCTCGAGCAGTACATCCGGTCCGCAACGCTCCCCGCGGCATTTGTCCTCGGCGTCCTGGTCGGGATCTTCGAGCTGCCCTGCGCCGGCGGGATCTACCTGACGATCCTCGGGCTCATGAGCAATACGATGACGGTCACGCAGGGCATCCCCTACCTGCTCCTCTTCAACCTCATCTTCATCCTGCCGCTGATCGTGATCCTCCTCGTCGTGGTCTTCGGGATTCCCCCGGAGCGGGTCAATACCTGGAGACTTTCGAACCGGCGGATGCTCCGGGTGGGGATCGGCCTTGCAATGGTGGCCGTGGGTATCTTCATCCTCGTTGTCCCCGCATTCCACTAACTTTTTTTAAAAAGGGCATATCCAAAATTTCCGCTCCTTTCTGTACCGGAACCTATTATATCTCGAAAATGGGATCTTTTCTAAAAATCCTGACGGGATCTGGTGACCATGAAGAACGTGATCTATTACTTTACCGGCACCGGCAACTCGCTTGCCATTGCAAAGAAGATCGCCGCTGCACTGGGCGAATGCGAACTGGTGCCACTATCATCGCTTACCGCTGCTCAAAAGATCGCACCGGTCGCCGACCGGGTGGGCATTGTCTGCCCGGTGTACTTCCTCGGCCTGCCCCTGATGGTCGCAGAGTTTGCCGGCCGGTTCGACCGTTCACAGGCAGGGTACACCTTTGCGGTTGTCACCTACGGCGGAAGCGGCAGCGAACCAACGCTCCGTCAGCTGGATGCAGCGATGAAAAAACAGGACAGCCGGGGGCTCGATGCCGGTTTTTCCGTAAAGATGCCCGGGAACTACATCCTCATGTACGATCCCCTGTCAAAAGAGACCTGCGACAACCTGTTTGCCGCAGCAAAACAACAGCTGGCAGAGATCGTTTCCGTCATCGGGAAAAGCGAACACAAACCCCTCCCCCGCTCGCTTGCCGGCTCCCTTATCCACACCATCGCCTACCCGTGGTTTGTCTCCCATGCCCGCACAAAATCCCGGGAGTTTACGGTCAGTGACGCCTGTACTTCCTGCGGGACCTGTGCGGCGATCTGCCCGGCGGATAACATCGAACTCGTTGAAGGGCGGCCGGTCTGGAAGGACCGGTGCGAGGTCTGCGTAGGGTGCATCCAGCTCTGCCCGGCGCAGGCAATCCAGGCCGGGCCAAAGACCGCACAGCGCTCGCGGTACCATAACCCGGAGATCGCCCTTGCCGAGCTGAAGAAAACCAGACAATAAGCGTATAAAAAAAGTATCCGGAAGGGACCGCACGAACCTCCCGGCGCCGGTAAGGGGAGACCGGATATTACCTGACAATCCTTTTAGGCGGCACTTTTTCCCCGAGAGCCGCCCGCTGTGCCTTCTCGTTCATCGAGATCAGGATCTCGAAGATCTCTTTTATCGGTGCGGGGTCGAGGCGCTCTGCCTTTGCTTCCGCCATCACATAGGCGAGCACATCGTTTTTGCGCTGGCTGTCGTGCACCGCGATTCCCGCTGCGTGTTTTAAGTCTGCAACCTTCTTTGCATAGCTCTGCCGTTTGGCAATAAGCCGGATGATATCCTCATCAAGCCGGGTGATCTCGGCCCGGACCTCTTCGAGCGTCATGTACGAGTACTATGGCAGGAAACACGGATAAACATGATGAAGTGCGGGGGGCATAACGCGAAGACAGATAACATAATACTTCCCTATCTGATCCGGTGGTTTCATGCTCGAACGTATTACCCGGCGCGAGGAAGCTGACCTCTTTATCGCATGGATGGCCATCTCCATCTCGTTTGCGATCATCTTCATCTCGCCCGGCGGATTCTTAAACTTCAATCCCGTCCACGTCAACCCGTTAACGGCCCTGATCTACTTCGGGATATCGCTCGTGGTGGTCTTTTTCGGGTTCATCCTCCACGAGATGGCGCACAAGTTTACCGCCATACGCTACGGGTTCTGGGCGGAGTTCCGGAAAGACAACATGATGCTCCTTGTGGCAGTCGCGATGGCAGCCCTCGTGGGCGTGGTCTTTGCCGCACCGGGTGCGACCGTGATCTACAATATGCGCTCTGACGGGCGGATGCTCTCCCGGGAAGAAAACGGGAAGGTCTCGGCAGCGGGGCCGATCACAAACCTCATCCTCTGCATCCCGTTTGCCTGCCTGCTCGTGTACGGAGGGATCTCGCAGGGCGTCGGGGCAAATATCGTTGCCCTTGTCGGCCTCATCGGGCTCCAGGTGAACGCGATGCTCGCGGCCTTCAACATGCTCCCCATAAGCGTGCTGGACGGCAGGAAAGTGCTGGCCTGGAACCCGGCGGTCTTTGTTGCCCTCATCGTTGCCGCGTTCGGTGTCCTCGTGGCGTCGTTCTATCTCTTTACCATCTAACCTTTTTTTTTAATTAACAAAAATTGCAAAAAATCAGACCGTGTTCTGTTCCAAAGACCACATCAATAAAATTACGCTCTTGGGGGCTCCGGCAAGCCTCCGCCCCCGCCGCTGGGGCATCCCCCGGTTGCAATAATACGGTATTACCTTCATTCATGAATTCTCCTGACGCAGGTAACAGGGCACTATCGCAATTGCGCCCCGTCCCCCTCGGGGGACTGGTGGCGCAAGAGGGGGGCGGCATACCGCAAACCAAAATCTTTCTATTTTTTTTATGAAATATCTGCTACCCTCACGCACCCTCACTCTTGATCTTCTCCATCTCCCGCACCACCTGCACGCCCTTCTCGAACGCATCCTTTAACGCGGTCGGGTGGTTCTTGATCCCGTTGGAGATGTCCATGCCGCGTGCAAGGATGTTATCCTCGGTAACGTACTCAAAGCCCGTGTCGTGGAAGAGGGCCCGAACCGCCGGGAACGCACTGTCGAAGACATCCTTCCGGTCGGTCCCGGCCGTGGAGATGAAGATCCCCCGGTGCCGTCTGCTGTGTTCTTCGGAAAAGGTGAGCGTCTTTAACAAAAATTTCCGCGACCAGAGGTACTGGGCCCGGTCAATGAACCCCTTGAGCTGGGCCGTGATCCCCATGCTGTAGATCGGCGAAGCTACCGCAACGCAGTCCGCAAGAAGGATCTTGTCGAACAGGGGCGGGGCATCGTCTTTTACAATGCAGTCCCCGGTCTTGTGGCAGGCATTACACCCCCGGCACGGCGTGTAATTGAGATCCTTTAACACCACTTTCTCCACATCCGCCCCGGCCGACCGGGCCCCGTCCAGGAAACTGTCAAGGAGCGTCTCGGTGTTCCCGTGCCGGTGCGGGCTGCCGGATATCCCAAGGACCGTGACCGTCATTGCCCGGCGCCTCCCGCGAGGCGGGCTTTGAGCTCCGCCACGACAGCCTTCCCGAGCTTCTCCGCATCAGTCTTTGCCGTTGGGTGCTGCAGGATTGCGCCTTTCTCGTCCACGCCGTTTACCATCAGGTACCGGATATCGGCGTCTTTGATCTCGATCACGTGGTAGAAGCACTTGACCGACGGCACCAGTGCATCGAAAACGTACGGCCAGGTCTGGCCGGCCGAAGCCAGGAACACACCCATGCGCCTGCCTTTGCGCTCCGGGGGAACGACCGGGAGTTTGAGCACGTACTTCCGGGACCGGAAGACCTGCGCCCGGTCCACGAGCATCTTTACCTGCGAACAAAGGCCCATGCAGAAGACGGGGGACGAGAGGACGATACAGTCCGCATCCACGATCTTGTCGTGGTAAATATCCATGCCGTCCCGCCGGATGCACTTGTTGAGTTTCTCGCACGCATTGCAGCCCTGGCAGGGATTGATATTTGCCTCGGTGAGCGGGACTTTCTCGACGGCAACCTCCGGGTCGGCAGCCATGGCGGCAAGCGTCCAGTCAAGGAGGGTCTCGGAATTCCCGTGCCGGCGCGGGCTGCCGGCGAACGCGAGGACTTTGATCGGCATAGATGATGCTTGGCGGTGGGGGATGAAAAATTATTGGATACAGGAGGGGGTAGGCACGGGCTCCACGCATCGGGTGCCGTTTCCCGGAATCCCTTAACCGATTTGTACGTATCGCAGTTCCCATACCGAGTTTTTACATTCATCACATCTTATCAATTATCGGAACCGTATCTTGGTACATAGTATCAATATTCGGAACCACCAATTTTGCTTTATCTAATGAAATTTCCGAAATTGTTATTTCGGTTTTTGCTTTATTATCAAATACACCAGTTACAACCATTTGTCCTTTTATTTTATGCTCTTTAATGATGGGATCCCAGTTAGGATCACCGTAACATTCGAATTTATAATAGGAAAACCCTGCAATACTATCACCGGACTTTATAAGAGTACTTCCATCATAATTTGGACTTTTTATCCCCAAAACAGAATATATCTTGATATTATCACCAATAGTAACTTGGGGATCTGGAATTGTGAGAGGATCTAATTCACTCCATCTTCCATTAATTGATTTAATTTTAAGATGCCACGAATTTAATGCGACGTCTCTCAAGCCTTTGTTACGAATTCCAATATAAATAAGAAATCCGAATCTCCTTGTAACCTGATCATGATATTGACCCGGAGGTAAAGCAAAAAACCACTGATATATCTCAGGATGGATTGGATCAATTAATAAAATGGGTCGCTCTCGTAAAAATGTCCATAATAGTATCAGGCCATTTACTAAACCCAATATCAACGCAGATGATTCTAATAGAACTTTAAAATTTTGCGTTAATATCCAATTAATCTCAAGCATATTGGCATATCAACGCGTTACAAAAATAATGGTTTCTTTCTTCAGAACTTTGGTTATCGTAACCTTTGACGAGGACTATTTGATCTAGAAATGGATGGTACTTCCAGACCTCCATTCCGAATGAGTCGATATTATCTTATCCAAATGGATCTGGAATGATTGTCCCGCCCCGCTCAAATCTTCTTATAGCAGAGGTACCAGTCCTTGCACTCGTACCCCTCGCTCATTCGCTTCTCCATCTCGGCCGCGGTCTTTGGCGGGGCCACGACCACCTTGTCGCCCGGCTGCCAGTTTGCCGGCGTCGAAACCTTGAACTGGTCGGTGGTCTGGAGCGCTTTAATGAGCCGGATGATCTCCGGCATGAACCGGCCGTTCGAGAGCGGGTAGTAGATCATCGCCCGCAGGATCCCCTTGTCGTCGATAAAGAAGACGCACCGGACCGCCGCAGTCGAACTCTGCGCCGGGTGGATCATGCCGTACTTCTTTGCCACTTTCATGTTTAAGTCGGCAATCACCGGGAACGGGATGGCAACCCCCATCTTCTCTTTGATGTTTCTTACCCAGGCAAGGTGTGCCGACACGCTGTCCACGGAGAGGCCGACAAGCTTCACGTTGAGCGCCGCAAGCTCGTCGTGGATCGCGGCAAACGCCATGAACTCCGTTGTACAGACCGGGGTAAAATCGGCCGGGTGCGAAAACAGCACCACCCATTTCCCCTTAAGGTCCGAGAGTTTCATCGGGCCCTGCGTAGTATCAGCTTCGAAATCCGGCGCAGGCTCGCCAAGCGCCGGAAGAACCGGACAGGTCTCTTCAGTCATACCTGCACCCGGTTACTTCTTCATCACTTCATCGAGCTGGGCCTTGCCGTACACATAGGCCGGCATACCGGCGAGCAGGAACGCAACCCTGAGCGCTTCCTCGACCTCGGCCTTCGTGCACCCGAGATTTGCCGCGCCCATCAGCTGGGCCCGGACCGCGTGCTGGTCGCGGAGCGAGGCTGCGATGGCGATTGCGATCAGCTTCTTGGTCTTCTTCGTGAGCTTGCCGTCGCTCCAGATGTGGTCCTCCATCTTGATGACGAGGTCGTACATCCCGGGGTCGTTCACGGTCAGCTCCTTGAAGAATTTCGGCACTTTCCCGATCTTCTTTCCAAGGTTTTTGAGCTCTTTTTCGGTACCTTTCCTTACGGTTGCTTTCTTTGCAACGGGTTTCTTTGCTGCTGTCTTTTTTACTACCATGTTCTTTCACATCCTTTTTTATTCACTCTTTGAGTTTCATGGGTTCGCCGCAGCAGATCAGTTCTCCGCCGCCGGCTTCCTTGACCACAACCACGTTACCGCAGATCTCGCATACGAAAACCTGCCCTTCTGCTGAAACATTCACCATGTCTGGGCACTTCCTCCGCACGGTTCGGGGATCGGCAGGAAAAGAGCGTTTCCGCCCGGATCGTCCCGGGTCCCCGGATCGCCCCGGTCCGGGGCGTTCCTTTTGCATTCACCTGGCAGTACGTTCGCCGGAAAAATAAGAAAATTACTGGAAGCTCTTACCGCGTTTGGGCGGGTTCTTCGCATCCTCGGGAGTCTTGATATCCGGCCGGATGTGGGTCATCGGGAAGCACTGGTATTCCTCGCAGGCACAGGCCGGGCACTTGCGGAGATCCTGCTCGCTCTTGTCGAGCGTATACTCCTTCCCGCAGTCAATGCACACGTACTTTCCCGGCCCGACCTTCTGGCCTGCCGTATACGTCTTCTGTTCGGTCAGATGTATCACCAGACTTCACATTTATACCAATGATATATATCAGTTCTGTTTGTGCAAAATTGCCGGGAACGCTCTCCTGCCGGGCCGGCAGCACATGCAAAGGTATATTGCGTGTTTTTCCCCAATGCTGGTATGAGAAAGAAGGTCGTCGGGCTCCTGGGGAGCCCCTTATCCGAGGGGAACACCGCCCGGCTCCTTTCATCCGCACTTGACGGCGCACGGGACGCCGGCTGCGAGACGGAACTCATCGACGTGACCTGTCTCCAGTTCCAGTCCTGCCAGGAGATGTTCTTCTGCCGCGAGCACGACACCTGCATCCTCGACGACGACATGCAGCAGATGTTCCCGAAACTCGCTTCTGCCGACGGCCTGATCGTGGCAACCCCGGTCATGACGATGGGCATCCCCGGGATGCTCAAGTCGCTCATGGACCGGTGCCAGGTCTTTTTCATGGCCAAGTACCACCGGAAACAGCCGCTTGTCCCGCCTGAAAAGCGCGACACGAGAGCCGGCCTCTTCATCTGCATTGCCGGCATGGACATCCCCGAGGTCTTTGTCGGCCCGAAATTATCCATGCGGGCATTCTTCGACATCATCGACTGCCGGTACGGGGACGAGCTGCTGGTAAACGGCATGGACCGGATCGGGGATCTCCGGGATCAGCCGGCAATCACCGGCGCAGCGTACAAAAAAGGATACGAACTCGGCGTCTCGATCGGCGGGGCCGGACGGTCCGGCCCGCCCGGCGGGACACCGGCACCGGACCTGCCCGGGCTCGGGCAGGATCCCCGGTGAGTTCCTGAAAAACCGTATGACACCAAAGAAAATTCTCGTAGTCGAGGACAATGTGATCGTGGCCATGGAGCTCCAGGCCCGGCTCGTCCAGGCCGGCTACCTTGTCACCGGCATTGCCGCAACCGGGGAAGCGGCAGTACAGCAGGCCCTCAGCCGCCGCCCCGACCTGCTCCTCATGGATATCACGCTCAAAGGGGACATGGACGGCATTGAAGCGGTCCACCGGATCCAGGAGGAATACGCGCCGGCCGTTATCTACATAACCGCCTATGCAAACGAATCCGTCAGGAACCGGGCCATGGCAACGCATCCCGCCGCCTACCTGACAAAACCGTTCGAGCCCGGGGAACTCTTCAGGGCCGTAACCCGGGCCCTCGAATAAGAAGGACCGGCCCCGGGTTACTTTTTTGGTTCCTCGATTCCCCTGAACCGGATCGTAAAGCGCGTCCCTTCGCTCGCATCGAGGGAGATTTCTCCGTCCAGCTGGCTCGCAAGGTTGTTTACCAGCTGGAGGCCAAGCGAGGTCGTGTTCCTGAAATCCACGTCTTTGGGGAACCCCACGCCGTTATCGGTAATGACCAGCGTGTACTGGTGGGGGGCGGTCAGCCCGATATCGATCCGGATCCGGCCCGGCCTCCCGTCGGGGAACGCGTACTTGAGGGAGTTGGAGACCAGCTCGTTGATCAACAGGCCGCAGGGGATCCCGGTCTCGATGTTGAGCGTCAGGTCATCCGGGGTTACCGAGATCCCGAACGTCACCCGGTCGTCATCCACGCCGTACGAGTCCTTGAGGGCATCCACGAGCCCTTCGAGGTACGTGACGAACGGGATCCGCCCGATATCCTTTGACCGGTAGAGTTTCTCATGGATAAGCGCCATCGATTTCACCCGGGTGCGGCATTCCCGCAGGATCCCCTGCGTGAACGGATCCGAGACATTGACGGACTGGAGGTACAACAGGCTTCCGATGATCTGGAGGTTGTTCTTGACCCGGTGGTGGATCTCTTTTAAGAGCATCTCCTTTTCGTGGAGCGAGGAGAGGATGAGGGCATCTGCCCGCTTCTTTTCTACCACGCGCCACATGGCATCCATCAGGAGCGTAAGCTGCTGCACATCGGATTCGGTATAATCGGTCTCCTTGTTCCCGACACCGGCAACGGCAACGATATGATCCTTTTCAAAGAGCGGGACATTCATGTGCCGGGTGAGGGCCATGTGGCCCTCGGGGAGTCCTTTTTTTAACGGGGACCGGGCTGCATAATCGTTGGTGATGACGGGTTGCCTCTGCCGGATCGCCTCGCCCCACAGGCCGGTCTCGCTCACCTTGTACCGGACCGGTTTGGTCTTCATGGCGCATTCTTCCATGGCTTTCGAGGACCAGTGGTGCATATAGAGCTCGGACTCGTCTTCGTTCGTACAGGCAACGTACCCGAGCGGGCTTGCGGTCAGTTCGAGCGCCTTTTCAAGGGCAAACCGGACGATCTCGTCGTCGGATTCGGCACTCATCTGGCTGATCCGGAGAAGTGTTTTCGCCCGTTCGGACTCGGCCCGTATGATCTCCTCGGCCTTCTTCCGCTCGGTAATGTCTCTTCCGAGGCCCATGAAGCCGGAGGGCGTGCCGTCCGGTTTTTTTATGAGCGAGAGCGTGGTCTCCGCCCAGTACGAGGTGTGGTCCTTGTTCTTGAACTCCAGATCGAGGATCCGGGAGATGTGGCGGTTCGGGTATCGTTCGGACTCCGCGATCATACTGGTGAGGATCTCCTGCATCACGGGCCTGTACGGCGGGGAAAGATGCTCCAAAAGAGGCATCGACCGCAGTTCTTTCGAGGTATAGCCACGTTTCCGCTCGGCCGAGGGACTGATAAACGAGATCTTCTGGTTCAAGTCGATAAGCCAGATCGTATCGTCCATATTCTCGGTTATGATCCGGTACCGCTCCTCGCTCTCGCGGAGCGCTGCCCGGGCCTTCTCTTTCTGGTCGATGTGCCGGATCTGGTTCTTGAGCTCGGCAAACAGGGCCTGCGGGTCGCCCCCTTTCTGGAGATAGAAGTCCGCCCCGTTGTTAAGCGCCTCGATGATGACGGCTTCCCGCCCCTTCCCGGAAAAGATGATAAACGGGGTCGTGTTGCCCCAGCTCTTGAGCTGTTTGAGGAACATGATGCCGTCCACACCGGGCATCTCGTAATCGGAGACGATGACATCGTACCGGGTGCTCTTAAGCGCCTCCATGGCAGCCTCGGCAGACAAAAACGTGTCCACTTTCATGTCCCGGTCCTTTTCAAGGAACCGCCGGGAGATGTCGCAGAGGACCTCTTCATCGTCGACAAACATTACCGAGATCGGCGTGGTACCAGGCATAGCGCTCCTGTTATGAACGGGTGATGAGATTTATAGATGCTCCAGATATAATTCTTGCCAATACTCCCGGGCGCGGCGGGCGATCAGAGGAGACCTTGCTCTTTCATGCTCGCATACCCGGTCTTTGTGACGATAATGTGGTCGAGCAGCGGGATCCCGAGCAGGGCGCCGGCCTCCGATAACTGCCGGGTGATCGCAATGTCCTGGGGGCTTGCGTCGAGCGATCCCGAGGGATGGTTGTGCACGCAGATGACCGAGGCCGCCCGGCGGGCAATCGCTTCGGCAAAGACCTCGCGGGGGTGGACCAGGCTGTGGTTGAGGATCCCGATCGTGACCACCCGGCGTTCGATCACCTCGCCGGCACCGGTCAGGCTGATGCAGATGAAATGCTCCTGGGGCTTGTCGCGGTACTCTGCGACCAGGACAAGGACATCGTCCGGCTTTTTTATCACAACCGAACCGGCCGGTTCGTAGCGCCGGCGCCCGAGTTCGAGGCTTGCCATGATCTGGGCTGCTTTCGACGGGCCGATGCCCCCGGTGCCGAGGATGTCCTCGTACCGGACCTCGCGGGACCGGTCCCCCAGGAGCGCGGTGATGTCCCGGGCAATGGCCCGTACGTCCCGGCCTTGTATCCCGCGGCCGAGGATCGCTTCGACCAGTTCGGTATCCGAGAGGGTAACGGCGCCTTTCTTTGCGATCTTTTCCCGGGGCCGGTCATGCTCCGGCACCTCCTTCATGGTCCTGATACGATCACCCGGTCGGCGGGACGGCCCGGTTGTCCGGCACGGGCATCCCGCGCACCCGTTTTAGTACCGGGATCGCCTGCAATTTATATAATTCCATCTATTTTTTCGCGGAATGTACCCGGCCGGGCGGTTTTTTGGGGGCGGTCTGCCCCATGAAGAATCTTTATGTAACTCCCTCTCCATACCTTCCCTCATGACAACCCAGAAGGATGCAATGGAAGCATTTGCCGGCGAATCGCAGGCAAACCGGAAATACCAGGCATTTTCCGAAAAAGCAGCCGCCGAGGGGTTTAAGAATATCGCAACGCTCTACAAGGCCGCATCGGAGGCAGAGGCCATCCACGCGAAACGACTCTTAAAAGTGCTCGGGGCAGTAGGAACCACCGAGAAGAACCTTGAGGGCAGCGTCGAGGGAGAGACCCACGAGTACACCTCGATGTATCCCGCGTTTGTCAGGGACGCCGAGGCAGAGAAGAAGAGCGAAGCCGTGATGACCTTCACCCACGCCATGAAGGCCGAAGAGGTCCACGCGGGACTGTACAAAAAAGCGCTTGCCGCCATCAAGGCCGGCCACGACCTCGGGAGCGAGAAGATCTTCCTCTGCCCGGTCTGCGGCAACATCGAGATCGGCAAGGCCCCGGACAAGTGCCCGATCTGCGGCGTGTTCGGCAAGCAGTTCAAGGAAATCACCCTCTGATCTTTTTTATTATTTTTTTACCACGGGGACCTCCGGTTCCCGCGGTTCGCTTTAAAAAAAGTCCTGCCCCCGGACGATCGTCTTACGGCTTGTGGTTGCGGCGGTGGACCCAGAAGATCACGACAATGAGTGCGATCAGAGTAGCCCACGACGCGGAATAGATCACGATGATGGGGTATTCGAGGATGGTATTTTTCAGGGAGACTGCCGGCGGTTCCCCGGCCGGGCTTTCAAAGGTGAGTTCAACGCCCGCCGGGAACCGGGCCGGGCCGCCAAAGTAGTGCACGATCACCGTTGCATTGCCGGACGCTATCACGCCTTTTACCGGTGCATTGTTGGTGGCCGGGAACGCGACCGCCCGGTTGAGCCGGTTCTCCCCGTCGCGGAGTTCCACGTACCATTCGTCGGGATAGGTTTCCGGGTAGACATCGGTCGCACGGATAACCAGTTCCGAGCCGGGGCGGACCGTTACCTGCCAGGTCCCGTTCTCGGTGCTGCCGGAGAAGCTCAGGCGCCGTGTCGCGTTCTCGCCCGGCGCAAGTACAAGCGTGCCGGACGGGAGGTACTCCGTGGTTGCCGTGGCATTGGGAAGCGTCAGGATACCGGTGCCCGGGACGACCGTGCACCGGAACCGGTCGTCCATTACCTCGGCGTACGACAGGGCGCGGGGATAGATCCGGAGCTCATCGATCCCGCCCGTAAAGTACCCGGGTGCAACGGGATCCGGGGAACCGGATGTCCCTGCCTCGGCGCCCGCCATCACGGCATTTGCCGCAGGATACCGGATCGCGCCGGTGGCGTTCTGCTGGTTGCGCATCACGCCGTCAAGGTAAACCCGGGCAGTCTGCCCGTCATAGGTCCCGGTCACGTGATGCCACTGGAGCGACGCGATATTCTCGTGCGGCACCGTGACGGCCACATCGCTGCCGTTATCGAGGCCCACCGTCCAGTACAGGTCGTTCCCGTCATCGAAGGCGAGACGGTATCCCCCGCTCCCGCCGGCACGGGTCGAGACGAGCGTTTCGGGGAACGTGTCGTTCCCGTAGAACCAGAGGGAGACCGTGACGGCATCGGCCGGGTGGTTTGCTGCCGTATAGGGAATCGCCACGTAATTCGCATTGCCGTCAAGGAAGATCGCCTTGACGCACCCGCTGTTATCGACCCGGTGGGCATTGCCGACAATCGAGCCCGGGTTCCCGTGGCCGGACGCATCGAGAACGATCTTCCCGCTGCCTTCGTTGAAGTTCAGGTACACCGCCGGGTCCCGGGCGGAGTCCGCGGCAAGGGCTGCTGCACAACAGAGCAGGAGCACCAGCGCCGCCGCATACCCGCACCTTCTGCCAAAGCCGGTCATCGCACACCTGTCCTTCGTCTAATTGGTGTATTGGTGCTCACAGGAAAAAGAACATTGCGTTCGGGTACTGTACCTGCCGCGAGAGATACTATTTATACGTAAAAAAACCTCTTCGCTTTCATGAGCACGGTTACCGTTTATTCGACCCAGAACTGCCCGTACTGCCGGATGGCAAAGGCATTCCTGGACAAGCAGAACGTCCCCTACACCGCCATCGATGTGGGCACCGACCGGGCTGCGGCACAGAAGATGATCGATCTGACCGGCCAGCGGGGCGTGCCGGTGATCGTGGTCGATGACGAAGTGATCGTGGGCTTTGATTCGGAGCGCTTAAACGAGCTCTTCGGGACGCCGGTGGAGAGCGAACGCTACGATGCGATCATCGTGGGCGCCGGCCCGGCCGGGCTCACCGCGGGCGTGTACTGCGCACGGAAGCTCCTAAAGACCCTGATCGTGTCGGAGAATGTGGGCGGGCAGGCGCTCGAATCGTGGGCGATCGAGAACTACCCGGGCTACCGGATGATCACGGGCGAGGACCTGATGAAGAAGTTCGAGGAGCAGGTGCGCACGCTCGATGTCCGGCTCGAACTGGTGGGGGTAAAAAGCATCCGGCAGGGCGCCGAAGGATTGTTCGAGGTCACGACCGCGTCCGGCACGCTTCTTTTGGCAAAGAGCGTGATCTTAACGCAGGGCAAGCAGCCCAAGATGCTCGGGGTCCCGGGCGAGGAGAACTATCTTGGCCGGGGCCTTTCGATCTGCGCGACCTGCGACGGTCCGCTCTACAAGGGAAAGAAGGTGGCGGTGGTGGGCGGCGGGAACTCCGGCGTCCAGACCGCGATCGAGATGAGCGGGATCGCATCGTCCGTGAGCCTGATCGCGAGGAGCACCATAAAAGCCGACCCGGTGTACGTGAAGAAGCTCGACGGGATAAAAAACATCACGATTCACCAGCATTCGCAGATCGCCGGGCTCTCGGGCGACAAGTTCCTTTCCCGCATCACCTTAAAGACGGAGGGGCAGCCCGACCAGGAGATCGGCATTGACGGCGTCTTTATCGAGATCGGCTGGACGCCGAACACCGGGTTCCTCGACGGGCTCGTGGATCTCAATGACCGCGGCGAAATTGTCGTGGACGTGGACGGGAAGACGAGCCGGCCCGGGGTCTTTGCAGCAGGCGATGTGACCTCGGTAAAAAGCAAGCAGATCATTATCGCTGCCGGGGATGGGGCAAAGGCGGCTCTCGAAGCGTACGAGTACCTGATGAAACAGGGCTGATCGTTTTTTTGCCCGGGGAAGACCGGGCACAGGTCTAATCCCTGTTTTTGGGAGATTTGCCCGACAGCAACAAAATAGAAATGGTTATCGTCGGGAAATATAATTAAAAGAATATGAAAAGATCTTTTGTTCTCTTGATCGTTACCTGTTTTCTCCTCATTGTCGCGGCGGGATGCACAAGTTCCACAGGCACTTCAGCAGCGGCAACCCCAACAGTGACTGCCGTACCGGTCACGTCGATACCGGTGACCACGCAGATCCCCGCGACCACGGATAGTATTACGACAACGGCAACATCGAAGCCGGCGGTTGTATCAACCACCGCCAGCGCAACGGATCCGATTCTGCACCGGTGGGTACGGCAGTACCCCTCGCTTACCTCTGCCGGCTGGGTCGCATATGAGTTCAAATTTTATCCCGATGGCAGCCTTGTTTATAATTTTGGAACCCCGAAAATGACAGCGGGGAACATTCAGGTCGTATCAACCTATGAGGCGACCGGTACATGGGTGAAGAGTGGGAACAATACCTATCTCCTGCATTACCTGCCACTCGGCCGGACCGGCGCGCAGATAGTTGACGAATATACATGGGTACCGGAAACCATCGATAAGGAATATGGCCGGACTATCCCGGAGCATATCATCAGTCAGGATGAGATTGACGAGTATGCTCACTCTGCCCGGGAGATCATGGCCGACGAAATGATGTACCCGGAGCGGGCGAAGGTGGACTGACGATAGCAGAACGGGAGCCGTAATCATGAGAAAAAATATCATTATCTCAACAATTATCCTCGTCAGTCTTGCCCTTGTAATTGTTGCTGGATGCGCAAGCACCCAATCTAACGATCCTGTTGTAGGTGCATGGAGCACCTCATCGGGGTCTTTATGGACTTTCACAGCAAACGGCCAGTACCAAGCGGTAAATTCCGAAAGGACAGAAACCATCAGCGGAAATTGGACGAAAATAAAAGATGGTGAGTATCAGGTAACCGCCGGGCAACTTATCGGTACCTATATTTACAATTCTTCTGAAGATACCCTGATCTCGTCAATATCAAATGCAAAGGCAGTCCGTTTCACCGGGCAAAATTTACCGACATTAACCACAGTTTCGGCATCCCCAACATCAGTAATTACTGCGGTTGCCACAGCATCCCTTACGGCATCTCACGGGTCCGATCCGATTGTCGGAACGTATACCTGTGATGCAGGATCGGCCGGTTATGGTCAGGTGACATTTAATGCCGATGGGACTTTTGTCGAATATTTCAATCTAGCCGGGAAGGCACCCGTTCAGGCTACCGGCACATGGCAATATAATAACGGCGTATACCTCACAGCACTTACGACCGGAGCGACAAATGTTTGGGTGATAACACCGAGCGGTGCGGTGAAGGATGAAAACGCTCTTATTTACGTCCCCGGCACCGAGCATGGAAAGGTGCAAGTAACCCAAACCACTTCCGGTAGTGGGGGTTCGAAAGTCACTTCTTTCAAGGGTTATGGTGACGACGTGCAATCTTTCACAGCAACTGGCGATGGGATGCGGATCTTCAGTATGTCGTATTCCGGGGAAAGTAATTTTATTATCTGGTTGGAAGATTCACAGGGCAACAAACTTGATCTATTAGTCAACGAGATTGGATCCTATAATGGTAAAACTTCTGAACGTATGGGGCCGGGGACATACTACCTCGATGTGTCAGCGAGCGGCCCATGGACCGTAACCCTCACTTCGATATAATCTTCTTTTTTCACTTTTACGTCTTATACCAAATCCCTTTTTCACTTTGGCATTTATGCCCTATTCTGGAGATTATTATTCCACTCTCTTCCCAGAAGGGTTTCCTAGAAGTTTGTAATGACCAGCTGCTAAACCAGATTCCTGTTATTTCGGCGGGATCTGGCGTACCGTGCCAAACCCTGACGAGACGGATTTCCCGATGCCAAGGAGATCGGGGATCACGAAATTTGCCTGGAATTTCCCGGTAAAGGTCATGTCGGTGACATCCCCGATCCGGTCTTTCTGGAAATGGAGGTTCGTATCGCATCTGATGGGCGCGGGGTTCTCATAGCCAAGCGATTTTGAGAGGGACCCGATGTTCTGGACCAGGATCTTCTGGACAAATCCGTCCCGTTCCTCTTTGCCTTTGAGTTTGTAGAACCTCTTGTAGTTCTCCTGGCTGAACGGGAGCCAGGGCGTCAGGAACTCATAGGTATGGAGCGTGTCTGCGATCCCGAACTCCCCGGCCGCGATCCCGGTGCTGTGCCCGGTGATCCGCCAGGTCTCCGTGCCCGGCCGGATTTCGGGAGATTCATCGCAGATTGTTTTGAGGACTTCTGCACCTTCGTTGATGCCAATCACGGTATGGATGTTTTTGATCAGCTTGTACTGGATGACCGGGTACCGGTAGATGAACGCGGTAGTATCGTTCTTGTGGAGTTCGGTGTACCCGGCTAATTTTGCGGCAAAGAACCCGCGCAGCTCCTTAATTGTGCCGGCCATCGGATTGGCCGGGTCAAGGGTCAGGGTGAAGGTGTTGAGGATCATGGGGTCTGGCTCGATCGTTTCTGTGGTATCTACAAATGATGCGCAGAGGTCATAAGGGTAATTCATGGTGCAGGACACATGTCCGGTACATGGTCGTGCGTCCCTCCGGTAAAACTGGGCCTCATCAGATCATGCCAATGAGGCATGGGGGATTTTTTTTAAGGGGTGCATCCGGTTCGTACCGGGTTTTTTCCTGCTTGTATGAACTTTCGCGCGAGAAAATTTCCAAAAGATCGCCACGAAAGTTGGAAAAACTGCCCGTATGTGCAGGTCTCACGACGGAGAGTGCCGGCTGCCGGAAAATTTTTCCGGCCGATCGCGTCCCGCTCGTACGGTCTGAAATTTTTTCCGGCCAAAAATTTTTGGTTTGAAAATTGATCTGCCCGGTTTTTTTTGCCGCGAAAGTTTTTCCGGCAGATTTTTTTTGGCGCGAAAGTTGAAAATCCTAAAAAATTTCCGGTTGAAAGTTGAAAATTTTAAAAAAAGTTGGCGCGAAAGTTGAAAAAAAGGTGTTAGTTATGCAACTAACTCACTTCTCCGTCGTAAATCCTGCGATACGGAACCGGTACCGGGATCAGAAAACACGGACTTTTTTTGGCCGCGAAATTTGAAAAACCAAAAAAATTTCCGGTCGAAAGTTGAAAATCCCAAAAAATTTTGGATTGAAATTTCTCCGGCCGGATTTTTTCCGGTTTGAAAGTTGGAAAATCCAAAAAAGTTCCGGGCGAAAGTTTGTGCGGCCGGATTTTTCCGGACGAAAATAAAAAATGCCGGGAAAAGTTTGGAGGGGAAAATCCCGGGCTGGTAGGTTCAGGACCGTCTTTCTGCTTGCAGCCCCCTTTGCGCCATCCCTGCCCCCCAAGGGGGGCGGGGGCGCGAGCGATACACTCTGACTTACCTGCATTCAGACCTGCTCCCGGTACGGGTAATACAGCACTATCGCAATGGGGGGATGCCCACGCGGCGGGGGCTTTAGCCCCCAAGAGCGTCTTCTTATCGGGAGTGACCATCGATACTGCATCATTATGATAAATTTCCCCGTCGGAGATCTGAGAAACGCTCACAGATTGCACCGGTTGGCAGATCTCAGGCTCATATAACCATTCCATTGATCCCAAAAAGCCTGTCAACAGAAGCCCGCTATTTTGCAGGATCAATCGGCTTTTTAATCGCTTTATTCCTTGAAATACCCGATTAAAACAGTATTTTCTATGCGCGTGGACACGATTTCCTGTGGAACCGGTTGCAGGGGTTTTCCTGATACCTGCTCCTCCGTCGGAGAAACGATCGCACGGGACATAAGGTCCGGTATTCCGGGAACTACCCCCGGGAAGGGGCAGTACCCGCGCCCGGGTGGCTGCCGGGAAAGGGCACTTCCTGGTAAAAAGGGCTTATTCCTTCTCCTTTCCGGCCAGCCGGTCCTTCTCCCGGTACCCTTCCAGAAGAACCGTCATGATATTTTTGACCGGCTTGTCCGAGTGGCTCGCGATATGGAACTCGCAGAACGGGCAGGAGGTGATCACGAGATCGGCCCCGGTCTTTTTGATCTCTTCGCGCCGCTTTTCGCCAAGCGCCGCCGCCTCATCGGGCAGCCCGGACTTTACCCCGCCGCCCGAGCCGCAGCAGATGGAGGGCATCTCGACAAGGTCCACCACCTGCCGGATCAGCTGCCGGGGCTCCTCTCTGATATCCTGGCCCCGCAGTAAGTGGCAGGGATCGTGGTAGGTTGCTTTCAGCGGGAGCTTTGCCGGCGGCTCGATTCCGTAATTCGCAAGGACTTCGTTGATGTCCATGACCTTAAACGGGGTCGCGTAATCGTGCTTGAGGGTCGATCCGCACCCGGCGCACATTGTCATCACCGTGTCGAGCCGGCGGGTCCGGAACGCATCGATGTTGCGTTTCCTCAGGGTATCCACATAATCGAGCTGGCCGGTCCGGATCAGCGGCGAGCCGCAGCAGACCTGGTCGCGGGGGATGATCACCCGGATACCGTTCCTTTTTAGGATCTCCATTGCATCGAGCGCCGACTGCTGCTGGCGCAGGTTGTACATGCAGCCGACAAAGAAGCCGACCGTTGCCCTGACCGGGCCATCGGGTTCGATGATGAAGCCCGACTGCTCCATAAACGTTGGTGCGGTCCGGACAACACTGCGGCCGGTCTCTTTGATAAGCGCCTCGACCTCGCGGTGCCGGGGGAACGTGAAGCCCTGCTTGTTTGCGAGCGCCCGGAGCTTCTCGATCGCTTTCCCGGGGATCCTGATCTTCTTCGGGCATACCTTGAAACACGCCTGGCAGCTCGTGCAGGTAAAGAGCCCGTCGCGGACCGCGTCCGGCACCCGGTTTTTGCTGTCCCGGGGATCGAGCGCGAGCCGCATCTCCTGTCGCATCGCGGTGGGCCCGAGGAACTTTGTCACGTCCATGGCCGGGCAGACCGAGACGCAGGCCATGCACTCGATGCAGTCCCGGAGGGGTTTGATCTCATCGATCTCTGCCTTTACCGGGAGCCGTTCGGTCCCGTGCTCGGCTGGCACGAGCGAGGCGATCTCGCGGATCTTCGGGAGGATATCGGCCACGAGATCCTTTTTCACCGGGAGGTTGAGCGGCGCAATGATCATCCCGTCCGCTGCCTCCGCCATGCAGGCAAGGACCGGCTCGCCGTTTACCCGCACCGCACAGCTCCCGCACTGCCCCGAGCTGCAGCAGTAGCGGTACGCGAGCGTTGCATCGAGAGTATCGTGGATCGCGTGCAGGACGTGGAGGACCCGGGCGCCGTCGTTCACGCTCACCGTGTACGGCACGAACTGCGGTTCTGCGTCCTTTTCGGGATCGAACCGCTGGACGGTGACGTGCAGCTCCTTCATGCCGCCACCTTCCTCTTTTCGATCCCCTCGCGGTTCTTCGAGATGTACGTGTGGCCGAAGGGCGAGTGCAGCGCGTCCCATTCCTGCGTGAGATCGGTCCGCATGTTGGCGCCCCGGGACTCGGGCCGGAGGAGCGCCGAGCGGCAGATGAGCGAAGCGGTAACAAGCATGTTCTCAAGGATACAACAGTCCGCAAGGTTCCGGGCCGATGCGGCTTTGACCGGCACCTGCGCGAGCCGGTTTGCGGTGGCAAGCGCGGCTTTTATCCCCGCCTCGTCCCGGAAGATCCCGGCGCCCTTCCACATTGCGAGCTGGAGATCCTTTCTCGCGTCCGCCGGGTTTTCTGTCCCGGCAAGGAACCGGTCGAGCCGGTTCCTCTGGCGTTCGATCTGGGCCGGGTCCACCTTTTTTGCCCGGCGCTCTTCCTGTGCGGCTGCCGCGCCCGCCCGTTTCCCGAAGACCTGCGTGTCGGCAAGGGCGTTCCCGCCGAGCCGGTTTGCGCCCTGCACGCCGCCGGCAGATTCCCCGCAGGCAAAGAGGCCGGGGATCGTTGTCCTGCATTCGGGCGTGATCCGCAGGCCGCCCATGATGTGGTGGGCCGTGGGAGCGACTTCCATGGGCTCTTTTCGTATATCCACGCCGTACGTGAGGAACTGTTCGAGCATCACCGGCAGCCGGGTCTCGATCTGTTCGGCCGGCAGGTGGGTCACGTCGAGGTACACGCCGCCGCGTTCCGTGCCCCGGCCCTGTGCGATCTCGGTTGCAATCGCCCGGGAGACCACGTCGCGCGTGGAGAGTTCCATCCGGTCCGGGTCGTACCGCTTCATGAACCGCTCGCCGAGATTGTTCTTCAAAACCCCGCCCTCGCCCCGCACGGCTTCGGTAATGAGCCGGCCCCTTGCATCGTACGGGAACACCGCGCCGGTCGGGTGGAACTGGACCATCTCCATATCGACGAGTTCCGCTCCCGCCCGGTAGCCCATGGCGTACCCGTCGCCGGTCCCGCTCGACGAGTTCGTGGAGACATCGTAGACTTTCGTCCCGCCGCCGGTGGCAAGGATCGTGCTGTCGGCCGTGATCGCGACAAGCTCCCCTTTCTCGTCAAGGGCAAGCGCCCCCGCCACCCGGTCGCCGTCTTTGAGGAGATCGATCACCGTCACCTCTTCGAGTTTTGTCACGTCCGTCCCGGCAAGGCGCTCAACAAGCGTCTTCATCATCTCGTGGCCGGTCCGGTCCCCGGCATAACAGGTCCGGGGGAACCGCTGGCCCCCGAACGGGCGCTGGGCAACTTCGTCCTTTTCGGTGAAATCAAAGACTGCACCCCACCGGATCAGGTCGGATATCCGGAGCGGCGATTCTTTCACCAGCGCTTTTACCAGCTCCGGGTCGTTTAAATACGCTCCCCCTTTGAGCGTATCCTCGTAGTGGATCTCGCAGGAATCGGCCTCGCGAAGCACCGCGTTGTAGCCCCCTTCGGCCATCGTGGTGCAGCCGCCCTTTCCCGCAATGGTTTTTGTGACCATCACGACATCGCCGGACCCCGCGGCCTCGATTGCCGCCCGGACCCCGGCGCCGCCGCTCCCGATCACGAGCACATGGCAGTCCACCACGTCGTCTGCATGCATATTATAATTCTGTGCGTCGTATACTAAAATAAAGAAATGGTACTGACCAAGAGTGGACGTGACATGAAATATCTCATGAAATTCGGCGGGACTTCCGTTGCAGACGCACGGTGCATCGGCCTTGTGGTCGATATTTTAGAAAAACACCACAACGCCGGGGACAAAATCGCGGTCGTGGTATCGGCCCAGCGGGGCGTGACCGACCAGCTTATCGAGATCGCAGAGAAGCTCCCGACCGCAAAGGACTGCACTGCAGTGGCTCCCCTTATCGCGGCGCTCCGCCAGCGCCACATGACCACTCTTGAGGGGGCGGCGCCCGATCACGTAAAAGAGGTCGGCGCAGTCATCGAGAAGCGCCTTGCAAGCCTCCAGCACATCCTCTTTGCGATCTACAATCTCCGCGAGCTCACGCCCCGGTCCAAGGACTACGTGATCTCGTACGGGGAACGGCTGCTCGCCCCGATCGTGGGTGCGGCAATCCGGCAGCGGGGCATCCCGTCCACGGTCTTTGACGGCTGCGAGGCCGGTATCCTCACCACGCCCCAGCACGGCGAGGCGACCGCCCTTACCGAGAGCGACGCACGGATCAAGGCAAAGATAGACCCGCTCCTTGCAAAAGAGATCCCGGTGATCATGGGGTTCATGGGCTGCACGGAACAGGGGATCGTCACCACGCTTGGCCGGAGCGGCTCGGACTATTCGGCGTCCATCATCGGCGCCGGGATCGATGCGGACGAGATCTGGATCTGGACCGATGTGGACGGCATCATGACCTCCGACCCGCGGGTGATTAACGATGCCCGGGTCTTAACGAGCGTCTCCTACATCGAGGTCATGGAGCTCTCGTACTTCGGCGCAAAGGTCATGCACCCGCGCTCGATCGATCCGGCCATGCGCAAAAACATCCTTGTCCGGGTAAAAAACACCTTCAACCCGACCTACCCGGGCACGATGATCGTAAGAAACGGCCACCGGGACAACCGGGTGGTAAAGGCGCTCACCTACATCGACAAGGTTGCGTCCATCAACATCAACGGCGCCCAGATGATCGGCAGGCCCGGGGTTGCAAAGATGATCTTCTCGGCTCTTGCCGACAAGGCCGTGAACGTGATGATGATAACGCAGGGGTCGAGCGAGGCGAACATCTCGCTCATCGTTGACGAGTCGCACCTCGACGCGGCGGTAGAGTCGCTCGAATTTCTCGTCAAAGACGGGATCGTCCGCGAGGTCTCGCACAACCGGGATGTCTGTGCGGTCGCCGTGGTCGGCGCCGGCATGGCAGGCGCGGCCGGGACGGGCGGGCGGATCTTCACGGCGCTCGGGGCAGCCGGCGTGAACGTGATGATGATCTCGCAGGGGTCGAGCGAGGCTAACATCTCCTTTGTGGTAAAGCAGGAGGACGGCCCGCGGGCGGTCCGCGTGCTCCACGACGAATTCAGGCTCTCGGAGGAAAGCGAATGACACAAAGCGAATACAGCAAGGCCGGTGTGGATATCGATCTCGAAGCAACGGCAATCAAGGCGCTCATCAAAAACCTGAGCTACCGGCGGAAGGGCAACTACACGATGCTCGGGAACGTGGGCCACTTTGCGGGTCTCATCGATTTTGGGCCAAAGGCGCTCGCGCTCACTACCGACGGCGTGGGGACAAAGATGCTCGTTGCCGACAAGGTCGGGGACTGGAGCACGGTGGGGATCGACTGCATTGCGATGAACGTGAACGATCTCTACGTGATGCATATGGAGCCGGTCGCGTTCGTGGACTACATTGCCACCGACCGGCTCTCGATTGAGCAGATGGCGCAGATCGGGATCGGCCTCAACGAGGGCGCAAAGCAGGCGAACATCGATATCGTGGGCGGCGAGACCGCGTCCCTAAAAGGGCTCATCAACGGCCTCGATCTTGCCGGCACCTGCTTTGGCATCCAGGACAAGCAAAAGATCGTGACGGGCGAGAAGATCCGGCCCGGCGACAAGATCGTTGGCGTCCCGTCAACCGGCATCCACAGCAACGGCCTCTCGCTCGCCCGCCGGGTCGTGGAGCAGCACGCGGACTACGATGAAAAACTCAGTAACGGTAAGACAATCGCCCGCGAACTGTTGACCCCGACAAGGATCTACCACGAGAGCCTTGCAGTTGCCGATGCCTGCACGGTGCACGGCATGTGCCACGTCACGGGCGGCGGCCTGTTGAATTTCCTGCGGCTCAGCAAGTTCGGGTTCCGGTTCGACAACCCGCTCACGCCCCCGGAGATCTTCCGCTGGATCGAAGAGACCGGGAAGATCTCGAAGGTCGAGATGTACCGGACCTTCAACATGGGCATGGGATACTCCTACGTTGTCCCGGCCGATGCAGCGGACAAGGTGACCGCGATGGTGCCCGGGGCCAGAGTGGTCGGGGAAGTTATCGAGAAGCCCGGCGCATGGCTCGGGGATATGCAGGTTACCTGATTCCGAACTTTTTCACGGGAATTTTAGTTTTTGGGACTGTAGAAATCATTTCCCTTCACCAAACCGTATTTGCGAGGGTGACCCCCTCTCTCCCCCAGAGGGGGAGGCAACCCAAGGGGGAAAGCCCCCTTGACCCCCCTGCGGAATGAAAATTTTTCAATTATGCTTCCCGTACATGGTTTTGCTCCACGGGGCGAGCCCCGACGAGGCGGCGAGCACCCGTGGTCCCCTCGCAACAAAATTTAGGATGGTACTTACAGTTTTTTACAGAGTCAATTATTCAGATAATTTTATACTTTTGCTGTGTTCTTTACCATTTATGGTAACGATGGATTGGACAAATATCGGCATTGATGCTCTTGCTCTGGTTGTAACATTCATTATCACAACGATCCTTGCCGCATTTTTCCTGTGGCTTATCGATATGGCGCTCAATGAGGTAGATTTCCTGACAATGCGTGATGACCCAAAAGCCCAGGCAATTGCCAGTCTAGGATGGCTGATTCTCTACGCCCTGGTATTTGCCGGAGCCTTTATTGCACCATTCTCCCTTGACGGGTTGATTCTCCGGGAAATCGTGTGGACATTTGTCATGCTGCTTGTGGCATCGGTCCTGACTATTATCTCAGTGAAATTCATCAGCCCGTACATGCGTTACTGTGGGAAAGACGGCCTGCAAGGTCTTGGCAAAGATCGCGTGGCAACTTCACTTTTTTATCTGGGATTGTGCATTCTGATCGGAGTGATAAGTTTCAGCGCATTGACAGCGTGAGGTTAGAAAACAATGAACCTTCGTGTGGGGCAGCGAATCGTGAAAACCGGATCACTGATGCTGATCATTTGTTTTTCCTTTTCCTTTTTTTATGGAGTTGTGGCAGCGGCGTCTGTACCTTTGGGTCAGATAAGCGGGCACAATGCTTATCCTCATTTTACTTCGACCGTTCCGGGAAATTCCGCCGGGGGATTTGATACCCAGGGATCCAATCAAATTAATTTTAATTCAGTATCGAATGCTAACAGTTTTTCAGCCTCTTCTAAAAAGAGCACCAGTTCCGAGAAAAATTGTTATGTGCATGGATACACAACGAAAAAAGGAACTCACGTGAAAGGATATTACCGGCGTTGCAGATAATTTGGCAGATGAACAGTACGTGCCCCCGGCATCTCTTTTTTTCTTACGGTAAAACCGAAACCGTATTACCCCCGCCTGCCGTAATGACGCTAACGAAGCGTGAACCATGACCGGCACCAGCGGATCGGATCGTCACGAACGCACCCGCGTTATCCTGACGACAAGGACAAAACGGGCGATCCGCGAGCTGGTCGGCACCTGCGAGTACTGCGGCGCAACGTTCCCGCCCGAAGAACTCGACGTGTTCCAGATCGGCATGCTCTCCAGCAGCCCCGAACGGCCCGCGGGAAACCCGGCAAATGCCATTATTGTCCTGTGCCATGAACATCACCGCGAGGCAGAGGAGGGAACGATCAGAAAAAGCGACCTCAAGGGAAAGGTGACAAAGCGCACCGATAAAAGAAAGATGGCGCTGCGCGGGCTTTTGCTGAAACTCGACCGGACCTACGAGGGCGCGAATGTCAAAAAAAGCCGCAACCCGGCGGTCTTCGGGGTCAAGGCGTTTGTAAAAGAGCAGTCGGGTCTCCGGAGATAATGCGGCGTTAGACGCACGGCATTCCCGGTCATTCCTCGTCGTACGATCCCGAGAAATAATAGGCGGGACCGGACGGGACGAGCTCTGCCCCGCACGCCGGGCACCGGAACGGGCCGGGGGACGGCTGGCAGCAGCTGCACCCTGCCATGACATCGTAGTCCTTCCCGCAGCCCGGGCATCTCATCCGCTGCATACCGTGTCCTGTTGGCAGTGCGGGGTGTTGAAGCTGGCGGCCGGTGCCGGATAAAAACGTACCGGCCCGGGGGTTACTCCCCGTCCTTCTCCGGTTCTTCCGGCACAAACGCGGTCTTTTTTGCCTTGTCCGAGACGATCACGCTGTTACCCAGCGGGTCCTGGAGGATGACGGTCACCGGCAGCTCGCCGGCTTTTACTGCCTCCATCTTCCCGAACAGCACCCGGGCATTCTCCCGTTCCTCGGGAGTCCCGTCGCGGATCCCGGCGGTAACGGCCTGGCCGATCCGGTCGAGCACGCCCTCGACATTGGTGATAAAACCCTGGCAGGCCGGGCCCGGATCGATCCGGACGCCGAGCTCGGGGATCTCGATGATCCCGGTCATGCTCCGGACTACTTTCGCGCTGAGATCCCCGGCGGTCGTCACCGCGAGCTCGTACCGCACCGGCTCGGCACTCTTGAGCATCTGGGTATCGACGTACCGGTACCCGCATGAGGGACACGTAGCCGAAATGATGAGGATATCAGAAAAATAGGGAATATTTTCTGTCTGGTAAAGGTATTGTATCTCGGTATTGCAGTAGGGGCACGGTCCCGGGACGATCTTCTGCACGGGCTTATGCCCCGCCGATCTTGTCGCGCGAGATCTTCACCGACATAGGGGTGAGAACCACGTAGCGCTGGTCGCCGAGGCCGATGATATCGCCGTTTACGTCTTTTGCAACCTCTTTTAAGTCCTTTAAGACGCGCTCGTACGAGATCTTGTCCATTTTCAGGCGCGAGATGTCCACGATCACGATGTTGCCGTTGTATACCTCGTCCTTTACCCGGGGGGTGTCCTTGAGGTCGCCGATCGTTGCGATCTTCACAAGAAGCGCCGGCGCACCGGAACTGCCGCGCTCTTCATAGGAACTGAGGTCCAGCTCCATATAGTCGTCATCGGAACTGGTGGCGTTTTTGCCTAAAAGGGTGTCAATGATCTTAACCATAAAAAAACTGTATGAAGAAAATTATTTAATAGTATCGATGGAAAAGCGGCAAACCGCCGTTTATCTGGCCCGTTTTCGCACGAAAAAAAGATTATATCTCAAGGTTCCAGAGTTCATCGCCGACATGGTGGAAGCTTTTACACATCTTCCCCTGTGCGCTCGCGAGAATTGCCTGCCCGTCCATGAGCGCGACGCCGATGGCGAGCGGCTTTTTGTGGCGTTCCTCGACAATCTGGACCGGGCCGTTGGCTTTCACGTCCCCGCTCACGGCCACGATCCCCGGCCGCATCACGTCAGCGCCGTTCACCACGTACGGGATCGCCCCGGCATCGACCGTGACCATCCGTTCCGGGAAGGGGATCTGGAGTGCCCCTTTGAGGGTCGGAAAGACCCAGTCGCCGTTATCCATGAAGAGCGGTTTCTTGTTGACCAGGTAGATCGCAACGTCCGCATTGGTCTCGAGGATCTCGATCATGTCTGCCTTGAACAGGTCTGCCGAGGGGCCGATCTGGAGGGCGAGCCGGTCCATGAGATCGGCAACCTGCCCTTTCCGGATGGAATGGCGTTTCTTTATGACGATCTTTTTCATAGTTCTGCACCTACATTCTCCCGGCAAACGGCTAAATAGGTTTTCCCCCCCGGGGAAACCACGGCGGGCCGCACTCTGCCAGAAACCTTCATGCTCCATGACGGTCTACGCTATGTTTAAGTAGAGTGCTCACGCACATATATTACTCCAGAGCGATGGTAGTACAAGGGTTTTAGAGTATGACCAAAAGACCGTTGGATATTTTGGATCTGGTGCTGAACCGCCAGCCCGTGATCGTCTCCCTCAAAGGCGGGAGAGAGATCCGGGGAGTTCTTCAGGGGTACGACGTTCACATGAACCTCGTCCTTGACAAGGCAGAGGAAACTGAGAACGGGCAGGTCGTAAAGGTAGGCACGCTTATCGTCCGTGGAGATAACGTGATCTACATCTCGCCATCGCTGGAATCATAAGGTGAAATAACATGACAAAAGGCACTCCGTCAATGGGTAAGATGAACAAGATGACCCACATCGCCTGCCGGCGCTGTGGCAGGATCTCGTTCCACGCCCAGAAGAAAGTCTGCTCTTCCTGCGGATTTGGAAGAAGCACCAAGATGCAAAACTTCAAGTGGCACAGCAAGAGACCAAAAACGCCGACCCATTAAGAGAGCAGTACCATGTGTGGTATCGTTGGCATCGTGGATGCTGGCGGTGTATCCATCCGGCTCTATTATGCCTTGTATGCCCTCCAGCATCGTGGCCAGGAAAGTGCCGGGATCTCCACATATGACGGCACAAGTCTTTGTAAGTTCAAGGGGCAGGGACTTGTCGCCGATGTGTTTTCCCCTTCTGTTTTAAAAGATCTCAAAGGTACGGCCGGTATCGGCCATGTGCGGTACCCGACCACCGGTGCAAACCTGCCGGAGAATATCCAGCCGCTGAATTTCCAGTTCAAGGATCACTCCATCTCGGTTGCCCATAACGGGAACCTGGTCAACACCTGCGAGCTCCGGCGCGAGTACGAGCAGGCCGGCCAGATCTTCACGACCACGACCGACACGGAGATCATTGCAAAGATCTTAATGGAGGAGATCAGCGCCTCCAACTGCGTCGAGGACGCGGTCCACCTCTGCATGAAGCGGATGGCCGGCTCGTATTCGGTCGTGATCATGATCGACGGCGTGATCTACGCGTTCCGCGACCCGCTCGGCATCAAGCCGTTCTGCCTCGGGAAAATCGAGAACGGCTATATCGTTGCCTCCGAGAGCGTGGCAATCGATGCCCTGGGCGGGAAGTTCCTTCGCGACATAAAACCCGGCGAGCTGATCCGGATGGACGCGGAAGGGGTCCGGTGCACGCAGATAGCAACGGCCGGGCGTTGCGCCCACTGTATCTTCGAGTACATCTACTTTGCCCGGGCCGATGCGATTATCGACGGGGTGCTGGTGTACGATGTGCGCCGGGCAATCGGCCAGAAACTCCACGAGGAGGCACCGGTCAATGTCGATTCGGTCTGCCCGGTGCCGGACTCGGGAACGGCGTACGCTATCGGGTATGCGGAGCGCTCGAAGGTTCCCTTTGTGGAGAGCCTCATGAAGAACCGGTACATGGGGCGGACTTTTATCATGCCGGGCCAGAAGGAGCGCGAGCGTGCGGTCCGGATCAAGCTCAACCCGATCCCGGGGCACTTAAAGAACAAGTCGATTGTCCTTGTCGATGACAGCATCGTGCGGGGCACGACCTCGAAACGGATCATTGAGATGATGCGGGATGCGGGGGCAAAAGAGATCCATATGCGGATCGGTTCCCCGGCGATCAAGGCCCCGTGTTACCTTGGCGTCGATATGCCGACCCGAAAAGAGCTGATCGCAAGCGACAAGGAAGAGGAGGAGGTCCGGCGCTGCATCACGGCAAACTCGCTCCACCATATCTCGCTCGATGCGCTCGTAAAAGCCATAGGCTTTGACCGCGAGGACCTCTGCACGGGCTGCCTTACTGGCTGTTACCCGCTGCCCATCGAGGGCGAGACGGCAAACCCCCGCCAGGTAAACTTCGTGGACGGGACATTCCAGTCGCGGCTCGAATCGTTCGAGGCGGAGAGCAGCTAAGTTTTTCCTTTAAGCGAACTCCCTTTTTTATCGGGATCGTTTCTTGTCACATATAGTAGCCATAGCAGCAGGAGCGAAAGCCGACGAGGAGCTTTATTCTGCTACGGTAATGATTTCTTCAGAGGCAAATTTTGTATCTTTTCATAATCACCACCAGAATCCGAAGATACACGTTAAACGATGACTCGCCCCCCGACCCCCTCGCGCCCGGCGGGTGGCACTGCTACACCCGTCTCGCTAGGGGGAGTATCGGTCCACTCTTCCAAAACTCACCTTTTTCTCCCTGCATCGACAACCCGGAACCATACCGGAATATCCTTTTAGCCCACAGGAGACCTTGCATGGATCACATCAGGAAAGCCTTCGATGCAGTAGCGACAGAGTACGATGCGCAGCGGGAGTTCGTTATCCCGCAGATGCGGGAATATTACGGGGCTGCGGTCTGGGCTGCGGAAAGTCCGAACCCCTCCCCCCGGATCCTCGATGTCGGGGCGGGCACCGGCCTCTTATCCGCGCTGCTTTTGGAAAAATACCCGACTGCCACGCTCACCCTGCTCGATATCTCGGAGAAGATGCTTGCCGTAGCCCGGGAGCGGTTTAGGGGCCGCGACACTATCCGGTTCTGCACCGGCGATTACTCGCAGGCGGACCTGGGCGGGCCCTACGATCTTGTCTGCTCCGCGCTCTCGATCCACCACCTCGGACAGGACGAGAAGCGCCGGCTCTTTTGCCGGATCCACGATGTCCTGGTGCCCGGCGGGCTCTTTGTCAACGCCGACCAGGCCGAGGGCGAGACGCCGTACTTTTCCCGGAGGTATCTTGAATACTGGAATGCCTTCTTGGAAAACGGGCCGCTTTCACGTGAAGAGCACGAAGCGATCCTGAAACGCCGGGACACGCTCGACAAGAACGAGAAGCTCTCCGACCAGCTCGCGTGGCTCAGGGAAGCCGGGTTCTCCGATGTCGATGTGGTGTACCGGAACCGGACCTTTATCGTGACCGTGGCAGGAAAAAACTAAAAAAAACGCTGGCCCGGGGCCGCGCCTTACGAGGGCAGCTCTTTCGTAAGGAAATAGAACGAACAGAGCGCCGCGACAAGGCCGGCAGCCGTCAGGACAAGCGATGCCGCGGACGGCAGGCTCACGCCGTTATAGGTCAGCACCTCTTTTACTAAAAACAGCCCGAATCCGAGGGCAAGGGGCCAGCCCCAGCGCTTTTTCTCGGTCACGGCCACACGGACCGCGTAGATCACTACGAGCAGGTCGATCCCGATCAGGATCGGCGGCAGCCATCCAGGAACAATCATCCTGTACCCGTTGTCCTTCCTGTACAAAAAGGCGTTCGTCTCCCCCACCGGGATGCACAAAAACAAAAAAATAAAAAAACGCTTTACCAGGTCCGGACCCGGACCGACCGCCACGCCGCGGGAGGTACCTGGATCTCGAACCGGGCCCCGTTCCCCGGTTCCCCGGTCTCGGCAATGGTTATCCCGGTCATTAAAAGAATGTCCCGGGACAGGGAGAGCCCGATACCGGTATGGCTGCCGTACCCGAACTCGAAGATCCGGGATTTTTCCCCGGTCTTTATGCCTTTGCCATCGTCCTCAAAGACGATAACAAGGCTCCCGTCGGGCCCCGTTTTTGTGGAGACCTCGAACCGGGTGACATGGCCGCCGTGCCGGATCGCATTCTCAAACAGGTTGTACATCACCTTGAAGGCCAGCGGATCGGTATAAATCTCGACCGGGTCCACGTGTACCGTGAGCGCAATTCCTTCGTGAGGGAACGCCGCGATCCCCCGCTCGATCAGCGATTCGAGCGGCTGCCAGGCCGGCTCGTGGGACCCGATCTCCTGGTACTCCCGCGAGAACTGGAGGTGGCGGGAGATCTTCTCCATGACCCCGTCGGCCGATGCAAGGTAGGCGACGATCCCGGGATCGGTGTTCTTTTCCCGGACCAGGTCAAGATAACCGGAAAGCGCGGTGAGGAGGTTCCCGACGTCATGCCGGGTCATCTGGGAGAGGATGGAAATCTTCTCGTTGGCAAGCTTTAAGGAGACTTCCGCAGCCTTGCGGTCGGAGATGTCCCGGATGATGAGTACAAACCCGGCGATCCGGCCGTAGGGGTCCCGGACCTGGGTCCCGGCAATGCTCCCGAACGTACAGGACCGCCGGGCAAGCCCGACCTCCAGATCGGTGACCGATCCCTTCTCCAGAAGGGCCGATCGCAGGGTGGCACAGACCCCTGCGGGAAGAAACGATGCAATTGTCTGCCCGGGGAGATCCTCAGCGGGAACCCCGAGAATCTTTCCCGCCGCCAGGTTTGCGACAATAATCTTTCCGGCGGGATTTACCAGGATCACGCCCTCCGGGAGGGTGCGCAGGATCTCGGGGACTACCGTCTCGGGGCTCATGGAGAATAAGCCGTACTGCCGGATCGCAGATACGATCAGGATCGCAAAGATCATGCTGCCGACAAAGATCAGGTTCGGGAGATAGATCCCCATACGGGGGAAAAGCATCGCCGAAAGGGCACCGCAGACAATAAGGCAGACGAGCCCGACGCAAACGAGCCCGTTCTGCCGCCGGGTCATCTCCTGCTCGGCCCGCTGCCACGCGATCATGGTTGCACCGGTCGCCCAGAGCATGATGAGGATCATGTAGATCCCGCTTGCCAGGTACACGCTGCTCGACAGAATCGGCACGTAGACCCAGCCGGTCCCGGGAATGTACTCCACGGAGAAGAACGCGTCCGTTAATGCGCCGGCAAGGGAGAAGAAGACCGCCGGAAGAAAGAGCAGCGCCCGCAGGGCCCACGACAGGGCATGATCTTTTGGCCAGCGGCCGGTAAACGTGATGATGAAATAGACGCAGACCGCCGTAGCAAGCGGCCAGAACGCGCTTGCATGGAGCCATAAAGAGAGCCCGTCGGCATTCCCGGCAGACCAGAGATGGTACTCCCCGAGCGCCCAGTAGGTAGCACCGATCATCATGGCAAAAAAGAGACGGTTGAGCCGGGACTGGCTGTTCTTTGCCAGAACATACACGCCCAGCGCCAGGGAGACGAATGCGGAGAGCAGGCAGGTCAGGATCAGGAGATGAAGAAGGTTCGTTGGGGTTCACATCCGTTCTTTTACGGCAGGCACACTACTGCCGGTGCAGAACCAGGGGATTCAAAAAGCGCAAGGGAAAAAATCCCGGTGTTTCGATCCACACATATGCCGGTTCAGAGTTGTCTGATATTATTTGTGAAAACGTAAATTCCTTTGTTTTTATTCACGGAGAATATAGATCTCATTATATCACATGAGATACGTGACCTGCCTTCGGCAGGGGCTTACTTAAAAAAAAAGGAAACGCGGGATTATTTGACCACGAGCACCTTGCAGGGCGCGGAACGGATAACCTCTTCTGCCACGCTCCCGAGAAGCAGGCGCTCAAAGCCCTTTTTGCCCTGCGTGCCGATCACGATCAGATCGATCCTTTTTGCCGCGGCATACTTCACGATCTCTGCCGCGGGCCGGCCATCGAGGATCGATGTCGTTACCGGCATATCTCCGGCCAGCGTTTTTATCCGGTCGAATGCCTCGTCTGCCTCGGCCTTGATGATGCGGTAGGTATCGCCGATGGGCATATCCGCCGACATGGAAGAGAACGTTCCCATATCGATCACGTATACCGCATATACGGCAGCACCGAACGCACGGGCAATTTTTATGCCTTCTTCCAGGGCCGGCCGGTTCTTCACCGAACCGTCCGTTGCGATCAGGATCCTGTCAACCAGTCCGTTCGTCATCTCCGGTTACCTCCAGTGTTACCAGATATTCCTTACTTGCGGCTCCTATCAGATACCTCTTGCGGATCGCGGGCGGGGATGGTGCCCGGCGGCACTGCGCCATCGGTCTCCTCTACATAGCGTTCGCCCCGCATCGCACAGAGGAGCGCGGCAAAGAACGAGACGCCGGCGCCGATATAAAACGAGAGCGCAACGGACGGCATGAACGCCCCGGCAAGCATGGTCGGGAACCACGTGCTCCCGGTAAGGAGCGCGATCGTTGCCGGGGCTACGGTGGCGATGACGGCCGGGGAGAGGCCGGCAAGGATCGTCTGAACCGGGTTGTAGCCGAGGAACGCGGCAAAAAGCGCGCCGGTCGGCGGGATCGAACCGAGCGCCGGAGCGAGCTGGCTGGCGTTTGCCGCGGCAAGCGACGAGGTGAGTGTCAGGGGGAAGGCGTTTGTCAGCCCCACGACGATGATCGTAAAGAACATGCCCATCGAGAGGACAAAGCCCGAGTTCATCAGGGTCGACATCATGCCCGAGGAGACCCCGCGATCCCCGGGGGGGACCGAGTTCATGATCGCCGCGGCATTTGGCGAGGAGAACATGCCGTTGCCTATCCCCATGATCAGAAGCGCGATCGCGAACGGAAGGTAATCGAAGTTGTAGGGCAGCACGGCGAGGATCAAAAACGAGATCCCCACGAGGATCATGCCGAGCGTGCTGATCCAGCGGGCGCCATACTTGTCGGAGATAATGCCCGAGAGCGGGCCCATCACCACAAAGCCGATGGTGAGCGGCAGCATGTACACCCCGGCCCAGAACGGCGTGGACTCGAAGCTGTAGCCGTGCAGGGGGAGCCAGATGCCCTGGAGCAGGATGATGAGCACGATCATGACGCCGCCCCGGGCAAGGGCCGACATGAACCCGGCGGCGTTCCCGAACGCAAAGTTCCGGATCTTAAAGAGGTCCATCCTGAACATCGGGTCTTCCACCCGGGTCTCGATGACGGGGAACGCAACAAGGAGCGCGAGCCCGACAGCGAGCGCCGCGATAACGAACGGATCCCGCCATCCCATTGCATCGCTGCCATAGGGGAGCAGGGCATAGGTGATCCCGATCAAAAAGATGGTCAGCCCGCCGATGAACGATAAGTTGCCCCAGATATCGATCTTCTGGCTCCGTTTCTGGTAGGCCGGCTCTTTGAGTTTCATAAACGCCCAGATTGTCCCGATGATACCGAACGGCACGCTGATCAAAAAGACGTACCGCCAGTGGTAGACCGCGAGGATACCGCCGATTAAAAGGCCGATGAACTGGCCGGCAAGGGCTGCTACCATGTTGAGGCCGAGCGCTTTTCCCCGCTCGTCGGGCGGGAACGCATCGGTGAGGATCGCGGCGCTGTTCGAGAAGATGAACGCCGCCCCCACGGCCTGGATGAGCCGGAAGACGATGAGCTCGATGGCCCCGGCATCCCCGGTATCCGGTGTGAGGAAGAGGAGGATCGAGCCGGCGGTAAAGATCGCAAACCCGATGTTGTAGAGCCGGACCCGGCCGTACATGTCCGAGAGCCGCCCGAAGCTCAACAGCAGGGTGGCGGTCACGATCCCGTAGCCCATCAGGATCCAGAGCAGGTACTGGAAGGAGGTGAGCGGGTTGATGTTGATGCCGTTAAAGATCGCCGGCAGGGAGATGAGGAGGATGCTCCCGTTTACCGCGGCCATGAACATGGCAATGGTCGTATTCGAGAGCGCTATCCACTTGTAGTGGGGATCCCGCACGGAGGGATCCGGTACCGGCTGCCCGGACACTTCATTGGTATGCGGCTGTGCGTCCACGATAGTTACCGTCTCTTTGCAGTTCTTCCGGATCATGTCATCCGGTGCCCATTTATATGAAACACTAACCACGGGAGCATATAGTTTCATCGGGCATACTGTCCGCCCGGGGATCGTGAGGGGCACAAGCGCCCCGGGGTGGGGGGGTCACGCTAAAATTTGTGTGACCCCCCTCACGCTGTACCTGCATATCCGGTGCGGGATTGCCGACATTTTACGGCGGACAAATTCCGGGAGTACCGGGCATTTTGGATAAACTGGGGTGGGGGGTCACACCTTTTTTTAGCACGTGAGGAGTCGGGAAAATTTCCGGTGATAAAACAGGGTAAATACTCGCCCCGGGAGGACCGAAAAAACAGGGGGGGTCATGCCTTTTTTTGTGCGACCCCCCCCTTTTTGCGGCAGCTGCACCGGTCAGGCAGGATGCAGTAACCCGAGTGCTTCTTTTGCAGCATTCTGCCGGGCTTCTGCGGTACTTGACCCGGTCCCCGTGCCAAGGATGCGGCCCTTCTCATCGGAGACGCTGTACGTAAAGACCGGCTGGTGATCCGGGCCGGTCCGGGAGCGTTCCGCATAGACCGGGACCGGCCGGCCGGACTGCTGGAAGTGTTCCTGGAGCCGGCCGATATAATTGGCAGACGGGTCGTAGGCTTCGATCTCCCCGGCAAGGAAGTCGCGGGCAACAGATACGGCAGTAAAAAGGCCGGCACACGCGGAGATCGCACCGATGCACGCCTCGATCGCCCCGCCCCGGATCGCATCCCCGTATGCCTGCTGCTGCCCGATGGCTGCCGGGACCAGCAGGGAGGTATCCACGCCTTTGTGCCCGGCAATGGCCGCAAGGGACTCGTTTGCCACCACCCCCATCTTTTGGGTCATCGTGCCTTCGTCACAGGCGGGATTGCCGGAGAAGAGCAGCCCGGCTGCGGCAAGGTTGAGGATCCGGTCGCCGAGGAACTCGTACCGCTGCCAGGCTTCCTTTGAGACCTGCCAGGCTGGATCATCCGAACCGGCCTTTTCGTTGTAATACCGGACGAACGCCGCGATCTTCTGCGCAACCGTGCAGCCGGGTCCGGACAGGACCGCGGCAAGTTCCTCTCGGGATCGATTGTCCATATAAAAAAGTTCAGGCTGACGGGGCGGGGGGCTGTTTTCGCTCCACCCCTACCCGGCCGTTCTCGGCAGTAAGGACAAAACCGAGGTCTTCCAGGTACTTCCGGCTCTTGCCGGTCCCGTGCGTCAGGAGCTCCACAAAGTCCTCTTTCTCGTCGATATCGGTGTGGAGCACAAACGAGTCTATCACTTCGCAGGAGAGGCCGGCCTCTTCTGCGATCTTTTTGTGCTTGAGGTAACTCATCCCGTAGTAATCGACATGGAACTTTGCCGGCTCTTTTAGGAAGATCACGTTCGTGCCCCCGCCCCGGCCGGGGACGATTGCCATATCGCTCTTTGTCGTAATCACCCGTTTTATCGCTGGGCCGGTGGCAAGCGGGAGATCGGCCATGATGATCAGGATCGAGCCCACGGACTGGGGGAGCACCTCGTTTAAGGTACCGCTTAAGTCCTTGTCGGGAATCGTGATCTGGATATCCTCGGAATCAAAAAGTTCGGTGGCAACGATCACGGGGCTGCAGTTTACGTCTTTTACTGCCGCAATCACATCCTCGAGCATTGCCCGGGCAAACGCCTCCCGCTCCTCGGTCGAGAGCACACCGGAGAGCCGGCTTTTGGGTCCCGCGGGCTTAAAGGGGATGAGTGCATGGGGACACATGTGATACGCTCATATGCGGGGCAATGTAAAAAAAGTGCTGATTCTCTTTTTGGAGCGGCAGCCCCGGCCCTGCAGCGCAGTAAAAAACGGCCGGGTTTAACAGGGTTGAGCGGCAAACCATACCGGTAATGGACGATACTGCCTATACCGTAGAAAAACTCTCCTCCCGGCTCGTGGCCGGGATCGAACGGCGCACCTGCAATGCAGACGGCAGGAGCTTAAAAGACATCCCTGCATGCTGGCAGGATTACCTGTCGACAAAAGCGGTGGCCCGTACCCCCGACCGTGCCAAGCCCACGGTCATGTATGCGGTATATTCCGGCTATACTACCGACTGGACCGGGGAATACTCGTACCTTCTGGGATGCGGCGTAACAAAAGCTGACAAACTCCCCAAAGACCTGGTGGCACGGGAGATCCCGGCACAAACGTATGCGCATTTTAAGGCGCAGGGACAGATGCCGGATGCGGTTGTCGGTACCTGGGCCGGGATCTGGGGCTCGGACCTGCCGCGGACGTACGTCTGCGATTTTGAGATCTACGATGCCCGGTTCACCGACAAGAACAAGCCCGAAGTCGATATCTACGTCGGGATAAAGGAAGAATAAACTCTTTTCTTTAAAGGCTCTCGTTCCGGTAGCACCCGGCCGGGATCCGGATCTCGAACCGGGCTCCCTTCCCGGGCTCCCCGGTCTCGGTAATCGTCATCCCGGTGAGGGCAAGGATCTCGCTTACTAAAAACAGCCCCCACCCGGTATGCTTGCCAAACCCGCGGTCGAAGAGACGCGGCTTGTTCTCTTTTGGGATCCCGATACCGTCATCCTCCACCACCAGGAGGGCCCCGCCGCTGTCTTCCTGCACGGAGATCCGGATCCGGGTAACGTGATCCCCGTGGCGGATCGCATTGTCCAGCAGCTGGCCGATGGCCTTTTCAAGCGCCGGATCGGCGTACACGGCTGCGTTCCCGCAGGACTCTTCGAGGGCAACGCTCCCCAGCGCCACCATCTCGCTGCCGCGGCGGACCGCGGATGCGATCGGTTCCCAGCGCGGCGGTTCGGCGGCAAGGTTCTGGTATTCCTTTGCGAACTGGAACTGGCGCCGGATCTTTTCAAGGGCGGTCCGCTCCTTCTCGATATAGGACTTCATCTGCGGATCGGTTGTCACCATCTCCAAAAGTTCGGTGTACCCGCTGACCGCCGTGAGCTGGTTTAGGACATCGTGGCGCGTGACGCTGCCAACAAGGTTGAGTTTCTTTTCCAAAAACGCCACGAGATCGGCCTGGCGCCGGGCCGTGCAGACCTTGTCGATGAGGCAGGCAAGGGCCGGGTACCAGGCATCGACCGGGCCTTCCATGACCATGATCTCTGCGCGCCGGGTAACAGCCGTAAAAAAGACCCCGGGATCGTACGCCCCGGCAAGGATGATGACCGGGAGGCCGACTCCCTGCTCGCGCAGGTGCGTGAGGAATGCCAGGCCGTTCTGGCCCTCTTCATGGACGGCAATAACAACGGCGTCCGACTCCGCCAGGTGCCGGCTTATGGTGACTTCCTGCGCAGCAGACACCATGACGCGGAACTGCCCGGTACCGGCGAGGCGTTCGGTCAGGGCGGCGCTGCGGTCGGCCTTCGTATCGATACACAGGAGAGGGATCATATCGTATCACATCGAAGCATCCGTTCGTCTTACCATTCTATTCTTCTCCCTATCGTATAAAAGACGCACCGGCCCCGCGAATTTTTAACATGTACAAAAGGGATACCCTGATCCATGCAGCCCCGGACGATCACCTTCTCAAAGAACGTCTTTTTGCCCCTGACCACCGTCTGCCGGAACCGGTGCGGGTACTGTTCGTTCAAGACCCCGGTGCAGGACGGGTGCCTCATGATGCCGGACAATGTAGAGGCGCTCCTTCTCCGCGGCAGGGATGCAGGGTGCACCGAGGCGCTCTTTACCTTCGGGGAACGGCCCGAAGAGGAGCCGGGGTTTTCGAGATATCTGGAAAAGACCGGCTACGACACCATCCTCGATTACTGCGAAGCGATGTGCAAAAAGAGCATAGAGTACGGGATTCTCCCGCACACGAACGCCGGGATCCTCACCTATGACGAGATGAAGCGGCTCCGGAAGGTGAACGCGAGCATGGGGCTGATGCTCGAAACCACCGCACGGATCCCGGCCCACAACGGCTCGAAAGGGAAAGAGCCGGAGGTGCGCCTTGCCATGATGGAGGATGCAGGAAAGCTCAAAATCCCGTTCACCACCGGCCTCCTCCTCGGGATCGGCGAGACCGTGGCCGACCGCGAGGAGTCGCTTTTGGCGATCCGCGACATCAATAAGAAATACGGGAATATCCAGGAGATCATCCTCCAGAACTTCTGCCCCAAGGACAACACCCCGATGGCCGCATTCCGGGTGCCGGAAACGGAGGAGATCTGCGAGACGATCAAAATGGCGCGCCGGATCCTGCCAGAGGAGATCGCGATCCAGATCGCCCCGAACCTGATCGATGCCTCAACACTCATCTCCTGCGGGGTGGACGACCTTGGCGGCGTCTCCCCGGTCACCATCGATTACGTGAACCCCGAGCACCCCTGGCCGGCGATTGACGATCTCAAAACAATCGTCGGCGACGCAACGCTCCGGGAACGCCTCTGCATCTATCCCCGGTTCATCCGGGCGGGGTGGTTCGACGCCGGCCTGCAACCCCTAATAAACCGGCTCGACCAACGTATATCCACAGGGAGCAGGAAACCGTGAAGCAGAAAAAACTCCTGTATACCGGAAAGGCCAAGTCGGTCTTTAAGACGGACGAAAAGGGAACGCTGATCGTAGAATTCCGCGATGATATCACCGCGTTTGACGGCGGGAAAAAGGACACCTTAAAAAACAAGGGCAGCTACAATGCAAACGTCTCCGCGTACTTCTTTTCGTATCTTGAAAAGAACGGGGTAAAGACCCATTTTGTCAGGATGCTCGATGAGAAGCGGATGGTGGTCCGCGAACTCTCGATGATCCCGCTCGAAGTGATTGTCAGAAACCTTGCGGCAGGCTCGATTGTGAGGAACTATCCGTTCAAGGAGGGCACACCGTTAAAACCGCCGGTCATCGTCATCGATTACAAGGACGACTCCCGGCACGACCCGATGCTCAACGACGAGCTGATCGTTGCGCTCAAGCTCGCGACCCCGGCAGAACTCAAAAAGATCAAGGAGATTGCACTCAAGATCAACACGCTCCTTGTAAAACTCGTCGCAAAGCAGGGGATCACGCTCGTGGACTTCAAGCTTGAATTCGGCCGGCAGGGAAAAACGGTCTACCTGGGCGACGAGATCAGCATGGACTCGATGCGCCTCTGGGATAAGAAGACCGGCGAATCGCTCGATAAGGACGTGTACCGGTTCAACAAGGGCGACGTGATGGCAACCTACAACCGGGTTGCGGCACGCATCACGAAAAAGGCAAAGCCCGCTGCTGCAAAGAAGAAGACCACAAAAGCGGCAGTGCCAAAAAAGGCCGCAAAGAAACCCGGCAAGCGGTAGATTCCACAACACATAAGTTGTCCCTCGAAAGATAATCGTACGAGGAAGGGTGGGCAGGACAATCATGGCAGAGGTGTCGCAGGAAGAAGCGGATATGCGCAAGTGGACAACCGCGATAGCGAGGAAGAACGGGTGGATCCTAAATCCCGACGAGGAACACCTGCGCATTGTCCTCAAGGGGTTAGTAAGGAACAAGGAGAAGTTCGGGAGGCCCTACTGCCCGTGCCGGCTCCGGAGCGGGGACGAGGAGAAGGACCGGGCCATCGAGTGTCCCTGCATCTACCACAAGGACGAGATCGCAAAAGACGGGCACTGCCACTGCCTGCTGTATTATAAGAAACCATAATCTTTTTTTTTTATGACCTTGGGTAGTTCCCGATCGCCCGGGCTTGCACCGGTTTCCGGGGAGAGTCCGGCAGTCCTTATTCTCGGCAGTTTCCCGTCGGTGCAGTCGCTTGCAAAACGCGAGTACTACGGCAACCCGCAGAACCGGTTCTGGGCGATCATGGAGAACATCTTCGGGATAGACCGCTCCCTGCCGTACGCAGCCCGCACAGCGCAGCTGGCCAAATGCCGCATCGCGCTCTGGGACGTCCTTGCCTCCTGCACCCGCAAAGGGAGTGCCGACGCATCGATCCGGGAGATCGTCCCAAACGATATTGCCGGGTTCCTGGAGATGCACCCCTCCGTCAGGTGCATTGCGCTCAACGGGACCGCAGCAGGGAAGTTCTTCTCCCGGGACACCTGCCCGGTCCCGGCAATCGTCCTCCCCTCGACGAGCCCGGCCAATGCCCGGCAGTCATTGGAAGAAAAGACCCGGATCTGGAGTACCTGCCTCGCGGAATATCTGCACTAAAAAAGAGATTTTTTCATCCGGCCATCTAGCGTTCGAGCCGGAGCTTGAGGAAGATAACGTGGTAGATCGCATAGAACCCGCAGAGCACGGCGGCTGTATAGCCGAGGATCGCGATCCACATGACCTCTTTTGGCATGGTGACCGGCGACGCCTGGAGCACGAGCGACGACCCGACCACGAGCGCTGCCACCACAAGGCCGATCATGATCTTGTCGCTTGCCCGGTCGAGCGCCATCTGGAGTTTCTTTAAGTCCGTATCAACGACTTCGAGCCGGACGGTCCCGGTCGAGAGGCGCTTGAGCATGAGGTTGACGTTTCTGGGCAGGTCGAATGCCGCATCCACCGCTTCCAGAAGCGAGTTCGATGCACGCTTTGCATAGCCGGCGGAGAGCACATTGGAGTCGGTGAGCTTGCGCAGGTACGGCGTGATCTCTTCCCCAAAGGAAAACTTCGGGTCCAGGTGGATGGCGACATCGTAGACCATGACGAGGGTCTTTAACAGGAGCATCAGGCTCATGGGCACCTTGATGTTGTAGTGCCGCATGACTTCGGTGAGCTCGTTTATCATGAGGCCGAAGTTGAACTGGGCGATCTGGTCCCCGCCGCCGAAATCGTGGAGCATGATGTAGAGGTCGTCCCTCAGGGCCTCGCGGTTCTCCTCGGCAACAACGATCCCGAAGCCTTCGAGGGCCTTTAAGATCATATCCACATCGTCCGTGGTGAGGGCAAAGAGCAGGTTGATGAAGAGCTGCTTCTTCTCCGGCCGGAGCACCCCGACGATACCGAAGTCCAGGAGCACGAGGTCCCCGGTCTCGGAGACGAGCATATTGCCCGGGTGGGGGTCGCCGTGGAAGAACCCGTCCTCGAAGATCATCTTCAGGTAGGCGTAAAAGCCCCGCAGCGCGATATCGTGCGGGTTGCACCCCTGCGCCTTGATCGCCTCGATATTGTCGACCCGCACCCCTTTCACGAACTCCATGACGAGGATGTGGGGCGAGGAGTAGTCCCAGTAGACTTTCGGGAAATGGATGCCGGGCACGTCGCGGAAGTTCCGGGCCATCCGCTCCATGTTCCGGCCGTCGCGGGTGAAATCAAGTTCCTTTCGGATCTGGTTGGCAAAGTCCTGCACAAGGCCGACCGGGTTGTACATCCGGCTCTCGGGGAAGACCGCCTCGATCCTCTCGGCCATGGACTGGAGGATGGCGAGATCGTTTTCTATCTGGTCGGGGATACCGGGGCGCTGGATCTTGACCGCGACCACGGTCCCGTCGCGGAGGACCGCACGGTGGACCTGCCCGATCGAGGCCGATGCAACCGGCGTCTCGTCGATCTCGGAGAACCAGTCGCCGAGATCCGGGCAGGACTGGTGGAGCACCGCGACAACGTCCGAGAACGGCAAGGGTTTGGCATGGTCCTGGAGTTTTTTGAGCTGCGCGATCAGCTCCGGCGGGAATATCTCCGTCCTCGTGCTCATGATCTGCCCGAACTTCACAAACGTGGGGCCGAGCTCTTCGAGCGCCATGCGGATGCGCTCGTACGTCGTGGACTGGTCCGGCTGCGACGATTCGGATCCCGGGAGACGGAACCGGGTCCTGCCCGGGAATGCTTTTTCAAGGGCTATCCCAAAACCGTATTTCGTTAAAACATCGATAATCTGCGCGTACCGCCGGATACGGGTGACCATGGATACAGTTTGGCAGTGGGGCTACTTAATGCTGGCTTTTTTTGATCAACCGGCGGGGCAGGGCCGGCCGGGGCCGGCTCAGCAGGAGTCCGGCTTAGAAAAGACCACGATCCGGTTCGTGTTGGTGCCGCACTCGTTGTTCCCGACACCCCAGATATGGGAGGTCTTGGAGAAGACCTGCTGGTTGATGATCACGCATTCGCAGGAAAACCCGGCGTCCTGCCCGAGCGGGACCACGTGCTCTTCCAGGCGGACGGTCTTTTTGCGCACTTCGCCCACCTCGAACGCCACCCAGCCCCCGGGTGCAGTGATCCGGTAGAGTTCGGAGAATACCGCTCCCATCACCGCGTTCCATTCCGCGACCGTTCGGGCCATCGTGATCGTCTTCCCGATCGCCTCCTCGTCGAGGCCGCAGAACCAGCACCGGAGCCAGTTGTCGTCCCGGTACTGGACGATATCCAGAAACGGCGGCGAGGTAACCGTCAGCTTCACCGTCCCGGTACCGATGGACGGGGTATCCCGGGCATCACCGGTCAGGAACCGGGCGCCCTCCCCGGCACGGGCGAGGCGGGCCATTGCTGCGGGAGTAAGCCCGGAGAGCAGGCTCTTTGATTTCTTCAGGATCAGGGCGTGCGTGTCCCGGTACTCCGGCACCTGGTCCCGTTTTTTATTGATACGCCGCTGGCTTTCGGGAGAGACGGCCTGGTTGGGGGGGAGCGTGTAGACAGAAAAGAAGCCGGAGGAGTGGCCGGTGAGCCGGTTGGTGGCTGCCATCCGGATCCACGCATCGGTCGCATCCGCAGTACCCTCCTCGTTTCGGGCAATCAGGTACTCCCGCAGGGCCGCGATCTCCTGCTCGGTCTGAGGATGGTAGAACATGGAGAGGTCCCGGTCTGCCTGTCCGCCGTCCCGCGGGATCGTCTCCAGCCGGGCCGCGATCTCCGGCAGCGTGGGCGGGAAAAACCGGGGCTCCGTGAGCAGCCGGGACAACGGGTTTGCATCGTTTGCGATAACGTTTCGTCCCGAGAGCCCTGCTTCGACCGCAGTCGTACCGCGTCCCGAGAACGGGTCGTACACGATCTCCCCGGGACGTGTCAGAAGGTCGATGAAAAAACGGGGCAGCTGCGGCTTGAAACAGGCCCGGTAGGAGATCTCGTGCAGGGACGAGGCCTGGCGCTGCCGGGATGTCCAGAACTCTCCCGTGTACTGCCGGATACCGGAGAGACCCGGGGGTTTTCCCACGAGCACCAAACGATCCCCCGGGCCCCGGAATGCGGCAAGGCACGCGTGGAATGCTCGTGGGGTTTTCCGGTAGGTACCTGCCATCGGGATCGCTTCCGTGATACATACCGTTGTGCCGGATAACGGTATATCACCTGTGTTCCGGAGTTATATAAAAAAAGAATCAGGACGGGACAAAAAGGGCGGGACACCGTACCCGTTCAGCCGGCATGGGCCCCTTCCTCGTCAAACTCCCGGGGGTACCGGACGGTGCCGTGGATGCCGTCGAGCGCCCCGTCAACCAGGGGATATGCCATGAACACCTCGTTCCTGCAGGGGAACGGTGCCTTGATTCCCATCACCGGTGCCGGGGTAAACCCGAACCGGGGGTAATAGGAGGGATGCCCTACCACGATCACGATCCGGTGCCCCTGCTCCCGGCAGATCCTGAGCCCCTCTTCCACAAGACCGGAACCAACGCCCCGGCACTGGTATTCAGAAAGAACGGAGAGTGGCGCAAGAGCCACGGCCGGTATACTGGCATGTTCGGATTCGATCGAGATCGGGGCAAAGAGGATATGGCCGATAATTTTTCCATCGTGAACGGCAACAAGGGATGAGCCGGGGATATAGTCTCCCCCGTTCCTGAGGGCCCGGACCAGCCGGGCTTCCCCGTCCTGGCCAAACGCCTCGCGATTGACGGTATCTATTGCAGGAATATCGGAGGGAATTTCAGATCGGATAAAAAACGAGTCCATCCTGTAATATACGCAGTCTGAGGTAAAAGAAGGAGCAGACCGGGAACACCCCGGGATCGCGGTTCATTCCTGGCTCAGCACCACGGAGACCACGCTTCCGGCTATTTTTTCCTCAAGGGAGCGTTTGAGCTCGGCGGCAAATGTCTGGACCTCCCCCATCTTCTGCTCCGGGTTAAACCCAAGGGAGATCTCGATGTAGATCCTGCTCCCTGACCGGCGGGAGCGGACACCGTGGAATTCATCGTATTTCTCGAACGAGCCGGAGAGTTCCCGGAGGATGACCAGCTGGAGCTCTTCGTCAAGGGTCTTGTCAAAGAGATCGGGGAGCGATGAGGAGAATTCCCGGTACCCGGCAAGGATAAGGAACCCGATGATGACAAACGAGACCACCGGGTCGATGTAGCGCGCCCATTCGTACCCGATGAAGAGTACCGAGAGCACGAGCGCGGACAGGATCAGCAGGTTGGAGAAGGTCTTTGCCCTCCGCAGGCGCCACTGCGCCTCCATGATCGGGGAGGGGTCCTGCTCGGAACGGTGGCGATAGGCATGCCAGTGGTGGTAATCCGCGATGCTTGCAATGCACATCAGCGGGATACCGATGTATGCCGCATCCATGTCGAACTCCTCGGGATGCGTGAGCCGGTGGAGGGTAAACAGGAAGAGGATGCAGATGGAGATCCCCATCACACCGCCGGTGATGATCCGGGTTAATGTCTCGAACTTTCCCATCCCGTAATCGTAGGTAAACTTCCCGCCGGCCTTCATTCTCCTGATTATCAGGAGGGCAAAGAGGGAGGCCAGGATCTCGTTTGCACACTTGAACGCATCGGACAGGAGGGTGGCCGACCCTGACAGGAGAATGGCCGCGATCTCCGGGATCAGGATGAAAACGTCCGTGCAGACCCCGGCGGAAACCAGCTTCTCGCGGGACTTTTTTGGCTTGTCGTTCCCACTTGAATTCACGGAGGGCTGCATGATCTTTCTGGTACGTTCAAACGAAAAAGAAAAAATTTCAGGTATGCGTGAAGTAGGCCCGGATACCGCTCTTGTCCGCGGCATCGATCCGGGCAAAGGCAACCCGCTCGAACTGCACGACCTTACCGGCCTCTGCCTTCACGGCAGGCTCGCAGGCACCCTTCATCTCCCCGTCCTGCGTGAGAAGCGTGCAGGGCGTGGCTGCCTGCACCGGGAGCCACTGGATGATCTTTGCCTTTGCCGCCCGGGCATCGGCAAGCGAGTCCCCGCCGTACGAGAACGAGGGGGTTTCGCCAGTCCATGTAACATTCACGTTGAAGAGGTCTTTTAACCGGACCATCGAGGTCCCGAAAACGATCTCGCCCTTCGGGAGGAGGACGGTGCCGGTAAATTCCAGGGAACGCGATCCTTTCTCCTCATGGCCCGGGTGGAGCATGGCATGGGCAGTCCGGACCGGGGCACCCCCGATCTCTGCCTCCAGCGGGTCGGGCACGAAGAAGTACCGGTTTGCCACCGGGTCCACGATCTTCTTGTTCTCCGCGTACAGGTTGTCCCACGAAAACGAGATGTCCACATCGCCGATCCCGATCGCGATCATCGCGTTTTTCACGGCATCGGGGCTGATCCCCCGCCGGGCAAGGGCGCGGAGCGTCCCGAGGTGGATGTCGTCCCAGCCGGTGTATTTCCCCTCGTTGATCCCTGCGTGCATCTGGGAAGTGGAGAGTACCACGCCCTCGATTCCCATCCGGCCATAGTGCCGGTACACCGGGACCTTCCAGCCGAAGTGGTCGTAGATGTAGCGCTGGCGCCGGGTGTTTGCTATGTGATCCTTCCCGCGGATCACGTGCGTTACGCCGAGCAGGTGGTCGTCGGCAACCACCGAGAAGTTCATGAGCGGGTAGACCCGGGCGTCCCCGATCTTCGGGTGGAGCGGGGCATCGAGGATCCGGAAGATCGGATAGTCCCGCATTGCCGGGTCGGGGTTCAACAGATCGGTCTTGACACGGACCGAGGCTTCGCCTTCCTTAAACCCACCGTTGAGCATCTTCTCCCAGAGGGAAAGTGCTGTTTCGACCGGCTGGTCGCGGCAGGGGCAGGCTTTCTTCGCGTCTTTTAACGCCTTGAAGTGCTCGTTCTCGCAGGTGCAGACGTACGCCCCGCCGCGTTCGATAAGCTGTTTGCAGAGATCGTAGTAGATCGGGAACCGTTCGCTCTGGGTAACCGTCTCGGTGATCCCAAGGCCGAGCCACGCGATATCCTCCTTTACCATCTCATAGGCTTCGGGGTCGACGCGCTTGGGGTCCGTATCCTCGATCCGGAGGATGTACCGGCCGCCGTACTGTTTCACGTAGGCATCGTTGAGCGCCGCGGCCCGGGCATGACCGATATGGAGCGGACCGGAGGGGTTTGGCGCAAACCGCATGACAACGCCGTTCTCGGCTCCTTCGAGCTCGGGAAGCACCTTCTTCTTCTCGTGCTTCTCGTGGAGCGCGGCAAACATCTCCGGGGAAAGGGACTGGAGCTTTGCCACCCGCTCCCCGGGGGAGAGGGCTGCTACGTCAGCGATGGCATCTTTTGCCGCCGCGGACACTTCCTTTGCCTGCTTACGGAGCTCGGGATGAGCCCCCATGACCATCCCGATAACCGCTCCTGCCTGCGGTACGCCGCCGTGCTTGACCGCGTTCTGGAGTGCACACAAAAAAAGCGCGGCCTTTATCTCGTCCCCTGCCATCCTAGAAGCTCCGGGTTACGAAGAATTCTCCGACGTCCATGATGAGCTGGCGTTCCTTTGTCGGGGGAAGGACCATGAGCAGGCGGTTGGAGTCTTCGACAAGATCGGCAGCCTTCTTCTTCACGGCATCGATGACGCCTGCATCGGCAAGTTCCTTTATGGCGGCCTTAATGTCGGCCGGCGAGAGTTCGCGCCGGTACTTCAGGAGGTCGACGCCTTTCTGCCGGGCAATGATCATAATTAAGGTCTGTTTGCCCTCGCGGAGATCGGAACCCTGATCCTTGCCGCTCTTTTCCGTCGGGGTCAGAAGATCGATAAGATCGTCCTGGATCTGGAACGCAATGCCGGTGTTGAGCCCGAACTGGTACAGGGCTTTTACCTGCTCCTCGTTCCCGCCGGCAAGCGTGCCGCCGATGGCTGCTGCCGCCGCATAGAGGACACCGGTCTTCTTTGCTACCATCTCCATGTACTCCTTCTCGGTTACATCGGTCCGGTGCTCGAACGACATGTCCTGGTGCTGGCCCTCGCAGATATCTGCGCAGGCCCGGGCAAGGAGTGCAGTCGCTTTGACCTTTGCAGCATCGCCGGCCTTTGCCTGGCTGATGAACTCGAATGCCCGGGCATAGAGGACATCGCCGGCAAGGATCCCGGTCGGCATGTCCCACTTCGTATGAACCGTCGGCACCCCGCGCCGGAGCGAGTCCCCGTCCATGATATCGTCGTGGATCAGGGTGAAGGTGTGGGTAACTTCGAGCGCGAGTGCTGCCGGCATGATATCGGCGGAACTCCCGCTCCGTACTGCATCAGCCGCAAGCATGACCACCGCGGGCCGGAGGCGCTTGCCGCCGGCGTTTAAAAGGTGGGCGGAGGCCTTGTCGAGCTCTCCGGTGGCGCGGTTGAAGTTCGTGTCAATCAGGCCATCGATCTTCTGTGCGACCGATTTTAAGTACGGTGATAGTTCCGACATCGTTGTTCTCCTTAATTGATCTTGAGCCGCTGGCCGTTCTGCATGATGTGAACGTCGTTACCGAGCGTGTAGCCGAGGTCTGCGGAAAACTCGGCGTAGGCCGCGGTCATCTTGATGTTCCCGTGGGCCGGGACAATGTGCTGCGGGTTTAAGAGACTGATAAACTCGTAGTGGTCCTCGCGGTACGCATGCCCGCTCACGTGGAGGTCCGGGAAGAGTCGGGCGCCGGCCATTCTCAGGTGCGTCTCGACCATGTAGCGCTGGCCGTAGTTCATCGGGTTCGGGATCACGTTTGCCGAGAAGAGCACCTTGTCGCCTTTTGCGATCTGGTACGGCGTGTCGCCGAGGGCCATCCGGGTCAGGATCGATCCCGGCTCTCCCTGGTGGCCGGTGATGATCGGGAGGAATTTTTCTTTTCCGGCCTTCATCATCCGGCGCAGGGTCCGGTCAACGGTCCGCCGGTTCCCAAAGACGCTCGTGTCCGGGGGAAGCGAGACGAGTTTCATCTGTTCGGCCGTGACCGAGTACTTCTCCATCGAGCGGCCAAGGAGCACCGGCTTTCGCCCGATCTCGTGCGCACACTCGGCGATGGTCTTAACCCGGGCGATATGGGACGAGAACGTCGAGACAATGATCGAGTTCTTGTCGTCCTCGTAGCTGGTGATGACGTCCCGGACCATGTCCCGCGCCATCCGCTCGCTCGGGCAGCGGCCCGGGCGGTCGATATACGTACTCTCGACAATCAGCGCAAGCACGCCTTCTTTTCCGATCTGGCGGAACCGGGCAAAGTCCGGCGGTTCTCCGATGACCGGGCTCCGGTCGAGCTTGAAGTCGCAGGCGTAGACAATCGCGCCGTGCGGGGTGTGGAGCACCGGGGTCACCGTGTCGATGATCGAATGCTGGGTCCGCACGAACTCGAGCACCAGGTGCTGCGAGATCGTGTACCGCTGGCCGGGCTTAAGCGCGAAGAGCTTGTTGTTCACCCCGAACTTCTGCTCGCCCGAGATCTGCTGCCGGATCAGTTCGGTTGCATAGGGCGACGCGATGATCGGCGCATTGTACCGGTGCGCCAGCTTCGGGATCGCGCCGATATGGTCGAGGTGGCCGTGGGAGCAGACGATAGCCTTTACCGTCCCCTCGACCGAGTTCATCATCGTATCGTCGGGTATCGCCCCGATCTTGATCAGATCGAGGGAGTGCATATTCTCAACCTCCGCGTCCTCGTGGATCATCATCTGGTCCAGGCGGAGCCCCATGTCGAAAATGACAATTTCTTTCCCGCAGCGGACTGCGGACATGTTCCGTCCGACTTCGTTGTACCCGCCCACTGCTATAATCTCTATATCCATGTTTGTACTCCTGTTGTTTTTTTTTTGGTAAAAGGCCGTTTTTTTAAAAAAACTGCCTCACATCTCGTGATATGCGCCGGTGCGCTCCCCGATCATCTGCCGGGTTTTCCCCGTAATATACACACGGGTCGAGCGCAGGTCGGCGGTCCGTGCGGCACCGCACAGGAACATCGCTCCCACCAGTTCGCGGTGGATCGTCTCCACGCGGGCACTAAGCGCCGCGTCGCTCTCAAGCGCCGGTTTCAAAAGCGGCATCGCCATCCCGGTAAGGTCCGCTCCCAGGGCAAGGCACTTTGCCATGTCGATGCCGGTGCGTATCCCGCCCGATGCAATCACCGGGCCGCCGGTCGCCGCTACCTCGGCAAGGCTTACCACCGTGGGGATGCCCCATGCGGAGAAGTCTTCGCCAAGCGTCTGTAAGGGCCGGTCTTTTTCGTTTTTGCTCTCGCCGGCCCGCACGCTCTCGACTGCTGCCCATGAGGTGCCGCCCCAGCCGCCGATATCGATGGCCTTTGCGCCGGCGCCCCAGCACCGGCGTGCCACTTCGCCCGAGATCCCGCAGCCGGTCTCTTTTACGATCACCGGTGTTTTCATCTCGGAACAAAGCTCTGTAATCGCGGCAAGGCAGCCGGTGGCATTATGATCGCCTTCCGGCTGGATCGCTTCCTGGAGGAAGTTGAGGTGGATCGCAAGAGCGTCCGCCCCGATCATCTCCACGGCCTCCTCTGCCCATGCAGTCCCGTGTTCGCGGAGCTGCACGGCACCGAGGTTTCCTACGATAAACGCGTGGGGCGCTTCGTCGCGGACAACAGCGAACGTGTCCGCGAGGGACTCGTCCTCCAGCGCCGCACGCTGCGAGCCGACACCCATCCCGAGACCGAACCGTTCTGCGATCCGGGCGAGGCGGGCATTGGTCTCCTTGGTCTTCGGGTGACCCCCGGTCATTGCCGAGACAAAGAGGGGCGAATTTAGCGTATGGCCGAGGAAACGGACAGAGAGGTCGATGTTGCGCATATCGCACTCCGGCAGGGCATTGTGCGCCAGCCGGACATCGCCGAATCCTGCATCGCCGCACTCCACGGCCTCTTCCGCGCAGATGCGCAGGTGGTCGAGCTTGCGCGACGATGTGAACCGTTTCTTGTCAGCCATAGTGGTTAGTTCCCCCTCACTTTTGTCCCGCCGTGGTCGTTTCCACAAAGGAAATCGCCCAGGCGCGAGACATGAAAGATATCGGACCCGGTGCCGGCTTTTGCCAGCCCGAGCAGTTCGTCAATTTTCCCTTTCATTCCACCGGTTACATCGGTATGTGACGAGTTGCCGATCTGGAGGTTTGCGACAGTCGCCGGAGTGATCTCCGGTACCACGCGTCCCCCATCCAGCACTCCCGGTACATCGGTGGCGAGCCCGACGCGGCTGCATTTGAGCGCAACCGCGAAGTACCGCACGAGCTGGTCGCCCGATACGATACACGCTCCCCGGGAAAGGTCCATCACCACGTCGCCGTGGATCACAGGGACCATCCCGAGCGCAAGCATCTTTTCGATATGCCGGTGCTCGAATGCGATAAGCCGGCCGTTGTCCGCCACGCCCGCATGGAGCGGGTGGACGCCTGCTGCCGCGATACCGGCTTCCCGTAAAGAAGAAACGACGGCATCGTTTAAGGAACTCACGGCCCGGTGCGTGACCACGATCCCTTCCGTTGCCCCGACCTCTGCCCCGCGGTCCAGGTGGTAGCGGTGCGCCTCGGGGTGCCCGCAGGAACCGGCGCCGTGGACGACCACGATCTCCGCTGCGTGCGCCCGGGCGATCGCCCCGGCGATCTCGGCAAGAGCTGACTTGTTGATCGCACAGTCGGCACCCTTGTCGGTGATCACGCTGCCGCCCAGTTTTACTATCACGCGCTCAGACATTCTTCTCCTTCCGTACCCCTTCGGTATCGATCCCGGTCACGATCGCCCGGGCATCGCAGGACTCTATCGCGTGGGCAACCCGGTGCCGGATCGGTTTTGCGCAGAGGGCGACCATGCAGCCGCCGCCCCCGGCCCCGGTCAGTTTCGCACCAAACGCCCCGGCCGACCGTGCGGCAAGCACGAGCCGCGAGAGCTGCGGGTGACCCACACCCAGCGCTTCAAGGAGCGCATGGTTCATGTTCATGTACCGTCCCAGCTCGCGGTGGTTTGCCAGGTGGTGGATCGCAGCAAGGCTCACGCCTTCGATGGCATCGAGGATCGGATCTACGATCTGCGGGTTGTGCTTCTTTAAGTCCGCCACCTGCTCGACCATCTTTGACGTGCTGTGGGAGACGAGCGAGTCGCCAATCACCAGATACATGTTCTCGGGAGGCAGGCGCCTGCGGGACGTGCCGGTGATAAGGACAACGCCGCCGAATGCGGAGACGGTCGTATCCGTGGGGCTCGCCCGCCCTTTCTGCACCTTTTTTTCGATCTCGAATGCCATGTTTGCGACATCTTCCCGGGTCTTCCCGAGGCCGAACTCGTCGTTGATTGCCGAGAGCGTGGCAACAGTCACCGCAGCGGACGACCCGAGGCCGGAGGAACTGGGGATCTGCGAGTTGATGTATACGCTCCCCATGACCCCCATCGCCTCAAAGCACCCGTCGATATAGGGGGACTTTGCCCGCTGCGGTCGCTTGGATCTCCTGACCGTTACAAAGACCCGGGGCTTGATGGCCATGGCAATGCCGGGCTTCCCGTATACCACCGCATGTTCGCCGAACAGAAACACCTTGCCGGGTGCACTCCACGTTGCCAACCTACATCACCGCAATGGCTGCATACCCTACGACCGCGTCCCGGTCGCCGGTTGCATCGCCGCTCGTACCGTACCGGATCAGCTGCCCTTTTTCCGCCCCCATGTGCAGGCAGGAAGTGATCATAGCGCTGATCGGTCCGTATCCGCAGGCAGTCAGGCGCTTTTCCCGTATCCGCCGGTAGAACTCCGGTACATCGAGGTTCTCGACTGCCTGGATCGCATACAGGTCGCCGTCGCGGGCAACCTGCTCCGGCACATAGTGCGAGAAGTCGCTCGATGCCACGATCCGGATATCCCGTCCTGTCATCCGGTGCGCCGCCACGATCTTCTCGGCCACGGCCATGGCATGGGCAGGATCCTGCTCGCCCATCATAACGGGAGCGATCTTCGCTTTCGGGAACCTGTACCGGATGAACGGCAGCTGCACCTCGATCGAGTGCTCGGTCACCTGGGCCATCTCGTCAACCGGGAGATCCAGTTCCGCTGCAAACTCCTCGTCCGTTTCAACCGGGCCAAGCGGCGTGTCCCACGAGATCGCCGAGATACAGGTGAGGTACCCGTTATGGGACGGGCCGATCACGACAAAGGTACCGGAAAAATCGGGGGAGATGGCCGAGAACGCATGGGCTGCAATCTGCCCGGAATAGACATACCCGGCATGCGGGCATACTATTCCCTTGGCATCGGTGGCAGGCCCGGTCCCCGTAAAGAAACCGCCGATGAGGTGTCCGAGGCGGGCAGGATCTTTTGGATAGAACATCCCCGCCACGGCGCACGGACGCGTCATCATCGGATCAACCCTCTGGTCGTCCTGTTATATCTAACGATCGGTCCAAAAAATGGACCGTTTCAGATCTCGGTTTCGAAATCTTCCTGGGTGAGTGCCGTCGAGATCCCGCGGATCTTGAGCATCTCCCTTGTCAGCAGGAAGTAGATCATCGAGAGGGCTTTCCGGCCCTTGTTGTTCGTGGGGATCACGAGGTCCACGAACTTGGTCATGTTGTTGGTGTCGCAGAGTGCAACGACCGGGATGCCGCACTGGACGGCCTCGTTAATGACCTGTGAATCGCCGATCGGGTCGGTGACGACGATGACCTTGGGCTCGATGTATGCTTCGAGCACGGGGTTGGTGAGCAGCCCGGGGATGAACCGGCCGGTGGCCGACATCGCGCCGATAGTGTCGGCAAACTTCTTTGCCGGGTACTGGCCGTACTGCCGGGAGGTGACCACGAGGATCTCGGGTGCCTCGTACTTGCTTAAGAACTTCGCCACCGTCTTGATCCGGGCATCGGTCTCGCGGATATCAAGAATATAGAGACCGTCACCGCGGACGCGGTAGATAAACTTCTTCATGTCCTCGCTTTTCTGCTGGGTGCCGATGTGGACACCGGCTGCCAGGTACTCCTCGACGGGGATGAGCGGTTCCTTTAATTCAATTTCCATCTCGTTGACTTGGGTCATAGTTGTTCCTCTATGCGGATAAGTTCGTTGAGTTTTGCAATGCGTTCGCCACCGACGACCCCGCATTTTAAGAAGACGCAGGAGAACGCCGTAGCAAGGTGCGCAATCGTGGTATCCGTGGTTTCGCCGGACCGGTGACTCATCACCGTGTCCAGCCCATGGGTGTGAGCGAGGCGGACGGCCTCGAAGGTGTCGGTCAGGGTGCCGACCTGGTTGGGCTTGATGAGGACGCAGTTTGCGGATGCACGCTCGATGCCCTTTTCAATGCGGTCGACCTGGGTTACAAAGAGGTCGTCCCCGCAGAGCAGGCATCGGTCGCCAACCTGGCTGTTGAGTTCTGCAAACCCGTCGAAATCGTCCTCGTGGAGGGGATCTTCGACATAGACGAGATTGTATTTATCGACCAGTTCGGCGATATACGCGATCTGGTCCTCGGTCGAACGGACACGGTCGCGGTACTTGTACCCCTCGCCGTTCCACATCTGGCTCGATGCAACATCGATCCCCATGTCGACCTGGACATTCATCTCGTCTGCCACACGTCCGGTTGCCTCGGCAATGAGCTCAAATGCGAGGGCATCGTCAATCTGCGGTGCCCAGGCACCCTCATCACCCTTGCCGGCGGCAATACCTTTCTTCTTTAAGATATCCTTGAGGTTTTTGTGGACGGCGGCATTGGCAAAGACTGCCTCCTCCGCATCCGCCGCGCCGCCCGGAACCACCAGGAACTCCTGGATCTCGGTAGCGTTTGTGGCATGCGCACCGCCACCGATAACGTTCCCGAGCGGCAGCGGCATCTCGTTGACAAACGCCCCGCCCAGGTACCGGAAGAGCGGCAGGCCGAGCGCCGAGGCCGCAGCCTTTGCATTTGCAAGGGAGAGCGCGACCGCGATATTTGCCCCGATACCGGAGAAATTCTCCGTTCCGTCGATATCACGGAGCTGTGCATCGAAGCACTCCTGGTCGGCAGAATCCATCCCGACGAGCGCCGGGACCAGGCTCTCAATGGCATGGTCGATGGCCTCTTTGGGGGGCAGGACCTTTGCCTCAGCCGCGCCGGTGGAGGCGCCGCTCGGGGCTGCCGCCCTCCCGTGGCCGCTTGCCGTGTATACGTCCGCCTCGACGGTCGGGTTCCCCCGGCTGTCAATGATCGTCCGCAGCTCGATTGCCTCAATCATCGTCATAGTGGCCACACGTCCTTATCTTCGCTTTACGGTAATGGGGATAATGTTCGCGTTGAATTCCTCGATGGCGATCTCCAAAGGATCGATCCGGGAGGTAGTGACGAGTAACGGAGCACCCATTGATATCTGCAGAGCCCTTGCTCCAATAATCCGCGCCCGTTCATACCGGGTGTAAACCTGCGTCTGCATTCGTTGTCCTCAAAAATTGTTCGATAGTGCAATTTGGTACAGTTGGAAAATGGGGTCGCTGAGATTCGAACTCAGGTCACTGCGTCCCGAACGCAATAGGATAGTCCAGGCTACCCCACGACCCCTCGGTCATATCACTGGTACGGGTTGAGCTCATCAATGATCTCTTTGTGTGTTAAGAGCATCCGCCGGCAGCAGTATCGGGTGATACCGAGATCGTCGAGGATCTTTTTAGGATCCTCGCCTTTCTCCCGCCGTGCCTTATACTCTTCCCACGCTGTGGAAATAGGTTTTCCGCAGGTGAAACATCGTACGGGTATCAAGATTGTCGACCTCTCATATATTGGTTGCTTAACGATAAGACTTTTGGAACTTCTTGCGTGCGCCACGGCCGTGAGGCTTCTTGGTTTCTTTCTGGCGCGAGTCGTTTACCAGGAGCGTTCTGTCGTATGTCAGGTACGCATCCTTGATTGCGGGATCATTGGACCATTCCATGATGCCGCGGGCGAGCGCGGTACGGACGGCCTCTGCCTGTCCCATAACCCCTCCGCCAGAGACTTCGATGGTCACATCGATCTCGCTTGCCGCACCGGGCACGAGAAGGAGCGGCTCGGCGATCTTCATCCGGGTGGTCTCGGTGCCGTACTTTTCGAGCGGCACGGAGTTGACCCGGATCATGCCTTTGCCGGCCTTCACGGTCGCCCGTGCAATTGCCGTCTTGCGTTTTCCGCTGGTGTTAATGATCTTTGCCATACCTGACCACCTTAGAACTTCGCTCCGAGAGCTGTGCTGACTGCCCCGAGGGTTACGAACTGCGGGTTGTTGAGCCGGTCCATGTGAACTTCCTCGGGGACTTCCATCTTCGCATTGGCGAACTCTGCCGGGACGCCGACATAGCACTTGATGCGCTTGAACGCGTCAATGCCGCGGGGGCGCTTGTAAGGGAGCATGCCACGGATCGTGCGCTTGACGATGTGGTCGGGTCTGCGGGGGAAGTACGGACCCCAGTCGGTCGACCCGCGCTCGCGCTTGTGGTAGTAGTTGCCAAGCACGCGTGCGCGGCTGCCGGAGATAATAACCTTCTCGACGTTCACGATCGCGATCTCTTCACCGGCAAGGGCGCGCTGGGCGGAAACGCTTGCGAGCCGTCCGAGGATGAGGCCGTCGCCATTGATTACGGTAACCATGTCTTTCTCACCTCAGGATCCGGACACCGCTACCCTTGGGGTTGTCCTTTAACAGCTGTTCGATGGTCATGCACTGCCCTTTTGCGTCCGCGATCTTGCTTGTCGCCGATGCAGAAAAGTTCAGCGCGGCAACCTTTACGGACTGCTCCAGCATGCCGCTGCCCAGCACCTTGCCCGGGACGATGATCGTCTCGCCGTTCTGGGCGTAGCGGTTGATCTTGGACAGGTTGACCTCGGCGTAGTTCCGGTTCGGGGTCTCCAGCCTGCCTGCAATTTCGCGCCAGATCTTTGCCTCATTCTCTCTCGACGTGTTCTTCAAGAGTAAGATGAGGTTGGTAAGACGGGGGTTCGTCTTCTCCACGGTTCTTGTCATTTCTTCTCCTCCCCTGAAATTTCGCTTGTCTGTCTCTCCAGCTCATCGGCCTGCTCCTTAACAAAGGAGAGCGCCTGCACCATGATCTCTTTTACCGGCAGCGAACCGTCGCCTTCGACCACAAAGATATACCGGTCGGGTTCGGCGGTGATCTTGATTGCCGGTTCTTCACCGATTCCGCTTGCCAGGCAGGCCCGTTCGCAGAGCTTGCACATGGAGCAGTCGGGAAGTTTGCCCTCGATAACGGTAACCTTCTTGCCCTTGACTGCAAGGATCGTGCGCGGGCATTCGTCCACGCACATCCCGCACGCATCGCAGGTGTCACTGATCGTAATGATCGGGTGATTCTTGTACCCGCAGACGAGGGTCGGCTGCCATTTCGCATGCACCGTGCCCTTATTGAGCACGGCACGGGCCTCGATAACCAGTTTCTGTCCCTTCGTGAGTTTCACGATGGGGACGTTGTCGTACACGGGCGCGGCTTTGGGGTCCTGCGGGATGAGGTCGCTTGACATGACCATTTTCGGACCCTCAACGCTGAGCGTGTAAGTCGACGTGCAGGACGGGCATCCCGCCCCTCCGCACGAACATGATTCCTGAGTCGAGTAACTGCTGAGATCGGTCTTGATTGGGATGAGCCCGAGCCGGTGCGCCAGCATTTCGTCGAAGAGTGCGCTCGTGTTATCGTAGATGCGCACGTCCTCGATGGCAAGGGTCGGCACTTCGCCGATCATTGCACGCCGGAACGCATTGGCAAATCCGGGCTTCGCTCCCGAAAGGGTGAAACGTGCCAGATTGTCGTCCAGACTCGCGAATTCGATCTCCATCACACTCTCCTTCCCCGTCTGCCTCCCTTAGGACGGCATGAGTCGTGCGGGACGGGCGTGACGTCTTCGATACGGCCGATGCGCATGCCGGCACGGGCAAGCGCACGGATTGCTGCCTGTGCGCCGGGCCCGGGGCTGCGCTGTTTGCCCTGGCCGGGTGCACGGACTTTCACATGGACGCCGACAATGCCCTTTTCGCGGGCGATTGCGGCAACGTTTGCGGCCATCTGCATGGCTGCATACGGGGAACTCTCGTTCCGGTCCTGCTTGACGACCATGCCGCCGCTCGACTTGGTGACGGTTTCCGCGCCCGAGAGATCGGTGACGGTGATGATCGTGTTGTTAAAGGAGGCGAAGATGTGTGCTACGCCCCACTTTTCCTTCTCGTTTGCCGCCATCTTAGTTCACCCCTGCGCCGGTTGCCGGGCCTGCTGCCGCTGCACCTGCGGGTTTGGTGATCCGGACACGTTCTGCGTGGGCACCATCGGTGTACGGCGACTTGCCGTAGTAGGAGATGCCGTTTTCCTCACCGCGCCTTACAACGTATCCCGGGACGGTGACACGCTGGCCGTTGATTGCGATGTGGCCGTGGGTAACGAACTGACGTGCCTGTTTCGGCGAGCGGGCGAGGCCTTTCCGGTAGACCATGGTCTGGAGCCGGCGTTCGAGCTGGGCCTGGACCTTGAGCGCGAGGACGTTATCGATGTCCGCATCTGCACTCAGGAGACCGGCACGCTGCATGTGGCTGATGAGCTCGGTCTTCTTTGCCTCGACGCGTTCTTCTGCCGTGCCGTTCGACTTGAGGGCGAGCAGGTCACGGGCGGCCTTGCGGTACTTCCTCAGGTGGCTCTGTGCCTTCCAGACCTCACGCTTGTTGCGCAGGCCGTACTCGATGACAAGCCGGGTCTCTTCCTCGATCCGGGTCTTCTCCCACGGGCGCTTGGGCGTCTGGTAGGACTTATGGTTCTTGCCTGGGTATCCCATGATTAGTTACCCCCCTGTCCTTCCTTGGTCTTCTTGACACCGACGGTGATGCCGGTTCTGCCGGTGGACTTGGTGCGCTGCCCGCGGACCTTCTGGCCGGTTTCGTGGCGGATGCCACGGTAGCAGCGGATCTTCCTCATCATGTTGACATCTTCGTCGCGGGTGAGCGTGACGTCGGTGCCGAAGAGGTGCTTGTCCTCACCGGTGTAGAGATCCTTGGGACGGTTTGCCATCCATGCAGGGATGCTCCCGGCGTACTTCTCAACTGCGGCGCGGATCCGGTTGACCGACTCCTCATCCATGAGACCGAGCTTTGCGTACCCGTCTACCTGGGCCATCCGGGAGATGACCGTGGAGGTATGCCTGCCGACACCCTTGATGCCGGTCAGTGCTACCCGCACCGACTTCGTGCCGTCCAGATCGGTGGTACCGACCCGGACAAAATATCTTATTTCTTCTTCCTGAGCCATCCAATCCCCTCGATTTTGAGATTTTCTCTATGAAGCGCTGAGGGAGGGATTTGAACCCTCGAGTCCTTTTGGGACACAGGTTTAGCAAACCTGCGCCATACCAGGCTTGGCTACCTCAACAGAGCAATCTCGCATCTTCTCAGACACTCGCAATGGTTATTCCATTGCTCCATGAATGGTGCTTCATAATATGGTAGGGTTAGGGTAATAAGTGTTGTGGGGGAATTCCCCCCATCTGGTCAAAACTCCATTATTCAACAGGATATGTGATCTTCATAGAGGATATGACGTTAAGTACCCTCCACAGATTCGTTTTGTTTACTTAGGGAGAGAACAAGGGTCGATAAATCATTTTCTTCGATTTCATCAAGATTCATGAGATTGTAAAGTAAGCTCCCCACATCTTTAAGATCCAATTGTTGAGGCGTAGAGTTCCCAGCAATCCCTCCTCCCATCATATACTCATTTGTAGAATAGACAACATTCAACAATTTTAGCTCCTCAATTTCTCGAATGATGCTCTTTTCATTCCTATTTAGTGCGGCATCCCATTTTTTAAAATCCGAACTAAGAGTGTATTTGGATTTCTTGTTAATAACAGCCAAAATACACATCTGTCTATAAGTAAGACGTCCCGCTATTCGCAATAGAAAGTTCGCTTGATACCGGTCAACTTCCGAGTCAAATGCAATATTTCCTATGAAATTCCCATAATATCTTAGTTTTTTTTCTTCATGCTCATTTTTTGCGGCAAGTAATGTTCCCTCAAGTATTTCATCTGCGGAAGAACGATCATTAATTGAATCCGAAATGAAAAACCCATCAGATCGAAGAGACATTTCTTTTTCATTATTGATTTTTATTCTTAACAGTGCAAAGCCTGCTACCGCTCCAATTTTAGCACTCTCACGTCGACTTATGTATTTTTCATCAATCTCCTTACCAGCCCGAGTGAAAAGATCTGTAATTGATTTCCCACCCGCAGCACCTATCATCGCACCCGGAGGGCCCATAATAAAATTACCAAGAATCGAGGCCACAGCAGCCCCTGCCGCCTCACCCATATATGGTAGGCCGGGGTCGACTAATCTGCGAATTACTGCCCCAGTCTTCTTCATCAAAGTATACTATCCCTGAAGAGATGATAGGTTTTTCCGATTCCCTCTGTTTATGCAGGAATGGGATACTATCCAAACCCTCATATTCCCGCACGTAAGATTAATCTTACTGATTGCCCATGGATGTCGCTATCACCCGCATGAGTTCGAAAGGCCAGATCGTCATTCCCGCATCGATGAGGGAGAATATTCCCGAAGGAGAAAAACTTCTCATCATCAGGGACGGCGAGCGGTATATCCTCAAGCCGCTTGCCGAGCTCGAACCGGCCCTCAAAGAAGACCTCCTGTTTGCCGAGGAAACCGAGCAGGCATTCGAGGAATACCGGAAAGGTGCGTTTACCAAAAAGGCCGCATCAGAATTCCGTGATGAGCTTGCCGCATGGTAACGGTAGCTTACCACCCCCGGTTTGAGAAAACGATCCGTAAGATCCGGGATTCCCAGCTCAAAGAGCGGGTAAAGCACCAGATCATCAGGATCATTGAGGATCCCGATACCGGAAAACCGATGCGGTATGCCCGCAGGGATACCCGCGAGGTATATATCCCGCCATTCCGGTTATCCTATTTTTACGATAAAAAACAGGATACGATTGTCTTTCTTGCACTTTACCACAAAGACGAACAATAATCCCGGATCCCTGACACCTGAAAACAGAGTTCTATTCTAAAACCGGGCCGGTAACACTCCCGGCTTTCCTGTAAAAAAGGGTTACGGCGTTCCCGCCTTCTGCTCTTCTGCCTGTGCTGCTTCCATTGCACGCTTCCGTGCATACTCAGGGTACCAGATAGTAAACGCGAGCGCGATGACCATGAACGCCCAGGTAATATTAGAGTACCCTGAGTTCTGGAAGGATTTGTTGTAGAACGCTACAATATCGATGAAGAGATCGATGACAAACGCCAGCCCCCACACCGCGGCGATCACGTAGTTTGCCCGGATAAAGGCCGGGCGTTTGGTCCGGGCCGGGTCGATGCCCTCGCATGCATAGGGAAGCGTGAACGGTTTGCGGATAAGGATCGATCCCCAGCAGAACACGGAGAGCACCGCCATCGAGAAGATCCCCAGGTATGCGACCAAGAAGTACTGTTTGAAGCCGAGGATCGCAACGATCATGAGGGTAAAGTACACAAGGGTGACCCAGCTCATCGGGTTCATCCTCCGCAGGTCGTGGAAGCTGGTCACGACAGTAAGGACAAGGGCAAGGAGGAGTGCGAACGTGAGGCTCTGGATCGTGGATCCGGCCAGCAGGCCAAAGACAATCCACGGCGAGAAGGAGATTATCAGGCGTAATGCGTTCATGTACTGCCAGTACTATGCGGCGGTTATTGCCTTCAAGGCTTCTCTTTGGGGAAGGGATCCGGCCCCGGACTTTTTTGTACCTCAATGATCCCCACCCCTTCCTTACCCATATTCATGAGAGAGATTGCCGGCCAAAAGTCAGTTTGTACCCAAACGATCCCCCCCTCACCCGCCCGATCCCGGCACCGGATCGCATCCGCGTATATGAGGGTAATACACCCGGTTTTACCGGAAAGACCCTGCATGCAGATGCGGGGGGTCATGCAGGTACATTTTTGTTTGCCGGGCGATCCCCCGCGGACCGGGCAGGGTACAAGGATCAGATCCTATAGTACCCGGCAGATCGGATCGCACCGGGCCAAAAAAAAGAGGTATCTTAGTACTTACAGCGCATGGACCAGCGACCGCCGGGTTACGAGGCCGGCCAGCTTGCCCTTCTCGGTGATCGGCACCGTGCTGATGTTCTTTTTGACCATCAGATCGATCACGCTCGCGTACTCCGCGCCAAGCTCCACCGAGAGGAGCGGCGAGCTCATAATGTCCTTGACAAGCAGGTTCCGGATCTGGTGATCCTGGTGCTGGTCTTTGACTGCCTCCCGGAACTTCCGCATCGAGACTGCCACATCCGTCTCGGTCACGATCCCCACCGGCTTACTGTTCTCGGTCACCACGAACCGGGAGATGGTATCGTCGAGCATCCGGCGCCGGAGGTGGACCACGCGCTCGTCAGCCTCGATCGTCACCGCCTTCTCCATTGCTTCTTTTACCGAGCCGGTGTGCGGGTACTTCTTTAACAGGTCGATTGCCGTCACCTGCCCGAGCAGCTTGTGGTCGCTGTCGTACACGACCACCAGTTTGTAGCGCTGGAGCAGGGGGATGAGCACGTCGACGCTCTCGTCGGGATAAACGCTCGTGAAGTCCTCCTCGACCACGCTTGCCACGTGGATGGCAGTCGGGGCGATGGCGGTATTCTGTTTGCTTCCGAGCTTCTCTGCTATGGCCTGCCGTGAGACCGTCCCGACAACGGACGTATTGTTGAGCGCGATCAGCGGATCGATCCCCTGATCGAGCATCTTGTCGAGCGCTTCGGTGATCTTTGCCGATTTGGATATGGTCGTTGGTTTTGCCATGATATCTTTAACAAACAGTTCCTTTGTCATTTCGCCACTTCCTTTTCGATATCGTCACGTTTTCTTTATCCCCGCCGGGCGGCCGTTCGTTTTGACCGCCGGGGTGCTGACCTGTTCTTGCGGTACCTGTCCTGTCCGACAGGAGACCGGGGATCCCCCGGCCCCGTCGCGATCGCGGGGCCCGTTCTCACGTTCCCGTCAGTTACCGGGACATTACAGAGGGAAACCCCCGCACATCCTGTTCCGGAATTATCGTTTGTATCATGAAATATGGCCTTTCTGGTTACCTCCGGCCATCACCTGGTTCTCCCCCGGGACGTTGTTCGCGGCTGACGATCCTTCGTATCCTCCGTCACGTTCCCGGCCGTGCCGTCTCTGGCCCGGTACCGGGGGCGGACTTCATCAGATGCCCGTATGCGCCGACCTCACTCTTCGGAGAACGCCCGCACGAGATCGAATTCCGTTACAAGGCCCACGAGCCGGGCGTTCTCGATAACGGGAAGCGCCCCGATATTTCGCTCCAGCATCTCCCGGGCGGCCTCGTTTACCGGTGTGCCCGGGGTCGTGGTCACAAGGCTGCCCGCCATGAGGGTCCGCACCGGGAGGTTCATCACTTCCGCGATGTTGCCGGTCGTGAGCCGGCCAAAGACCTCCCTGCTCCCGAGGTACCGCATGATGTCGGTCGCGGTCACGATCCCGAAGAGCACGTCGTCGCTGACCACGGGGAGCCGGCGGAAGCGGTACTTCGTCATGTCCTTTGTGGCAGTCCCGATCGGGCTGTCGGGGGCTATCACCCGCAGGGAGGACGTCATTACGTCCTCGACCGCAAGCGGGCTGTGCTCCGCGGCAAGCATCCGGAGCACGTCGCGTTCGGTGATGATCCCCAACAGGACACCGTCAGCGTCAACGATCGGGAGCCCGCCGATCTTCTTTCCCACGATAAGGGAAAGGGCATCGATCACCCGTGCATCCTTCTGCAGCGTCTCGGGCCGGGGCGTCATGATCGTGCGGACGCTCTCGTTGACCGCCGCCAGCAGGTTGCCGTGGTGCCGGACGCGGACAAGCTTGTACTTGTCGCCCCCGCCCATGAGGTTGATCACGTCGCCCGAGGTTACGATCCCCCGGATCTTCTTTGTGCCGGCATCGGTGACCGGGAGACGGCGAAAGCCGCACTCCGTCATCGCTGCCACGGCGCTGATGATACTCTGCGTGGGAGGCACGGAGACAACGTCGCGGGTAGCGATCGCCATCACCTCGCCTTCCTGCTGTACGATATGGGACTTGAACTCGACCGGCCCCCGGTCGAGTTTGCCCCGCATCTTAAGGAGCCGGTCACCGGGGCCGGTGGCCCGCTCGTTGCGGTTCATGAATGACTGCCTCCGATTGTTATAACGGGACACGACCGTTCCGGTCCTGCCCCGGCAGGGTATTTCCCGGACAATTCCGGATAGCTTACGCGAGTCCGGCAAGGACATCGTGCCGGTCGAGGATCCCGACAAGGGTATCCCCGTCAAGGACCGGCAGCCGGCTCACATCGTTATCCACCATGAGCCGGGCCGCATCGGCAAGCGGGCGTCCGCACGAGACCGTGATGACCTCCCGGGTCATCACGTCCCCGACTGTCTTTGTACTGCTTCCGGCAATCGCCAATCTCATCGCGCCGGACCGGATCAGGTCGCGGCGGGAGATGAGGCCCGCGAGCTTTTTCTTCTTTACCACGGGGAACGCACAGTACCCGCTCCCGGCAATCTGCCCGTACACCTGGGGAAGCGTATCCTCCGGGCTGACGGTCGTTACCTTTTTTGTCATCCGGGCCGACACGCTGCCGGCAAGCTCGTTTCTCGATATGATGACCGGGAAGAGGTCGGCAAGGAGCACCCCGCCGAGGATGTGCCGGTTGCAGTCGGTGATGGCTGCGCTGTCGGTACGGTACTCCCGCATGGCCCTTGCCACATCTTCAACGGAAGTCTCCGGACCGGCGCATGCTGCATCCTTGAGGTACCCCTCGACCGTAACGTTCGATTTCGTTGCCGTCACTTTGAGGGCATCGGTGATATCGATATACCCGAGCAGGTCCTTTTTTGCGCCGGTCACGTATATCTCGCGGAACCGGTCGTCACGGAGAATCTGCCGCGCCTTGGTTATCCCGTCATGGTAATCGAGCACCGGAATCTCAAGCATGAAATCCCGTGCCGTCCTCATGTCAGGGCGTCCTCCTCGCGACAGCGGGGGCAGAGCAGGACGGAATCCACACGCTTGAGATCATCAGACATCTGGCTGCAGCGGCTGCACATACCTACTTCGAAATGCTCCTCCCGGTTGATCTCGATGAGATCGGTCAGGAGTGCGTTCTGTTCGTTCGATATGGTCAGGAGATCCCGGACGGTCACGATTCCTATGACCTTGTCGGTCTTGTCAACTACGGGAAGTCTTCTGACCTTGTGCTTGACCATCATCTGTGCTGCGTCGACTACAGTCTTATCCGCACTCACCGTAATGAGTGGCGTGCTCATGATTGTGTTCACCTGCACTGTACTTGGCTTGAGGTCCTTTGCCACCACCTTGCAGTTGATGTCCTCCTCGGTCACAATGCCAATGGGCCTGTTCCTCTGGACGATAATGACGCTCCCGACCTCTTCGCGGCACATGGCTTTTGCCGCCTTTGCGACATTGGCCTCGATGCTCACCATGATCGGGTTCCTTTTCATCACTTCGCTTAACGGTACGCGGGTCTCAAACCGGATCGTGTTGGTTGTCTTTTTCATGAGTCACCTCCTTGTGAAGTGCTGTAATGCTGATGATTACAATTAGCATCCTTTCCGCCCCTTGTATAAATACAATTTGGCAGCGGCAGAAACGCGATGCGGCCGGGTAATACAATCCGTTTGCATGGCAGAATGCAGGGGCTGGTTCATGACGGCCGGTACGAGAAACATAATAAAGAACCCTTGCCAAACACTACTAACGGTTGATGGCAGGACCGGCGTTTTTGCCGGTATGCCCTGCAAATAACCTTCGAGGGGCCCTAATGACGACATTTTCCACGAAACTGGGGAACGCAAAGAAGAAACTCTCCTTATTTCTCAAGCGGTTTTTCAAGAAGAAGCGGACCCGGATCGGGATCTACGGCCCGCCGAATGCGGGGAAGACGACGCTCGCAAACCGCATTGCCCGGGACTGGACCGGCGATGCGGTCGGCCCGGTGAGCGAGATCCCGCACGAGACCCGGAGGGCAAGGAAGCGCGAGGATATCGTAATCACGGGGGCAAACGGCCACACGGTAACGATCGATATCGTGGATACCCCGGGGGTTACGACAAAGATCGATTACCACGAGTTTCTGGAATTCGGGATGGAGAAAGACGAGGCGATCATCCGGGCCCGGGAGGCGACCGAAGGGGTTGCCGAGGCCATGCACTGGCTCCGCGAGGATATCGACGGCGTCATCTACATGCTCGACTCGAGCCAGGACCCCTTCATGCAGGTCAATATCATGATGGTCGGGATCATCGAGAGCCGGGACCTGCCGGTGATCATTGTGGCAAACAAGATCGATCTGCCCGATGCTGCGCCGTCACGGATCCGGAGCGCCTTTCCCCAGCACCCGGTGGTTGCCATCTCGGGGCTTGAAGGGCGTAACACGGAAGAGCTGTACGAGAAGATGATCCAGAACTTCTCCGGATAATCTGGAGGGATCATGCCACACAAGTGCACAAAATGCGGCAGGGAGTACAAGGACGGGTCTACCGAGATCCTGAAAGGCTGTGCCAGCTGCGGCAACAAGAAGTTCATCTACGTCAAGGAGTCCGACATCAACAAGGACGTGTACGAGGAGAAGTCCATCGAGGAACTCGCGGGGGAGTCCGCAGAGGACGTTCTCGAAGTTGCTGAGCCGGAAATTAAAAAAGAGCCAAAACAGGAGGCTCCCGCCGCTGCTGCTGCCGAGGTAAAAGCGGACGTTAAGGGGAAAGCCAGAAAGGAGACCGGGATGTTCGACCGGGTCGAGACGATCCGGATCGTGGGCCCCGGTTCCTACGAGCTCAATATCGACAAGATGGCAAAGAGCGACGAGCGGATCGTGAGTGTCGGCGGCGAAGAGGGCAGCTACATCATCGACCTGATGTCGATGGCAAAGGACGACACGAAACCGAAGCGATCGAAGAGAAGGTAAGAGCTTTTTTTTGGCCGGCCGGACCCGGTCTTTTCTTTTTTACCAGTCCCGCGAGGGTAGCCTCTTACCGCGTCCCCAGCTCTCCGCGGATCCCCTCATAGGACGGCGGCAGCCCGAGCGGGGAAAAGAACCGGTCGGTAAAGGCAAGGCTGGTCGTCACCGCCCACTCCGCACACCCGTGCCCGAGGCACCGGTCCGGGAAGAAGGGGAGGTTACGGGCGGCCAGCGGGTCTTCAGCAAACCGGCCCGCAAGGTGGTGCCCGAACGCTTCGGCATGAGGCCCGGCACCTGCCCCGGCCCCGTGGCCGGTCGGGAGGGGGATCCATTCGCGCCGGTAGTGCATCAGGTAATTCCGGATCGCGATGATCTCTTTTATGCCCGTAAAATCCGGATCGTCTTCGGGAAAGATCGGCAGGTTCCCGATCTCAAGCACCTTCTGGTACTTGAGCGGCAGGGGCGTCCGGTCGAAATAGTTCTCGTTGTTCCACTTCTCGCCGATCGCTTTCAGGAGCGCCTCGTTCTTCTCGTCGGTGAAGCAGTACGCATTATCGGCTGCATCCGACCAGAGTTCGTTGATCGTGGCCTCCAGAAACGCCACCGACGAGAAGATCGCGTTTAAGACAAATGCCTCGTGCCGGAGCCGTTCGTCCGCAGATATCGCACCGGTCGCCGTATACTCCGCCTCGATCCGGTAGGCGAGCCGGCAGAAGAGGGCGGCGGACTGGAGGTATTTTACTGAGAAGCAGTCCCGGAACCGGATCTCCAGGTCGTCGTCGGGCTGACCCGCGGGCATCTGTTCCATGCTACATCCCCCATTGGCGCCGGCAGGTAAAAAAAATATGCGGCAGACGTATCCGACCGGCAAATGCTATAGTCATTCACGGTCAACAGTTCTCACTATAATTTTTTTTAATCACGGAAACGACCATGGAACCCGCAGATGCACCGGTAGTGCCGCGCCCGCAAAAATATCTCGGCAACCGGGGCCTCATCGCACTTATCGCTCTGCTCTCCGCCTTTGTCCCGCTCTCCACGGACATGTACCTCCCGGCGCTCCCGGGCATGGGCGAGTACTTCGGCGTCTCCTCGAATCTCACCAACCTGACGCTCATCCTCTTCTTTGTCATCTTCTCGTTCGGGATGCTCGTCTGGGGGCCGCTCTCGGACAAGTACGGCCGCCGGCCGATCCTCATCTTCGGCCTTGTCCTCTACATTGCGGCAAGTATGGCCTGCGCCGCAGCATGGGGGATCTGGCCGCTCATCCTCTTCCGCTGCCTCCAGGCCGCCGGGGGAAGTGCTGCTTCCGCGGTTGCGACCGCGATGGTAAAGGACGTGTACGCGGGGCGCAGACAGGAGTCCGTGCTTGCCGTTGTCCAGTCCATGGTGGTCCTCTCCCCGGCAATCGCCCCGGTGCTCGGCGCCTTCATGCTCCCGTATACCTCGTGGCGTGGCCTCTTTGCCGTACTGGGGATCATCGGGATCGTCTCCCTTGCCGGGGCAGTCCTGCTCTCCGAGACCATCCCGGAGAAGAGCACGAGGAGCGTCCCGCAGTCCCTGCGCCGGATCGGGACGGTTGTAAAAAACCCGGGATTTGCAGCACTTCTCCTCGTCTTTTCGCTCGTGAGCACGGCCTCCCTCGCATTCATCGCCGATTCCTCCTACATCTATGAGGACAGCTTCGGCCTCTCGCAGCAGTGGTACAGCTTCTACTTCGCGTTCAACGCCCTTGCCCTGATCGCAGGGCCCTTCCTCTACCTCCGGCTCTCCCGAACGTTCTCGCGCCACGCGATCATCCTTGCCTGTTTTGTCACCATGATAGCCGGCGGGACACTGATCTTTTTCCTGGGGGAGATCGGGCCTTTGATCTTTGCCGTCGTCCTCTTCCCGGCCTCCCTGATGAGTGCCTGCGTCCGCCCTCCCGGGGCCTATCTCATGCTCTCGCAGCAGAAAGAAGATACCGGCTCTGCTGCGGCACTCATCAACTGCGCCGGCCTTCTCTTCGGGAGCGCCGGGATGATCCTTGTTTCAATGGACGCCGAGAGCCTTGTCCACGGTCTCGGGATGATCTACGTGGCGGTCGGGTGCATCTGCCTTGCCGGATGGCTTTTGATCGGACGGTACCGGCTGATAAAAGAGATGCCGGACGCCACCGGGCCTGCATAACAGCGGGTACGCTCCTCAGATACCCTTAATATTTGCCGGTGTCAATAATAGGACAGCACTTTTTAAAACAGGTGCTGACAGATGTAAGTCCGACGTGCCCGTTTCGACGGCACGGCCTCAAAACATCAGGCTTTGGGATTACAGAGAGTCAGTATGCACTACTGCACTTTTCTGGACTTACATGATTTAACGAGGTATATTCATGGCACGAATGCACGCCAGAAGAAGAGGCAAGTCGAGTTCTGTTAGACCGGCACGCAGCGAAGCGCCCGCATGGTCCAACACGGACAAGGCAGCGATCGAGAAACTTATCGTCGATCTCCGCAAGGAAGGCACATCAAGCAGCATGATCGGTCTCGTTCTCCGGGACCGCTACGGCGTTCCCGATGTCAAGCTGGTCACCGGCAAGCGTATCGGCGACATCTTGAAAGAGAACCAGGTCAGCTCCGAGATCCCCGAGGATCTCCGCGACCTCATGATCAAGGCTCTGGGCCTGCGCAAGCACTTAACCGAGAACACCAAGGATCTGCACAACAAGCGCCAGCTCCATCTCGTCGAGGCCAAGATCCGCAGGCTCGTGCGGTATTACACCGGCACGAAGAAACTGCCCGCGGGCTTCACCTACAAGCCGGAGAACGCCGAGATCCTGCTGTCCAGGTAAGTTAGGAATTAATCGCTGCTACCGATACGCTATGTCGCTTGAAGAATCCGCGAAGATCGTGGCCGACCAGATCCGGCGCCAGCAGTACGTCGAGGTGTACGCACACCACGACGCTGACGGCATTGCAGCAGGGGCGATCCTCTGCCATGCGATGCTCCGGGCCGGGATCCGGTTCCGCCTCAGGATCTGTGCCGAAACGCCGCGTACCGGCTTTTCGCACGATGCGGCAACCCTTCTCTGCGACATGGGATCCGGTACCGAAGACCTGCCGTTAGAGACGATCGTGGTGGATCACCACCTCCCGGTCTTTACCGGGCAGTTCCATGCAAACCCCCGCCTTGAAAAGATTGACGGCGACCGCGAACTCTCCGCTGCCGGCATGGCATACCTTGTCGCCCGGCAGATGGGAGACAACCGCGACCTTGCCGGCCTCGTGATGCCCGGCATCATCGGGGACGGCCAGGCATTTGCCGGTAAAAACCTCGAGATCTTCAACGAGGGCGTGGCAAACGGGATCATTGTCCCGGCCCGGGGCATTACCCTTGCCGGCCGCGACATGGCGGAACGGTGGCTGCTTGCCACCCGGCCCTACCTTGACGGCATCAGCGGGGACGAGACGGCGGTTGCCGACCTCCTTGCGGACGCACAGGGGACAAACGGCCTCAACACCGGGACCCTCTTAAGTCTTGCCGTGCTCCGGTCCGCCCCGCAGACCTCTGCGGAAGGACTGGGGCTGCTCTACGGGGACACGCTCAGGCTGGAACGCGAGGTCATCGAGGACGCACATGCGCTTACCGCGGTCATCGACGCCTGCGGTAAATCGGGATACGGCGACCTTGCGGTTGCCCTCTGCCTCCGCTCATCTGCGGAGCTCACCGACGCCTGGGAACGGGCACGGCAGCACTATCTTGCCGTGATCGGTGCGGTAAAAACCGTGCGCCCCGATACGGAGGCCGGGACCGCCGTGTACGAGGCACAGGACGCATCGCTTGCAAGCGATATCGCCGACGTGCTCTCCCGGGACCGGGTGCAGCAGGCACCGGTGCTCGTGTATGCAAAAGCGGGGGGTTCCTGCCGGTGTTCGGCACGCACACCCGCAAGCGTCAGCGCCGATATCGGGCCGGTTGTCCGTGACCTTGCCGCAGCCTGCGGCGGGAACGGCGGGGGCCATCGCACCCGTGCAGGGGCAACGATCCCCTGCGACCAGCTCGCGGCCTTTGTCAAGGGCTGGCAGGAGGCGCTTCTGGCATGATGCAGGTCACAGGGAAGATCTCCACCCTGCACGCAGATGCGCCCGCCGTGGCGTCGTCGCTTGCACCGGATAACCTTACGGGCATGACAACGATTGCCTGCGGCGACCGGGTCGTAACGGAGCTCTCCGGCACACAGGTCAGGTCGGTCATCGCATCGGTAGACGATTACCTGATGAATCTGGCAATCGCGGACGAGGCAACAACACTCACGCGTACGAAGAAAACAGGAAGCAGAACCGAATAATAAAATTCATGAGTTGATACTATGGCAAAGAAGAAACAGGTTGGAAGAAGAGTAGAAGGCTGGAAAGCCAAGAGCTGGTTCAAGGTGTATACCCCCGACAACCTCGGCAAGGCATACATCGGCGACACCATCGCAAACGACACCGAGAGCGTCAAGGGCCGGATCATGCAGGCCACCCTTGGCGAGATTGCAAACGACTACGCAAAGCAGCACATCAAGATGAGCTTCAAGATCGCCGAGGTAACCGGCGATGCGGCCTACACCGAGTTCGTCGGCCACGAAGTGACCCGCGACTACCTCCGGTCCCTTGTCAAGCGCCGCAGCTCCCGTATCGACTGCCATGCGCAGCTCACGACCAAGGACAACAAGCTCGTGCGCCTGACCATCAGCTGCTACACGTTTGCCCGGGCAAACATTGCCCAGGAACACGCCTTAAGAAACGCGATCCTCGCGAGCATTGCAGCCCAGGCACAGGCATGGGACATGAATGCTCTCGTAAACGGCATCGTCTCGGGCGAGATCTCAAAGGATCTCTTCAAGGCCGTAAAGACCCTGTACCCGACCCGCCGTGTCGAGATCGTCAAGTCCAAGGTCGAGCCGGTTGCAGCACCGGTCTCCACCGCATAATCTTTTTTTGTTTTTGTCCGGCGCTGTGCCGGGGATATTCTGCACGGCCCGCTCGTTTTTACCCACGCGATTCCCGCAAATACCGTTGTGTTTTTTAGAGCTCCTGTTCCCCCGCACCGGCACGGCAGGAGATAACCGGGAAGCATAATTAACCCGGCCGCCCAATCAATCCTTAAATATATGACCGCTTCCCGGATCCTGTTCCTTGTTATCGACGGACTTGCCGACCGGCCCTGCCCGGAGCTCGACAACCTCACCCCCCTGGAAGCAGCAAGCCACCCGGTCTTAGACAGTCTTGCCCAAAACGGCGTAACCGGGATCATGGACCCGATTGCCCCGGGGGTCCGGCCCGGATCCGATACGGCCCACCTCGCCCTGTTAGGCTACGACCCCAAAACGTGTTACACCGGCCGGGGCCCGCTCGAATGCGAAGGCACGGGGATCCGGATGGAACCGGGCATGATCGGTTTCCGGTGCAACTATGCAACGATATCCCCGGACGGGCTCGTGACCGACCGGCGGGCCGGGCGTGTCCGCGATACGGCGGCCCTCTCGCAGGCAGTTCAGGACGGGGTCGATCTCGCGAAGTTCGGGATCGGATTTGTCTTCCGGTCCGGCGCCGGCCACCGGGCGGCCCTGGCCTTCAAAGGGGACAGCCTTGGCCACTGTGTCTCGTCAAACGATCCGAAACAGGACGGCGTGCCCCCCTCTGCCATCAGCCCGCTGGGGGACAATACACCGGACAAAAAAACAGCATTTGCCTGCAACGAATTTATCCGCCAGTCAGCGGAGATCCTCGCCGACCACCCGCTTAACCGGGAACGGGAGAGACAGGGCCTTTGCCCGGCAAACATCGTGTTTTTACGGGGCGCCGGGGAGATGGGACGCCTCGAACCGTTCGGGAAAAAGTACGGTCTTGACGGGAGCGTGATCGCAGCGGCAAGCCTTATTGCCGGGATCGGGAGCGCGGTCGGCCTGGAACGGGTGCCGGTCGAAGGCATCACCGGTTCGCAGGACTCCAATATCCGGGGGAAGATCGCGGCGGCGATCCGCGAACTTTCCCACCGGGATTTCGTGCTCGTCAACATCAAGGGAGCCGATGAGTCCGGCCATGACGGGAATGCCCGGGAGAAAAAGGCCTTTGTTGAAAAGGTGGACCGGGAACTTGCACCGTTACCGGGTCTCAAAGACACGCTTATCGTTGTCTGCGCCGATCATTCAACACCGTGCAGTATCAGGGATCACAGCGCCGACCCGGTGCCGGTGATCGTCCACGGCGACGGGGTCAGGACCGATGCAGTGAACGAATACGGGGAACGGGCCTGCGCCCGCGGGGGCCTTGGCCGGATCAGGGGGGCGGATCTTTTGCCGATCGCCCGCGATCTCATCAACCGGGCGCACAAGTACGGGGCATAAAAAAATGAACACGGGTGAGCAATGAGCGGGGATTCGGTAAAGAACTGGCACAGGCACTGCTTCCTTCCCGACGGGACGGAACTCCAGGAACACAGCATCAAGACCGACCGGGACATCGTGATCGGGGAGTTCTGCCAGATCGATTACGGCCTGCGGGGCGCCGATGTGTACGTGGGCGAGTCCTCAACAATCCGCGAGTACATCTGGGCAAACGGCGATGCCCGGATCGGAAACATGTGCGAGATAGGAAGCGACGTGATCGCGAAACAGGATGCCTACATCGGCGAAGGCGTTCACATTGCGGGAAAACTGGTGGTTAACGGGGCGCTCGATATCGGCGAGAAGGTGGAGATCGCCGGGGGTTTTGAGGCGACCGGCGAGATTGCGGTGAGAAACCCGATGCCGGTGCTCGTTTTTATTCTCATCTACCTCATGACGATGTTAAAGATCGAGAACGAGAAAGAGCTCGACCGGATCATCGACAATTTCTTCGAGGACGAAGGAAAGGCCGAGCTCCCGCTCATGATACCCGCCCGCTCGAAACTCAACATGAAGGTCTTTGCCGTTCCCTCGTCAATGAAGATCGGGCGGAAGTGCCGGCTGCACGGCAATATCCGGGCCGGCTCGATCGACCTTCTCGAAGAGACGGTAGTGTTCGGGTCCCTGCGGGCCCGGGGCGCCATCAGCATTGCGGGTGGGTCGACCGTGCACGGGAACGTGGAGAGCAGCGGGAAGGTGCATGTCAACGCCGGCGCCCACATCCTCGGCGACGTAATCGCAAAGGAGATCTTCCTCTCCGAGGATGCAAAGATCGACGGGATCATCGAGGCTCCCCACGGGATGCACATCGGGAGCGGGGACTAATGCCGCAGAAAGCCGCGGAAATCCTCGGGCTGGATGCGGTTGCGTTCATCGAGCCGTCGTTTGCAGCCCTCACCGATCCGCTCTATACGAGCCTCCTTGCAGCAGATAACGGCGACGAGGGGCGGATGCTCGTGGACGAGAACGAGGACCCGGTCGCAGTCGCCTTCCACGAGAAGGCCGGGTGGATCGCAGGATCGTTTCTGTGCCGGCCCCCTTCGGTGGACCTGATCGATGCCTTCGAACAGGTAAACGGCGAGATCTACCAGGAGAACCGAGCGATCTGGGCTGCGGCAATCCGCGAGTACTTCTCGCTGCTGCTCAAACAAGAAGTGCCGCCGGCATTCGAGGACCTTAACCCGGTGCGGAAGGGGATCCTTTCCGATGCGATTGCCGGTGTCTGGGGAAAAGGCACGGGCGAGACCTGTATCGACTGCGGCTGCGGTTCCGGGGTCGGGTCGCTCGTGCTCCGCGAACTCGGCTACACACCGCTCTCGTTCGACAACGACCCGGCGCTCCTTTCCCTCGGCCTTGAAAAAGGCCGGCTGCTCCCCGAAGAAACCATGTGCATCGATGCCACGCAGGTAGCGGCTTATACCGAACCGGTGCCAAAGGCCATCGGGATCATGATGGGCGAGATCAACACATTCTCCTCAGAGATGTGGCACGCGATAGCAGCCGGCCTCTTTGCCGTGAGCCGCGAGACCCTCATCACGGTCGGGACCGAGCCCGAGACGCACCGGATAGAGGAATGGGCAAAAGAGGCGGGGCGGAGCATCGAGATCCGCGAAAATACCGGCGATGTGTTCTACGACCACTGGCTCTGCGTGGCAAAAGAACCCTAAAACCGGATTCACCAGGAAAATTACCTCCCTCCGGGGAGGGGCGGTCGTTCTTTTTTAATCAGCCGATCCGGGCGAGCCGGGGGCTGACCCACCGGCTGATCTTCCAGTAGCACCATGCAGCCACGGCGCCGATCACAAAACAGACCGTTACCCGGAACCGGAGGTCGAGACCGGAGTCCGCGGTGAGGACAACAAAAAAAAGGCTGACTGCGATCATCACGGCTGCAAGCGACACGACGATTATCCCGGTCTCGGCACGGGTCGGGCGGGGGCCTGCCTCAAACCCGCAGAAGTGGCAGCGGGTACTTCCTTCGGGCAGCCGGGTCCCGCAGTTCGGGCAGATCATAATGCAGGTATCTGTATTTTTCTTTGCAATCAGTTAAAGCAATGGGATAATGGAACAAAGAAGGGGCTACCGCCGCCCGTGGCCCTTTTTGTGCCCGTGCTGCGGCTGGCCCCGCCCGGATCCTTTTTTCTCCCGCTCTTCCTTTTCCATGGGAGGGCTTTCGAGCTCTGCGATGATATCGAGCGGCTCGTCCATCAGTTTCGTGAGCCGGACTACCTCGAGCAACCGTTCGATACCGATGAAGTGCTCGGACATCACCTTTGCAAGCGGGGAGAGGACGAGTTTTGTTCCCTCCTTATGCACGAGCCTGTGGGCAACAAGCTCCGGGAGCACCGGCTCCATCTTTCCCACCATCATCGTGTTGATCCGGGCGAGGTCCGCCTCTTCGCCTCCGCAGGCAACCGCGTTTGCCACGTACTCCTCCGAGCTTGCCTCAAGATCGTGCTCCGGGGCCACCTCTTCCATCTCCCCTTTGAGGAGTTTTAAGGCGATCTCCTCTTCCGTGCCCGGGATCTCCCGCGAATAGCTCCCGCCGGGTTCGGCCAAAAGGACGACTTTCCCGAGATCGTGGAAGTCGGGACGGCCCGCCCGGCCTGCCATCTGGTTAAACTCCTGTACCGAGAGCCAGCTCCGGCCCATGGCAAGCGCATCGAAGATCACCTGCGAGGCAGGGAAATCGACCCCGGCCCCGAGTGCAGCCGTTGTGACAACGGCCATGAGCTTGCCTTCGAGGAACTTTGTCTCTACCTCACGCCGTTCTTGGCTGGAGAGCCCCGCATGGTAGGCGGCCGCCCGCATCCCGAGGGCATCGGCTATCGTGTGGCAGCGGGCCCGGGAGTTCGTGAAGATGATCGTCTGGCCCCGGAACCCTTTCGAGGAAGTGTTCTTGTACTCCTCGGTCGTGAGCTTTTTGATCGTCGGGACCTTCTGCTTGCGCTCTAAAAAGAGGAGGTAGCGTTCGAGGGCGACCGGGCGGTCGTCGTACCGCACCAGCTGGCAGTTGAGCTTCTTTGCAAGGAGCTTCGGGAACCCGATCGTTGCAGAGAGATACAGGAACTGCGCCTGCGGGGCGAGGTACTTGAGCCGGGCGATCATCCCGTCGAGCCGGTGGCCCCGGTCCGGGTCCTCGAGCATCTGCACCTCGTCGATGACCACGGTCGCGATGTTTGCCATCTTCCTGCCGCACCGGATCATGTTGTCCACGCCTTCGTACGTGCCGACCAGGATCGGGGCCTGCGGGTTCCGGTCGCCGACTTTCCGGGTCTCGGGCAGGTTGAGGCGCGAGACCCCCGTTAAGAGGCCGGTCTTTGCAAAGGCACCGTACCGCTCGGTGAACCGCTCGTACTTCTGGTTTGCGAGCGCCACGAGCGGAACCAGGAAAAGCATCCGCCCACGGCCGGAGAGGTAGTTCTTCATCCCGGCCATCTCGCCGATGAACGTCTTGCCGCTCGCTGTTGCTGCGACCACAAGGAGGTCCTTTCCGTGCAGGAGGCCGGCCTCGACTGCGAGCTGCTGGGCCGGCATGAGGGTTTCCACCTTGCAGGCATCGACAAACTCGCGGGGCAGCGGCAGCTCCATAATGCCTGCCGTCTTGAGCACCGGGTGTGCCTCGATACGATCGAAGAGCGCCGACTTCATCGAAACGTGCTCGGGCTGGACGAGCGCGAGCACCTTGTCGAGGTTCCGGGTGGCAACCAGCAGTTCCTCGAAATGCTTGAGCGTCTCCCGGCCCATGTGCCCGAGCGGGGCAAGCTCGCGCCGGAGCTCGCGGCGCCCGCAGTCAAGGCAGATGCGTTCGCCCTTCCCGAAAATAACATGGTTCTCTTCGTTGATGGGCGTGTACCGGTCGTCGAGAAGGCACATCCGGCAGGCCTCCACATTCCCGCTCCGGATCTGGAAGGCCTTCATGAACTCCTCGAAAACGGAGTCCGGTTTTACCATCCGGACCTCGCCCTCGCGGAGCTGGGAGATGAGATCCTTTGACGGCGTGGCGTTGTAGTCTTTCCGTGAACCCCAGCGGAGCCGGTACCGGACCGGCCGGGGGCCTTTGGGGGTCTCGGTCATCTCGACAATGCCGACACCGACAACGTGCTTCCCGTCGAAAAAGAGAAGCTTGTAACTGCCTTTTGTGGGCTGGACGAGGATCTTCATGGGGCAAAGAGATCGACGATGGCGTACGAGAGCCCGACACCTTCGAGGCGTTTTAGGAAATCCGTGAACTCCTCGTCAACGATCACGATCACGCAGTCGATCCCGTGGAATGCCGCCTCGATGGTTCCTTCCCGGGCCCCGAAAAAGAGGTCCGGTTTCTTGCCGGCGGCCCTGAGCGCGATGTAGGCTTCGAGGCCAACCGCCGCGACAAACCCGGCCCCGTGGATCACTTTTTTTAGTTTTTCCGGGTCCACTTTTCGCGAACCGCCGTGCTGGATCCTCGGCACCTTGCAGATCCGGATCGATCCCTCGTGGTGCTCGATGATCCCGTTTAACCGGGCGACTCCCACGTCCTCATCCTTTTTTGCATCGGCGACAACCGTTCCCGTTGCCTGCTGGGGCTTTTTTGAGGCATACAAAAACCCGCCCTTCATGAAAACCCCGACCTCGTCGCCGGCCCGGAGGTTCTCGGCCGCAATCGCCGGCCAGACCGAGACCTGCTGGATGATATCGCGCCGGATATGGCGGGCATAGGCTTCGAGCGACTCGGCATTCGCGAGCACCCACTCGATGCCGGTCTTTGTCACCTCGTAGTTGCCCCGGCCGCTTGCCGAGACCATGCCCTCGTCGGTAAGCTCGCGGATGTACTCGGAGATCGCCTGCGGGGTGACCCCGAGTTTTACGGCAATCTCCTGCTGCCGGACTGCCGGCTGGTGTTCGGCGATCTCGACTAAAATCTGTAACCGGGATACCTCGCGCTTGCTGCGCAGAACAGAATTGAGGGGATCCTTAGCGCCCGGTGTCAAGCAGCACCAGCCCCTGTCCTTTCACGTCGAGCTCGGGGATCCTCTTTGCAAGGCCCCGGATAAAGACCGGGCTTACCCCGAACTTGCGGGAGAGATCGCCGATCGACGTGTTGCCGTTCCCCATCTCAGCTTCGATCCTGCCGACAACCTCGCGGAGGTTCTCGTCATTGGAAAGCGATATGTAAAGGATATCGGTTAAGTCCTGGAGGTTGCACTGGAAGTTTGCCCGGAACTTGTTGTAGGTCCCGCGGTACTCCCGCTGCGGTTTCTCGCCGGGTTTTGGCATCCGCCACTGTTCCTCGACGAGGTTGCCCTTCTTTAAAACCTGGATACAGACCGGAACGGAATCGTCTTTTACCTGAGCCAGCAGTTCATCCTCGGTCATCCACGATTTGCTGAGCAGTTCATAGACTTTCTTGAACGAAGGACTGTTGAACGTCATGAGGAGCGGAACCAGTTCTACGGGATCGTTGACAATTCGGATATGACCCGGCACAGTGAAAACCCTATAATTATATCGCGGTATAAATCAATAAATTTATGCGGTATACTCCATGCAAAAAAGGGGAAAAATTTCGGTTCGCGGCATCGTGCAGGGTGTCGGGTTCCGCCCTTTTGTGTATGCAAAAGCCATTGAACTGGGGATCTGTGGCCGGGTAAAAAACCTCGGGAGCGAGGTCGAGATCCTTGCAGCGGGGGACCGGTTCGACGAATTTGTTGCAAGCGTCTCCCGGGGTCCCCCCATGGCCCGGATCGATTCCGTGCAGGTTACTGATTTTTCGGGGACCATCCCTGAGGGTTTTTCTATTGAAAAAAGCGCAACCGGCTCTTTTTCCGGGATGATCCCGCCGGATATTGCGATCTGCGCCGCGTGCGTGAAGGATATTTTTTCCCCGAAGGGAAGGTACGAGGGGTACTGGGCGACCTCGTGCGTGAACTGCGGCCCCCGGTACAGCATCATCAACGCGATCCCCTATGACCGGGAGCGCACGAGTATGGACGCATTCCCGATGTGCGGTCCCTGCGCCGGCGAGTACGGCGACCCGCACTCCCGGCGCCACCACGCCCAGACCATCGCCTGCCACACCTGCGGCCCGCAGCTCCGGCTCCTCGACCGGGCCGGCGCCGATCTCCCGTGCAAAGACCCGGTCAGGGAGGCCGCGGCCCTGCTCGACAAAGGATCGATCCTTGCGATCCGGGGGGTCGGAGGCTTTCACCTTGCCTGCACGGAAGAGTCCTCGGGAGAACTCAAAAAGCGTCTCGGCCGGGTGGAGCAGCCGTTCGCGGTGATGACCCGGCCGGGCTATGCGGATGAAATTGCCGTGGTCTCGCCAGCCGGGCGCGAGCTGCTCGAAAGCCCGGTCCACCCGATCGTAGTGCTCGAAAAGAAAAACCCTGCCTCGCACGCAGGTATCAGCAACCTGCACACCATCGGCTGCATGCTTCCCTACACCGGGCTCCACCACCTCCTCTTCTCGCACCTCAGCCACCCGCTCCTCATCATGACGAGCGCGAACATGCCCGGCTACCCGATGATCACGGACACGGAGACGGCGCTTGAGAAACTCGCCAAAGACGCCGACTATTTCCTCGTCCACAACCGGGCGATAGCAAACCGGGTGGACGACTCGGTTGTCCGGGACGGGTACATCCTCCGGCTCTCCCGGGGAATTGCCCCGAAGCGGACGGCCATCGATCTCGGGAACAACTGTATCCTCGGCGTAGGCCCCGAGCTCAACGCGAATGCCACGATCTACAAAGGGGGCTTTGCCGTCACGTCCCCGCATGTGGGCAATGTCCGGAACCCGGCAACGCTTGCGTACCTGCAGGAGACCATAGAAAAACTCACCCGGCTCCTCGGCGCAGAGTACGATATCGTGGCCCACGACCTCCACCCGCAGTTCCTCTCGACCCGGTACGCACGGGAGATCGCAGAGGAGAAGGGGATCGGGCTTGTCCCGGTCCAGCACCACCGGGCCCATATTGCCGCAACCACGACCGACCCGTGTGTCGGAATTGCAATCGACGGCGTCGGGTACGGGGACGATGGCACGGTCTGGGGCGGCGAGGTCTTTGCCGGGCAGGTGCCGGATCTTGCCCGGGTCGGCCACCTCGAACCGGTGCCCATGCCGGGCGGCGACCTTGCAACAAAGTTCCCCGAGCGGATGCTCTACGGCATCCTCCCCGACGATGCATGCAGGGACCTGCTCTCCTCCCGGGGCTGGACAGGGATCGAACTGGGCGTGATACAAAAACAGGTCGCCACCGGTTTCAATGTCACGATGACGAGCAGCACCGGCCGGGTGCTCGACGCGGCAGCGGCACTCCTCGGTATCTGCCGGGAGCGGACCTACGATGGCGAACCGGCCATGAAACTCGAATCCGCAGCTGCCGGGGCCACGCCCGAAGTATGGGAGCCGGTCATCACGACCTCGGGCGGCTGCGAGGTTCTCTCGACCCGTGCGCTCCTTGCCACCGCCCTTTCCCGGTACACCGCAGCACTGGCGGGGGACAGGGCGGCCGTCAGCACTATTGCCGCCTCCGTCCAGTACAACCTTGCCCGGGGAATCGCGGCCCTTGCGATCCGGGCAGCGGAACGCGAAGGGATCCCGACGGTCGCCTTGAGCGGGGGCGTTGTCGCGAACCGGGCGATCCGCGAGACCATCCGTTCCGAGGTAAGAGGCGCCGGCCTTTCCTTCCTCATCAACGACGCGTACCCGCCCGGCGACGGCTGCGTCTCGTTTGGCCAGTGCGTCTGGGCGGGTATGCTCTCTTTAAAGCGGGACTGATCCTCCCGCCGCGCCGGCGTTCTCTTTTTTTATTTTTACCTCCGGGTTTTATTTTTTACGATGTACGATACCCTAAAAAAACAAGCCTTTTATCTTGACGGAAGTACAAAGATGAGATAACGAACGATGTATCCGCTGGACATCATTCAGGAACAGGAACAGAGGATCCAGAGCCTTGAAAAAGAGCTCACCGAGCTGCGGCAGGGCCTTGCAGCAGTCCAGGAGTATTTCCTCCAGATCAAGGCACGGGCCGACGAGGAGAGCGTCAGCGCCGAGCTCAACTTCGGGATCGTCCGGCCGCTAAAAGACGATGACGCGGAGTTCGAGGGGATCTGGGACTTCCACCAGAACCTGCTCGTCACCGATCCCGCGGGAACGGTTCCGCTCGATATCATGTACGATACCTACGTCCAGTTCTGCCGCAGGAACAAAAAGACCCCGGTGGACAAGGATGCATTCGAGTACCTGCTCCCGCAGATGGAAAATCCCCGCCCGGTCATCTTCCGGGGCAAGTGGCAGGGTTGCCGGTTCCGTAAATAACGGCCGGTGTCGGGCGGACAGGATTACCCCGTATGGCACATGTCCGCATCACGGCCGAATCTGATATCCCCCTTGTCGGGTCGCTCTATTTTGGTGTTATCGACCGGGGCACGAGCCTGTTACAGGTACGCCCGAGCTGCGGCTGCAACTTAAACTGTCCCTTCTGCTCGGTCGATGCCGGCCCGGAATCGACCACCCGGGCCACGAGTTACGAGGTGGAGCTCGATTACCTCCTCTCGGCAGTAGAGGAGATCGCCCCGTTCAAGGGAACCGGCGTGGAGTGCCACATCGATTCCCCCGGCGAGCCGCTCATGTACGCACAGCTTCCGGAACTTGTCGCGGCACTCAAGGCAATCGACGCAGTTTCGGTTGTATCCCTCCAGACCAACGGCACGCTCCTTGACGACAAAAAGATCCGGGCCCTTGCCGATGCCGGTCTCGACCGGGTGAACCTCTCGCTTCATGCGCTCGACCCGGCGCTTGCGCAGTACCTTGCCGGCACGGACCGGTACGATATCGGGCAGGTGACGGCGGCGGCCCGTGCGGTTGCACTGAGTTCCATGGACCTGCTCGTCGCCCCGGTGTACATGCCGGGGATCAACGATGCAGAGATCCCAAAGCTGATCGCCTTTGCCCGGGAGTGCGGGGCGGGAAAGAAGTTCCCCCCGCTCGGGATCCAGAAGTTCGAACGCTACAAGTACGGCCGGACGCCAAAAGGCGTGAAAGTCCAGAGCTGGTGGCAGTTCTTCAACCGGAGCATCAAGGAGTGGGAGAAGGCCTCGGGCCTGCACCTCCGGCTCGATCCCAAACGCGATTTTGCAACTGTGCGCCGGCCATCGCTCCCGCAGGTTTTCAGAAAAGACGAGAAGGCAACCGTCGAGATCCGGGCTCCCGGGTGGATCCATGGCGAGCAGCTGGGCGTTGCGCGAAACCGGGTGGTCTCGGTCTTTGGCTGCGACAAGGAATCCGGGCAGGTCCGGGTAAAGATCGTATCCGCGAAGAACAATATCTACGTGGGCGTGCCGGTGTAAGGGACCGACCCCAAAAACTGCTTTTCCCAGGGTATTTCCAGAAGACAGGAAAACGAAGGGTGGCTGCCCTACAAACCTGTCCTGACACGAGTGAGAGGGTAAAGAGGTGTCATTTTTCACGACAAGGGTTGTCGTTACCGGACAGGTTTTGCCCGGGGCAGCCTGCGGGAGAGCTTTCCCCGCGTCCCATAGTATTGTAATCACGTTTACTATATTAAACTGTTGTTCAGTTATTTTCCCCGCGGTTCAGATAACCCAACGAAAGGTGAATATAGGCAGAATACAAAGTTCAGGTACATCCATGCCAAGGATCAACCCCGAATACCGGAACGTTGCAAAAAAGAAGATCATCGATGCCACCCTGGAGATCGCCCACGAAGCCGGCTGGAATACCGTAACACTCGAAACGGTTGCCCGCAAGGTCGGCGTGACCAAGGGGGCCCTCTATACCTATTTTGAGAACAGCGACGCCCTCATGGAGGAGGTCGCAGTCGAGCTCGTAAAGCACCTCAGCTACTCCTTAAAAACCGCCAGTGCCGAGACAGAGTCCGATATCCACGATCTGCTCGCACTCATTGCAGAAGCGATCTTCTCCGGCAAGGAACCGGCCGCACCCATCTTCATGCAGGCCCTTGCCCGGGCAGCGCAGGACGAACAGTTCCGGGACCGGATCTGCAAAGGGTACGACGATACCCTCGTAAAACTCCGCGATGAGTTCGAAAAACGCCAGGCCGCGGGCCAGATCCCGGCGGAGGTCGATATCAGGACCGCGGTCCGGGCAATCTACGGCCTGACGCTCGGCCTTGCATTCATCTACCATATGCTCGGGAAAGACCGGCGCGAGGCCAAAAAAGACTGGCTAGTCTCAGCAGAACGGATCCTGATGATTGGGCCAAAAGACGGGAAAACACCGTAATACCCGGGCGCTCCCGCTCTGTCGCATTTTACTTTTTTTTAGAAAACCAAAGCGCCCGGTACCGGGCAGGAATGTACGGATAAGAAGAAAAGAAAAAGGGTTTAGCCGAACAGGGCACCGAGCCCTGCCATGCCGCTCTCTTCTTCCTGCTTCTTGTCCTCTTCCTTGTGCTCTTCCTTGGCTGGTGCTGCATGGCCTGCTGCTGCGGGTGCTGCGGCTGCAACGGCGACCGGTGCTGCGGCTGCCTTGCTGATAGCCTCTTCAATGTTGACACCGTCAAGAGCTGCAATGAGTGCCTTGACACGTGCGTCGTCTGCCTTTACACCTGCGGCGGTAAGGACTGCCTTTACGCCGTTCTCATCGACATTCTTGCCTGCCTTGTGCAGGAGAAGTGCTGCATAGATATACTCCATCTTAGTTCACCTTTTTTGTAAATCTCTTATTTTACCAGGGTCTGTAACACCTGGCTTTCTCTCTGGGCTTTACCGATAATCGCGTCGACCACGTCTTTCTCGTAGATAGCCGCTTCAATCGCAAGACCGCGTGCATCACGGACCGCCTTTGTCAGGATCGGTGCCATGGTCTCCTTCGTGGGGATCGCTGCATTCACCGACAGGTTGAATGCCTGGCGGCCTGCAAGCTCGATCTGTCCGAGGATCTTCGCATCGTCGATGGCAAGCACGGACGGCTCGAACATCTGGCCTTCGTGGAACGCTGCCTGCAGGGCAAGACCAACGTCCATGGGCTTGATGTCCAGCTTGATAAGGACAGTTGCAAGCTTTGCCGAGATAACGGCGCCTTTCTTGACAACGGTCTTGGTCTCCCTGATCTTGACCTTGCCGCCTTCAATTGCTGCGGGAATGCCGGCCTGCTGAAGCTCGCCGACAATCGGGCCGGGCTTGAAGCTCGTCGGGCCCTTCTCGATGACAATGTCCTCGGGAGCGGTCTCGCCGGCTTTTGCGGCCATCTTGGTCTTGGTCTTCTCAAGCTGCTTGTAGAGCTTGAAGGGGTTGTCGTTCGAGAAGATCATTGCGGAGTGGCCGGAGATGAACTTGGTGAGGCCTTTTGCATCCCCGCCAATCTCGCCGAGCGCGTGCTCGATCAAGGTGTTTCTTGTTACCTTGATAACGGCCTTGCCGCGGAGGTTCCTCCTGATCTGCTGCACCTGCTGTGCCGGGATGCCGTACATGTCGACAAGCCCGATCAGGGTATATTCCTTCGCGTGCTTCTTGAGCTCCGCAACTTCGTCCTTTTTCCATGCCGGCAGGTGATGGGTGTAGATTGCCATTATACCAGCCTCACGGACGGACCCATGGTTGTCTTTACGAAGATCGACCGGACGTTGAGGTGTCCCTGTTCAAGGACAGATTCGACACGCTTGACGACCGCATCGATGTTCTCGGAGACCTGTTCCGGGGTCATTGCCGTCGAGCCTACCTTCATCGAGAAGACCGTCTTATCCTTGGTGCGGATCTTCACGGAGTTTCGGAGACGTTCGACAATCGGCCGGATATCGGTCTGGCCTGCGATCGGCATCGGCATGCGGCCCCGCGGACCGAGCCGGGGACCTAAATAGCGACCGACCTGCGGCATGACCGCGGTCTCGGCAAGGAAGTACTTGTAGGTACTTGCGACCCGGCGTGCTTCACGCGGGGCGCCTCCCAGCCGTTCCACTTCTTCGGGACCGATGATCAGATCAACCTTGGCTTCCTTTGCCTGCGTGACGATATCGCCTTTGCCGATAACACAGATGCCGGTCTTTTCGCCGGTTCCGTTCGGGAGCAATACCGTCTCGTCGATACGATTTTTCGGTTGCGCCATATCGATATTCTTGAGATTGATGGTAATATCGATGCTTTCGGAGAACTTCCGCTTTGGCGCCTTTTCAATTGCCGTTTTCACGGCTTCCAGAATCTTGGCCCTTTCAACCATCAGTATCCTCCATAGTTTGCGACCGGACCTGTCCGATCTCCTATGGTGTTCACCTGATTATTTCACGAGGACGCTGTCGTACTTGCCAGATTCGATGTCGGAAAGCACCTGTTTTGCGCGCTTACCGTCAACGTTGACGCCCATGCTGACGCACGTGCCAACGACCTCTTTTACTGCGGTCTTGACTTCGTATGAGAGCATGCCTTCAAGTTTCATCTTGGCAATTCTGACTGCGGCTTCGAATGGCAGATTGCCTGCCACTGTGGCGTTGGGCGTTGCTGCACCTTTCTCGATACCGGCTTCTTTCTTGATGAGAGCCGTCGTCGGTGGGATACCCACCGTGACCGTGAATTTCTTCTTGTCGTCGACTTCGACCTTGACCGGGACCTGCATTCCGTTGAATGAGGAGGTCTTGGCGTTGATCTCGTCAACTACAGCCTTCACGTTGATACCGAGTGGTCCAAGCGCCGGTCCTAATGGCGGACCTGCTGTTGCCTTCCCGCCGGGTACTAAAACCTCGACCACTTCTGCCATAGTCTTTGCACCATGCCGTCCCTCCAGTGGAGGGTTCCGAGCTTGGGTCTGTTAAATTTGACGTGAAGGGAAATAAAGGTGATCGTGGGAGGTGAGGGAACTATCGATCGCGAATCTGTTTATTAGACCAAACCTCATTTGTTCATTTTATCTTTTACGACAGTATCAAAGACCGCCTTAAAGTCTTCACGAACTACATTATATTCATCAAGAGTTCCTTCAAATTTGAGTGAAACATAACGATTTTCATCAATTTTTACATAGTTTGTCATGCGAAATTTATTCCCTTTCAGTCTCTTGATCAATATCTGATACAATTTGTAAAATCCAGATATCGTGGTGATGATTTTTCCAAAATCATAAATATGATCTATGGGGATTGCAGATTCTTCCAATAAGCAAGAGAATGACGTTTGACTTTCAGAATAAAACTTAAAATTTATTTGATACTCTTCTGATATTGACTTATTAAATAAAAACTGATCTTTTGTAAAAAGACCGCGAACCCCGGGCATCAACAAAATGTCAGCTTGGATTAATTCATTGGTATTCGACAATTTAGGATAATTCAATAGTAATTGCTGGATGTCGAATAACTCCATATCAGTGCATTGATTAGGAAGGATAAAAACAGAAGGGATCGATAACTCAGTAAATATCATTCTTTTGGCGGCCGAGTGACCCCCATCGGATGGTGGGCATACACATAATAATCCAGAGATTCCAGCACAACGCCTTTGTAGGGCCAGAGCAATTATGGTATAAGAGGCCGCGAATGGGACCCGAAGCCGTATCCCTTAATACCCTTCTTGAATACGTTGATCAACTCGATATCGAAGACCAGCAGTACCTCCAGGAAGTCATCCAGCGAAGAGTGGCGGAGAAAAAACGCTCTGCCATTGCACGCCGCGCAACGCAGGCTAAAACTCATCTCACGAAAAGCAGGAAAGGGACTGCACAGGATCTCCTGGCGGATCTGAATGGTTGAGCTCATCTGGGACGAGCAATTCAAAAAGATCTACCGGAAGTGGATCCGCAGGCACCCGGACTTAAAAGACCAGTTTGCAAAGAAAATCATTCTCTTTGCCGAAGATCCTTTTCACCCCTCGCTCAAGACCCATACGTTAAGCGGCGTCCTCAAGGGGCTCTGGTCATTCAGGATCTCGTACGAACAGCGTCTCGTCTTTGATTTTACCGATGAGAGCCGGACAAAAGTTATCCTGATCGATATCGGCACTCACGAAGAAGTGTATTAGGATCCAGTTCTTTTTTTTCACCGGGTATCCTCCTGCATTCGGTCTTACCGGCCGGAGATCCGGGAAAAACCGGTATCAGAGACCGCAGAGACCGGCTACTTCATCTTCCGGAAGAGAAACGCCCCGGCAACGGTCGATGCAATACAGAACCCGCCGATCACGGCAATACAGATCGCGGGATGAATCTGCGATACTCCCGTCAGGCCGTACCGCATGCCTTCCACCCCATAGGTCAGCGGATCGATCAGGGTAAAGGGAACTGCCCACGAGGGCAGCGAGCTGATGGGGAAGATCGCACCCGACAACCCGAAGATCGGGAGCATGACAAAGTTCATGATCAGCTGGAAGCCGGCCGAATCCCCGGTGCGGGACGCGACTGCAATACCGAATGCCGTAAACCCAAAACCGATGAGCACCATGAACGCGAGGGTCACCGCAACACCGGCCATGTTCTGGATCTCCAGGCCGAGGAGGAGCAGTGCCGGGATGAGAAGGCAGCATCCCTGCAGTACCGCATTCGTTGCACCGCCGGCAGTCTGCCCGGCCATGATCTCCAGGCGCGTTACCGGGGCAACAAGGGTTTCTTTCAAAAACCCGAACTTCCGGTCCCAGAGGATCTGGACCCCGGATCCTATGGCAGAAAACATGACGCTCATGGTCACCATCCCCGGGATGAGGAAAAGGAAGTAGTCGCCGCCGCCAAGACCCGGGATGGTCACGACATTGTTCAGGCCGACCCCGAGAAAGATCAGGACAAAAAACGGCATCAGGATACTGCCGACGATACCGCTCCGCGAACGGATGAATCGCTTCATGGACCGGAGCCAGATGGCGTACACGATATCCATGATCAGGAACCCGTCATCTTCCGGTGTATCCGCAGGTGGTTACCCATAATCTCTTGATTGCCGGAACCCTCTTTCCCGGGGGATTTTTAGCACCCGTCGGAACTTGGCAGAGTGCCTGATATACCGGCAATAAAATGGTGAAGTTTTTTTTTAATCCGATTCCTGTCGGTTCGGCAACAGGAGATCAAAGGTGTTCAGCAGCAATACCCCATTCTCGCGCATCTAGCGCGATTATCGCAGATCCAACAGTACCAGTGGCACATACTACCGCATATCTTTCCGTTGCAAAATATATCTGGCGATGAATGAAAAAATAATTGCAGTTATTTTTCGCTTGCCCGGGGACATACCGGCTTCAGGTTTTTTGGATTATTTCCCGCCCGTTACTTTGTACCTTAAGGATACCCTGCCCGACTATCCCTTTGCAAGGCTTTGCCTCCACTTCCGGTTCTGCTCCGTAAAAGCAGCCGGGATCCTCCCCAATCCCGGGCAAAAATGCAGGGCCCGTGTGGGGGATCGTTAAGGTACATTTTGTTTTTGCGGAACGGATCCGGTCGGAAATATTCCATTTTTATGACGTAAGAACTCCGGTTCCGTCCGGATACCGCGGATCATTTTGTACCTGCACGATCCCCCCACTCCCTTCAGAAAAATTCCCGACCACATCCCATTTAACCGTACAACGAACACTCCTAATTCAGAGTCTGAACCATCCATGGACATTCCGGCAATCCTCTTAAGTTCCTGCAAGCCCCCGCTCTTTGAAAAAGGGACGGCGAGCATGTGGGACGACGACCATATCTCCCGACACCTCCTTGCGCTGCACCTGAGCCAGGATACCGATGAGGCAAGCAGGAAACGGGAGGCCATCGACGCGACCGTCCGCTGGATCGAATCGTACTGCGGCGGTGCACCAAAGAAGATCCTCGACCTCGGGTGCGGCCCGGGCCTCTACTGCGAGAGGCTCGCCGGGCACGGCCACCAGGTCACCGGGGTTGACCTCTCGGCCCGGTCCATTGCCTATGCAAAAAAATCGGCAGCCGAGAAGGGCCTTACTGTCGACTATCTCACGAAAAATTACCTTGACCTCGATATCACGGGCCGGTTCGATATCGCCCTGATGATCTACTGCGACTTTGACGTGCTTCTCCCCGAGGATCGCACGCGACTGCTGGAGAATGTCCGGCGTGCCCTGGTGCCGGGAGGGCTTTTTATCTTCGACACGCTCAACCCCAAAGCCCCGGAGATGATGCGGTTTCCCTTAAAATCGTGGGAGGTTTCCACAAACGGCTTCTGGAGAGCCGAGCCTTACCTGGCGCTCTTTGAGGCCTTCCATTACCCGGAGGCAAACGTCATCCTCCAGCAGCATATCGTCTGCCCGGAAGCGGGAGGGCAATCGGTGTACCGGTTCTGGAGCCGGTACTATTGCCCGGAAGATCTCGCCGCGATCCTCGCCAGCCAGGGATTTTGTGAGACTACGTTCCATGACAATCTCCTGCCCGACGATGGTTCCGGGACCGGGGAGATGATCACGTTCTGCGTGACGAGAACGCCCCGGTAAGCCTAAAAAAAGGGATCCGCGTTTCTCCTTTCGGCAGACACGGGGACAGGTATAAGCGATCGGGGCCGCTTTTTCTGCGGTTTTATGGGTTCTGCGGCAGGGCCGGCCCCGGCCCCATCTGCGGGACTGCCGGGACCGCACTGATAGTAACATTCCACGGGTGCGGGCTTGACCGCGGGATTGCACTCACCAGGTACGAACCGTTCACGGGGATCGCCATGATCGCGAACGGGTGCATCGAGCCCTCCCCCAGGCACGGCAGGACGCAGGTGTTGTTCGCATCCATGACAACGCTCCCGTTTGCATACCGGAGTTCGTACAGGGGAGAGGCAAGCCCGACCTCGTCCCGGGCAAAGATGTACTCCCCTTTCTCCAATACAAACGCCGGCGAAACCTCCGCACCAGTGCCGGTCAGGTTTACCGGCACACTGAGCGGCCGGGTCGTATCCGGGCGGGTAAGCTCTGCCGTCCATGTGCCGTTACCGGTGATGTTGAGCTGGTATTCTGCGGTGTCCGGCGGGCCAAAAACCAGCGACCCGGTGTACGGCCCGGTCATCACAAGGTCGTCGGACTCGCCATAGATCGTCTCCGCTCCCTCCGTAATACCAAACGTCATGGCCTGCGGCCCGTCCGCGGTAAACGTGAGCACGACTGCACCGTGTTCGAGCTTTACGCTCGCATTGGGCCGGGCACGGGAAAGTTCTGCAAGAGGGGTGCCCGTTACCGGGGTACCTGTTACGGTTGTGACCGCAGGTGCGGATGCCGTCTGGACCGCGGTGTCCTTTTCAGATGTACTCCCCGTACACCCGGAGGCCAGTACGAGAACAATCAGGATAACAATCCCATATACGCACTTCATACACGAATGATTGATGCAACCGGTAATAAAACCGGAGGATCTATTTTTTTCCGGGGAATGATATGCCTGCAAAAATCCTGCCAAAAGCCATTCCCCCGTAAACCAACCCCTCTTCACAGGGACGGACGTATTCATAGACATTCCGGCATATCCTGAAAAGCTCCCGCAGGACCCCCCCTTGGTATCATATGGTGTATTTTTGTAACCATGCTTATCCCGAGGTCCGGAAACACGGTGTTTTTACGACGGGAGAGGCTTGGACATGCCCGGATACCGCGGATCACTTTTGCACCACGCGACACTCTTTGCCCGCCCAGTCAGGGCCCCGGGCAAAGGCCGCCCCGGGCCGGCCCGGCACCGGCACAACCGCTAAATACGATCAATCGTACAAATATGAATTGTATGAAAAATACGAAATGTGGGAAAGAGGCCCTGGTGGACGAACTGGTAGCACCACGGAAACAGCAGACCAAACACCTCTTCGGGAGCGTGAAGGTCGGCGAACGCGGGCAGGTGGTGATCCCCAAAGAGGCCCGGGAGATCTTCGGGATCAAACCGGGCGACATCCTGCTCGTCCTCGGCGACACGGAACGGGGGATTGCCCTTGTCAAGGCCGATGCCCTCCGGGAATTTGCAAAGAAGATCCTCGACAGCGCTGTTTTGCCTGAGGAATAAGACACACGGGAGAGTCCATGAAAATAATCGTTCTGAACGGCAGCCCGAAAGGCGATATCAGCGTCACGATGCAGTACGTGGCGTATATCGAAAAGAAGTTCCCGGGCAACAGGTATGAGACGCTCAACGTAGCGCACGAAGTAAAGAAACTCGAAAAGGACGCAGCAGCATTTGACGCGGTGATCGAAAAGGTCCGGTCGGCCGATCTCATCCTCTGGGCGTTCCCGCTCTACGTCATGCTTGTCCCGGCCCAGTACAAGCGCTTCATCGAGCTCGTCTTCGAACGCGGCGCAGGGAACGCCTTTGCCGGGAAATACGCAGCGGTACTGACCACCTCGATCCACTACGCCGACATGATCGCCCACGACTACCTCCGCGCAATCTGCGACGATCTCGGGATGAAATATATCGGGGCGTACTCTGCGGATATGCACGACCTCCTCGTGCCGGGGGAACGGGAACGGCTTACCAAATTTACAGCCCTCACCTTCGCAGGCGTGGAGAGAAACGTCCCGGTCCAGCGCGGGACCGCTCCGCTCATTCCCCCGACCCTTGCCTATGTCCCGGGAAACGGGCAGACAACCGTCGAGCCCGGGGCAAAAAAGGTCGTCATCCTCACGGACGATGACGGCAGTTCCGCGAATCTCACGGCAATGATCGCACGGCTCTCCTCTGCCTTTGCCGGGAAAGCCGAGATCATCAATCTCCACGATATCGATATCCGCGGCCCCTGCCTCGGGTGCTGTACGTGCGCCTACGACAACACCTGCGTGTACACCGACGGGTTCGTGGACTTCTACAAGAACCGGCTCGGAGCGGCCGACATCCTCGTCTTTGCCGGCGCCATCCGCGACCGCTACCTCTCCTCGACATGGAAATGCTTCTTTGACCGGAGTTTCTTCAAAGGCCATACGCCCGGCCTCGGGGAAAAACAGGTCGGCTTTGCCATTGCCGGGCCCCTCTCCCAGGTCGCCTGTCTCAAAGAAGCTCTCACGATGTGGGCGGACAGCGGCAGGTGCAATGCGCATTTCGTGACCGACGAGACCGCCACCTCCGCGGAGCTCGATGCCCTGCTCGACTCTCTTGCAGGACGGCTTGTTGCCGGGGCAGAGGCCGGGTATACCCCGCCGCACCTCTTCTACGCGGTCGGCGGCCACAAGATCTTCCGGGACAGCATCTACGGCGGGATGCGGTTTGTCTTCCAGGCCGATTACCGGTACTACAAAAAACACCACATGTTCGATTTCCCGCAGGGGGACACAAAGACCCGGGTCACGAACGCAGTCATGATGCTGTTGACAAAGAGCAAAACGGTCCGGGAGAAGGTGTACATCGACATAAAACACCACATGATCGAACCATTTGCCCCGGTGCTCAAAGGAGACTGATCCTATCGGATTTCCCCCATCCATCACTTTTTTAAAACTCCCGGGAAAGTACCACCCACGTGCAGAACCTCGACCTGATCCTGACGTTGACCGGGGCCTTCTTAGCAGCGCTCATCTTCGGGTATATCACCCACCGTCTCGGCCTCTCCCCAATCGTGGGGTACCTCTTTGCCGGGATCATGGTAAGCCCGCACACCCCGGGCTTTGTGGCAAACGCCGACTTTGCCCAGCAGCTCGCCGAGATCGGCGTAATCCTCCTCATGTTCGGGGTCGGCCTCCAGTTCAAGGTAAAGGAGTTCTGGTCCGTACGCTGGATCGCTCTCCCCGGGGCGCTGATCCAGAGCCTGGTGACCGCAACGCTCGGGGCGTTTGTCATGCATCTCCTTGGCTGGGCCTGGCCGGCAGCGATCGTCTTTGGCCTTGCAATATCGGTGGCGAGCACCGTGGTCATGACCCGGGTCCTCTCGGACAACAACGAGATCCACACCCAGACCGGCCATATCGCGCTCGGCTGGCTCGTGGTAGAAGATCTCTTTACCATCTTTGTGCTCGTGCTGCTGCCGATCCTCTTTGGCCCGGATGGCGCCGGCACCGCCGGGATCCTGCCGGCGTTCGGGTTGACCGCGATAAAGATCGTCCTCCTGGTGGCCTTTACCTTTGTGGTCGGGGGCTGGGTGATCCCCCGAATACTCGCGAATATTGCCGACACTCATTCCCGCGAGCTCTTCACGCTTGCCATCCTTGCAATAGCCCTCTCCCTTGCGGTCGGCTCGGCCTACCTGTTCGATGTCTCGATGGCTTTGGGAGCGTTCCTTGCCGGGATGATTGTCGGGCAGTCGGACTTCAGCCTGCGGGCAGCGACCGATGCGATCCCCTTACGGGACGCCTTTGCCGTGCTCTTCTTTGTCTCGGTCGGGATGCTCTTTGACTGGGGGAGCCTGATCCAGACGCCGGGCCTTGTGCTTGTAACGCTTGCCATCATCCTTATCGGAAAACCGCTGGTGGCATTTGCCGTTGTCATCTTCTTAAAATATCCGCTCAAAACCGCACTCTCGGTGGCGCTTGTCCTCTCCCAGATCGGGGAGTTCTCCTTTATCCTTGCTACTATGGGGGCAGGCCTGGATATCCTCCCGGCCCAGGCCCAGAACATCCTCGTTGCCGCAGCCATCATCTCGATCACGCTCAACCCGCTCCTCTTCCGGGCCGGCGGGGGGATCGAGCGCTGGCTCGACCGTCATGCCCCCGGCCTTACCGCCTGGATCAATACCCGGTGCGGACCCGGGGCAGATACCGGGGGACAGGAAGTTCCCCGGCCTGGCACCGCCCGTGCTATTGTGGTGGGGTACGGCCCGGTGGGCCGGACCGTGACCCGGCTCCTCGGGGAGAACGGGATCAGCGTGACCGTTGTCGAGCTCAACCTCCAGACCATGCAGGAGCTCAGGTCGCAGGGTATCCCGGCGGTGTACGGGGATGCCACGAAGATTCGGACGCTCGCCGAAGCAGGCGCTGCTACGGCTGCGGTCCTCGTGATCAGCGTCCCCGATCTTCGGGAAGGTATCGCGGTGCTCCGGGAAGTGCGGGAGATCAACCCGAAGATCCGGATCATTGCCCGGACCACGTACCTTGCTGAACAAAACAATCTCGTGGCTGCCGGGGCGGACGTTATCTTCTCGGACGAGGGGGAGATGGCGCTCTCGGTGACCGAGCTGATCCTCCGGGAATCCGGGGCAACGCCCGAGCAGATCGACCGGGAGCGCCGGCGCGTCCACGAGAACCTGTACCGGGCCTCCGCAAAGCCTGCCGATGAGCGGACATAAAAAACGGGGTTATCCGGACCGGTATTCCTGGTCAAGCATCCCGTAATACCGGGTCGAGCGCCAGTGGTCCCGGAGCCAGACATGCTCGCGGAGCGTCCCCTCATACGCAAGGCCGCACTTCTCCAGCACGTGAGCTGATGCATGGTTTTCCTGATCGCATTTCGCAAAGACCCGGTGGAGGGAAAGCGTCCCGAACCCAAACGCCAGGAGCGACCGAAGAATCTCGGTGGCATAACCGGCCTTCCAGTACTCCGGCCGGAGGATACAGCCCGCCTCAGCCGTTGTCGGCTCTTCGGGATCGATCTCGAAGAGCACAAAGCCGGCAAAGTCACCGGTCGCCGGTTCCCTGATCGCGAGCACGTAGTCGTGCCGGTCTGGCCGGGCTGCCTCGTCGATTGCATGCTGCACAAAGCCTGCCACCTGATCCTCGTTTTCGAGCCAGATGAGCACGAATTTCATGACGCTGCGGTCGCAGGCGATACGCTGCATGGCGGCAAGGTCCTGCTGGTTCATATCTTCAAGGACCAGCCGCCCGGTGTTTAAGGAAAAAACCATGGTATGATGCTCCGAAGGGAATGCCGGAAAAGGGCCCGGGTTTCTCCGCCCGTGTCCGGATTTTTGTACAGGGTACCTGCAGAGGATTTCCCGGAAAAGACGATAACACTGGTGTTCTGTGAAAAAATTTTGACAGTCTCGCGGAACCGGAGAAAAAAAGTGAGGAAAACGATTTCCGGTCACTGCCCGGTGGCCGGCGTCCCGGCCGGTGCAGTGCGGTTGCCATGGTAGGCCCCGCCCGCCGGGAACCCGAATGCATCACGGAGCTGGTCCGGGGTCACGCCCATCTGGGCTGCGGCGTCGGTGAAGTTGACCCGCTGGCCGTTTGCGGGCGTCAGGGCGTTCTTGAGGTCCTGTTCGGAGACGCCAAGCTTTGTTGCGGCTGCGCTAAGCCGGGTCTCGTTGGTTAAGAAATTCTGGCCGGCGGAATACTGCCGGCTTGCATTACCGGAGTAACCGGATGTCTGCGACCCGAGGGTTCCCACACCATGGCTGACGCTCTGCGATCCGCTGGTGTCCTGGGAGGTCCCGGTGTCCGTGCTTCCCGGTGCTGCCTGCTGGCTGGTACCGGCAGTTGTTCCGGCAGACGATCCTGATGCGCTGCCGCTGTCCTGTGTGCATCCTGCAATGATTACCACGGCTACGAGCAGTGCCGTGGCAAAAACGGTGATAATTCCGAGTTTTTCCGATCTCATTATTGAGCCTCCGATCCTGAAGGATCAGGCTTGTTACCTGAGGGTGGTATGCCCGGGTAATGTAAGTTATACATTACATTTTGTAATATAAAAAGAGACCTGTATCAACTATTCTTTACACGAAAACGGCAGGACATTGCTGAAGTGGGCTGCACAAAGGAATTTTGTTACGGAGAGAACTGCAAAGAGTGTCATCCGGTACGTGCCGGGCTGGTGCAGAAAAAAGGAGTTACTGGTCGACGTTCTTGTCGACCACGCGGACATTGTCGCCCCGCACCGTGATCGGGATCGGGACAACGCTCTCGTACAGTTCGACCGTAATCTCTTCTTTTGCAGAGTCAACGCGCTTGACAACCGCCTTCTCGCCCTTGAACGGCCCGGCGATCAGTTCGACGATCGTGCCTTCGTCGATACCGGCGACCACCGGTTTCGGGATCAGGAAATGCCCGACTTCGGCAAGCGTGGTCTGGCCTTTTGCAAGCGCCCGGGCATGGGCGGTCATCTCGACGAGCTGTTCGATACGGTTGCGCTGCTCGGGGGTCTCGACAAGGACGTAGCCCTGGAGCTCGTTCGGGACGATGATGGAGGTGACCTTGATATCGGTCGCTTTGGTCTCGATGGCTTTTAAGATATTGTCGGCTACCGTGCGTTCCTGCTTGGAGGTGGTCTTGATCGCGAAGATCCGGTTATTGAAAACCTCAGGCTCGGCAGGGACCGCCGGTGCGGCTGAAGGGATGGTAGGTTCCGGAGTCATGGCCATCAGGATTTAAAACCCTAAGAGCGTCTTGTGGTCGAAGATCACGTAGATAATAAATCCAATCAGCCCGATGAGGAGGATCCCGGCCGCTGCTACGGTCGCGATCTTGGTAAACTCCTCCCGAGTGGGGGTGCGCGCGAGCTTTAACACACGAAGATATTTACGGAAAAGCTCCTCGTGCACGTCAACTTTGATATCCGGCTTTGAAATTTCCATAATAAATCACTTGAGAAAATCGATCTCAAACTGTTTCTGTACTTTGGGGGTAAGTTTCTCATTGCGACCATATATTTGTGGTGACCGTACGCCCGTAACAACCAGGAGGGTCCGCATCTTGTTTGCCATCGTCGGGTCTACCTGGGCGCCCCAGATGATCCGGGCATTCGGGTCAACGCGCGAGTAGACTTCCTGCACAACCCCTTCGGCTTCTGCCATGGTCATGTCCGGGCCGCCGACCACATTCACGAGCGCGGCGGTCGCGCCGGAGATGTCCACGTCAAGGAGCGGGGAGCGGATCGCCTTTTTGACCGAGTCTGCCGCCTTGTCCTCGCTGTCGCTTTCGCCCATACCGATCATGGCAACGCCCCCGCGCTCCATGACCGTGCGCACATCGGCAAAGTCCAGGTTCACGAGGCCCGGCATCGTAATGAGCTCGGTGATGCCTTTTACCGCCCGCATGAGCACCTCGTCCGAGACCTTGAACGCTGCGGAGAGCGGGAGCTTGGGGACGACTTCGAGCAGGCGGTCGTTCGGGACCACAATGACCGTATCCGCCACATCCCGGAGGCGTTCGAGGCCGGCCTGGGCATTCTCGAGCCGTATCGCACCCTCGGAGGCAAACGGCAGGGTGACGACCGCAATCGTGAGCGCACCTTCGTCCCGGGCAGCTTTTGCCACGACCGGGGCCGACCCGGTCCCGGTACCGCCGCCAAGGCCGACCGTGATGAAGACCATGTCGCAGCCCGAGACCAGGGCGCGGATCTCCTGCTCGTTCTCAAGCGCCGCCTCTTCCCCGATCTGCGGGATAGAGCCGGCCCCGAGGCCTCTTGTCCGCTGCCGGCCGATCAGCATGCGCTGGTCGGCATGGGTCCGGATCAGGTGCTGGGCATCCGTGTTGATGGCGGCAAGCTTCGCACCGTGGATCCCCTCTTCCATCATGCGGGTGATGGTGTTTGACCCGCTGCCCCCGCAGCCGATCACGGTGATCTCGGTCTTGAGTTCGCTTAAGATCTGATCAAGATCCTCGTTATTCTGCGAAGGCGCAGCTGTCTCGTCCCTCGCCTTGGTGAGTGCCTCTTCAACAATCGATCTCATGAATGGTTCTCCAGTCCCGGGATGTGGATCCTGGTCTCGGTTGCGACAGAGACTTCGTCCGGAGCAATGACCCGGCCGCCATATTCGACCGCCTGCCCGGTGGCAAGCTGCCGGTAGGCTGGGCCGGCCGGTATCCCCAGTATGCGCGCTTTTTCGGGGTCAAACCGGACCCTCTTGATGATCAGGTAATCATTCTCCGTCGCAGTGATTTCCCTGTTACGTATGATTTTCACGCACAATGTATTTAAAGCATTTATTATTTCCGAAGAATTTTTGGAAAATGCAATGAATTGCGGGAGTAACCGGTTGTCCTGCGTGGCCAGGTGGACGACCGGGATCGCAGAGAGGCCCAAAAGAAGTTCTGCCTCCCCGGCCTTTGCCGCCTCTGCCACGAGCACCGGGTCAAGGGAGAGGATCTCGGGCAGTCCTTCCCCGCAAAGGGCATGGACATAACACCGGGTCCCGGACCCGAGCGTGGCGGCGAGTTCCCGTACCCGGCAGTAGGTCTCCCAGGGGAGCCGGCCAAGGGAGGAGATCTCGCTTTCCGAGAGCCGCACCATACCGAGCCGGTCAAGGATCCCGCCGATGCGGTCGAGATCGCTGCGGGAGAGAGATTTCCGGTCGACATACGCGGCAACCGCCCCGCTCTTTTCGATCATCTGCCGGGCCATTGCCTCGTCAATTGCCGGTACCTGCCGCTGGGAACTCGCAATGTGGCCGAACGCCCCCCGTGTGGCAAGCGCGATCTCGGTCTCCCGCACCGCATAGTGCGTCCCGCCAAAACCGATGAGCGGCACGGCATCGGCAAGGGGTACGGCATCGAGCACGGCTTCTGCCACCGCCCGACCGGCCACCGGGTCGCCCCATTCTTTTATTGTGCTCCCGATCTCGACAAAGAACGAGGGAAGGGAAAGCGTGGTCGGGCCGTGGTGCGTGACCTCGTACGAGACCCGGTATCCCTCCGGGCAGTGCCGGGCAAGCGACCGCAGGACCGCGTGCATCATCGCGGGTGCGGCCGGGGCAAGCGTTGCCGGGCTCCCGCCAAGCTCCGCAACCCCGTAATTGCCGGTGACATGGACCGTGAGCACCGGCACCGGGTTCACGCTTGAATGCCGGGAGAGGAAGATCACGAGATCCGCCCTGGTGCCGGCATCTGCCCCCTCCGCGTGGATGAGCCGGCCGTCAACTTCGAAGAACTCGTACGTCCGCCCCGTATCCGGAACATTCCCTTCCCGCATGAGCTCTTCGATGCTGCGCCGGATCGTACATCCGGCCAGGTCCTGCCGGGAATTTACCAGGGCAACCTTCATGTACGATCCGGTATGCTCTGGGGGGCGAATAATTCTCGTATACAAACCCTCCCTGTTCATAACGCTTATTTGACCCTACAGCACAGGTGATCGTTACCATGGACGCACAGAAAAAAGAGCAGATAGCAGGGGCCCTCAAAGAGGCCGGCGTCTCAGAGGTGCTGACCTGCACGCAGGCATGTACGATCGCAGAAAAGCACCAGATCGCATTAGAAGAGATCGGGAAGTACTGCAACTCCCACGGGATCAAGATCCGTGGATGCCAACTGGGCTGTTTTAAGTGACCGGATCCCCATGAGCCTTTTCTTGTCCGTTGTCCCGGTAAGCAGGGCCGTCGAAGTTGCAAAAAGCCTTGCAGTCCCGCTGCACGCAGAGACGGTTCCCCTCGATGAGGCCCGGGAACGCGTGCTTGCCGCGGATATTATCTCGGATATCGATATCCCGGGGTTCACCCGCTCGGTCATGGACGGGTATGCGGTACTGGCGGCGGATACCGCGGGGGCCGGGGATGCTGCGCCGGCGGTCCTCTCCCTGAGGGGCCGGGTCATGATGGGATCTGCCACGGAACACGAGATCCTGCCGGGCGAATGCATCTACCTCCCGACCGGCGGGATCCTCCCCGCGGGCGCCGATGCGGTCGTGATGGCCGAGAACACCGAGCCGTTCGGGGACAGTATTCTTGTAAAGAAACCGGCTGCCGATGGCGAGAACATCATCCGCTATAACGAGGATTTCAAAAAGGGCGAAACGGTCCTCAATAAAGGCCGCCGGCTTTCGGCGCAAGACCTCGGCGTCCTTGCCGCGGTCGGCTGCGATCAGGTCCCGGTCACAAAACGGCCGCGGATCGGCATCATTTCGACGGGAAACGAGCTCGTGCCGGTCACGCAGGTTCCGGCAGCCGGGCAGGTCCGCGATGTCAACAGTTTTGTTATCGCAGCCTTTGTCCGTGACCACGGCTGCATCCCGGTCCGGTACGGGATCGTCCGTGACGACCGCGAGACCTTTGCCGCGACCGTACAAAAGGCTGCGGGAGAATGCGATGCGGTTTTGATCTCCGGGGGGAGCTCGAAAGACGACCGGGACATGACCGCGGCCGTGATCGCCGGTATGGGCGAGGTCTTCGTCCACGGCGTTGCAATCGCGCCGGGCAAGCCCACGGTGATCGGCCGGGCCGGCACGGTGCCGGCGATCGGCCTGCCCGGCCACCCGGCCGCAACCTTTGTGGTGCTCCTCGCCATTGCCCGGCACCTGCTCGACGGGATGACCGGGAACGCTGCGCCGGACCCGGTGACGATTCCCGCAACCCTTGCAATCAACGTGCCCTCGACAAAGGGGCGCGAAGACTTCCTCAGAGTCACCCTCAAAGACGGCGTGGCAACCCCGCTCTTCGGGAAGTCCGGCCTCCTAAACACCCTGGCCCGGAGTAACGGCATCCTCCGGGTCCCGGCAGAGAGCGAGGGCTTTGAGAAGGGAAGCCGGGTTGAGATTATTCCCTGGTAATCCTGTTTTTTTATTCCCGGCCCGTGCCGCGGGAAGATCCCTGTGCTGCGGCAACCGCTCCCCGTACCGCCTCTTCTGCGGTCCCGCACGCCGTAACGCCCGGGATATCCCACGTGCGAATGCCAAAGACCCGGCGCCCGGTCCTGAGGGCAACGGCAATTTCCGAGAGCGTGCCGTAACTCCCGCCAACCGCGATCACAGCATCGCCGGACTGCACCACCAGGACATTCCGTGCCTGGCCAAGGGCCGGTGCGGATCACGACATCGAGATATGCGTTTCCCTCACCGGTGCCGGGCAGGATGCCCACGGTCCGGCCGCCCGCCTCCCGGGCCCCCTTGCACGCAGCTTCCATGACCCCGAAAAGCCCGCCGCAGACCAGGGTGCCGCCGGCTTCTGCAACGAGACGGCCGGCCGCGTATGCAGCCGCATATTCCTCCGGTGCCGCTTCGGCCGCCCCGATCAGCGCGATCTGCATGATCCGGTTATGCCCCGCCCTGCCGGTTGATCACGAGCAGGCGCTGTTCGGTCATCTCTTCTATCGCGTACCGCGGCCCTTCGCGGCCGGTGCCGGAACCCTTGGTTCCGCCGTACGGCATGTGGTCGGCCCGGAACGTGGGGATGTCGTTTACCTGCACGCAGCCCACCTCCATCTCCTCGAAGGCAGAGAACGCCCGGTCGATATCCTGCGTGAAGATCCCGGCCTGGAGCCCGTACTCGCCATCGTTTGCCAGCCGTACCGCCTCTTCGAACGTGTCGTACGGGACAAGCGAGATCACCGGGGCAAAGACCTCCTCGCAGTTCACCCGCATGCCGGGACTGGTGCCTTCAAGGATCGTCGGGGCAAACATCGTGCCTTCGAGCGTGCCGCCGCAGAGGCAGCGGGCTCCCTGCCGGACGGCATCCTGCACCTTTGCATATGCCTGTTCGGCCTTGATACGGTCGAGCATCGGGCCGATATCGGTTGCCGGGTCCCGGGGGTCCCCGAAGACGAGCTTGCTGGCCGCGGCAAGGATCAGGTCGCGGGCCTTGTCGTACACCGGCCGGTGGATGAGGACGCGCTGTACCGAGATGCAGACCTGCCCGGCATTGGTAAACCCGCCGGTGGCGATCCGCGACGCCGCGTACGCGAGGTTTGCATCCTCGTGCACGATCACGGCCGCGTTCCCGCCCAGTTCGAGGCACACCTTCTTCCTTCCCGCGATCTCCCGCAGGTGCCACCCGACCGGGCAGCTGCCGGTAAACGAGAGGTACGCGATCCGGGGATCTTTTGCCAGCTGCTCTGCCCGGCCGACCGGGCAGGGGAGGACGCTGATGGCATCGGGCGGCAGCCCGGCTTCAACGGCCATATCCCCGAGGAGCAGGCTCGATACCGGGGTCGCGGACGAGGGCTTGAGGATCACGGAGTTCCCGGCCGCAATTGCCGGGGCGAGCTTGTGGCAGGCGAGATTCAAGGGAAAATTGAACGGCACGATCCCGAGCACCGGCCCGAGCGGGAAGCGCCGCAGGTAGCCGGTCCGGCCCTCGCTCTCGCTCCCCCAGTCAAGGGGGATGATCTCGCCATAGATCCTCTTTGCCTCCTCTGCCGCGGTCCGGACCGTAGTCTCTGCCCGGGCAACTTCCGTTGCGGCAAACTTTCGGGTCTTGCCGCCTTCCATCACCAGGACTTCCGCGAGCTCGCCGGATCGTTCGTGGATCCGGCAGGCAAGGGTATCGAGAATCCGGGCCCGGGCGTGGGTGGAGAGCACGCGGGTCTCCTCAAACCCCCGCGAGGCCGCGGCTACCGCTTCCTTGATCTCGACCGGTCCGGCCTGGCAGACCTCTGCATACACCTCGCCGGTGTAGGGGAACCGGACCTTTGCAATCTCCTGCGTTACCTTCTTCTTTCCCCCGATAAGGACCGGGTAGGGCGACTGTTCCATAATTCTGCTCCAAAAATTCCTGGCACCTGGGCCGGGAGGTTTTTGTCAGCCGGCACATTCCCTGCCGGACAGCTGTTTTTACGATAACAGCATCCTCCCGTATCCATAAAGACGTGACGGTCGGGGGGGCTGTTGGCAGGTTCAGGCTGCCGGTTCCCGGCAGGATCGCTCCGGCACGAAGATCTCGAACCGGGCTCCTTCCCCGGGCGTGCCGGTCTCTGTGATCGTGATGCCGTTAAGGGCGAGGATCTCCCGGGACAAAAAGAGGCCAAAACCGGTATTTTTCCCAAAGCCCATCTCGAAGATCCGTTCCTTATCCTCCCCGGGGACACCGACACCGTTGTCCTCGTACACGATACAAGTACCATGATCGCCCGGCCCGGTAGTAACCGAGATCCGGGAAAGCTGCCTCCCGCCATACCGCAGCGAATCCTCGATAAGGTTGTAGGAGACCTTGGAAAAGAGGGGATCGACATAGATCTCGGTGTCCTTCTGCGGAAGTGAAAGTACCACATCCTCCAGCGGGAGTTGTGCTGCAACATGGGTAAAGATCTCTTTGAGGCTGAGCCACTTTGGCGACATCAGCCCCACCTCCCCGTAATCCCGGGTGAACCGGAGCTGTTCTGCCAGTGTCCCTGCTATCGAGTCCATCCGGTTCAGGTACCCGTCGAGCCGGCCGGAGTCGCCCACGTGCGCCTTGGAGAGATCCAAGAACCCGCGGAGGGCGGAAAGCTGGTTGCTGAAATCGTGCCGGGTGACACGCGAGAGGAGGAGCAGTTTCCCGTTGACTGCCTGGAGGGTGTCCTCGATGCTTTTGCGGTCGGAGACATCGGTATAGTAATTCAGCGACGAAGGTTCCCCGCCCCAGGTAACGGCCACCGATTTTACATCGAACCAGCGCGAAAGGCCAGACTTCGTGCGGAGCCGGAACGAGTAGAGACTTCCTTTGCTGCGGCCATGGATCTGGTGGTTATGATTTGCGGATACCAGTTCCCGGTCATCGGGATGGGTAAATTCCAGGTACGGTCGCGAGAGAACCTCGTCCAGCGTGTATCCCACGGCATCCAGCCCGAACCGGTTCATGAACCGGACATACTCCCCCTGGATGACCGAGATCGCCAGGGGCGCATTTTCTACCAGGAACCGGTACCGCTCCTCGCTCTCTTTGAGCGCCAGCGCGATCTTTTTTTGCGCGGTCATGTCGGTGCCGATGCACAGCATCCCGGTAAATTCACCCTCTGCATCGAACAGGGGCTTGTTCCACCACTGGATCCAGACCCGTTCGCCGTTCTTTTTGATATTCTCGTTCTCATTGTGGGCATAGGCCCCGGGACTGCGCACGATCTCTGCGAGCAGGTTTGCAAGGTCCCGCTCCGATTCTGACTCCGTGGGCGGGACAATGGTGCCCACCAGAGACCGGCCAAGGATCTCTTCGCTGGAGAACCCGAAAAACTGCTGGGCGTACTCGTTAAAGAACGTAAGATTCCCGTTGCGGTCGCACTTTAAGATGATATTATTCGCATTCTCGACAAGCTCGCGGTACTTCTCCTCGCTTGCCCGTACCGATTCCCACGCCCTCCTGCGATCGATCGCTTTTTTGAGCTTGTGCGCCAGCTCGGCGTACTGTGCTTTCTGGTCGCCGCCTTTCTGGAGATAGAAATCCACGCCGCAGTCGATGGCACGTATAACTACCTCCTCCCGGCCCCGGCCGGTGAAAAGGATAAACGGGAGATCGCCATGCACCTTACGGATCTCCCGGAGGAACGCGAGACCGTCCATCCCCGGCATCTGGTAATCGGAGACAACGGCATCGCAGGGTTCCGACGAGAGCTTCCGGATTGCATCTGCTGCCGACTCTGCGGTGTCAACGCTAAAATTTTCGGTCCGCTCCAGGAACAGCTTCGAGAGTTCAAGGATGGCCGGTTCGTCATCGACGCAGAGGATACGGTACATCGTTACTATTGTTCGTACCCGCGGGGATATTTAACCATACCGGAATGTTTCTGTCATAAACCACCCCTGTACAGCGCAGGTGCTGCATGGAGGATCCTGAGGGTAATTCCGGTAAAAACTACTTTGTCCTTATACCGCCAACCCATACCGGTACAACCGGGCGTCCAGTACCGGTACACCTGAGGGATTCCAATTGAAGGAAGTCACCGCAAATTTTTCCGCGAAAGATATCGAACGTGAGGTGCAGGAGTTCTGGCGCACCCACGATACGTACAAGGCAGTAAAGGAACAGCGCGAGCGCTCCGGCCGGGCGTTCTTCTTTGTGGACGGGCCGCCGTACACCACGGGCCAGATCCATCTCGGCACCGCGTGGAACAAGATCATAAAAGACTCGATCCTGCGCTACCACCGGATGAACGGGAAAAACGTGATCGACCGGGCCGGCTACGATATGCACGGCCTCCCGATCGAAGTCAAAGTCGAGCAGAAGCTGGGCTTTGCCTCGAAAAAGGATATCGAGACCTTCGGGATCGAGAAGTTCATCCACGAGTGCCGGGAGTTTGCCATAAAGAACAAGGAACTGATGGACGCCCAGTTCGAGAACCTCGGGATCTGGATGGATTTTAAAAATGCGTACCAGACGATCAAGCCCTGGTACGTGGAGGCCGCGTGGTGGACGCTCGCAAAAGCCCAGGAGAAGGGGATGCTCGAACGCGGGTACCGGGTCGTGAACTGGTGCCCCCGGTGCGAGACGGCGATCGCGGACGCCGAGGTCGAGTACTGGGACGAGACCGACCCTTCCGTCTTTGTGAAGTTCCCGATCAGGGGAAAAACTGACGAGTACCTCGTCATCTGGACGACAACGCCCTGGACGCTTCCCGCGAACGTCGCGGTCGCGGTAGGTAAGGAGTTCGTGTACGCCCGGGTCCATGCCGAGAAGAACGGGCACGAAGAGTTCCTCTGGGTGGCTGAGGACCTTGTCAAGTCCGTGCTCAAGAAGGGACGGTACCAGAAGTTCGATATTTTGGAGAAGAAGAACGGCGCCGATCTGGTCGGCTGGGAATACGACTCCCCGCTGCTCGAAAAAGTCCCGCTCCAGAAGGAGATCGCCCACCGGGTCGTTGCCGCGGACTTTGTGGCAATGGAAAATACCGGCATGGTTCACATTGCGCCGGGCCACGGGTGGGACGACTACGTGCTCGGGACAAAGGAGAAGCTCGCCATCGTCTGCCCGGTGGACGGGGCAGGGAAGTTCCGGCCCGAGGCCGGGATCTTTGCCGGCAAATTTGTCCGGGACGCAAACCAGGACGTGCTCGACGCCCTTGGCGAGCGCCTGCTTGCAACCGAGAAGATCACCCACCGGTACGGCCACTGCTGGCGCTGCAAGACACCGATCATCTTCCGCGCCACCTCCCAGTGGTTCCTCAAAGCCTCCGAGATGCGGGACCTCATGCTCTCCGAGGTCAAAAAGGTCACGTGGTACCCCGAGTGGGCCGGCAGCGCCCGGTTCTACGACTGGATCAAGGAGGCCCGGGACTGGTGCGTATCCCGCCAGCGCTACTGGGGCATCCCGATCCCGGTCTGGGTCTGCGACAAATGCGATCAGTACCGGGTCATCGGCACGATTGCCGAACTCGAAAAAGCAAGCGGGCAGGCCGTTCCCGATCCCCACCGCCCGTTCGTGGACAAGGTCACGATCCCCTGCGCGTGCGGCGGCACGATGAAGCGGGTCGGGGACATCTTCGATGTCTGGTTCGACTCCGCGGTCGCATCGTGGGCAACGGTCGGCTTCCCGGCAAAGACCGAAGAGTTCGAAAAACTCTGGCCTGCGGACTTCATCACCGAGGGGCAGGACCAGACCCGGGGCTGGTTCTACTCGCAGCTCGGCGCAAGTACGATCGCATTCGGGAAAGCGCCGTACAAGAGCGTCTGCATGCATGGCTTTGCGCTCGATGCCGAAGGCCGCAAGATGTCAAAGAGCCTCGGGAACGTGGTCGCTCCCGAGGAGGTTGTGGCAAAAGTCGGGGTCGATGTGCTCCGGCTCTACGTGCTCTCCAGCTCTGCACCCTGGGACGACTTAAAGTTCAACTGGGACGGGGTTGCGACCGTCAACCGCACGATAAACATCCTCTGGAACGTGTACCGGTTCCCGATGCCGTACATGATCCTCGACACGTTCGAGCCCGAGGCAAAGGACGGGACGTGGGACGGTTCGTTTATCCGGTCGCACCTCCGCGAGCTTCCCGATGAGGACCGCTGGATCGTTTCACGGATTAACACGGTCGCCGGCATTGTCGATGCCGCGACAAAAGAGTGCCAGCTCCACCGGGCAACCCGGGAGATCCTCAACTTCATCCTCGAAGACCTCTCGCGCTGGTACGTCCAGCTGGTCCGGCCCCGGATGTGGCTCGAAGGCGAGTCCGAGCAGAAGATCTTTGCCTACGAGACGATCTACTACGTGATGCGCCGGCTCGTCGGCCTCATGGCGCCGTTTGCCCCGCACATCACCGAAGAGATCTACCGGAACCTCCGGTGCGCCAATGACCCGGCGAGCGTGCACATGCTCGACTGGCAGGCCTGCGACAATGCGCTCGTCAACCACGAGCTCGAACACGCCATGGAGCTCGCCCGCTCGTTCGACGACGCGGTCCAGAACGCACGGCAGGCAGGAAAGAGGAAACTGCGCTGGCCGGTGGGCGAGGTCGTGATCGTGACGGCAAAACCGGAAGTAAAGGACGCCGTCGCCCGGCTTAACGCGATCTGCATGGACCGGGCCAATGCCCGCAAAGTCACGGTCGTGATGGGCCGCTGGGAGCGGATCGGGTGGCACGCGGAGCCGGTGATGAAGGCGCTCGGGAAAGGGTTCGGGAAGAATTCCTTTGCGGTCAAGGGCCTCATCGAAGCAGCGGACGGGAACGCGATCAAGGCGGCAGTCGATGCCGGGCAGACGTACACGCTCGAAAAGGACGGCGCGAAGTTCGAGATCGGCACCGACCACGTGACGTTTACGGAGAAAATGCCGACCGATATCTTCTCGGCCCCGATGGAGGACGCGACGGTGTACGTGGACGTTGCCCTCACGCCCGATCTCGAAGCGGAAGGCTATGCCCGCGAGATCATCCGCCGGATCCAGGAGATGCGCCGGCAGCTCGATCTCGCGGTCGAGGACTTCATCGCGGTCGATGTGGCGGTCAAGGACGAGCGGGTCTGCACTCTCGTGGGAGCAGGCTGGAAACCCGGGATTGCCGAAGAGGTCCGGGCAAAGACGCTTGCGCTCCACAATGCTGCGGAGCCGGCTCCGTCATCATACCAGTTATCCAAAGACTGGGATGTCGAAGGGATCGCGATGACCATCGGGATCTCGAAGGCGGCGTAATTCCGTAAAAAGGACGTTCATTTTTTTAATCTGTTTTGATCTTATCGCGAGAGCGGCCGCATCCGGATCCGCTCATCTTCAATAACTGAGAAATGGCCCGCCCAGTCCTGGCGCGATCGGATTATTTCCCGGATATATTCTGCCAGATCCGACGGATCCTTTTTGAATACACGTATCAGGATAATGCCCGGGCAGGGGGCTGCCTGATCGCGTATTGCCAGTTCGCCGAAATCCTTGTCAAATGTCAGGATGATCCGGTTTTTCCGGCGAGCCTGATGCAGGACTTCGGCATCCGGGACACCGGGCGATTCCTCGCGAATCCATACAACATCGTGCCCATCTTTCAAAAGATCCCGGACAATCGATGCCGGTATATTCTCATCGGCAAGCAGGTTCATCCGGCAATCTTTTCCTGCGGGGATGTAGAATAGACTCGCTCGGATCTGACAATTTCCTGGGCATAGCGTATGCAGGCAAGGATATCCTCGTGCTCCAGTCCCGGATACTCCTTGAGGATCATCGCTTCCTGCCAGCCGGATGCGAGGAGTTCGAGAACAAGATCGACTGAGATCCGTGTCCCCCGGATCACCGGTTTGCCGGCCAGGATAGAGGGATCCAGAACAATCCGTGAGACCGTATTCATGAAGAACAATGGGGGCGGCAAATATTATACCTATGCCCGGAATCCCATAACTCCAGTTCAAAAAATGCAGAATCTTCCCAGATGCCCCTCACAGCCTCATATCTTCGTTCTGTCAGATCCACATCCCCCGGCACCTTTCCAAAAATTTCAGCCACGGGAAATGTGCTATTAGGTGCGTTTTCCTCCGGGGGTAAAACCCGGATTTTTCCCAAATTCGTGCGGGTTTTGCAGGAATATGTGCGTATTTGTCAAGAACAGGGAGTATTCCGGGGCCATTGCGTGCCTGGATTAGTGAGCGTCTATGATCCCGGGAAAACGATAAAAAGATCAGAAGATCTTTTTTCTCCACATCAGGATGCCCATAGCAGCCGAGATCATAAACGAGATGATAAAGATCGTCTCGAACGCAAACGGCCGGCCGGCGAGCGGGATATCGCCCACGTTCATCCCGTAGAAACTGGCAATCATCGTGGGGATCGCAAGGATGATCGTGACCGAGGCCAAGAACTTCATCACGATGTTTAGGTTGTTCGAAATGATCGTTGCAAACGTATCGGTCATACCGTTGATGATGTGCAGGTAGATCTGCGACATCTCGAGCGCCTGCTTGTTCTCGATGATAACATCGTCGAGGAGCTCTGAATCCTCCTCGTACATCCGCAGGGGTTTGACCCGCATGATCCGTTCGAGTACCACTTCGTTGCTCTTGAGCGAGGTCGAGAAGTAGATGAGGCTCTTTTGCATCTCCATCATATGGAAGAGTTCCTCGTTCTTTAAGGACCGGTGAAGCTCGGATTCGATATGCGAGATCGATTTCTCGATCTGGCGGAGGTTGTGCAGGTACAGGGACGCGTTCCGGTAAAAGATCTGGAACAAAAACCGGGTCTTCTTGAACGTTGCGAAGTGCCGGACCTTTCCGGACAGGAAATCTTCGAGCAGGTGGGACTCGTACTTGCAGACCGTTATGATGTTTTTCTCGGTAACGATGATCCCGAGCGGCAGCGTTGTTAAGGTTTTGATACCCTCGTTCTCCATCATGGCCGGGATATCGATGACAACAAGCACAACCCCGTCCTCGGTATCGATACGCGGCCGTTCCTCCTCATCGAGTGCGGCCTTTAGGAAATCGAGCGGGACGTCACAGGAATCGGAAAGAGTTTTGAGCTCGTTCTCGGAGGTATTGAACAGCCGGATCCATGCGCCGTCTTCGATCGTACTGACACAGGAGGTAATGTCCCGGTCCCCGTCTTTTCTGGTAAGAATGATCTGCTGCATATGTTCCTCCTGTGCATGGTCGCCTGTCCCATGGAAATTGTGCCTGTACGGGTAGTACACGGGTAGGTACGCCCGCATCCATAATACGGTTTTCTTAAAAAAAAAACAAAAACAGGAACAACCCGGTTTTTAAGATCCCGGGCTGCCGGCGATCAGGTCTTTGAGGAAGGCCTGGCCTTCGGGAGTAGTAAAGAGCGGGAGGTCGCGGTCGGCGGCAACCGTGCTCCGCTGCACGATCACCTGCTCTTGTGTCAGCGGGTTGTAGCCCTCCTTTGTTACCGGTTTTTTGCAGACCAGGATCCCCCGACGCTGCCAGGCCGGCGTCTTTGCAAGGTTAACGCCCCGCTCATGCATCATCTCGTGAAGTTCCTGTGCCGGAAGACCGCGGAGTTTTTCTGCCGCCTCTGCCATGCTCATTCCCTCCGAGACGAGCGCCTGCTGGCAGTATGCGTTGAGGTGGTTGCGCCATGCCTCGTCCTGCCGCCCCGCCATGTACTCAACCGCAACCTCGGGGGTCGCGATCACGATCCGGGCATCGAATGCGAGCGGCTCGTCCACACCAAGGGAGAGCGTGAGGGCGCTCGCCGCGAACGAGGCGGCAACCGAATCGATCTTCTCCACGCGGCCCGAGAACGGGAGCTCGCGGAAGTACAGGCTGATCTCATCCGAGAACGTATAGGCAAAGACCGGGGCAAGGCCACTCTCTCCCACGAGCAGCCGCGAGACCTGCTCCATCGCCCCGCTGAACCGGTCGTCAAAGGGCCGGGCAAATCCGAGTTTTTTTGTCAGGCCGTGGAATGCCCGGCCGTCGAGCCGGACAAAGACCGGGGGGACCGTGACAAGGTTTGCAAATATCTCGCGATCCTCCATGAACGATATCCTCCCCTGAATTTTTTAAAATAAGAAAAATACCCGGGGGCTGCCGGCAATAGGCCGCCCCGTATTGCCCCAGAAAAACCGTGGCTTTACTGCTGTTCCTCGATCGTGCCGGATCCCGAGAATGCGCCGGGTAAGTGGCGGATGAGGACAATATCGTCGATGGCGCTGATGATCCGGTACGGGATCTTGAGGCCCTTGTAGTTCTTGAGCTCGAAGAGCTGATCGTTGACCTTGCCCACGACAAGCGCCTCGATCTTTTTGGAGTCCACGTCAATGACAACATCGTCGACTTCCCCGATATACATGCCCTTGTCCGTGTAGATTGCGAGCCCGAATAAATCCGTAATCTGGGTTTCCATCGTTATCAGATGAAAGTATATACCATATGGGTTAAAAAGATAATCCATACTTTATGGACGGATCTCTTCGGATCGGGCGGCTTTTCGACATCCCGATCCTTCTTCATTACACTTTTCTCCTGGTCATCCCGCTTTTCGCGTTTATTATCGGGAGCGAGATCGGGCCGACCACCGATATGCTTAAGGAAATTTTTGCGGTACAGATCGACACGTCCCTGATCACCTCCGGGTTCATGCCGTGGATCCTCGGGACGGTCGTTGCCCTCGGGCTCTTTTTGGGCGTCTTTGTCCACGAGCTCGCCCATTCCCTCGTGGCCCGGGCAAAGGGCATCAGGATGCAGAGCATCACGCTTTTAATGTTCGGCGGTGTCGCCCAGATGGAAGAAGGGACGCCGGAGCCAAAGACAGAACTCCCCATGGCACTTGCCGGGCCGCTCATGAGCCTCGCGTTCGGGCTGTTGTGCAGCGGGCTTGTCTATGTTGTCCCGGATATGACGTCCGACCCCGGTTACCAGGGCCTTCTCGTCTTTGTCTTCGGGTACCTCGGGCTCTTAAACATCATCCTCTGCCTCTTCAACCTGATCCCGGCGTTTCCCATGGACGGCGGCCGGGTGCTCCGGGCGGTGCTTGCCACCCGGATGCCGCTTGACCGGGCAACGGGAATCGCGGCAACGGTCGGCAAGATCTTTGCAGTGATCTTCGGGATTGTGGGCCTTGTCTTCCTCTCGCCCTTTTTGGTGCTCATCGCGCTCTTTGTCTATATCGGGGCGAGCATGGAATCGACTGCGGTAAAATACCATTTCCTCTTAGAGGACGTGACCGTGGGGAGCATGATGACGACCCCGGTTACCACGGTCCCTGCAAACCTGCCGCTTGCAAAAGTCGTGGAGATGATGTACGCGAGCAAGCACCTCGGTTTCCCGGTCACCGACCGCGACATGCTGATCGGGATGGTGACCCTTGCGGACGTAAACCGGACCTCGCCCATCGACCGCGATGCCATGCAGGTAAAAGATGTCATGACCCGGGAGAACATTGTCACCCTCCCGCCCGAGGCCCCGGTGATGGAGGCGCTCCACCTCATGACCACAAGAAACATCGGCCGGATCCCGATCGTGCAGGACAATCATATTGTCGGGATCGTGACAAGGACGGACATCATAAAAGTGACGGAATTAAAGAAGGTCTGAACGGCCCGGGCAGGGAATTTTTCCATTTGTTTTAATTTTTATTTTGGATTTTTCAGGTATCCCTGACGCTCTCGGGGGCTCCGCCCCCGCCGCTGTGGCGCCCCCAATTGCAATGATGCTGTATTACCTGCATTCAGATTTGTCGATCTTCCTGTTCGGGAAAACCGTGACAATTATTACCGGCTTTATTACTCTTATAAAAAATCCAATAGAAAATTCCTGCAAGTACGCCCGTACCGTCCCTTGCCCCGTCGTGCCCCGCGAGGGGCCCTGAGGCGGGGAGCCATCATTCAATTTTCATACGGCCCGGTTTTACCATTACGTCCGCAACAGAAAATCCCCTCACACCACCAAAAATTGGTCCAGCTCCGAGCTCCCCGCCACCTTCACAAACGCCGCCACATCCTTAAACGGCCGCTTTGCGATAACGGCCGCTACCCGCTTCTTTCCCACGCCCGGCATCCATTTGAGGACAGAGGCCGGCATCGTATTCACATTGAGCGGAAGGGGGAGGGCGGTAAGGGAGCGCATGCCCCAGTCCACCACGACCGCATCGATCACGGTCCCTTTCGGGATATTTACCGGGATCCCGGCAAGGATCGGGTATGAACCGGGCTGGCGCCCGAAAGAGATCTCCCCCGAAACTTCGATCCGCACATCGCGGAGCACGGTGCCAGCCGGGAAGACCCGCCTGAGCATGACAAGATCGATCTTCTGCCGGACAAACTCCTTGAATGCCTTGAACCGGCGGTCGTGCTTCCCGAGCGTATTTTCAGTGTAAGCACGCGTTCCCTCAAAGGGCATCACCTGCCGGATGTTGACCCGCCGGACCAGGAGGCCGGCCGCGAGAACCCGGGAGAGAAACGCCTCGTTTTTGTCATACGTTGCCGGGGTCTCGCCCGCAAGCCCGCAGACAAAGTTGAGGCCGGGCAGCAGTTCGGGGATCCCGCCGTTCCTTATGCCCCCGGCTTCGTTCACGATCTCAATGGCCCGGAAGACCTCGTCCGGCCCGGCCTTGAGGTTGTTTGCCGCAACCACGGCCGGGTCCGCGGTCTCCATCCCGAACGCAGCCACATCGCCGGGCGTGTGGTGCCGGATGATCGCCGCGAGCGCCTCCCGGCTCTTTTCCTCGTGCCGGGCGATTGTTCCGGGATTCGTGTTGTCGATGTGAAGCGTCTTTAAGGCCGGGGCCGCGACACGGATCGATGCAAAGAGTTCTTCGATGAGGTCCGGCCGGGGGGCCGGGAATTCCCCGGGCCCCGCCCCGTACGCAAGGATATCCGGCTGCCGGCCGACCCGAAAGTGCACGGCGCCGTTATGCGCAAGGGCTGCGACCTCGCTTTTCACCCCGGCAACGGAGCGGTAGCGCGGCGCCCCGTAGAACGGCTCGGTGCAGAACGAGCAGCCGCCGGAAAGCCCGTGGGAACAGCCCCGGGCGGTTTCGAGCTCGCACATCACGAACGGGAAGTCCGGGTGTTGCCTGATGATCTCTGCTCCCGCAATGCTCCACGGGTCGGTTCTGGCATAATCGAAATCCCCTTTGGGCTCCCCACCGGCAAGGTACCGGTCGAGCGCAACCGCCGGGTCACCATCGAGCAGGGCGTCAAAACCGGGGATTGCCTGTTTCACCGCTCTTGTCCCGCCTTCCCCGGCATAGCCGAAGCCGATCGGACCGCCGAGCAGCTTCTTTGGGCCCCGCACCATGTGCCCCGCCTGCTGGATCTCGGTAAGGGTTGCCGGCGTCCCGCCAAGATATTTTCCGGGCACCGTGACGCCGGCGATCATCACGAGCACACCCGCCCGGTTCATCGCGGAAAAGATCTGCGGGTCGGTTCTCAGCTGGTCGATGGTAAAATAGTTGGGAGAATACCCGCGTTCAGCAAGCACGCCCGCCACGGTCCGGATGTACGGCGAAATGTACGGCGGGACGCCCAGGCACGCGGGCTCGTCCACGTAGCCGTCGAGGATCACCGCGGTGCGTTCAGGGTTTGCAGTCATGGCCGATCAGGGCAAGGAGTTTTTTCGCCCACGCTAACTTTCCCCGTTTTACCGGGTCGACATCCTTATCATCGAGATCGAACCCGGCAAACGCGATCGATCGTGCCCCGAGAGCGTCCGCGGCAAAGACTGCCCGGTCCCCGTCCGAGAAACCGCCAAAGTTATAGACGTGTTCAAGCGGCCTGCTCTGTGTGGTCGCGACCACCGGGCCGGTGAAGCGCCGGGCCCAGTGATTCAGGAGCGGGATATTGTCGCCGTGCGCATGGGCGACCACGATCGTCCCTTTCGCATTCATCTCCAAAAGAAGGTCCGTTGCCCCGTCGAGATCGGTAAAGACCGCATCGGGCCGGATCCCGTGCGTGTACAAAACATCCGCTGCTGCATCGGCCGCAAGGACAACGCACCCTTTTTGTATCCGGCCCAGTTCTTGTGCGAGACACGGCGCATTCCCGCAGACCACGACATCGCGGCCCTTAATGAGGGAGGCAAGCGCTGCGCAGTCGTCGCGGGGAACAAGCGTGGCAAGCAGCTCTGCCGCCTTCTCGTCGTCTTCGCGGGAGAACCCGAAGTACGCGAGGATCTCGACATAGTGCGGCTCCCATGCGGCAAATTCCATTATTCCCCCCGGCCCGGTACGATCTGCACGGCCTTACTCGGCATTCTTTTTGTCCTCGTTTTCGAGGCCCACGAGGTTCTTGAACTTCTGGAGGATTGGCTCGATCGTGATATCGAGAAGCGCCGCCTTGTCGCCCACATGTCCGAAGTAGTGGAGCGGGAGGTTAGCCGCAGCCATGTTCGGGTGGCCGCCCGCATCGCCCATCTCCCCGAACGCTTCGGCAAGGGCGTTTCCGATATGCAGCCGGATGTCCCGGTTCCGGGCCGAGATCACGATCGAGGTATCCGTGATCCCGTACACGAGCGCCGTGTTCACGCCTTCGAGCGTGATTAAGAGATCGGCTGCCTGCGGGAGGGCGTCGCGGTTCATCACGTACCCGACATTCGAGAAGAGGTACCCGCTCTGGATCTTCCGGTTCTGGATCGCTTTACCTATCACGTCCAGCGTCTCCTGCGACATGGACGGGGACATGATCTTGTCGAGCAGGTCCGCATCCGTGAGCGGGAGCAAAAACGCCGCGTTCCCGAGATCCTGCGGGGTCAGGTTCCGCTTGAACTCCTTTGTGTCGGTCCTGATACCGTAGAGGAGTGCGGTCGCGACCCGTTTGTCGACCGGGATGCCGAGCTCCTGAAGATACTGGGTCATGATGCTTGCCGTAGCCCCGATCCCCGGCCGGATATCGGTAAACGTGCCCTGGGCCGGGAGATGGTTGCCGTCCTTATGGTGGTCGACGATGATATGGATCTTTGTCTGGGAAGGGACGTCGTTGTTCGCGCCCGGGCCCGGGCAGTCCACCATGGCAAGGTACGTGCATTTCTGGAGCGCATCTATCGTCAGGTGCTCCATCTTGATATCGAGGAGATTGACAAATGTCCGGTTCTCTTGGTGGCCGATGTTGCCTTCATAGAAGATCCGGGTGGTGAGCGTTTTTGAGTTCGCGTGCTGCGCAATCTCGGCAAGGGCCATGGCGCTTGCGATGGCGTCCGGGTCCGGGTTCTTGTGCGTGATGATTCCGAGGATCCCGTCCCAGCCGGCAAGGAGCGAGAAGAGTCTCTGCGAGACACGGCTCGCGTGCTGCTTTTTGACCTGGAAGACCGCGGTCCGGGCAACGACCTCCTGCGGGTAGATCACAAGGTCCGCACCGGCTGCCGTGAGTTTCTGGCCGGTCACCGGGTCGACTGCCCGGGCGATCACCTGCACCTCCGGGTAGCGTTTTTTTATCGTGAGCACCGCAGCGAGGTTCGCGTCCGCATCGCCGGCCATGACAAACGCGATCTCGAATGCGGGCAGACCGACGAGCATGTCGGACGCGGTGATGTCCCGGATGTACGCATCGTATTTCTGGTCGCGGAGGTGGCGGACGCGCGATTCGTCCCGGTCGACGACAAGGGTCCGCTCGTTCTCTTTTGCGAGTTCGAGAATAATGTTGTACCCGTTCGTCCCGCACCCGAAGATACAGTATTTTATCGGAAGTGCCGACTCGATTCCGGCGGTGTCAGGCATGTTAAGAGAAGATGTACCCTCCTTACGGTATAAAGGAATTCTCCGCACCGGCAAGGGGGGCGCGATCTTCCAAAACCTTTATTCCTAGGCATTGACCATCTTATTAGGTCAAACTGGGTCTGTAGCTTAGTTCGGCATAGCGGCGGACTCTTAATCCGCAGGTCAAGGGTTCAAATCCCTTCAGGCCCGTTTTCTTTTCCCGGTTTTTCCCACATAGCAGCTCCTTTCATCAGGCCATGAACAGCTTCGACTTTTTTGCCCGTAATGTTGCTTTCCCATCGTGACTGTGTCATACATTAACGGTTTCTTCAAAACCGGCAAAGTGCCGGTCGCCGGTAAGGATTTTGAGACGGTATTCCCGCGCTGTTGCCAGGATCAGGCAGTCCACGGCACCCATGGAAGAGCCGGCCCGTTTCTGTTCGGCTTTGACAGATCCGGCAGCGATCGCGATCTGCATGTCGATGGGGATGATATCATTATGAGCGATGATTGTTGCTAGCAGGGAGCCGGTTTTTTTGTTCCCGTACAGATCGCTTAAGCGGTATTGGAGTTCGTACAACGTGAGCGCCGAGACATAACAGGAGGAACTATTTTCGATTCTGGCGAGTGCCCGTCTTCCCCACGGGGTGTCCTTAAAGATCTCAATCCATGCATACGAATCGATGAGGATGCCGGTCACTCCTCATCCTCCTCTGCAACCTCGCGGTCGTGATCGCGGTAGATGGCTTTGAGGTCCAGATCGGGTAGTATCCCCAAGAGCGATCTGAGGGGCTTGACCGGGACCAGTTCGATGTGCCCTTCCGTTTCCCGGACCACAAACCTGTCGGCGCCGTAGTGCTCCCGGATTTTTTTGGGAAGAACCATGCGCCCGGTTGCATCGATGGTTACCACGGGACCGGCTGCATATTCCGCTGCCGGCTCGCTGACACCGGCGCTTAGCGGGTGTCTGCCATGCGGCCGGGACGTGCGTTTCATGGGGTCATACTCCACCGGATAGTACAGTATATGGCAAAATATACTTTTTGGCAAAAAGAAAAAAAATGGTAGAGAAAATCTTATGGAATTTCACTGGCCCGCCGGAAGTTCGCTAAAAAGATCCTCGACTACCGCAATCTCCTCTACGGAAAACCCGTAGATGGCATAGACAAGCGAATCGATCTGCTTTCCTGCCGAGCGTATCTCCCGGCCGATCGCTTCGCGTTCCCGCTCCGGCCGGGCACGCGAGTGCTGGCTGATGAGGGCCTGGTGTTCTGCCACAAGCGCTTCCAGCCGGCCGTGCCGGGCGGTATCGGCCGGGTCGTCAAAATCCGGGACTGCCACCGGGAACCGGGCAATGATCTCTCCGACCGGCTCGTGCGGGGTTCCTGCCCGGGCAAGGCTCGCAAAGACAAACCCGGCAAGCCGGCTGGTGAGAATCCCGAGCAGGTACCGGCTCCCTGAGGGGATGACCCCGGTCCCCGGCCCGAACGCGGCACGTTTTCCGGACAGGACAAACCGCGGCGGAAACGCAGCCGGGTCGAACCGGATCCGGTCCCGGCCCCGCTCCCCCGGCGGCACCGGGCCGGTGCCCGGATCGTACCGGATCCCGCCGAGCACGTACTCCCCGAGCGGGGTCGTTCCTTCACGGATCTTCTCCATCAGCCGTTCCCGGCGGGTATCGCGGAGCGTCCAGCCCCCGTCGGAGAGATCCCGGGGATCGACCGGGAAGCCCGGGGTTTTTTCGATCGCATCCGCAGAGACCGGATCCGGCCCGGGGTTTTTTACGGTAAACGGCCGGGCGACCCGGGCGTTTTCGAGCAGGAGTAACCCCGCATCGTCGCCGGCCGTTACGATCTCAGTTACCTGCCGGGACAACACGAACGTGCGCAGCGCCGTACCGGACCGGCCGTGGAGCCAGCGGCTGCCGGTAATGATCCCGGCCACTCCCCGGGGCCGCAGGAGGGCGAGGCTTTTTTCCGTCACGTACGCGGAGAGCCCGGCTTCAGGATCGTACACCGCATAGTGGCGCTGGAAGTAGCGCCGGAGCCACTCGCGGCCCGGCACCGGGCGGTCCGGGGGGCCGGAGATCGCGGCGTCAAAACCGCCGGGCTGGAGGACCTCGGGGAACTGCTCATTCCACGCGAAAGGGTGTATCGCGTGACGTTCCCGCGGGGAACAGAACGCCCACGACTCGTCCTCTGCAATGGCCGGGCCCACAAGCCCGTTCCCGCACCGGATCGTGCCCGACAGGATAGCAAGGTACCCGCGGAATGCGGCAAAAAAGGCGGAGAGCAAAAGAGGCGTGTCCCTGCCCTCGCAGGCGGCAAGGGCAAGCAGGACCCGGGCCGCCGCGACCGCATGGGGGTCCGGGTCGGCACCGTGGATAGTGTACCGCAGGAGATCCTCCGGCTCGCCACCCCGGGACCGCAGGACACTAAAAACATAGAGCAGCATCCGGCCGGCCCCGCAGGCCGGGTCGATCACCCGGAGCGGGAGGGGATCGGACAGCGGACGGCCATCACAGGCAGCGGCGAGCGTACGTTTTGCTGCGTACGCGGCAAGGGCCGGGGGGTATCCCGGCTGCCCGGCCCCGGCATCCGGCCGGTCGACAACAATGGCATGGTGCGGGGCGGAGCGCCGGACCGTCCGGGCCAGGTACCGGTCGAGGACTGCTGCAATCCCGGCAAGCGGGACCGATGCGAGGCAGTTCGGCCGGTCCGGAGACAAAATACTGCCGGCGATCCCGCGGATCGGTTCCTGATCGATGACCGGATCCGGCTCCCCGGTCTTTGGTTCTTCCCCGGTGCCGGCCCAGGCGTCGCCAAACCCAAAAAGAACCTCCTCCCACCGGGTCTCTCCCGCTGCAATTCCCCGGAGGGTGCCCGGGGTAAGGATCCCCCGCTCTTCTGCAATAGCGAGCACGAGCAGGGAGAATACCTGGCAATCGACCAGGATCCCGATCCTGCTGCTCCGCATCCCGATATTTTCCCGGGCAATGCTCCGGGCCAGCTGCTCGCGCCATGCAGAGAGGGATACCAGCAGTGCCTCTTCCGGGCCGGCCGGCGCCGGCACATCCATACTGCCGTCCGCACCGTCCCCGGGATCCTTCATGATGGTAGTACTCGGCGCGAGCCGGGCAATAATGTTGCTGGAGGGATACGCCCCTCACAGGAGAGCCGGCACAAAGAATGCGACCAGCAGGAGATCCTCGTTGCCGGCCCTGACCGCGTGGGGGACATCTGGCGGGGTTGCACAGGACTGGCCGGCCGTAACGGGAATCTCCTTGTCCCCAAGAACGATCGTGCCGCTGCCGCGGAGGATCGTGTTCCACTCCCACGGGCCATCGTGGGTGTGGTTTGCCACTGCACACCCTTTTGCGATCCGGACAAGATGGTAGCTGAACTTCCCGCCGGTCTCCCGGCCCGTTGCCAGGTCTTTTAGGAAGACCCCCTCCGATCCCGGCGGGGCACGCCAGGGCCGGTCGGCGGCATCGGTCGTACAGCCGGGAAAGATCACGGTACCCGATTCAAAGCGTGCGGAAAGGTCGGAAGGATCCATACCCGTTCATTGTTATCCGATCCGCAATAAAGGCGGGCATGAAAAAAAGATCAGATGGCAAGAAGCGCCCCGTCATCATCCAACGGCGGAGCCCGTGCATGGACGGCAAACATCAGCACGATGCCGATCGCTTCAAGGACCATGCAGAAGAAGAACGCAGCGTCGAATGCGCTGGCAAGTTCGGCGGGTGCAAGGGCATGGGCCGAGTACTCGGCAAGCTTCGGGCCCGCGGCTATCGTGGCAACGAGCATGACGCACGCGACCCCGAGCGACGAACCGAGGTTGGTCATGACCTTGACAAGCCCGCTCGTGGATCCCCGGTCCTTTGCCGGGCACTCGCCCATCACGGCGCTGTTTAACGGCGAGAACGCGATACCCGTCCCGGCGCCGAGAAGGAACAGGTAGATGCAGACATGGCCCACGCTGGTCCGGTCCGAGAGGGTGGAAAGGAAGAAGAGCGCTGCCGTGCAGAGGGCAAAGCCGAGGAGGATCGGCCGTTTTGTCCCGATCACGTCCGAGATCTTTCCCGAGATCGGGGCGGTGATGATCATGCCCACGGGAAGGGCAAGGAGGATCGTGCCGGCGGTGTCGGTCGGGATCCTTTTTACGATCTCCAGGTAGAACGGCATAATCACCATCACGCCGGCCATCGCCATCTGGATCAGCAAAATGCAGGTGTTCTGGACTGCGTAGCCCCGCCCGGCAAAGAGCGAGAGGTTCACGAGCGGTTCCTTTGACCGGCGCTCCATGACCACAAAGAGGCACCAGGATAGTGCCGAGACGACAAGGGCCGCGACGCCCTTGAGCGGATCGGTGCCCTGCAGCGTGGTCAGGCCGTAGATGAGTGCCCCCAGCGCAATAAAGACGGCAACGATCCCGCCGGTATCCATCCGGGCCGACGGCGCGACCGCATCGTGGCGCGGGATCACTTTGAGGCCGAGCAGGATGGCAGCGATCCCGACCGGGAGATTGACAAAGAAGATGTACTGCCACGAGAACGTGCTCGTGAGAAACCCGCCCACCACCGGGCCAAGGGCAGCGCCAAGCATCGTAAACATCGCCACGATCCCGAGCGCCTGGCCCCGCAGGGAGGCGGAGAGGTACGAGGTGACCATGACCGCACCGAGCGCTGCGATAGCGGCACCGCCGATGGCCTGGATCATCCGCGAGACTATCAGGACCATTAAGGTCGGCGAGAGCCCGCAGAGGAGCGAGCCCGCGGTAAAGAGGGCAAAGCCGCCCAAAAACACGCCGCGGTAGCCCCGCATGTCCCCGAGACGCGAGGCGGCAAGGAGCAGGCTCACAAGGATGATGAGGTACGCGTTGAGCACCCACGATACTGCGACCGTGGATACTTCGAAAAACTTTGCAATGTCGGGAAGGGCGATGTTGACGATCGTTGCATCGAGGCCGGCCATAAACGAGCCCAGCGCAACCACGATGACGATCAAAAGGTCCTTTGCCGACATCCTGGCCGGCGCCTGCGGTGCGGTCATTCGGGATCACTTCAGTTTAGAGGGTAATTCGTTTTCCTGCTGATAAACGTTTCAGGGACCCCCGGCAGGGCATCCAGGAATTTTTTTATCTGTGCGGGCAGGATGTCTATCCGGGGACTGATGTATGACTGATCCATGCGATCCAAAAACGACCGGCACGGTCTCGTTCAAATCCGTTGCCCGGATCTACGACAGCGACGATACGTCGCCCGAGGCGCACCGCGACCTCGCGGACACGGCCGAGAGCCGGATCCTCCACGCGGCCCTTGCCGTTCCAAAAGGGCGGCATGCCGATATCTTCGACCGGCTGGAGATCGTGGTGCCGGACCTTGCACCGGGAGAGGACGCGGCAGTAGTCTCTGCCATCCGCGAACATTTCCTGCGCCGGGCCGGCGAGGTCAGGGACCAGACCCGGCTCACGGTCAGGACCGGCCTGCGGGAATGCCGGCTCACGGTCGCGGTCTGCGTTCCCTCGTTTATCGGGATCGGGATCTGTTCGCAGTTCAAGGGCGACCCGCTCATTGAAATTCTTGCAAACGTGCTTGTGATCTTCTGCTGGGTCACGATCTGGCAGCCGTTCCAGTCCCTTGTCTTCGACCGCTGGACACAGAAGGTGACCGCACAGATCTACCAGAAGATAGCAGGGATGCCCATCGAAGTCCGGGCCGGATAAAAAAAGAAAAAAAAATTACGCGGAAATTATCCTTCCTTCTTTTCCTTTTCTTCCGTCTTTTCCCGCCCCTTCCACATTGCGGCAATGATGGTCGCAAAGATCGAGACAAGGGCAAGCATCGAGACCGCGATGATCGCGTACACGATCAGGGCGAAATTGTCTTTTACGATCGGAAGATTCCCCACGAAGTACCCGACCGAGAGGAAAAGCCCCGTCCAGAGCACGCCGCCGAGTGCATTGTAGCCTAAAAACCATGAGTACCGCATCCGTCCGACACCGGCCAGGAACGGCGCGAAGGTCCGGATAAACGGCATGAACCGGGCGATAACAATCGTAAACCCGCCGTACTTCTCGAAGTAGCGGTGGGTCTCGTCGATGTGCTCCTGCTTGACCGGGCAGTACTTCCACTTGAGCAGTTTCATCTCGAAGGTGTAGCCGATCCAGTAGTTGCAGGTGTCGCCGAGAATGGCCGCGAGCATCAGCGTCACGAGCAGAATCCAGATGTTGAGCAGGCCGGCCGCTGCCAGGGCTCCCGCGATAAAGAGGAGCGAGTCGCCCGGCAGGTACGGCGTGATGACAAGCCCGGTCTCCAAAAATATGATGAGGAAGAGGATGACGTACGTCCAGAGCCCGTACTGCTGGAGGATGATGGGGAGGTACTTGTCGAAATGTAAAATAACGTCGATGATATTGAACGGGAGGTCCATGTACCGGATCTATTGGAACGGGCGCGATAAATGGCTTGGGGCACGAAAAAAAGGTTCACTCTTTTTTGAGTGAGTGTATTTTAATGAGCCCTGCGCAGGATTTGCAGGTATAATACTCGTCCTTCCAGCACGAATCGCAGGCCCAGCGCCCGCAGAGCACGCACTGGCGGAGCCCCGAGATCGGGTGGGGCGTGTTGCAGAGGTCGCACATATACTGCGCGAAGCTGCCGGGATCTTTTACCGGCGGCTCGCCCTGCTTCTTCATCACCGGGATCTCGGCTTTTAACTCCCCGAGGATCGAAGGCTCCTTACTTTTTGGCGCTTTTGCCGGCCAGTTCTTTTTCCAGAGTGTCAAGGCGTGCCTCCAGGGACGACAGCGCGGTCTGCATGCCGGCCTGCGAATTTTTCAAATCCGCAAGCCGGGCCTCTTCCTGCCCGAGCGCCGGCTCTTTATCCTCGGTATATTTGCCGAGCCGGGAGTGGGAGACGAGTTCCCATTCCTGCACCATACTCTCGAAACGCCGGTCAAGGTACTCGTCCACCCGGCTCTCCACCGGGCTCGAAAGGGAGACGTTCCCCTTCTGGCCTTTGAAATAATAATAGACGAGGAAGATGAGGGCACAGAGGATCAGGACGAGGAGAATGAACGTAAAGAGATCCATAATTTAGCGCCTCCCCTTAAGGACCGCTGCACGGCGTTCGAGCTCCGAGAGTTTCTCTGCTGCGGACTTGTCGAATGCCTTCTGCCGCGGGATCTCCTCTTCGATCGCTGCAAGCCGCCGGGTATAGTCCCCGAGATCGGGCTTTGTGGCAAGGTCCCACTCCTCCATGATCGCCGCCATGCGCCGGTCAACGTAGGCGTCCATGTACCGGTCCATGCCGATCATGATGACTTCTCCAGGGTTGATACGAGTTCGTCGAGCTTTTCGGTCCGTGCCTCGAGTGCAGCCCGTTCCGCATAGATCCCGGAGATCGCGCTTGTCACGCGTTCGAGGCGCTTGTCGAGGCGCACGAGATCGGACTCGGTCACCAGATCCCATTCCTCGATGATCGCAGAGAAGCGGCGGTCGAAGTAGGCATCGAGCGACTTGTCGAACGTGGGCACGCGGGACTCGATCGCCCCGGGGATCTCCGCGAACCGGTCCCAGAACGATCCGTCCGTGCTGTTCATCTCACCGTTTTTTAAAATTACCTCGCTCATCTCATTTCACCTTCTTTTCCTGTGTCGAGAGATTCTCAAGCATCCCGTCGAGCTTCTTTGCCTTCACGATATCTTCGAGCTTGGTGAGGCGCTTGTCAAGGAGGTTCTCCTTTGCAAAGTTATTGGTCTCGATGGTTCGGATCTCGTCCTCCACGCTCCGGATCTCCGCGATCTGCTCGGGCGAGAACCGGGTGAACGGGAAGAACTTTGCCGCCTCGTGTTGCTGGAGCAGCTTGAGCTTGTCCTTTTCCAGGTCGAGCTCAACCTTGCGGTTGGCAGTCTTCATGAGCCGGACCTCGCGGATCATGAGAAAGATCACGATCATGCCGAGGATGATGAAGATCCCGATAAAGACCATGTCGGAGATCCCGGAGAAGACCGGGACAGTCGCTGCTGCGGCTTCCTCTGCGGCCATTTCAGAGCTCGTCTCCTTTGCCGGTCGCGTCCTTGATCGTCTTCTTCACTTTTTTGGTGGTGTCCTCTGCTGCCTTGCTGATACTTGCCGAGGCCTGCCCGGTCTGCTTCTTGACCTCGGTCCCGACCTTTTTGGCCTGTTCGGAAACGGTGGTCTTTGCATCTGTGGCGGCTTTCGAGAGCTTCTCATTTAAGGGCACGGTCCTTTTCACGGAAACCTTGTCGCCATCAGCAAGGCCGAGCGCTGCAAGATCTTCGGCGCTGACGCGCACCTGTCCCTCAGGAACCTGGGTGTCGGCAATGACCGTTACCGTCACGGTCTTTTTGGTGGCTGCATTCACCAGGTCTACGTGTTCGCCGTCCTTGATCTGCAACCCGGTAAGATGCGCGACATTGATCCGCACCCGCCCGAGGCTCGGGAACGCCCGCTTTTTTGCAATGAGAATAACATCCTGCATAGACGAGTAACGACCGTAAAAGAGTAAATATCTTTCTGACGCAGAGACGGGTGGCGCAGCCCCCCTTTTTAAATAAAAGGCTGTTTAATGTGCCTTGGGCGCCAATACCATCCGGAAAACAAACGGACTTCTGATTGTTATGAAACACCAGTGCGATGAACCGGTCTCCCAGATGCATGTCCGGGCCGGCATGACGGTCGGCGAACTTGTCGAGGCAATGGGCAAAGCCGGCGCATACAACGGCGGCTCGCTGTACCATGCAGCACACATCTACGAGCAGATGTTAAACGACAAGGAGACAACGAAATTCTTCGGGCTTGCCGGGGCAATGGTCCCGGCCGGCATGGGCGGGATCGTCTCCGACCTTATCCGCGACGGTCACATCGACATCCTCGTCTCGACCGGCGCCAACCTCACCCACGATATCATCGAGGCGATCGGCTGCCACCATTTCCACGGCACTGCGTTCTGTAACGACGTCGAGCTCCGGCACGACGAGATCAACCGGATCTACGATGTCTATCTCCCAAACGAAGCTTTCGAGCACTTCGAGGAGTTCATGCAGAAGGTGTACGGCGAACTCGAACCGGGCAGCAAGATCTCGATCTCCGGGCTCCTCCGGCACATCGGCCTGCACTTAAAGACCGGTATCCTCGCAACCGCTGCACAGAAAGGGATCCCGGTGTACTGCCCGGCCATCCAGGACTCGATGGTCGGCCTCCAGTACTGGCTCTTCTCGCAGACCAACAAGGTGACGGTCGATGCCTTTGCCGATATGCCGGCGCTCCTTGACACCTGCTTTACCACCAAAAAAGCCGGGGCCCTCCTTGTCGGCGGCGGCGTGCCGAAAAACTTCATCCTCCAGAGCATGCTCATGACCCCGAACGGGTTCACCTACGCGATCCAGCTGACCGGCGACCGGCCGGACCTTGGCGGGCTCTCGGGCGCAACCCTGGACGAAGCCCGCTCGTGGGGCAAGATCACCGAGGAGGCGCAGGCCGTGACCGTGTACGGCGACGCCACCATCACGCTGCCGGTCCTTGTGGCGGCAGTCCGGGAGCGGTTAAGCCATGCCTGAACTGATCCTCGCGCTGGACGTAACGGAAAAGAAAAAGGCGCTCGAAATTGCGCACGCCTGCGCACCGTACCTCGACGCGATCAAGATCGGCTATCCCCTTGCCCTCTCGGCCGGGCTCTCGATTGCCAGCGAACTGGGAAAAGAGGGCCTCCCGCTGATCGCGGACTTCAAGGTCGCCGATATCCCCAACACGAACACGCTCATCTGCGACCAGGTTTTCGAGGCAGGATTCTCCGGCATCATCTGCCAGGGATTCTGCGGCATGGACTCGGTCAAGGCCTGCGTTGCCTCGGCCCGGGCCCACAAGGGCGCCTGCTACGTGGTAGCGGAGATGAGCCACCCGGGCGGGAAAGAATTTTTCACCGGCGGGATCCCGGAACAGATCGCGGCAAACGCCGTGATCGCGGGAGCCGACGGGATCATTGCCCCGGCAACCCGGCCGGACCGGGTCAGGGTCCTGCGGGGCTTTGTGGGCAAAAAGAAGATCCTCTCGCCCGGTATCGGAACGCAGGGGGGGGACGCGGACGCAGTCGCCACCCTTGTGGACGGCATCATCGTGGGCCGCTCGATCTACGAAGCCAAAGACCCGGCCGCTGCCGCGCAGTCCTATGCGCACCTCCGCCGGGATAAAAAACAATAATCCTGCCGTTTTTAATGCGCCGATTGCCCGGTGCGCGCAAGAGCGTACCGGAAATCAAATATTACCTTCAGGGCACGGCCTGAAAATTTATTAACAGGCTGCGAGATGTAGTAGTATGGATTGGAGTGCAGAGCAGCGGAAATTATCGGAAAAATACGGCAAACTTGAAGATATTCCCGAAATGGAGCGGAAATACAAGTGCCACACCTGCCACATGATCGTGGACCAGAACCCGTGCCCGAACTGCGGCGAGACGAAACTGGAGATCATGTGCCCGCTCGACAACTGCCACTGCAGCCACGATATGGTCTCGGGGATCGAGTACTGCCCGCTCTGCGGTAAACCGGTCTGCCCCGAATGCGGTTCCCACGATGTCGTCCAGATCAGCCGGGTGACCGGCTACCTCCAGGACGTCTCCGGCTGGAACGCGGGAAAACAGCAGGAACTCAAAGACCGGACCAGATACTCCGTTGCATGAGATATTTTTATTCAAAGGATACCCTTTTTGTCCGCGGGGCGTTCCGTGCCGCAAGCACCGGTATTGCCGGCGGGATCCGGGACACTCACGCGATCTTTAACCATACCGTGCCGGCCGACTGGTCGCATGACGAGCCGGAAAAAGAGATCGCCCGTATCGGCGCCATGGCCGGCTACGGGCCGGATGTTCTTGGCCTGCTCACCGCGGTCCCGATGCACACGCTCTGCGTGCTCCAGTACGATTTTATCACGGTTTTTATAACGGCCGGGATGCGGGAGCACCCGCCCAAAGGAGCCGGGACCATCAATATCATCGTATGCAGCAGCGAGGGGATGGCCGATTCGGCTCTGCTCGAAACGATCATGGTCGCGACCGAGGCAAAGGCCGAGGCGATGATCGCACTCGGGCGGGACGCCGGGACCCCGACCGATGCCGTGGTCGCTGCCTGCGAGGGAGAAGTCGTGCACCGGTACGCCGGCCGGATCGCGGAGCCGGGCCGGCGGGTCCGGGACGCGGTCTTAAAGGGTGTGCCCGGGGCCCTGCGCCGGTACGAGAGCGGTGCCGCTGGCGAACCGGCCTTTTTCATCTACAGCCGGTTCAAGGGCGAGCACTGGGTCGAATGGTCGCCCGTCAACTGCCCGTACTATCCCTGCCATTTCGCGGGCCAGCGGTGCGATTTCTGTTACTGCCCGTTCTACCCGTGCAAAGACGAGACGCTCGGCGCATGGGCCGAGAGCTCGTCGAACGGGAAGGTCTGGAACTGTTCGGGCTGCACGCTGCTCCACGAGCCCGCGGTCGCGGACTATGTGAAGAAAAATCCCGATGCCCCGCTTAAGGAAATAAAAAAACTCGCGGGAAAAAAGAACGGGGCCCGGTAGGGCACCGGAATATTTTAGGGAAGATTTTTGCCCGGCGGGACGGCAACCACGTACACGCGGTTCTGCATTCCCGGCGGGAAATAATGGGCATCGAACCACATGCCGTCGAACTGCCCGTAGTTCGCATACGTAACCCCGTCCACCCGGTCGTCGGCGCAGTCCGCGGAATCGGCAAAGCTGATCACATCGTCCCAGATCGTGTCCGTGCCCCGGGTATCGTAGCCGGTCACCACGACCCAGTGGCCGCCCCAGTTGATCCACTCTACCATCGTGGGGATCCCGGCGTCCAGGTTACTGCGGAGCATCTGGTACGTCCCGCCCGTGCCCCAGGTTGCGTTCCACCCCCGGCTCTTAAACCACGAGACGATCTGTACCGGGGTCGTGCCGTTCTTTGAGGTATTCATCTCGCGGGCAACCGCGATCTCTTCTGCATCGGTGTTCGGGAGCGGCATGCCGTAGTACGAGAGCACGGTCATGGACGCGACCGGCCCGCAGGTGTAGTTCGTGACCTGCTGCCGGTAGCTCTTGAGAGGGATGACCGTGAGGTGGTCGTTTGATTTCAGGGTATCGAAGTCGATCCCGGTATAATACCGTGGAGCGGGAAGCGACGGGTTGTCGAGGCCGTAGGTGATATTGCCGGAAACGGTTGTGTCACCACGGTGCCGGTACTCCCCGAGAAATTCCGCTGCCCCGAAAAGAACAAGGATCAGGATCGCAAGAACGATCAGTGCACGCCGGGTTTTTTCCATGAGTATCTCACTTCCGGCGCATTGGGCGCCGGAGGTAATGAAAGCAGCCGGTTTCGATCGCATGCCCGAACCGTACCGGTACCGGCCATGAACCTTCGGCAGGGAACGGAAACGGACAAAAACCTTTCCGGGGTGCGGGAACGGGACGAAAAAAGAGAGATTATTCCTTGATCCCGAGTGCCTTTAAGAGCTCGGGGAGGGGAATGCCGTGGGCCTCGGCGGCTTCGCGGATGGTCTCGCCGCGGGCGATCGCACAGCCGACACAGCCCATGCCGAACTTGAAAAGGGCCTCGGTTGCCTCGGGTTTTGCCTGGAGAAGATCGTAGATCGTAGAGTCTGCGGTTAATTCAGCCATACTACACTTAGTTCATGTGCCGGCTCATAAACCTCACCATCCCGGAGTTTCATTTCGGTAAGCATCAATACTTTCGCGGCGCACGCTGTCTGCTATATAACAAAACGCAATGCGACAGTACGTTTGGAGATGTACGAATGGATTATTCCGAAGTCACTGACAGAATCTCCCGAAAGTTCTCTAAGTCCGGCCATGAGATCGACCGGCAGAAAGTCGAAGGCAAACTGCGCAGGCTCATCGAGGAGTTCGGCGTCCAGCCGGCCGAGGCCGAGCGCAGCGTGACAAACGAGCTCAACAAGGAGTTCGGTATTGCTCCTGTCGCGGGAGCCGGGGCTGTTACCCCGGGCGGCGGGGCTACCGAGGAAAAGAAGGTTGCAGCAATCCAGTCAGGCGACTGGGTGACCTTAACCGGGAAAGTGGTTTCCCTCTCTGCGCCCGTATCGCCGGCAATTGCCCAGAACGGGATCATTGCCGACGAGTCGGGCGGGATACGGTTTGTGGTCTGGGCAAAGAGCAATGCCCCGAAGATGGAGGAGGGAAAGTGGTACAAACTCGAATCCGCGGTTGCGGACGAGTACAAGGGCGTCACCAACCTCAAGGTCCACTCGGGCACGACCATTACAGCAGTTGATACCACCGAACCGCTCATCCCGGCGCCGGTGCCGGTCAAGGACCTAAAGCCCGGCGTTGCGAGTGTCCGGGCAAAGGTGGTGCAGGAATGGGATACGACCCATGACCGGATGCTCCAGTCGGGGCTTCTGGGCGACGAGACCGGCACGATCAAGTTCGTGATCTGGAAGGAGCAGGGCAAGGAGAAACTCGTGCCCGGTTCGGTGTACTCGATCTTCTATGCACAGGCCGACGAGTTCAACGAGCGGCTCTCGCTCAACATCACCGGCGCAACGATCATGCAGGAGGAAGGCGATATCCAGACTGCGGGCGGGTCCGGCGATGCCGAGGTCCGCGGCGCTATCGTCCACATTGCGCCGGGCTCCGGCATCATCAAGCGCTGCCCGGTGGCGGGCTGCAACCGGGCCCTCTCCCGGCAGAACTACTGCCCGATCCACGAGATCCAGAACGATTTTGCCTACGATCTGCGGATCAAGGGCTGGCTGGATGACGGCGAGAAGACGCACAACCTGCTTTTGAAGCGCGATACGGTCGAGGCCCTCACGGGCATGACGCTCGACCAGGCAAAAGAGATCGCGGAGAACAATCCGCTCGGGATGGACGAAGTATTCCTCCAGATGCGGGAGAAAGTGCTCGGCCGGTACGTGACCTGCAAGGGCCGCGAGATCGAGAACCGGCTGCTCGCTAACTCCTGCGAGAAAGTAGCATTCGATTCATCGGAGCACACGAAGCTGCTCAACCGGGCCGGGGGTGCGTAAATGAGCGCGAACCCCTCGGAAATGGGCGGCGGCCGGCGCGAAGGCAGCTTCGAGCGCGAGCCCGCACGCCGGGTCTTTGCCGCAGAGCTCCGCGAGTGCCGGTACCAGTTCAAGGACGGCACCGATGAGAAGAGCCCGACGTTTGTGCTCTTACCCACGGGCGAGCGCAGTAACCGGATCTTCATTGTCGGGACGCTGACCGAGAAGACCCGGCAAGGCGAGCAGAACGTCTTTTACCGGGGCCGGGTGATCGACCCGACCGGTACGTTCTTTGTGATGGCGGGAAGCTACCAGCCCGAGGCCATGCAGCAACTGGCAAAGATCGAGGCCCCGGCCTTTGTCGCAGTCATAGGAAAGCCGAACCTGTACCAGAAGCCGGACGGTTCGTATCTCGTCTCCGTCCGGGTCGAATCGATCACGGTCGTGGACAAGGACACCCGGGATCTCTGGACGCTCGATGCGGCCGAAAGAACCCTCGACCGGCTCGATGCGCTCAGGGAGGGCACGAGCCCGGACATCGTCAAGGCAAAAGAGCAGTACCCCATTGTAGACCCGGTCGTGTACCGGAAGATGGTGTACGATGCGCTGGCGCAGATTAAGATGTAAAATTTTTTGAAGCAAACGTTTCTCATATTGACGGAGACAGATCTTTGTAAAAAAATAAAATCCCGATCAAAATATCCTGATTTTGATAGTTAAGTTTTTTTAAAGTCTTTGATCATTATAAAAAAATTGGATTAATCAATCTTTATTTTGTATATCCTGCTGTGCCAATTCGGTAAGCATTTGAGAATTAAATTGGATCCATTCTTCCGATTCATATTCGTTGTGTAACTGATCGGTAACAAATCCCTTTAATTCTAAAACTTCACCCACAAGATTTTTTTTGTTTAGAATTATTTTATCCCCAATAAGTTCGAGAACCTCCCAAAGCTCTTTACGATCATTTTGTGCATTTCCTGGATTTACAATGGATGCCATAAAGGGCTTTATTTTCGGCATTACTATCTCCGTAACGGGAAGATCTAGAGTATAACTCAAATTATTTAATGTAGGATTTTTATTTGCCGGTTTTTTTGGTTTGGGTGGAAGATCATATGGAGGTTCTTCATCAAAGTCAATAATAATCCCATTTTTTGTTTTTACACCACATTTATCCAAATAGATTGTCTTTCCACCGGTGTTTACAATTGATACCTCAAAAAAATGAAATTTGTCTTTTTCAATAAATTTCAAATCTACTATAGCGTCCGTTCGATTCTCATACCGACCAATAATAAAACTAATTACGACAAGAACAAGCGTAATCACAGAAATGCTTGCAACAATATTTCCAGTGTAGTAAAAAATGCATATAAAAAGAATAAGTGAGACAATAATCGAGCCTATTATTTGAAGCAGGTATTTTGGTATTGAATGCTTTCCATTTAGAGAGAAATTACAAATTTTCTTTCGTGCAACTTTCATATTTTCAGCAATACTTTTCAGATCCATAACCAACGAGAATTATGTGAGTCTCAATATAAATTCCGGTGGTCCCGGGGTGTGAAAGTAAAAACGATTCCTCCCGCCGCCCCCGAAGGGACGCCCCCGCGGCGGGCCGAACGGTGATCTCAGTAACTCCCCGCCCAGCGAGGCCCCGACGAGGCGGCCGAGCGACCCCCGTCAGGGGGTGGGATCCCTCGTTTTGATCCATGGATAGATAGACTCAGTACCTACTCTTTTCCCTCCCAATCCGGGTCCAATCCGGCCCCCGATTCCCCGTTTCCGGACAGTCAATACAGTCTCCAGTGGAAACCGTGTCCACGCTCATAGAAAAATCCAATATAATCGCGTATTTTCAAAAAATAGCCGTTTTAATCGGGATTAGACCGTGCAATTTAGCGGGCTTCCTGCGGCCGCGAAAACCGGGATCGATAGATTGGTCATCCGGCCCTGAGATCGGCCGCGGGAAGGGCATTATGGGCCGTTTCCCGGAAAAGCGACATTTGCGGTTTTCCGGGGAATCGGGACGCAGAATACGGCGCAATCCTGACCTCTCCCTTCTCCCCGGGAAAAGACCGGACCGGGACAAGCCCTGATAATCGGATTCCTCATCGGTTCCCGGGAAAATGAAGGTGTCTTCAGATCTCCCGGTCGCAGACCACAGCAGCCGCCCCGGTATCCGGGTACGTCATGATAACCATGAGCCGGACAGGAACCGTGCTGTTTCCCGCCGCATCGATCCCCGATATCGTTGCTGTTGCCCCTTCACGGTACGCGAGACCCGCCGGGGGATCGATCGTATCGGCCCGGCCCGATGCATTTATTGAATCCTGGCTTCCCACCTGAACTCCGCCAAGCGTTATGCGTTCAACGTACGGGGCGGTCACAAACGTTGCCCGCAGGTCCGGGTGCATAACAAGAGAGATTGAGTCCGGTCCCGTGCGGGTTGCGACCACGTTATCATTGAACAGATATCCTGCCGGCTGGCCCCAGACAAGACCGGCACTTGTCCCGGCATAGAGACCCAAAGGCGGCAGGATCACGATCGCAAGAAAAATGGCCGCCATGATCCCGTGGATTTTTAATTTTGCCGGATTCTTGTGCAGTCCACCGGCCGTTCCCGGGTCCGGCCCGTGCGCAGACCGGGGCTCGCGGAATTCCGCACAGACTGCCGGGAGGATCACCGATGCCCCGAAAATTCCCATCCATTGCGCAGAGCTCAGCAGGAATGCCGAGGTCCCGGTCAGGATCTCAAGGAACGTGATAATTCCAAAAAATACCAGAGCCGTCACAATCCCGGAGATCATGCCGGCAATCCAGAGCCATGAACGGTCTGCCGCACCGGACCGTTCGCCCACCAAAAGACCGGCAAGCGCTAGGGCCACGGAGAAGTACAGGATCAGATGAAGCCCGTAATACCCGGAAAACCAGCGGGCCTCCGGGAGCAGAACCTGCCACAGCCACGTGAGGAAAAGGTAGCCTGCCGCGAGAGCCGCACCGCTGATGCAGCCGAAGATGAGCGTTTGCCGTACGGGTAGCCGCAATTTTTGTTCCGTATCCATATGCCTCTTTAAAGATCCCGGGCGGGAGAGTGGAAATAATTACCGGCCTGTACCGGTGGCCCCTCCCGATACAGAATTCCGTCAAGCAGCCGCACCGGCCAATCCGTAAAGAACCGGCCCATAACGAATATAATATCCCGGGCCAACGTTAGCCTGACCACGTTTCACTCACGGGTTGGGACGGATAAACACGAAAAAAACCATAACCACCACGGGTATCCACCTCCTGCTTGCCGCACTCCTGGTAATTTTTGCCGGCTGCATCGCAGACAAGCCGCAGGCAAACATAACGCCGGCCTCGTCCGCAGCAAATACCACCACTTCCCAAACGCCGGGAACCGTAACAAGCCCGGTCCAGGCAACGATAACGCCAACGCTCACCGCAACGCCATCGCCAGCCGCCAACATCGCCTCGTTCTCGGACCACGGATCTTTTAACGTCCTGCGGGGCAAATCGTTCACGATCACCGGCACCATGCCCGATAAAACGATGACGACCGTGCAGGTCTGGCTGCTGAACGGCAGCATCTCCACCGTGCTCGTGCCGGTACAACCTGACGGGACCTTCTCGGTAACGCTCGATGCCGGCACAACCGCGGCCCTTGGCAGGAATTTTACTTCGGCAATCATCGCCCAGTACCCGGCCCCGCCCGATCGTTTCGCGGTAAACTACGACCCGGCCTCCGGGCAGATCACCGGGTCAGCGGTCCCGGACAGGATCCTCAAAGGAGTAAACGATAAACAGTACTATCCCACAACACAGCAGGATTACCTCTGCCAGGCGATCGACTCCCCTGGCACGAACAACTCGTGCACCGTGACATTCTTAAACGGAGTCGATGCCTGGCTCGACATTGCGCCCATCCTGCCGGGGCCGCCCGGGACCATGACCGTCTCCGGCACCACCAGCCTGCCGGCCGGGACACCGCTTTCCATCGATGTCATCACGGTCAACACGCACCCGACAACTCGGGAATATGACAGTTCTCACGAGATCGCAGGAGGGACCGCTGTCGTTACCGCGGGGACGGACGGGACCAACCATTATTCCGGCACGGTCAACACGTCCCTGCTTAACACCGGCAGGTATTCTGTCAGAGTATCGACGGGTGATGATAACCTTCAGGCCGATGCAAGCACGTATGCGGACATTATCGCACCCACTTCCACAACGTCCTGCACCAAAAACGAGATCAACTGGTCGGAGCTCGCCCTTCCCGCACTCCAGGTAAACGGGAGCCTCCAGCCGGTCCTCCTTGCCGGGGAAATCAAAATTGTTCCGCCCGGGAATTCGACGCAGAACAACGAGGTGCCGTACGGCACGATCATCGACTGCGGAGCGGGCGGGATCTGCCGGGTGTTCGATTCGTCCGGTATACAGTTCCTCACAGCATACGATTCAAACGAGATGCACCAGATGGAAGTCCCAAACGGCGCGATGATCGACTCTGCATCCGGGGGCAATGCTACCGTCATCAGCCTGAACGGGACCGTGGTTTTGACAAAGATCAATGAATGCGCAAACGGGAACTGACTTTTTTTACCGGTCGGGATCCTCTTTTCCCGGTGAAATTTTTATTTTTCGGCATTGAAAAAAAGTCACTTCATGGTGACCTGGCACTGCCGGCCCATAAAAACCCTGCCGTAAATGCAGGACCCCCCACAGGGTCGCATGGTGCATTTTTGTAAAACAGGCCCGGAAAATATCGCTGCCCGAGCCAGTTTTCCGACGTAAATTTCCCGGCCGCACCGGATCCATCAAAAACACTTTTGCACCATGCGGCCCTCTCATGCCACCCGGACCCGGGCACCGGGCAACAACCTCTTCACCTTGTACCACCCAATCAGAATTACCTGGAACCTGTCATGCCCCGCCAGAAAAAAGTCCCCGCCCCGTACCTCGCGACCGGCTTTCGCAATGTGGACGGCACGGGCGACAGCTCGGCCTGCACCCGCTGCCTCGACCTCCTCTCCGACATCCCGTTCTTTTCCTCAGTCAAGCAGGAGAGCTTCCGGATCGTTGCAGCAGGAAAGCCGCCGCTCGTGCTCGACGCCGGCTGCGGCGCGGGAAAAGATCTCGCGGCACTTGCCGGGCTCCTGCCAAAAAAAAGCCGGGTCGTGGGTTTTGACGCGAGCGAAGCGCTCCTTACAACCGCTGCGGAACGGACCGCACCCTGTCGGGACCGGTGCGATCTGGTCCGCGGCGATCTCCTCCGGCTCCCGTTTGCCACCGGCACGTTCGGCGCCTGCCGGATCGACCGGGTCCTCCAGCACATCCACAACCCGGCTCACGTGGTAGAAGAGCTCGTCAGGGTGCTCGCCCCGGGCGGCACGCTCGTTGCCTTCGACAATGACTGGGACACGCTCTCGATCAGCCTGGGAGATGAGGATAAATCGGCCCGGATCACCCGGTCGTGGAGCGACAGCTTCGCTTCGGGCCGGGTGGGAAAAGACCTTGCCGGGATCTTCCGGGACGCCGGCCTTGCCCGGGTTTCGGCCGAGCCGCGGACGCTTGACCTTCCCGACCTTTCGCTCGCGGAAAAAGTCTTCGATCTCCCGTCGCTCTTTTCCCGGATGCGGGATGCCGGGATCTTCTCCGACAAAAAGATCGCGGCAATCCGGGAGGAACTTTCCGGCCAGGCCCGGGCCGGCACGTTCACATCAGGTTATACCGGCTGGCTGGTCATGGGAAAGAAACCGGAGTAACCGGCGAGCCTGGTTTCCGTGAACCCTTTCGGGTATGCTGCTGCACGGGCGATAAAAAGAGAGTTATTGGATTTTTAAGGAATTTCGTCCCCGGGATCCGGTATGAGAGGATATTATCCACGGATCCTGATAGTACGGTCCTGTTGTCCCGCATGTCCTGTTGCTGGAGGAACCATCAACGGTAGTGACCACTGTGCATCGGGGTTTTTACGTAGGGGGTCATCGCCCGTCTGTTCCCGTATCAGTGTATCTTTTTCGTTAAAGCGCACTTGTTGCCTTTACCTATCTTCTATGACTTGCTTCAACCAAATCCCAGAATCTCCGGGTCTGACGTTCTCAAATCCATTAACCATTACCTCCCGTTCCTGCAAAGATTCGCCCTAAAAAAATTCGTCCCCGGTGCCTTTGTGAGGTAAAGACAGATATGCGTGGAATTACGGCAGTCCTGTCCGGATCATAATAGATCCTGCATGACACGGATACCTGGGGTGGGCAGGGATTATTGTATCACGTCGAAACTATAACCCGGGGGACTATCGTTTGTGGCTATCGGGGCCTCTGCCGGATAAATTTTCAGTGTGGCTGAATGAGATTCCCCCTCACTTTTTTCGGGTCTGGCGTTTTTTAGGGTTCTTTGTGCTTTTTGGAGATTATCAGCTACATTCCATCACCGCCCGTAGCCGGTCCCGCACGGGGAAATTCACGAATGCCGTAGCATCTGCTGAAAATTTTCATGATCCTGCCCTCCCGGTTTTTTTATACCATTTTGTCATGCCTGGCGTTCTTCAATGGTCTTTAGGATCCCTGCAATATCCCGGACATGGTTTTGACAATGCCTGCAATCAGGTTGTTTGAGGTACCCCAGATCCCGCTGGATCCTGGCGATCTCGTGTGAGGTGACAAGATACCACCTGGTAGGCAGAGTCCTGTCGGGCACTTCCCGGTTCGTATCATGACGGGTCATAGTTACCACCGTCCGAATTTTGTGCAACCAGCCGGGACAAATACCGGTACACCCAGGTAAAGGCAAAGAGTCCCCCGGCTATTTCCCCGGCCACCAGGCCCCACCAGATCCCGGTCTCGCCCATACCAAAGATGAACGTGAACAGGTATGCAAAGAGAATGGCAAACACCAGGCTTCGCAGGATCGTCAGGAACAGCGAGGTTGGCCCTTTTCCCACACCCTGGAGGACGGAAGACGAGATAAGTCCCAGCGGCACAAAGGGATAGAACAGGCACATCACCTGGATAAATGCAGCAATGGTCGGATAGAGATGCACCCCTTCCTGAGAATACGAGAATATCGCAGCGATCTGGTAGGCAAATACCCAGGTGATCGCGCTTACGCAGAGTGCCATCAGGACCCCGAACAGGATCGCGAACCGGTGAGTTTCCCGGATCCGGTCAATATGCCGGGCCCCGTACGCTGCACCGACTACCGAAACAACTGCGGTTCCGGTCGCAACGACCGGGACGATCCCAAACGATACGACCCGAAAGCCGACCGAAAAGACTGCAACCGCATCGGTGTTTGCTACGAGAACCAGCATCAGGTTAAGGACAATGCTTAAGATCGACAACGCAAGATATTCGACACTGGCCGGAATCCCGACGGTCAGGATGTCCTGTGCCGCACTCCGGCACGGTGCAAAGATCCGCCAGGAGAGGCAGACGTACAGGTTTCTTTTGACAAAGAACCAGTACAGGAGAACCACGGTAACGGCTGCAAGGGAGATGACCGTTCCCCAGGCAGCGCCTGCAATCCCGAGGCCCAGGCCGTAGATGAGGATCGGGTCGAGGATAATATTCAGGATGGATGCTGCGATCATGGCGTACATCGTCCTTCTGGCATCGCCCTCCGCCCGCAGGATCCCATACGCAGCGTTGACAAAGATGATAAAAAACGTGCCGCCGAAGATGACCTGCCCGTACGATGCAGCAAGACCCGCAGTTGTCCCGGCACCAAACAGGATCGCGATGGGCTCTGCAAAAATAACAAGGGGGATCGTGAGGACGAGGGAAATAAAGACCGCAATAACAATCCCGTGAAGGGCAGTATTGCTCGCACCGTTCCGATCGCCGGCACCGATCTTCCGGGCAATCGCCGAAGTCGCACCTGCCCCTATACCTGTGCCCAGGCCGAGAAGGATCATAAACATGGGGCTTATGAACCCGACTGCTGCAAGAGCATCGGAGCCAAGCCCTGCAACCCAGATTGCGTTTACCACGTTGTAACTGGACATCAGGAGCATGGCGATGATCAGCGGTGCTGACAGGCTGATGATCGCTTTTTTCGGATTGCCGGTCAGGATCCCGACGCCTTCGGTCGTGCCCGTGGCGCATCCCGTGACGGGATCGTTTTTTTTATGTTGAAAAAAGGAGGTGAACATAGGGATGTTCACTCGTGCCTCAGCGCGTCGATCGGGTTGAGGTTTGCTGCCTGCCAGGCCGGGTACACTGCACAGACAATGCAGATGAGGATCCCAAAGCTGACGCCCTCGACCACGTAGTAGAGGCTTGCAAGGGTGAAGATGTACTCCGTGGTGCCAAGCATCATGGCACTTACCACGTACCCTCCGCCAAAACTGAGCAGACCCCCGATCAGGCTCCCGGTAACCCCGATGATTGCAGCTTCATAGATGAACATGCTCATCACCTCTTTTTTCTGGGTACCGATGCTGCGCATGATCCCGATCTCTTTTATCCGCTCATTCACGGACATCATCATGATGTTGAAGATCGAGACACCGGCAACGAGCATTGAGATCCCGCCGATCGCAGTCACGAATGTTGTCACCGTCCCAAACGTCGCGTAGATGGTTGAGAGCGTTGCCTTGCTGTCGGTTACTGAAACGGTCTTGTCTTTCGTGTTCCGGTTGAGCTGTTTTTCGATCGTGGTCTTGACATCGGCGGTATCGCCGTCGCTGACCTTGACGACAACCTCGTTGAGCTCGTCATCGGTCGTACCGAAGGCATTCTCGAACCAGTCCTTGGTTACCACAAGGGCACTGTCGGTGCTGATATCGAAGCTCATGCCCCGTTCCTTGATGATCCCGGATACCCTGAGCGTGCCGTACTCGCCATCCTTACCAATGGTGATCCGCGACCCCACTTTGACATCATGGTCCTTTGCAAACGTCGATCCAACAAGGCAGGCTGAATTTCCGCTCGGGTAATCCCCGGCTTCAAGATCCTTGAGCAGGTCTTTTATATCGTCCTGGGGCAGTCCGTACATGCTCGCAACGATATCGTCGCTGCCCACCCCCACTTTCATGTGGGCGGATTTTTGCATGACCGGAATCGCCACGTTCGGGGCGACTGCCCGTTTGATCTTCTGGTAGTTCTGATCGGTCAGGTACAGATCGGAGGATGATCCGCCACCTCCCCCGCCTCCCGGACCCATGCCCCCGCTGCCAGCGTAGGGAGTTACAATCACGCTGTCCCCGACCGAAGACAGACTCGAACTGATAGATTGCGACATGCTGTTTCCCAGGATTCCCATGGACGCGATGGCGACGACACCAATAAGGATCCCGAGCATCGCAAGGGTCGACCGGAGCATATGGAGCCGGATGTTCCGTTTTGAGATCTCCCAGAATATCCCGCTCATGATACAATTCTCCCGTCAACGATCCGGATCGTCCGCTCGGTGTACTCCGCGACATGGGGATCGTGGGTAACGACAATGATCGTTGACCCGTTTTTGTGCAGATCCGTCATGAGATCCATGATGCTTGCCCCGGTCTTTGAATCGAGATTGCCGGTCGGTTCGTCGCAGAGCAGGATATCCGGCTCGTTGATGAGCGCCCGGGCGATTGCAACCCGCTGCTGCTGGCCGCCCGAGAGTTCGAGCGGCGTGTGGGTGTAGAGGTGCTCGTCCAGCTGGACCGCATGCAGGACCTCGATTGCCTTTTTTTCGTCCACCTGTGCCTGGCTCTTGAGCATCTGGGGGAAACTGACGTTCTCGATGATGTTCAGGAGCGGGAAGAGGTTGAAGTACTGGAAGATGAACCCGATCCGGTCCCGCCGCAGGTTGGTGAGTTCGGTATCGCTCATGTCGCGGGTGCGGAGGCCGGAGATGAATATATCCCCGCTCGTAGGCGTATCAAGGCAACCCATCATGGTCAGAAGGGTGGACTTGCCGGAACCGGAGGGTCCCATGATCGAGATGAACTCCCCGTGGTCTACTTCAAAGGAGATGTGATCGAGTGCCGTCACATCCCCGGACTTGAGCGGGTAGATCTTTACGACATCCTTAAACTGGATGACCGGTGCCATGAAGGGGCCTCACTGCTTCCGGATCTTTCTGGTGTAGACATACCAGCCGCCGGCTCCCAGTACAATCAGGAGGATGATGCCCGGGATGACAAACGATGTGCCTCCCTGCTGGTTCTTTGAATTGGTTACGGTCGCCTGGCTCAGGCTCACCATCTGTCCGGATGAGAGGAGGTTCCCGTCGGAGTCCTTGTAGGAGACCTGAAGCGGAACACTGGACTCTCCGCTGGCGGCAAACGTTACTTCGAAGCTGCCGAAATCGTCAGGCTTTAAAGCACCGATCACGTAGGTTTTGTACGGGTCCTGGGGGACTGCCGGTGAGAGAGATGTTACGGTTACGCCGTTTGCTGTGGTAAGGCCGGCATTGGTCACATCACCGGTGACATGGTAGACACCATCCGTAAGTTTCACTTCGATATTGCTGATCTCGGGACTTGCCTGTTTCTTGTCGGTCCCGAAGATTATCGGAAGAGTCTGGGTCACCGAGTGGTGGTTGTCCCCGTTATCGTAGGTAACCTTCAGGGTAAGTGTAGTCTCTTTATCCGGAGTAACCGCGATTGTCACGTTGGTCGCGGTGTTGGCAGCCAGCCACCCGATGTACTGCTCGGAGGGGGTGACGGTCGCGCCGTCGCCGGTAACATCAAGAACGACATTTTTTACCGAGTTTCCGCGGGGGTTTGCAATCTGGACATTGATCGAGTCCTTCTTGCCCTGCGTGAACGTATCCGGCTGGTTAATGACACTCACGATGAGGGGGGAATTATCCACCTTGACCGGTGTCCGGTAATACAGGCTGCCGGCATCCCGGAAGTCAACCGAGAAGGTTGGGTAGTACGTTCCGTCATTTTCCGTGGTTACAACATCGAACACGTACGTCCGGGTCTGGAGCGGACCGATATTTGACGAGGTGTCGTACGTCCCGCTCGTGAGCTGGATCTCCTTGTTCCCAAAAGATGCATGGTTGACCATGATCCCCTGCTGGGAAGCATCCGATGACGTGGTATTACTGCTGCCACTGTTCGCATTGCCGTTAGTGACCGAAAAGGTCACGGTAGCCTTGTCCCCGGTGAAGAGGGTTCCCGGATCTATAGTGACATTCGATATATAGACTTTGCCCGCCGCGGTAAGCGAATCCGATGTGGTGTACCCGCTTACCGGCAGCACAAGGGCACAGGCGGCAAACAGCACGCACAGGATAACTACGGAGCCGATCCGGAATGTGGTGCGGGAAGGGAGACCGCCCTTCTTCTGGTTACTGTTCAAGAGATCGGCAGGCAGTACCGGTAGAGCCGTTCCTGCCTTGGAGATGTGACATATTCTCATTCGCACTTCCTCAATTGAGTAGTTAATTTTTTTACTACTTTTCCTGTTAAGTGTACCTTACATTGTTATAAATTTTATTGCGCAAGTAGTAAAATTATTAACAACACGGGGATCATAACTAGTTCATGGGCGGCATCTCCTCGGCTCTGGTTAAATCGCTTGGCGAACTCGGGCTTTCTACGTATGAAGCAAGTGTCTATGCGGCACTGGTGATGTTCGACAATGCAGAGGCAAAAGATCTTGTCGAGTACCTCGCTATCTCAAAGCCAAGCGTGTACGAGGCACTGGATCGCCTGGCCGAGAGGGGACTTGCCGTAAAACGGGTTACAAAGCCGGCACGGTACAGCGCCATCTCCCCGCAGATGGCTGTTGACCTGCTCATGGACAACCACAGGAAATCCGCTGACCGGGCGCGGGCGGAGCTGGAAAAACTGGAAAAAGAGACCGCGAGAAGCGAGAAAGAAGATGCACTCTGGACCATCTACGGCGAGAAAAATATCGAGTACAAGATCCGCGATCTCTTCGGGAAGGCAACAAAACAGATCCGGTGCATGATCGGGGAGCGGTATCTTCCCGTCATTGAGACCATCCGGATAGATGATATTTCCCTTCATCTCATGGTGGTATCCGACGCACCGGGGCTCGAAAAGAGACTGCGCAAACAGTTCCCGGGCAGGAATGCAGAAATTTATGTGATCAGCCCGGAACGGTTTGCAATTTCTCCAAAGGATGCATCGCCGGAATTCGAGGAGATCCATAAACTCATGAAAGTCGAAAACCTTCTCGAACTGATCGTTGACGATGAGGAACTCCTGATGGTACCGCCGTTTTTTTCCGGCACGGTATCTGTCCTGAATACCAAAAACAAGGGTGCGGTCTTCCACATGAAAACCATGAGCCGGATCATGTGGAAACGGCTGCTGGAAGGCGAGGGTGAGGGTGCGTTTCCCTTTCCCCCGCCACCATTCTCTCACCGGAAAGACAGGCCGAAAACCACCAAAAAATAACGTTCCGGTTTACAACGCCGCGTTCTGGTACATGATCTTCTCGGCGCCGCTTGCGAATTTTGCCGTAACAATCACGTTGTTCGTGCCCGATGTCCCAGCATAGGTCCCGCTCGCTCCCGCACCGGTACCAAGCGTGCCGGCAGCCGCACCGTTGACCGCGACCGCAAGCGACGATACGTCTCCCGCACTGCAGGTACTGGTCATGACCTGGAGACGGATGGACGAGCCCGCCCGGCTCCCGGTAATTGCAATGGTACAGGTCGGCTGGGTGGGAGCTGCGACCGCGGTGCCTGAAGACGATGAGGATATCGCGGCACTCTCCGGAAGACCCGGGGTCTCCACCGGGGTGGTGAGGACGACTGCGACCAGGATAACGACAACAACAACCAGGACCCCGATGACAAGATACGGGACAAGGGGATTTTTCTTTTTTAGTAGAGCCCGGCAGGTCGGGCAGACCGTACGGGCGGCGTCAAAAGAGGCACCGCAGTGAGGACAGGTTTTCTGTGTCATTTGTCAATCGGTTATATTTCATGATTAATACGGATTGCTGCATGCATCCCGGATGCCGGGCGGCAGGGATGACAGGAAAGCCGAACCATAAAAAAAGAAAATTTTTAGAGGACCGGGCTGACGGACGGGACCTGTGTCATCGTCACGTACGAAGTCAGCAGGTAGGCCGCAAGGATCAGGATGATGACGAGCGGGATGAGGATTGCTATTACAACCGCGGCAATCGCTTTACCCGTGCTGAGCTCGTGGAGGTCGCGGACGCCAAGCGCCCAGAGCACGACCGACCAGAGGCCAAAGAGGATGCTGATAACCGGGATCCAGCCGAGGAGCAGGCTCGGGGTGCTCCCGTAGATGACCGCGTTCATGGTCTGGCCGATTCCTTTCCTGCCGCCAAAGAGATAGACCCAGAGGTGGAGCCAGGCCGCAAAGATGAGCGTGAAGATAAACTCGGCAACGAGCACGATAAAGAAGACGAGGATGGGCAGGGAGACCCCGGCGGGCATGCCGGTATACATCGGGAGGGGCAGGATCGCAGCGACAATCGCAGAAAGGATGGCATTGATCAGAACGAGGATGGCAAAATACGGCAGGGATGTCTCCATGTCGTCTGCCTTCGACTTCTGGAATGTCTCGCCCGGATTCAGGATGAACCCTTTGACTTTCTCCACAAACGAATCTAACATACGTTCCGGGTACAGCACGAATTTATTTAAAATGCGGCGATCCGCGAAAAATCCGTAAACAACGGCAGACATTTTGCCGGGTGGAGGGCGTGTCGAAACCAGAATTTATCCCCATTGAATCCTGCCATCTGTTTTAAAAAAACGCAGAAGAGTCCCAGGAGCCATCATCTACGCGGGGCGGTCCCCCGCTCATGTGCTCCCCCTAGCGAAACGGGTGCAGCCGTGCCACCCGTTGAGCGCGAGGGGGCCGGGGGGCGAGTGCTCGCGTTTGTCAGGACTGTGCGGTTCTTTCTTCGTGAACGAGGGGCCCGGACTTCCCCGGCAAAAACGTCGCTCACATCCGTTCGAGCGCCCGCATGCTTGCGACCGCCCCGTCAAACGTGCTGACCTCCACGACCGCGCTCGCGTTCCTCTCCTTCATTGCGGCAAGCACCGGGAGAAAATCGATCGTCCCCTCCCCCACCGGGCTGTGGCTGTCGGTCTTCCCGTTGTTGTCGTGGAGGTGCAGGTGACAGAACGGGGCCGCGAGAAATGCCGGCAGGCAGCCGTTGAGATACGCATGGCCTACATCGAGCGTGAGCCCGAAATCGCCGGCACCTGCGAGATCGTCCGGTGTCCGGAGCAGAAAGAAGTTCATGCCCGCCATGTTCTCGAACGAGAACGCTGCCGAATATTCCCGGGCGGCAGCGGCAAGGTCTTTGCAGGACTGCCGGAACTGCCGCAGGGCAGCCTCACGCTCGTTTGCCCACGCAAAGTAGCCCGGGTGGATGACAACCGGCGCATCGATCGCAGCGGCAGCGGACAGGCAGTCGGAAAGAATCCCGATGCTTGCCCGCCGGATCGGCTCGAAGACCGAGGCGATATTGAGGCCGTGGAACGGGGCGTGGACGGAGTAGTGCGCCGGGTAACTTTCCAGCAGATCCGTACCGGGGAGAACGTGGAGGCCCTCGTCCATGATCTCGATCCTTTCGTTAACCTCGAGCAGCCGCACCAGGGCCGCATCGAGCGGCGTGTCGCTGAGGCAAAAAGTCGAGATCCCGATCATTACGGTGAACGGTAGCGCCGCGAATACAAAAACATATGGTTCCTGCCCGGTCAGGGAACGAGAAGAAGACCGGGGTGGCGGCCGGTGAGCGAGCGTCCGCCGCCGGGCGTTACGGCAAAGGTGTTCTCGATCCCGACCAGGCCCACGTCCTTTATCCCCTTCTTTGGCTCGACTGCAAAGACCATCCCTTCTTCGAGCGGCTCGTCAAAACCTTTCGCAATGACCGGCGCCTCGTCGATCAAAAGCCCGATCCCGTGGCCGAGGAACTTTACCGTGTCCCTGCCATAGCCCATGAAATTTTCTAAAAATGCCGGTTCGAGGCCGCTTACGATCTCTTCGTAGATCGCGGACGGGACCGCGCCGGGCCGGAGGCGTTGTGCCACCTCGTTCTGGATCTCCACGCACTGCTCGTGAACTTTTATTGCCGCATCCGGGATCGGTTCCCTGAACATGTACGAGAGGGTCTTGTCGGTCTGGTAGCCCTCGACCCCGCAGCCAATATCGATCACCACCAGGTCGCCGGGTTTAAGTTTCCGGTTCCGGCTCCCGGACATCGGCACGGAAGGGTGCAACCCCGCGATCCCGCCGGGCGTGTCCACGCAGGTCGGGCAGATCGAGCTCGTCCCGAAGTTGATCTGGCCAAGGAGCATCTCGTTCCACATCCCAAAGCGTATGATCCCCTGGTGGCCTTCCCGCACCATCACCGCGTAGAGCGCGGTACTGAGTTCCACTTCGTCCATTCCCTCGTGCATGAGGCCCGGTGCAAGGTCTTCGAGCACGCGGCGGTGGATCGCCCCGGCCCGCTCCATGAGCGCAAACTCGTACGGGCTCTTTTTCGCCCGGACCGCGGAGACCTGCATGTCGAGGCCGCGAAACCCTCCGCAGGCGAAATGCTTCTGCATCCGCTGGTACTGGACGAGCGTGACCGTGTCGAGTTCGAGGTGGACGGGTTTCTCCTTTTTACCGCCCGCCGCGGCAATGTCCCGGTAGCTCGTCATCGGCCGGATATCCGGGAATTCCGACTCGGATACTGCCCGCTCGAAACTCTTTCTTACCCAGAAGACCGCGTCGCCATTGCGCGGGATAACCAGAAGGCCGTCCTGGATCGTGCCGGTGAAATAGTAGAGGTTGATCTTTTCGGTGATCGCAGCCGTCTCCCAGTCGGGACAGTCGCTGTCCATCCGGTCCCGGAACCGGGCCATGCGGAGGGAAAGTTCGCTCTGCGGGACGCTCATGTGTGTCAATACTAGTGGCCGGCCGCGGTATTTAGTGGTGAGGGCGCACGGGAAACGGGGGGATAACGGCACGGTTTTCTTTTTCTAATCGTCCCCCGGATAAAAACAGCCGGAATAAATAGGGGAAAATACTTACCTTCCGGTTCGTTGTGCTGCAATGAAAAAATTCCGGTTGCTCGTTATCTGTGCCCTCGCGATCTGTCTCTTTCTTGTGGTTATTGCCCTGAATTTTCCTGACGCAGTCCCGGGCTTTGCCTCACATACAACCCCCGAGGTCTATCTTCTTTATGCCTCGTCGGGCTCCCTGCCCCAGCTGCTCAACACCGGCCAGATCGATGCGTTTTTGATCTGGGAACCAATTGTCTCAAACGCGGAGCTCTCGGGGATCGGAAAACGGATCGCGGTCCCGGCCGATCTTCCCCCGCCCGGGAAATGGAACAATGCCGCCATCAACGTCATGATCCTCAGAAAGGACACCATCGCAGAGTACCCCGATGCCACTTCGCTCCTCTCGGCTTTGACGATTGCAGCGATCAACCGCACACAGGAGGACCCGGCCCTTGCCGAGAACATCTCGGCCGCATGGGTCTTCGGGAACGCACCGATCCTCACCCCGGTCGGATCCCTTGAACCCCTCACGGTGGAACAGCACTCGTTTGAGAACATGGAGTTTACGGCAACCGCTGTTCCCGTGGAGTCCGGTGTTGTGGCAAGCGTGGCAGCGTCCGTGCCGGGGGCAAGTTACAACATGAAAAACATGGTCGATGAGTCCGTTGCCGGGCGGGGCCTTGCCTTCCTCAACGGCTCGGCGGTCCCCGCGATCCCAAAAAAAGTCCCGACCATCAGCCTCGGCTATCTCCCCTCGAGCGATAACTATGCGCCGGTGTACGTGATGGTCAAGGACTCGCAGTACTTCTGCGACCGGTACAACTTCTGCCTCGTGCCCGATACCCCGTCCGCAAGCCGGCCGGTCTCCTGCACGCTTCTGTACAACAACAGCCCGGTAGCCCACGTCAAGCTGATCCCGGGCCAGTCAGGCGGGGGCATCATGACCACGATCGGCCAGGAAGCCCTCCAGGGAGGATACCTGGGATCGGTCCCGGCCGAGCTCGAGATGAGCCTCGGGAACCCCACGGTCATTGTCCAGTCTATTAACACCGGGGGATCCGGGCTCGTGGTCTCCCCGAATGCGCCCTGCAACAACTGGCAGGAATTTGTTCGCTGGGCAAAGGCCCGTTCCGCTGCCGGCAGGCCGGTGGTGATCGCGACCGTGCAGAGCTCCATCCAGGAGGACATGGTGCGCGAGGCATGCAGCTACGAAAATATCACGGTGAAATTCTATGGTACTGATTTCGCGACAAACGCTTCGTGAGTACGGCAAGGGACTTATCGTCATCGTCCTCCTGCTCGTTCTCTGGGAGGTGGCGGCACTCGCCATCAACAACAACTACGTCCTTCCCCGTCTCGGCGAGATCGGGGCGGTGCTCCTTGCCCCGTTCACTCCGCTCCTCGGCGGGGAGAGCCTTGCGGCAGATACGCTGACCAGTCTCAAAGAAGTCCTGACCGGTTTTCTTATCGCTGCTGCGCTTGCTATCCCGCTTGGCCTTCTGATTGGCTGGTCAAAAGAGGTCAGGACCTACCTCAACCCGGTCATCCAGATCCTCCGGCCGGTACCGCCGATTGCCTGGATGCCGTTTGCGATCGCATGGTTCGGGATCGGTTTCCGGTCCATCCTCTTTATCATTGCCCTGGGCGCGTTCTTCCCGATCCTGATCAATACCGTGGACGGCGTGGAGGGGATCCGGAAACGCTGGATCGAGGTGGCGGAAGTCTTCCACGCAACGCTTGCGGAAAAGTTCCGGACCGTCGTGATACCCGGCGCCCTCCCCACGATCTGGACGGGCCTGCGGGTCTCCTTTGGCATTGCCTGGATGTGCGTGGTCGCGGCCGAGATGCTGCCCGGGACAACGGCCGGCCTCGGGTTTTTGATCATGTACGCGTACAACCTCGGGCAGCTCCAGGTGATCGGAGCGGGCATGATCATCATCGGGATCATCGGGCTTGGGGCCGATGCACTCTTCCGGGCCGGGCAGGCCCGGCTCTTCTTCTGGCAGGGGAGGGACTAAGCGATGGCTGACACGGTCCTTACCCTTGACGGGATCACGAAAACATTTGTCGAGAACGGGGCGTCCACCCCGGCACTCGCGAACGCTTCCCTTGAAATTTCGGCAAAGGAGATTGTCTGCATCATGGGCCCCTCCGGGTGCGGGAAGTCCACGCTGCTCCGGATTGTTGCCGGCCTGGAAAAGGCCGATGCAGGTACGGTGCACGGAGCGGGCGGCCATAACGGGGCCGGCCCGGTATCGATGGTCTTCCAGGACCATGCCCTCTTTCCCTGGCTCACGGTAGAAGAGAATATTGTGTACGGCCTCCGGCTTGCCGCACAGAAGGTGCCCGAAGACGAGATCCGGCAGCGTGCCGGCCGGCTCCTGGCGCTCACCCGGCTCGGCGCATTTGCGCAGTCGCTCCCCCACCAGCTCTCGGGCGGGATGAAACAGCGGGTCTCGGTGGCCCGGGCGCTCGCGGTAAAACCTCCCGTGCTCCTCATGGACGAGCCGTTCTCCGCGCTCGATCCCTTTTCCCGCCGGGAGCTGGAGGATGCGATCCTCGATATCCGGCGCGATCTCGAAACAACGATCCTGGTTGTCTCGCACGATCCCGAGGGATCGGTATACATTGCCGACCGGATCGCGATCCTCTCGGAACGGCCGGGAACGGTTGCCGAGATAATCCCGGTCGATCTCCCGCACCCGCGGGACCCGGCAGACCCCGCGTTTATCCGGCTCCGCGAGCTGGTGACAAGAAAAGTGCTCGGGAAGACCGGGTAACGGCCCGGCAGGATCGGCCTCGGCCTCCCGCACCAGTCTCTTTTTTCTCCCGCAAAAGGAATCCGCCCGGCGCCTCCACAGCGTGGCGAACGGATATGGGATATGTCCGTATCAGAAAATATAGAGTTTTACGATTCGGCTATATTCTCAATAATAAAAATATATGACCACGGAAGCACCATCTCTTCTCCAGGCCAGAGCAGCCCATCCATCACCATCGTCCGGCCGCACCGGGGATTCGTACCCGGCGGAGAATGACCATGTTTCCCCAGGCGCTCCTTACCCCCGATGCTTTCGAGAGAGGAAGAATCGCGGGCACTCCCGATACCCGCATCCCGTCCGAACGCAATGGCGCTGCGGTCATCCGCCCCCCGGCTGATACGGACCTGCAAAAAAAAGAGTCCCCGGCCATCTCGCTGCTTCTCGTGGATGACGAACCGGCACTCCTCGATCTTGCCAAGGCATTCCTGGAACGGACGCCCGGCATAACCGTCACGACAAAAGAGTCCGCACACGATGCGCTCGCGTCCCTCGACCAGAGCGCGTTCGATGCGATTGTATCGGATTACCAGATGCCGAAAATGGACGGGATTGCATTTTTAAAAACGGTCCGGACCCGGACGCATACGATTCCGTTTATCCTCTTTACCGGCAAGGGCCGCGAGGACGTAGTGATCGATGCGCTGAACTCGGGGGCGGACTACTATGTCCAGAAAGGGTGCGATACCCGGTCCCAGTTTGCAGAGCTCGCCCACAAGATCCGGCGCGCCGTGGAACAGCGCCGGGTCGAATCGGCGCTGGCACAGAAAAACGCCGTTCTCCAGGCAGTCCTCGCGGCATCCCCGTACGGCGTTGCCTTCACCTGCAACCGGACGCTCCAGTGGGTAAACGCCTCGTTTGCCCGGATGCTCGGGTACGCGATCCAGGACCTCACCGGGAAAAAACTCCTGGACCTGTACGAGAACGCCGGGATCTGCGAGCAGATGGGAAAGCGCATTACCGAAGACCTGAAAACCGCGGGGATCTCGCGGATCATCACCCGGTTCCGCCATGCCGGGGGATTTTTTATCGATGCCGAGATCCATATTGCCCCGCTTTTAGTTGGCGGCCGGCATTTCGGCCACGTGATCCTGATGGCCGATATCTCAAGAAAAGTTGCCGCAGCGGGCGGGATGGCGCCGCCCGCCGGGCTCCCCCATCTCGAACTGGCACCGGTGATCGAGGTGGAGCGTACCGGGAAGATCCGGTATTACAACGAGGCGGCGATCGATGCCATGGCGCGGTACGGGACGAACGGGTCATTAGAGGAATTTTTCCCGGACGATCTTTTCGAGATCCTCGCCCTGATGGACCGGGACACGGTAACATCGGTGACCCGCGAGATCCGGATCGGCAGCACGGCCTTCCGGCTCAATATCACCGTAAGCGCACCGTTCGGGATTGCCCGCATCTCGGCGGTCAGGATCCCGGGGCCCTGACGCTGCCGGGAGACGCCGGGGATTTGCACCAAATTTAAAAAAAAAATACGGGAGGGAATCATGTCGGAAACCAATGATTCGGGGGCGCTCGTCCGGGACCTTGTCCTGATCTTTTTTGCCATGCTTACCGTGATGTTCCTCTTTGAGATGGCAAAACAGGCGCTTTACCCTCAGGCGACCCTCTGGCAGTCCCACACCCTTACGATCCTCTTTACCGGTCTCCTTGCAGTCTTTGTCATGTACTTCCCGCTCCGGGCCCGGCAGTTATCCGAAGAAAAACTCCGCAGGTCCGAGATCCAGTACCGCTCGTTTGTGGAATCGGTCGAAGACTCCATTTATACCGTCGACTGTTCCTGCCGGTACCTGCTGGTCAACCGGCGCCGGGCTCCCTGCCCGGGGAGCGGACAGGTTGCCGAGCTCGGGAAACGCTACCGGGATTTCCATTCGCCGGAGGAGACCCGGGTCTTCGAGGCGCAGGTGCAGCGGGTGGTAAAAAGCATGAGCGTTGTCCAGCGGGAATTCGAGAAGGACGGCCGGTATTTTTTACGGAAATTCAACCCGGTCATCGACCCGGCAACAAACGAAGTGATTGCCATTACCGTGATCTCGTCGGACATTACCGAACAGAAGCGGACAGAACATGCGCTGGCGCTCGCCAACAAAAAACTCTGCCTCCTCTCGGGGATCACCCGCCACGATATCAAGAACCAGCTTCTGGTGCTCTCGGGGTACCTCGAAATCTCCCGGGAATCGCTGCCGGACACGGACCGGACCGGGAGCTTCATTGCAAAGGAACAGAAGATCGTGGATACGATCGCCCAGCAGATCAGTTTCACCCGGGACTACGAGGAGCTCGGGGCAAATGCCCCGGTCTGGCAGAATGTCGGCGCTCTCATGTCCCAGGCCGCGGCCCGGCTCCCGGTCCGGGACGTGACGGTGGACGGCGGCTATCCTTCCCTCGAGATCTTTGCCGACCCGCTGCTCGGGACCGTGTTCTATAACCTCATCGACAATGCCCTGCGGTACGGCGGGCCCGGCATGACCGCGATCCGGGTCGTGTCGCAAAAAACAGACGGGGGGCTGGTCCTGGTCTTCGAAGATAACGGCGCCGGCATCTCCGCGGACGACCGCGAGCGGATCTTTGACCGGGGGTTCGGGAAGAGCACGGGCCTCGGGCTGTTTTTAGTCCGGGAGATCCTTTCCCTCACCGGGATCGGTATTACTGAGAACGGGACACCGGGTACAGGGGGACGTTTCGAGATGACCGTCCCGGAAGGGGGATACCGGTTTGTCCCGGCCCCGGATTGATCAAATTATCCCCGGTCGGCGATGCGGTACGTTCCTTCCGGCACCAGGATCTCGAACCGGACGCCGCTGCCCGGTTGCCCGGTCTCATGGATGGTAATCCCGGTCAGATCGAGGATCTCGCGGACCAGAAACAGGCCAAGACCGGTATTTTTCCCGTACCCGCGCCGGAAGATCAGCTCCTTTTCCGCAGCCGGGATCCCGATCCCGTTGTCCTCCCAGACCACGGCGAGATTGTTGCCTTCCTTTTGGGAGAACACCCGGATCTCCGTCACCTTCCCGCCGTGCCGGAGCGAGTTGTCGGCAAGGTTCGAGAATACTTTTGCAAGCAGCGCATCGGCGTACACGCTGATCCCGGCGACATTGCAGGAGAAGGCAACGGAAGACGGGACCTGCGACCGGGGCATGATGGCATCGAGATCCTCCCAGAGCGGTTCCTGGGACCCGAGGTCCTGGTAGACCCGGGTAAACTCCATGAGCGAGCGCAGGGTCACCACGGTGGCCACGGCCCGGGTCAGGACCTCCTTTGCTTCCGAATCATTGCATTTCAGCGTGATGAGCTTGAGATACCCGAGGATGGCGGTGATCTTGTTGAGCGCATCGTGCCGGGTGGCGCTGCCAAGCAGGGTGAGCTGCCGGTTCGCCCGCTTTATCGCCTCTTCTGCCCGGATCCGGTCCGTGATGTCGCGGGCAACCCCCCGGAACCCGGTGATCCGGCCATGGTGGTCGGTCACCCGGGACGCCCGGATATCGACAGTCATATCGTGGCCGTCCCGGTCGCGGGCAGGGACGGTAAAGGACTGTACCGCCTCGCGCGAGGTGAGGTGCCGGTGCAGTTCCCGTGCCGCCAGCTCCCGGCCCTGTTCGGCAACAAGGGTGGTGATGGGTTTTCCGATCACGTCTTCGGGGAAATATCCCATGAGCGGGGTGACCATGGGGCTGATATACCGGAAATTCCCGGCACGATCGATCTCCCAGATCATATCCGGCGAGGTCTCCACCAGGGCCCGGTACCGTTCCTCGCTCTCGCGGAGCTCGCGCTCGATGCGGGACCGCTCGATCTCCGCCGTGGCCTTGACCGCGATCACCTCCATGATCTCGCACATGGCAGGGACCGGCGGAAGCGGCCGGCGCGACATCACGCAGAAGATCCCGATCACTTCTCCGGAAGAGTTCCGCAGCACCGTGCCGGCATATCCCCGGATATTCAGGTCGGCGAGATCTTTAGCTTCAGGGAAAAACTCCCGGACATGGTCCGGGTACAGGCAGAACCCCTTCTCCCGGATATTCTCGCAGGGGGTGCCTTTGAGCGTGTAGGTAAAGTCCGTGACCTCTTTGTGATCGAGGAGCATGGCAAGGACGTTTACGCTCGCATGGTCCGGCTGGATCTCCCCGATCATGACGCAGTCGGCCCCAAGCCAGGCGCTGACATGTTCCGTGATCTTTTTTAACGCATCGAGACCGGTCGAACCGACCATGCTCGCGACCATGGTACTGAGCGCAGACTCCAATGCCTTCTGGCCGGTGATGTCGCGGACGATCGAGAACATGGTTGCCCGGCCGTCGAGGGTAAAGGTGCTCACGCTGATATCGAGGGTCTTCTCCCCGCCGTTTTTGGGCCGGTAGGGGATCTGGAAGACCGCGTGCCGGTTCTTTTTGAGCTCGTCCATAAACCCGGGCGCCCGGTCCCGGGTCTCGGGGGTATCGAGGTCCGTAAGGGAGATGCTCTGGAGCTCGTCCCGGGTCATCCCGAGGATCCGGCAGGCGGTATCGTTGACCTCGATAAAGGGCCCCGGGCCGGTTTTGGTAAATTCATTGACCAGGATCCCGTCCTTTGCATTCATCAGCATGAGGCGGTAGCGCTCCCGGCTCTCGTCAAGGGCTTTCTCTGTACGGATGCGGTCGGTCACATCGAGATCGGTGCCCCGGTAGCCAAGGAACGTGCCGTCCTCGGCAAGGATGGGGGAGCCGCTTGTCTCGAGCATCACGATATGGCCGTCCTTGTGCACGTTGGGGTTGGAAAAATGCCGGACCGCTTTTTTCTCCGTAAATGCCGCACGCACTGCTTTTTTAAGTGCCGCTCTTGCGCCGGGCTCGAAATAATCGTAGAAGTGCGTCCCGATCATCTCTTCCGGGGTATACCCGAGGATCTTCTCCACGACCGGGCTTGCGTAGGTGTAGCGTCCTTTTGAATCCACTTCCCAGATCCATTCCCCGGCAGATTCGGCAACCTGGGCAAACCGGCGGTTGCTCTCAACGAGAGCCTTCTGAGCTTGTATGCGTTCGGTGACGTCCTCGACGGTGGAGAGGACATACCGCGAGCCATTCATCAGGATACTGCGCGAGAAGAACCGGCAGATCCGGATCTCCCCGGACTTTCTTTTGCAGGCGATCTCCTGCCCGGCTTCCTCCCGATCGCTCAGGCGGTCGGCGACTCTCTTTGGATACCCGGCAGGATCGGCAACAAGCCCGGCAGCCAGTGCCGTCTTCCCGATCACCTCGCTGCGGGTAAACCCGGTGCTTTTGACAAACGCATCGTTGACATCGGCAATCGTCCCGTCGGCAACCGAGACGAGCGTGAGCGCTACCGGGCTGATTTTAAAGAGCTGCGCAAATTTGTTCTCCGATTCGCTGAGCTGCTTGTAGGCTTTCCTGCGGTCCGTGATGTCCATGAACGAGGCAACGCTCCGCAGGGTGCCGGGGATAATCCCGACAAACAGGAGGATCTCCCGGACTTCGCCAGATTTTGTCCGGAACCGGAACTCGTACCGACTCTTCGCGCTCTTTGGATCCGTGCGCCGGAGCCGGTGCTGTTCCTCCATCATGGGGAGATCTTCGGGCATCGCAAACTCGTGCCAGCTCTTTTTCCCCTCGATCTCGGCGGCCGTATATCCCGAGAGTTCCGCAAACCGGGAGTTGACCAGGCTTATGGTGCTGTCCTCTTCGATGATGGAAAGGGCAGTCCCGGTATTCTCAAAAACGGTCCGGTACCGTTCTTCGCTCTCGCGGAGGGCATTTTCGGCTGCGGATAGTTCGTCGAACTTCTCCCGGAGCTCTTCTTCGGATGCCGAGAGTTGTTCGTACGCGGCGCGGAGCTCGGACCGGGTCTGGTGCCGTTCGATGGCAAGCCCGATCTTGTGGGAAAGATCGGTAAACTGCGCCACCGGGTCGCCGCCTTTCTGGACATAGTAGTCCGCCCCCGAGTTCAGCGCATCGATCACCACGTCCTCGCGGCCCCGGCCGGTGAAGATGACAAACGGGAGATCGCCGTATTTTTCCCGGACGATCTTCAAAAACGCGATCCCGTCCATGCCAGCCATCTGGTAATCGGCAACAATGGCATCAAAAGAGGATAATGCCGGGGATGCGAGCGCCTCCTCTGCCGATTTCATCGTCGTTACGCTGAATATCCCCGACAGTTCGAGAAAATATTTCGCCACGTCAAGAAGTGCTGGCTCGTCGTCAACATAGAGTACAGAATACATTGGCGTGTTCCGGGGCGTATGGATAGTGAAAAGAGGAGTATATTCCTAGAAAAAGATTCGCATACGCAGTCCGGCAGAGATTATCACCATACCGGGGCCGGAGTATACGGGAAAGACCGGTTAACTACCGGGCGTTTCCTCATGGTAGTCCGCCGGACCCCGTTTTTCATGGTAACGGGCGAAAACAGGATCGCCTGCTTCGGGGTTATGCGATTTTCCTACGAAAAGCGGTATGCACCCTCCGGCACAATAATCTCGAACCGGGCGCCGGTGCCCGGTACGCCGGTCTCCCGTATCGAGATCCCGGTCAGCCCGAGGATCTCCCTGACCAGAAACAGGCCAAAGCCGGTGTTTCTCCCGTACCCGCGGTCAAAGATCCGCTCCTTGTCGGCTACCGGAATACCGGTCCCGTTATCTTCATAGATCACTGCCAGTACCGGACCCTCTTTTTTTATAGAGATCCGGATTGCCGTGACATGCTTTCCGTGCCGGATCGAGTTGTCGACGAGGTTCGCAAACACGGTTTTAATCATCGGATCGGCACGCAACAGGACCCCGTTTGCTTCCGCAACAAAAGAGATCTGTGCCGGGATCGGCAGGGCAGACAGGCAGATCTCAAGTGCTATCCACTGCGGTTCACGGGACCCGAGGTTCTGGTACAGTCGGGTGAACTCGATCTGCGAGCGCATCGCAACAATGACAGAACGCATTTTTTCGAGGATTTCGTTACTCTCCGGTTCGGAACATCTCTTTGATGCAACCTTCAGGTAGCCGAGGAGCACCGTGATCTTGTTGAGGGTGTCGTGCCGGGTGACACTGCCAAGCAGGGTGAGCTGGATGTTTGCCCGTCGCAGGGCCTCCTCTGCTTTTTTTTGCTCCGTGATGTCGCGGGCCACTCCCCGGAACCCGGTAACGGTTCCCCCGCTGTCGGTAACCGGGAACGACCGGATCTCGACGACCAGATCGTGCCCGTCGCGATGGCGGGCGGGGACTTCGAAGGGCGCAATGGATTGTTCTGCGGCCAAAAATTTCCCAAGCTCCCGTTGTGCCAGCGCCATTCCCTGTTCCGGCACAAGACAGGTCACGGGTTTCCCGACAAGCTCTTCGGGCATGTATCCCAGGATCGTCTGGACGGTAGGGCTGATATACCGGAATACTCCCTCCTTGTCGATCTCCCAGATCATATCCGGGGACGTCTCCACAAGGGCACGGAACTTTGCCGCACTCTCATGGAACCTGGCATCGGCCTGCTTCTTTTCCGTGATATCTTCAAAGATCGTGACAAAACGGTTTTTTTCGGGCGAATAAACCGAGATGGTGAAATATTTTTTCAGGGGCGCAAACCAGGTCTCGAAGGTCTTTGGCCTGCCGGTCAGGGCTACCCGGGCATAGATATCGAAATACGGAGGTTCGCTGACGCCGTACGCCTCCCGGCTGGTCTTTCCCAGGACCGATTCCCGGGAGATGCCAAGCTGCTGCTCGAATGCAGGATTTGCCGCAAGGATGACATAGTCCTCCGGCTCCCCTTTTTCGTTAAAGACCAGCTTATGGAGGGCGGCGCCTTCCCTCATGTTCGAGTAGAGGGCAGCAAACCGGCCTTCGGTCTTCTGGAGATCCTCTTTTGCCCGCAGGTGCTCCGTGATATCCTGGACGATCCCGACAATACGTACCGGGTTTCCTGCGGGATCCTTTTCGAGCCGGGCAACAGAATGCACTACCCGGAGTGCTGACCCGTCGGCCGGGTTGAGGGCATATTCAAGATCGTATTCCTTCCCCACCGTAACCAGATCGACCAGGGCCTGGTGGACCCGCATGCGTTCCGGGATACATGATTCAATGTTCTCCAGAGGAACATCCCGGGCAACCGCGGGATATCCAAAGATGCGGAAGCCCTCGGCAGATCCCCAGATCGTATCGGTCCCGACATTATACTCCCAGCTCCCGGACCGGCCGACCGACTGGGCCATGGCAAGACGGTCCACCTGCCGGCGGAGTTCATCCTTTGCCGCGGCGAGCTGCTCGTTTGTCGCCCGCAGATCGTCGAACTGTGACCGCAGCTCTTCTTCGGTCATCGTGACCTGTTCGTACGCGGCCCGGAGATCCTGCTCGGTCTCTTTTAGTCCCGTGATATCCCGTACGATCTCGATGGCGCCGGTGACCTCCCCCTTCTGGTTGTAGAGCGGGCTTGCCTTTATCATGATATGGATCTGCCGGCCCCGGGGAGCTGCGAGATCGGACTCTGCGCTGATCGCCCGGCCGTCATGCACGATATTGGTGTAATAGTGCCGGATCTTTTCGTTTGGCCACGAGAGCATGTCGAGGAGGAGCGGGCGCCGCTCCCCGTACGGGGAAAGGGCGTATTCGTAGTTGGTCTTCCCAAGCATCATGGACGCGGGAACACCGGTCAGATCCTCGTTTGCCCGGTTCCATGCAATAACGCGGCCCTCCCGGTCTACCGCAAGCATGGCATCGGGAAGAAAATCGATGATATCGGCAAGGCGCCGTTCGGATTCCTGTCGGGAACGCTCGGCTTCATTCCTCCGCACGGTCTGCCGGATCTTGTGCGCAAGTTCGGCAAACTGGGCGGTCGGGTCGCCGCCTTTCTGGACGTAAAAGTCCGCCCCGTTGTTGATCGCCTCGATAACGACCTCTTCCCGGCCCCGGCCGGTAAAGACAAGAAAGGGGATCTCCCCGTACCGTTCCCGGACGGCTTTTAAGAATTCGATCCCGTTCATCCCCGGCATCTGGTAATCGGAGACGATCGCATCGTAGGTGCCAAGGTCCGGCGAGTCCAGCGCCTCCTGTGCCGATGCCATAACGACAACACGGAAATCCCCGGACTGTTCGAGGAAAAATTTGCCGATCTCAAGAAGTGCCGGCTCGTCGTCAACGTAAAGTAGGGAGTACATCGGTTCGGCTCCGGGCCGGTGAATAGTCAAAAGAAGAGTATGAACCTAGAAAAAGATTCACATCTGTCGTTACGAGGGGGAGGGTCACGGGGGCGTTCTCCCGCCACAAGGAGGTGCCCTCAGGGGAGTGTGAAAGGATGCAACAAAAAAAGTGTAGGGAAGGAAAGGGATTTTTGTATTATTGTTTGCCCTTCTCTTGTTCCCACCGGTCGAGCACGTCCTTTCCCTCGACAAAGACAAGGCCGTGCTTTTTTGCGTACGCTTTTGCGCCGGCTTTGGGGAGTGCATACCCGGACTCGTCGTCCAGCATCTCGCAGATGGTGACGGCGGGCGTGATAGTGGCCATCCGGGCCATTGCAACCGAAAGCTCGGTCTGGCCGTGGCGCACATCGAGCAGCGAATCAGCGGCCCGGAGAATGGCGCAGTGGCCGGGGGTCCGGAAATTCTCGGAGAAGTGCGACCCGCCGCCATTTAAGGACTTTTTGACCTCGTCCGCGATTGCCGTGATGGTGAGGGCGCGGTCGTTGTCGGTGATGCCGGTGAACGTTTTCTTGTGGTTGACCCAGAGCGAGAACGAGGAATGGTTCTTTTTGTCGTACGGGATGTCGCCCTGCCGCTCGGCAAAGTGCGTGGATTCGAGCACGTCGCTTGCAAACGGGAGGCCGAGTTTTTCCGCTGCCACCGGGTCGATCGCGGTGCAGATGAGCCCGCCGCCGTCCTTTCTCATGGTGAGGATATCCTTTGGCGTCACCGCATCGGACCGGATCGCAAAATCGGTCTCGCCCTCGCGGTCGTCGAAATCGTAGAGCAGGATCATCTTCCCGTCGCGGAGCGCAGTAAGGGCATCGTCAATCATTGCGGCCCTCCGCATGGACTGCCCGGGCGCGGGCCAGGGGAGCCGAACCTTCCGCGTGGCCGTGGGCCGGGGCGGATGCGAGCGTGCCGGCCCGGCCGTCCCAGGCTTCGAGCACGTCGTTTCCGCCCACAAAGGCAAAGCCGTGCTTCTGTGCGTAGCGTTTTGCGTCGTCGTGCCGGAGAGCTTTTCCCGTCCGGTCGTCCAGGAGCTCGCAGATGGTGACGGCCGGGGTCACGCCGGCCATTGCCGCAAGCGCAACCGAGAGCTCGGTCTGGCCCCGGCGCTGGTGGAGGAGATCGTCGGCTGCCCGGAGGATCGGGCAGTGGCCCGGTGTCCTGAACTGTGCGGAGAAACTCGTGTGCCGGCCGGCCATGGCATCGTTTACCGTGTGGCCGATCTCCGTGATGGTGAGGGTCCGGTCCCGGTCGGTGATGCCGGTAAACGTGTTCTTGTGGTTGACCCAGAGCGAGAACGAGGAGTGGTTCTTGCGGTCGTACGGGATATCGCCGATCTCTTCGGTAAGCTGCGTCTTTGCGAACACATCGCTTGCAAACGGCAGGCCGAGCCGGTGCGCTGCTGCCGGGTGGATCGCGGTGCAGATCAGGCCGCCGCCGTCTTTTCTCATCGTAAGGATGTCTTTTGGCGTCACCGCATCCGAGCGGATCGCGAGATCGGTCTCGCCCTCGCGGTCGTCGAAATCATAGATCAAAAAGAACTTCCCGTCACGTAATGCCTGCAATGCCTGATCAATCATATGCCACCTCAATTACTGCCCTGTCGCCTTCTTTTACGCCTAACGCATCGCGGAGGCCGACCGGTGCTATCACTTCGACAATATCTTCCGGATAATGACTCCGGCCGGGTACCACGATCCCGCAGGGGATGTCGTTGATCCGGCAGGGAAGGCAGCGGACTGCGCCAAACGTCCGGCCGTCCGCGGAGAAACCATGGATCACGACCCAGGTCAGGGCATCGAGTTTCTTTCTCGTGGGAATGTCGGTGCCCGAGAGCCGGAGGTTAAGCGTGCCCGGGTACGGCTCGAAGCCTAAGTGCCGGAGGAACTGTTTTTTGTACGGCTCGAGGCTCATGTAGTACCGGCCCTCGCCAAGGCCGCTGATGACGGTGCCGGGCAGGGAATAGTGGCCGCCGACATGCCCGAAGAGCCGGCAGTACTCCTCGTACTCGCGCCGGAGTTCGTCCTCGCCATCCTTGGTCACGGTGATGTGCTGGCCGTCCGGGTTGATCGCCCGGGTGATGAGCCGCTGGCCTTCGAGACTTTTGAGCCGGCGCGACGCGGTCTGTGGGCTCGTTTCGAGCACTTCGCCAAGCGTCTGCGACGAGATGAACACCGGTTCCCGGATCCCGCCCATGAGCGCGATCGCCCTGAGGCAGTCCCTGTCTTCAGCCAGTACCATGCTCATCAAAATTGAGATGCTTACTATTTATGGATTGCTTTCCTGCGCATTTATTGTAGAGCTCACGTCGGAGATTCGCTTTTTGTCGAATCCGCATTCGTTAGGTATATAATGGGGCGGGTCAACTTAGCTGAGCATGAAATCCGGTCTGCGAAACCAGCTCGCCGAGAAGATGGCGGGCGAGATTACGCTGTCGGACTCACCGGGGCTGGCGCTCAAGAAGTGGCGCCAGAACTTCGAGATACCGCCGGGCATCCTCTCGGACCGCCTGGGGGTATCGCCCTCCGTGATCAGCGATTACGAGAGCGGCAGAAGAAAAAGCCCCGGAACTGCCGTGGTCGGCAAGATTGTCGACACGATCCTCAATATCGATGAGGAATCGGACGGCAGACACATTCACAAATTTTCCTCCATGCTCTTTAGCGGCGTTGCCGATGACGTGATCCTCGACATCCACGAGTACACGAACCCGATTGCATTACAGGAGCTCACCGATGCTATCGGCTGCTCGCTGCTCTGCGGGTCAATGGACCAGACCATCTTCGGTTATACCGTGGTCAATAGCCTCAATGCGATCCTCCAGCTCTCAAGCGAGGAGTTCAACCGCATCTACGGCTGGAGCACGGAACGGGCGCTCATCTTCACAAACGTCTCGACCGGCAAATCCCCGATGGTTGCGATCCGGGTCACGGCCTTCAAACCGCGGTCCGTGATCCTCCAGGGGATCAGTGCCGAGAACGTCCACCCGTTTGTGGCAAAACTTGCGGACCGGGACCACATCACGGTGCTCTGCACAGAGATGGAGATTGACAAAATCGTGAGTACACTGAGGGAGAAAGAATGGTAGGCATCATTACATACGGTGCGTATATTCCGCGATACCGGATCAAGGTTGAGGAGATCACCAAAGTCTGGGGCGCAAATGCCGCAGATATTACCGGGGGACTGGGCGTTTTTGAAAAGTCCGTCCCGGATCTCGATGAGGATGCTGCAACGATTGCGGTCGAAGCGGCACGGAATGCGCTAAAAAGGCGCTACGTTGACCCGGCAGAGATCCGGGCCGTATACGTGGGCAGCGAGTCGCACCCGTACGCGGTCAAGCCCACGGCCTGCACGGTCGGGGAAGCAATCGGCGCAACGCCGGTCATGACCGCCGCGGACTACGAGTTTGCCTGCAAAGCGGGAACCGCCGGTATCCAGACCTGCATGGGTCTCGTGAAAAGCGGGATGATCCCGTACGGCCTTGCGATCGGTTCGGATGTCTCGCAGGGTGCGCCCAGCGATGCCCTCGAATACACGGCAGCGGCCGGCGGGGCGGCGTTTGTGATCGGAAACGACAACCCGATCGCAACGCTCAACCACACCTGCTCGTTTACGAGCGACACGCCGGACTTCTGGCGCCGCGAGGGCCAGGACTATCCCCGGCACGGCGGCCGGTTCACGGGAGATCCCGGCTACTTCAAGCACGTCAAGGGCGCAAGCAACCTGCTCTTTAAGGAGATCGGGACGTCCCCGAAGGACTACACCTACGCGGTCTTCCACCAGCCCAATGCGAAATTCCCGCAGAAGGTGGCAAAGGACCTCGGCTTCAAGCCGGAGCAGATCAAGCCCGGTCTCGTTGTCCCGTGGCTCGGGAACACCTACTCGGGCGCATCGCCCATCGGCCTTGCGGCAACGCTCGATATCGCAAAACCCGGCGACCGGATCTTTGTCTGTTCGTTCGGGTCCGGCGCAGGCAGCGATGCGTTCGATATCACGGTGACCGACGCGATCACCGGAAAAGACTTCCACCGCGATGCAGCCCCAGGGGTCATGCAGCTCTTAAAAGACCCCATCTACCTGGACTATGCACGGTACGCAAAACACAAGGGAAAGATCGTGATGCAATCATGAGAGACGTAGCAGTTATCGGGATCGGGTGCACGAAGTTCGGCGAGAAGTGGGAGAGCTCCTTCCGTGACATCTTTGTCGAGGCAGGCGCCCTTGCACTCGCCGACGCCGGGCTCTCGGGCGAGCAGATCGATGCCATGTATGTCGGGAACATGAGCGCCGGCCGGTTCATCGGCCAGGAGCACATCGGTGCGCTCATTGCCGACTACGCGGGCATGACCGGCAAGCACATCCCCTCGACCCGTGTCGAGGCGGCCTGTGCCTCGGGCGGTCTTGCCTTCCGGCAGGCCGTGATCGCGGTCGCGAGCGGGATGGAGGACATCGTGGTTGCAGCGGGCGTCGAGAAGATGACCGATGTCGGGTCGGACGAGAGTACCGACACTTTGACCGGTGCCGCCGACCGCGAGTGGGAAGGCTTCATGGGCGCAACGTTCCCGGGCCTGTACGCGATGATAGCAAACGACTACATCCACAAGTACGGTATGACCCGCGAGCAGCTGGCGCAGGTTGCGGTCAAAAACCACTACAACGGCGCGAGGAACCCCATCGCCCAGTTCCAGAGCGAGATTTCGCTCGATACCGTGACAAAATCCACGATGGTCGCTGAGCCGCTCCGGCTCTTTGACTGCTCGCCCGTAACGGACGGGGCAGCGGCAGTGATCGTCGCCCCGCTCGAACGGGCAAAGGAGTTCACGGACACCCCCATCAAGGTGCTCGCAACTGCGCAGGCAAGCGACACGATCGCGCTGCACGACCGGCGCGACATCTCGACGCTGGACGCAACGGTCGCGGCCGGCCAGCGGGCGTTTAAGATGGCGCACCTGACCACCAAGGATATCGACATGGTCGAGGTGCACGACTGCTTCTCGATCGCAGAGATCTGCGCCATCGAGGACCTCGGGTTCTGCAAGAAAGGAACGGCCGGCAAGTTCACCGCCGATGGCGAGACTGCCCTTGGCGGGAAGATCCCGGTGAACACGAGCGGCGGCCTCAAGGCCTGCGGCCACCCGGTCGGGGCGACCGGGATCAAGCAGGTCTGCGAGATCGTCCAGCAGCTCCGGGGCACGGCCGGCAAGCGCCAGGTTGACGGCGCGAAGATCGGGATGACGCACAACGTGGGCGGGACGGGCGCGACGGTCGCGGTCCACATCCTCGGGAGGGTCTAAGATGACGGTTGCACGGTTCTGGCGGCACCTGCCCCAGCGCTACAACATGGTGGGAACGAAATGCGAGACGTGCGGCAGGCACTTTTTCCCGCCAAGGACCTTCTGCCCGGACTGCCGCAGGGCAGGCAAGATTGTCGAGCACAAGTTCAAGGGCGAGGGCACGGTTGTCACGTTCACCGTGATCCACACGGCGGCCGAGCAGTATTCGATGCTCACCCCGTACGTGCTCGCGATCGTGAAGCTCGAAGAAGGCCCGCAGATCACGACCCAGATCGTGATGGACCCGGCAAAGGCGAAGATCGGGATGAAGGTCAAGAGCGTCTTCCGCAAGATCGCCACCGATGGCGAGAGCGGGATTATCCACTACGGCACGAAGTTCGTGCCGGTGGAGTGAAGTTTTTTACTTTTTTATTACAAACAATACATTTTTCCGATTCAAGGTTTGATTTAGAATCTAAATAGAACAAAGAAATGCTCCATTAATTAAAGAGATGTTTGTGACAAAACACAATGAATTCAGGAGGAATGGATGACTGAAATTGAACTTCTCGGAATCCTCCTTGCGGTTGTGGGGATAATCCTAACTATTATCTTTGGTCTTCCCGCGCTCCTCCCATGGATTTCTGATAAAATTCCTGAAATCAAAAAGATTAATTATTGGTTAATCAACAAAAAAATTAAAATTAAAATTAATTCTGTTAAAAAATATCCCATTTTCTCCTTTAGTATGCCTGATTTACTACAAGCGATAAATCAAAAAATAATCAGTTCTGATAAACGAATAGAAAACTCCATTTCAGGAAATAACTATATTGAATTATTACTTGCAGGCACTCAAGCGCCATTTCGAATAATTTTGACTCCGGATATTTCAGATGTATCTACTTCTGAAAAAGTGAGTGAACAACTAGAAGTATCGATACGCCTCGTAGGGACTATTAATTTTTATTATAGAGATGACAAAGAGAATCGAGAATATATCAACATAATTGATGATATGTACCAGACAATTGAACAAAAATATAGCGTGAAACCGACTTTCGAAAATCATTCAATAAAATCCACAATTACCGATTTTATAGAATCATGGGATGTGTGTTCAACAAAACAAGAGAACGGGACAATAATACGTATCGGGAAAAAAATACTAGATGTAAATGCGAAACAGCTAATTCGCCTATATGACACATATAAAAAAAATATCCCCTATATTTAGTCAATGATTTGTGCGTACTGTTCAAATCCTTCAATTATATTAAATAAATCAAGCAATTGGGCAGGATCTTCTAAATCGGAAAAGATTGTAATCGATCCTCCTCTATATATCGCAACTTTTGCAATTTCATTGCCAATAGAGCATTCTACGCCGATAAAATTTCTTGGAGCTCCTATTGTTTGACTATACATGGGATCTTGGTTTACATCATTCCCATAAGCATTTCCACTATGAATATTTCCTTGTCGATTTTTGTAACTAAACGTCCACATTCCTTGAAGGGTTCCATTATTAATTGAATTTTCAATTTGCTCAATATTAAATTCTAAACTTTTAATTTTACCACTATCCTCGAATATAATTTCTGATAGGATTTCACGACCATGTATTACAGTATCATCCTTGTGTCTAAATAAAAATAGACCGGGATTTGAAGAGAACCAAAAATCAATAGATTCAGTAATACGTTGAATATGTGGTATTTGGTGGATTTCTCTTGATGCGGTTATGTTGAAATCTGAATACCCTACTTCTCGTTGGAAGTATAATTTCCCATTTAGAGAGGTCGTTCGATCAGCGGCCACAATTTCTGGTTCTAATTCGATCATGCTAACTAATTCATATTCTTCACCAGTCTCTGTAGCGTAATAATTTTGCAATGTTCTACGAACTCTTTCTATATCAAAATCTTCAACAGTTTTACATACCCACCGATTGGTAAATACCATAGATGATCAAATCAGAATACATTGTCTTAATATAAAATACTGTTAGGAACGAATTGTAGGTATTGCGGTTTTTCTTATAGTTTCCATAAGAATAATGCTAGATCTGGATTTAGGCCGGCTTATTTAATTTATAATTTTGATTTATAGAAAAAATCACTGCGCGCCTCCCTTGTTTTGTTTATCCTATTGCATAAAACTGGAAAAAACTGAAAATTTTCGGATAGATATATAATGAGGATTTTTCTGACTTAAGATCTAGCGAAGTTAAAACCGCCAGGAGGTGATAGACACGAGCAGACATATCGACAATATTACAGAATACCGGTGCCCCGAGTGCGGCAGTACCAATACTATTGTTGACGAATATAATCCAGAAGATTGGGAAGGTGCAGGCGATGCTGAGTTGGCTGAAAGGGAACTCGGCAATCATGGAACATTTACTTGCCTAGATTGCGGAACCGTAAGCGAATATGACAACTAACCTTTTTTCCGCATGATTTGCATAGCCTTCAGAATGAATCATACTGAATAAGAATCTCGACATTTGTCGATAATCTATTTCGCATTATTTTAGAGTCCCATCTTCTATCGCATTCTTCTAGATCGGGCATATCTCTTCCACAAATATGTTGCAATAATTCCTCCGACAATCAGAGTAACCTCCAGCAAGAAAAAGTGAATTATCACTTCGTAGATCATCCAAATTAAAAGATAAAATACCGCAAACCAATCCGAAATACTCGGGATAACAATTCCCCCATGAGCGTATTACTGAAAATATACAACAAACGGAGAGAGAAAAAGATAGCAGCACAGAGCGTGAATGTGTTCGATCCATAGCACCCTATCAGATTCCAACCATTTCTCCCAGCACTCGGTACCCCATTCCTAGCACCATCCCCCGGCCGCCCATCTTCCCAACTACCGCCCCGAGCAAGATCATCCCCCACGACCCACACTCCCCAACCCCCCATTCCGGGCCCGTAACTGCCCCGGATTGCCTGCTCTGCCCGAAACCCGACCGGCCGGTTTCGGCATATTTTCAGGGGAGTTTTACGAAAATCCCGGTATCTTCGCAATTCCTGCAGAAACCGGCATATTACGGGGCGGAAAACCGGCCTGTTTAAACCTGTTTGGACGGTCAAGCCCCACATATACGGACGCCTGCACGCAAAAGAAAATGAAGCCCTGTTTTAGGAGAGGGGATCCGGGGAGAATAACAATCGCCGGGCATCTCACGGATGATCTCGCACCCGGCACCCAGAACAGTATCTTTAAGCAGGCACAATTCAAGGAGTAAGTGACATGCACAGGTTCCTGATCGTCATCGAAAAAGCAGGAAAAAATTATTCGGCATATTCCCCGGATCTCCCGGGCTGTGTCGCAACCGGAAAGACCCGTGAGGAGACAGAAGAGCGGATGCATGAAGCAATCGAGATGCACATCCGCGGACTTCTCGAAGACGGGATGCCGGTCCCGAAATCCCATTCATCTGCAACATTTGTTGCGGTCCAGGCAGAGTAAGTGCCAGATCTTTTGCCCACAGTTTCTTTTTTTTCTTGAAGCCACTCTTCCCAATGCCTCCCCCTCCCCCCACATACACAGGCCCACACTCCACCACCCCTTATTCCGGGCCCGTACCATGGAGTGCCATCCAATCTGATACCAGCAGGCGGGTTTCCCAAAGAGGGAGTCATGAGGGGCAGGAGGATTTCGATGTCAGATCGATGACCGAATACGAGATCCACCCGGATTGATTATCTGACGTTATCTCAATGATCGCAATATTTGTCGGGCCGAGCGTTAATCGGGTTTCTGATACCTTTCCGCTACCTGAACTAATCCTGAATGAGTATTCTTCCGGTGTATCTCCCGTTGGAATTTCCGATTCAATCCTCTCAATGGGAGAGAGGGTATAATTATTTGCGAAAATGATCTGACGACTTGAATTGGAAATAATGACTGTCACATTAGATGTCTGGGAATTGTCCTTGTTAAAAATTAAAAAAAACGGGTGTGGCTTACATTCTGTTACGGGTATCCCTCCAAAGAACGGGGAGGCTGTGAGGACTATAAGGATTATAATAAGACCCATACAAATGGCGATAACAAACCCGTTTTTTTTCATTCCATCACCGGTCGAGCTTATTGATTGCTGGGTTTTCAATACGGATATACCGTTGTGCCAATGATTTACTAGGGATTAAGAGAGTGGATATCTCCCGGGCGATCATGTGCCGGACGGGCTCTGGCACGTTGGGGGGAAAAGATGGGCGGGTTTTGAGAAGTGTAATCCGGGCCGGTAACGTACGATCCGACATACCCGGTTCTCCGACGGAGACCTCTTATCGGAAGGTGGCATTTTCCCACAACAGGGGGCCGAAATCCCGAAAACGGGGGTCCAATTCGGGTTCCCGGGGGCATTTTCACGCCGGAGAAAAAAGGGCCTAATTAGGCCCAATTGGAGGGGCGATCGTTTCTTGGATGGGCCTTGGTACACGGAAATGAAATGATGGGCGGTTTTGGGGGGTGCGATCCGGGCATCGGGACATACGATTCGGTGTACCGGTTTCTCCGACGGAGGAGTTCCCGGGAAAGGGTGCCTGGCGATCAAAAATATGCAAAAAATGCTGCACTTTTACACACTTTTTTGAAATGTGCCCTATAAGCAGCCCGATTGCCGAAATACGCCAGAATTGCGGCGCTGTAAAACCCTAATGTACGCTTTTGGGAGGCGGATCTCTGCTCAGATGGGCTTTGGTATGCGGGAAATGAAAAGAAGGGCGGTTTTGGGGGTCGGAATGATCCCGGTCTAAAAACAGGATTATAGCATCTTGTATTTCTTGTGAGCTTCCCTTATGGTCATGACTTCCGTGATATAGACGGTATCGTCTTTGACCCGGTAAAACGCGGTAAACTGGCGGGATATATGGAGGCGGTAGATCCGGATCCCCCGCCGGATAACCAGGAGTTCCTTATCGCCGCCTTTGCCGGGAAACGGATCCTCGGCAAGGATGCTGATCTTTGCATCAACGATACGTTTGCTTTTTTCCGGGAGGTGCTGGATAAAAGGGAGTGCGTCTTCTTCATCTATAAGAAGACGGAAAGTCACAGCTTGTACTCCGCGAATTTTCCCCGCTTGCAGATCCGTTTGGTTTCCCGGACCAGAAGATCCTCGGAATTTTTACGGACAAGATCCCGGATCACGTCATCGTAGGTCTGCCCGGGTTTCTTGAGCTGATGCACGGACTGCCACGTGCTGGAACTCACCGGGATTCTTTTGGTTACGGATCCCTGATCGGTCATATCCGGATCTTCACTTCACGGATATATAATCCTGTTTCTGGTAAACGCATCACCGAAAATAGTATTTGCTTTTTTTGGACGCAATGATCCCTTGATCTGGCTTATACTTGCTTATCGGATCAGAAAGTCAGGCCGCGTTGCGGACGGCCCTACGCATACACGACCTCGCCAAGAATATAGGGCTTAAGCCGCTTCTTTATCGCGCCCTTCATGACGAGATCGACCGGGCGGCCAAAGAGATCTTCAAGATAGAACTTGCAGTCCATGTAGTGATCGAACGTCTCCTCGCCTTTCCTGAAACTCACGAGCACGTCCACATCACTGTCCGGCCGCTCCTCTCCGCGGATATACGAGCCGAAAATGCCAATCGTCGCAACACCGAACCGTTTTTTGATCTCCGGTTCGTGCCTGCGGAGGAGGGTCAGAGGATCCATGCTGATATTTTCCTATATGAACGGACTGACTAAAAACATGTGGGTGGGAGAGGACGCATAAACGCCCCCCTTCTCCATAGCCCCCGGCAGGGCCATACCCGGTAGTACGCCGGACCCACGATTCGGTACGGTCACACCGCCCGGCAAAAAACTATATAAAAAATATAGAGGCATGTTGAAAAATATAAAAACTATAAGAAAACTATATGTTTCTCGATCGCCATAAGATTCCGTGGGCATACGGGCAATGGCATTTGAGATGGCGGGCACACAGGTACCGGCAGTATATTATTCCCCGGGAAAAACACGGTTTTTCCGGTTGCAAACAGTAGGATATGCGCAGCGGGCCGGGCGCCGGGCCGTGGACAGCCGGGGGTTCGAATACGAAGTCCTTGACCTGTACATCCTGGGCACGCGGTACGCAATACGCCTCGAAGATCTCGCCCGGGCAATTGCAGGACACGGGGCGGTCCGGATCGAAGAGATCACCCGGGAATGGAAAAATTTCCTCGGCGCCACGTGCGGTCTCGCACAGGTCTCGGTCTCTAAAAAAGGGCTCAACATCGAAATCTTCGATGGCGGGCAGTACACAACGCCGCTTGCCGCCCTGTGCCGGGTCATCGAAAACCGGGAGCGCTCTGCCCCGGTTGCAAAGATCCCCGGGCCTTCATTGCTTTTGGGAGAGAAGGATCGCAGGATCTTTCCCGAACAGCAGAGGCTTTCCGCATTTGCCTGAACAACCGGGCAGACACCTTATGAGCCGATCCTGTCCCGATGCAGAGAGCAGGCAGCCCGGCACAGTTCATTTTTCAGGTAGACCACCGGCCCGCCTCTGGTAAAACGCCCGAGGCAACCCCCGGGCATCCGGCAGATGAGCAGTATCCCGGGACGTATCGGGGCAAAAAAACAATTTTTCCTCTTCACCATGATCCGGAACCGCCATGCTCATTTTGTCCCGGCAGTCCCGGGCGCATCCGGCCTTGCACGGGACCGGAGCGGAATCTCTTCTAACATCAGCATCAGGAGAATGGCGGCCGCGGCAATCACCACACAGAAGACAAACACCAGCTGGATCCCGTGGGCGATCGTATCCGGGGGGAGGAGCAGGAGGTTGCTCTTGTCGGTGCCGGTCCCGAGCCCGAGATACATCACAAAACCAAAGACCGGGGTCAGGATGGTAGCGCCCATGTTCCGGAAGAACTGCTGCGATGACGTAACAATCCCCAGGTCCTGCGGGGGCAGGGCGTTCTGGGCCGCAATCGCAAGCACGGGAAAGAGTATCCCGGTCCCTGCCCCGACCAGGATCGTTGCAACGACAATAAATGCAAGGGATGAAGTGGCCGACAGGGTCGCCAGCATGAGAACACCCGTGCCCACGATCGCAAAACCCCCCACGGCAACCGGCTTGTACTTCCGGATCGCCGCAATAATCCGGCCGGTCACCACCGAGGCAAGGATTAGGGAGACTATCATCGGCGTCACCAGGATCCCGGCCCCGCCGGCATTTGTCTGTTTAATGTCCTGCATGTACAGCGGCAGGTAGATGATCCCGGCGTACATCAGGGCGTTTGCAAGAAACGAAGCTGCCGCAGTAAACGTGTACACACGGTTGGCAAAGAGCGAAAGCGGCAGGAGCGGATGTGCCGCGGACCGCTCGGTCCTGACAAAGAGAATAATCAGCACCGCAGAAAGGATCAAAAGCCCGGTCACCTGCGGCGAATTCCAGGCAAGCAGGGTACCCCCGCAGGAGATAGCGACAAAGAGCGGCCCCATTGCTGCGGTAAAGAGGGCGATCCCGGCGTAATCGATCGCACAGCGTTCCGGCACTGTTGCGGTCTCGGGAACTTTTGCGAGAACCAGAAACGCGGCGAGCGCCCCGAGCGGGACATTGATGAAAAATACCCAGCGCCAGCCGATCGTGTCCGTGATAATGCCGCCAAGGAGCGGCCCGGCAATACTCGCAATGCCAAAGGCCGAGACAAGGATGCCGATGTACTTCCCCCGTTCCCAGACCGGGAAAAGTTCGGCAACGATGATGAAGGCAAGCGAGGTCAGGATACCGCCGCCGATCCCCTGCAGGCCGCGGAAGACCACGAGCCAGATCATCCCCGGGGAGATCCCGCAGAGCACGGACCCGGCAACAAAGACCACGATGCCGGCAACAAAGATCCTTTTCCGGCCGTACATGTCGGAGCACCGGCCAAAGACCACGGTTGCGATGGTGGCGGTAAGGAGGTAGACCGCAAACGGCCAGACGTAATATTCCATACCCTGGAGATCGTGAATGACCGTGGGCATGACGGTGCTGACGATCGTGCCGTCAAGGGCAGCGACAAGGAGGCCGAGCATCACCCCGGCCATGACAAGGGGGATCTGTTTTGGATCGAGCGTGGGTTGTGTGACGGGTTCCATCGGGTATCACCGGAGAGGAGTCATGAAAGGGAACGGCAGGGCCTGCTCCCGTGCGTTGTTAAAAAATACGCGTTAGTCATTATTAAAACTTACCAGTCAGTCATTTTTATTACGAAAGGGTCAGATTTATATTTCCGGGAACACAAGGTCTGTCAGCAGCATGCCCAAAGTCGTACCGGAATACAAAGAAGAGGCAAGAAAGAAGATCATCGAGGCCGGCCTTTTGGTCCTGTGCCGCAAGGGGTATGCCGGTACCACCATGGACGATATCGCCGCCCACATAGGCGTGAGCAAGGGCGTCCTCTATCTCTACTTCAAAAACAAGGACGACCTTATCGTGGAGATTGTAAAAGCAGCCCATGCACAGACCCACGAGCTGGCAAAAGAGATCTTCCCCAACTCCGCCCCGCTCGATGCGTGGACGACAATCTTTGACAAGAACATCTCGGCCGAACCGGAATACAATGCCCTCTTTTTCGAGATCGCAGCGCTGGCCGTACGGAACGAGAAGATCCGTGCGAGTTATTACGATTCGATGGTGACCGGTATCGATATGGCCGCCCACGGGATCTCGTACCAGCAGCGCGACGGGCTCATCCGGGCCGACGTGGACCCGCGGACCCTTGCCGTAACCATCATCGCCATCTTCTCCGGCATGCGCAGCATGGCAATCTCGGGAGTACCCCGCGACGAACTCAAAAAGCAGTGGATCGACATCGGGCATCTCCTCCTTGGCATTGAAAAAAGTCCCGGCAGTGACCCGGCCCGTTTCCGCGTAAACCCGCTCACCTCCGCCCCCCGCGCTAAACATTTTTAGCCGAGAAAAAACCTGTATTCTGACATGCAGACCCGCGGGGCTTCGGCCCTTGACCTTTTCGTGGACTCGACCCGGCTCATGGGCGATGCCACCATCTGCGGGGTTATGGAATTTTCTGTACGGCTCGACCCGGACCGGCTCGGCCGGGCCGCCCATGCCTGCATCCTTGCCCACCCGGTCCTCCACAGCCGGC
>WSSedL1CaDRAFT_10000003_pt1 | contig 197290 bp, 214 predicted proteins | sample WetSurSL1Cattail_FD_9464 | JGI IMG/M metagenome (IMG submission 9464)
ATACTGCTGATTCAGGCTTGTTTTAAAACGGAGGCCAATCTGGGCTCCGATTGGATCCGGAAAAGGGCAATCCGGGCTTGATTTGGGGCCGGATTAGGGTAGGTCGGATCGGAGGGTTGGGGGTTAGGGTATCCCACCCCAATACGGTGGGTGCTTGATTAACGAGGATGCGATGCCCTACGCGCAAAACGCCTTATCGGGTTTTGCGCTACGCACTTACCGGGATCCTGACATGAAATCGAAATCCCGGAACCGTATGGAATATTGAGTGGGCGCTCGGACACTCACTTGCCCGAACGAGTACCGCAACAGGAGTGCGAAGGTAACGAGACGCATCAGCGGCGAGGCTGAGCCCCACGTGTATCGCGCGAGCGAGTCCCCGGGCGTCTGCGGCTACCCGGGCAGGTAGATCGCCGCCCCGCTTCGCACAAATTCGCCATGCTCGCCCTCGCTTTCGCGGACCGGCTCCACAAAATTACATGCCAGTTACATTGGCCGATGCTCCTTGAGCAATCAAAGAGCAACAACAACAAGAGGAATGAAAAACCAACTCAAAGTACAATGCCAGACTCTCCCGTACCGGCCCTGCACGAATCAGAGACGGTCGAATTCAAAGAATCATTCGACCGGGAGGTTCCTGTTTCAGCCGGGTCACTCGCAAATACCCGGGGCGGGACTATTTTCATTGGCATAACCGATCGCGGCAATGTCGTCGGGACGATGATAGGTACCGAAACTTTCAAAGAATGGGGTAATACGATCTCCCAGAGCACTGAACCCCGCATCATCCCGGAGATCGAAAAATTATCCCGTGAAGGCAGGACCGTGGCCGCCATCCACATCAAAGAAAACCCGCTTAAACCGGTTTCTGTCAGAGGTCGGTGTTACCGGAGAGTCGGGGCCAGCAACCGCGTTATGCAGCCTCATGAGATTGCCGAGATGCATCTTTTGTCTGTCGGAAGCAGCTGGGACCTGACGCCAGCACCAAATACGACATTCGCAGATCTCGATACCGCCAAAATTGCCGATTACATCAGGAAAGCAAACGAAACCGGCAGGCGGAACATCGCGACGGACGAATCTTTGCAAACAGTACTCCAGAAGATTGGCCTGGTCCACGGGGATATCCCGACCTGGGCTGCAATCCTCCTCTTTGGGAAAGATCCACAACGGGCCCTCTCTCAGGCAACAATTCACTGCGGACTCTTCGAAGCGGACGGGGTCAGTGTCTTGGACGACCGCATGAGCCGCGGAACCATCATCGAGCAGGTCAACGATGCGATGGAATTTATCCGGAAGAATATCCGTGTCGCGTTCATAATGACGGGGGAACCTGAACGTAAACAGGTCTGGGACTATCCGGTTGAGGCACTTCGTGAAGCAGTTATTAACGCGGCCTGCCATCGCGATTACACGATCAGCTCCGCGGTTGAAATCCGAATACTAAACGATTCTCTCAAGGTCTGGAGCCCGGGCAAACTTGCGATCGGCATCACCTTGCCCGAGCTTCTTACTCCACACTCGTCGGTCCTCAGGAACAAGGGTATCGCACAGGTGCTGTATGACATTGGCTGGATCGAACGGTGGGGCGGCGGGATCCAGAAGATGCAGAGCGCCAGCAATGCCGCGGGGATTCCCGAACCGGTCTTTCAGGAAGACCAGGGATTCTCAGTGACGTTCCGGAAGGATGTGTTCGACCGGGACAACCTCGTCCGCGCCGGATTATCCGGCCGTCAGATCTCCGCGGTGCTCTTCGCGAAAGATTCCGGAAAGATCACCAATGCGGATTACCAGAAACTCGCTGGTGTATCGGCGGCAACAGCCCGACGGGACCTCAAAGATCTGGTCGACAGGAATCTTTTCGATATGAAAGGGATGCGGAAAGGTATTTTTTACATAATCAAACCCCGCCAATAAACGGATCCTCATATGACTCATAAATGACGCATATTTGGTGAAAATGATGTATATCTGACGCATAAGTGCTCTCGTCCGGAATTATCGTCCCGGCAATGGGGCAGGAAATGGAGGGGACAGGAGCGCTTCAGCGATTCTTCTGACAGCGACAATGGGGCGGATGGAAACCCGGGGATATTCCATGAGCCTCTGTAGGGGGGAGTGAGTTCCCCCAATGAAAATGTGCCGGGCATTGTCGGGAGGCTAAAAGTGCGCGATTATTGCCCCGTTTGCCAAAATACGCCCGATTTGAACCCCATATAATGTCGTTAAACGACCCGTAAACGCGTTTTTACAGCGTCTTTTTCCGGGATCCACCAAGTGCCCGTTTGGCAAACGATCGGCCCGCAAAATGCGTTTACATGAACGATATATTATGTCCGTTTGCCAAAATACTGCTGATTCAGGCTTGTTTTAAAACGGAGGCCAATCTGGGCTCCGATTGGATCCGGAAAAGGGCAATCCGGGCTTGATTTGGGGCCGGATTAGGGTAGGTCGGATCGGAGGGTTGGGGGTTAGGGTATCCCACCCCAATACGGTGGGTGCTTGATTAACGAGGATGCGATGCCCTACGCGCAAAACGCCTTATCGGGTTTTGCGCTACGCACTTACCGGGATCCTGACATGAAATCGAAATCCCGGAACCGTATGGAATATTGAGTGGGCGCTCGGACACTCACTTGCCCGAACGAGTACCGCAACAGGAGTGCGAAGGTAACGAGACGCATCAGCGGCGAGGCTGAGCCCCACGTGTATCGCGCGAGCGAGTCCCCGGGCGTCTGCGGCTACCCGGGCAGGTAGATCGCCGCCCCGCTTCGCACAAATTCGCCATGCTCGCCCTCGCTTTCGCGGACCGGCTCCACAAAATTACATGCCAGTTACATTGGCCGATGCTCCTTGAGCAATCAAAGAGCAACAACAACAAGAGGAATGAAAAACCAACTCAAAGTACAATGCCAGACTCTCCCGTACCGGCCCTGCACGAATCAGAGACGGTCGAATTCAAAGAATCATTCGACCGGGAGGTTCCTGTTTCAGCCGGGTCACTCGCAAATACCCGGGGCGGGACTATTTTCATTGGCATAACCGATCGCGGCAATGTCGTCGGGACGATGATAGGTACCGAAACTTTCAAAGAATGGGGTAATACGATCTCCCAGAGCACTGAACCCCGCATCATCCCGGAGATCGAAAAATTATCCCGTGAAGGCAGGACCGTGGCCGCCATCCACATCAAAGAAAACCCGCTTAAACCGGTTTCTGTCAGAGGTCGGTGTTACCGGAGAGTCGGGGCCAGCAACCGCGTTATGCAGCCTCATGAGATTGCCGAGATGCATCTTTTGTCTGTCGGAAGCAGCTGGGACCTGACGCCAGCACCAAATACGACATTCGCAGATCTCGATACCGCCAAAATTGCCGATTACATCAGGAAAGCAAACGAAACCGGCAGGCGGAACATCGCGACGGACGAATCTTTGCAAACAGTACTCCAGAAGATTGGCCTGGTCCACGGGGATATCCCGACCTGGGCTGCAATCCTCCTCTTTGGGAAAGATCCACAACGGGCCCTCTCTCAGGCAACAATTCACTGCGGACTCTTCGAAGCGGACGGGGTCAGTGTCTTGGACGACCGCATGAGCCGCGGAACCATCATCGAGCAGGTCAACGATGCGATGGAATTTATCCGGAAGAATATCCGTGTCGCGTTCATAATGACGGGGGAACCTGAACGTAAACAGGTCTGGGACTATCCGGTTGAGGCACTTCGTGAAGCAGTTATTAACGCGGCCTGCCATCGCGATTACACGATCAGCTCCGCGGTTGAAATCCGAATACTAAACGATTCTCTCAAGGTCTGGAGCCCGGGCAAACTTGCGATCGGCATCACCTTGCCCGAGCTTCTTACTCCACACTCGTCGGTCCTCAGGAACAAGGGTATCGCACAGGTGCTGTATGACATTGGCTGGATCGAACGGTGGGGCGGCGGGATCCAGAAGATGCAGAGCGCCAGCAATGCCGCGGGGATTCCCGAACCGGTCTTTCAGGAAGACCAGGGATTCTCAGTGACGTTCCGGAAGGATGTGTTCGACCGGGACAACCTCGTCCGCGCCGGATTATCCGGCCGTCAGATCTCCGCGGTGCTCTTCGCGAAAGATTCCGGAAAGATCACCAATGCGGATTACCAGAAACTCGCTGGTGTATCGGCGGCAACAGCCCGACGGGACCTCAAAGATCTGGTCGACAGGAATCTTTTCGATATGAAAGGGATGCGGAAAGGTATTTTTTACATAATCAAACCCCGCCAATAAACGGATCCTCATATGACTCATAAATGACGCATATTTGGTGAAAATGATGTATATCTGACGCATAAGTGCTCTCGTCCGGAATTATCGTCCCGGCAATGGGGCAGGAAATGGAGGGGACAGGAGCGCTTCAGCGATTCTTCTGACAGCGACAATGGGGCGGATGGAAACCCGGGGATATTCCATGAGCCTCTGTAGGGGGGAGTGAGTTCCCCCAATGAAAATGTGCCGGGCATTGTCGGGAGGCTAAAAGTGCGCGATTATTGCCCCGTTTGCCAAAATACGCCCGATTTGAACCCCATATAATGTCGTTAAACGACCCGTAAACGCGTTTTTACAGCGTCTTTTTCCGGGATCCACCAAGTGCCCGTTTGGCAAACGATCGGCCCGCAAAATGCGTTTACATGAACGATATATTATGTCCGTTTGCCAAAATACTGCTGATTCAGGCTTGTTTTAAAACGGAGGCCAATCTGGGCTCCGATTGGATCCGGAAAAGGGCAATCCGGGCTTGATTTGGGGCCGGATTAGGGTAGGTCTGATTGGGGGGTTGGGGATTTGATCCTATCTTTTCCTCTGATGTAGGGGTTCATTGAAACGGAACGATGCCCTACGCGCAAAACGCCTCGTCGGGTTTTGCGCTACGCACTTACCGGGATCCGGGTGAGAACCCGGATTAGGTTACGAGGATATAACTGTAAATAAAAGATTCTCTAAATATTCTGTCCGAACTGAACGAATAATCGTGTTACTCAAGAAGAAGTTACAGCAATGAGTTCCCAAAATAGTCGTTTTGAAAAAGAATTACATTTGAACTTTCATTGGAAAAATTTCGTTTTCTGGATTATAGCTATATTTTATCCAAGCTTTACTTGATTTACCTAATCTACTTCTAATTTGTTTTAGTTGTTTTTCATCCTCTAAATTAAAATTATTAAATTTCTTAAATTGTTTAAAAAACAAATCCATCGCAGAATACAATAAAACATTTTGCATAACTACTAACGCTCTAGCGGTAGGTTTGTGAAATTCAGGATATGTATTGAAGTTTACAATATCATCGTGTTCCAAAAGTAAATTTCCTTTAATTCCATTAAAATTTGGATGGGTATAATCACACATCATACCATACAATTGTTTCATTGCTAGGGGTATCTCTAGATTTTTAGAAACATGGCTATGCTTAATGGATTCTCCCTCGAACCAAGGATCTACTTTTTCAGGATTCTTTATTAAATACTCGGATAAATAATGCAGTTCAAAAACATCTCTTTGAAGAGATTGAAATTCACAATAATTCCCCTTCAGCAATAAAGTGGAAAGACACGTCGATATCTTAAGAATTTTTGAATGGATTATCATTATTGAGAAATCTTGTAATGGAATATCCGTATCATCGTTTGATTGTTTCAGAATAAGATTGAAATAAAAATTTAAAATTTCTTCATTAAGACGAAGTGTTGATTTTAAAGATTTGGCGGTTTTTTTCATGCATTTTTGTTCATGTAATGAAAAAGTTTGAATGTATTCCATATTAAGTAGTAATTTCGGGCAAATGTAATAAATATCATTATATTCAACAAATCCAGTTTGTTTATTCATGGATTTGCCCTTAAACAGTAATGAGAAAATGTCTACGCAACAGAAGGGTAAAAAATCCTATTATCGTTAAATCCATCTAGTGCTTATACATAGTTTATAAAAAACATCCAAAAGATTATTCCTTCCCCGCCACCGTCACGATCACATCGCCGACCGTGATCATGTCGACCTTTGCGCCCTCTTCCACATAGGAATACTGCGGGGCAAACGCATCGGCCGGCACTTCGAGATCTTTGCCGTTCACCGTGATCGTTTTTGGCGGGTGGGCCAGCTCTTCGGCCGGGAGTGCCTTGACCGCGTCCATGAACGCTGCGGCATCCTTCCGGAAGGTCTTCCCTACCACCGAGCGGTTGAACTCGATGCCCGAGACAACCTTGTCCAGGTGCGCCTTGTCCGTGCGCCAGTGCACGTCCGCGTTGATGGTGCGGGCCGTGTCGTTCTCATCGTTTGTTGTGTGCGGCGCATAGACCGTGACCTTCCCGAGCGGTGCGTTTAAGGCAAGGCCCTTGTCGTGCTTGTACTTGCGTACCTCGGCAACGACTTTCACTAAGAGGTCGCCCTCGGCCTTTGCCGCCGGGTCGTCGAACGTGAAGTCCACCCACGGCTGCTTGTGCACGCTGCCCTTGTGGAGGTACGAGTAGCACTCCTCGGCAAAGTACGGGATGAATGGCGCGAGCATCCGGCAGAGCGCGTCGTACGCGGTAAAGAGCACCCGGCAGGCGCTCTTCCTTGACGCATCGCCGGCATAGAGCCGGCCTTTCGCGAGCTCGATGTAGTTGTCGGCAAGCACGTCCCAGGCAAATTCCCGGATGGCCTTAAGCGCCTCGTCGAACTCGTAGTTCTCCATCCGGGCGCTGACCGTTGCCACCGTATCAGAGAGCCGGGCAAGGAGCCAGCGGTCCGCAAGCGCTGTCACCGGCGCGTTCTCATCGATACCTTCCTTTTCGAGCTGCATGAGCGCGAACCGGAAGATGTTCCACATCTTGGTCTGGAACCGTGATGCCGCGATCACATCGTTCCACGAGAACATGATATCGGAGCCGAGCGCAGCTCCCGTTGCCGCCCACTGCCGGAGTGCATCCGCGCCGTACCGGCCAACAAGTTCTTCGGGCACGATCACATTCCCCCGGCTCTTGCTCATCTTGAAGCCGTCCTCGCCGAGTACCATGCCGTTCACGAGAATCTGGTCCCAGGGCTTGCTGCCCGTCAGCGCAACCGAGCGCAGGATGGAGTAGAACGCCCAGGTCCGGATGATATCGTGGCCCTGCGGCCGGATCTGCGCCGGGAAGATCTTCGGCTTCCCCGAGCCGTCCCAGCCGGTAACGTTTAAGACCGAGATGGACGAGTCCATCCAGGTATCGAGCACGTCCTCTTCGCCCTTAAAGTCATTCCCGCCGCATTTCGGACAGGAGTGTTTGGGCTTGGTGAGCGTCGGGTCGCACGGAAGATCCTTCTCGTCCGGCACCACGATCTCCCCGCATTTTGTACAGGACCAGACCGGGATCGGCGTTGCAAAGATCCGTTGCCGGGAGATGCACCAGTCCCACTCCATCTGGTCGATCCAGTTCTCCATCCGGCGCAGCATGTGCTCGGGGTACCATTTGATCTGGTGCGCTGCGTCCCGGATCTCCTGCTGCTTGATCCGGATGAACCACTGCCGGTTCGAGAGGATCTCGATCGGCGTCTTGCAGCGCCAGCAGGTGCCCACGCGCTGCTGGAGTTTCTCCTGCTTTTTGAGGATGCCGGCGGATTTCATGTCCGCGAGGATCGCCTTGCGGCACTCGGTCGATGAAAGGCCGGTATATTTCCCGCAGATCTCCGTCATCTTCCCCTTACGGTCGATGGCTTTTCTTAACGGGAGATTGTGCTGCTTCCACCAGTGGACATCCTGCTTGTCCCCAAACGTACAGATCATGACCGCGCCGGACCCGAACTTCGGGTCCACGGCCTCGTCCTGCACGACCGGGACCGCGTGGCCAAAGAGCGGCACCGTGAGGGTCTTGCCCTTTAAGGTGTGGTACCGGTCATCGGCCGGGTGGACTGCCACCGCAACGCAGGCAGCAAGGAGCTCGGGACGGGTGGTCGCGATCTCGATGCCGTCGAAGTTAAAGAAGTTGAGCTGCGTCTCGCGGTCTTCGTACGAGACCTCGGCAAACGCAATCGCCGTCTCGCACCGTGTACAGAAGTTCACCGGGTGCTCGTCCTGGTAGATGTAGCCGGACTTGTACATTTTCAAAAACGAGAGCTGGGTCTTTGAGTAGTACTTCGGCATCATCGTGATGTACTCGTTAGACCAGTCCGTGGAGAACGCCATGCGCCGCAGGGTCAGGCGCATCTGCTCGATGTTTTTGATCGTGAGATCCCGGCACATCTTCCGGAACTCCTCGCGCGACACATCGTTTTTTGTGATGTGGTTGAGTTCCTCGACTTTTACTTCGGTCGGAAGGCCGTGGCAGTCCCACCCCTGCGGGAACATCACGTTATAGCCTTTCATCCGTTTGTACCGGGCGAAGAAATCGATATAACACCAGTTGAGCGCGTTTCCGATATGGAAATTGCCCGTTGGGTAGGGCGGGGGCGTATCGATCACAAACTGCGGCTTTTTCGAGTTGTGGTCAAAATAGTGGTCCTCGTCGCGCCAGGTTTTACGCCAGCGCTCCTCCACCTCGGCAAAATCGTAATTTTTGGGAAGTTCGTCAGAGGAAGCCATTCCGTACCGGATTGGTTGTTGCACAAAATATACTTAATCGCAAAAAACCGGCGCGGGAATGCGGGCGGGCCGGGACCCGGACGAATGAAATGACGATAAGACTCTTGTCATACTAAAACAAATATCTGGAACAATGGCGAAGCAGCGGGGACTCGGCTACGCGGCTGCAATCACCGGAGGTATCATCCTTGCCGGCCCGTACGTGCTGCCCCCGTGGTTCATGGCGCTCGTGATCGCCTTTTTTGCGCTCATCCTCTGGCGCTTCTTTGATCTCAAGTATTTTGCCTACGTTACCTGTATCCTCGCGGCCCTGTACGGCGTCGGGCTCCTCCCGTTTTTGGTGCTTGCCACAACGCTTGCCATGATCGCCCTTGGCGAACTTGTCTTCCAGAGCGGGACCGACGACCTCAACACCTATCTCTATTACATCATCACGACCGCATGGGCGGGGATGCTTGTCATGGTCTACCTCCACGAGCACGCGCTCCTGATGGTGATCTTCGGTATCATCGCCGCGGTGCTCTTGAAAGTGATCCTCTTAAAGTTCGAGGACTCGCTGGTGCTCGAAGGGATCGGGATCGCGATGACAATGTATCTCATAAAAGAGCTCAACTACACGGTCGATATCGAGATCGTGATCGTTGCGGTGGTCATCGCGTTTGTCTTCGGGTACTTCGCGTTCCGGGCAAAGACTGCCGACCTATCGGGGCTCTTTTCCATTGCGCTCGTGGGCGTTATCCTCCTCGTCTTTGCCGATGCAACGTGGCTTCTGGTCATGCTCACGTTCTTTATCCTCGGTTCGCTCTGCACCCGGTACAAGTTCGAGTACAAGAAACGGATCGGGGTCGAACAGGGGCAGAGCGGGGCACGCGGGTACCGGAACGTCTTTGCAAACGGGATCGTTGCCTGCGCGGCAGCTGTGCTGTACGGCGTCTTTGTCCAGCCGGTCTTTATCGTGATGTACGTCGGGAGCGTTGCAACCGCGGCAGCCGATACGATGGCAAGCGAGATCGGGGTGACCGGCGGGATTCCCTACATGATCACCACGCTGCGCAAGGTTCCGATCGGGACCAACGGCGGCGTATCGCTCAAAGGGGAACTGGTCTGCATCCTCGGGAGTTTTATTGTCTCGCTTGTGGCGCTCGCCTTAAACATCATCACCCCGTGGATGCTCGTGGTCTGCACGATCGCCGGCTTTGTCGGCACGAACCTTGACAGCCTGATCGGGGCGCTGTTGGAGAACAAAGGGTTCCTCGGAAATGCGGGCACAAATTTCCTTGCAACGCTCGGCGGCGGGCTTGTGGCGGTAGGGCTGTACTGGATGCTTGTTACGCACGGGGTTGTGTGGTAAATACAGGACGCGATCGCTCAACAATAGTTTGTCGGCAGGTTTTGTTTCCCTAAACCCTGCATGAAACGCTGAATTCTCTGGAGGATTTCGATCTGCCCCTGATTCATCATAGGACAATTTTGAAGGGGGCCCTGTTTTTTATTTATTATCCTCATAGGATAGAGAAAATTCATCTTTTTTGTTCGGACAACAATATTACCCCATGAGAAAAATACATACTGTAAGGGTATATTTTCCAACCAGGTGACAAATGAACCAATACGGAAAGAACCAAATTGGTGATGGGGCCCAGATTTTTGAACCCGTCATCATCGGTTTCCCCTCACGGGAGTACCTTGGAAAGACTGATTACACTGGTACGGTGATCGGAAAGAATGCTATACTGCGGCCTGGCACGGTAATCTATTGCGCAGTCACAATCGGGGACAATTTCTCAACCGGCCATAACGTAATAATCCGGGAAAAGACCACGATCGGCAATAATACCGCAATCGGGACTGCCACAATTATTGAGGGTACAAGTTCGGTGGGAAATAACGGGCGAATCCAAAGTATGGTTTTCATTCCCACGAACACGGAGATTGGCGATAATGTCTTTATCGGGCCTAACTCTGTTTTGACTAACGACCGTTACCCGCCGTTTGGCAAACCGTCACTAATCGGGCCAGTGCTTGAAGACAATACAACGATTGGTGCCAATGTCACAATCCTGCCGGGGGTCCGTATCCATGAAGGGGCGGCGGTTGCTGCCGGTTCGGTTGTGACAAAGGATGTGCCGCCGGGAGTGCTTGCCATAGGTGCTCCTGCACGGTTCCGTGAACTTCCAAAGGAGATGAGACGCATATGATGCAGATCCCCATAGCCCAGCCACGGGCAGATGCAGAAGAAATTGAAGCGGTCACCCGGGTTCTCCGGTCCGGTATGTTCGCCCAGGGACCGGTTGTTGCAGAGTTCGAAAAGGAATTTGCCCGGTATTGTGGTGTTAAGAATGCAATTGCCGTGAACAGCGGTACGGCAGCACTTCATGCCGCGCTGGCTTCTGCCGGTATCGGTCCCGGGGATGAAGTGATCGTTCCGACATTCTCCTTTATTGCGACTGCAAGCTGCGTTTCCATGTGCGGGGCGCGGCCGGTCTTTGCCGATGTGGATCCGGGGTATTTCACCATCGATCCCGATACGGTGAAAAAACTCTTTACCCGGTCCACAAAAGCCGTTATCGGGGTGCATCTCTTCGGCCAGCCCTTTGATATCGATCCCATAGAGGAGCTCTGTTCCGAACACGATGCCATTCTTATCGAGGATGCAGCTCAGGCTCATGGATCCGTATACAAGGGAAAGAAAGCAGGGGGATGCGGGGCTGCAGGATGTTTCTCGTTCTATCCCACAAAAAACATGACCACCGGGGAGGGCGGCATGGTGACCACAGACGATGATGAGTATGCAGGAAAGATCCGCAGGTTCATCAACCACGGCCAGAGCGAGAAATATCTCCACACCTCCATCGGGTATAACTACCGCATGACCGACATCAGCGGGGCAATCGGTCTTGCACAGCTGGGAAAACTGGATGGATTCAACAAACGCCGCATCCATAATGCCGGGTATTACGATCGTCACCTGAAAAAGACCGGGATTCTATTGCCGGCACAGAGAAAAGACTGCACTCACGTCTTCCACCAGTATGTTGTCCGGGTAACAAAGGACTGTTCATTGTCCCGGGAACCGCTCATGGCAGCTTTAAAAGAGAAGGGTATCGGGACTGCCGTGCATTATCCCATTCCCATCCATTGCCAGCCGGTGTATAAACCAATATCCGGAAAAACCCATTGCCCGGTTGCCGAAGAACTTGCCGGCCAGGTGATGAGTCTGCCCGTCCACCCGCAGGTGAGCGACGAACAATTGCAGTATGTCTGCGAGACGCTCAACGGGATGATCTGACATGGATGTCGGCGTTATCGGGGTAGGGGCGATGGGCAGGAACCATGCCCGCGTCTATTCAGAACTAAAGAATGTCGATACCCTCCATCTCTTTGATGTAAACCACGCTGCAGCAGAAGAGCTGGGAAAGAAATTCGAAGCGCACGTTGCAGGATCGATGGATGAACTATTGGACGCCTGTGACGCGGTGAGTCTCTGCGTCCCGACACCGTACCATTACAAGACTGCAAGCGAGGTAATCCGCCACCATGTGCCGGTCCTGATAGAAAAACCGATCTGCCTTACTACGGAAGAGGCGACCGCACTGGTAAGGAGCATTCCGGAGGATCTCGTGGTCGGGGTCGGCCATATCGAGCGGTTCAACGCGATCATCCCGGAACTTACCCGGATAGTCCATCATCCCTGTTATGTAGAGATCAGCCGCCACAACCCGGCATCTTCCCGGGTCACCGGCAGCACCGTTGTTGAGGACCTGATGATCCATGATATCGATCTTATATTCAGTCTCATCCCGGCAAAAACCTGGTCGGTACTGAGCACAGGTAATGCAGATGTTGCTGCTGCCCTCTTTACGATTAACGATAATCCGGTCTATCTTTCTGCGAGCAGGAAAGCCTCCAAAAAAGTCCGATCTATCTATATTGAGGAAGAAGATTTCACAATCGAGGGTGATTTCATGCACCAGGAGATCTATATCCACCGCAAACCCGGGAAGATTAGTTTCGAGGATGCACGATATACCCAGGACAGCGTTATGGAAAAAGTACTGGTAAACCAGGTTGAACCGTTAAAGCGGGAGCTCTCCACATTCCTTGATTGTGTCAAATCCGGAAACAAATTCCCCGTCAGCCCCGAACAGGGTCTTTTTAACCTGCAGGTCTGCGAGACCATTACCCGTAATTTCAGGAAGGCAGCATAACCATGCCCCGGGATTTATCTTCAACACTTGTTCAACGGGGAGCAATCAGGACGATTGGTGTTGTAGGGATGGGGTACGTCGGTATCCCCGCAGCAATGCTCTTTGCGGATGTTGCGCATTTTGAAAAGGTCTGGGGGTTCCAGAGGGCATCGGAGACTTCCAGGTACAAGATCGAGATGCTGAACCGGGGCGAGAGCCCCTTAAAAGGCGAGGAGCCGGGATTAGAGGACCTGATTAAAAAGGTGACTGCTGCAGGGAAGTTCGAATGTACCGCGGATTTTTCGAAGATTTCACAACTCGATGCAGTGACACTTGCCATCCAAACACCATTCTTAAACAAGAGCGATCTTCTTCCGAATTTTTCCGCACTCAAAGAAGGATTAAAAAATGTGGGCAGATATCTCCAGCCGGGGATGCTTGTTGTCCTCGAATCCACCGTGACCCCGGGAACAACCTCCGGGTTTGCCCGGGAGATCCTGGAAACGGAATCCGGTCTTGTTGCCGGCACTGATTTCGCCCTGGCCCATGCACCGGAACGCGTGATGGTCGGCCGTCTCCTCAAAAACCTCCGGGAGCACGACCGTATTGTCGGGGGGATTGACACGGCAAGTACCCTGCGGGCAACGGAACTCTATTCGCCCATCCTCACAAAAGGAAGGGTTATTCCGATGAGTGCCACCGCTGCCGAAGTGACAAAAACCACCGAGAACACATTCCGGGATCTCCAGATCGCTGCCATGAACGAGCTGGCGCTGTACTGCGAGGCGATGGGGATCAATGTGTACGATGTCCGGACCGGGGTTGACAGCCTCAAGGGGGAAGGGATTACCCGGGCCATGCTCTGGCCGGGTGCCGGTGTGGGCGGCCACTGCCTTACCAAAGATACTTACCATCTTGAACGGGGCGTGCAGGTCTTGGGAAAAGATCTGCTTGATTACCCGGCCGGCGAACCTTCGCTCTATGTACTTGCCCGGCATGTCAACGATTTCATGCCGGTCCACATGCTCAACCTGACCCGGCAGGGTCTCGAACGTGCCGGCAAGCAGCTTAACGGAACAAAGATCGCACTCCTGGGCTGGGCATTTATCGCAAATTCGGATGATGCCCGGGACCCCCCTTCCGAGCCGTTCCATGAAAAAGCGGTTGCTGCCGGAGCAAACGTTGCCGTGCACGATCCCTGGGTCCGGTCCGCCCCGGGAGTTGAGATCGAACACGATATGGAAAAGGTTCTTTCGCATGCCGATGCAGTTGTCATCTTCACCGGCCACACGGAGTACAAATCTCTCCACCCAGATAAGGTGAAAAAAGCGTGCGGCAGGGATCACCCGGTCATTATTGATGGCCGGAACGTGATCGATCCGGATGCCTTTATCCGGGCCGGATTTGTATACAAGGGGATCGGACGCGGGGACAAGAACGCGCACCCAATCGCAGATAACTAGACAAATTCTCTTTTTTTTCTAGGATACTACCTGATGCGAACGAAAGGTTGGATAAAGTCCGGTCTTTTTTTAACGAGAAATTCAACAGGAGCTAGCGTTTCTCATAAGACAACCCTACGATTTTGGATCTAAAAAAAAGGATAATTACTTCATCTTAATAAACCGCAGCACATCCGCGAGCCCCGCCCGCTTCCCGTAGGTCAGCATGCCCATCCGGAAGATCCGGGCAGCAAGCCGGGTGAGGACGATGATCGAAAGAACGAGGATCGCCATGGAAATCGCGATCTGGTACGGCGGCACGGAAACGAGCGTGAGCCGGACCATGCCGATGAACGGCGCGGTGTAGGGGAAGTAGGTCAAAAACTGCATCGCTGCCGAGTTCGGGTCCGCGAGGAGGAACTGGAGGAATATGAGCGGGAAGACCGCGAACATGGAGAAGATCGCAGAGACCTGCTGGGCCTCGCGGACCGAGGGGGCAAGCGACGCGGTGCAGGCAATCGAGACCGAGAAGAGGAAATACCCGAGCACAAAGTACACGACCGCGATGCCGACAAGGCCCGAGATCTGGAGCCCGGAAAAGATCGTGGCAAGGGGCGTTGCCGCGACAATGAGGAGTGCGATTGCTATCCAGACCCCCATCTGGAGCAGGCTCACCGCCGCATACCCGAGGATCTTTCCTGCGAGCAGATCTTCGGCCGAGCAGTACGAGAGCAGGAACTCCCCGCGCCGGCTCTCCTTCTCTTCCCCGATTCCCTGCATCAGGTAGCCGGACGAGGTCAAAATCCCGAGCGCAAGAACCATGGTCATCGCAAACGGCAGGATGAAGCCGGCGAGTTCCTGGCTTCCTTTGGGATTGCCGGACTCATCGAGCACGATCACGGACGGGGTGGCTGGGGTGAGAACGGCCTGCGCAGCTTCCTCGGATACGTTCTCGTGCCGCAGGACATTCTTTGCCAGGAATTCCTGCACAGCAGTATTCGAACCGGCCGATCCCATCAGCGACGCGTCCATGGTGTAGACCGAGAGCGTCCCGTTGTGGAGGTAATCGGCCGGGATGACCACGAGCGTGTGGATCTGCCCGGCAACGAGCGCTGCCTTACCGGCCGCGAGATCCGCGTACGGGACATAGCCCGGCGAGGGCTCGACAAACCCAGTCCCGTCCACATAGCCGGTTGTCTGGTTTGCCATGGCCGACCCTATGCCGGCGCCCGTATAGAGCGAGAGCCCCATGATGACGAGGATCAGGAGCGGCAGCCCGAGCGTCCCGAGAATGAACCCCTTGCGCCGGACGGTTTTTACGAATTCGAACTTTGCAACCACGAGCGCTTTTTTGGTCATTTCCCTGCCACCTCTAAAAAGATCTCGTTCATCGAACGCTGTTTGATCTCGAACTTTTTGACGGTGACCTGCGCGGCAAGGGTCTTAAGGAGGGCCTGCGTGTCGGCGTCTTTTGCCACCACGATCTCCGCGGCATTGCCGGAGTCGCTGATGCTGGTGATGTTATCGAGCTGCGGGAGCGTTCCCTCGTACCGCAGTTCGATCGAGAGCCCGAACTCCTGCCGGATCTCGTCGAGTTTCCCGTAGAGAACGACTTTCCCGGCATTGAGCATGAGGATACGGTCGCACATCCGCTCGACTTCGTCCATCTGGTGCGTGCTCATGATGATGGTCGTGCCTTTCGCACGCAGGTCGAGCAGGATATCTTTTAAGACCTTCATGTTCAGGGGGTCGAGTCCCGAGAACGGTTCGTCGAGGATGAGCACGGCCGGCTCGTGGATGACCGCGAGGATGAACTGGAGCCGGCGGTGCATGCCCTTGCTTAAATCCTGGATCTTTTTGTCCTTGTAATCGGCAAGCGTCAGCCGGGCAAGCCATGCGTCCGCCTTCTTGTCGATCCCTTCGACATGCTTGAGGCTCGCGAAATACCGGATACACTCTAACACGCCGATCTCCTTATCGAGCGTCCCCTCTTCGGGCAGGTACCCGATGGCGTCCTTAATGTCGTCCGAAAAGGTCCGGCCAAAGAGCGCGATCGTGCCGGTGTCGGGCCGGAAGATATCGAGGATCGTCCGGATGAGCGTGGTCTTCCCGGCGCCGTTTGGGCCAAGGAGGCCAAAGACCTCCCCACGCTTGACATCGAACGTCACCGCGTCGAGCACGGTTTTTGTGTCGAAGACCTTGGTCACATGGTCGATCTGTAATATAGCGGCCCCGTTTTGTGGGCCCGGGGAAAGTTTTGTCATGCGTGCTCCGTTTTGTTTTATCTCCGTTGTCTTCATCGCATCAGTATTTGTACCAGCGGCCCTTGCTGTCGTACTCGCCGGTTGTCTGCTGGATCGCCACCGGGCTCCCGATGAGCTTCCGGTAGAAGCAGGCCTTGTAGGCCAGAAGGACCGGGACAAGGACTATCATACTCGCGAAGATAACCGCGGCCGTGATCCACATCCCGTCGGTGCCGATCATGGCAATAAGGTTGTGCGGCGTCATCATTCCGGCAAGCTGGGTCTCATTGTAGCCCGGGCTGCTGTAATAGGTGACAAGCGGCTGGAGCTTCTCCAACAGGAGACCTTCCCAGATGATGGCAAAGACGAACAGGTCGGCAAATGCAAAGATGCAGCAGACGATAAAAAAGCCGAGCACCTCCCACGAATGGCTGGCCGCCACCAGGATGCTGCGCCGGAGCGAGGCAAAGACTTTGGCGTCCTCGAAAACCGCTGCGGTGTCGCAGAAGAAGGTTAAAAACAGCGTCGGGATCATAACAAAGATTGCAAGCAGCCCGGCCGCTTCGTAATCCGTCCCGCTGCCGGTTGCTGCCACCGTTACGATCATGATCAGAATAAAGACGAGCAGCAGCGCAAAGCCCACGACAAGCCAGGGGAGCAGGATTTTGAAATAGTACTGGAGCCCGCCGCGGAGGAGCGTGCCGGCATCCCCCGCGTTCTTTTTTACCAGCGCAAACGTGCCGGCAACAAAGAGCAGCATAACGAGCGCGACGATAAGGACCAGACGCAGGGCAAAGAATGCGCCGGAGATATTATAGAGGATCCAGAGGAGGGCCGCGAGCAGTCCTGCCACAATGCCCGGGATCCAGAGGACCGGGGTACGGCCCACCAGAGTAAGGGCCTCTTTGAATTCTGCAAAAACCATGGTTTTACCGGTCCCTGGGCATGGCGACGATTTCGCGCACCTGGAGATCGAAGAAACTGGCGGTATAGGCCGGGCGGATTACGCAGACCGTGTCCGCGCCGGTTGCCGTCCCGCCGACCGCGATCACTTCCTCATCGATCCGGACCGCACCCTGGTCGGCGGCAATCAGCACGCACTCGACTGCGACCTTGAGGCCGACTGCGACCACCCGGCGCAGCGCTTCTGCAATCACCTCGGTCCGCGAAGAACCGCCCAGTTTTGGCGACCGGGAGATGGCGCGTTCGAGCCCCGAGAGCGCGTGGGTGCCGGTCACGATCACGACACCCTTTTTCTTAAGTTCCTCTGCGGTCCGGGCGTCGAACTCCCAGACGCCGGGTTTGGAAAAGCCCATCACGTGGGTGACCACGACAAGGGAGATGCCGCTTCCCTTCATGGTATCGAAAAAGACCTTTGCCGTCTCCCCGGAACTGCTCGCAACAACAATCTTTTTGATGTTGAGCTCCTTTGCCCGCTCCACGGCAAAGCGCGCCGCGTCCTTGGTATTCGCGGGGCCCGGCGTATCGAAATAATAGCAGGTTTTTGCAGTAAAAGTCATGGAGTACCTTTTAATAAACAGCCATGAAAAACTTTGTCAGATTTTAAAAAAGGGAAAGCCGACAGGCGTACGTGCGCCACCGGCACAACAAAATAAAAAATAAGCCCGCGTTTTGCGGGCTCCCATGTGAGGAAATACCATGATCACCCTTGCACTTGCAGGCAAACCAAACTGCGGAAAATCCACCTTTTTCAAGGCGGCAACCATGGCGAACGCTGAGATCGCCAACTACCCGTTCACGACCATCAACCCCAACTTCGGTGTTGCCTATGTGAGGACAACCTGCCCTTGTAAGGGCCTCGACCTTACCTGCACCCACTGCGTTGACGGGGTCCGCTTCGTTGCGGTCAACCTTATCGATGTGGCAGGGCTTGTTCCCGACGCGCACAAGGGCAAGGGTCTGGGGAACCAGTTCCTCGATAACCTCCGGCAGGCCGACGCGATCCTGCACGTGATCGATGCGAGCGGCGGGACCGACAGCGAGGGGAACCCGGTCGGCGCCGGCAATCACGACCCGGCAGAGGACGTGAAGTTCCTTACCTACGAGATGACGATGTGGGTGTACGGGATCCTCGACAAGCACTGGTCCCGGCTCTCGCGCCAGGCCTCGGTCAAGACGTTCTCGATCCACCAGGGCATTGCGGAAGTCTTAACGGGCCTCGGGATCACTTCGGATGAAGTGCGCGAGCTGGAACTTTTGCTCAAACTCGATCTTTCCCACGCGCAGATGGAAGAACTCGTGCCGTTCTGCGCGGAGATCGTAAAGATCTCAAAGCCGATGCTGGTGGTGGGAAACAAGATCGATGAGACGCCCGAAGCCCTGCGGGAGAAACTTGCCGTAGAGAAAGTAGCGTTTGCGAGCGCAGCATCGGAGCTTGCGCTCCGGAATGCCGCAGCGGCAAAAGTGATAAAATACCTGCCGGGCGACAAGCAGTTCTCGGTTGCCGAAGGCGTCACGCTCTCTGCTCCGCAGAAAGCAGGCCTGGTAAAGATCGCCGAGATCATGAAGAAGAATAACGGGACCGGCATCCAGGACGCCATCAACCGGGCGGTCTTCGAGCTGCTCGACCGGATTGTCGTATACCCGGTGGAAGACGAGAACAAATTCTGCAACAAGCAGGGCGACGTGCTGCCGGATGCTTTTTTGATGAAGCGCGGATCCACGCCCCACGATCTCGCATTCCAGGTACACACAGATATCGGCAAGGGGTTCCTGTATGCAATCGATGCCCGCACGAAAATGCGGATCAAGGAGACCCATGTCCTCAAGGACGGGGACATCATAAAAATCGTGAGTGCCGCGAAGTAGGCGGCGCCGGGCCCCGCTGTGTGACGCCTGTCATACCGTTGTCTGACATCCGCGCCGCTCCTGCGGGAAATTTACCCTTTTTTTCGTGATTTGAGGCAGGATTTCGCCCGGTTTGCCACAACCTTTATAACATGCCGCAGAGTATAGGGGAAATATCCAAGAGACAGGAGAGGAGGTGAATCCATGGGCGGAGAGATCTACCAGGCACAGGTGATCAGGAACTTCTTTGACACCATCACCGGCACAGACAGGAACCTGACACGCATCTACATGTGTGTCATGAGCCTTGCAAAGCTCCGCATGGAGTCCCCGGAAAAGATGGCCTCCCTGCTCGACCAGTTAAAGAAGAGCAAGATCAAAAAGGAGCTCTCGGTCGACCTGCTTGACTATGTCTGCGATGCGGCAAACGAACTCGAGCTTGCGAGCGTGCAGACAGCATTCGGTGTCAAGGATATCAAGGATATGGCGCAGGACTTCAATGCGGTCAGCCTTGACAGCCTGTAATCTTCTTTTTTTTTTTAATTTTTTGATGTGGTTCCGGATTACGGACGATCCGTGCCGGCCGTTTCCAGAAATTCCAGAGTTTTTTTCCGGAACGCGGGTACCAAAAAAGAGAGGCGGATGGTCAGGTGCTCCGATCCGCTGTAAAAAAAGATCCGTTACTGGATCCCGAGTGCTTTTTTGTAGATCTCCAGAATGGTGATGATGTACTTCCGGTGCTCTTCGAGTGCCTGTTCGTCATCGGGCGATGCGATGACGGCAATGGCATAGACAAGGATCAGCGCATTGTCGAGATCCAGGGTTTCGGGGTCCTGCGTGCTGTCATTGTACAGGTTTATGGCAAGGAACGGATAATCGGAGGGAGTAAACCGTTCGGGAGTTTCCGGTTTTACCTGCGAGTTTTCGAGCGCCTCTGCATAGGCGCTGATGATCCGGACCGCGGTTTTTACCGTTCCCATCCCTTCGCCATCGCTCATATTGCCAAGCGCAGTAGCACACTCCCGCCGGGCTTTGGGGTAGAGCTCGAACTTGTAGGCAAAAAATGCCGCTGCAATCGTATGTGCAGTCTTTTCCGGGAGCCGGCCAAAGACCGGCTGTATCCGCCCGATATAGTCATTCAGGTATTTTTCCATGGCGATCGTTTCCTCTCGGGTATTTTCCCGGCCGGCACCGGCCTTCGTATGTACTAGTCTTTTTGTGGAAATACTAAAATGAACGTATCCTTCCCGTACCTGCATCCCAAAAGGGGATAGATAGAACCCGGGCCATCACGGGTATATATGAACAGAAACGATCAATATGAATCCACTGGCTATGGGCACCGTAATCTTTTCTGACGTGCATGCCGATGCCGATGCAGTCGGGATGTTTGCAGCATATCTCCGGGCCCCGGCATTTGCCGGCCGGTTTGGGCCGGTCGATACGGTAGTCAACCTCGGGGATATCCTGCACCGGGGCAATAACCCGGAGCGTGCGCTTGCGATCATACGCAACCTCGGGAAGGATTTTTCCCTTGTCTCGGTGCTCGGCAATCACGACCATGCATTCTTAAACGATATCCCGGTCTCGGGAAGCGATGAGGAGAGCACGCGCAGGCATAACGAGCTGCACGGATCCCCGCTTCTCGATATTTTTTCCGGCATGCCGATGGACCGGGCCGAGAACGGGATCCTCTATGTCCACGGGGGTCCGCTCGATCTCGGCACCCAGACGCTCCGGCTCAAGTGCTGGCAGCGGCTCTCCCACGAGCCCGGCGATTCTTTTACCGGCTACCACTACACCCCACAGATGGCATTCGACGCGCTGGAGAAGCGCGGCCTTACCCATATGGTCTGCGGTCACCAGCATACCCATATCTGCTGCCAGAAGACACCCTCCGGGATCCGCGAGCACATTCTCCGGTTCGTGCGCGAAGACGACAAAAACAGTCCGGGCGGCTGGATCGAGACCGCAGAAGTACCGCTCGATACCCCGACACTCTTCCGGTTGGGCGGCTGCCACGGGGAACTGCCGGAGTTTGCGTACCTGTCCGGCACGGCATTCACGTATATCCGGATGCCGGTTGCCCCGGGATCCGATCGCGATCCCGGACAGTGAATTTTTCCGGAATGCTTTTTAAGAATGATCGGATCAATTTAAGAAGATCTTCCGGTTTTTAAAGAAATATTTATATAATGTTACCACACAGTGGTAATTATGCCTCGTGCAGGCGAGGGACGATCGGTTCGGATTGATCCCGAGGTGTATGAGGCTTTGCTCGTGCTCAAGCGCGGCAACCTGACCTTCAGCGATGTCATCGCACAAATGCTCCACGAATGCTATGGGTGGTCGGATGCCTTCCCGCCCACCCAGAGCGAACTCGCGGATTTCATGGGAACGGAGAAGAGACCATGAGTGTGTGGCGGAATTTCTAAAATAAAAAATTCCGGGTTCCTTCCCGACAGCCCACTGCGTTTTTTCCGGGACGCAGGCGACGGCATCCCCTAAAAAAGGTAAACAGTAGTATTGCACTGACAAAAGACTTGTTCACAAAAACATTGTTGCCGGAGAACGACCTAGGAAAAAAATGTCCTACCCTCAGACAGGGTCGGCCGGCACAAATTGCACCGTCTCCCCCGCCATCTCCTCCATCTTTTTTACGAGCATCTCCTCAAGTCGCGGGAGCGATGCGTCCAGATCCGATCTCCATGCACGGACCTCCGATACCTGCTGCTCCTCGCGGGTCCGCATTGCCTCGAGCTGTTCTTTTTCGCGCCCGAGCGCCTGGAGGCGTGAGAGCACCGGGTGGGAGAGGAGCCCTTCCTCTGCTACCCGGGAGTCCTTTTCGAGAGAATAGTACCGTGCACACAGCTGCGAGACCTCCCCGGCATACTTCGCCGGTTCGGCAAAGACCGTGCGCTCCTCCCGGTTTTTAAGGACAATCTCGCTGTCAGCTACCATCTTTTCGACCACGGGGCATGCAGCCGCAAGGGTTGCAGTGCAGGGTTCGGCCGCGGCAACCTCGTGATCGGAAAGAAGCTCCATCGCGTCGCGGATGACATGCACCTCTTTTGCAAGATGTTTCTTTGCCGCGATCTTCTCTGCTTTCCTGAAAACATGCGACATGGTCATGGTAAGCGAGGTGTACCGCCGCAGGCACTCTTCGCGCTCCCGGGCAAGGCCTGCCAGTTTCCCGCGCTCTTCATCGAGCGTTGCAAGCGACGGGTCGGCCTGGAGCCGGGCGGTTTCCTGTACAATCTCATCCAGCCGTGACGAGATTTCTGCGATACGGGCAAGGTACCGCTCCTCTTTTTCAAACGAATGGGCACGATCCTTTTTCGCATCCGCAAGTGCCGTATGGGCCGCACGCGCAGCTCCGATCCGATCGGCCTGCTTTTTGTACTTCCCGAGCGCTTTTGTCATCGCATTGATCTCGTGGCCCACGGCATCGATACCGGCCTTTGTCGCTTTCATCTCTTCCGGGAATGCGACCTGCAGGTATCTCCCCTGCCCGCGGACCGCATTTAAGCAGCCCTTGACATTCTCCACTGCTCCTGCATAGAATGCCTCGGGGTCGTTGTCCGGCAGCTCCTTTGCAAGGGACGTGTTCATGGCCTTAATGAAAAGCGGAAGGGAATTTTTGGTGATGCTTTTGATCCGCGGGTGCGTCTCCGGGTTCTGGTCTGCCCCGGAGATCGTATTGACCGTGAGCTGGAGACTTGCCGAGGCATTCTTTATCGAGCGCATGGGCTCCTCAACTTCACACGAGAGGATCTCCTTTACCTGCCGCTCCTTTTCATCGAGAAACGCGGGCACGTCCTCAAACGCGAGGCTCACTTTTTTTTCCGGCGCGGAGCCGATAAGGGTCTTTAAAAAGTCAAACATTGGTCACTCCGTGACATTTCCCCTGCAGGGAAGAGGATCTGGTGTACCACCTTTGTTGCTGAACGGTCAAATGGTTCGTGGTTCATGAATCATCGCGCGCGATCTGGCGGAGCCGCTCCACACCGTCGATCTCGCTGATCACGCTCGCCACGGCAGGGGGCACGAGATCCTCCCACGGTTCCCCCGCAAGCATCCGGCGCCGGATCTCGGTGCCGCTGTGCCGGTCGCGCTCGTACATGGCCGGCGACTGCACATCCACGTTCGCCTCGCGGAAGAGCCGGACCACGAGCGGATTCGAGGAATAGCAGGTATCAAACGGCGGCGTCATCGACCGGACGTGAGCTGCCCAGAGCGCGTTTCTCTGCACATCCTCGATCGGGATCACATAATACGGGCACCCGAGTGTCGTGAGCGCCCGCGTGATCATCAGCACCCGTTCACCTGAGGTAAACGGGTTTTCCAGCGTGTGGGAGAGCTGGGCGCTCCCGACACCGATGATGATCTCGTCGCATGTCCGGGCGAGTTCCGTAAGAACCGCCTGGTGCCCGTTATGGTAAGGCTGGAACCTGCCCACGTAAAACCCGCGCTTCATTTGTTCTTTCCCCCGTTTGCAATCCGCGCCGCAAACGCGCCCGCCGTAAACCCGGCATCGATGTTGACGACCGCAATGACCGAGCAGGACTGGAGCATGCTCGCAAGGGCCGCCCGCCCTTCTCCCATGTACCCGTATCCGGTGCTGACCGGGACACCGAGCACCGGTTTGTCCACGAGACCCGCAACCACTGCAGGAAGCGTTCCTTCTCTCCCGGCACAGACAACAAAAACATCTGCATCAAGGAGCGGCTTGAGCGCGGGAAAAAGCCGGTGGATGCCGGCCGCCCCGACATCGTACGCGATCCGGACCGTGCAGCCCATCTCTTCTGCAATGATCTTTGCTTCCTCCGCGACACGGATATCCGATGTCCCGGCCGTGATAACCGCCACGATCCCCCCGTTCTTTTCCGGTGCGGCACCGGTCGAGAGGAGGATGACCCGGGCAGGATCCCGGTACTCGACCGAGATTTTCGTTCCTTTGCACCGGGCCTGGACCGCGGATACCTGCTCAGGTGTTACGCGCGTGACCACGCAGCGGCCGGCCGCCTCTGCATGCCGGGCGGCAATCTCCGCAAGATGCGCCGGCTCCTTTCCTTCCGCAAGCACGACTTCGGGCATCCCGCAGCGGACGGCACGGCCGAGATCGAGACAGGCAAAGTCACCGACCCGCTCTAACCGGAGCCCTTCGATCTCCTGCGCTGCCTCATCGAGCGGGAGCTCGCCGTTTTTGTACCGTTCAAGGACGGCAGAAAGAACCGGGTTCGCGTGCATAATGTAATAATACAGATATGGGGACGCGTAGTATAAGTTAGTTCATTGCCATGTCGTACCTGCTCTATGTAGCATTTTTCGGTGCAGCGGTCGTGATCTTCCTCTGGCTGCGCGATGCGCGGATATTTTTCCGGACCGGCCTTGCCGGTTACCGGAAAGCGGCGTACTGGGGCGTCCTCTACGGAGCGCTCGGCACGTTCGGCGTCCTCTGTACGCTTGCCGGGGAAAGTATCGAGATCTTCGGCCTTGCCATCATCCTTGCAGCGCTCTACCTGCAGGGACGGATGGAACGGGAGAAGATCTTTACCGGAAAAGAACCGGCACTCGACCGGGCGCTCGGCAGTGCAAAGCGCTCTTTGCCGGATAAAAAATAATGGCACGGCAGGAAATACACACATAAAGGATTTACCAGGCATGATCCAGAAACCACGAGGCACACGGGATTTCCTTCCCGAAGAGATGGAAGCGCGGCGCAGCACCGAAGCAAAGATGCGGGAGGCGGTGCGCCGGTTCGGGTACCGGGAGGTCTGCACTCCCGAGTTCGAGGATCTCGAACTCTTCACACTCCGGTCCGGCGAGGGGATCATGCAGGAGATGTACGTCTTCGAAGACAAGGGTGGCAGGAAGCTTGCCCTGCGCCCGGAGATCACGGCCGCCGTGATCCGGATGTACATCAACGAGGCAAAAGTCGCGCCAAAACCGCTGCGCTGGTGTTATTTTGCCGACTGTTTCCGGTACGAGCGCCCGCAGAAAGGGCGGTACCGGCAGTTCTGGCAGTTCGGCGCCGAACTGATCGGGGCCGATACCGCGATGGCCGATGCGGAAGTGATCATGCTTGCCGCAGAAGCGCTCAACGCAACCGGGGTCACGTGGGACCTCAAGGTCGGCCACCTCGCGTTTATGAAAAATCTCTTAAAAGATCTCGAACCCACAGCCCAGCGCCGGGTGATGGCTCATCTCGACAAGAAGGATTTCGAGGGCCTTAAGGGAACGCTGGCAGCGATGGAGAAAGCCGATCTGGGCGAGTCACTGACCGCGCTCGTGGAGTGCCGTACGCTTGCCGAGGCTTTCGAGATTGCCGGGACTATCCCCGAGAAAGAGCGCGTGGAGCAGATGGCCGGGATCCTCGACGAGTCCGGGATCGCGTACTCGTTCAACTTCGGGATCGCCCGGGGGCTTGACTATTACACCGGCATGGTCTTTGAGGGGTTTGCCCACAACCTAGGCGCGGAGAACCAGATTGTTGGCGGCGGGGCATACCGGCTCGCGCACCTGTTCGGCGGGGACGATGTGGCCTCCTGCGGGTTTGCCATCGGGTTTGACCGGGTCATGGTCTCGCTTGGCGACGCCGCGCCGGCAAAGGACACCATTGCAGCAATTATCTGTACGGAGGAGGGCCGCAGCTTTGCGCTCGCGGTAGCCCGACAGTTCCGGGCAGCCGGGATCCGGGCGGAGATGGACCTGATGGGCCGGGGGCTTGGCGCACAGCTGGCCCATGCAGCAAAGTCCGCGGACTATGCAGTTGTTATCGGGAAACGGGAGGCCGAGGCCGGGCAGGTGACCCTAAAAGACCTCCACTCGGGAGAACAGAAGACCCTTGACCCGGCCGCGGCAGTAGCCGAGGTGAAGGCACATGGTGCTCGCTGAGGAACTCGCCAAACAGCAGCGCAGCATCAGCGTAGCGGAATTTTTCGAGAAGAACAAGCACCTGCTGGGCTTTGACTCGCCCACGCGTGGCGTTATTACCACGATCAAGGAAGCGGTGGATAACGCGCTCGATGCCTGCGAGGAAGCGCAGGTGCTGCCCGACATCTACATCAGCATCAAGAAGACCGGGCCGGAAGTATTCCGGATCATCGTCGAGGATAACGGTCCGGGCATTGTCCCCGCGCAGGTGCCGTTTGTCTTTGGGAAACTGCTGTACGGCTCACGGTTCCACCAGATCCGGCAGACCCGGGGCCAGCAGGGGATCGGGATCTCCGCCGCCGTGCTCTATGCGCAGCTGACAAGCGGCCTTCCTGCCGTTGTCATCTCCCGCACCGGGGCAAAGGAGCCGGCACACAGGTTCGAGATCCTCATAAAGATCGAGACCAACGAACCTGACATCATCTCGGAGCAGCCGTTCGAATGGGACCGGATCCACGGCACCCGGGTCCAGATCGAGTTCAAGAGCACGATGTCGGCGAAAAAGAAGCTGCTCGAATACCTCAGGTACACTTCGGTCGTGAACCCCCATGCACGGTTCCGGGTGGAGCTGGACGACGAGGCGTTCACTTTTGAGCGCGTGAGCCAGGAGGTGATCGCGTGCCCGGTGGCGATCCAGCCCCACCCGCACGGGATCGAGTTCGGGCAGCTCAAACGGATGGCCGCGGCAAGCGAGGAGAAACTTATAGATTTTCTCGTAAACGGTTTTTCCCGGGTGGGTAAAAAGACCGCGCAGGAGATGTGCGACAAGGCCGGCCTCAAGCCGGCGCTGAAAGTAAAGGGACTTGGCACGGAGGAGCTCAAAAACCTGCTCGCTGCCATGCAGTCCGTTGCCGTGCCCGCCCCGCCGACCACGCAGTGCCTCTCGCCCATTGGCGAGGATTTAATCCGGCGCGGTCTTGACAAGGAGTTCCAGATGGACTTTGTCGCGGCACGCACACGGCCGAGCTCGGTATACTCCGGCCACCCGTTCGTGGTCGAGGCAGCGATCGGGTACGGCGGGAAACTGCCGCCCGAGGGAAACGCAACGATCCTCCGGTTTGCCAACCGGGTCCCGCTCATGTACCAGCAGGGCGCCTGCGCTGTTACGGAATGTGTTTCAAACGTCAACTGGAAATCGTACAACATCTCCCAGCAGGGGCTTCCTCTGGGGCCGGTGCTGATCCTTGTCCACGTCGCGTCCACAAACGTACCCTTCACGAGCGAGAGCAAGGATGCGATTGCGAGCATCCCGGAGATCGAAAAGGAGATCGTGCTCGCGCTCCAGGACCTGGGCCGGGAGCTCAAGACCTTCCTCTCGCGCAGGGACCGGAACAAGCTTGCCGAGGACCGGGCACGCGCGGTCTGCGCGGTAATCCCCGAGATCGCGGCCAAAGTGAGCGAGATCGTGGAAAAGCCGCTCGTGGACACAACGCCCATCGAAGGCCGGCTCATGCACAAGCTGATCGCAAAGAAGTGGACAACCGCCGGGAGCGTGACCATCGAAGTGAACAACTACACGAGCAGCGATGTCGAGATCTCGGTGTATGATATCTCCACGGACAATGCGGCCGGCGCAGACATGCCGCCGGCATTTTCTACCGAAATGGACGGGCAGTTCACGAAGGTCTGGAAGATGGCAATACCGAAACACACGGTCTGGCGCGTCACGTATCCCGGGAAAGGCGGCGGGATGCTCGATATCCGCGGGATAGAGGACAACAAGAAGATGGTGGTGGATCTCGATGTCTAAAGAGGAACTCGATGCACGGTCGATGAAGGCGCTCATGACAATCGCCTCGGCCTGGTACGACCAGATGACGGCCGGGGAGATCCCGTCCATCTCGCTTCCCACCCGTACAAAATACAATATTGAGTACGACGATGCAAGCGAGGTCTGGAAGTACGGCGACAAGGAGAGCCTGCGGACGGCGGCAACCGCAAAGAGCGCGACGCATCTCTTAAAGATGGCCTATGTGATCGGTTTTGTCAAGCAGCAGCTCATCGAGAACCGGTCTTCGACCTTAAGAGAAATGTATTACATCTCGGAGGGCTGGAAGCGCGCGAAGTTTGGCGCGCAGGACGAGAGCAACTTCCTTGTGGAAGACCTCGAGATCATCTCCGATGTGCCGCGCGAAGGCTTCCACCTCCGGCCCGAAGAGAACGGGGCCTCCATCTACGGCCCGATGCGGATCCGGGAGCCGACCCGCAGGGGCCTCAAACTGATCCATTGCCAGGACGATGTGGGATCGGCCGGGTATTCCATCCCGAACAATGTGGAGAACCTTGAGCTGGTCGATCATGATGCGAAATTTGTCATTGCCATGGAAACCGGTGGTATGTACGACCGGCTGATCGAGAACGGGTTCGATGAGGAGCACAACGCGATCCTCCTCCACCTCAAGGGCCAGCCGGCCCGGTCAACGCGCAGGCTGCTCAACCGGATAAGCCAGACCTGGAACCTGCCAATCCTCGTTTTTACCGATGGAGACCCATGGTCGTACCGGATCTACGCATCAGTTGCGTACGGTGCCATCAAGAGCGCGCATATGTCCGAGATCCTCGCAACTCCGAAGGCACAGTTCCTGGGGTTGCAGCCCAGCGATATCCGGGACTACAACCTGCCATCGGACAAGTTGTCCGATAAGGATGTCGAGGCTTTGAATGCCGAACTTACCGACCCCCGGTTTGCAACGGAATACTGGAAGAAGCAGATCAATTTACAGTTAGAACTGGGACTCAAGTCAGAACAGCAGGCGTTTGCGGCCCGGGGGCTGGACTTTGTCACGAAGAAGTATTTGCCGGCGAGGTTGACGGAGATGGGAGTTATCTGATTTTTTATCTCTTTTTATTTCGTTCATAATCCAGCATATCCCGCAAGGTCTCTTTAAGGGAGATCTCAGGTTTCCAGCCGGTTAATGAAGTAATCCGGGAATTATCGCTCTGCTGGGTTGGGATCGTAACTTTTTGCTGATCATCAGATAACCGGATCGTATAATGTTCGCCGGTGATTTCCTCAACAATTTCAATTATTTCAGATATACGGTACGCTTTTCCCGATCCGAAATTGAAAGGTTTTCCCACACAATCACTGCGGAAACCCGGATGGGAGATCAGTGCCCAGTAGCCGCGGACCACATCGCGAACATCGATGAGATCCCGTTCTGTTGAAATTTCCAGAAGGTCAAGGGTGTTCTTTTCTTTTTGTTCAATCTCAACAACCTGTTTTATAATTCTGCCACAAAGGAAATTATCCGACTGGTCCGGCCCGGCAAGGTTGAAAGGACGGGCAACCGATATTGCTGCAAATCCTGATGAATTATACTGCAGGGAGAGTTCTTCCTGTGCCACCTTACTTTTCCCATAATCATTGACCGGTCGCAATAGAGTGGTTTCAGGGATAGGGGCATTCCCGGCGTTTCCGTAGACGGCTGATGAACTGACAACTAGGATCCTGCAGGCCGGGTTTACGGTTATGGCCGCGTCAAGCAGATTTTTTGTCCCGGTAACATTTGCTGCATATAATGCATCCGAAGACCCCCGGGTCAGGCCGGCCAAGTGAATTATTGCATCTGGACGATGTTCCTCAAATGCATCACGCAGGGATGGGGGATCGAGCAGATCACCTGTAACATAGGATCTTTTTCCCAGCCCGAAAGTCTGCCGCCGTATCATACCGGTTGGTTCAATACTATGCGCTCCAAGGAATTCCATCATCCGGGTGCCCGTGAACCCGGCAGCTCCGGTGACAAGAACTCTCATGGAAGGAACCGGTGACGGTACTTTTCGAACTCCTCAATTGACCGGGCATAATCATCCGGCCTGCCGATGTCCAGCCAGTAACCGGAATGGGGGAAACTGTACACTGCTTCCTTTTTTGCGGTAAGGGCATACATCAGCTGGTCAAAGCCAAATGGTTCTCCATCCGGTACATAATCGAGCACTTTCTTTGAGAAGATATAGACACCCATACTGACATCAAAATGGAATGTCGGTTTTTCCCGGAATGCAACGATCCTCTGGTCAGTGTCCCGTTCAAGCACGCCAAAATCAATGTGTACATCCCGCTGGTAAGTTGCAACGGTAGCAATCGCATTCTTCTGTTTATGACTGGCGATGAGGTCGCGGTAATTAATATCAGTCAGGATATCCCCGTTCATGACAAGGAAAGTATCGTCAAGATCCTCGATTAGCCGGAGCGGACCTATGGTACCAAGAGGCGTATCTTCGTGAACATACGCAATGTCAAGACCAAGAGATTTGTTGCTGTCGAGGTATGCGTGAATTAATTCATGCAGGTAACCGGTGCTTATGGTGACCTGGTCAAATCCACAGCGTTTGAGCTGCCGAAGAATCACTTCAAGGATGGGGTAATCCCCAATGGGCATAAGAGGCTTGGGAAGCACCGTGGTATATGGCATGAGCCGACGGCCTTTTCCTCCTGCTAAAATAATCGCCTGCATAGATTCACCTAAACTGTATATACCCCGGTTTTATACGAGGATATGTGTTCTTTCATCCAGCTGATTGTCAGGTCAAGACCCTCTTCAAGGGAATATGACGGGTTCCATCCTGCGAGTTCGTTTGCCAGATGGTTATCGCATAAAAGTTGCATCACCTCGCTCTTTTCTGGTCGGATCCGTTTCTCTTCGCAGATTATCTTTGCCTCCGGGTTTACTTTCCCGATAATAATATCTGCAAGTTCACCGATTGTTACGCCACGTCCGGATCCGGTATTTACCGTCCTGCCGAGAGTTTTTTGGCTCTCTGCAAGATTTATAAATCCCGAAACGGTATCCGCCACATAGGTCAAGTCTCGTACCGGGGTCAGTGAACCAAGCTTGATCCGGTTCGTGGTGAGGGCCTGGGTGATGATGGTAGGGATCACGGCCCGTGTTGACTGGCGGGGACCAAATGTATTAAACGGCCGTATGGTTGTTACCGGCAGTCCGAACGATAAATAAAAAGATTCGGCAATCTTGTCAGCACCGATCTTGCTCGCGGAATATGGTGACTGCCCCTGAAGGGGATGCTTCTCATCGATGGGGGTGTATTGTGCAGTCCCGTATACTTCGCTTGTAGATGTCGTAACAATACGGCGGGTCCCTTCATCCAAGCATGCCTGCATCACATTGAGTGTGCCTTTGATGTTCGTATTGACATACGACTCTGGTGCGACATATGAATAGGGGATGCCAATAAGCGCAGCGAGATGGAATACAAACTCTTTTCCCGCCACAGCCTTTTTTACGAATTGTGCATCGGTAATATCACCGGCAATGACGTTCAAATGAGGTGTTGAATCGGTATACCTCCCTTCCAGCATTCCCCAGTCGTTCCGGGCATTATAATGCACAAATGCCGTAACGTCCGCACCTCGACGCAGCAGTTCATCGACAAGGTGACTGCCGATAAAACCCCCGGCGCCGGTCACGAGCACCGGCCTGTCCTGCCATTTCATGATCTGTCCTGACTATATGTTTTAATGAGCGCCAGATAATCTTTCTCTGCCTGGGCCATCAGGGTCTTCCACTGGCCGTTTCTGATAACAGCGTCACGGGCCGCAGAACCCATGAGTGAACGGAGCACCGGATCGGTTGCAAACAAAAGGAGTGCTTCCGCCACCGCCTCCGGAGAACTAGGTGGGATCAGGAGCCCGGTCTTTCCGGTTTCCACCCATTCCGGTATCCCTCCCACCGATGTAGCTATGCAGGGAAGGCCGCTTGCCATGGCCTCAAGCAGGGAGACCGGGGTCCCGTCAGAAACGGAGGTAGTAATGAAGATGTCTGCCCGACGGTAATCATTCGGGACATCAAGATAATCGGTTTTTCCCATGAATGTCACGACCCCCGATAACCCAAGGGAGGTGACTTCTTCCCGAACGGATTGCTCAAGCGGACCGTCTCCCTTGAGTGTGAGCCGGAGAGCCGGATTTTTCTGGAATGCAAGGGCAAATCCCCGAACAAGGGTCGCATTGTCATATACCGGGAAATATCCCCGGTTAGAGAAGACCTCGATACGCCGGATCGCATCCGGTTTTGTATTTTGGGGCGGTGAGAAGATGCCTGTGTCAATGCCAAAGGGGAGGTACCGGACCTTTTGTCCCGGGATGGCAAAATCCTCTATGATATGTTCCCGGATATTCTTCGAGATTGCATACACAAGATCGGCATCCTCCATTACCCTCTTTGTATACCATGCAATCAGCCGGCTCTTCTTTGGCAGGATCAGGATGTCATCACCCCAGGCCGAAACAACCGATGGGCACCGCCCCAAGCCAGGCAGGTGGAAACCGTACTTGGCGATGAAATGGGCGTGGATAAGATCGGGATGGAGCTGCCGCACCAGCCGCTTGACCGCAAGGTGGCGCGGGATGAAGGAAAGGTAGAGATTGTCCCAGCGGGAGGTGAGAACATATTCCGTAACACCGGGGATCGTGCGGTTCATCGGATTGTAGGTGACGAGGTGAACACCATGCCCCCGCTCCGCGAAATACTCAGCCCAGCGCTGGGTATGGATGCTGCGGCCATCGGCAATGAGGAGGAGAATCATGGTATGCGGCTCCTTTCAGTATCCCATTCTCCGGGAAAAGAGAAGTCTCCTGACCAGCCAACGGGTAGGCGACCATGCCAGCAGAAGTCCTGCCGGCAGAATCACAGCGAGATCACGTCCTTTTCCGAACCACTGGCGGATCGAACCGGGCCGTTCCATAGTCCAGCATGCAATAGAGAATCCGGTGAAGATCGATGGCCGAAAGCCAGGCATGGCATCTCCTCGCGTGAAGCCGGCAAAGATGCAGTCATGGATAAAACGCCGCTGTGCTGCAAGAAGATCTCCGGCAAACAACTCTGACTCCTTCCCGAGGTCGATAGCAATCTGGACAAACAGCCTCAGCATGTCCATGTATCCCTGCGGCGATGAGAAAAGGAACCGAAATGTCTCGGAGTGTTCGCCCTGCCGGTAAAAAAGGCATGCCCCGCTCACGAACCCGATATCATGCATCCGTGCAATCTTCAGCCACTGGTAATAATCCGATGAATAGGGGTACTCCATGCTGAACGGCCCCACTTCTCGGTACACGTCACAGCGGACCATGACCGACGGGCACACAATGAACGAGCGTGCAGCAAGGAGGCGTCGGAATCCCTCCGGTGCGGGGTATACCCTGTCAGTCTCGCTGCCGGAAATCTCTTTCTCAAATGAATCGCCGATAATACGCGAACCTGTTGTTGTCAGGACTACCGTGGGATGTTCGGCAAAGAACGCAACACATCGCGCAGTGAATCCCGGATCGATGTAGTCATCTGAGTGCAGGATATGCAGGTAGGTGCCGGTGGCCAGCTCGATACAGCGGTTGCAGTTCCCGAACAGCCCCAGATTCCGCTCATTTTTTACATACCGAAGCCGTTCATCGGCAAAGGCTGCCACAACGGCAGGGGTATCATCACGGGAATCGTTGTCAACAACAATCACCTCGATGTTACGGTAGGTCTGAGAAAGGGCACTCTCTATTGCCTTTCCGATCATTCCGGCACGGTTATAGGTCGGGATACAGATAGAAACCAGAGGATTTTCAGGCATCATGCGGTTCCTGGAGTCAATGCTTTCCCGGTGCGATCCAATACGGATGTTTTATGTTCTTGCATCATCGTTGTTCGTTTTGGTAATGCTTCTTAAACCAGACAACGGTCCTTTGGAGCCCTTCGTCAAGTCCGGTTGCCGGAGCCCAGTGAAGCCCGGACCGTGCCTTTGCAATATCTGCGGAGTTGTACCAGACCTCGTTTGTCCGGTGGGCCACAGATCCCCAAGGAAGATCGACAGCGGAACCAATTTTCTCTTGGATCTTTTCCACCACGGAACGGATGGATGCAGGCTGACCGGTTCCGATATTGAAGATGGGATGCTTCTCCTTAAAGGGGCAGGATCTCAGGACGGCCACATAGGCGCTGATAATATCATCCACGAATACAAAATCCCATTCCTGTTTCCCGGAGGTCAGGTTAGGTGATGTGTTCTTCAAGAGGGATCCAATGACATACGGAATCAACCGGCGCTCGTGATCGCCGGGCCCGTAGGGAGGGAATACGCGGAGGGTCACGCTGGGGAGGCTGAAAGTATCTGCATAAAACCCGCACGCCTCTTCAGCTTGGACCTTGGTGAGGGCGTACAGATTCTGCGGTCTGATGAGATCGCTTTCCTTCAGACGCTGCTTCTTTTGTTCGTACACTGCACACGAGCTGGTGTTCACAAAGAGCTGAACACCTCCCGTCTCTTTTGCAGCCTCCAGGAGGTTGAGTGTCCCCTTCACGTTCGTATCCGCCATCACACCGACCTCATCGGCATGATGCATCACAGCATAATACGTGACCAAGTGGATAACGGCATCCGGCCTGAATGCCGCGATAGCGGTTCTGACTTCCCCATAATTCCGGATATCCCCCGGGAAATATGAGACCCCGTCTTGAGGTAGAGATCGTGAGGTTGGCGATGCCTGCCTCACCAGCGCCCCGACCACATACCCTTCCGACACCAGCCGGCGCACGAGGTGCCTCCCGATAAAGCCCGTTACCCCGGTAACAAAAACCTTCTGTATCGGCATGAAACAACCCCGGCTCACCCGTGGCGGATTTCCCAGTTGTAGGCAATCTTCTTGTCAAAGGGGCTCATCCGCTCAATCTCGTCGGGATCGTGGGGTATCGAGGAGCAGTTCGCTACGATCGACGGCGTTACTCCCACACCCTTAAACCCGTTCCACACTAGGGGAGGGATCCGGACAAGGCAGTAGTTATCGGGACCAATGAAAATCTCCTGGATCTCTCCTTTTGTCCGGCTTGATTCCCGGTCGTCATAGAGAACCAGCTTGATGGCGCCGAACGGCACCGCGTAATTCAGGGTCATCTTCCTGTGGAGGTGCCACCCCTTGATGACACCGGGATATATACACGAGAAATAGATCTCGCCAAATCCAATGAAATCCGGATCGTCATTACGCATCATGTGCATGATCTTGCCGCGCTCATCGGGGATTTGCCGAAGCGGTTTTACCAAAACACCTTCAATCATGGTGAACTCTCCATATACTCAATGATCTGCCGACGGGTGAGGGCCACCGCGTCCGTTCCCTCTTTCACCGACTTGTACCATTGTGCTGTCCGTTCGACGGTCTTTGCAAAATTCCATCGGGGATACCAGCCAAGGGCATGGTGCGCCTTGTCACAGTTCAGGTGCAGAAGGCCCGCTTCCGGCGGATCGCTCTCATTTCTGGCAATTTTAATCCCGCCGGATCCCCACACGCTGATCAGTGCCCGGGCAACCTCCTCCACAGTATGGATTTCCCTGCTGTCCGGCCCGAAATTATAAGAGCCACGAAACTGCGCCGGGTCTTCGTACAACCGCGATGCAAGGAGGAGATAACCGGAGAGCGGTTCCAGCACATGCTGCCACGGCCGGGTGGCTTGGGGATTCCTGAGCACGATCGGCTTTCCTGACTGAAGCGCCCGGATGCAATCCGGGACAATGCGATCTGTGGACCAGTCCCCGCCACCGATCACGTTCCCTGCCCTGACACTAGCCGCCCCAAACTGAGGCCGGCCGGCAAAGAATGAGTCCTGATATGCAGAGTACACGATCTCTGCCGCCGCTTTCGACGCACTATATGGATCTTTACCTCCCAATTCGTCACTCTCACGGTATCCCCAGCACCACTCCTTGTTCCGGTAACATTTGTCAGAAGTGATAGTGACAAGAACCTTTACCGAAGGGGTGAATCTCACCGCTTCCAGGACATTGACGGTTCCCCCTATATTGGTGTCCATGGTGAGTTTTGGTTCCCGGAAGGATTTCCGGACCAATGGCTGGGCAGCAAGGTGAAAGATAAATTCCGGCCGAGTCGTTTCCATGAATTCCCGAACTTGCGAGTAATCACGGATCTCCCCATCGGTGTGATGGATATGCCGTGCAAGGCCCAGAACATTGAAATGATCGCAGTCTCTCTCGGGGGGGTGGGAGAACCCATGCACATTCGCGCCGAGATAGTGTAGCCAGTATGCCAGCCAGGAACCCTTGAAACCGGTATCCCCGGTAACCAGCACGCGTTTGTTTCTGAAGATCCCAAGGGGGGGGGTCACCAGATCACCCAAGGAGCGTTCTTCTCTTCATAGACCTGGTTGAGGAGCTTGTACTCCCGCAAGGTATCCATCGGCTGCCAGAACCCGTCGTGCTTGAAGACCATCATCTCATTGTCGCGCACCAGATTCCGAAGCGGTTGCTGTTCGAAGACAGTATCTTCCCTGTCGTCAATATAGTCAAAGATCTCCTGGCGGCAGACAAAGAATCCTCCAGATATTCTTCCTCCGGTGGTTTGAGGTTTTTCATTGAATTCTGTCACAAGCCCCTTATCAGTACATTGGAGTTCTCCAAATCTTCCCGGAGGCCTCACACCCGTGACAGTCAGGATCTTTCCATGGGAATTATGGAATGCGATCAGTTTCCCAATATCGATGTCGCCGACTCCGTCCCCATAGGTCAGCATGAAATTCTCCTCATCCTGGAAGTATTTCTTTACCCGTTTGATCCGTGCACCGGTCATGGCATGCTGGCCGGTTTCCGCAAGCGTCACCGTCCAGGTCTCTGCTGCCTGATCGGTATGGTACTGGACGGGTGTTTTTCCACTCAAGTCAATAGTGAAATCAGTCGTATGCGCCCGGTAATTTGCAAAAAAATCCCGAATGGTGTCTCCCTTGTATCCCAGACAGAGCACGAACCGGTCATGGCCCCAGACTGCATAGTATTTCATAATATGCCAGAGAATGGGATATTCACCGATCGGGATCATCGGCTTTGGAATATTGTCCGCTACATCGCGAATCCGGGTTCCGTATCCGCCGCATAAGATGCCTACTTTCATGATGTAACCCCCGGGATTTTCGAGCCGGTTCTTATATACCGTTTATTTACGTTTTTAATTGTAAATAATTCTGCTTCTGAAGAAATGAGTTACATTGGGGGGAAAAAAACTTGTGCAGTAAGATCATTTATCGTTCATAATCATTACATTTCATCTATTGATATAATACCAGAGTTAAATAGGTTGGCGAAAGTGTATCTAATGCTGCCAGACGGTTAATAAATCAGATTTACCCTATCTGGAAGAGATATCTTATAAATCAGACTTCTTTTTTTAGGGCACTGTATGATCCAGATCCTGATGAGCGGGTCAGTTTTATTACGCAAACATTTCGGCATATGAGAATTTGTCGATAAAGTAAGAGGGGTGATCTGATCAATCTGCAGTCCAGAATTTGTTAGGATACTTTTTCTCGAGGATTTGATCACCATCTCCCAAAGGCTCCAGTCCTGCCGCTCGCATATCGGCATCCACCATTATTTTAACAAGATCATTGAATTTGATCTTCGGTTTCCAGTTGAGTCTCTTTTCAGATTTCCTTGGATCTGCTATGAGTACTTCCACTTCCGTTGGACGGAAATACGCCGGATCAATTTTAACATAGTGCTCAACATCCAGATCAACATAGGCGAACGCCCGTTCAAGGAATTCCCTCACGGAATGCGATTCTCCTGTTCCGATAACGAAATCATCTGCACTTTCTTGCTGGAGTATCCTCCACATCGCCTCGACATATTCAGGTGCATATCCCCAGTCCCTTTTTGCATCAAGATTTCCCAGATACAGGAACTGATCTTTTTTCATGATCAGCCTAACGATACTGTAGGTAATCTTTCTGGTAACAAATGTCTCCCCTCTCCGGGGCGATTCATGATTGAACAGGATCCCATTTGCGGCAAATAGATTATATCCCTCGCGATAATTTTTTACCATCCAGTATGCATAGAGCTTGGCACACGCGTAAGGGCTTCTTGGCGCGAATGCAGTACTCTCCTCTTGAGGAGGAGGCGAGGATCCAAACATTTCGCTGGATGAGGCCTGATAGATTTTTATTTTCTGGTTGCTTCTCCGTGCACTTTCCAGAAGACGAGTCACTCCCAACGCGGTGGTATTTGCTGTATATTCTGGCATATCGAAACTGACTCTGACATGACTTTGGGCTCCCAGATTGTACACTTCATCCGGCTTGATATTATACAAAATATAGGACATAGCTTCTGCATCGGAAAGATCCCCATAATGGAGGAAAAGGCGAGCTTGGGGGTCTCTGGGATCAACATATAAATGCTCAAGACGTTGTCGATTGAAGGACGATGATCTACGGATGATCCCATGCACTTCATAGCCTTTATCCAGCAGGAAATCGGCAAGATATGATCCATCCTGCCCGGTAATTCCGGTAATCAATGCTTTTTTTATTGACATTATATTTCACTTCTCTCATCGTGCATTAAAACGATCTCTTGTATACTGAAAAACAACAGACATCCTCACCCGGGAATTTCAACTCTTCAGAATTGATTTGTTTTTTAACTGATATAATTTTGGGAACTCGCCGGCGTATTATCTGGGGCATAGTGCATTAGTTGGAGGCATTTTCGATTATTGAGCAATGTCAGAAAATTTGGCTTTGATTTATTACATCTGGCATCGCATACTGTTAATCAAATGAGGAAAATTTTGGTGAGAGAATGGATATCCGCGAGATAAAAAAATGCCGCATCTGCGGAAATGATCAGATCGTTACGGTATTAGATTTAGGCAATCAAGCGTTATCCGGAAGATTTCCCGGAGAGGATGACCCGGATCCTCCCCGCGCACCACTGGTTCTGATCAGATGTGACAACTCGAAGAATCCGGGAGCATGCGGGCTTGTCCAGTTGAAGCACTCGGTTCCTCCCCTTGAGATGTATACCTGTGGGTACGGATATAGGTCCGGTATCAACAAGACCATGCGCGATCATCTCGCGGAACTTACCAGAAAATCGCAGACAATAACCCGCTTGGAAAAACAGGATATTGTTTTGGATATCGGTAGCAATGACGGGACGCTGCTGAAAAGTTATTCAATGGAAGATATTCGCCGGATCGGAATCGATCCCGGCGGAGAACAATACAAGAAATACTATCCTCAAGAAATACAGTTGATCTGCGATTTTTTCTCAGCGGCCAAATTTAACTCAGTATATCCCCACGAAAAGGCAAAGATCATTACATCTGTTGCAATGTTCTATGATCTTGAAAAGCCAATGGAATTTGTCGAAAATATCCAGCAAATCCTGCATAAAGACGGAATTTGGATTCTTGAACAGAGTTATCTACCCACCATGCTCAAGATGAATTCTTTCGATACCATCTGCCATGAACATCTGGAATATTACGCTTTCTACCAGATAGACTGGATGCTCCGTCGAAATAATCTCAAAGCGGTCGATATTGAATTCAATGCCATCAATGGAGGAAGTTTCAGGGTATATGTCACCCATGCAGACTCCAAAATCCCCCGAAATGAAGCGGCCCTAGATCGAGTCATAAAAATGGAGCGGGCACTAAAACTAAATTGTGAAATACCGTATCGGGATTTCTGTACTCGTGTCGAAAAGGTAAAGATGGATCTGAATACATTTCTGCGTACTGAAAAAACTAAAGGAAAAACGATCTTCGTCTACGGGGCATCAACAAAAGGAAATGTACTTCTTCAATATTTCAATCTTGATTCAAAAATTATCACAGCAGCTGCGGAACGCAATCCTGAAAAATGGGGTTGTCGAACACCCGGGACCGGAATCCCTATCATATCAGAAGCAGAGGCAAGAAAACAAAAACCGGATTATTTTTTACCACTCCCGTGGCATTTCAAAAAGGAATTTATCGAGAGAGAGGGCCAGTTTATAAAGGACGGAGGGAAATTCATATTTCCTCTGCCGGACGTAGAGATCGTCTGATATCCGGATTATCCATCGGAGGTACAGGCAGATGCCGCGAGCAATTATCGTAGGTGTAACCGGGCAGGATGGTACTTACCTTTTCCGTTATCTTAATGAACGACACTACGAAATTTTCGGGTTCGGTCGCACCAGGATAATGACAAACCGTGACGATTGGAAAAACCAAGCACATGATATCACAAGTTTTCAGGAGATCTCCAATCTTATCCAGAGAATACAGCCCGATGAGATATATCACTTGGCTGCTTTTCACCAGTCATCCGAAGACCCGGTTATTAACAACGAGACTCTCTTTCAGCATAGTTATGAGGTTAATGTCCTCTCCCTCTTTCATGTTCTTGAAGCACTCAGACTTTTTTCTCCCGATACGCATCTGTTTTATGCTGCGTCCTCTCATATCTTCGGAAGACCTGCCTCGGAACCACAGGACGAGACAACCCCCTTTAATCCCTTGGGGATTTACGCAGTAACGAAGGTTTCAGGATTACATTTATGCCGGATGTACCGGACACTGTATCATATTCATGCATCAACAGGTATTCTCTATAACCACGAATCTCCGATCAGAAGCGAGCAGTTCGTTTCCCAGAAAATTGCAAAGGCTGCAATATTATGCAAACATGATCCACACCACCGGCTTATTCTTGGAGATCTCTCCGTTGAAGTGGATTGGGGTTATGCACCGGATTATGTCGATGCGATGCACCGTATAACAACTCACCAGAAACCTGACGATTTTATTATAGCTACGGGAAAGAAGAGCCGTGTTGAAGACTTTGTAAAAATTGCATTTGAATATCTTGGACTGGACTGGCATGAATACGTTACAGAAAAGAGGGAGATCATCACAAAACCGGCAGTTGCGCTTGTCGGGAATCCGGAAAAACTGGAGCGGCTGACGGGGTGGAAGAGGACAGTGTCGTTCCCAGAAATGGTACGTCTCCTTGTCGAATCCGCACAGAACGATCTGTAAAAGCAGATCTGCGGCAGAGGGATCTGCCTGAAGGAGTCGGATTATATTTTTATATCCCTTCACTCGTTAAAACCATTATTCTGACGGATACCTAATCCAATCTCTCGGTGGAGTTTTCTTATCTGATCCACAGTTCTCCTGATATCGTACTCCTTTGCTCGTTCGGGGGCAGTCCTATGAATATGGTCACGTAAAGAGATATTCTTGAGTCCCTCAACAACCGCTGACGCCAGCTGGTCCGGATTTGCCGGTTCGACAAGAAGAACTGCGTCCCTGTCCCTGACGAACCGAGAGATGCCACCTACATCCGTACATACAATGATATTCCCCATGGCCAGATTCTCAAACACGGATAAACCGAACATTTCAGCCACCCAGGGAATAACCACAAGATCACATTCGGATTGACATTTAATCAGAGCTGGAAAATCGGCACCATCAAGGTATTGTATCCTATCCGAAACACCAAGTTCACCGGAACATTTCATCATAACTGACTTATATCCCTCCGCATCAGACCCTGAAAAAATGACCTCTGCATCAATTTCTGAAAGGATTTTTGGCAGGGCTTCAACCAGGTAAATCCATCCTTTCTCAGCGATCAGCCGGCCCGGACAGAATATCCGGAAGGGTTTGTGGGTTTCGATATTCGTACGAAGAGGAAAATCCTCAATATGAATCCCATTGAGAACGAGGGAGACCTGAGAATTCCTAATCGACCGGCAGATATCCGCAACTTCCGGAGTAACCGCAATGACGTGATCAGCTGACCGGATCGATTTTTTTTCAAGAAATTCCGCGGGCAGTACCATAAACAGGTACCTGGCAATACCTTTCAGTGTGAAATGAAGTTTACAATACTCTTTTCCACTATCGGTTATCATCAGGGTATGGCAGTGAACGATGACCGGGATATCCGGATACATTCGTTTCAGGAGGAACGGATACCATAATGACGGTTCCGTTTGCTGGACGTGGATGATGTCCACATTGCCACAGGGAATCGTTTTCAGAAATGAGACCGCCCTGAAAAAATTGAGAATATGTTTGATAACGGGAAGATTATTTCTTTCCACGTCCATGTTGGCAGGGTGATAAACCGTAACAACATCCCCCCGTTCCTGCAATCCGCGTGAGAGGGATTCGGTAAAGATCTCGATACCCCCCATATGCGGGGGATATACCGGAGTTACCATGGCGATTTTCATAGCATCTCATCCTCATGTCTGAGGTAAATCAACCGGCATTTGACTTTGTTTCATGCTTTTTCCATTAATTATCACAAGATGAGGGACCTTGGAGATAGAGATCGGCATGCATAAAATGCACTAGCAGATTTCTTGATATCAGAGGCACTGCATACCGGCCATTTCGTACGGGCCGAATGTATTCCGTTCGTTTTCGGAAGGTTTCACGTACTTTATTACCCCATGCATTTTCAATTGTCCCTGAACTCTATGTAATCGGCACACTAATCATTTTCATTTCAGCAACATGACATTGCCGATTTAATCATTCGGGACAATCGTATATTTTTCTCGTGGAGGTTCCGGTAATTCATCTCTTGAAATCCCGCAATACAACTCGCCCTCTTCATTGATCATGATCGGGAGGCCATCAATCACCGGATATTTCCGCCCACATCCAGGTTCACGGCAGATCAACCACTTGTTTTTATACAGATCCAATTTTCCCGGATCAGGACTGTTTTGCCGGAACTTTCCTGATACACAGTGTGGACATCGTATATGTGAAAATACCGTTTCGCCGGTTTCACACAGACATTTATTGGCTGGAATCAACGGCTTTATCACTCTTAATTCAAAATCCAACGATAACAGGACATTGCAAAGATAATAACTCATTGCTTTCATGATCCGTTTAGAATGAATAAACTTCTGTACCTGGGGGTTATATAGGCGGTCAACATGAACGACTTCAAATCGTGCTTTTGTATAGTAATTTCGTCCCGGGCGACTCCCATAAAAGTCAAAGCTCTCCTCGGTAAAAGCCTTGACATGCGTAGGATCCATCGCGGTATAGATACTATTCCAGTTCACAACCCGGATAAAAATTTTTGCATCTGGGCGGGCAATTCTATGGATCTCTTCCATAGTTTTTATTGTATTCGGAAGATGTTCGATGACATCGACAAGATGGATTTCGTCAAATGTATTATCTGCAAAAGGGTAAATCAGTTCAAAGAAATTCGCTACGACATCCACTCCTTTCATAGGAACGATATCAACACCCAATGCACCGTTTACTTTATTAGGGCCGCATCCAAGATCGAGTATTCTTTTTTCGGAATTCACGAATATCACCTTATCAAAAATACTCCTATGTATTGTTCAAGAATGGTCGGGATGATAACCCGCACATCATTTGTAGTAATTTTGCTGCCCCTCTTTTAATAGATATTTGTGCTCTGTAGAAACCCTATTTTCACAGAAGTAAAACAGTGACTAAACGATCTCAGGTTCATTTCCTCCTTATTTGGTTATGTTCAGTAACCGTAAGGTGGCAGAATAGTGTCGGCAAACCTGTATATCAAGTTTGTTGAAGTGTCCTCCGGATTGCTCCGTGATTCCCGCATTCCCCTTTTCTCATCGAAATTCTTGAAGAGGACATATCCCCAGCACCAGTCACTCATTCTTCTTCACCTAAAGGAGTACCTGTCAGAAGATTTCCGGGATACCGTAGAATTCACTGAAATCATGGACGTACTTCGTGAAAAGATCCATCTCGAGGAGGCCTCCCATTTCACGATAATCCACAAATTCTGTCAACGGATTCGATCATCGACATATACACGGTTTCTCAACCAACAGCTGAAAATGTTTTATGACGGAGGTGAGTGATACCCCCACTATCGAGTCATTCGGATTTACTTGCTCATACGCCAGTCACTATTATCCCTGGAGAACCGGTAAAATCAGGAAATGATTCCTGAAAATTTTAATCTCATTTGACACGGATTAACAGATCATAACCGGCCTGAAGATCTCCCAACATCCGGTCTATGATATCCCTCATGCCGTGAAATTCCTCAAACAATATCGCAGATATAGAAACTCTGATCTCTATATCATGGACAAAGGATATGACTCTGAAGAGAGCCATGAATTAATCCAGGATACGCTCAACTCCTGCTCACTCATCCCAGTCAGAAACAGAAAACGCAAACGAATCTCCGGTTACTATCGAAGACGGCTTGCTCTATTGTTCGCTGATGACAAATATCATCTTGTCTCTTTTGAGGAATTTTACAGTGCCAATAATTTACTCATTTTTTTAAATAGGAAATAATTTCTTATGAGAAAGTCATATCAATTTTTTTATATACAAAATAAATATTTCCCATACTGGAAGTTCTGGGGTTCCTTTCATTTTAATATAGTTTGATCGATATTTATCATAGGCAGTCAAATCGCTATTAAGAAGTGACTTCCTCGACAAATGTTCAATATGATCAAGATTAACTGGAGTGCAATGTAATTCCGAAGCGATCCCCCCGATATAAATACCCGGGATATATTTGCCTGCATCCATCTTCTGCAGTTTGTCCATAGTGACAAATATGATCGGTTTTTGGTAAAGGATTGCAAAGTTCAGCGCAGTACTCATATGTGTTATAACATATTGTGAATCTCTGACAAGTTGTACTGTATTTCCTTTAATTATGGGTCTCCCCTCAAAATAGTCCGGAAGTTCGTCGTAGTGTGATCGAGGGTGTGCCGCAATGGTGATTTTACAGTTCAATTCATGTTCAAGACGCGAAAAAAAAGCGCAGATTTTCGGGTAGTACTCTTCTGGTGTGATCGGATATTCTATGCCCATATAGTTAAAATCTGGATGAAACGGTAAATAATCATCAAGAAAAACACCCTTTAGGATATCATCGCGCAAATTTTGTTTATTTTCCATAAGAAAACGATCATAATCTAAAGCATGTGCCCACAGAAAGTGCGTATTTTTATCAACAGGGTACAATTTTACAGTTCGCGTTTTCTCTCCACCGGTTAAAATCACTACGTCAGCGGCATTGATCCCAAATAACGAGTAATGCTTAAGTAATATCTTTCTCCAAACGTGGTGGACAACATCCCTTGGATGAAGACAGAGGACTCTTTTAATCAATCTCTTGAGTGTGTGCGCTCCTGTCGTATCTTTTAATTTTAAGGGATTTGGAAACGATACTGTCTGCGAGACACAATATTTTATGTTTTTCCGAGATAATTCACGGTAAATAAAATAAGTATTGGTATCATAGGCTATCCAGCAAATCACCATAGTTGTGTTTTCGAGACCGGATATTGCTTTAATAACATCACTCCTATTGCAAAAGGACCGAATTTTAATAAGATTAAGTTCCTTCGGAAGTATCTCCTTTGCCCGAGCACTCGTATGTAGAATTTCTAATATATCCCATACTTCGACATCGAGTCGATTTTTTAAAAAAAACGCAATCCCAAGCCGGTCGTAATCCCATGAACTGAATGGATTTTCAGTTATAATGATTATTTTATGTATCATATTCTGTACGGATTCTTGGTTTATTCATCAAATGAAGTAATCAATCTCCGAATATCCCTCTTTGTAATCAGCTTCACATTCTCTGACGAGAACGAATCCACTACTGCGGATCTAAACCCATGGGGGACTTTTGTGGAGGGGGAATATTCAGAATAAACAACCTGCTTTGGCACGATAATATACATATCATCGTTTTCGAAGACGCTGGTTGTTTCATCTGCGGTCATCAGCACTTCATCAATCTTCTCTCCACATCGCATCCCCACAATTGAAATCGCAATATTCTTGGGATTCAGACCATATCGAGGCGCAAGTACATCCCTCATCACTTCCGCAAGATCCATGATGCGAAGAACGGGCATCTTCAGGATAAATATCTCATCACCCGTAGAACACATTCCTGCAGTGAGTATCAGGCGGGCTGCTGAGGGAATATCCATAAAAAATCGTCTCATATCTGGATGGGTGAGAGTAATCGGCCCTCCCTTTCGAATTTGCTTAATAAAAAGAGGAATTACGGATCCTCGGGAATTCAGGACGTTTCCAAACCGCACACATGAAAAGATTGTTTTCTTTTTACCTCGGTAACTGTTTGCAGAAATCGTCAGACGCTCAGCCAGCAATTTGGTTGCACCCATTACATTTGAGGGATTAACTGCTTTGTCTGTACTGATTGTGATTACCTTTTGGACGCATTGGGCAAGTGCTGCATCCAGAACATTCTGCGTTCCAATAATATTTGTTTTCACTGCATCAAATGGATTAAATTCACACAAGGGTACGTGTTTGAGCGCAGCTGCATGGAAAACGATGTCCACACCGTCCATTGCCATCATCAGCCGCTCCTTGTCCCTGATATCACCAATAAAGGATCGAATCTTTTCAGACGCCAGATCCTGTTCAAGATCGAAAAGACCGGTCTCATTGTTATCGAAAACTCTGATACTATGCACGTCATATTTGAGAAGTTCACGGACAAGGAAATTCCCGATAGATCCTGCACCACCCGTTACGAGGACGGTTTTTCCGTTGTAGTACTCCTTCAGGTCCATTCATGCAGCTCCATAAAACTCTGAAATCCCTTCAACGACTGTTGAAATATCTTCTTCCGGCATACCGGGATATATCGGTAAACTCAAAATCTCGTTTGCGACATTCTCCGTGACCGGTAAGATTGCGGTATAATTGAGGGCCTGACGATAATAACTTGTCTGGTGTACAGGTGAGAAATAAATTTTTGACATAATTCCTTTCTTTTTAAGAGATTCCATTAGTTCATTACGCTTGGGGACCCTGATCGAGAATAATTGAAACACATGCCGGTAATGTTCTGGAACGACCATCAGCCGGACCTCCTGGCACTTCTTCTGGAAAAGAGCAGTGTACAACTCTGCAATATGAATGCGCATCCGGATTATTTCTTCTGCTTTCCGCAGCTGGGCAAGCCCGAGAGAGGCCAGGATGTTGGATAGTCTGAAGTTGTAACCAAGGGTGATATAATCCATCGATTCTGATGAGGAGAAATAGTCTGCGGTATCCAAGCGTCCATGCGATCGGATCAGTTTAAGTCTCTCATAAATATCGCGCGAATCTGTAATCAGTGCACCACCCTCACCGGTTGTGATGATCTTGTTCTGGCAGAAACTGACCATAGCAGAATCCCCAAATGATCCCACCCGTTTTCCTCCGATCGATGCCCCAAATGCCTCAGCGGCATCTTCTATCAGGATAAGGTCATGATCATCTGCGATCTCCCTCAGCTCTCTGATCCTGCAAGGACAGCCTCCGTAATGGATGGGAAGAATCGCTTTGGTTTTCGGAGTGATGGCATTTACCACGCTCTCAGGATCCAGTCCGAGTGTGGTCTCTTCAATATCAGCAAATACCGGCCGGGCTCCGACAAATTTTGGCGCATTTGCCGTTGCGATAAACGTGAATGATGGGACGATCACCTCGTCTCCATTACCAATACCATGCGCGAGAAGGACTGCATGAAGCGCAGATGTTCCGGAGTTAAACGTCAGACAATATTGTGTCCCCAGATATTCCGCAAGTCCCTGCTCAAACTGAGTAACGTTTGGTCCCACCGCCCAGTTCATTCCGGAGCGTATTGCGGTCTCAACGGTCTTGGTATCATCCGTATCCCAGTACATTTTGAAAAGGGGTATCTTCCAGGTCATTCAGATGACTCCTTTTGTTGGATTTCAATAATTTCATCACCGCGTAATGTTCGCACAACTTTGGCAGGGACACCGTACGCGAGAACGCCATCCGGGATATTATGATTTACAAAACTGAAGGCTCCGATAATCGATCCTTCTCCCACAGTTACTCCCGGCATAATTACCGAATGCGTACCGATGCGGCACCCCTTCTTCAACCGGACTTCTCCTTTTTTATTATCAATTGTTGAAACAGAATAGACAGAACAATGTGATCCGATCTGGACAAAATCTTCAATTATGACACCCTGTTCCGCATTAACATATGAAAACGCTCCGATATCGGTTTTATAACCAAGATGAAAATTTTTCGTGTGTTTTACTATCCATTGGTATTTTGTTGGGTCTCCATCTTTGATCTCCGGGGGCTCCCAATTTTTAAACAGCATAATCAACAACACTCCTCCCATTGAGATTGATCATACCCGGAGAAATTTTTGTTTTTGTTATCATGTTCATTCTCCCTGTAGATTCACTTTTTCCGGGTTAGTTCGATTTGACCAAGAGCGCTTCATTAATATTTATTTCAGAAAGAATCTTGCTGATTCTTTTTGATGCATTTCCATCGCCATAGGGATTCTTGCAGGATTTGACTTTCTGCCTGAATGCAAAATCATGCAAGGCACTATCAATGCTCGCACATATGCTCTTTCGATCATTTCCGGCATCTATGACATTATCCGCCCGTTCCCGGCCTCTCTGGCGGGTACCGATATTTACCACAGGAACACCAAACGAAGGCGCCTCGATAATCGCACTGCTGGAATTGCCCACAAGAACACTCACCTGCTTGAGCAAACTGATATAATCCCTGTGAGGGAGGTTGGGGAATATGTGTATATGTGATAATTTATCATATTCTCCGATCACGTTAATCATTGCTCTCCCTCCGGCATCTGCATTGGGGTAAATTATAATCGTCTGATAGTGTAATGAAACAACAGCCTCTATTGTCTCCCTTATCTGGTCTGGAGCTTTGTCCGACTCAAGAGTGACCGGATGTTGAATAACAAGAATGACCGGTTCTGAAAAATCAATTTGGTATTTCTGTGCAAGCTCATCACAGTTCATGAGCGGTTCGTGTAAAATTTGATCCAAGCCTGGGGCACCAACTACAAAAATCCGAGATACATCCTCACCCATTCCAATTATCCGGTCCATGCTTTTCTCAGTAGCAACAAAGTGGATCTGTGCAAGTTTCGTTATCGCATGTCGGGCATAGTCATCGACAGTCGAGGTAACCTCCCCCCCATGGATATGGGCTACAGGAATGTTCAAATAAACACCGGCAATAGCTCCGGCAAGCATTTCTCCCCTGTCACCAAGTATCAGTATAATATCTGGTTGGAGACGATGGATCATCGGTACAAGATCCTGAAGGAATTCCCCAATAAAGAGAGCCATTGATTCTTTGGTATCGTTTCTGTAACGAATGTCAATGGGATGGTACCTGAATCCATCCTTTTCGATCTCCTCAACGGTATTACCGAATTCATCCATCATGTGCATACCTGTAACAACAATGTCCAAAGACAGCTTTGGATGGTTGTGAATGCTGCGGAGCACTGATCGCATTAATCCATAATCTGCACGAGTCCCACTTATATAGAGGATCTTCCGCTTCATTCTATCATGTCCCAGTTGATGACCTGGTCTTTTTGAATCGGTGACAGTGTTTTCCTTTGAAGGAGTGATTCCCAGTATTTGGGCTCTATTCCTGTACCAGGCCTCTTTATTATAAGATCACTTTCTTTGAGAAATGATCCCGAAGCGATATCCTGGCGGGCAACAATACTCCTTCGGGCAACTCTTCTTATTAATTCCTCTTCTTCATTTGGCTTTTTGTAACCATTGCCCAGAGCACTTTCTACTTCACATATCGTCTCTACCATTGCCCGTAATTCATCTGGTTCAAGCGAGGCTTTATGATCCGGCCCCGGCATGGATTTATCCAAAGTGAAATGTTTTTCCAAGACGCATGCCCCCATGGCAACTGCGGCGATGGGAATCACGATTCCCAAGGTGTGATCTGAATAGCCGACAGGCACCTGAAATGCACACTGCAACGTTTGGATTGCACGGAGGTTTACTGAAGGCAGTGCTGCAGGATAGCTGGTGGTACAATGTAGGAGAATAACATCGTGAACTCCCTGTTTTTTTAAGTAGTGAAATGCCGCCTCAACTTCACCAAGTGTAGCCATTCCCGTGGACAGAATAACCGGTTTCTTTTTTCCTGCAATTTTTTTTAACAACGGGAAATTGGTAATTTCACCGGAAGAAATCTTATACGCGGGTACCTCGGTTCGATCAAGGAGATCAACACTTTCCTCATCGAAAGGGGTTGATAAAAAAAGGATTTTTTGCTCTTTTGCATAAGCGGATAGTTCCTGAAAAACGTTGTCAGGGAGTTCGAATTTTTTCAACATCTCGTATTGCGATTCCTCTGAACCGGATGTATTTTTTTGATACCCGGCTTTTTCCGCAGTGCAGGTAACAAGGTTCTCTGCATGGTATGTCTGGAACTTTACCGCATCAGCACCTGCAGCCGCTGCCTTCTCAATGAGTTGTTTTGCGAGAGTTGGATCTCCGTTATGATTGACACCGGCCTCGGCAATAATAAATACCGGTTCCCCATCTCCGATAAACCGGTTGCCGATTTTGATTTTTTTGTTATTTGACTTGATACTTATGCCGTCCATCCCCCGTCAACAATGATATTTTGTCCGGTTATATATTTGGATTGGTCGCTCAACAAAAATAACAGAACACCGGTAATATCATCAGCTCGGGCCATGCGCCCGCCATAGAAAACATTTGATGAATATTTCTGTATAAACGATGAGGGCTGGCGATCTTCAATCCCGCCTGGAGAGATCGCGTTCACCCGGATATTGTACTTACCGAGATAGGAAGCAAGATATTTGGTTAGATTGATAATTCCCCCTTTAATCGCAGCATATTCTACCGGCATGGTCATTGATGTTCCATCATATACTTCGAACCGAGGCGCAGCAAGACCGTAAATAGATGCCATATTGATGATATTTCCTGATTTCTGGGCCATCATTTCCCGTGCAATCCATTTTGTTATATTGAAATAGCCACCCATGTGCATACACACATTCTCGCAAAAATCCTCATAGGTAACATCCTCAAAGACCCTGCCGTAGTTCTTGTTCCGGGGGTAAGCGTTATTGACCAGCGTGGAGATTGTGCCATATTCTTCCTTGCAATGCCCGATCAGATTTTGTACATCGGCACTATTCATAATATCGCAATGTTGGTAACTGACCCGGGCATTCCTTGTTGTTTTTATAATCTCATGTGCAGTTTGTGAACCTGCCTCATCATTAATGTCAGCTATGACAAGAGAGTACCCTGCTTCTGCACATACCTGGGAAAATGATTTTCCCAGAAGTCCCAAACCACCGGTAATTATTACAACATTTTCTTTTGAACGATCCATCTGAAACCACCTCCTTATGTCAGGCGCTTGAATCCTTCGTGTGCAACTGGGCCCGTGAGGAGGGAGGAGAGATTTCCTTTTTCGGTCCCATTACGAATTATCTCGAATACCTCACCTACGTTTGTAAGGTATTCCTCAACATGCCGTGAGGAATGACCATAGGACACATAGACCGCTTTTGAAGCAAGGAATCCCCGTTTTACCATCTCTTGCGTGAATAATGTATGCATCACCTGGCTGTTGTCAGCTTCAAAATGAAACGTAGTAAGCGGAGGAATTCCCATGACTTCAAGGGGGAGGGAATATTCGTGTGAAAGTGCTTCCCATCCACGACTGATTTCTTTTCCGACAGAGATGAGATGATCAGGGACTTTTTTATCCCTGCATTTATTGATGGTGGCAATGGATGCGGCAAGTCCGATGCCCTCCGTCCAGTAGGTACTGCTGATGAAGCTTTCCTGAGCACTCTCCATAACCTCTTTCTTTCCAACTACTGCCGCCATAGAATAGCCATTACTCATGGCTTTGCCGTAAACGGCAATATCCGGAGTTACCTTGTAGAGCGCATGGACTCCCCCGACGTTCATCCGCCAGCCGGAGGTAACCTCATCAAAAATTAACACAGCCCCGATCTCATCTGCGATTTTACGAACCCCGGCAAGAAATCCCGGTTCAGGTTCGTGATGACGGAGAGGTTCCATTACGATCACTCCGACATCGTGCTTCTCTACAATATTTTCGAGTTCGCCCAGCATATTATAATTAAAGGGCAGTGCGGTTCCTTTCAGGCCGCGTGGCACACCCGTGGGTTCCAGCCCTGGAAGCAGCTGTCCGTCAAGATTTTTATTATCCGCAAGGTTTGCCGCAAGATACCAGTCATGCCATCCATGATAGCCACAAAACGCGACAATATCTTTACCTGTGTGGGCACGGGCGATCCGGACCGCTACTGCCATTGCCTCCCCCCCGGTCTTGGTATATCGGACCATCCCCGCCCAAGGATGTAGTTTCAGGAGTAATTCAGCAAGATCCACTTCTTCAGGACAGTTCAGGGTCGATATCGACCCTTTGTCCACCGTGGCATGTACCGCGGCATTGACATCGTCATCCGCGTAACCAAGGATACAGGCACCCACACCCATGATGGACATATCGATATATTTTTTCCCGTCAAGATCCCAGACTTCAACACCTTTTGCTTTTGAATAATAGGACGGCCACAGATCGGGTAAAAACATCTCAGATCGTTTTGATAATAATTGCGTTCCTCCGGGAATAACCCTCTTGGCTTTATCCCATAACACTGCACCGCGATTTCTGATCATATTTTACCTTCGGCACGATTGAGAATTTTCAAAACGGCGATATCTTTGTCAAGCGAATTAGGGTAGGTCGTTTTATCCCGCACACGATTAATAAATGATTTCAGTTCTTCCACATACATATCATCAATGATATTTTTATTGTATCCCGCAATGGATATCCCTTCGGGATGCTGATAGGAGACCCATCGGAGATTGTTTGCGTCATAGATTTTAATCTGATGCTCGTTCCAGTTCCAGAGGATCTGGGCATTTTCGAGATTGAGTATAAGTGAGCGTGTTGCGAAACGTGCTACAACATCCACTGTCAGCGCTCCAAAAAAGGTGCCAAAATCCATGCCGATCACATACGTATCATCGATATCGGCACCGACATCCAGGGTCTTGCCAAAGAACCCACTGACTTTTTGGGGAAACCCCATCAGATCAACAATCCATGTCAGTTCAAAAGGAACGATCTCCCGACCGCCACCAGTCTCCCTGTTTGAAACATAATAATCGGTCACCCTTTCCCAAGGGTGCCAATCAGGAAGATACTGGCCGGAATGATAACTGAAATTGGTAATTTTGCCAAATTCTCCCGATTGAAGGATTCGTTTGATATCTTTTATTGCCGGGTGAAAGAGCATAGTGCAGGATGGCGCAATAAATACCCCTGCCTTTTTTGCCAGAACATTGAGTTCCTCAAGTCCTTCGATATTGACGCTTGCTTCTACAAACGCTGGTATCCCGCAGATTATCGCCAAGCGGATATATTCTGCATGTTTGTCCGGAGGAACAGAGATGATCAGGCAATCAAACCTCCCGAGACTTTTTTCTTCGAGATTCCCGATTACAGGTATATTATAGTGATCATGTGCCTCTTTCCGTCGGTCCTCCCGAATATCAAAACCCGTTATGTAATCCCCGAAACCAAGCGCTTTTAAGCAACGGATCCGCCGTTTTCCCATCGATCCAAGACCAATAATTAGAAAATTCACTTTCCTGCCTCCTTCACCGAATTTTTCATAATTGCCTCAACACAATAAAAATCATAAATGTCGTCAATCTCGTAATTCTGCCATCGCGCGATTTTATACGCAAGCGTCTTATTCTGATAGAATGTTTTCCATTGACGGTACGCCGGCACGGATGACATATAGATGACACCATAAGGGAAAAAAATCTCCGGTAATTGTTGTCGCTGGAAAAAAACTTGCTCACTTTTAAGGAGGGGAACAATACAGTTATTTTCGACAGTCTTCATGATATAGGGATTCTCGAGATGTACTTCCCCCACACTGACGAGGGATGAGATGTCTGGAGAATGCCGGAGAAATGACTCGATGGCATTGTCAATATCCCTATTTTCCCTTAAAGGGGAGGTTGGTTCTAGCAGGACAATAATATCAAAGGATTCCCCCGCCTTTTCAAAAACATCAAGCGCGTGGATAACTGCATCGCTCGTTGGGGAATTGTCTTGAGCAAACTCTTTCGGACGCAAGAACGGGATATCTGCACCAGCATCCCTGGCAACAGAGGCAATTTCAGGATCATCAGTACTGACAAAAACCCGGTCAATATATTCACTCAACAGTGCCTGCTCAATTGTCCAAACGATCAATGGTTTTCCAAGCAGTAATTTAATATTTTTTTGGGGGATTCCTTTACTGCCTCCCCGTGCAGGGATAATGGCTAGGATTTTGGATTTCATAACGGGTCACGGATATTTTTAGTTATAGCCGCGATCATTGGACGGCATACATCAGATTATCAATTAAGTATAATACATTCGGTTTTCACAGATATGAGGTTTCTGCCAAGGGATTGCCGGATTGTCTTTCCTGACCGAGATACAACTGGTAATACTCCATTTTCAGTTCCATCAGAAAGTCATGCGTCCCGCTTTCAACAATCCGGCCCCCCTTCATAACATGAATAATATCCGAATCTTTGATTGTGGATAGTCGGTGTGCAATAGTAATTACCGTCATATTTTCCGAGAGTTTCTGGACAGAATCAATAATCTTCTTTTCGGAGATATTATCTAGTGAGCTGGTTGCTTCGTCAAGGAGCAGGATGTCGGGATGACGAAGGATAATTCGGGCTATAGCAATCCTCTGTCTCTGCCCTCCCGAAAGTTTGATCCCCTGATCCCCGATGATCGTATCATAACCGTGATCAGTGTTCATGATGAACTCATGCGCATCGGCAAGTTTGGCCGCATCGATAATTTCCTGATCACTCCGTTCCAGCCCAAACCGAATGTTCTCTTTGATGGTATCATGATAAATGAATGTTTCCTGACCAATGTAGCCAAGACATTTCAGGTATTCAGAGCGATCGAACTCCATTATAGGAATCCCATCAACGAAAATCCCTCCCCGGTCTGGCGTGTATAGGAGTGCTAAAAGATTTGCGGTTGTTGTCTTCCCGGATCCCGAATTACCAACGATCGCCACTTTTTTGTTTTTTCCGATATCAAATGAGAGATCATGAATGACATCCCGGGTAGCTTTGGGATACCTGAATGAAACATTCCTGAATTCAATCGTATCCCTGAATGAAAAAGACCTTTTTTCCTCACACAAGTTCTCCGAAGCGGGTTTACCATTATCCGCCGTCAGTTCCGTATATACCAGCGCAAGTGCCGGCAGGGACTGGACAATCGATGATAAATTTGTCTGAGCCAGATTAAGGCTGGGAATTAAGCGGTAAAGGGCAAGCATAAGGGTCCCGAAAATTCCGATATATCCGATGAAATCGCCCGCAGTAACAAAATAGAGACCAATGGCACCAAGAGATATTATGGAAAACATTATGAAATCGTTGATTACCGGGGGAATTTTATTGAGGGTATCCACATTCGTATAGGTTTTTAGGAGTTTCTGCATAGCAGCATCATATTTTTTCTTGAACAATCCCATCGAATCTGTGATAAATATTGTTTTAATTCCGGTGATCAGCTCCTGATAAACAACAGATTTTTCCATAAACGTTTTTGTCAGCTCAGAACTATTCCTATAAACCCGTGTAAACAAAATTTTTCTCACTAATAAGGCATAGATCCCACCTGCAATTATCAATCCGATGGTAAGCCAGAATGAGAGATAAAAAATAAAGAGCAAGTATAAAAATGCCATCAATGAATTTTTCGCAAAATCGATCAATGCACCGATTGCATTATTTGCATCAGTCACGGCACCCTGACCAATATAAATTAAATCGCCCTGTTTTTTTCCGGCGAAATAGCTGTACGGATTATTTGTGATTTTTTCAAATATACGACGATCCAAGGAATCACGGACGGATGCAATGACATATGCCCCATGATAGGTTACGAGAGCATAAAACGCGGCAATGATAACGGATATTAGGATTAACAATATCGCGGCTGCGATAAAAGGGGTGAATGATGACGGCAACAGGGCTGCATAAAATGAATCCAGAAGTTTTGGAGTGTTCTGGACTCCAAGCCCATAGTTAATGATCGGGTAGACTAGAGAGACCCTGAATACTTCAAGCCCACTCAGCACGATCACTGCCAGAAGGTATACTGCAAGGGTCTTCTTGAATGGCCTGAAGAGGAACCATAAAATTTTCAAAGAGTCTCTGATGGTTGACAATACTATCCCCTTGTCTCACTTGATAATGGTAATGATTCTTTGTGGTAAAACACCGATTCTTCCTATAAGGCAGTCAAATACATGCCAAGGGGGTTATCCGGTCATTCTGGAAGGATGACTTATGACATAAATGCAATCCATTATGCCTTACATTTTTCCCAGTCCCGCAAAAACTGTTCGAGTCCTTTATCAGTCAGGTTATGCCGGGACATCATCTCGAGCACTGATGGAGGAATTGTCGCGATATGCGATCCTGCTTTTGCTGCGGACAGTACATGCATGGGATGACGGATGCTTGCAGTAATGATCTGTGTAGGGTAGTTGTGACGGTTCATGATCTCGACAGAATCCCGGACTACCTCCATGCCGTTATGACCAATATCATCGAGACGACCCACAAAAATGCTCACATAGGTTGCCCCGCAGTTTGCAGCCAGCAGTGCCTGGTTTGCTGAAAACACCAGCGTTACGTTTGTCTTGATACCAATTTGCTCCAAGCGTTTTGTTGCTTTCAGACCTTCCATGGTCATGGGGATCTTGATCACAACATTCGGGGAGATCACAGCGAGAGCCCGAGCTTCCTCCACCATCATATCGGCTTCAAGATTGATTACTTCAGCACTTATCGGGCCATTTACCAAGGTGGATATTTCCCGGATCAGTTCCTCAAACGAATAACCCGTTTTAGATTTTGCGATGAGGGATGGATTGGTTGTGACACCATCGACAAGAAAACTGAATTTTCGGATCATTTCAATTTCAGCAGTATCAAGAAATATCTTCATGAAAGCCCACATGTATTATCTGTAGTTTTGACCACTTCTATCTTTTCGTTTTAAGAATAAAATTTTCAACTGCATCGAGCAGATCGGTCGCGACATAATCAACCGTGTTGTCTTGGTTATTTACATATTCCTGGTACCCATGACCAGTCATGACCAAACTCGTCCGACAACCGACCTGGCGCCCGGCTTCAACGTCGCTCCACTTGTCACCAACAAGGAAAGATGCAGAAAAATCTATCCCGAATTTCATTCCCGCTTCAAGAAGCAGGCCAGGTTTTGGTTTTCGGCATTCACATTCAATGCGGTATTTCTGTACAACCGCATCAGGATGATGTGGGCAGTAATAGATTGCATCGATACGGGCATTGTCGTTCCCGAGCCTTCTCATCATCTCATTGTTGAAATTCCGGATATCGGCCTCTTCGTACATCCCTTTTGCCACACCGGACTGATTGGTGACCACGATTACCATGAACCCTGCATCGTTGAGCATCTTAATAGCAATTCCGCTGCCTTTGATCACTATGAGCTGGTCGATGCGATGGGCATAGTGGGGGGGATCCTGATTGATAACCCCGTCGCGATCAAGAAAGACGGCGGTATGTATTTCCCTGCTCATGAAGCTTCATTCAAGTACTTTACGATAGTTCCTAATGAATGCAACGTAGTGTCCAAGATTTCTAGAATAACCACCAATTGTAGATCCTGTTTTTAGAGAGAGACTAAAGAAGTGGAATTCAAGGTTATTTTAAGAAATCATCACCCTTTGACCGAAGCCAGACTGTTCCTACCCGGGATCTTGGCTCAGTCCATCCATGACATTTGGGGAAATCGGGATGTTCTTTGAGGATCTTCCAAAATCGATTATGCCGCCTTATATCATCACTAATATCTACCCAATCACCATGAAGGCGTTGCCACTGCTCTTGGACTGCTAACAATATCTCCTCTGCGGATAGATCGATAACCCGGATACCAATACACTCATAATATTCAGCATGATTGGAGGTCGTGAAGTACTCACTGCAAGTTAGGGGAATTCCGGTTGCCTTCCAGACTAATGTCTTGGGCAGGTGCATCGTCAGGGCCCACTGTGAAGATATCCACAGGGGAAGAAGATTCAGGAATAAAATGGGCCTACAATAAATATCGCTTACTGTATCTATTCCCGCACCTGTACTGACACAGAGATCACAATGGGCAAAAAGCCATATATCCAAAAAATCTGATTTTTCCGAGTGAAATGCATAATCGACAATGCGAGGATGTTTGCTGGGAATCGGTTTGCTCATCACTTTTCCCATCCGAAAGACCCATGCACCCTGATCCGCAAGCCACTCCGCAGCGGGAACATATGTAGCAATATCAGAATCTCGGTAATTAAGATGATTCCATCCGTATCCGGACAACGGATTATAGGCACCATTATTTCCTTGTGTAGGATCTGTATTCGGGTATGTGAAATCTAAATAACTATTGTCTCTAACGAGCAGGCAGATTATCGGCTCCCCTTCACGCCAACCTTGCCGGCTCAACCAAGCACGGGCCTGTGCATCTTCTCGGGGAAGAAAACCGAGTCTGGCACGGATTTTCTCCTGCCACCCCCGATCATCGGAAGTGGTGATCTGTGCCAGATCGGCAGGCTGAAGATAATGCCGATCTCCACCAGGCAGTAATCTGTTCCAAAAATCCAGAGGTCGAACCCATGCGGAAACAGAGAAGTTACGTGTGACAATCTGCGCCCAGAACACATTGCTTATCGGTTTATCAAACCAGTATAAATCCAAAGCTCCTTCAGATTGCCGCTGACATATTCCACCCACCTCTATGATGAAGGTACCTATGCGGCTAGCACTGATAGGTCCAAAACGGATCAGACGCCATGGACGAAGGCCGCGGACCAAAAGAACTGCGGGTATGGCCCAGAAGCCGCAAATAATAACTCCCCCATAGGTCAGCAGGGCATGGATTTTCGAAAACAATACCGGCCGACCCCCAGAGCGCATTTCAAAGATATGTCGATCCAGTGTTTTCATAAAAACCTCCGGGCGACTTTGAGCTCATCGCATTTCTGAACGAAAAACTGTGGCATCTTGCATTCACTGTTAATTCTATAGTGTATTTAGACATCTCTTCATGCTGAAATTCCTAAAGTTTCTTCAATAACCGGGATGTTTTCGCTAAACATTGAGTTCAATCACTAAATGAAAAAGCTAACTCCAGCGCCCCATTCTGTTTTTCCAAGCGTTCTTTTAGGTCACGAGCTTGGGGTGGACAAAACGGGAGGAATATCAGACTGTCTGAAGGTGCACTAGTGAGATCGTAAACCGGCCGACCAAGGTATATCTTTCCAATTCTGTTTACATCTTCATCGATAAAAAAGTGTACACTCTCCGGAAGCTCAGAGAACAGCCATGTTGCGGCAATCGAAGTCCCAAATATACCGAATTTTCGGGTCTCAGCGTAGACACGTGCATCGCGAATGTTGGACTCAAGAAAATCAATACACCTTGAAACGATCTCACTGGAATCTTGGACAATCGATATATGATATTTCTGTGTCAAGTGGCTCCCCTTTCTCGCAACTACCGTGATTTCCTTTGTTACGCATGTTGTAGAAGAAAAGATCACCTCGAAACCCGAACGGAGAAGTAAAGATTGTAACGCAGCGTTGCCGAAGTGAGTGCAATGATCCGCAATCAACAGATCATAAGGGTTTTTTTCAAAATTTGGTACTTCAATAATTAGGATACCGTCATGGGCAAGAAGAGTGAGGATCTTCTCGAGGTATTTTCCCGGATGGATAATATGTTCCAGAACATGAATCATCGTGATACAATTGAACGTCTCCTTAATGACATCCGGCTGGCTGTTTACATACATCGTCCGCACATGGGGAATCGTCTCAACCTCTCTCTGATATTTGTCGTTCAATTCGATCCCAAACAACATCCATTCCGGGTATTTTTCACCAAACCGGCGAAGCAGTGCGCCATTACCACAGCCGATATCTAGGAGCTTCCCAGTTGCCGGGATCTTCACGAACCGACTTACACACTCCAAAATACGGGAAGATCGAGAACTGGCGTTTCCTGACACCATATCAAAGACCTCCTGTTCAGTTCCAGCACCCTGGAAGTAAATGGAATATGCATTATATATCGATTCTATCTCCCCATGCCAAGCCAGATCGGTTAGTTTTTGGACACAACCACATGAATGACATAATATGAGGGAACCCCCCGGTGGCCAAGGCTTACTATCCGAAGTAACACGATGAAACCGGGTGTATTTCTCAAATAATTCGAGATGGGAATTCCCGCAGATATGACATGTATCAGTCATGGAAAAAACACTCTGTCAATAGAGGCTAATGCATTTGGTATCCGAATTGCCAGTTTTTTTTCAATGTCCGATGCATCAAGAGCGGTATACGCCGGATTGTGTTCGAGAAAAACACCAAAATCTTCGGTTTTTCTTGGCCTAACGAGATCTGACGTCGCATGCATACGATCGGCAATGTGATGGGCTGCATCCGCGTATGAAATGTCTAGGGGTGCAGATATATGATGTATACCCCTTATCCTTTTATCGGCAATCTTGTAGAGGCATTCCACCGCGAGAGGTGCAGGAACCGGTGCCATCCTGTAATCTGAAAACGGATGAATTACCTGATGCAACCCCAGTGCATCCATCCATTCCCGGATCAGGGGGAGACGCGGATATATAATCTTGGTGAATCGAACGATTGCAAGATCCCCCTCCAAAGCAAGTAGACTCTTCTCCGCTTCTGCTTTCTGCCTGCCATATTCCGTTTTCGGGGATACTGGGTCTCCCGGCCTCCGTAGCGGAATCGAACCGTCAAAAACCTGATTGGTTGATGGGAAAATAACAAAGATCCCATTTTGCATACAAAGACTTGCAATTTTTACCGTATTTTGCACATTCACGAGTGCACTTTGAATCGGATTTATACGACATTGTTCTAGTGATGTCACTGCTGCACATATGTAAGCTACGGATACACTGGCCGGGGGGGTCCAGGAATCATCAATATCTTCGGATAAATCAAGGAATATCTTGTCAGTGTTACAGGCCTCTTTCTTTCGGGTACTCCCAATAACAGGTTCCTTGTGTAAATTGAGATATGCCGTTACTAATTTACCTAATGCACTATCTGCACCAATAATGAGAGCGGAACCGGTCGGTGTCATTTCAGGAATTCTGTTCACACTTTTTTCCCACAGCATATCGCCAAAAGATAATGAGCCATCGGATAAAAACCGGTATGTACTACTTCATCGTTCATGGAAAATAGGAACACATTATGGAAATATCCTGACAACAGCTTCCTCAATTCCTTGTGATCTTTGCAATTGACATGACCTTCTCGGCTGGGAGGTGATGCATATTTCTGCGATTCGAGTGAAGGAGTCCCGATAATGAGAATACCATTACTAGAAATGGCCGAGATAATATGCTGTAAAAAGAGATGTTCCTTCTCTTTTGGGATATGTTCTAGAACATCCAGCGAGTAAGCGGCATCGTAGTTTCCCGGGGGGGTATCTTCCGTGGGATCAAGAACCATACAAGCATATTTCCACCGGGGATCCATGTTCTCCTGAGCATCGCTGATAAAAACTGGATCAAAATCGATCAGAGTTAATTTGCCCACCTCTTGGGCAATAAGCCGGCTTCCGAATCCGTCAGCACATCCAATCTCAAGGACATTCTGTTTACCAGAGAGCATCTTTGCCACGAATTTATAACGTGATAATAAAAAAACGAGCCGTTTGGGATCATCATGCCAGACCTGATTACTCATAAGACCAAACCGTGAGAACCCAAATGTATTTTTTAGATCGAAACAGACCTGGTATTGTGACTCTTTTGGTTTCTTTTCCATGATGACCAACCTATTGAAGATTTACCTCTTCGGACCGTTTTTTGTTTTTATATAATGCTATCTGCTGAAATAATGCTCGTTATTACGATCCGTATATAGTGCTTCATGAGGATATACGGAATTTCTTAGTGAGGTTCCTAATCCATGATGATCCGATCACTCCATCGAGATCAAAATCCGCCCTGAAGTACCGCTTCGCATCAACTGAATTGCGTCATTGATCTTATCCAATGTAAATTCATGGGTGATTAGCCCATCCAGATTCAGGATTCCCGCATCGACTAGACGGACATATCGTGGGATATCAATATGAGGGATACAGCTGCCGCCGTAACTACCTTTCAGAACCTTGTTGAAGTGGATCGGGAGCGTGTATATTGATACGTTGTCACCCTTCCGCGGAACTCCCACGAGGATTGTCCTGCCATCCGGGTGCGTCAGATCATATGCTTGCTCGATCACCCTTGAATTCCCTGTAGTATCTATAACTACATCTGGCCCGTTAGAACCAGTAACCGTTTTAATTTGATCAATGAGTGCTGGCGTTTTTGTTGAGTTGAAACAATAATCGGCTCCCTTCTGTCGTGCCATTTCTAGTTTGTGGTCGATAAGATCTATACCAATGATAGGATGTGCCGAGACCATTTTAGCGGCTTGAATAATGTTCAGACCTACGCCACCAACACCATAAACCACGACAGACTGCCCGATCTTGACTTGAGCATCGTTATTGATCACACCGAGAGCTGTTGTTACAGCACAGCCAAAGAGGGGGGCCAGTCTCATGTCAAAATCATCAGGGATTTGTGTAATTCGGTTTTCCGACACTACCGCATATTCATTAAATGTCGTAACCCATCCGGCATTCAACGGTTTCCCGTTCCAAAGGTATTTTGGCGTTGCTGATTCGATCCCATTGCTCTTCCTCCAGTGAAGCACCACGTGATCTCCCGATTTAACCGTAGTTACACCGGGTCCTGTTTCAAGAACAATTCCCGAACCTTCATGTCCCAGAAGGTGGGGAAGAAATTTGTCTTGACCTTTTGCGGCAGTAATTTCGTTGATCTGGGCTCCGCAGATCCCACTATAGACAATTTTCACCAGAACCTGCCCACAGATAAGTGCTTCTGGTAGCTGCACTTCATCAACAATCAAGGGTTTGTTGGTCTCAGCCAGTATAGCCGCTTTCATCCGTGAAATTTGCATGATCTTACCTTTCATTCGAAATAGATAAACTCATAATCGCCTGTATACCCGAACTCTTTGTAGATCCAGATCCATTCCTCCAGATCGAAGAGGGACTCGGCGGTCAATGCCCAACACTCAAGATTAAACATCTCGAGTTCATTCCGATAACTTTCCACCATAATATACTTATTCTTTCCCACCCGTTCGATCTCGCATAGTGCAGTTTTAAGTTCAAAAATATTGAGGTTATGGAGGCAGGCAAGCGAGATCACGAGATCGAACTCTTTATCCTTGAAGGGATATGGATCCTGTGCCCGGTGTTTGAAGAGACCACCTTTAAAATCCTGATGGCAGTGCTCCATCCCGTACTCAGATATATCGAATCCTTGGATTTTTAAACCGGGAATCAGGAGTTGCAGTTCATACAGAAGGAAGCTTTTTCCACACCCCACATCGAGAATCTTATCCCCCTCCCGAAGATGATATCGCTTGATCAACTGTTCCGCAACCGGCCTCCAGTATCCCGGGCGATATGTGTAACCTCCATAGCCAAAGCGCCGGTCCCCATCCCAATATTCATAGCCATACTCTTTTGCCTTTTGCATGCAGCGAACTTTATCATCCACCATGCGGGCCAGATAGTCCCGTTTTGTTTTTTTATGCAACGGGGTAACGAAATTTAATAATTCTCCCATATTAGTCACTTTTCACTTGCTTCAGTATTATTTTGCCTTATTAGTGAATAAGATAACCGAGAGATAACTCGCGGGATATATTTCAATCCAATGAGGATCTAGGTATATCCTCGGGCAAGAAACGAGTGATTTCTCACAATAAACCCGCCTAACGACAACGAGATTATCCATCCACCACAATCCTAGTCAATTGTGGATAATAATCCCCTCGCTTTATTAAGTTGTTTTTCTTTTATTGCATCGATATCCGGATCGTTTTTCGCAAACATCCTCCGGGCCCTCCCTAGGGGGAGGAACTCATTAAGGATTATACAGCACCATTTGAGAATATAAGCCGGCATAAGTATCCTTATCCTATGGCGGTGATATTCTGGATTGTCCATCCGCCTTAGCACACGATCTGAAAAAGAGGGGAGATAGGAATGAGGGATAGGTACCTCTGGCTGACAAAAAAAATCACAGATCATCTTTACCGGGTCATCAAGACCCGCATATTCAAAATCAATGAAAAAAACTGTGCCGGATTCAGAGAGGATTGCATTATGAAACCCGAAATCCGATGGGGAAATAATAATATCTCGGTCCGATAAGCGTTCTTTTGATCCATGCGACCTCAATATTTCCTGTTCGTGAATATGTGTTTGGATGTATTTCCACCGTGGAGAAATTTCCTGCCTGACAAAGTCTATAGCTTCCCGATCCACCGATGATTCAGCATCTATCTGCAACAGACTCATGATCCTCCTATTCACGCACTCTAAGTGATCCTGCAGGCAGAAACAAGCTTCTGCGGCAGGTTGGAGATATTTCCCTTTGCCAGTATTATCTCTCCTATTAATCGCTTCGAAGAAAGATAATGCTTGATCGATATAATCCGGATGAAGTCCATTTGTAAGAATCCTACTACCAGAGATATACTGATAAATGGCGATTCCTTGATCATGATCGCAAATGACCGGCTTAGGCACACAGGATATACCGACTTTTGCAGCATACTCAAGAAATGTCCATTCTGCCCGACATCGGTCTCGGGGATCGGCAGCATGTTGGAAATACTGCTTCATGATATATTCCGGTGTCCCCTCCCGTTCCAAGATGAATACCTTGTTGTTGCCCCCCCCACTCTGCGGGCGAACCACAAAATAATCCGGGTCACTTATGATGCCGGATAACAGTTTCTGCGTAACTGATCCTATACAGTCTTTCGGATTATTCATAATGCCTCTCAATAATTCCATGTACCTGATCCCAGGTTCTTGATGTAACATAGCGAGGGTCTAGTTCACTCGTTCTGTCTGGATCGTAAAGGATTCTAAAAATCTCGCTGGATAAATCTGGGTGAAGGAGTACATCAGGAAGATCATCAATCATTATATCACAACCCAGCTGGTTTATACGACATACCTTTCTGAGTCGCGTCTCTTCAAAGAACACGCCTTTTACCACCCCCTGTATATCTGGGCCATAGATACCCTTCTTTTCAAGCCAGTTCGATGCAGCGGTATGAAGATTGAATCTCTCACCGGTAATCGAGTTATAGGTTTTGTGGCTGATGATAAAAACATCCCAACCTTTTTCATGGCATGTGTGAATAAACGGGAAAAAACCCTCCATTACTTTTGCTTTCTGGATATACTCCCCGTACACAAGCCCCTGAATCCGAGTCCAGTAATCTTCCTTCCCAAGTCCAATGAGATACTCTCGGACTTTTTTTTTACTGCAACTCGAATTTCCCGATATCACCCCAAGCGACACCCCCGCTTCAAAAAATAGGTTACCATACTGAATGATGGTGTTGTCAAAGTCAATGCCAATGACGAGACCAGCATCTGCTGTTTTCGGAGATAATTTCATCGATTCATCCATGAATAGGGCGACTGCACGGCAATCATAATTCAATGCATTTTCTCGATGATTTGACGATAGTGTGCGGAGACGGTTTTAGCAATCTTTTCTGGAGAAAGTCCATATACATCCCGTGCAGTTTTCTGGTGGATTGCATGATACAGGAATTCATCCGGTGTCCCTATCCTCAAAAGATGGCATTTTGATGGAGATGACTGATCACTGATCCATTCGGCCACAGCGGCTCCCAATCCCCCGATGAGACTGTGCTCTTCGACAGTTACAACAAGTGAATAGTCAGAGAATATCTCCTCAAGAAGTTCGGTATCCAGCGGCTTGATCGTATGGAAACTGACAACACGGGGGTTAAAACCGGCTTCACTGAGCTGCTTGGCAGCAATAATCACATCAGGCATGATAGTACCGGTTCCGAGAATGCAGATCTCCGTCCCGTCTTTAACGGTAATTCCTTTACCAATAACAAAATTCGGGACACACTCATGAATTACCGGTTCGTTCTTCTTGCCGATGCGAATATAAACAGGACCATTGTGCTGAAGGGAGACCCGAATCGCGGCCCGTGTCTCAACAGCATCTGCAGGACAGATGACCGTCATGTTGGGGAGGGAGCGTGTGATCGATAGATCTTCGCAGATATAGTGGGTTGGACCGAGAGGTGAATAAGTTAGGCCTCCCCCAAGACCTATGATTACGACCGGAAGATTCTGGAATGCTAAATCAACACGAATCTGTTCAAAAGGACGCCCCACATCGAATGCAGAAAAGGTATAGACCACAGGCCGCAGACCACTCATCGCAAGTCCTGCAGCCACACTAATCATATTGGATTCGGCAATTCCGCAGTTGAAAAAACGCTCTGGGTATAGTTCTTTGAATCGATCAAACAAATGATTGCCGATATCAGCCATCAAAAGGACAATACGGGGATCCGCACCGGCGAGGGCAGTAACTTCAGAAGAAAAGTTATCCCTCATAATACATCCAGCTCCCGATGTGCCGCCATGACTTCCTCTGCGGTGGGGATACGATAATGCCAGTTGTTGTCATCTTCCATGAAAGATACACCCTTCCCCTTGATGGTGTGGGCGATAATCACCACGGGACGCTGATCAGGGGAATCAAGAATAGAGCGGAAGAGTGACAACATTGCACCGATATTGTGCCCATCAACTTCATAGGCTGCCCACCCAAAGGTGGAAAACTTTAGGCTAAGCGGGGAGAGGTTCATGATTTCGTTGCTACGACCACAAGCCTGCCATTTGTTATAATCGATTATGGCAATTAACTTTCCCAAGGGATGTACCGGCGCAAACAACGCCGCTTCCCATACAGATCCCTCTTCACATTCCCCATCGCTCATAAGAATAAAGGTTCTATAAGATTTATCGTTAATTCGTGCAGCAAGTGCCATGCCACAGGCAATTCCCAGCCCATGCCCAAGCGATCCTGTGGTTGCATCAATGCCAGGAAGATTCTTCCAAATCGGGTGTTCGGTGAAACGGCTTTGATCTTTATTAAAGGTGTCTATTTGCTCGCGAGGATAGTATCCTCGGTGCGCAAGAACCGTATATAGTGCAAGAGCTGCATGTCCTTTGCTTAGGATAAAACGATCCCTCTCTAGCCAATCGGGATCATCTGGGCGGATCGACATGACCCCGAAATATAATGACACCAAGATATCAACGCATGAAAGGCATCCTCCCAAGTGCATGGCTTCGGATTTATGGGATGTCTCTATAATCTCTGCACGTATTATTCTCGATACTTGGGCTAGCGCCTCTCGATCCGGAATCACCACTATATTGGTCATAGCGTAACTATACAGGTTAGATAAAGTTCACATGTGGATGTGGATTCTTCAACTGCCAGAGGTATCGGTTTATTGCATCGAGCCTACAACCGTCACGGCAATGTTCTATTCTATTTTTTGTCAGTTTCTGTAAAATATGTTTCCTCCGTTTCCCCTTCCAGATATCAATAAATGATTCGGTATTCAGGTTTCCGTACCGGAATTCCGGATTGCTATGGAACAGATTGCAGGGAATGACTGAACCATCTGCCTCAATCAGTGTGTAAAACGGCAAGCCGTAGCACTCATGATACATACGTTTCATCATCAACCTCTGGGTAGTTTCAGAACGGAATATTACCTGGAAGTCACTATTTTCATATGGTCGAACTATATCCTCGATGCTCTGGTAACGGTCATACTCTATAGAGTAGCGGTTCTTACTCAACGGATGTTGGGAATATGGCTTAATCTGGACGTTGTCAACACCTATTTCCCTGAATACTTCGATAAATGGCACAAGGTCATCAAAATTATCCGGGATCATCAGAAACTGCACGCCGATGACAACGGATAAATTATTCTTCTTTTTAATTGCCACGGCATCGCGAATATTTGTCAGGATCTTCGCAAAATCGTTCGATCCACCACGATGAATTTTTTTATGGGTGGCTGAAGTACCTGCATCAACACTGAATCGTACCCATGAAAGTGAAGCCAGCGATTTTTCCAGTTTTTCCTTGTCGAACAAAACCCCATTCGTAGCAAGGGCAACATCGAGCCCCTGGAGTTTTGCATACGTCATGAGGTCACAGATATCTCGGTGCAGCGTCGGTTCACCATCACCCGCAAACATCACCGATTTTATCCCGCACTTTGCCATTTCCTGAAGGGCACGTCTCATCACACCGGTATCAATGTCCTGATGATGCTTTTCAAACCAATCAAGTGCACAAAAGACGCACCTGTGATTACACCGGTTCGTAACACCAATCTCTATGTAAATAGGGAAACAATCACCTGTTCTCAGCCACTCAGCAACTCTTTCAGGGTGATATATTAATTTATGACTGTCGACTTCGACTTTCATTATATCTCCGCAAAGAAAATTTTCCCGACATTAAACGGCTTGGACATGATTTCCAAATTCAAATATTATTCGCTCTTCGACATTTGATCCGAGATATAATGGGCAAGGACGGAATGCGCCAGTTCCACATACCCGTATTCTGTAGAAGGAACGTACATGTTGAGATCACCCAAACTGCGGAGCGGGTTATCCATAAGAAATCCCGAAATGGTGACGATTGGATTACATCCTTTTTCCCGTGCGGTTGCTACCGCACTGATAATATTCTGTGATCGGCCCGAACTGCTGATGGCTATGAGCATATCCCCTTTATCTCCCCACAGATCAACAAGTTCCCGGTATGCCGCCGCATAACAGATGTCATTCGAGAGTGCAGTCAGGAGGGGAGGGTCTGTGAATACCATGGCACGGATCTTCGTTGCTTTGCAGAGATCATTCTGAAGATGACTAGCTATAGCAGCGCTCCCGCCATTGCCGATGATCATTGCCTTCTTTTTTTCCGCTTTCATTTTCTGCAAGTGGGCAACAACTACAGACAAACCTTCATCGGTGTTCAGAACCTGACCTCCACAATCCGTTATGATAACACGGTTTAAGAATCTCTGTAACTCGTCCGTATAGTGAGGGAAGGGAATCATCGTTTTAGTCAACGGCTGTTCTATTTGAGCAGTGTCGATAAATATTTTTTGAAGGCGACATTATCAATAGAACTGCGATGCCCAACGGTCGAGACTGCAATCGAAGCTGACGCGTTGCCGATAAATCCGGTAATCTCCGTAGGAGCATTCTGAACAGCACACAACGAGGATATGGCTATCAAGGCATCCCCAGAACCGATACGATCAACGACTTTCATTGCAAATGCCGGGACACTAATAATTTTTGGATTATTGTTTCCTCCATGAAAACAAAGACAACCTTGTTTGCCTTGGGTAACAATTATAAGGGTACATGATAGTTTACCCGCGACATTTTTTATCATATCAATTATCGTCCCCGGATTGTTTCGTTCTTCTAACCGGATCTCAAGATCATTGAGGCAGACAAAGTCAGCTGATGGATATTTCGAGATCACATTGAATCCGCGGTTGCCAGAATTGGCCTGGGTGTTCACTGCAAGGTACTTTGCCTTGTCAGCGATCAGACGGGCTGTAGATTGCGAGATAAAACCATGCCCGAAATCGACGACAAGCACGAGATCGTAGCTACCGATACGGGATAGGATGAGGTCATTGAGGGATGACTGTTGAGCAGTACTCATATCCAGTTGGTTGATCCGGTGAACTTCGAACAGTTTTTGAATGGTCGCAGATTCCAAGACAAAACGCTGCTTGACGATTGTGGGCGAATTTTCCTTGTAAAAAAAGACGGGGTTCACGTTAGCGGCAAGATGCTCACGGATGAATGTTTCTTCAGTCTCGAACTGCCCGACCATGGAGATAAGATCAACACTGTCGCAGAAGTTTGCAAGATTATTTGCAACAGCCAGAATGCCACCGGCAAACCGTTCCCGGGAAAGGTAGCGCACACCAATTGCAGGATCTTTTGTCGCCACCCCAATCATGTCACAATAATTGTATTCATCGAGAATGGCCTCTCCAATGACCAGTACTTTGAGTTTCCTCGCCTTTTCAAGATAGGATATTATCCTACCTTCCCCATACTGCTGCGCCAGAATTCGGAAAAACTTCTGGGTTTCCTCCGGGAAATCGGAAGCGAACTGATTGATAAGTTTAGAGGAGCTAAATACAATATCCTCCGTAAATAGTATGGATCCCCCGACTTCATGGACAGCTTGCTCCTCATCCATGATTTTGCCGGTAAGATCGTTTATTGCTGTTTTGTATTCGGATCCCTTGGCATAAATATCTGGTTTCAGCAGCCGGATGGTTTCGACAGCCGTGGGCCATTCATTCAGTGCAACAAAATCAACAACACCGAGGGCAGCGATCGCCTCGCAACGTAACTGCTCACCGAATGCCGGACGGTTCGGTCCCTTATTGACAAACCGGTCGGGGGTAACAGTAACCACGAGAATATCACCGGCAGCTTTCGCACTCTTGAAATACTTAATATGCCCGATATGGAGGAGATCGAATACACCATGGCACAGGACAACTTTCCGGTCCTTCCGCAGGGAATCAATGTGCCGGGCCAGATCCCGAACGGAAAAAATTTTAGAGTCTCCTGCATTCATTGAATATTACCCCGGCCAAGATGGGCAAACCAATCTTTCGTTGCAACGGCAATAGTCTTCTCTTCCCAGACTGGTGCATCGCGCCACATTTCGATGTTTTTCAGCATCTCTTGAACACCATGATCAAATGGGACTTCGGGGGACCACGCAAGAGCTTGCCGGATCTTCGTAATATCAGCGTAAGTACAGTCAGGTTCTCCAGGACGTTTGGGAATATGCACAACCTCCCCGCCAAGAAGTCCTACAAGACACTTCACAGAATATGTTCCACCGGATCCGACATTATAGATCTCTCCTTGTTTATCCGACTCCGCTGCCCGGATGAACGCATCGACAACATCTGTCACATAGGTAAAGTCCCGCGTTTGCGTACCATCCCCTACAACAGTGAATGGTTTCCCAGCGAGTTTCTGAGCCAAGAAGACTCCGAATACTGCGCCATATGCACCGGTAGTCCGCGATCGGGGGCCATAAACGTTAGAGAGGCGGAGGGAGATACAGGGAAGACCGTAGATCTTATTCCAATGCAACACATACTGCTCACCCAGATTTTTTGTCAGGGCATAAGGATACATTGGGCTGATTGGAGCAGTTTCCGGTGTGGGAAATACTGTCGGCAGACCATAACATGAATAAGATGCCGCATAAACAAACTTCTTGACGCCGGCCTTCCGCGCGGCTTCGAGTACTGTTATTGTGCCGTTCACATTAGCATTATGGTACCGGAGTGGCTCTTGAATCGAGGGGACGATATCGGCAAGGGCTGCGAGATGGAAGACAAATGTCGAACCTTTAACTGCCTTTTCTACGGAGAGTACGTCAGTCACATCGATCTTTTCAAAAGTTAGATGAGAGGATTGTTCAAAATCTCTTATGTTGACCATACGCCCAGTTGCAAGGTTATCGATAATGAGGACCTCATACCCCTTATTGAGCAATCTTTCTGCAAGATGACTTCCAATAAAACCGGCTCCACCAGTAACAACAACTTTTTTCATGATTGTCTTTCCGCACCCATAATAAAGAGGCATATACCTGATCCTATCCTCTGATTCTGATTATTCCGGCCCGGTTGTCCGGTGTACTATATCTCCATGACGGTAGATGAATGATCAATGGCTCTAGCAAACTGTTGACGATATTTTGATTTTGTTCCATTAATCTTTTTTGCAGGAATGTTATTCTGCATTGTCAGACTATTCCTCAAATGTTTCGGATTAATTATAAGCCGGTATGTTAACGGCTCTTTCAATTTATTTCAATGTTCGGGAAATTTTTCTAAATAGTTCCACAACAGCCAAAGATTGGCTATCGTTTTAACATTTTTATATACTCTTAAAAATCAGAGGCGTCTCATTTTTGGTTCTTTTCGGCGTTTGGACCATGATTGCCCGCAGTTCTTGTCGAGTGAATAATCAGGTGACGAGCGACATGCCATGTGGCAAGGTGGTATGTAGGGAAAGTGCAACTAGATTGAAAGACAGAAAAAATTACACGGTTGATTATTATCAACGATCCTGAAATAAGTGCTCTGTAGAAAACCTTCACGACAACAAATTGAAGAATCTGTGGAAGTTGCAGACAATCAATTTGCCGGCGATTTCTTTTCTCTAAATCCGGAATATTCTGGCTTTGAGATCGCTTCCAACTTTCTTTTCAAGATAGAGAACTTTGTTTTGACCATTTATCGTTTACTGTATTTGTGATTGTGAGATTTGAGAACCATTATTTTTCGATAGATGCCATCAACGATCTCGGTGTTCCAGACCGTAGAGGAATAATCGAATCGGGACATAGGTCTTCCATAATAAGCCGGTGAAGATCATTGGAGTCATAACATCGGCCAATTGCATAGCATTAAGATGGCTTGATGTTATGACACTGTTTGAGAAGTATCATGGCATAATAGTATCATGAATTCGGCATGTCGATGCCATAAATCCAATAATGACCTGAAAGTCTGTATCTACGGTGATCGATATTTTAGGAACTGTTTTCGGAGTTCCTAGCACTTTCAGAAAAATAATGACGATAATACTCTCTAGTGAACCCTGACGCATTAATGGCAGTTATGGAAATATTCTCGTCTGCGGTATAGAACCGGTTCACCGTTTTTCTGAAAGTGAACCTAAGATATATGGATTGAATCCGACAGAGAAAATTTTGTAATGTAGTAAAATAGGGAACATTTGTAAGACCCAGATACACACGGATCTTTTCCCTAGCCCCTACAACCTCGACAAATTCACGGTAATGCTGGTTGCGTTAATCCTTGAATAAGAACAGAACGAGAATCTGGCTATTAGAATAGATCATCTTCGAATATTTGCAGGAATACGGCAATGTTCTCTTTGAATACAATACCGACTGCGCTATTTGGATAAACCTGATATTCCGGCTCCTCCTCTTCTTATGTGTCTCCTTCTATTTAACCTCACATCAATGGAAGAAGATACTGGTCCTTAGATCTTTCGGTCACCGGGTATAGCCGTTTGGTGGGGGATTTCTACAGAGCAGAAATACGTGAATACTTGCAGGGAATAATTTTAGGAGAAAATTAGAATAATCTAATGCGAAAAAACGAGAAGCCCCAGCCGTGATTTGAACACGGGACCTGCTGATTACAAGTCAGCCGCTCTGCCAGCTAAGCCACTGAGGCGCCATATACAATACGCATTTACGGATAAAAAAGATGGTGCTGGGACTCCCCGACGGCATCCGATCATATCCAAACACATTATACCCGCGTGGACAAAAGTACCTTTGAACTACCAATGGCGCAGCTGACCGTAGATATCGGCGGGAGGGCAGGCGCAGACTGCCGGGGCTTCTGCGAATACTGCTACTTCAAGCATGTGAAATCCACCCGCGCATTCGGCTGCCGTTATTGCCTTCCCTTCAAAGTCGGTTGCGATTACTGTACCCGGGGTGTTCGGGAAGAATATTCCGGCTTTAAGGAGCTCAGGACCATCGCTGACGAAACACTCGCTGCCCTCAATGCAAAGATGGGCGACCTCGACCGGATCACAATCAGCGGCGGCGGCGACCCCAGCTGCTACCCTCAGTTTGCCGATCTTATCGAGCTGCTCGGTTCAACAGAGGTCCCGCTCCATATCGGGTACACCAGCGGTAAAGGCTGGGACGATCCAAAGATTGGCGATCTTCTCATTGACAACGGCCTTTCCGAATGCTCATTTACCGTCTTTGCATCCGATCCGGCACTGCGCAAAAAATGGATGCACGACCCGACACCGGAGGCATCGCTTGCAGTGCTCGAACGGCTCTGCGGCGGAGCCGATCTCTATGCAGCCGCGGTCATCGTTCCCGGGATAAACGATGGGGAAGTCCTCGAAGACACCTGCACATGGCTCGAAGAGCGCGGTGCAAAGGGCCTTATCCTCATGAGGTTTGCAAATGCCACCGATCAGGGCCTTATCCTTGAAAATGGACCGATTAAAAAGGGCCAGACGGTTCAGACTGTTGAATCCTTCCGGGACATGGTGACCGATCTTTCCCATCGGTTCAAGATGAAGATCTCCGGCACCCCCCTCTGGGACCCGGAGATTGGATCGCCGTTTGCCATCCTGCACGAGCCGGCACTCCTCAAAAAACTCCCCCGGGTCCAGCACCGCGCATCGGTTATCACGGGATCGGTTGCCGCGCCCTTCATCGATGAGATCCTTAGGGCACGCGGTGCCAGGGTCCCGGTTGTCCCGGTAAAAAAGGAGATTGCGTGTCTCATCACGATGGACGATCTGGAGAGGCTGGATCCGTCATCCCTCGAAAAAACGGTCGTTATTCCGGGACGGGCATTTGTCCACGAGGTAAAATCACAGGAATTTCTCTCCCGGGACGGGACTGTGAGGGAAGTTGTCCGCGGACCGGACCAGCTTACCGCAGATGCCGAAACCAGCATGGGAATGACCAGAAACGAAGTCCTGGAAATGGAGATGGACGGATTTTCTGCGTTAATCCAGCAAATCAATCTGTACGGGAAATAATTTTAACCGGTATCCGATCGGATGCAGGTTACCGGACAATTCCTGTTTTTCATTACGATGACCTGTCTGTAAGAGCACACGCACCATTATCGGGGCAGCTGCCCGGCCATACAGATACAAACTCCCTCTTTACCAGATGAACCCGGTATGGGAAATTGTCGTTAAAAAAAAGAAAAATGGATAGATAGGTTTAACGATTCAGGCCAGTGCTGTCGTGATACCGACAATACCGGACTGGATGATCAGGGCAACTGCGATGATAACGCCGGCCATTTCGAGCGCGACGGCAACGTTACCCTTCTTGAGTTCCTCAAATTCCTCAACGCCCTTTGTGAGCTTGTCGAGGATGTTTAATGCAAGGTAGATTGCACCGATGGCAAGGAGGACACCGAGAACGAGCTGGATAATTGCAACGGTAATTGCAATCAGGCCGTCAACGGACGTTAACCCGAGTGCTGATGCCTTGCCGATCCCGACAGAGATCCCGGCAACACCGGACTGGACGACAACAGCGATCGCGATAAAGATCGCAGCAACGATAATACCGAACGCTACATTGCCCTTTGCAAGTTCCTTCTGCTCATCAACATCTTTGGTGATCTTCCCAAAGACCGAGAATCCGATATACAGTGCGACCACTGCAAGGATTACTGCAATGATCAACTGGATAATGCCAACAGCTGCATTTACAAGAATCATCATGTCACCTCATGTTTTAGTATCCTTGTGCGTTGAACGAACACATAAAGATATCCCCGTGTGCCGGTCAATCGCCCGATAAATCGGCGATTAAACCGTATTCCGGGTAAGCATTCTCTTTTAACCAGACAATTGTCAGATTAAAAAGCAAAAAAACTACGATCGATATGCTGCGAGTGGGTTACGATCCCACGATCTCCAGATATCCCAAGGTTCTTTGGCACAAGGCAAATCCCTTTTACCCAATCAAACCCTATGAGTCTGGCGCCCTAACCAGCTAGGCCACCGCAGCACAAAAGTGCATAATTACAACGCCGTAAAAACTTTTAAAGGTTCTGATAGAGGGGATTTTTGTTCTTTTCCCCATTCCCCATCAACATTTTTTCTGCTGGAGATAAATGTTGACTGCGGCAGTAATCGCAGCGACTTTGTTTCCATTGGGAGTGAATGAACCGGCAAGTGTCTGCATCCGCGCTTCTTCATCGAGTTTATACTGTTCAAGGGTCTTTACGATGTGCTCTTCCTGCAGGAAGTGCGTATGCGTATTGCCTTCGATGAACTGCTGATTGTTCATGATTGCATAATGGAGCGGGAGCGTTGTCTTGATCCCGAGGATGATATACTCCGAGATCGCGCGGCGCATTCTCATAATCGCTTCGCGCCGGGTGCTGTCCCATGCGCAGAGTTTTGCGATCATCGAATCGTAATTGGGCGGGATCGTGTACCCCATATGGATGCCGCTGTCAACACGGATCCCGGGCCCACCCGGTGAGCGGTACCGAAGGATACGACCCGGGTCCGCGGCGAAATTATTCAGGGGGTCCTCGGCATTGATCCGGCATTCGATCGCGTGACCCCGGATCGAAACATCTTCCTGGTCAAAGGGCAGCGACTCGCCGGCAGCAATTGCGATCTGCTGTTTGACCAGGTCGATACCGGTGATGAACTCGGTGATGGTGTGCTCGACCTGGAGCCGAGTGTTCATCTCCATAAAATAGAAGTTCCCGTGGCTGTACAGGAACTCTACCGATCCGGCGTTTGTGTAATCGGAAGCTTCCGCAACCTTAAGCGCCGCCGCAGACATCCGTGCCCGCAGCTCATCGGTCATGATTGCCGAGGGGGCTTCCTCGACCAGTTTCTGGTGACGGCGCTGGATGGAGCACTCCCGGTCGTAGAGGTGGACTGCATGACCATGCTCATCGGCAAGCACCTGGAATTCGATATGCCGGGGCTTGACCAGGTACTTCTCGATAAAGACGGTCGGGTCTCCGAACGCAGACTGGGCGATCCGCATACTGCCCGTGATCGCCTCTTCAAGGGCTGCCTCGTCCTCGACGATCTGCATCCCGATACCGCCGCCACCGGCGCTTGCCTTGACAATAACGGGATAGCCAATCTTGGCAGCTATTTTTTTTGCAGTGTCGATATCGCGGATACCATCGTCGGTCCCGGGCAGCACCGGCACACCGGCCTTTTTCATCATCTGCTTGCTGCCGATCTTGGAACCCATGGCCTGGATGGTCTTTGACTTCGGGCCGATGAACGTCACGCCCTCGTCAGCGCAGAGCTTGGCAAACTTGTAGTTCTCGGCTAAAAACCCGTATCCCGGGTGGATCGCCTCGGCTCCGCTCTTTTTTGCGATGTCAACGATCCGCTCCATGTTGAGGTAGCTTTTGGACGGGTGCGCCTCGCCGACTGCAAACGCCTCGTCGGCGTACTTCACATGGAGGGAGTTCTTGTCCACTTCGGAGTAGATCGCAACGGTATCGATGCCAAGCTCCCGACACGCCCGCATGACACGGATCGCGATCTCGCCGCGGTTAGCGATCAGGATCTTCTCAAAAAATTTCATTGGACCACCAGCAGGACATCGCCGTTCTGGACGACATCGCCGGTGTCAACAAAGATCTCGGTGACCTTGCCGTCCACCGGGCTGTGGATGGGGTTCTCCATCTTCATCGCTTCCAACACGATGAGGGTGTCGCCCTTCTTTACCGTGGCTCCACGCCGGACCATGACCTGAAGCACCATGCCCTGCATGTTGCTCCGTATCCCGCCGGCAACATCGCCGCGCGGAGCTTTCTCGGGGGTGACGTTTGCCACCTGCACCTGGTTCCCGCCAACGGAGACGATACGGACCGAGAATACCTCCCCGTCCACCTCAACTTCCATCTGATCAGGCAGGCCGCCCGGGGCAGCTGCCTGCGGGGCAGAAGCCTGCTTTTTGGGGAGGACCTCGACCTGGCGCTCGCCCTTTAAAAACGACGGGGCAATCGCAGGGTACATGATATAGGTGAGGACATCCTCCTCTTTTTTTACGAGTCCTGCCTTTGTGGCTTCCGCCTTCATACGGTCGTAGGATGGTTCAAGCATATCCGCAGGGCGGCAATCGATCGGTTTTTCGTCGCCGATGATCAGCTTACGGATCTCATCGCTCACCGGGGCCGGCGACCTGCCATACAGCCCGCGCACATAGTCCTTGACTTCTTTCGTAACGTTCGTGTACCGCGGCCCGTTCACGAGAACGTTCAAAACCGCCTGCGTGCCCACGATCTGGCTGGTCGGGGTCACGAGCGGGGGATACCCGAGATCCTTTCGCACGCGCGGAACCTCAGCAAATACTTCATCGAGCCGGTTGAGGGCGTCCTGCTCCATGAGCTGCGAGACAAGGTTTGAGATCATCCCGCCGGGCAGCTGGTACAGGAGCACGTTGCTGTCCACGCGCTCGGAGATCGGGTTTACCAGTCCCGCATACTTCTCACGGATCTGCACGCAGGTATTCCTGACCGTCCGCAGTTTTAAGAGATCGATTCCGGAGTCCCGGGGAGTTCCGACAAGGGATGCGACAACGCTCTCTGTTGGCGGCTGGGAGGTGCCCATGGAAAACGGCGACATTGCCGTATCGAGAATGTCCACACCAGCCTCGATTGCTGCCTGGTAACTCATCGGCGCGATCCCGCTTGTCGAGTGGCTGTGGAGACAGACCGGGATATCGACCGCTTTTTTGATCCCGCTGATGAGATCGCGGGCCGCCTCGGGCATGATGAGACCTGCCATATCTTTGATGCAGAGGGAGTCGCAGTCCTGGGCCGCAAGCTCCTTTGCCATATCAATAAACATCGCGGTGCTGTGGACCGGGCTCGTTGTGTACGAGATCGTGCCCTGGAGATGGGCACCGGCTTTCCTGACCTGGTCCATGGAGCGCTTCATATTCCGGATATCGTTGAGCGCATCGAAGACCCGGAAGATATCCACCCCGTTCTTGTGGGATGCCGCGACAAACTTATCGACAACATCATCGGAATAATGGCGGTACCCTACCAGGTTCTGGCCCCGCAGGAGCATCTGGATGGGAGTGTGTCTGAGCTCCGCTTTTAACGCACGGAGCCGGTCCCACGGGTCGTCGTTTAAGAACCGTATACAGGCATCAAATGTTGCCCCACCCCATGCTTCGGCGGAAAAAAAGCCACATGCATCTATCTCACGTGCGAGCGGGATCATATCCTCGGTGCGGAGGCGCGTTGCAATGAGAGACTGGTGCGCATCACGAAGGGTTGTATCAGTGATAAGCACTTTTCCGGTTACGGCTGCACACATATAAATCCTCGAGGGCCTCCGGTTTGACAATTAGCCTCTCAAAACTTCACCGGTAAAGTATAAAAAATTCACTTACGGGGATAACTGCGACGAGAATTACCGCCCCGGCACATACCCCGGCAGCAATATCCCAGACAGGAGTACGGAACCGGGGACAGCAGGTCCCCCCCCTGCGGTAACCCCGCACGGCAAGAAGTTCGGCCATTTCATCAGCACGCACGAGCGCGTCGCAAACCAGGACCCGACCAACAGAGATTGCAGATCGTATGCCCCACGGTACCTGTTTCTGGGCAGAGGCGAGCCGGACCCGGGCAAAATCGTCACCAAGCCCGTCTGCTGACTGCATAGCCATACCTGCCGTCATCCCCAGTTCAAAACCGGTCTTTGGGCCAAGGAGCCAGGTGCCAAGTACGGGAAAATCCCCCTGAACGGAATCAGCATACAGCCACGTCCCGATAAGCAGGATTGCCGTCATCCTTACCAGGTACGAGATCCCGTCACCTCCCGACAGATAGATCACAAGAGAGACCACGCAGAACAATGCCCATGCTGCAAAGACTGCCATACGGTGCCGGATGCAGCGGAGCCGGGGGGTAAAGAGCAGCCACCAGGCAACGGCGGCCACTGCACCGATCAGGCTGATGAAGGCCGCTGCCGAAAGAAGGCACGCAGCAAGAATCCTTATTCTCGGGTCCTGCATGCTGCCTCCATAATTGCATCCTGTGTCAGGTCATCCGGGACCGTTCCATCCATAACAAGGCGCCGGATCAGTGCCGGTGCATGCTCCCAGGCATGGAGCGCCCCGGGCATTCCACCGCAATCTACGAGGGCCCCCTCTTGGATCTCCCAGATATGGTCGGTATGAGGAAAGATGCATTGCTCGTGCGTGAAGACAACTGTAATCCCCCGCGATCTTTTGCCGATCTCCCGCGCGGCCCACTCCTTTCCCGGGCAGTCAAGCGATGAGAACGGCTCGTCGAGCAGCAATAGATCGTATTCACGCGAGAGGAGACAGGCCAGGTGGAGGCGCTTGAGCTCGCCCCGGCTTAACGAAAGGGCGGGGCGATCCATAGAGAGATCGAGGCCTGCCGATACCAGCACGGGTCCCGGTTCAAGCCCCCACGACCGGCACTCATCTGCCACAGAGAGGCCGGTCACATGGAACTCGGGGAACTGGAACGAAAGCATCGCCGGCCCGATCCCCTCGCGAATCACCGCACCGCGCCTTGGGGCAGCAAGCCCGGCCATCAGGAGTGCAAGTGTGGACTTCCCGCTTCCCACGTCCCCGCTCACCAGATGGATGCCGGGAGTAAACGTGCCGTCCGCGGCAAGGGACCAGTCCGGCCGGCTCATCACCGAATTTTCGAGAACGAGCCTCACGATCGGCACCTCCATGAGAGGGGATAGAACGAGGTGCCGGCGAGCCGGGAAAAGACCGCGGCCGGTTCACCAGAGTAGAGTATCCTGCCCTTTTCAAGGAAAAGGAGCAGGTCGCTTTCTGCCGCCGTCTCCATCTGCTGGGTGCAGCGGATAATATATCCTACACCGGAGGATCGAAGCACTGATTCTGCCGCGGCGCACCGGCCTGCATCGAGATGAGAATCGTACTCGTCAAGGACAAGCACCCGGGGCCGGGTAATGCAGGCCGTGGCAAGCGCAACGAGGCACTTCTCGCCCCCGCTCAGGCGCTTTACCTCACGGTCGAGCAGCCCGGCGATTCCCCACGTTTCCGCACAGGCCCGGACCTCCCGGTCTGTCTCCGTGCAGGGCATATGGCGGAACCGCAGCGGCGATGCGAGTTCATCCATTACCGTAGAAAAAAGGAGGTTCCGATCCGGGAACTCGTTGACATACCCGATCTCCGTATTCCGCGGATTTTGCCCGTCAACGCTGATTGTTCCCGGTTCCGGCTCCCTGATCCCGGCGCAGAGTTTTAAAAACGTGCTCTTCCCGGCACCGTTTGGCCCGATGATTGTCGTTACCCCGGGGGGCAGTGCGAGCGAGGGGACACACAGCGCCCGGAACCGGACGTTCTCAAACGCGATCATGGCAGGTGCTGGGCGACCAGGTAGGCTGCACCGGCTTTCACCAGATCCCCGGGGAGGAAGATCAGCATCCCAAGCACAATTGCCGCTACCGGTGCCATCCCGGTGGAGACGATCAGCCATGCAACACCGCAGGCAAGGATCAGGACAGCGCCGGTAGCGAGCCCTGCGATCCGGATGGCCGGCCGGGACGATTCGTATGCAAGACCGGCAACAAGAGCCGCTGCGATAAACCCGGCAAAGTACCCCCCGGTCGGCCCGAGCAGGATCCCGATTCCTGCCGTGCCATTGTGGAAGACCGGCAGCCCTGCAGCGCCGAGCAGGACATAGAGTGCCACGGGAATAACCGCCCGGCGTTTCATGACCGCACTGGCGAGAAGGACAAAGAATGTCTGGAGAGTGAAAGGCGACGGTACGAACGGGACAGAGATCCACCCGCCGATGGCAATCAGACCGATAAAGACGGCAGTATAGGCAATACTCCTCGAACGTGCTAAGTCGCCAAACATCGTCAACCACAAAAAATTAGTTGGTTGACGATAAAAGCGTACCGCCCTAACGGTGAATACAATCGCCGGCGATCACGCGCTCAAGCTTCCCGTTGTCCTTTCGTATGATAAGCGCGCCGAATTCATCAATATCGACTGCTTCACCGGAGAAGCTGTTTTTAAGGGTCCGTATATCTACCCGGTGTTCGAGCGTGCAGGAGAGACTCTTCCATTCCCGAATGATGGTATCGTACTCGCCGCTCTCGACAAGGTGGTAGTGGTTCTCGAACTCTTTTAAGATCCGGGCGAGGAACGAGGCCCGGTCCACCTCGTGGCCGAGCTCGGCGGAGATCGAAGTGATAGTGTCCTGCAGCGCCGGGGAGAACTGGCTGATCGCAACATTCGCATCGATCCCCATGCCGAGCAGGCAGTAGTGGACGGTGTCAGCCTCCGCAGAGAGTTCGAGCAGGAGCCCTGCGACCTTCTTGTTCCCGATGAAGATGTCGTTTGGCCACTTGATGAGCGCGCCGATCCCGAACTCTTTTCGTATCGCCCGGGCCACCGCTACCGAACCCGCCATCGTGATCATGAAAATCCGGTCGACCGGGATGGTGGGTTTTAGGACGATCGTGATCCAGATCCCCCCGCTCGGGGAAACCCAGGCACGTCCCATCCGCCCGATGCCACCGGTCTGCTCTTCGGCAATGATCACCATGCCGTGCATCTTCCCAACGTCTCCCTCGGCACAGAGTTGTTTTCCTGCCCAGATGGTGGAGGGCGTATTCTCCAGGTACCGCATCTTCTTGCCGATACATTTTGTATGGAGCTTGCGGTGGACCTCGTAGGGAAGGAGCTTGTTGCTCATCCGGGTAAGCCGGTATCCCTCCTTCTGCGACGACGAGATATCGTATCCCATCATGCGGAGTTCGTTGATATGCTTCCAGACCGCAGACCGGGTTATCCCCAGTTCGTTGCTGATCGTCTCTCCCGAGACCGGCCCTTCCGTCCTTTCGAGGACTTCAAGAACCTTGAATGCTGAGTCCGGCGTGTTTTCACCTCTTCGAATCCACGGATTCCCCGGGCAGCGGGCAGGGGTCCTTGCCACAGACCTGTTTGAGGATGGCAGACTGGTGTTCCATCAGGGTGGCGAGATCGAATATCCCCGTGACATCCACAACACCGATTGCGCCGATCACATGCCCGTCATGGTCATGGATGGGAGCAACCGTGACCGGCACACCCTTATAGACGCCGTTCTCAGGAGTTGTCTTTACGATACTGTCAGAGGCAATAGCCTGTTCGAGCACCGGGCCGGTGTAGTTCCGGTCGACGACACGCCCGTCCTCGATCCGTATGCCGGGTTTATAGAGAGACTTTGCCGTGACCGGAAGACGGTGAACGATCTCATGGATGGCAAGAACCACCGGTTCGAGATCGCCCGCTTCGGCCGTTTCACAGAACGTGTAGCGGTGCATCGACACTAACCTCACTAACAAAGAGGTATTTTTCTTTTAAAATAAGGTTTGTGTGCCGGACCCGCAGAATTTTTGGATAAATCCGCGGGACGGGTATTCGTGGACGCTTGTCACGAGCACGGTCCCGGCCCCGACCTTTTTCTCAATAACGATCGCCGACCCGCCATCAGTGCCCGTGGCCTCCCCCTCGTGCGGGGAAAACGTCCCGTCGCACTCGATACAGGTGGGATCGTAATCATGGACAAGGTCGCCTGCAAGCCCCGTTCCGCTGCATGAGACATTCCGGGGGGAGAATGCATGCCGGTAAGTGACGGAGAACGGCAGCCAGTCGTAAACGCCCTCCTTGTCGATCATGGCCCCGAAAACAAGGAGGTTGCCGCCGTTCTCCACGTACCGGCGGATACGATCTGCCGAGGCGCGGAGCGCCGGCAGCAGGCGGCAGTAGGCCGGGTTGCCAAAGCCGGTGGGGATAATCAGGCAGGTAAACGATCCCCGGTAAAAAGGAGCCGCAAGTACATAGGGGGTGACAAGCTCGCAGGGGATCCCGCAGTCCTCGATATACCGGACAAAGGGCTGGGGGGTCTCCCACACAAACCCTGCCCGGCAGCTCATCCCTTGATCACTCCAATGGGAGTGAGCCGGGCCACGAGTGCGGAAATGCCGGCGCGGGCCACAACCTCCACGACCTCGCTGCTGGGCTTGTATACCTCCGGGGCCTCGTCGGCAATTGCCGCCTCGTTTGGCGCCCGGACAATGATCCCCTGTTCGAGCAGGTGATCGGCAACCTCTTTGCCGGTCTGCTTCTTTTTTGCCTGCGACCGGCTCATGACCCGCCCCGAGCCGTGGCAGGTACTCCCGAAGGTGCGCTCCATTGCCGCCGTCGTCCCTTTGAGGACATAGGAGGAGGTGCCCATGCTGCCCGGGATGATCACCGGCTGGCCGATCCCTGTAAGATCGGGAGGGAGGTCCGGCGCACCGGGCCCAAACGACCTCGTCGCCCCTTTCCGGTGAACGCAGAGCGGGACCCGGTGCCCGTCCACGGCATACTCCTCGATCTTTGCCACATTATGCGTTACATCGTAGACAAGCGGCATGTCCTCATAGGCAAGGGAGAACATGCGCATGAACTGCCGGCGGGCTGCATCCATGATCAGCTGCCGGTTCGCCCACGCATAGTTGGCCGAGGCTGCCATGGCACCGAAGTATGCTTTCCCTTCAGGCGACTGGAGCGGTGCGCAGGCAAGCTGCCGGTCGGGAAGCGCGATCTGGTACTTCTTTGTCGCAGTCTCAAGATCCTTGAGATGGTCCGTGCAGACCTGGTGGCCGAGGCCCCGCGATCCGCAGTGAATCATGCAGCAGACCTGGCCTTTTACCAGACCAAAGGCCTGTGCCGCCGCTTCGTCGTAGATCTCGCTGACCTCCTGCACTTCGAGGAAGTGGTTGCCCGACCCGAGCGTACCTCCCTGCGGAATGCCGCGGGCCCGGGCCTTGGGCGAGACCGCACGGATATCTGCCTGCTTCATGCAGCCCCGATCCTCGCACCGGTCAAGATCTCGTTCCACCCCAAAACCGGCTTCAACGGCAAACCGGGCGCCCTTCTCCATCATCGCTGTCAGGTCGGCTGGCGAGATCTTCTGTGTGCTCTTTGCCCCGACCCCGGTCGGCACGGCCTTGTACAGTGACTCGACCAGCTCCCGGGGCTTTTTGATATCGGCTTTTGCGAGGGGTGTCGTAAAAAGCCGCACACCGCAGTTGATATCAAACCCCACGCCGCCCGGGGAGATTACCCCCTCGTCGAGCGTGAACGCGGCTACCCCTCCGATGGGAAAACCATAGCCCCAGTGGATATCCGGCATCCCGTACGCGGACCGCACGATGCCGGGCATGGTGGCGACATTGGCCAGCTGCTGGACGGCTCCCGGTTCAAGGAGTGCCGCAAGCGAATCGGAAAGGAAGAACCGACCTGGCACCCGCATCCCGGGTACAAACCCTTTCGGGATCTCCCATTCATCGCCTGCGAGCCGAATTACACCGTCGATCATTGCCGCTCCCTCTTATACATCAAATACGATCTCCAGCATATATCCCTTGGCATCGTGGCTGATTTTTAGGCCGGAGTAGGAGATGCCCTTTACCCCGGTCCCCTTGTTGTGCCGGGCAGGGTCGAAGGGCTCCCCGTCAAGCACTGCGTAAAGGTTCAGGCCGTCGAGCTTTACATCGGCACAGGAAAAGACCAGCCCGTCGACTTCGGACAGGTAGAGGACTTCTGACAGGAAATCGCAGAGGAGCGATTCCTGATCCTCCCCGGTAAGATTGCACTCCCGCTTTGTCCCGCCGCGCCGGTCGTCGCCGTACATTACCTGCATCAGCGCCGCACAGGCCTCCCCAAAAAGGGCACCGGGGGTAGGTGCCAGGGCCTGGATCTTGACATCTGCGGTATGGGGGATCTCTTTAAAACTCATCGGCGCATGAACCATCCGGCTCTTCGTAAAACGGGATCATCTCGGCCCGGATTTCATCGAGATACCGCACCTGGTGGATAGAGATATAGACGGTGTGGCCGGCGACCGTGATGAGGACATCGCTCTTCTTGGGCGGTTTTATCCTTATCGGGAGGAGAACAGGCCCGCCGCAGGAGGTGCAGATACGGAAATCGCAGTTCCTCTTTTCGATATAGTTTTTTACTTCCGGTGAAACAGCAATCGCAGGGACATCGGCGGTACGGGCAGTACCGGAAGCATCGGAACTCTGGCCGGGCATTATGCCCGTACTATTATCCGGGCACCTTAAAAAACGGGTATGGTGTTTGTTTGGCAAGGGCAGCTTTACGCCCCGACCAGCCGGACCACCATCGACGAGTATTTCTCTTTTAGCTCGTACGTGGTGATGCCCCCCACACTGCGGCTTACCCGGAGGATGCCGATGCGGGACGCGATAATACCGACCATCGACGCGATTGCATGGAACGAGACCGAGAACTGGTTTTTGAGTCCCTCCATGATAGCGGTGATCGTCACCTGCCGGATACGCAGGAAAAGCCTGAGTACCTCGCGGCGGAGACCGGTCTTATCCCGGTTGAGGTAGGCCATGAGCCTTCCCTCAATCATCCGTTCGATCTCGAACTGAGATCTCATGGTTTAATGATCGCGGCCGGCTACATATATATTTTTGTATTTATCCGGTTTTACAAACCCAGATTGAAAATCCGTCCGTTTTGGCAGGGAACAAAAATATTCTGCGAAATCCGGCATCACAGGCCGTAAGGGGGCCCGATCCGGTTCCTGTACAGCCGGCCCGGCTATCTGGTAATTATTTAATCGTTCATGAACAGATGAGTATGATATGGGATTATTCAGTTATAACATCGAGAAATATTCACCAAAACAACTGGTGATAATCCCGTTGGTGCTGCTTGCCATTGCGCTTGTGGTGCTTGCGTATGTTACGGTAACGGTCGGCATGCCGGTCAAGCCGGGAATCGACTTTTCCGGTGGTACTGCCATCACCGTGATCACTCCTGATTCTTCCGACCAGCTCCGGGCAGTCTTTGCCGATTACCCGCTCGTGAGCATCAGCGAAGGCGTAAACAACGGGAAATTCCTGACCTTCTCCGCCATGGACGATACGAAATACCAGGGCCTGACAAAACTGGTTTCCGAGAAATACCCGGATGCACGCATCGACCAGATCGGCGAAGCGTTCGGTAAGACACTCCAGGACCAGGCACTCCTTGCCATGATCCTTGCTTTTATCGGCATGGCAATCGTGGTCTTCATCTCCTTTAGGACCTTTGTTCCCTCCGTTGCAGTCGTCCTCTCGGCATTTGCCGACATGGTAATGACCGCGGCGATGATGAACGTTGTAGGTATCCCCTTAACGCTCGGGACAACCGCAGCGCTCCTCATGCTCATCGGGTATTCTGTGGACAGTGATATCTTACTCACGACACGGGTCTTGAAACGGCAGGGAAAACTCAACGAAAAACTCTCAGGGGCTTTCCATACCGGTATCATCATGACCTCTACAACGCTTGCAGCTGTTGTCGTCCTCCTCATCGTTTCATGGATCGGGCAGGTGCAGGTTGTTGAAGAGATCTCGGCCGTGCTCCTCATCGGGCTTATCTTCGATATCATGAACACATGGCTCACAAACGTCGGCATACTGAAATGGTATGTCACAAAGGGAGGCGGGAAATGAAGCATGACAAGGTCAAGGCACTCGCCACGGACTGGCGGGTTCTCACGCTTGCGATCCTCCTTATCCTGTCGGTCGTGGCAATCTATCCCCACTTCGACGATAACGGGAACCTGACCACCAACCTCCAGTACGGCCTCGACCTCCAGCAGGGGGCCTGGCTCCAGCTCGAATTCCAGTCGGAAGTCGTGGGCTACTCTACCACACAGCCGGTCGACACGTTTGTAACAAACCTCTCCAAAAGCCTCGATGCCGATGTGGAAGTAGTCGATGCAAACCATCTTGAAATCCGTAAATATTACACCCAGGCCCAGCTCGAACCGTATTTCGCGGCGAGCGGCGGGAAGATCGTCTCGTACCAACAGGGAGTCTCCAAGGATACTGCTGCCGATGTAAAGACCATCTTAGAGAACAAGATCAACTCGATGGGCACCAAGGACGCGAAAGTGAACGTCCTTACCGGTGTTAACGGCGTTGCCCGGTACGTCCGGGTGGAGATGGCCGGCGTCGACATGAACGAAGCCCAGCAGATTGTGGGCAAACAGGGTAAGTTCGAGATCCGGATCCAGACGGCGGGCAACCAGACCGAGCACGTGCTCTATGGCGACTCCATCACGAGCGTCCAGACCCCGAACAAGGATACCCGGGGCGACTGGGGCGTCAGTTTCACGCTGAGCCCGGCAGGAGCAGAAACATTCCGGCAGGCCGCCATCAAGTACGGCGCAACAACCGACCCGAACAACCACCAGCTGGCGATGATCCTCGATAACAAGACGGTGTACTCCGCGCCGCTCTCCACGGATCTCGCCTCGTCGCTCCAGAGTACAGCGACCCACTCGATGACTGCCTCGACCGGCACCGGCACCTACGGCATGCAGCAGGCAACCGACCTCGAGATCCACCTCCGGGCAGGAGCGCTCCCGGTTGACGTGAAGATCGCAGGTTCCGGTTCGACCTCGGCATCGCTCGGGGCCCACTACATGACCATGTGCATGATCGCGTTCATCCTCGCGCTCATCACGGTCGGATTTGTGATCTACTACCGGTACCGCGAGCCGCGGATCGTCCTCCCGATGGTGCTCATCAATGCCTCGGAGATCGTGATCCTTCTCGGGTTCATCAGCGCGATCAAGTTCCAGATGGACCTGCCAACGATAGCGGGACTGATAGCCGTCGTAGGTACGGGTATCGATCAGCTGGTCGTCATCACCGATGAAATCCTGCACGAGGGCATTGTGCCGTCCCCCAACGTCTACTTAAAGAGGCTCGGGCGGGCGCTCACGATCATCATGATCGCAGCAGCAACGGTCATCATCGCAATGCTCCCGCTTGCCCTCATGGATCTCTCGACCCTCAAGGGCTTTGCGATCATCACCATCATGGGTGTGATCGTAGGTGTCGTGGTGACCCGGCCGGCCTACGGCAAGATCATCATGGACATCCTCTCCGAGTAACAAATACCATAGGTTTATCTTTTTTTTTACCGAGTACTCTACCGGGTATGATTTCATGACAAAACCGGTTCTGTACGACTTCTTTGCCACGTGGTGCGGCCCCTGCCAGATGCAGACGCCGATCATCGAAGCCCTGGCAGCCAAACTGGGCGATGCTGTTGAGATTAAAAAGGTTGATGTAGACGAGAACATGGCCCTTGCGGAGAAGTACGGGATCCAGGTTGTCCCGACGCTCATTATCGAAAAAGACGGCAGGGTTGTCCAGAGGATGGAAGGCGTTACCGACGCGGCAACGCTCGAAAAACTGCTCCAGCCGCTGGTGGGATAAGTGAAGATCGGTATCGTCGGCGGCACCGGGGATATCGGCGAGGGCATGACCATGCGCCTCTCCCCCATCTTTGACGTAGTGGTAGGTTCCCGCGAACAGGAGAAGGCAGAGGCCACCTGCACGATGACCCGGGAGACCTTACAGAACCGGGGACAGGCGTGCTCGCTTGCCGGCGCCACCAACCAGGATGCCGTGGACAAGGGCGACATCGTGATCCTCGCGATCCCCTTCAAACACGTTGTCCCGACCCTTTCCGGTCTCCACGGCTTTGAAGACAAGATCGTGATAAGCCCGGTCAACCCGATGGAAAAGATGGACCATTTCGTCTTTGTCCCGCCGGCCGAGGGCTCTGCGGCGCTCATGATAAAAAAGCTCCTCCCCAAAGAGGCGCGGCTCTGCTGTGCGTTCAACACGATCGCGGCAAACCGCTGGAAAGCGATTGACGAGGAACTCTCCTACTCGGTGCCGGTCTGCGGCGATGACGACGATGCAAAGCACCGGGTAATGGATCTCGTCAACAAAATCTCGCACCTCCAGGCGTTTAACGCCGGGCCGCTCTCGGTCTCGACCATGATCGAACCGCTCACCCCGCTGGTGCTCAATATCGCCCGGTACAACAAGATGCACGATGTCGGGATCCAGTTCCGCTGAAGATAAACGTAAGGCGGAACGGATCCTTTCCGTTCTCGAAGAGAAGTACGGCGGGATCTCCTGGTGGCCGGGAGATACCGGCGAGGTGATGATCGGCGCCATCCTCACCCAGCAGACACGTTGGGAGAATGTGAAAAAAGCGCTCGCTCTTTTAAAAGACAAAAACCTCTGCTCGATTGCCGCGCTCCATACGGCTGCACCCGCGGATGTCGAGCAGGCGATCCGGTGCACCGGGTTTTACCGGATGAAAGCGCGCCGGCTTTTCGGCCTTGCAAACTACGTGATGGAAAGCTGCGGGGGGATCGGGCGTATGGAGGGGATGCCGACAGACGAACTCCGCGCCGGCCTCCTCTCGGTAAACGGTGTTGGCGAGGAGACCGCGGACAGTATCCTCTGCTATGGCTTTTTGCGCCCGAGTTTTGTGATCGATGCCTATACAGTGAGGATAGCTGCGTGTGCCGGGATCAAAACGCCGCGCCCGGGCCTGAAAAGCCTCTTCGAGAGCGTGCTTCCCCCGGATACTTCCGCATACAGCCAGGCCCATGCCCGTATTGTTGAATACGCAAAAGAGCGATGTACAACAAAGAGGTGCGAAGGATGCAGGATCCTGGCTTTGAACGGATAGGCAAACGCCTGTTTGCCGAACATCTTGTCGGGGGGAACTTCGGCAACATGAGCGTGCGGAACGATACCGGCTTTTCTATCAAGAGGACCGGGGCCTATCTCGACGACCCGGGCGAACCGGTCTTTGTGCCTTTCAAGGGACCGGTTCCCAAAGAGGCGTCGAGCGAGTACCGCGTCCACCTTGCGGTCTATACTTCGATGCCGTATAAGGCGATCGTACACGCCCATCCCCCGTACGCCATTGCCGCATCCCTCGGCGCCGACGAGATCGTGCCGCTGGACAGCGAAGGGGAGATGTTCTGCCGGACGATCCCGGTGGTTGCAGGAGCACCGGGCACGCAGGGGCTTGCCGATGCCGTTGCCCGTGCGATGACCGAGCACAAGCTGGTCGTAGCCCGGGGGCACGGGACGTTTGCTGCGGGCGCAACGCTCGACGAAGCATTCCAGCTCACCTCGCTTGCCGAGCATTCCAGCCGGATCATTGCATATAAACGGATGTTCTTCCCGGATCCCGTACAGGACCGGTTCTGATTTTTTACTGTTTTCCCGGCAGGGGCCGGATAAAAAAAGTTATTTTTGCCGGGGCGGCTGGTTTAACTGGATCTCCCGGATGATCTCGCGGTGGAAGACGAGGAGCATATCCGAGATCACCCCGAACATGAAGATCTCGATCCCGACCACGATCAAAAGCACCGTAAGGATCGTGAGTGGGATGTGATCGATATGGTGGAGCCATTCGAGGAGGACATATACCCCGGTGAGCAGGCCAAGGAGCGCGCAGAACGCACCCATAATCCCGAAATAGAACATCGGGTTGTTGACCCGGGCCAGGCGGTAGATCGTGGAGACGATCCGGATCCCGTCATGGAACGGGGAGAGCTTCGTGGGCGTGCCCGGGCGGCGGGAGTACCGGATGGGGACGACCATGATCCGCTGGCCGTTCCTGACCGCCTCGACTGACATCTCGGTCTCGATCTCAAAGCCGGTCTCTTTTAAGTTCATCTGCTGGATGGCGAGTTTCGTGAAGGACCGGTAGCCCGAAAGGATATCGTGGAGATCGCGGCTGTGGGCGAGCTTGAAGAACAGGTTGAGCATATGGTTGCCAAAGAGGTTGACCCGGGAGAACGAGCCCTCCTCGGCATTGATCAGCCGGTCGCCGATCACCTGGTCGAACCCCAGAAAGAGCGGGGTGAGCATCTTATCCGCATCCTTGGCCGAGTACGTACCGTCGCCGTCGAGCATCAGGATGTAGGGCTGCTCTATTACCTCGAAAGCCTCGATGATGGCATTGCCCTTTCCCTTGCCGGTCTGGGTCCTGACAACCGCACCGGCGTCACGGGCATTTTTTACGGTATTGTCCGTACTCTTGCCGTCAACGACAAGGATATGGGAATACCCGAGGTCCCTGAACTCCTTTACCACCGGCCCGATGGTCAGGCTCTCGTTTAAGGTCGGGATCAGGATACAGACCTCGTCTTTGTTGAACTTCATCGGTATAGTATTTTTAATCCGGTGTCATAAGTGCTTCTATGCACATCCCGAAAAAGGGCCTCCGGGTGCTCGGGATCGCCGAAAGTTATTCCGGGAGATCGCAGTCCACCCTCGCCGGGATCGTGATGCGCAGGGATCTTGTTATCGACGGGACTGTTTTTTCCCGGGTCACGGTCGGGGGCATGGATGCAACGGAAGCGGTTCTTTCCATGGTCCGGTCGCTTGGCCGCCGGGACATCGGCGCGATCCTGCTCTCGGGATGCGTGATCGCGTTTTTCAATATCATCGACCCGGAAAAAGTCTGTACTGAAACCGGGCTTCCGGTAGTCTGCGTGACCTACGAGAACTCCGAAGGACTCGAAGGGGATATCCGGCACCATTTTCCCGGCGACGAAACCCGCCTTGCCGCGTACCTGCGGCTCGGGGAGCGGACGGCCTTTGAGCTGCCCGGCGGGACGGTCTTTCTCCGGAGCTGGGGGATCGAAACCGGGGATGCCGGCCGGCTGGTTGCGGCATTTACCTCCGAAGGGAAGATCCCGGAGCCGCTCCGGGTCGCCCGGATCTGTGCACGGGCAGCCCATACCTGTTTTGCCGGAAAGCAACCGTCGCTGCCCTGACAGGAGCATTCTTATTTTTTTACTGCGATGATTTAGACTGGAATATATCGACGAGGTAACCAGATGACGCAACAGACGGTAAAACTCGCCCGCTGGGTATGTCTTGAATGCCATTATATCTACGATCCGGCCAAAGGGGACAAAACGCAGAACATTCCCCCGGGAGTCGCTTTTGAGGACCTGCCGGATACCTGGGTCTGCCCGATCTGCAAGATCTTCAAGACAAAAAAAGGCGTATTCAAGCGCCTCGACGACTAATCTCCTTTTTTCCTGATTTTTACGCGGTAACCGTATGCCTTGAAATGATCTGCCCGGTCACGGCATCGTATACCTCAAAGGTTACCACATCGCCGGGATGGAAGGTCCGGTCTGCATAATCGATACTGACCATCTCGCCGGGATCCCAGGTAGCGCCGCACGATCCCTGGCCGCCCATATTCTGGATATGGTAATGGTGGGTGGAGATGTAATTATGGCCGTTCATCGTCTTGATGGAACTGGGAAGAAGATCGCCGTTCCGGTATGTCTGCGCATAGATGTTGGCATTTGAATACCCGGTGGTTCCCGTGTTTTTGAGAACCATGTAACTGTCATATTTTAAAGCTCCATTTTCATTGACATGCCGGATCTTGGTGATCTTGATTGGCGAGGGGACCGAGCCATCATAGAACCCGGGTATCCCCGGAAAGAGAAGGAAAACAAGTGCAGCTACTACAAAGACGATGACAAGTATCAGGATCGAACCGAGAGCATGTGCGGATGCCGTACTGTTCCGGGTATACGGGGACAAGAAAAATTAGTCTCTGCTTATACTAATTAAATATATACTATACGCGACATCGGTTTTCCCGGTGGCTTTACAGAAACGGTCAATTAGCATCACGCGCAAAATACTAGAGAACTTTTAATGGAGTTGTAAAAATATGGGACTTTTTGACAGACTTGCCGGGAAGCCGGCTGAACTGACACCGAAATCCGCGCTCGTGCTCTCGGCAATCACGATCATCGCTGCCGACGGCGTAATCGAGGAATCCGAGATCAACGACCTTGCAAAGATCGTCCGCGGCGACAGGAAATCCATCGACGTTGCAATGCAGGTCTTAAAGGCAAACCAGTTCCCTGCCGTTATCGACCTTGTTGCCCAGAAGCTCGACGAGAAACAGAAGATCGCAACCCTTGCAATCCTTTCCGACATTGCCATGGCAGACGGCGTCCTTGCCGGCGAGGAGAAGGCCGTTCTCCAGATGTACATGGACAAGTTCAAGATCTCCGAAGAGACCATGAAGCCGATCATCGAGGCCATCGCCATCAAGAACGACTTCTCGGTCTTTAACTAACCTTTCCCCTTCTTTTTCATTACCGGTTTTTTTCATCTGATTCCCCGGCGGGAGCTTTCTTGTCCCTGACTGCAAGGGAGAGGAGAAGCGGGACAACCAAGAGGAGGAGCCCGGCCCAGATGGTGAGATGGAATCCTTCGAGAAAGACTGCCGGATCGAGCTCGGCAAAGGGCACAACGCCACCCTGTGAAGTAGAGAGGGTGAGCAGCATCGCATACAGCGCGGTCCCGACAACGCCCCCGAAGTAGATGACGGTGATCATCAGGGACGAGCCCGTGCCCTCTTCGCCTTTCGGGGCATTCTCGATGATCCGGCTTGCGGCCGGCCCGGCGGCTATCCCGATGGCAAGGCCCATGAGGACGAGACCGAGCAGGAGCGGGAGCATGCCTGCCGACGGGACAAGAGCGGCAAAGATCCCGTCAAAGACGATGAATACCACACACGAGGCAACGGCAAACCAGCGGCAGCCGTACCGGTCGGACCACTGCCCGAAGGGGATGCTCACGATGCAGGTGACGACCGGGGGGATTAAGAGGAAGAGCCCGCTCACCGCGAGGCTGTAGTGCATCCCTGCCGCAAGGTAGAACGGCAGGAGATAGAGGACGCCGGCATAGACGATGTTGATGAGGAAGAATGCGGCAAGGACTGCGGAGAACTGCCATTTTCCAAAGAGGGAAAGCCGTATGAGGGGATGAGCGGTCGTTCTCTCCCTCACTACAAAGAGGAGCGCGCAGGCCGCGCTTATGCCAAAGGCTGCGGCGACCGCCGGGGCGATCCCGCCGAGCGCGGCGGTCTCTTCGAGCGCGAACGTGCCCGCGGCCATGGCACCGAAGAGGAGACCCGCGCCGGGGATGTCAACCGGTGCGGTGCCGGCCCCCGGCTCCGGTATGTCGGCAGGGATGACCCGCGCTGCAAGGATTATGCCGCAGATCCCGATCGGGATGTTGATCAAAAAGATCCAGTGCCAGGAGAGGAAATGCGTGATCATCCCGCCGAGCGCCGGGCCCGCTGCAAAACCGATCGAGCTCGATGCGCCAAGGACGCCCATAGCCGCGCCGAGCATGGTCGGCGGGAGGTAGCGGACGCAGAGGAGCGGGGCGACCGCGGCGATCATCGCGGCACCAATGCCCTGGAGGACCCGGGCGGCAAGGAGCACCGAAAGGGTCGGGGAGAAGCCGCACGCGGCAGAGCCGATCGTAAAGAGCGCGAGGCCAAGAATGAAGATCTTTTGCATGGCCCCCCGGTCGGCGATACTTCCCATCACAAGGACAAGACCGGCCATCATCAGGAGATAGGTGATGATGACCCACGCGATCGTGCCCGTATCGGTGGTAAAGGCGGAGGCGATCGTGGGGAGCGCAACGTTTACGATCGAGCCGTCGAGGCCGTCCATCAGGATCCCGAGGGCCGCAGCTCCGAGAAGGAGACGCTGGTGCCGGGGATCCGTGATGAGGGCAGGCATGTGTTCTTACCGGGTGTTTCACCATCGGTCATTAACCTGACGGGAGTCCGTGCATGGCCGGGTCCCGTTGGCAACAGGGCCGGTGCGGCTCTTTGCCACCTCCGCAACCATTATTGTGCTCCTGTCCCCACATGCGCATAGAGAGGTATGCCATGAAAGTAACGATCGACCGGATGCAGTGCGTGAGTTGTGGTTCCTGCTGGGATACGTGCCCGGCGCTCTTTATGCAGAACGAAGAAGATTCGTTCTCCCAGATCGTGCCGGAGTACCGGGAGAATAACGATCTTTCGGCAAGTATCGTGCTGCCCGATACCATCGGCTGTGCCCGCGATGCCGCCGATCTCTGCCCGGCGGCCATCATCGCTATCGAAGAATAATCACCGTTGGCGTTCACCGGTGCGGGCGTGCCGGATGAAAGGGATACGGTAAAAACGGGTATATGCGGCCCGGACCGCCTCCCGCAGTCAGGCCGGGGGTTATAAGGGCTGCCGGCGGTACCGCCGGATCCCGCCCTTACTTTTTCTGTTGTTCGAGGAGCTGGCGGATCCTGCGGAGCTCGTCGAGCATCAGGATGCTCGTGGTCATAGGTGCTATCGGCTGTTCGGCAGCGGCGGGGGCTTCCTGCCGGCCGGTCCCGGTTGCATCGCCGGATCCACTGTTGCAGGCATGGACTGCCTTTCGTAACAGTTCGCGGAGTTCCTCGGCGTGCTCGATCGCCTCGATGCGGATCTCCGGCGTTCCCTGCCCGGAATACCCGGCGGTCTGGACAGCGATGCTCGATATATTGAGCCGGCGCATGACCGGGCCCTGCCGGAGATCGAGGTTGGTGATCCGGTTGTACGGGACAATGCCGGTGGTCCTGAACCAGACCCCGCGGCGCCAGCGGAGCTCGTCGGCATGGAGCTCGTAGAACATGGACTCATAGTACAGCCTGGTCCACGTGAAAAACAGCCCGGTCGCAAGAACGAGCAGGCCGAAGATCGCGATGGCGACATACCCGTCCACGGCCCCGGCAGAGGCCATGGGCAGGATACAGACTACCACGATGAAGGCGAGGAGGAGGAGGAAGTCGGCGATAAACCAGGTGACCAGCGCTTCGGAGGGCTTAAACGGCACATTGCGGGGAAAAAGTTCTGCTTCTGCCATGATTGTCTGAATCAATATGCTGGAGACTGCTATGAAAACATATCGGGCATTTACCCGGTCACAACAACCGGTACCGGCAGACTTCCGGTTCCGGTAAAAACCGGATAAAAGGGGGGTAGTCCCCCCTCCGGTTCCGGAAGGTGGGGGGGAGGGGGGCCGGCCTAAAAAAAACCGGGCAGGGGGGTGGGGGGCATCCGGAAATTTTTTTACTGAGGGGGTACCCCCACCCCTTCCATGCGACACGCCACCCCCCTCCCTTCCCAACGGAGGGAAGGGGTCCCCTCCCCTGCTCGCCGGAGACTCCACGCGAAATGCAGGTTTTGAGACTGGAACAGGGGAGGGGTAGTCCCCAGGATTGTACAACACAGGGGGGGCACCCCCCCTACCCAAAAATATTTTGGCCGGGGGGAGGGGGGTGTCCGGTTTTTTTGGAGGTGGGGGGTAGGCCGGGTAACACAACGGGGGGCCGGCCTTGTGCTGATGGAGGGATACCCCCGGGACCCGATCTGGTATTCTCCGGGGTAAACTGAAGTGAGGGGCGCTCCCGCGAGGGGCCGTCATGGCGGGGAGCCATCGTTACGCACAAGGGTAAAAATCAGAACATCGAACGATAATGTTCCCATTTTCAGGAAAAAATCCCTAAAACAAAGCGACGCCCAGGTCGGAATTCGAATCCGAGTCGATTGCGTGACAGGCAATCATGATAGGCCGCTACACTACCTGGGCATTGGGTACAGTTTATCCCGCCTCCCGGATTCGGACCGGGGACATCGCGGTAGCCGCGCAGTTGCCGTTCATCGGCAAACCATACTACAGCCGCGCACTCTACCAGGCTGAGTTAAGGCGGGGCACTCTGCCTAATAATGTAGGGGTAGTTTCCTATTAAACATATCGTAAGATGGGCGGATTCCAAGGCGTGAAAAGTACGGGAAACGAATCTGGTGCAGCGACTGTTTATATAATGTGCCTGCTCATAAGGATGGTATGACTACTCGCAAGGATTTTGCGGGGGATCGTTTTCTTCACCGATAGCCGTGCGAAGAACGACGTGACCGTTTTTGATACGACACTCCGTGACGGGGAGCAAACCCCGGGGATTGCCTTCACATTCGAACAAAAGATCGAGATTGCCCGTCAGCTTTCCGACATCGGAGTGCACACTATCGAGGCAGGGTTCCCTGCATCGTCCGCACCCGAGAAGGAGACCGTTGCCGCGATCAAACGCCTGGGACTCGACGCAAACATCTGCGGTCTGGCCCGCTCGGTCAAGGCCGACGTCGATGCCTGCATCGACTGCGACGTGGACATGATCCACGTGTTCATCCCGACCTCGGACATCCAGCGGGAGAACACCATCAACAAGACCCGCGAACAGGTGCTCGATATTACCGGCGAGATCATCCGCCATGTCCGCGCCCACGTGGACAAGTGCATGTTCTCGCCGATGGACGCGACCCGGACGGACCACGATTATCTCGTTAAGGTCTGCCAGACAGCAGCGGAAGCCGGCGCCACGATCATCAACATTCCGGACACGGTCGGGGTCATCTCGCCCTCGGGGATGAAGACGCTCATGGGCCGGCTCGCCCGCGAGGTAAAATGCCCGCTCGACGTCCACTGCCACAATGACTTCGGCCTCGCGGTCGCAAACACGATCGCCGCAGTCGAAGCCGGTGCCTCGCAGGTGCAGGTGACCGTAAACGGTCTCGGGGAACGGGCCGGTAATGCCGATCTCGCCCAGACCGTGATGATCATGGAGTCGATCTACGGGATCCACACCGGGATCAAAAAAGAGCGGCTCGTGGAGACCTCGCGCCTCATCTCCCGGTTCTCGGGGCTTGCCATCCCGCCCATCCAGCCGGTGGTCGGAGAGAACGTCTTCTCGCACGAGAGCGGCATCCACACGCAGGGTGTCTTAAAGTGCTCCGAGACGTTCGAGCCGGGCATCATGACCCCGGAGATGGTGGGCCACCGCCGCAGGCTGACGCTGGGAAAGCACGTCGGCCGGCACGCGGTCCGGCAGATGCTCACCGACGCCCACATCCAGCCCGACGACACCCAGCTCGACATCATTGTCGAGAAGGTCAAGGCGATCGCAAGCAAGGGCAAGCGCGTCACCGAGGCCGACCTGTACGAGATTGCCGAGAGCGTCATGGGTATCCCGGCCGGCAAAAAGATGCTTCAGCTCGAAGACATTGCGATCATGACCGGCAACCATGCCATCCCGACCGCAAGCGTCCGGGCACAGGTGAATGGCGCTGAGCACGTCTATTCGAGCGTGGGAAACGGCCCGGTCGATGCCGCCTTAAAGGCAATCGTCGGGATCATCCCGTCCCGGATCCAGCTCACCGAGTTCAACATCGAGGCGATCAGCGGCGGCTCGGATGCCATGTGCCACGTCACCATCGCCGTCGAGGACGAACACGGCCACGTGTACGATGCGAGCGGGAGCGGGGACGACATTGTCCTTGCCTCGGTCGATGCACTCGTGAACGCGATCAACCTCACGAGCAGGGATTAATCTCTCCCTTTTTTACCGGATCTGATGAAGTAACCAGCGGGAGCTCTGGGGGATAGACGTGAAAGGGGACTGCCGGCGTGCCGGATTCGGGAAGATATAAAAAAAGTTATGCGGCATTCGGGGCGCTCTTGCCCTCGAGTGCGGATTTGATCTGGGTCTGGAGTTGCTCGAACTTCCCCTGCAGCATCTTTTCCTGTTTCTCTAAGGACTTGACCCGGAGTTCAAGGGTCTCGACCTTCTCGGTGAGTTTCGCGTTCACGTAGTCCTTCTTTTTCTGGACCATGATCGTCCCGATGCTCATGTACATGGGCGTGTCTTCGGTTGCGTCCGCGATCTCTTCCTGGGCACGCTTGGCCTCGCGCACGGCCATCTCGTACTGGGTCTTCTGCTGGAGGATCGTCTGGAGCTGCTGCTGGACCTGCTGGAGCATGGCAAACTGGTTCTGGACTTTCGGGGAAATGTTCTGCATGATCTCGTCTTCCGTATCTGGATTCGCCTGCTATCGATAAAAATGATTCCGAATGCGTTCCTGCCCGCTCAAACCTGCGGGAAAACTGCCCCTATCGATCAGGCAATATCCTGCATCTCGTCAGCCACGTTTACGAGGCGGAGGAACATGTTGAGCGCCGCACGCAGCGCCGCGAGATCCTCAGCTTCCACGGTAAGGACCAGCGTCTCCCCGTCGATCCGGCAGCGGGTTGCCGTACGGGGACTGACCTCTTCGGCAAGCTCGGGAAGGAGCGAGCGGTAGATCTGCCCGGCATGGGGCGTGGTGAACCGGAACTCGGCGGTATGGTGAAACACAGGAACGGTCACTTCGTTACACTACGTAGGAAAACAGGGATATAAAAATGAACGGCCGGGAATCTCCCCGGCAACAATTACCTGGCCTTGAGCTCTTTTATCGCTGCGCCGCGTTCCTTAAAGAGGATGCGGTGGCCACAGTAGGGGCAGCGGACGTTGACGTCGATCTCCACCTTCTGTTTACACCGGGCGCACTTGTAGGTACTTGCCATAGACGATAAACCCAATCGCGCTTACTGCGCCCTCTTCTGTGCGGCAGCTGCCGACTCAACTACCGCAGTGTTGGTGCGGTCGATGGCACGGAGCGCAACACGGAGGGTCGGGGTCTCGGGCTGGTAGGCGCCTCCGGCGAACTTGTAGCCGCACTTCCGGCACTCCCAGATCCCGGTTCCCTTGCGCTGGACCGAGATGTTGTCGCACTTCGGGCAGCGGTGGGATGCACGCGAGATCTTCTCCATCTCTGCGACTCTTTTCCGAACAAAGCGTCCGTACCTGCAGCCGAAACGACCGGCACTTCCGGTGACTTTTCCCTTTGCTGATTTTTCAGAGCTTGCCATGATGAACTATCCACCAAATTGTCTTGCTATATTTGTCGTCGCAACTAATATACTTGATTGAGGATCTTGACCTGGCCCTCGCCTTTGGAGAGCTTGTTGACCAGATCGTAGAACTCGCCCTGGATGCCGGCCGGGATCCGGACCACGCAGACCCAGGACCCGTCCTTCTGCCACTCGTCTTTTTCCATCGTGCTTGCCGATGCAATGTCCCCATAGGCCCGCGCAGCAAAGTCGGGAGGGATCCGGATAGCGAGCCGGAGTTCCTCGAAGCGTATCGGGAGGATGGGGCGCAGCGCCTTGACGGTCTCTTTTACCTGCTCGTCAACGTGCTTAAAGGGGTCGATGTTGACCCTTGCTTCCTCCATGGCCAGTTCGATCCGCTGCGGCGGGTGCGGGTGGCCGGTCTGGGGGTTGATCGAGTTCCGTGCGATAAAGGTGATGACCTGCCGGCGCTTCTCCTCGGTCATCTGTTTGCGCTGGTCGGCAGTGAGATGAATCTCCCCTTTCTCGATGATCTTCTTTGCTACCGTGGTAAAATCGGTGGTGTGGAAGACCTTGATGAGAGACTCTTCCGAAGCGCGGGTGCCGCGCGACGAGTTCCCGAAGATATCGAGGGCCGCGACTACGTCCTCGATGTTGAGGGCCTCGCCCTGCCGTACCCGGGCTGCAAGGTGGGGATCCACGAGGATCTCGAACTTCTCCCCGTAACTTTCAAGCCTTGCCACCACGGCGTTCTCTAAGGAGATCATACCCGGTCACTGCTTGAATTTCTCAACGTACGATGCAACCTCTTCCTTTGGCATCTTCCTGAATGTCGCATCGCCTTTTCCGACGATACCTATCTCGACGGTCGTGGCGTCGAACTTGCCCTCGGTTGCAGAGTGCAGGGCCTTGAGGCCAAGGGAGATCGCATCGCTGATGGTAAGGTCAGGATTGTATTCTTCCTCGAAGACCTTCATCGCCGCCGGCCTGCCGATCCCGATACCGGTTGCCTTGTACTCAAGGAGCGTGCCGGAGGGGTCGGTCTCGAAGAGCCTGCACTCGCCATCGCTGACACCCGCAATCAGAAGCGCCGTACCGTACGGGCGGATCCCGCCGTACTGGGTGAGCGTCTGCATGTGATCGCAGAGTTTCTTTGCGAGCGCCTCGACCTCGATCTGCTCGTCGTAGGAGACCCGGTTGATCTGGCATTCGACCCGTGCACGGTCGACAAGGGCACGTGCATCGCCCACCAGTCCCGAGGAAGCGACGCCGATATGATCGTCGATCTTGAAGATCTTCTCGATCGAGGACGCTTCGAGCAGTTTTGAGCTGACGCGCTTGTCAACGATGAGGACGATCCCGTCCTGTGCCTTGATACCTACCGCGGTAGTACCGCGTTTTACTGCTTCGCGGGCGTATTCCACCTGGTACAGCCTGCCGTCCGGTGAAAAAACAGTGATTGCCCGGTCATATCCCATCTGGTATTGTGGTTGCATGCAAAATCTCCAGATCTTCTGTTGCCAGATACAATCGGCGTGTATTTTTAAATCCCTTTTCTATTACATCAACCTTATGACCGCGGCCTGCCACGATTTCGACCGGGGTGGTCCCGAACCGGTACTCCGTGACAGGAAGGGGAGGCTCCTCCGCAGGGGAACCGGCCTGCCCCGCGGATTCCCCGGCAGCCGGGGCCTGCTTCACATCCCTCTTTTCCTGAAATGCTGCGATCCGGTCCCGGAGGGACTCTAATGTCCCCGATACCGCAAGGATCCTGAGGGCAACAGGCGCTTCGCGGCAGGCAACGAGGGTCGAGAGCGCGATCATCAGTTCCCGCTCGGACCCCCGCCGGCAGCGCAGGAGGGCGCATCCGCTCTCGATCGCAATGACCGAGGGCTGCATTGCCGCGGCAACAAGATCGCCAAAGAGCGAGACGACCGCCTCGTATACTGCATAGTAGAGGTCTTTTGGATCCACAGGGGTTCCTTCGGGATCGATCCGGGCAAGCACATACCGGCGTTTCTCCCGGAGCGTGGGCGGTCGGACTGCCATGGTCAGATCACCGTTACCGCACCTACTTCGGGTGCCATCACCCGGGCGACACCGGCAAGCGCGGCCTGGACGCCGGTCTCGTCCATACCAAAGAGAGAACAGAGGCCGGCTACCTCACGGACCGCACGCATCCCGAGCACGGAACGGGCGGACGAGGAGATCGTGAGCGGGAACTCGAACCGGCGTTCGAGCACCATCACGTCAAGGTACCGGTGGATTGCTTTCTGCCGCTGGTGCCCGCGGCCGAAGATGACCGGTGCAAGATCGATGTCGACGGCCGTGTTGTTGTCGGCCGCGATCTTTGCTGCCACGTGGTCGAACGCATGCTTGTCAGCGGCATAGATGCCCCGCAGGACATGGACGCCCCGGGTATTTGCAACAGTCCGGATAAACCCGTTGTCCCCGGCCTGCACGGAGAGCATTGCCCCGGTGCCACGGCAGCGCTTTGCCTTGTTCTGGACGTCTTTTGCGGGAAGGCCGGAAAGGTAAACCCCGGGGATCACGTCAACGCCGCAGATCGTCTGGGCTGGTGCGTCAGGGACAACGATGCTGTCAAAGCCAAGCGAGCGCGCCTCGAGTGCCATCCGGCGGACCGATGAGTCACCAAGCGGATATGGAACAACACAGGCATCGGTGATCTTCATGGAGATACCATTGCCATAAAAAAAGATAAGATTATTTGCCCTGGTTGGCGTTGGAGCGGATGCTCGGGCGGGTCTTCTCGGTACCCTTACCCTTGGTCCTCATGCCACGGCCCTTCCTGCCAGCGGAGGTCTTGCCGCGCTCGGCACGGCCGCGGTGGGTCGGGTTTGCCATCCATGCGAGGTTCTTGTCGCTCTGGATCGAGGGGTGGTGGCCGTCAACGAGGATAACTTCGTAGTATTTCAGCTTGCCATCCTGGCCGACCCAGTAGGAGTTCAGGACTTCCATGTTCGGGTACCGGCGGGATGCGCGTTCCTCGGCAATCCGCTGGATGCTCTTACCTGGGGTGCTCTTGTTCTTGCCCATGCGTGCGGACCGGCGTGCCCGGACATACCGGGATACCCGGCGCCCGCCGCGGCGGACCTGGACACGGACAACCGCAATACCCTGCTTTGCCTTGTAGCCAAGCGAGCGGGCGCGGTCGATACGGGTCGGGTGCTCAAGACGGGTAACGCTGCCTTCGCGGCGCCACTCCTGCATCCGGTCCCAGAGCATTGCTTTTACTTCGGACTTGTCAGGTCTCGCCCATGCGTCCCTGACATACGCATACATCGATTTTACCATGTGTTATAACACCTCAAGGTTCGGCCTGTAACAGGCTACATTCCTTTTAACGGGACGAATCCCGCGGTTCTATAGAATTGGATGGAGGAGGTAATAAAGGGAGGGGACGGATTCATTCCATTCATGGACACTTATAACCGGCAATAATGACCCATTAACCACGTCACCATTACGACAGGGTTACGGTTCCGCCTTTCCCGTGGGGGACATTATTAAGAATAAATTCCCGGGATGCATTCAGGCAATCGGACTGGATCCGGTATCTTCCCGGGACCCATTCCGTGGTGATTAGATGAAATACCGGGGTTCTTTGGCCGGCCCCCATATAGGAGGGTTCCCGATTTGAGACGCTGCAGAGCTGTGTAGGTTGTGGTGGGGAATACGCATTAACAGGCCGGGGCAGTTCTTCCCAATAACTCTCGTTCATCCAGAGAAAGATCCGGCATTCCGTGAAATCGCCAATGCACGAAACGGTATCCTTGCCGTCGTTTACCAGGTAGAACTCGATGATCTCTCCCTGATTATATACATCGGAATCCATCATGATTCGTTCCGGGTGACTGCTGTTCTGTTGCGCAATCGTTGTCGTGTACAATACCTTTGACTGGGGCGTCAGAGTAACAACTGACAAGGAGGTATTAATTGGGACCGTGGTAGTCACCGTCATGTTTTCCGGAACAGGATCCGTTGTACATCCCGCAACAAGCACGCTTCCGGCAAGAATTATCAAGAGGGATACTATAGCAGTTACCGACGCATTTTTTCGGAAAGGACAAACTGGATCCGCCATACTGACAAGGGATAATCTGATTGGATCAGCAAATAGTTTTTGAAAGTATAGTGGGGGGGGATATCCCAAAGTTATCCCTGAAAAAAAGATACCTGCCGTCGCACCCGGCAGGAAGCCCCCGCGGCGGCTCAATTACCTGCACCGCTCAACATGAGGTAACGTATAGCGCAAAACCCGGCGAGGCGTTTTGCGCGTAAAGAATCGTCATGGGGGTGCCAAGCGGAGGGGCGAAGCCCCGGGAGCGTCCCCATTCTCTGAAAATCACTCCCCCTTCTTTTTCTCCACGACGTGGATCCCTTCGATCCGGGTGACCGGGTACTGGCCGTGTTCGTCCTTTTCCGCGGACTTGACCATGTCCCATACCGTGAGGAGCGCCACCGAGACGCCGGTCAGGGCCTCCATCTCCACCCCGGTCTTCCCGGTCGATTTGGTGGTAACGGTCGCCTCGATATACCCGTCGCCTTCCGCGAAATCCACGGTGATTGCCCCGAGCAGGATCGTGTGGCACATCGGGATGAGCCGGGGGGTGTCCTTGACCGCCAGCGTGGCGGCAACCCGTGCCGTGGCAAGCACGTTCCCCTTTACCACCGTTCCCTCGCGGATGGCCGCAAGGGTTGCGGGGCGCAGGTAGATCCTCCCCGTTGCCACCGCCTCGCGCACCACGTCTTTTTTCGCGCTGATATCCACCATCTGTGCTTTGCCATCGGAAATATGGGTAAACTCCACCATCAGGGATCTCTCCTGTACAATTCTTCGGGAATGCGATGCACGAGATCGGAGGCAAGCATCCCCGCGCCTTTCTCTTGTGCCACGCGCTCCCCGGCCCTGCCGGTGACATACGCGGCAATGCACGCCGCCTCGAATGCCGGCAGGTGGCAGAGGAGGGCCCCGGTCACCCCGGCGAGCACGTCCCCGGTTCCGCCAACGCTCATGGCCGGGTCGCCGGTCCGGTTGAACCTGACCCGGGCACCGTCCGTTATCACGTCCACCGGCCCCTTGAGGAGGATGGTCGCGCCCGCTTCCCCTGCTGCCGCCCGTGCCGCTTTTGCCCTGCCGCAGGCATCGGCTGCATCCGCGGGAAGCGGGTTACCGGGAGCGATCCGGGCAAACTCGCCCGCGTGCGGCGTATACACGGTCTCTTTTGCGGCCCTTACGAGCGGGAACCGGAGGGCATCGGCATCGAAGACCGCCTTCCTGCAGTGCGGGGCTACGGCACCAGTGACTGCGTGGCTCTCCGCCCCGAGGCCGTTCCCGCAGATAACCGCATCTGCCGTTTCTGCAAGGGCAATGAGCCGTTCCGTATGCTCTTCTGTAATCCGGTCGCCGGGGAGCCGTTCGTAGATGAGGTCAGGCACCGGTTCGAAAACCGGCGATGCTATCCGGACGATATCCGCCCCTGCCCGGAGCGCCCCGAGGCCGGCAAGGTACGGTGCGCCCTGGTACGGCCCGCCGCCGATGACCAGCACCGAACCGCCGTCGCCCTTGTGCCGGGTGTGCTTCCGTGCGGGGATGAGGGTGAGGTCACCGGGCCCGGTGCAGATCTCCGCTTCGAGAGGAATACCGATGTCGATAACCTCCGAACCCTGAACTTTGGGCCGGTGGAAGGCACAGATCCGGTCGGCCCGCATCCCGGGAGAGGGGAGGTCTGCCGCCACGATTGTTGCCGGCGAGCCGTTTGCCATCGCAATGCAGGTCGCAAGGGGTTCCCGGAGCGCCCCCGCCGTGCCGGTCCCGAGCAGGGCATCGACAATCACATCCGCCTTCCCGAAATAAGGGGCAAGGGTGCGCAGGTCGTCGGTAGAGACAAACGGCCGGAGCGTGACCCGGGCACCCTTCAGGGCAGCGAGCTCTCGGGCACAGGACGGGCTGCGCTCACCGCGATCGAGATAGCAGACCGTGGTGTCCACCCCCCGCTGGAGGTACCGGGCCGCTGCCATCCCGTCGCCGCCATTGTTCCCTCTCCCGCACAGGACAAGCACGGTTTTGGGGTTGTACGAGAGCACGGTCCCGGCAAGCGCCCGGCCTGCGCTCTCCATGAGCTGGAGCCCGGATACGCCGAGTGCCTGCGCATTGGCATCGACTGCCCGCATCCGTTCCGGGGTAACGATGCCGGTCTCTGCATATGCAAGGGCACAGGGTAACAGGTCGGGCTCCATGGTACTACACTTCATCAATTAAGAACTCCATAAATATAGACAATGGGTTTTACTGATGATGTGAAGGCAGCAGCCGAAAAGATCACGGCTGCGCACGAGATAACCATCATCTCACATATCGATGCAGACGGTATCTCCTGCGAAGCGATCCTCTCGCAGGCAGTCGCCCGGCAGGGTATCCCAGTCAGGTCCGTTTTTGTCCGCCAGCTCGAACCGCTCACCATGCCGCAGGTGCCGGACGACGCCTCGTTCAAGATTTTTTCCGATCTCGGCGCCGGCCAGCAGAATCTCCTTGCGGCAAAGGGACTGACGGAAAAGGACGTCCTGATCGTCGACCACCACGTCAGCCAGCCCGGCGAGATTACCTACCCGCAGGTGAACTGCCTGCCCTATGGCTACGAGAAGATGAGCGCTGCCGGGGTCTCGTACCTCATCGCAAAGGAGCTCGATTCGGCAAACATCGACCTTGCCAAGATCGCGGTGATCGGGAACGTCGGGGACATGATGGCCCGGGAGACCTGCGGGCTTGTGGGCCCGGCCCGGGAACTGATTGTCGAGGACGGGGTAAAGCACAAGTCGGTGAAGGTCTGTAAAAAGGACCTCAACTGCTACGGCACCGCAACCCGCCCGGTCTACCTCTCGCTTGCGTATAACGACGACCCGTTCGTGAAGGGGATCAGCAACAACCCCGAAGGGGCCAAGCAGTTCTTAAAGAAACTCGGGATCCGCCAGCAGACCCCGGACGGGCGCTGGTATGTCTGGGAGGAGCTCTCCGACGACGACCGGCGCACGATCATCTCGGCGCTTGCCGAGCAGCTGATTGCAAACGGGGAGAGCGTGGACCGGCTCCTTGCGGAGACTTACCGGTTCCCGGACGAGATCCCGCGGACCCCGCTCAGGAATGCGCAGGAGTATGCAACGGTCCTCAATGCCTGCGGCCGGTGGACAAAGCCCGCGGTCGGGAGCGCGATCCTCAAAGGCGACCGGGGGCAGGCCTACCGGGATGCGGAACACATGCTCGGGAACCACCGGGCAATTATCCGCAACCTCCTCGAATATATTATCGAGACCGGTGTTCGTGAGCTCGAAAACGTCCAGTATATCGATGTCGGGGGAAAATACCCGGATACGATCGTCGGGATCGGGGCGGGGATGGCCCTCTCCAAGCTCAATGCGGAGAAGCCCATCCTCATTCTCTGCGAGGTGCCCGAGGACAAGAACCTCTTAAAAGTCTCGATGAGGACGACCGAGCGCGTGATCGCCCGCGGGGTCGACCTCCAGCAGGCAGTCAGCGAAGCCTCGGCAGAGTACGGCGGCAGCGGCGGGGGCCACAAGATTGCAGCCGGAGCATTTATCCCGAAAACCGCAGAACAGGAGTTTGTCAACCGTGTCAACAGGATACTCGGAGAACAGTTCAACGGCAAGGGTGCAGGCGATCGCTGATTACCAGTTCGGGAGCGGGTGCGGCACTGCGCTCTTTCCCGACGGCTGCGAATTCGTGCTTTCAACGACCGGGAGGATCCGGCAGATCCTCTATAACAGCGTCCGGCTCGCAACGGTCCGCGCCTCGGACGGCCGGCTTACGGTCGGGATCGAGGGTGCAAAGAGGCTTCTTGCCGCCATCCCCGCCCCGGGCTGCCGGGTCGTGATCCGCGAGGACGTGGCGGAGTTCGTGGCGCAGGGCAAGAATGCGTTTGCAAAACACGTGGTCGCTGCCGACCCGCAGATCCGCGCGGGGGACGAGGTTCTCGTGGTCGCGGAGGGAGACCGGCTCATTGCCTGCGGGATTGCACTCCTTTCGGGCACGGAAATGCTCGCATTTAATTACGGTGGAGCCGTAAGAGTACGGCAGGGGAGTGCGAAAAATGCTTCCGGGAAATATCAATCCGCGCCAGATGAAGGCGATGATGAAGAAGCTCGGCATGCAGGTCGAGCCGATTGAAGACGTCCAGAGTATCGTGATAAAGACCCCGAAGGGGAACTGGATCTTCGATGCTGCCGAAGTGACGGCGATGACCATGCAGGGGACGACCACCTACCAGGTCACGGGTAATCCCCGCTTCGAGGAAGCGGCGGTTGAGATCCCCGACGAGGACGTTGCCATGGTCGCCGAACAGGCGCAGGTCTCAAGAGAGAAGGCAAAGGAAGCGCTTGTTGCTACCAAGGGCGACATTGCCGAAGCGATCGTGAAACTCTCTTCCCCATGATCGAGACCGGGGACCGGGTCCTTTTGGTTGGCGCAGGCCGGGAATTTTTTGTCCGCGCCGGCCCGGGAAAGCTTTCGACCGACAAAGGCCAGCTCGACCTTGAACCCCTGGTCGGGGCAGCGCCGGGCGATGTTTTTACCACCCATATGGGCCAGGAGTTCGTGCTCCGTATCCCGCGACCTACCGACTTTTTCGTGCACGGCAAGCGCTCGGGAGCCCCGATGCTCCCCAAGGATATCGGCCTTGTAATCGCGTTCACCGGTATGAACAAGAACGACGAGGTGCTCGACGCAGGGACGGGAAGCGGCGTTGCGGCGATCTACTTTGGCGGGATCGCGGCGCACGTGAAGACATACGAGGTCAGGCCTGAGTTCTCGGCGCTCGCCGCAAAGAACATCAAAGAGGCAAAGCTCGACAACGTGGAAGCCGTTGCCGCCGATGTACTTGCCGCGGAAGGCATCTATGACGTGATCCACCTTGATTTGCAGATCGAGACGGCACATGTGGCCTTCGCATACGACCACCTCCGGGCCGGGGGATACATGGCCTGCTACACGCCGTTTCTGGAACAGATGGCGATCGTGGTCGATGCAGCGCAGGCACGCTTCCCCGAGGTCCACACCCACGAGCTCATCGAACGGGAGATGACCCGGTCAAAGCGGGGGACCCGGCCGTCGACAAGCGTGAGCCACTCGGGGTATATCACGATAGCAAGGAAGTAAGTTCATCCTTTTTTTTAAGATGGTGTGATGCCGGCCGCCGCCCAAAAGGGTGCCCTGAGGAGGGGAGCCCTCACAATGTTAGCAATTTCAAAATAGCCCATGAAATTTCACTCATCATCCGGACCAACCAGTTCGCAGATCAGCCCCCGGATCTCCCTCATCTTTTCCGGCCTGACGATACTGATGGTATCGCAGATCAGTTCTTTCTCCAAGGCATAGATCCCGTCAGCCTGCACAAAACTGGGATGATCCAGTGCTCCTTCCCTGAGATCCTCGTTAGTCAGGCTGGCCGCCATCATCTTTGGTTTCTTCGTGGTGATTTTTACGACAATCACATCGCGGGAGATCCGGTTGTACCGGGAATTGCTCACCACAAGCGCCGGGCGTACCTTGGACTGGATCTGGTTGGAATAGGAAAAATCCACAAGGACAACGGCACCCTGTGCCGGATCAGTCATGCGCCAACCTGTTCTTCGCGTAATCCTTCCATGCATCGTCAGGGTTCTCGTAATCGACCTCGATCTTTGCTTTCCGGAAGATGATCCTGTCCTTATCTGAGGAAATGGTCAGGTAATCCCCGTCATGGATATCAAGATCCGTCCGGATCTTCTTGGGGAGGGTGACGAGTCCCTTTGATGAGACCTTGACAAGAGTCGTGTCAGACATATGCACTCACAACTTAGAATATAAGATTCTCAGATAATCAGTGTTGCGAAAGCGGAACTATCATGATCGGAAGGATTCCCGGAAAAAGAGATCATGAAAAAATACGGGATAAAATGATACCTGAATTATCCCCTGCCCGGGATCTCTTCAGGCTTTAGACTGCGTGATCATCATGTCATCGATACGGGTGAGCATGATCGCGGTCTCGGAAGCACTCTTGATGGACTGGCGTTTTGACCGGAGCGGTTCGAGGACGCCTTCGGCCTTCATATCGATAACCTCGCCGGTGTAGACATTGAGGCCGGCGGTCTTTTGTCCCTTCGCATGGGCGTTCTTGAGGGCGACAAGCTTGTCGATGGAGTTGTACCCCGAGTTTTCCGCAAGCGTCCGGGGGATGATCTCAAAGGCCGTGGCATACCCCTCGATTGCCAGCTGGACCCTTCCTCCGACGGTAGCAGCGTAATCGCGGATCTTCATCAAAAGCTCGGTCTCCACTGCACCGCCGCCGACCACATACGTACCGTCCTCGATTGCATCCATAACCACGCGGGTGCCATCGACAACCGCACGTTCCAGCTCGTCGAGAAGGTAGTCGCTCGTGCCCCGGATGAGAATACTGACGGTTTTGGGATTCTTGCACCCGGATATCCGGGTGATCGCCATGTCATTGTCCTCTTCCACGGTCGCGGCGTTCCCCAGATCCTTTGCCGTCAGATCTTCTGCCTTGTTCACGATGTTTCCCGAGAGCGCGCGTGCCGCGTACTTGAGATCCTTTTCCGGGACATCCTCGATCGCAAACACGCCGTGCTTTGCCAGGTAGAACTGAACCGCATCGGCAATCCCCTTCTGGCAGAGCACCACATTTGCGCCGGCGCTGATGATGGCATCGGCCAGTTTCTTAAACGTCTCCTGCTCCTGTTTTGAGAACGCGGAGATCTGATCGGCGCTCGTGATCTTGATCTTGGCCTTCGACTGGGTTTTTGTGATCTCCATCGCGGACGCAACAAGAGCAACCTTTGCCCCGGCAACCTTCTTTGGCATGGCGTCGTTTACCCGCGTCTTGTCAAGGACAATCCCGCGGATGAGCTCGGAATCGTCCATGGACTTTCCCTTCTGCTTCTTGATCATTACGTCGTCTTCATCGGCCACGTATTTCCCGTCGGTCTTTTTTGCAATGATCATGACCGCGTCCACGATGATCCCGTCGAGTTTGGTCTTGACCGATTCGATCGATTTTCCCGTGATTGCGGTGTCGGCGATCTTAAGGAGCGTCTTCCGGTCGGTCGGGTCGACCTTAAAGGAAAGGGCGTCCGTGATCTGGAGGGCCTTGTCCATACCAAGACGGTAGCCCTGGGAGATAACGGTCGGGTGGATCCCCGTTTCGAGCAGTTTTTCTGCCTGTTCCATTAAGGCGCCGGCAATGACAACGGCAGTCGTGGTCCCGTCCCCGACCTCGTCGTCCTGCGTGTTTGCGATTTCGACGATCATCTTTCCGCCGGGGTGCTTTACCGAGATCTCACTTAAGATGGTGGCACCGTCGTTGGTGATGACAATATCCCCGGTCGAACCGACAAGCATCTTGTCCATGCCCCGGGGGCCAAGGGTGGTCCGGACCGCGTTTGCTATCGCCTTTGCGGCCATGATATTCGAGTGCTGGGCTTCCTCGCCGCGATTCCGTGTTGTTCCTTCTTTGAGAATAATAATGGGCTGTCCGCCAAGCTGTTGTGACATTTCCTAAAACCTCTGGTTTTCCTTGTGTTTTCGTTTCGTATTCCGGCAAAGCCGTTCGTAGTCCCGGCAGGTACTCCCGGGTGTTGTGTACCGTGTAACCGGGGATGACTATCACGCCGCATCACGGGTTATTTTGTAGGGAGGATTCTGGCCCCGGGCAGTTACCGGAAAAACCGGTTCTTTCTTTCGTCCCTGTGACGGTCAAACCTTGTCTCGTGACCACATATGTCTATCTGTGAACCGGGTTGCCTTTACGGTGACTCTTTTTTTCAGACAAACAACCATTTAACCCCCGCCTTCATACCCCAACACATGCCATATCAGGGGCACATCCACATCATTGCCGCCGGTGAAAATCTCCCTTCCGTATTCACCGCATCGTTTCGGGACTATCCCGGGATCACCAGGGCGTACGTTTTTACCGATACCGCCGTCTTTTACAAGCATGCGGATCCCGTGATCGAAAAGGGGAGACTGGCGGAGAGGAACGCGATCTCTGCATCAAAGAACACGTCAACTGCCCTTGGCATCCCGTTTCACGATGAGGTGATCTCCCCTCCTGCCTACCCTTCAGCCCGGGACGTGCTCACCCGGATCCGCCGGGAGTATCCTCTGGCGCGCTACACCTTCGATTGTGCTGGCGGGTCGCCGGCGCTTGGCATGGCGCTCCTCGCCCTTGCCCCGTGGGTAAACGGCACGGTACGGGCAGTGTTTGACGAGAAGGTCATGCGCCCGGTCCCGCTCCCGGACCTGTCACCCGTCGCCCTCCTTTCAAACCCCAACTACCAGACGATCCTCGCGCTGCTCATCAGGCACGGCAAAAACGAGAAGAAGGCCACCGCGTTTGTCCATGTCCAGCGGCAGTATCTCTACGATCAGCTCTGGCCGCTCTACGTGATGGGGCGGGCCAAAAAAGATCCCCCGGCCGCGAGCTACAAGAAAGGGAGGAAGGCGGCGGACGAGCTGAGCCAGCAGATGTTTTCCGATTTTATGGCCGGACTCGTGAAAAACGGCCTTGCGGAGATGGATGTCCCGGGCACGAACCGTAAGGAGAAGTTCTACCGGATCACGGAAAAGGGGGAGATGACATTCCGGTTTGGATCCCATCCGGCTACAAACGCGCTGGTCAAAACCGTACTGGAAGCGCTCTAGATCAGGTTCACGGCCGGGCAATGATCCGGTAATTTTCTTTTTCGCGCGAAAAAGAGGAGTAAGTTAGCAAGCCGATTATCGGATAGTTATCCGATAATCGGATGTACATCTGACTGGCCAAATTTTTCTTCGGCGTGGAATTTTTGGGGATCCGGATTTTTTGGAAAAATATCCGGATCGTCCGGGCCGGTAAAATTTTTCGCGGCCAAAAAAATTCCGGTTTTTTCTTTTCGCGGCAGGAAAAATATCCGGGCCCGGGAAAATTCCCGTCCCTTTTTTTCCAACTTCTTTGCGCTTTATACCGCATCCGGATCCAGCATTGATCAATCCTCCAAACAGGTGCACGCATGACCATGACCGCAACAACGACCGCAACCAGGAATGTGACGCAGGCAATGCAGAAGATCCCCCTCTCCATCCATATCGCAGGTATCCTCCTCCTTGTTGCGGTCACGGTCTGGTGCGGCCCTGTCGCCCCGGCCTTCCTGTAAGGGAACGGCAAAAGAAAAGAAGATGGGTTTTTCTTACAGGAACGTGAGCGGGTTGAGTTCCGCTGCGGGACTGGTGTGCCCCTTGATCCTCTTTATCAGCGCAAGTTCGGCAGTAAGGCCGAGCTCTTTTGCATAGGTCTCTGCAAGGGCCAGCTTGTCTGAGGTATCCGCATACTTGTCCGGGTAGAGATCGGCCATGGCAAGGTAGAGCAGCGATTCCGAGATAAAGCACTGCGCCATCCCCCATTTGGAGCCGATCTGGCAGTAGATCGAGAATGCACTGCTGTACTTTGCATCGATATCCTTTGGCAGCGGCCGGCCAAACTTCTGGCAGGCGATCCGGGCAAGCTCGCACTCCCCGACAAGCGTATGGGCAAACCAGCTGATGCTCCGGATACGCTGCGCCGCGGCCTTTGCCTCCTCGTACAGGCCGGATGCCCGGGCAAGGTACGGGTCGGCAGCCGCAGCATCGGGAGCGGCAAATGCGTACGCCCGCATCAGTTCCGCAAGCTCCGGGAGCAGGCGCACCCGGCCCCAGAACATCCCGTCCTCGTAGATTGCTTCTGCTGCCTGGTAGCTCTCGCGGGCCCGGTCAAGTTCGCCGGTGAGCCGAAAGACCGTCCCGGTCCTCCGCCAGATATCCGCCCGGACCTCCTCACAATCCGGGTCGCGGTGCCCAGGATCGGCCTCGGCAGCCATTTTTGCGGCAAGCGTAAGCCGGGCCGGGGCAAGCCCGGGGGCAACAGCTCCGCAGATCAGCTCCACTTCCGCAGCGCCGAGCAGGTTTCGTGCCTGCGTAAACGCCGGGGCGCCGGCCCTCCGTGCGTCAAGAAGATACGCCTCCTTTGCACCGGTAAGATCGTTCTTATGGAGGAGTACGCTTCCTTTCGAGATCCGGGCCGCGGCAAGGATCGTGGCAAGATCGAGGTTCTGCCTGCGGGCAAGGCCGATCCCGTGCTCAAAGGTCGCCTCCGCTGCATCGTACAGGTCGAGTACCTGGAAGAACTGCGCGTACCAGAAGAAGAACCGGGCCTCGTGCTCTTCAGGGGGCGCGGTTGCCACGAACCGGAGGAAGTCCCGGGCAAGCGACCCATCGATATCGCTTGCCGGCACCTTCCCGGTAAAGATATCGTCGTAGATCCCTTCCAGGTAGTCGCCAATAGCCCCCGGGTTCCCGAGCAGGGCGGAAAACGTACTGTAGGCCTTCTCGACCTCATGGCCCCGCTCCGTGCGTTCGCCGATAGCCGAGATCACCCGGGGCTGGACGCCCTCGGGTTTTCCTTCCCCGCCCGTGCGCGAGATCTCGCCAAGGAGGATCTTGAGGTCAAGGAGCCCGCCGGCCGGGTTTCCCCGGCACCGGACCAGGACGTAGCGGTTGAAGAGCCATGACCGGCGGATGAAATAGTAGGGGTTGGTGCGCTCGTTTCCCGCCCGGGCAACGATCCCCATACCAATCAGGACTTCGAGGCGCTTGCGCAATGCCGACTCCGAGATGGCGTGCTCCTTTTGCCCGGCGGCATTGACCCGCACGAGGATCTGGGGGATCTTGAGCGGGCCGTCATACAGGGCAAGCAGCGTCCCGCGACCTGCGGCGGACAGGCCGGGCTCATCAGCCACAATCCGCCCAAAGGTCTCCCGGTCAGGGTACATCATTGCCGGTAGGGTGGTACTACCGGAAGAAAAAGATTCGGATATGTTCATGAGGCTGAAATGAGGGGGGCGGCACCCGGGACGGGTAAGACACCTGTCGGGGGGGAATCGCCCGGAATGGAAAAAACCGCCGGGTTTTTTTCCATCTTCGGGCCCCTTATATCACCCCCCTCCCAACATCATGATCATGCCAGGAGAGATCCTGGACACGCACGAGCAGCAGGGGACGACAAGGTCCTCACAGGAATCCATCGGGAATACCCCTTTTAGGGAGTTTGTAGGGGCCTTCCTGATCGTTACCACAAAAAATCGCCAGAAAGAACCGGGCCTCGTGTTTCCCTGAACCGGCCGGTTCTTTCTGGCAGATCCAGTCACCTCACACGACAGCGGCCCCTCGCAGGCAGAAGGGGCCAGGCGTAACGGAACGGGGAGCAAGGGAAGGATGATACCACCCTCTCATATTACCATCAGGCCTCCTCCAATTCACCCCATACCCCAGGATAAGACCTCCCCGTTCCCGCTACCAGCGCCCTGCTTTTATCCGGATTACCACCCGAAGAGAAGGATAGGTACATTAGGTTTTGCGGCATACCTCTCATCCAGCGCACGCGCCGGAGGGGTTGTATACGCACCATATCATTTCCATCGGGGATTTTGACCGCAGCGCGATCGATCGGCTGCTGGATCATGCGGTACAGATCGGGAAGAACAAGTACGACAAAAACGCCCTTGACGGCAAAATCCTTGCCGTCCTCTTTTTTGAACCAAGCACCCGGACACGGATGTCCTTTGAATCCGCCATGGCACGCCTCGGCGGATCGTCCATCTCGGTGAGCAGTGTCGAGGCCTGCTCAATGGCAAAGGGCGAGACGCTCGCCGACACGGTCCGGGTGGTGAGCGGGTACGCGGACGCGATCGTGATCCGGCACCCGAAAGAGGGCGCAGCCCGGCTCGCGGCTGAGTTTGCCACGGTGCCGGTGATTAACGCCGGGGACGGTGCCGGCCAGCACCCATCCCAGACGCTCCTCGACCTGTACACGATCCGCCAGTCGATGAAGATCGACGGGATCGATGTGGCGCTTGTCGGCGACCTGCGGTACGGGCGGACCGCCCACTCGCTTGCCTCTGCGCTCTCCCTGTATGGAGTCCGGCTCCACACGGTCTCTCCCCCGGGTCTCGAACTCCCGCCGGGCCTTGTAAACAACCTGACCGAACAGGGGATGGAGATTGTTGTGCACGAGACCCTGGAAGAGGTGGTAAACGACCTCGATGTCCTGTACGTGACCCGGGTCCAGCGCGAACGGTTCCCCGACCCGGCCTCGTACTTCAACGTGGCCTCCAGCTACCGGATCACTCCCGAACTGCTCGCGAGGGCAAAGAAGCACTTAATTGTCCTGCACCCGCTCCCGCGGGTGGACGAGATCGACCCGCGGCTTGATGCAACCCCCCATGCAAAATACTTCGAGCAGTCCAAGAACGGGGTGCCGGTCAGAATGGCAATGCTCCTGGACGTGATGAAATGAAGCACATCGCAGCACCCGCCGATACCGGGGAGGAGATAGGAGAAGGCCTCTTAATCCGGAGGATCAAGAACGGCACCGTGATCGACCACATCGACGCCGGGGAGGCACTAAACGTGGTAAAGATCCTCGGGATCGCGGGAACGACCCTTGAATCCCTCTCGATTGCCACGAATGTCCCGAGCAAGAACAAGGGGAAAAAGGATATCGTGAAGATCTCCAACCGGGAACTCTTAAAGGAAGAGGTAGACCGGATCGCGCTCATCTCCCCGAACGCAACGATCAACATCATCCGGAACTTCAAGGTCTGCGAGAAAGAGGGGGTTGAGGTCCCGACCATGATTGTCGGGAGCGTGCGGTGCCCGAACCCCGGCTGTATCACCCGGACAAACGAGCCGATCAAGAGCCGGTTTGCCGTGCTCCCGGGCGGCAAGGGCCTGCGCTGCCTGTACTGCGACTCGGTGATCTCAAAAGACATCACCAGTTATATCATATAACCGGCGTTTTTTCTTTTTTCCTGACGTTTACCGCTGCAGTGTGCTTGTTTAGTCCTGCGTACGGATCAAATGTCCGTGGGTATCGATCTCCCCGCGCCAGATACGGGTTGAAGAGATCCAGCGGCCGTCCTCGGCAAGCACGCAGGTGATCTGGTGGATATCCACCTTGCGCAGGTTCTTTGCCCGCCGCATCTTGTTGATCTCGACAGCAACGGGAAGCGTCTCCTCGGAGACGACGATGGCATCGAAGTCCGCATCGAGCGCCGAACCGAACCGGTCGCTTAAGGGTTCGACCTCCCACCGGGTTGCATACTTTTTTTCCGCAGCAGCGGCCGTAATGGTGCCGGTAATGTACTGCTCAAGATCGGATTTGCGCTCGGCAAACGGGTGGATGGGATGGGTCTTATGGCTCGCAAAGGCATCGTTAGTGAGCCCGATCACGACCTCGCCGTCAGGGCCTGCAAGCGCAAACGAGCGCGAGAGCAGGCGCTTGTGGCCGTCGTGCAGCGGGTCAAATGTGCCCCCTACCATAACCTTCATACTGTCTGTACCTTAAGTTCCTATGGTATTATGGGTATGGATGGGAAGATTGCAGGGACCCCGCTCTGGTGCGCCCCCAATGCGACCATGGTGGGGAAGGTCACGGTGGGATCTGATGTCGGGATCTGGTTTGGGGCAGTCATCCGGGCCGACAAGGACCGGATCATAATCGGCGACCGCTCGAATATCCAGGACAACTGCGTAGTCCACACGAGCGCCGGGTTCCCGACCACGCTCGGGTGCGATGTCTCCGTAGGCCACGGGGCGATCCTCCACGGGTGCACGATCAAGGACCGGGTGCTCGTCGGTATGGGCGCGATTGTCCTCAACGGTGCCGTTGTGGGTGAAGATTCCCTGATCGGCGCCGGGGCGGTTGTCACCGAGGGCATGCAGATCCCGCCCGGCTCGGTCGTGCTCGGCGTCCCGGGCAAAGCGATCAAGCAGACAACGCCGGCCCAGCGCCAGCATATCCTGGAAAACGCAGCATCCTATGTGAAGCTTGCCGGGGAATACACCCATGCGTGAGGTTGTTGTCATCGGCGCCGGTGTTGCCGGGATCCAGGCAGCGCTTGACCTTGCAAACCACGGGGTGACCGTTCACCTCGTGGAAAAGGAGCCGACGATCGGCGGCCACATGGCCCAGCTCGACAAGACATTTCCCACAAACGACTGCTCGATGTGCATCCTCTCCCCGAAGATGGTGGAGATCCAGAGGCACCCCTTTATCCGCATCCATACCCTTTCCGAAGTAAAGGCAGTCACGGGAAAACCCGGGCACTTTACCGTCACCATCCTCGCGCACCCCCGCTATATCGATATGGAGACCTGCACCGGCTGCGGTGACTGCGTGCAGATCTGTCCCGTGGAAGTCTACAACCGGTTCGATGCCGGGGTCGGGGTCAGGAAGGCCATCTACAAGCCCCACCCGCAGGTAGTCCCCGACCGGGTGGTAAAGGATGCGGAGCACTGCATCGAGTGCGGGCTCTGCTACGATGCCTGCGGCCCGCAGGCGATCCTCCACGAGGATGCCGGGCGCGAGATGACCGTCAGCGCTGCGGCAATCATTGTGGCGACCGGCTACGAGGTCTTCGATGCAAAGAAGAAGCCGGTCTTTGGCTACCTCAAAAACCCGGACGTTATTACGAGCATGGAACTCGAACGGATGATCAATGCGAGCGGCCCGACCGGGGGACAGCTCCGGCGCCTGAGCAACGGAAAGGAGCCCAAGAGCATTGTCTTTATCCAGTGCGTAGGCTCCCGGGACATGCCCCAGAACCGGCCTTACTGCTCCTGCGTCTGCTGTATGCAGGCGATGAAGAACGCGATGCTCATCCGGGAGAAACACCCGGAGATCGAGGTCACCATCTTCTACATGGACGTCCGCGCCTACGGAAAGGGCTACGAGGAGTATTACGAGCGGGCAAAGTCCGTGGGCGTGAAGTTCCTGCGGGGTATGCCCCCCGAGGTCCAGGCAGACGGGAAGGGCATGAGATTTGTCGTGGAGAACACCGAGACCGGCGAGGTACAGGCCCTCCGCCCGGAGCTCGTGGTCCTCTCGGTGGGCATCGAGCCCTCGCCGGCAACGGCCGGTCTTGCCGAAAATCTCGGCATCCCGCTTGAGAACACCGGCTTTATCCGCTCGGCCCACGATGCCCTGGACACCACGGGCACGGTGCGGCCCGGGATCTACATCGCCGGTACCGCGGTTGCGCCAAAGGATATTCCCGACAGCGTTGCCTCGGGAGAGTCCGCTGCAATGCGGGCATTTGTGGATACCAAAAAAACAGCGGTACGGGCGCGGTCCGTATGAAGGAGATCGCAACCCTCTGGTGGGACGACGAGCTCGGCGGTGTCCGGTTCATCGACGAGACCCTGCTCCCGGAGAAGTACGCAATCGTCCGCTGTACAAGCGTGGACCGGCTCGTTACCGCGGTAAAGCGGCTCGAAGTCCGGGGAGCGCCGGCGCTCGGCGTTGCCGGGGGGTACGGCGTTGCCCTTGCTGCGGCAAACTGCCCGGAGTCCTCCTATCCCGCGTTTGTAAAGAAGGTCACCAAAGATGCCCTCAGGATCCGCGAGAGCCGGCCTACCGCGGTGAACCTGAGCTGGGGCGTTGACCGGGTGCTTGCCCGGGTGCAGGCCGCTTCGGGCGTTTCGGAGGCAAAAGCCGCAGCCCTTGCCGAAGCAAAGGCAATCGCAGCTGACGATACCCGCTGCTGCCACGCGATCGGCGGCTTCGGGGCCGGCCTCCTGCCGGACGAGTGTACCGTACTCACCCACTGCAATGCGGGAGCGCTCGCCTGCTCGACCTGGGGAACGGCGCTCGGCGTGATCCGCTCGGCCGTTGCCGAGGGGAAAAAGGTAAAAGTGATCGCCTGCGAGACCCGGCCGCTCCTCCAGGGCGCCCGGCTCACCGCATGGGAGCTTGCCCGGGACGGGATCGACGTTACGGTCGTCACCGACTCGATGGCGGCCCACATCATGCGTACCGGCACCATCGATGCAGTGATCGTCGGGGCAGACCGGATCACCAAGGACGCGGTATTCAACAAGATCGGCACGTATATGCACGCTGTCTGCGCACACTATCACGGCATTCCCTTCTTTGTCGCAGCCCCGATCTCGACCTTCGATGCAACACGGCTGGAAAAGGACGTAGTCATCGAAGAGCGGGGCCGCGAGGAGATAGCGGTTGTCGGGAACCGCACCCTGCTTCCCGACGGCGTCCCGGTCAGGAACTATGCCTTCGATGCAACCCCCATGAACCTCGTGCGGGCGATCATCACCGAACAGGGCGTGGTCATCCCGCCCTTTGACATAAACGAACTTATCGCCAGAAACACGAGACCCTGAAATTTACCTGCGGACCGGTAGTACCCATGGAACTTGACCTGACACCCTGGCACAGCCTTGTCTATATCATCGGAGAAGCGGCAATCCTTATCTTTCTCGGGGCGCTGCTCGTCTCCTTTATCCTCGTCGTTATCTCGCTTTATTCCATAAAGAAAGGCAAGCTCTACTTCCCCCGCCTGATCCGGGCCGGCATGGTGCTGCTCGAAGGTAACATGAAGGCATTCTTCCGGCTCCTCGGGCTCGAGGACCGGGACATGCTCACGTTCATCATCAAGATCCATAACACGATGAACGCCGCTGCATTCTCCGACATCCCCCTTTCCGAACGGGCGGTCTTCTTCCCCCAGTGCCTGCGCTCGGCAAAGTGCCCGGCCCACCTCACGCCCGAAGGCCTCAAATGCGTGAACTGCGGGCAGTGCACGGTCGGGGAAGCAACGGTCCTCCTGGAGAAGATGGGCTACCGGGTCTTTGTCATCCCCGGCTCCTCGTTTATCAAGCGCATGGTGAAAAAATACCACCCCAAAGCCATCATCGGCGTCGGCTGCCTGACCGAGGTAAAAGAGGGCATCGACATGGCCGACAAGATCGGGCTTGTCGCCATGGGCGTGGTGACCATAAAAGAGGGATGCGTGGAAACGCTCGTGAACTGGCAGGATGTGTACGAGGTCGCAGTGCTCGGCCTCGACCCGGCATCAGTTCCCGAGAACCTTCATACTCTTGCCGGTTAATTTCCCGCTTTTTATCCTGCCGTGGACCGTGATGGTCTGTTCGCTGGTCACGTCCCCGACATGGACATCGGGCCGGATCATGACGTTTCCCCCGGCCTTTACCTCGTAGACCACGCAGTGGTCGAGGAGGGTAACATCGCCTGCCGCAACAAGCGGCCCCTTAATCCGGGCATGGCTCCCGACGATCGCGCTGCCACATTCAACATCCAGGGCAACACTCGATTTCATGCCCAGTTCAAGACGGCCGGTGACCACAAGCCGTCCCCAGAAATGGGTCCGGGGAGGCACGATAAAATCGCCGTCGATCCTGACATTGCCTTCGTAATACGCTCCTTTCGGGGCATAATACGTGCTGCCGTTTTGGATGACGCCTGCCATAATTCCCAAAATAGATGAGACATGGCTATGGCGATAAACTTTCTTGTTACCGATCTTTTTTTACTTACAGGAAAAGGGCTGACAGGGTAAAGATGACCAGCGAGGCAAACATCCCGTACTTGAGGAGGCCGGTCGATCCCGTTGCCTTTAAGGCAGCAGGGTCACTGCACGGGAGCGCCCGGGCCGCTGCCGCAAGGATGACGAGGTCGACGATGGCGATCCCGAGAAGGTACCCGGGGCCCCACCAGGCATACGGGACAGCGCTCGCCGCAACCGCTGCAATGGCAAAGACAAACGCGAGGAGGGCGGACTTTTTTACCCCTATCCGGAGCGGCAGGGTATCGGCCCCGCCGGCCCGGTCCCCTTCCATGTCCTCGGCATCCTTTAAGATCTCCCTAGAGAGCATGGCAAGGAAGGTGATGGCGGCAACCGGGAGCATGTGAAGAAAACCGGTCCACCCGGCAAACGCCCCGCCGAAGAGGAAGATACTCGCCGAGAGGTACGATACCGCGGCGTTCCCGAAAAACGGGGTGCTCTTGAGCCAGGCCGCATAGAGGACGAGGAGAAGTGAGTTGACGAGGGCGAGCGCAAAGCAGATCTCCGAAGTAAAACCGGCAAGGAAGACACCGGCGCAGAACAGGATACCGGCATAGATAAGGGCAGCATTCCGGCTGACTGCTCCCGAAGGGATGGGGCGTTCGGGGCGGTTGATCCGGTCGATCTCTGCATCGTAATAATCATTGATCACGTTTCCTGCCGCGGTGATCAGGGTGACGACGAGAAGGAGCAGGAGGACGCCGGGCACGAGCGTGCCGGTGGCAATAAGATACGCGACAATGGCGGCAAGGCCGGCAACAACCGCATTTGCCGGGCGGATGATCGAGAGAAAACCTGCGGGCCGCATGAACTAACGTACCTATCTCGCCGGGCTCTTATTAACCTCGCGGCAGCCCGGCCCGGGCCAACGGGATACCGGCTCGTGGATACTTCGGGATGGCTAAAAAAGAGTTCAGGTGAAGATTGCCGGTGAGAGCGACCAGGCAGCGGTGAAACTTACCGGGCTCTCGGATTTCAGGGGTTCGGTCGTCATAAAGACTTCAAGTACTGCTCCCTGGGAGAGGGCGGCGTATTCCTTGTCCGAATCGATCACTACATAATCACGGACCGTGTTTGCCTGCCCGGGCCCAAGAGGAGCCGATTCAGCCCCCGAACCGTCATGCGAAACACCGACTCCCCCGAAGGACACACCGTCGGCACCGGTAATCCTGCTGTACCAGTGGAGCTGGACCGGATCCTTCCCGGCGTTCCGGGCATTGACGTAGATATTGATCTTGTGGGCGCCGGAATCGGATTTGTCAACGGCGATATCTTCTATGGAAGCATTGACCGCACAGGTTCCGTTCTTCAGTGCCAGTACTTCTCTCTGGCCGGGAAGATTTCCCCCAAACGTGGACGCGGGCGAAGTCATTGCGGAGACCACCGGGGTCCCGGTACCGGTCGTACCTGCCGGGGCGTTCGATGTACAGCCTGCGATAAGGATCAGGGAGAGTGCAAGGACTGCAAGGGTAAGGGCAATACTGCGTTTCATGATTCTTCTCTGCTCCTGTCAAGTGAATTTGCAGATCAGTTTTTGTACGGCAGATCTAAAAAAAGTACAGGTAACCATACATTTTTCCCGGGCAAAACGTGCAGGAAACGGCAGGAAAAACAAAAGGGGAACACGACGGGCGAGGGGGGATTTGAACCCCCGACCATTAGCTTAGGAGGCTAACGCTCTATCCGGACTAAGCCACTCGCCCGCTCTCTTACCAATTGCAGGGGAATATGTATAAGTTTTGCGCGCTCGAATCTCTGTAGTTCGCAATGGATCTCACCGAGGCAACGGAAGGAAAGACAACCATGCTTGTGCCGGTCCAGGATACCGGCGGGCAATTCCCACCGGGGACCGCACCGGTCTTTTTCAACCGCCGTATGGAGATCAACCGGGACGCGACCATCCTCCTCCTCTCGGTCCTCAAACCCTCCGATTACGTGGATGCCATGGGGGCGACCGGTGTCCGGGGCCTCCGGGTGGCAAACGAGACCGGGGTCCCGACGACCATCAACGACAAGGACCCCGAAGCAATCCCGGTCATACAGGAGAACGTAAAACGCCTCGGCCTTCCCGTGACGGTCACCTGCCGGGATGCCTGTTCGCTCCTCTTCGAGCAGTCGTTTGACGCAGTCGACCTCGACCCGTACGGTTCGCCGGCGCCGTTTACCGATGCCGGGATCCGTGGCTGCCGGCGCTTCCTTATGGTCACCGCAACCGACACCGCACCGCTCTGCGGGGCACACCTCCATGCCGGCATCCGCCGGTACTATGCCCGGCCGGCAAACACGATGTACCATGCGGAAGTCGGTCTCCGGATCCTCATGGCATTTATCGCACGGGAGACGGTGAAGTACGACAGGGGGGTCGAACCCCTCTTCTGCTTTGCCCGCGAGCACTTTGTCCGGCTCCACCTCCGGCTCACCCGGGGACCGCAGGCAGCCGACCGGACGCTCGCCCGCCTCGGGTTTGTGCTCCAGTGCCCCTCCTGTGCCTACCGCGAGGAGCACCCGGGTATGTTTCCCCCGTCCGGCACCTGCCCGCACTGCAATAAACCGCTCTTCCCGGTCGGGCCGCTCTTCCTCGGGAATACCTTCAGCGACGAGATCCTTTCACAGATGCAGGAGCTGCTCCCCTCGCTCGAACTCGGGACGAAAAAGGAACTGGGCAAAATCCTTGAAACCTGCCGGGAGGAACTGCCCACCGCCACCTTCTACGATTACCACATGCTCGCCCAGAAACTTGCCACATCGCCGCCACGGATAGAGACGGTTCTCGAACGGCTCCGTTCTGCCGGGTATAACGCGAGCAGGACGCACCTCTCGGGAACAGGGCTCAAAACCGATGCACCGCTGCCGGTCATCAACGAAGCACTTACCGGCAAATAACAGGGATCCCGTACAGTGGCTGCTTTTTTTAATTGCGTGCCACTATGTCTGACCTGCACTCAATTCGCCGGTCAGAATTCTGACAGGATATACTACGGCATTACTCACCATATCCGGATGATAAAAAATAATCTCCAAATCTAAATCGAGTACTATAATGACTATCCCATACAACAATTTTTTGATAAGCCATGATCCAGACCGCCTGTTTTATTGCACATTCACCTGATGAACTCATGGAGGGAATGACACAAAAAAAGCCATTTGCTCCCACACTTGCTTTTGTCTTTGGTGCGGTAAAACTCGGACTCCCCGATATTGCACGGCGTCTTGGCACTCTGAATATTCCGGTTTTTGGTTCATCGTCGGGAGGGGAGATAATCGCACGGCCCGGGAATTCCCCGGTCAGTGAACAATCCGCAGTATGCTGCCTCCTGGACATCCCACCGGCGTATTTTTCCGTGGAACTCTTTGATCGGAACAACGGTGATGCAGCGGAATTCGGAAAACAGATCGGGAAATGGGGTGCAGAACGGTTCTCCCATCCGGCATTTATTCTCCTGATTGCAAATCTCGATAACAATGGGGAGGAGATTATCAGAGGAATAGAAAGTGTTTGTCCGACGGATACACCCATTTTCGGAGGATTTGCCGGGGATACTTCCATCCCAAAAAAGCCGGTTGTCTTTACAAACGACAGGCATGTCACTGACGGGCTTGTCGCGCTTGTCGTGGATCACGATAAAGTATCGGTTCGCGGGGTTACGACCAGCGGATGGACCGGCATTGGTGTCGATCTCGTGATCACATCTTCAAAGGAACGTACGGTATACACTATCAATGATCGCCCTGCTCTCGATGTCATAGAGGAATACCTGAATGTGACCGATGCCGATATATTACCGGTAGCGATAAATTTCCCGTTGCTCGTAAAACGGCCTGACGGGATCCAGATCCTCCGCACGATCTTTGCTGCCGATTTTCCCGCACGATCTATCAGGTTTGCCGGCAATGTCCCGCAGGGATCGAAGGTGATGTTCTCAAGTTCGTTCGGGCGCAATACAACCGTTACAGCACTCCATGATATGGAAACCTATCACACCCACCATAAAAAAGCGGATCTTCTCCTCATGTTCAGCTGCCTTGCACGCCTGAAATCCTCCGGACCCCGGGTGAACGATGAGATCACTGCTGCGTATAACTTCTGGAAATGCCCTCTCGTGGGATTATTCTGCTGCGGGGAGATCGGTCCGGCCGGGACAGGTACCTGCGAACTCTATAACGAGAGTATCTCGCTTGTTCTTTTCCAGATCAAATAAGGGACATTATGAGAGAGCTGGACAACCTGGGAAATATCTGGCGGGATATACAGGAACGCCTTTCTCCAGAAGAGAGACGGGATCTGGAACGGACACTTACAGCAGCAACGGATGCTGTGGCATTCCTGGAAACAAAATACATCGATGCACTTCGGGACCGGGAGGTCGTGCATTCGCTCTTAGAAAAGACTTCAGCCGATCTTGTCCGGAGATACCAGACAACGTTTGAGTATTCCGGTACTGCAATGATGGTACTCGAACGTGATGGGAGGATATCCCTTGCCAACTCGCATGCCAAACGTATGCTAGGGTATTCCGCCGAGGAAATTGGGAGTTCCCCCCGGATTTTTCAGTTTACCGATGCATCACTTGAGGAAAAGATCCGCCTTTTTTTACAGAAAACAAACCCTGCCGGGGATTCCCCGTCACTGCAATTGGAGGGACAGGTAACCCGCAGTAACGGAGAAATGGTATCTGTTACCGGGACCCTTGGGAGATTTCCCGAAACCGGACAATGCATTCTCTCCCTTCTCGATATTTCAGAACGCAGGTATGCAGAGGAAGCCCTTGCGCTGGCAAATAAAAAACTCAATCTTTTAAACAGCGTGACCAGGCACGACGTAAATAATAAACTCCTTACCCTTGAAGGGTATCTTCAGCTGGCATCCGGCAATCCTGATACCCCTCCGGCAGTCCGGACGTTTCTTAAAAAAAGTCTCGATTCCACATCACATATCGAGGAACTTATTGCATTTACCCGGTACTATCAGGACCTGGGTATGCGTCATCCCGACTGGCACAATGCCACTGAAGAGATCCTTGGCGCAGCAGCTCATATTTCTCATGAAGGAGTTGTTGTGAGGGCAGATCTGGGCGGACTCCTGATATATACGGATCCTCTCATTCAAAAGGTCTTTTACAACCTCATCGACAATGCGCTCCGTCATGGAGAACACGTTACCGAGATCTCGTTTACCCTCATACATGAACAAAACGGTTTCGTGATTATCTGCACGGATAATGGAACCGGCATTCCGGCTGACGAGAAAGAGAGGGTTTTCGAACGAGGCGTTGGGAAAAATACCGGTCTTGGCCTTTTTTTGATCCGGGAGATCCTTTCGATTACCGGGATTACCATCCGGGAGACGGGCACATTCGGGAAGGGGTGCAGGTTTGAGATTCAGATCCCGCAGAAGGTAGGAAGGATTGCGGAAAAGGACTCTGGAGAGGGTTCCTCATTACAGGGTTCCCCGCATACCACGGGTAAGAAATAACCCGTTTTTTGTTTTCCAAAAAAAACGACGATCGTATCAATGCTCAATGATGATCGAGAGGATATCGCCATCGACAAGCGAGTGGGAGATGCCGACCCGCTGGCCGCCGTGCTTGACAGAATCGCCCCAGACCCGGGCATAGCGGAACCGGCGCACGAAGTCCCGGTGGAGCTTGTTGCAGACATCCTCGACCGTGCTCCCGGTCCTGACGATGAGCGGCACATCGAGGTCGGCTTCCTCGTTCTGGGGTTTTAAGTACACCCGCATGAACCCGAGGCAGTCGTAGATGGCGTCTTTGAGCTCCTCCATGTGGTATCCCACGTGGGCGGAGATCATAAGCGGTGCAATACCGAACCGCTCTTTTATGGTGCGCTCGATCTCGTCAGACTGGGCTTTGGTAACGAGATCCACTTTGTTGACGGCGATAAATGCCGGGACATAGACCCGGTTACCCTGCACCGCGTCGATGAAGTCTTCCTGGGTTGCGTTCCCGCGGATGAGCACGTCGGCATTCATCATCTTGCTCTCGGAGAGGATAGTCCGGACTTCCTCGATATCGAGGTCGAGGGTGCCAACCGCCGAGAGCCGGATACCGCCGACCGAGGACTTCTTGATGGTAATATCGGGTTTGGGGACGTTGATACGGATCCCGGCATTGTAGAGTTCCCGCAGGAGCACGTTGACGTGCTGGCCGTTGAAGACATCCACGAGGATAATGATGATGTCGGCACTTCGCACGACACCGATAACTTCCTTGCCACGACCCTTGCCCATGGCTGCGCCGGCGATAAGTCCCGGAATATCCAGAAGCTGGATCTTTGCGCCCTTGTGTTCGAGGGCGCCGGGCACGACCGTGAGCGTGGTAAATGCGTATGCCCCGACGGCGCTTTCGGTGCCGGTGAGCTTGTTTAGGAGCGTGGATTTACCCGTGGACGGGAACCCGACGAGCACGGCGGACGCATCGCCCGACTTCTTGACCGAGTAGCCTTCGCCGCCTCCGCCGGACTTCATCGCCCGGTTGACCGCCTCGTCGCGGAACTTTGCGATCTTTGCCTTGATCCGCCCGATGTGTTTGGAGGTAGCCTTGTTGTACGGAGTTTTCGTGAGCTCCGCTTCCAGCTCGGCTATCTGTTCTTCAAGACTACCAGCCATTTCTTATATTAATCGATGCACGTTCGGGATATAGTTATTTATGGAAACGGCCCGCATTCCCGCCGGATTTGCCAGGCCCTGCCGGGCCATTGCGTGCCCCGGCAGATCAGGGTACGGTTTACGAAGGGCCGGACCGATCCGGGGGAGACCCGGGTCCATCCGCGCTTTTTCCCGCGACAGCCAGAACGGCAGGGCGAACACTGCCTGACAAACTTTAAGTAAGTCCATCACCCATGTTATTGGGCAATTACGCGCTGCTATAGTGTAGACCGGCCAATCATGCGAGCCTCTCACGCTCGCGACAGGGGTTCGAATCCCCTTAGCAGCATTTTATCACCGATGGTTCGATTCTCTAAATTATTTTTCAGAGAGCACCAGCCATAAAGTCTTATGATTTATTTCAAAATATTCGCATTTTCGCCAATGCCAATTTTATATGTCCACCCGCTTGATTCTTCAATATAGCCATATTTTGAACTTGACGGATAACCATCGAACTGAAATTGGGCGCTGTCTCCCGGTTTTAATCGGATAAAACTCACTGGCACGCCAAAGTACGCAAAATTTCCGTTTGGATCATACCATCCAACTTCCATATAAAAGCCCATAATTTTACCACAATTATTTGTTATAGTTCCGGAGACGCGCCTTGTGTCTGCAATATTTTGTCCTAAATATCCGCTGGATTTATCGATTTCAGAGAGTCCCGTAATCTGGAAGCAAGAATATTCGGGGGTTTGGGCTACATATCCAGAGGAAGTTTGTGAGGAAAGATGGGCAACACCGTTTTGTGAAACGCCGTTTTGAATTGAAGGTGTGAGTACTGCTGCATTATCTGAATTCATATTCGAATTTGTAGATAGGCAACCCGTGATAAAAAAATATTGATGCGAGTACAAAAATTAAAACAAGATTTTTCATAGATAATTCCTTTCGATATCTGTTTTATTGACAATTGTGATATAAATAATTCTCGATTAATGTTGATAGCACGACTATCGACATCAATTTTTTTTCAGACAAAACTTACGACGTAATCGTAAGGCGGGTTTAACTCAAGTCCTTCCAATTTATCAGCACCCCTATATATAGTAATGAAATTTTTACTAAATTTCATATATTATTACAAGAAAATAAAGCTATTATGCCGGTTGATAGACGATGTCCAAAATGTGGAAATCATTATCCAATGAAACCCTATAGAAAATACTGTATGAGACCTGATTGCAAAGGTATCCTTATTATTGACCCAATTTATAGTGGGCTAGTTTTGGATGAAAAGCGGTTATTAAGAAAGTAACTATAGCAATAAATTACTCTTTTTGTTATTAATATCGGAATTCATTCCTCCACTACTTAATTCCATCATACAAGTTTTTCCAGAACGGTTTAGTCACATCATTTTCAGGAGCCAGATCCTCCGGATCAGGTTCATCATTACGGTTCGGGGAAGTGATTCCATCATTGCGATTCCTCCCCCTCCTCGCTTCTGCTCGGAGTCGCTCGGGCGCCTCGTCGGGCCCTCGCTGGGCCAGAACCTTGATCGAGATTCAGGATCCCGGTAAGTACGTAGCGCAAAACCCGACGAGGCGTTTTGCGCGTAGGGCATCGCTAATGTCGCCCTGAAAAAGTTGACCCGGTCAGGCCGTACTCAAACGTGGAGGAAACACGTCAAAGGCGACTGATGGCATCGCCCGTGTGAGTGAGGGGGCAGATTATCCCTTCGCATCCGTAAACCGGTACCCTCCTTTCGGCACCGCGATCTCAAACCGGGCGCCTTTGCCCGGCTCCCCGGTCTCCCGGATCGTGATGCCGGTCAGGGAAAGGATCTCGCGGGAAAGGTACAGGCCAAAGCCTTTCCTGCGCCCGTATTCCTTCTCGAAGATCTGCTCCTTGTGGTCTTGCGGAACGCCCGGCCCGTTGTCCTCGAAGAGCAGGACAAGACCGTCGGGGGTCTCTTTGAAGGTAAGGGAATATGCGGTCGCCGTCTTTGCATGGTCGCCGATATTTTCCGCAAGTGCGAAAAAGACCGTCTCCAGCATCGGATCGGCCCAGATTTCAAGACCTTCGACCTCAAGGCGCCGCTCCAGCTGCGGAAGCGTCATATGCGAGATCCCCAAAAGGAACGACTGTTCCACATTCTGCCAGCCGGGCGGAGACAGTCCCAGGGCCTGGAAGGACCGGGCAAATTTCAGGGCCTCCGACATGGTCTGGATAACATCCCCCATCTTTGCAAGGTATTCCTCGCGTTTCTCCGGGATACCCGAAGTGTCTGCCATATGGAGATAGGCAGAAAGCGAGAAGAGAGCGGTCTCAACATCCTGGATCGAGATGGCGTTGAGGACCGTCATCTTCTTGCGTGCAAGGGCCAGCGCCTCCTCGGTCTTTCGCCGTTCATCGAGTTCTATTACGAGCTCGCGGGTCTTCTCGTCGACCGCCCGCCGGAGGGATCGGTTCCACGCGACGATGATGATCGTGATGATAACGAGAATGACAATACATGCGAGAAAGCCGGTCAGCAGCCATGAATCAATGCCCTCGGGCTCGAGGGTTGTCGAGACCCACCGGTCCACGATCTGGTCGCGTTCGTCAGGAGAGATGCTCGCTATTCCCTTGTTTACGATCCCCTGGAGTTCGGGTTCATTGCTCCTGACCCCGATCGAGACCTGGTACTGCTGCGGGATTTGAGGGGTGTATTTCCCCGAGATCTGGAGATTGGTCAGGCCCTGGTGATCGACATCCCAGCTTGCCGATGCAAGATCCCCGAAATAAGCATCGGCACGCCCGTACGAGACCATCTCCAGGCCGGACTCGATATTCGGGACGGTGACGATATGGATCTTCGGATACTGTTCCCGGAGCAGGATTTCTGAGGTATAATTATCCACGGCAACTACGGTCTTTCCCTCGAGATCGGCCAGGGTAAGGTTCTGCGGGGACCCTTTCCCGGTAATGATGACAAGGGGCGGCTGGTAATAGGGGGCGGTATAATTGAGATACCCTTCCCGGAGATCGGAGACATAGACCGCACCGAGCAGGTCCGTCTGGTTTGCCCGGACTGCCAAAAGACAGGAGTTCCAGTCGGACTTCCTGACGGCAGTGATGTGCAGGCCGGTCTTTTCAGAGATTTTTTTGAGGAAATCCGCACTTATGCCCACATAGTTGCCCCGGGCGTCAAAATATTCAAACGGGGGATAATCGGGATCCGGGCAGACGGTAATCTCCGGGTGCGCAGCTATCCACTGCTGTTCGTCCGCACTCAGCTGAACCGGCACGGTTTCCCCGGATGCCGGGTTTCCCGAAAGGATCGGCCAGCCGCCAAAAACAAGGACCGCGGATACCGCAACAACTACGAGCGCGATGATTGCCACAGCGAGAATTGCTGCATTCTTGGAGGGTTGGGAGTCCGTCACGCCGAACCTCTGTAAAATACATCTGCCTGCCATGGGGTAATGAGACTTTCCATTTTACCATGGGGCTCTCCCCCTCCGGACACAGATTGCCGGTAGCGTTGTCCGGAATGGATCCGCAAAGGCTATTGGAAGAACCCGGCATTTCGCGCAACCATGGGGGAGGGTACCCCCTCCTTCGCGGACACAAGGGGAGGGGGGTGATCCCCTGTTTAACAACGCACGGGGGGGTGGGTACCCCCCACCCCCCTCCCCCCTGCCGGCCGTATCCGTCCGCAGGGCTCCGTCGGAAGGTTTACGCAAGCAACCGAAAAGCTGCCGGAACAAGGGAGGGGGGTACCCCCGCATCACCGCACACATGGGGGGGTGGGTGCCCCCCACCCCCTCCCCGTCAGTACCGGAACCGGCCCTTCCTGTACGGTCCCGGCGCCCGGCCTATCCCACGACTTTCCGGGACTTGTTATCGAAGAGAACGTCCAGTTTCCGCTCCATCTCCACGAGCGCTGCTTCCGCCCGTTTGCGCTCGGAGATATCGCGCACCACTGCCACCGCAACCTCTTTTTTCCCGAGGAAGGTATGCCGGAGGGTGATCTCGACAGGAACCATGGTACCGTCCCGGCGGACACGCTTAACCTCGAAACATGCCTGCCCGTTATCGTGCAGGGCATCGCGGATCTGCTCGTTGGACTGCGAGCCCGGCCCGGTGATAAGATCGAGCGGCGTCATGGTCAGGAGTTCCTCCCGGGAATACTGCACCATGGTGCAGGCCGCATCGTTCACCTCGATGAACTTCCCCGGCATCCCGTTTTCCTTAATCTCGATAATATGGATGGCATCCCGGGTGCTGTTGAAGATCCGCCGGAACTTCTCCTCGCTCTCGCGCAGGGCATCCTCTGCTTTCTTCTGTTCGGTAATATCGCTCGACGCAATAATAATCCCGCCAATGGATCCCTCTGCCGTATGCCACGGCCGCATCTCCCAGGAGATCCACTGGACCGAACCGTCCCTCCGGACAAACCGCCGGTCCCCGGCACAGAGCGTCTCCCCGGCCAGGCCGCGGCGATGGATCTCCCGGATTGCCGGAGTAATTTCAGGAAAGATCTCGTAATGGGACAGGCCGGTAATATCGCCGTCGCCCAGATGGTAATCGGTCATCCAGCGGCGGCTGGCCACCAGGTAGCGCATCCGGGTATCGAACATGGCAATCGCAACCGGGGCATCCCGGACGAACCGGCGGAGCATCTCCTCGCTCTCGCGCAGCACGTTTTCGGCATGCCGCTCTTCCGTGATATCGACATCCATCTTGATAATGCGCCGGATCTCCCCGTCGTTGTCGCGCACCGGTATCAGGGTTACCCGGAGGTAACGGGTGACCCCGTCGGCCGACCGGTATTCGTCGTCAAAACGCTGGGGATCCCCGGACTCTAAGCAGCGGAAGAAGAACGAACGCGCGTAATACTGCTGAGCCGTCTGGAAGGTCCCGTCGCGGAACATGCCGGAGAGGCCGGCGGACGAGAGGTTGTATAACCGTTCTGCTGCCGGGTTTGCGCAGAGGACCTGGAACCTGCGGCTGGCATCGACAGAAAAGACCATGATGGCATCGGAAACATTGCAGAAGACCTCGAGATATTTCTGCTTGCTCTGAATAAGGTTACGGACTGCCCGGTCACGGTCCGACATGTCGCGGACAAACAGGCACCAGCTGCCGGTATCGTCGTAATACAGGTAATTGCAGAGGACTTCCACAAAAAGGGGATACGCGTTTTTATCTTTGACTACCGCTTCAAACAGGTGGCAGCCGTTCTGCTGCGACCGTTCCCGGATCTCTTCCCAGGGGAGGCAGACCGGGGGTTCTCCCGAGCCGGGCCGGGTAAACCGGAGGCTGGACCCCGGGGAAAGGCCGAGCGTATCCAGTGCGGGTTTGTTCAGGGACACAATACGTCCGGCTTTGTTGAGCCAGAGGATCATCTCGCTGGTATTGTTAAGGGTGAACTGGAGCCTCTGGAGGTGGCGTTCGGTATCCCTGCGCTTCTGGTTCTCGCGATAAAATGCATCGGTAATTCCATAAAATTCCTCGTCACGTTCCTGGAGCAGGGCATCGGTTTTTTCCCGGTACGTGCGGAGAGCTTCGCGGGCATCCACCAGTTCCGTGATGTCGGTGCCGCTGGTATGGTATTCGGCAAGCGGGCCCTCGGCCGGGAAGATGCCCCGGGTTGTCCAGCGGACCCACCGGAGCTCTCCGGAAGGGGGGATGACCCGGCAGTCAAGGTTTTTCTCCGGTTCGTCCCGCGAGACGGATGCATAGTGCCTCTGGACTGCGGTGCGGTCTTCCTCGGGGACATTTATCGAGAATCGCCGGCCGGTTATCTGTTCCGGGGACAATCCGGCAAGCCGGCCAAATGCAGGGTTTGCCCAGGTAACGATCCCGCTTGGCAGCGAGTGGAAGACGTACTCATTCTGGGATTCGGCAAGGGCCCGGTATTCCTGTTCGAGGTGCAGGATACGTGCTTTTGCCGTCTCGTCCCTTGTGATATCCTTTATCACGATGGCACTGCCGGTACTGCTGTCGGCAAAGATGACCGGGAGGTACCGGATATCGTAGATCGAGCCCCGGTATTTTACCGTACTCGCGGAATGGCCCGGGTCCCCGATAAAAAAACCATTGTCGTCAACAGGGGCAGCAGTAAAACAGCTTTGCACCACCGGGTGGGCGAGCGCACCCAGGGGCTTTCCGAGGATCTCCTCAGGCGTGCAATCCACCCACTTGTAAAAAAGGGTGTTTGCTGCAACACAGGCGAAGTTCCGGTTGACACCGATCACCGGGTCGGAAGAGATCTCTGCAAGAACAAGGAACGGGGTCCTCTTTGACAGGTAAAAGATCTTTGCTTTCCCGAGAATGCGGATATCCACCTGGCCGTTCTTATGGAGGATCTCCAGGTATTTGGATACGGTGTTGCGGCTGATGTTGAGCGCCTGCCAGATCTCCTTAATGTACAGGCCCTCCGGATGAGAGGACAGCAGCCGTGTTATCGAAGAAAAAACCTCTGTTTCGGCAGCCATTCTGTACTCCTGCGTATCCCGTTAGCCCTATAAAATCATGTAACTAATGCGCAGCGTTGAGGTTGCGCATATGGGATCGTTAATGTCGGGGGCATTATACTAACACGATCATCCGGCATCGATCATTCTCCCGCTCCCCCCGTTGCACCTGCACGGGAGAACCCGTTCCTACCCCTTGCAGGCCAGAGAGACTCTCAACCGGTTTCTGTTCCGGCCATTTCCCGATGCCTGGAGAAAACCGGAAAAAACAACGACAAAAGGTTAACACCATGACCGATACGCTCCCTGGAAACAACGACCGGGTATCCCCGGAAATCATGCAACTCCGAGAGACAATGGAAAAGCAGGCAGAAGCCATTGCCCGGTATGAATCTATCCTCGACGCAGTTCCCTTCCCGGTCCATGTGACGGATAACGATATGCGCTGGATCTACATGAACCGCGCATTCGAAAAACTGCTCATTGAAAACCGCGAGATAACCGACAGAAAGACGGCCTACGGGAAACCGTGCAGCACGGCAAATGCGAACATCTGCAGGACCGAAAACTGCGGGATCAACCAGCTCCGCACCACCGGGAAAAACGAGACGTATTTTGACTGGCACGGTGCCTCGTGCCGGCAGACCACGGCAGAAGTCCGCGATGTCAAAGGAAAGGTAACCGGGTATGTCGAGACCGTTGAGGACCTCACCTCAATGGTCCGGAGCCGGGACTTCATGGCGCACGAGATCGATGGGCTGATCGGCGTGCTCGATATGATCGGCGAAGGAGACCTGACCGCCCATTATGAGATCGCTCCGCCGGACGAATATACCAGAGGCGTGTACGACGAACTGGTGCGGTTACGGGACGCAATCCGCAAGGTTGTCACCAGCCTGAAAACAAATATCGGCGACGTCAACCGTGAGATGCAGACCGTGACCTCAACGGCTGACCAGGCAAGCAGGGGGGTCGAGGAGGCCTCAAAAGGCATTACCATCATTGCAAAGGATGCGACAGAGGTCAGCGAGAATGCCCAGAAAGCCGCCTCCGGCATCGACCAGATCTCCAAAGCCATGCAGGACATGAGCGCTGCGATCGAAGAGATTACGTCGAGCATGGAGAGCGTGACCTCGCAGGCAAAGAATGCAAACGATGCGGCCCGCAAGGGCGCTGAACTCGCCGGCCGGGTCAACGGTGATATGGACGATATCACAAAGCGGGCCGGGGCCACCTACGAGGTGGTCAAGGAGATCGAGAAACAGATGGCCGACATCAGCAAGATCATCGTCCTTATTCGGGATCTTGCCAACCAGACAAACCTGCTCGCCCTCAACGCGGCAATCGAAGCAGCCCGTGCCGGCGAACACGGGCGCGGATTTGCCGTCGTGGCCTCGGAGGTCAAATCGCTTGCCCAGGAATCCCGGTCCAGTGCCGAGAAGATCGAGGATATGATCACCCATCTCAATAACGCAACAAGAAAAGCCGCGGAAGTCATTGAGGAAACCAAATCCGTGATCGAACGGGGCGGACAGGAGGCCCGCCAGGCTCTGGAGGGCTTTGTGACCATCCAGAAGGCTGCCGAGACGGTGGCAAACAGTGCATCAGAAGTTGCCGCAGCCACAGAAGAACAGGCTGCTACCACCGAGGAGATCACGGCAAGCATCCACGAGGTCTCCGACCTGGTGGGTCAGACGGCTAAAGATGCCGGGGATGCCGCGGCAGCCACGGAGGAATCGGCAGCCGCTCTCGATGAGATCTCACAGATGATCCGGACCGTACATTCGGTTGCGGTCGATGCTGCCGAAGCAAACCGCCGCTTCAGGGTAAGCTGACTACGGAGTGGATGTTGCCATGAGCACAAAGGCAGAACCTTCCCCGGGAAGTACACCGGCCGTATCGCCCGAAACCCTGCCGGGCCAGATCCAGATCGTGGAGTTCGTGCTGGAAAACGAGCACTTTGCCATCGACCTGTTTGATGTAAAGGAAGTAGTCGAGTTCACTACCATCACCAAACTTCCCAATGTCCCGCCGTACGTGCGGGGGATCATCGATCTGCGCGGCGAGATCACCACGATCGTTGATCTCAAGCACCGCCTCAATATCAGGAGCGAGGCTGCACAGATCGCCGATACTTCGAGGATCATCGTTCTCGACGATGCCATTACCGCCTCCAAAGTCGGGATCCTGGTCGACGACGTAACCTCGGTCTCGACCTTTGAGAGCACCCAGGTGGATCGTACCTCCGCTTCAATCAGCCACGAGGATACTGCCATCATCGGGATCATCAAGCGCAGGATCCGGATCCGGGACCGGGAGAGCCACGAACTGATCATCTGGATCGACATAAAAAAACTCCTCGGCGACCTGGATTCAGGCGAGTGAATTAAAAAAAGGGAATACCACTCATGACGATCGTGCATCACGCCGACAGGATTTCCCGCAGCCGGGAAAAAACCACATATTTTTTCGGGGCAGATAGAAGGGGCCACCGGAATATACCGGACCCTGTGCACGGAAACGGGGCAGAACGGCATGGTGGTATTACCGGCAGTGAATATTCAGGCAGGGAACCGCCTTTGCCCCGGATCCTCCCGGGATGGCTCCCGCCGGTTACCGGAGATACCGGAGGCTATGGGGGATTTCCCTCATGAGCGGTACGGCAGGAACGCCGGAACGCATCCGCGTGCTGTACGTTGACGACGAACCGCAGCTTCTGGAGATCGGCAGACTGTTCCTCGAAAAGAGCGGAGCGTTTGCAGTCGATACCTCGGATTCGGCAGCAACCGTCCTAAAAACCGGAAATTTCCACCGGTACGAATGCATTGTCTCCGATTACCAGATGCCGGGCATGGACGGGATAGCGTTTTTACAGGAGCTCCGGGCAAAAAAATCCCGGATACCGTTTATCCTTTTTACCGGGAAAGGGCGGGAAGAGGTAGTGATCAAGGCGCTCAACTGCGGCGCTGATTTCTACCTGCAGAAAGGCGGCGATCCCAGGTCCCAGTTCACCGAGCTCGGGCATATGATCCGGCACGCGGTCCAGGAGCACCGGGCCACAGAAGAGCTGATTCGCTCAAAGAAGTTACAGGGCGAGATTATCGATTTCCTTCCCGATGCAACCTTTGCAATCGACCTGGCGGGGACCGTTATTGCCTGGAACCGGGCCATGGAGGACCTCACCGGCGTGAGATGCAGTGATATCCTCGGAAGGGATATGCACGAACGGTCCCGGGCATTCTACCAGGAACACCGGTCCATGCTTGCAGACCTGATCCTTTCCCCGGATGCTGCCTTTGAACAGGAGCACTATGTCAACACGGTACATGGCCCCGACAGGGCACTGACCGCCGAGACGCAGTTTACAAAAAATGACGGGACAACCCTTTACCTGTGGATGAAAGCGGGGCCCCTTATCGATCCAACGGGAACGATTACCGGTGTTATCGAATCCATCCGCGACATCTCCGCCCGCCGTAAAACGGAAATGGAGTTGCGGGAATCCTTCGAACAGCTGACCGCTGCAGAAGAAGAGCTCAGGCAGCAGTATGAGGAACTCAGGCAGAGCGGGCAGAAAATCCGGGAGAACGAGGAAAAATACCGGCTGGTAACCGACAACTGTCATAATTCCGTAGCGCTCGTCCAGGATGAAAGGATCGTATTTTGCAACCGCCGGATGTCCGAATGTTTCGGGTACCTGCGGGACGAGCTAAAAGGGAGCCGGGCCACGGATTACATCCTTCCCGAAGACCGGGCACATTTCTCCGGATTTATGCAGAAAATGCGGACGAGCAAGGTAAAATCCCATACGGTCATTATCCGTATCAGGACCAAAGGCCGCGAGGTCAGGGACGGTGAATGCATCGGTATCCGGACACAGTACCAGAACGAGCCCGCCGTCCTCCTGTTGGTCACCGACATTACCGAAAGCAGGAGATCGATCAGGACGCTCGAAAACGCTAACAAAAAACTGAGACTGCTGGACTCGATCACCCGGCACGATATCGCAAACAAACTGCTGGGCCTGTCCGGGTACATTGCACGTATGGAAAAGAGTACAGGGGAGACCGAGATCAAACAGGATCTTCCCAGGATAGCAAAGCTTTCCCGTGAGATCGGGGCCATGCTTGAATTTTCCCGGTCGTACCAGGGACTCGGATTCGAGGACCCGGTATGGCAGGAGGTCTCGGTGCTGATAGCCCGGGAACGGGAGCTGCTCGAGGAAAAGGACCTTGTTCTTTCCGATCGCCTGGCAGGGCTCGAACTCTTTGCCGATCCGCTGCTCCCGAAAGTGTTTTTTAATCTGATGGACAACACCCTCCGCCACGGCGGCACGGCAACCTCGATGGTCTTCCGGTACGAATTGCGTGGCACCGGGCTGGCAGTGATTGCTGAAGATAACGGCAGGGGCATCCCTGCCACAGCCAAAAAACACCTGTTTTTGCACGGGAAGGGCGAACCAAAAGGGCGGGGACTCTTCCTCATAAAGGAGATCCTTGCCATTTCCGGGTTTACCATAACGGAGAATGGTGACCCGGGCAAAGGGGCGCGCTTTGAGATCGGCGTGCCGGAAGGGAAGTACCGGTTCACCGGCACGGCTCTTCAGGACTAAGCAAAAGATGCAGAGACAGGGGATACCTCCCCCGTTCCTTTTTGGTTCCCGTACCCGACTCCCGGTTCGCAAGGGGTCATACAGATGGCAAAAAGGAGAGGAGAATCGTGCCGGTCACCGGAAAACAACAGGGGCCGGTAAAAAGGGATTATACTCCCGATACGGTCTGGACCGTCTCGTTCGCAGTCTCTTCAGGGGTCGGAGTAACAATCGGTATCGTTGCAAGGAGATCGATGGTACTGTAGGGCAGGATCGTGGACTCGTTCTTGATCATCACGCCGCGTGAATAGACCGTGACAGTCAGCCGGTCCCCCGATCCGTCGTTCTTGCTCACCGTTGCAGTCACCACCCCGTCATTCCGGGGGATCTGGTAGAACTGGTCGCCGGTATTCGGCCGTACCTGCCGGGGGCCGGAAAGCTGCTGCAGGTTGCCGGGGATCCCCACCGCGCCTGAATAATACTGGTCATACTCGATCTCGATCCAGACCCCTGACTGGGGAATAAGTTTTGGCGTGGGGGCAGGTACGGGCGTTGGCGTGGATACCTGAGTAAACGCCGGGGAGACCGGGACCGGTGTAGTGACCGGGAGTGTCGCGGTCGGTGTGGGCGTAGGAGTTGACAGCCCCGGGATCCCGGCAAGACCCGTCCCGCCCTTGATCAGCACGAGTCCAAAGAGCGCGGCAACGACAATGACTGCTGCCGCTACGGCAATATACACTGTCCGTCTCCCGCCGGACCCCGAGGGGGACGCATCTCCCTGCTCCGGGCCGGCACCCGCGGAACCGTTCCCGTTTTTTAAGTCGAGCACGATCTTCTTTGCCTGCCGGGCATGCTCGTACCCGGGATCGAGGGCAATAGCCTTCTCGATGGAATGGAGTGCCTCATCGTATTTCCCCAGCTGGACAAGGGCAAGCCCGCGGTTGTTCCATACCTGCGCCATAGACGGATCGAGGGCGCCCGCCTTGTCGAATGCAGCAATGGCACGCCGATAATCCCCCTTTTCGTACAGGGCGACACCATCGGAGAACCACTTTTGAGCGTCATCCATGATAATATACAAAAAACGTTCCCGGCATATAGCGGTTCCGGCTTTGCCCCGGTAAAACCGTGGTTCGTTCCCGAAGAGACCGTCCGGGCAGGACGCACGATAAAAAAAACACTAAAAAAACAATAAATTCATACGTTTTAAACAATCAGTTCATCACATGGTTCCTGAGGAGACGCTCATCTCGGCACGGATCCCGACCAGCCTTGTAGAGAAACTGGATGCAATTGCCCTGCGGAATTCTACCAGCCGCGAAGAGGTAATCACAGACGCCTGCGCGTATTACTGCCAGTTCCACGATATGAAAGACGAACGGTTCCCCGAGACTATGCGCAGCGTATTTTTCAATCTAGCCCGACACGACGATGAGTTCCGGACACTGCTCCGCGAGGTTGTAAAAGAGAACCCGGGCGCCGATGAGAACACGACAAAATAAGGTCCCGCATCTTTCCCGCACAGCACTGTTTTTTAGTCCGGTTCGGTTTTTTTCTCCCGCGAAGGGATACCCTTAAAATCCATTCTCCCAAAATGGGATCCGGAGAATCTATTATGGCCAAGGTTACTGTCGGCCCGATGCCGTACATGAATGTGATGCCCACCGTTCTCGTGGGCGCGAACGTGAAAGGAAAGCCCAACTATATGGCCGTTGCATGGGCCACCGTTGCCTGCATGGCCCCGCCGATGGTCTGCGTTGCGCTCAACAAGGAGCGCTACACGGTGCAGGGTATCGAGGAGAACCGGACGTTCTCGGTCAACATCCCCTCCGCCGCACAGGTAGTCGAGGCCGATCACTGCGGCCTGGTCTCCGGGAAAAATGCGGACAAGTCACAAGTTTTCGCTTCAAGCTACGGCAAGCTCAAGACGGCCCCGCTCGCCGACGAGTGCCCGGTCAACATCGAGTGCAGACTCTTTACCGCAGTGGACTGCGGGAGCCACCGGCTCTATATCGGCGAGGTGGCAGAGATCCATGCGGAGAAGTCCTGCCTTACCGACGGGAAGCCGGATGTTGCAAAGATCCAGCCCATTGTCTATGCTCAGGCAACGTATTACGACGTGGGTAAAGAGATTGCAAAGGCGTTTGCTGCCGGCAAGCAGTACCAGAAGAAATAACGCCGGGGATCATTCCCGGAACTCTTTTTTATTCCCGAAGGAACCCGGTCAGCCCGGGGATCCTGGCAAGTCCCCGCCGGTCTCCTGAGGGAGGCGGGCTCTGACAAGCAGGATGCCGCATACCGTGAGCGCGATGCCAAGCACGGCAAAGAGGAGAAGAACCCCGGGGCTTTCGAGCGTCCCTCCGGCAAGGCCGAGGAGGACCGGGCCGGCAAAGGAGCCGGCCGAGGCTATGGCATTTACGAGCGCGACCCCTGAGGCCCGGAGGCCCGGCGGGAGGGCGTCCAGGGTGAGCGTAAAGAACGGGGCATAGGCTGCATAGCAGGCGGCGATCGCGAGCGTCAGGAAGACAAACGCCACCAGTGGGGCGGACGCGACAGAGAGCAGGATCAGGCAGAGTGCGGCCACAAAAAACGGGACTGCCACGTGCCACCGGCGCTCGCCGGCCCGGTCGGCGTGCCGGGACCAGAGATACATGACGGCGGCGGAGAGGGCGTACGGGATCATCACAAGGAGCCCGGTCCCGGTGATCGAGCGGGAGAGCCCGGAGGTGCTGACGATCTGCGGGATCCAGAAGAGAAGGCTCGTGAGAAACAGCCCGACCAGAAAGCCGCAGGTGCAGAAGAGCGCGAGGTTCCGGGTGGAGGCGAGCTGTCCGAGCGGGATGGCCCGGGGTGTTTCCGACCGTACCCGTGCCTCGTCAAGACGGGAAGCGAGCCAGGCGCGTTCTGCAGGGGCAAGCCACGATGCGGTCCGGGGGGCATCGGAAAGACAGGCAAGCGTCAGGCACCCGACGATGACCGCCGGGATCCCTTCGAGGATAAAGAGCCAGCGCCACGAGGCAAGGCCGGCCCATGTGGCCGACGAGAGGATCCAGGTAGAGACCGGCGAGGCCACGACCATCGCAAGGGGGATAGCGACAAAGAAGACCGCGAGGGCCTGCGAGATCCGGTTCTTCCGGAACCAGAACGTGAGGTAGAGCATGATACCCGGCGTGAAGCCGGCTTCAGCCGCCCCGAGCAGGAACCGGAGGATACCCAGTTCGAGCGGCGACCGGGCAAACGCAATCAGGATCGTGAGGATCCCCCAGCTTACCATGATCCGGAACAGCCATTTTCGCGGACCTGCCCGGACAAGGAGCTGGTTGCTGGGGACTTCGAGGAGAACATAGCTGACAAAGAAGATGCCCGAGATAAACCCGAACACGGCGGGATCGATCCCGAGGTCAGGATTCATGGTCAGGGCCGCGTACCCGATGTTTACCCGGTCGAGGATGCAGATGAAGTACATCAGCACGACAAACGGAATGATCCGCCACCAGATCTTCCGGTCGAGCGCTGCTTCGTCGATATCCGGTGCATTGCGGTTGTCGTTCATGGGGGCATGAATCTTGCCGGGAGCAGGAGTCTGAGGGAGACGTACCCGACCCCCGGTGTATGGAAGGGTCTCAGGTGCCAAGGTATATATCCCGTTTCATCTGCGCCGGGGGTGTTCCCCGCAGTAACCAAAGACCTGAACGAACGGATTAAAAAAGAGGGTGTACCGAACGATCCGGGGACTGTCGGGGAGGACCGGTGTGTTATGTGTCAACCCGCCAGACCATCAGCGCCAGTAACATCTCGTTTGTAAAACGGCAGATCCCGTCAACAGCGGCAGCCTTGTAATAGGCCCGGATCTTCCGTTTTGCTGCATCGGTCACCTTCTGGTCGTGGCTGAGGATATCAATTGCATGCCCGGCAGCCTCGGCCCACGGGAGATCCTCGGTCCATTTCCGCCCGGTGATCTTCACTTCGGGATGGTACCCCTTAAGATACAGGTACATAAAGGGAAAGACCATGCCCATGGCGGAGCGGCGGGGGCCCGGTGACCTGCTGATGTTTTTTAAAAGATCCTGCGACACCGGGGCACCGGTGCCGGGCAGGGAGCCGATATAGAAGCAGTGCTTTTTCGAGCAGGCCATCATCTTCTCAAATGTCTCGTGATCCTTAATCGCCGGCGTCATGGAACCGATGACGAGATCGAATTTCCCCCGGAGCCCGAGCTCGTCGATGTCTGCGTTCCACCACGAGCATTCTATTGTCCTGACCGCGAGCTTTTCCTTCTCTGCCGCCTCCCGGAGCCGGGCAAGCATACCCGCCGAGATATCAAGCCCCGTCACCTTTGCGCCCGCCCGGGCGAGGGGGAGCGAGAGGCTGCCCGGCCCGCACCCGATATCGAGGACCTTTGCACCCGCAAACCGGACGCCGTTTGCCTCCAGAAACCCGATATTGTCCCGGCTCCGCTTCTGGCTCTTTGGAGAACGGATCTTCTCTGCAAAGTCGCCCGACCGCCGGTTCCAGAACGCGACGAGATCCGTTTCGGTCATCTGTTCCGACAGGGGATTATAGGTCTGCCAGCAGTCCGTCCAGTACTTCAGGTTTGCTGCCTGCTGCCTGTACATGTCCTTTTTCATACCTGCTCCGTTCCCCCGGGCCCGCTCGGGGTCTATCAGTACAGTTCCGTTTGACAATCCCGGTTATTAAACACATCAGGCTTATTTTTAAAAACCGTCACCGGTGTGCAGGCAGGATCTGACGTTTTAGCAGTTGACATGCAGGATCGCAACAAAGGGCCGGGTCTCCTCCGCCATCAGGTCGAGCACATCCGGCGTAGGCAGGATCACGGCCCCGGACTGCTCCAGGATCCCGCGGGCTTCGCGGGTAACCGGAAGATCGCCGTACTGCCCGGTCCCGATATAGACTGCCGCCGGGTTCTCAGCGGCAATGACATCGAGTTCGGCACCGATGAGCGGTGTGTGCCCGTAGATCTTCCGGAACTTCTTTGCCGCCTTCTTCTGCCGCTTTGTCACGCTCCGGTCGGTATGGACCACGACATCATGGTCGTACCGGATCCGGTCGATCTCCACCCAGCCGTTCTTGGTCTTCACTGCCATCTCCCCGGACAAGCGGTTGTTCCCCGGAGATACTTGGAGTTTTCCGACGGAGGCGACAATAGGACACAATATTCCAATACGGACCCATGACGGTATCGCCGGGATATGGGGAGATATGAAAGGAACCGGCGGGGGCGGACGGGCAGGTCATTTGCTTATCCGGCGGAACCGGAGCGAGCTTATCCAGCCAAATACCCCGGTTGCGCGCCGCTCGGGAAAGACGCCTTCGGCAACCGACTTGACCTCTTCAATGGAATAGAACGCTTTCGGGTGGAACTGCTTGATGACAGCGACAACATGGTGGAGGTCCTTTCTCTTGATGATGGTAAAGACCATCTTTACCGGCCCGGTCCCGCCCTCGCCGTTGACCACCGTCACGCCATAGTCATGGGCCCGGAGGTACTGCATAAGAGCAGAAGGATCTTCTTTTGTGATGATCCGGACACTGGTCAGGCCCAGGGAGAGCTTCTCCTCGATTGCCATCCCGATAAAGGTCCCGGTGGCAAATCCCGCCCCGTACGCAATGTAACAGACAACATTGGTCAGGTTGTTCATAACCTGGCCGATGGCCACGAGCCAGATAATCACCTCGAAAAAACCGATGATCGACGGGAGATACTTGATCCCCTTGGACATGAAGATGACCCGGACGGTGTCCATACTCATGTCGCAGATGCGGGCCAGAAAGATCAGGAGGGGCACTACCACAAACGTGAAAAGACCGGAGGAAAAGAACGCTTCTGTCATACCATCGCCATGTTTTCTGCCAGGGTATACTCAGGTACCTGTACTTCCTTTACACGTATCAATAATTGGCCCGGGGCAGGGACGGTCCCCGCGACAATACCTTTATCTGGTGGGACGGAGGAAATCCAGAGATAATCATATGCCGGAGATGCTTGCCCGATGCTCGCAGACCATATCTACCTGTCCCTGGTGATCCCGCAGGGGGAGCGGTTCATCGTAGCAGCAGGGCTTCTCGTGCTTGCCCTGATCGTCGCGTACCTGATGGTAAAGGTCATCCTCATCTCTGCGGAGACCGAATCCGGCTCGTAAAATCCCGCTGCCTGCCGAAGGGGAATGCGGGATACTGATTTTTAAAAAACGGTTTTCAAAATGATTTTTCAGGCATATGCCTGGAGCCGGCGGATATATGCCCGGGCCCAGACATAGGCCACGATACTTCCGAGAATGTCGCCTGCCACCATCCCCCACCAGATCCCGTGCTCCCCGTAGCCAAGGGCAATCCCGAGGATCCAGGCAAAGAGGGCGATAAAGACCAGCTCCCGCAGGGCGGTTATCGCAAGCGAGGTCAGGCCCTTGCCCACGCCCTGGAAGATCGAGCCCGACATCATGCCCGGCGGGACGAACGGGTAAAAGAGGCACATGACCGCGATGAATGCAGCGATCGTCGGGGCGAGGTACGCCGTCTCGGGCGAGTAGGTAAAGACCGTAGCTATCTGCGCTGAAAAGACCCAGGTGATCGCGCTCGTGCACAATGCGAGCACAAGACCCAGCCAGATCGAGAAATGATGGATAACCGGCAGCTTGTCATAGTGCCGGCCCCCGTACGCTGCACCGGATACCGAGACAACCGCCATCGCGATACCGACGAGAGGAATAATGGCAAACATCACCAGGCGCCAGCCGGCAGTGTAGACCGCGACCGCATCGGTCCCTGCCGTCATAACAAGCATGCCGTTGATGAGGATGGCAAGGATCGACATCATGAAAAATTCCGTGCTCGCCGGGAGCCCGACCCCGAGGATGCCCCGGATCGTTGCATGGTCCCATGAAAAGCCCTTTGCCGAGAGAGAGACGTAGGTGTCCTTTCTGACAAAGAACCAGTACAGGAGCACGATCGCGACCATGACCTGAGAGATGATCATGCCCCATGCAGCCCCGGCAATTCCCATGCCCGCCCAGTAGATCAGGATCGGGTCGAGGATCATGTTGAGGAGGGACGATGCGCCGAAGATGTACATGGTCCGCTTCATATCGCCCTCGGCACGGAGGATGGAGGCGAGCATGCTCGTGACAAGGATGAGGATCGTGCCGGCAAAGACCACCTGGCCGTACTCGATGGCAAGGCCGAGCGTCTGCCCGGCGCCGAACGCAATCAGGATCGGGTCGGCAAAGAGGAGCAGGAGCACGGTCGTGACGATCGAGATCGCCACCATCAGGAGAATGGAGTGGACGGCCGCCCTGTTCGCCCCGTCCCGGTCGCCGGCCCCGATCCTCCGTGCAATAAGCGAGGTGGCACCGGCGCCAAGACCGTTCCCGAGACCGATGAGCACCATAAAGAGGGGCGTGACAAACCCGACCGCGGCAAGAGCATCCGGGCCAAGGCCGGCAACCCAGATGGCGTTTACCAGGTTGTAGGTCGACATCAGGAGCATGACTACGATCATGGGTCCCGAGAGTTTCACGATCGCCTTCCTGGGGTCGCCGGTCAGCAGGGCAACGCCGAGCGTGGCCGGGCCGGCAAGCGGGTCTTTGGGGTCTTTTCCAGATTCAACAGCATCGGGCACTTAGTCCGCCTCCAGGGTCTCAAGGGTTGCAAGGCAGGCTTTGGCGACTGCCCCGGTCAGGCTGCAGAACTTTTCCCGGTCGGCCGGGGGAAGGCACGAACAGGCGGTCTCCTCCCATTCCCGGTCGATCCGGAGAATAGCCGGGGCAATGGCTTCGCCTTTTTGGGTGAGAAAGAGCCGGACCGTCCGCCGGTTCGCAGGATCGGTAATGCGGCGGACATAGCCGGCGGTTACCAGTTTTGTGACCGTCCGGGCAACAGCGCCCTTGTCGATATGCAGGTGCCGGGCAAGCGTGTCCTGCATTACGTCCTGCTTTTTTATCAGGCTGATGAGGACCGGGAACTGGCCGGCGGAAAGCCCGAACGGGCGGAGCCGCTCATTGATGAGAACAACGTGTGTCCTGCTGATGATCGATATCGTAGCCCCGAGCGGCAGGCAGGGCAGGCAGGATCCGTGGGTATCTGACACCTGATCTCATGTGCAGCATGCAGGGATAAACGTTGTCACGACAACAATTTAAAATTCAAGATTGTGCCAAAAAAAGCCCCGGTCCCCGGGGATCAGATATAGTCCCGGAGCTTGTGGGCAAGGGTGAGTTTCTGCTTGATCTCCGTCTCCTTTTCCGCCCGGATCGCGTCGGCGATCTCATCGATGGGACGGGAAAGGTGGACAACGTTCTGGGGCCTGCCGATGGTCTCGGTCTTCTCCAGACGGGTGACAATCCAGTCCCGCTCCTTGAGGTACTGGAGTGCGATGCTTACTTCGGGCTGCCGCAGATCGGCGCCGCGTTCGATATCCCGGGATGTTGCCTCTGGGGTATTTGCAAGAAAAACGAGGACTTTTGATACGGTTCGTGGGATACCGATACCGATGAGGAGGTCAACAAACGATTCTTCCTTCTCGGTGAAATACTGCACTTTCCTTCCGGCCAATGTATCGTTCTCCGTAACAAATGAATAAGGTATTTTACACGTTACACCGGCCGCCCTATAAGTATTGTGATATTGTTACGTCTAACGTCTAGGAGACCCGGATTATCTGTACCTGGATCTTGTCCCCCTGTTTTTTGATCTCGATATTGAGCTGTTTATCCTTGTAGGCGATCTTGTGCTTGCCATACCTGCCTTCGGCAACCAGTTTCTGGAGTTTTGCCATATCGGCCCGGGGCATGCGCCGGAAATCGTCGTCAACATACACAATTGTTGTCATCGCTCATGCTCTCCTGGCGCCCTAACCTGTGACACCGGTAAATCAACCATTACCTCCCGCGAACGTATCAACCTTCCCGCGGTACATGCGGTATTTCGCCCGGTTTCCTGTATTCATCCCCGGTTTGTGGATTTGGCGGCATATGGGCGGTTTTCTTGAGGAAGCATTAAATACCGTATCCCTGCATATCCCTATATGATACTGATATGAGCAGGGAGAAGATCAAGGTTCCAGCCAGTGTGTACGAAGAGCTCGTTGCTCTTGAGCGGGAGATACACTTCACGCTTGATACGCAGGACACAGTAAAGCGGGCGGAAGACCGGGGATACATGGCCGCAGCAAACTGGATCCGGCAGAATGAGGAAGCGTACAAGGTCGGGTTCTCGTGGGGATTTGAACCCGCAGCGGAAGAATCGCACTCGATGATCCAAGATATTCCCGAACGGAGCGAGCCGGTCCAGAGAAGGACCATCAGCCACCCCCCGCCGATCCAGGCAAGCCGTCCCGAACCGCAGCCGGTCCGGTCACCGGTACGAAAGTCCTCCGGGAAATCCTCGTCCGGCAACAGCACGGGAATTATCGCCGGCATCAAGCGGTGGATTGACAAATACTTCTGATCTTCATCCGTCCTTTTTTTAGCCACCGGTCGTTCAGGGCCGGTTGTCCTTGGGCATTCATGCGCCCCGCCCTCATGTGCGAAAGGATTTCATGAACCGGCCCTGTCGGGATAAAAAGACTAATCTGGAACTGCCGGGTAATATCTACCAACGGGAACAACGATCGTTATGGCACGCGACCTCAGCCAGAAGGATATCGATATCCTCAAAAAACTCGCCCCGGAATGCGGGGACCTCACCTGCGGGGGATCCGGACACATGTTCCACGCGATCCTGCCGCCGGTCTCAAACCATTTTGCCGAAAATGCCGATGACTTTGCCGAACGGATCGGCAGGCTCTCCGATGAGGAACTCGGGTACATCACGGAAAAAATCCTTACCGGGGAAGAGGGGCTCGGGTGCGTTGCCGTGGAGGATGCAGAAGCGCTGGTAAAACTCATCCACGACCGGATCTCTCCCGAGATGGCAAAAAAGGTGATCGCCGCCTACGAGTCCGGCGGCGAATGCGAGCGGTGACCGGGCACCGGCAACGGGTATGACCGACCTCTCCTCCTTATTTTCGGCATTACAGTCACCGGTACTAAAGACCCGGCGCGATGCGGTTTCCCGGCTGGGCAAATCCGGCTCACCGGCAGCTGTCGAACCCCTGCTCGGGCTGCTTTCCGATCCGCATAACGGTCTCCGTACTGACGTTGTCCTCGCGCTTGGCCGGCTGGACGACGACCGGGCGGTCCCGGGCCTTATTGGCGCCCTTTCCGACAGCGATACCGGCGTGCGGGCCGGGGCGATATCCTCCCTTGGGAGGCTGAAGGACCGGCGTGCAACCCTCCCCCTCGTCCGCTGCCTTGACGACCCGGACGACCGGATCCGGACCGGGGCAGCAGAGGTCCTCGGGAAACTGGCCGATCCCCGGGCAGCCGGGGCACTTGCCCGGCGTGCAAAAGAGGACCCGTTCTCCGATGTCCGGGATGCGGCAGACCGGGCACTGGCGCGGATCCAGAAAAAAAGCCCGTAGTCCCGCCGCCGCAGTCATCCGGCGATTCCCAAGATTTTTAATCACCCATCGTCTACCTACTGGTACCTGTCTGTGGAGTGTGAGTGTGGTATGCCAGAAGATCATCCCCCTGCAAAGGCACCGGCGAACCCGCCGGGAGTAGAGTATGTTATCAGGTTCTTTGCGCTCGTCCCGATGGCGCTCTACATGATTGTTGCTGCAATGCTCACGATCATCGCAGTCTTCTCGGTGTACGATGCGGCACTGCAGATCCTCACCATGATCGTGACCCGCGATCTTGCAAACGGTATCGTTTCGGTGATCAACTCCCTGCTTCTTACGATCACCATCATCGTGCTCTTCGAGACCGTGACGGTCTATTTCCGGACCAAGCATGTCGAGGTGCGGGCACTCCTGATCGCCGGCCTTACCGGCATGGTCCGGCATATCCTGATCTTCAATGTATCGACCACCGCCGATGTCTACCAGATGTTTGCTGCCGTGGCCCTGCTCGCGGTGCTCATCGCCGGTATAGTGCTCGTGAAAAGCGAAGTGGCAACCCCTTCGGCCTGATCTTTTTTTACCTTTGCGCCCGATCGCCTGCCTTCATTTGTCCCATCACGAGCATTTTATGGAAAGACGATACACTGATGGTTACGGAGGAGATACCCCCTGCCCGCTATCATCGAAGCCGACGACCTGACTAAAACCTATGGCGACATGGTCGCCGTCAGTCATATCCGGTTTTCGGTAAAAAAAGGCGAAGTCTTTGGTCTTCTCGGGCCAAACGGAGCCGGGAAGACCACGACCATGCGGATGATCGAGTGCATCTCGCCCCGGTCCTCGGGAACCCTCACGGTCTTTGGCCTTGACCCGGACAAGAACCCCGCGGAGATCAAGCAGAAGATCGGCGTTGTCCCGCAGGATTCCAACCTCGACCCCGACTTCTCGTGCGGGGGAAACCTGCTCACGTATGCCCGGTACTTCGATATACCGCAGGACGAGGCTGCCCGGAGGGCCGAATCACTCCTTGCCTTTGTCGCCCTCACGGAAAAGCGGGACGTCTCCGTAGACAAACTCTCCGGGGGCATGAAACGGCGCCTCATCCTTGCCCGGGCGCTCATCAACAACCCCGATCTCCTCATCCTCGACGAGCCCACCATCGGCCTCGACCCGCAGGCCCGGCACCTGATCTGGGAACGGCTCCGGCAGCTCAGATCCGAAGGCCGTACCATCGTGCTCACAACCCATTACCTCGACGAAGCTGCCCGGCTCTGCGACCGGCTCATCATCATGGACAACGGGACATTCCTTGCCGAAGGTTCCCCCGCAGAACTCGTGCAGAAATACGCCGGGAGCGAGATGGTGGAGACAGACAACACGCCCGAAGTCGTCGCCTGCCTCACTGACGCGGGCATTCCCTACGAGGTTGCCGGCGACCAGATCCAGGTCACCTCCGGGGATCCGCGGGCTCTCGCTAAAACCCTGCTCGACCGGTGCCGGAACAGCCGGGTGATTACCCGGCCGGCAACGCTCGAAGATGTATTCCTGAAACTCACCGGGAGAGCGCTGAGGGAGTAAGATGACGTCGGTCTTTTCGATCCCCCGGGTCAGCAGGCGTGCGGTCATGGTCTGGCGCCGCAATCTCGATGTCTTCTGTAAAACCTGGAAGGTGAACTTCTTCCCGCCCTTTGTCGAGGCGCTCCTGTACCTTTCCGCCATCGGCCTTGGGATCGGCACCTACGTAGGGGCCATCGACGGGATACCGTATGTCACCTACATTGCCCCGGCAATTCTTGCCATCTCGGTGATGAACTCCGCATTCTTCGAATGCACCTACGGCTCGTACGTGCGGATGTACTACCAGAAGAGTTTCGATGCGATCATTGCGACCCCGCTCTCGATCGAGGACGTAATCGCCGGCGAACTGCTCTGGGGAGCGACCCGGAGCGTGATCTCGGTTGCCATCATGCTCCCGGTCCTTGTCGCATTCGGCGTTGTCTCGCTCCCGTTCTCGCTCCTTGCCATCCCGCTCGCGTTTGTCGCCGGGCTCCTCTTTGCAGGAATCGCGATGTGCTTTACCGCGGTCACCCCGGGCATCGACACGCTCAACTATCCCGCGTTCCTATTTATCACCCCGATGATGCTCTTTTCCGGGACCTTCTTTCCCCTCGCGGTCATGCCCGCAGCTCTCCAGTATGTCGCCCTTGCATTCTTCCCGCTCACCCACCTTGTCTCACTGATGAGGATGGCAACGCTCGCTGCCGCCGGGCCTCTCCTCCTGCTCAACATCGTCTGGATCCTTGCAGCAACTGCCGTCTTCTGGGTGATCCCGATCAACCTGATGCGGCGCCGGCTGATCGTTTAAAAAAGCGTTACCGGGCCCCGGCCTGCCCCTTCTTCCTCTGGAGGATACGGGAGCCGGATACGGGATCGGGAACACCCGCGTCCAGAAGATCGCCGGCGGTGCGGGCCGGTCCTGCCTCATGGATCGCCGCGAGTGCAGCATCGAGATACTGCACTTCGCGCGCGAGATCCGCCAGCGGGAACTCCCCGGCAAGTTCCGCCAAAAGGATCCCGATCTCCGCCCGGAACAGCGGGCCGGTCTGCGTGCGGACATCGCCCATCCCCAGTTCCTGGCAGCAGAGGACCGTCCGGTACACCTCGACATATGCATGGAGATCACGGCAGAGCTCTTCACGGTAAGCCCGGCTTCCCCCGCACGCGGGAGACGCCAGTTCCCGCGTGATTTTGTCGTACTCCTTCCGGAATTCCTCCGGCACTGCCGCTCCTGACGCTGCGGCTATATCGAATGCAACACGAAGGGCATACTGTTCAAAATACGGGTCACCGGCCCGGTACCGCCCGAAACTGCTGCGGTCTTTTAAGGGGTCGCCTGCCGCCTGCACGGCCCTGTCGTACCGTTGCAGGCGGGATCGTATATCGTCGCGGAGAGTGGGATCCATGGGATTACTCGAATGGTTCTTATGAGCCGGGTAAAACGGGATTTGCAGGATTTTTTTTAAAGAAGAAAATTCCTTTTGATATTGCCGGGCGTCCCATATATACATTCAATATCAGAAGGGCCGCGGTACCGGCATAGATCAAAAAGAATACAACAAAGCACACGATAAACGGGTATATCGCTATGAAATTCCGCCAGCTGGTCTTTTTCTATCTTATCACCCTCGCCGGCCTCCTCTGGGCCACTTTTCTTCTCGTGGACTCCGACTGGCTGTTACCGGGGCTCGGGCTTGTGAGCCTTATCATCGCCATCAATATCATCATCCTGATCCTCTGGCTCAGGAGTTAACGGTCCGTCCGTGTTATCCTGAGCACGACCAGCAGTTCACCTTCTGCGGTCTCCCGCATTACTTCCCTGCCGGTAAAACCGTACCGGGAAAAGATCTCCGTAACCTCCGCAATACCCGTGAGTGCCGAGACAAGAAGCAGGATCCGGCCCTGCGATGCAAGTACGCCATCCACTGCTGCGGCAAACCGCTCTATGACCTCGCGGCCGGTCGTTCCACCGTCGAGCGCGTACTCCAGCCAGTCGTCGAGCTTCTCATCTTCCTGCGTTGGCAGGTACGGCGGGTTGAAGAGGACGAGATCGAACCTGCCCCGGAGGCCAGAGAAGAGATCGCACCGCACCACCTCCACGCCTTCCGTCCTTGCACAGAACGCTGCGTGGGGATTGATGTCCGTTGCCACGATATCGCAGTCCTGCACGAGTGCAGCGGCGATCCGGCCGGAGCCGGTCCCGACTTCGAGCACCCGGTCGCCGGGCCGCACTTCCGCTTGTGCCGCCGAAAGGAGCAGGAAGGTATCCGCTTCGGGCTGGTACACCTGTGCGGGATCGTAGGACATAGGTACTGATGATGGGGCAAAGGAGGGGAAAAAAGATCGCCCCGGCAAATACCAATATCATGGGTAAGGAGAAAGGGTGATCAAATGGATGCCGCGATAAAGATAAAATGGCTCACAGACCTCCTCCTGGGCATATCGTTTGTGATCTGCATGGTCACCGGCCTGCTGAAGTACTCGGTCCTCCTCCAGCTGACAGGGCTCAACAACGTTGTCCTCCCTTCAGCGCTGTTCACCGATCTCCACGACTGGTCCGGCCTCCTGATGGGCTTTTTTGTCTTCCTCCACCTGCTACTGAACCGCAGGTGGATTATTATCACTACAAAAAAGATCCTTGTCGGGGACAGGGCAGAACCCTGAGGGTAATCAGCCACACGGTACCCGGTTTCAGTCCCGGGTGAAACTCCGGTTGAGGTCACCAGAATTCGAATACCCCCGCTCCTCCCAGTAACCACGGTAGGATGGATCGTCGGTAAGTTCGATCTTTTCAATCCACTTGATCCACTTGTACCCCCATTTGTCCTCAGCTACCAGCTGGAAAGGATAGCCGCGTTCCGGGGAGAGGGTGACGTTGTTCATGCGATAGGCCAGAATGATGTCACGGTCCGTAAAATAGGAGAGTGGAAACGAGGTCGTGTACCCGTCAACAGCGGTAAAGACTACGGTGTTTGCCCGGGGGTTTGCCCCGGCATCGCGGATAATATCGCGGACAAGCACTCCCTCCCAGAGAAGGGTAGCGTCCCAGCCTTCCACGCAGTGAAGAGTCACGATCTTGGAGTAATGCGGGAATTTTGCAAGCACGTCATCGTATGAGTATTCGGTGCTCCGGTTGACAAGACCCGTGACGGTCAGGCGGTAGGTGGAGTCGTTGATGTACTGGGTGCCCCTGATTGCATTCTCACGCAGATCGTTAACCGAGGAGAGGTCCTGGCCTTGGTACGACCGCACTTCGACAGGAGTAAGCGGCGCTGGTGTACCGGCACCCGACCTAAAAACGGGAGTGAACAGGAAAACTGCCGCGAGGAGAACGGTAATCACAACCGCGACTGCTGCAAGAATCAGCACCAGATCCCTATGGCCGATCATACAGGGTGATGGACGTGCCGGGTAATGAAGGATCAGATCGTTGCAGTCATCCTCCCTGATAACCCGGTAAAAAATGCAACACCACAGGAGGGCCGGAGCCAGTACGAACTCTCCCAAAACACCCGGTTATAATAAACCTGCCGGCAGTGTATAGGGGATAGAACGGGAAATAGCCCCGATTCGTCCCGTACCCGCCATCATGCGGCAAAACCGCAAGGAAAAAAGAGGAGTCACAGGTGGTGTCCTGTGCTGACAAAACGTGAAATCCAAAAAAAACGACAGGAATTATCGTCGGTAAAATCGGAAATATCCAAAAAATCCAAATTATTCGAAATTTGAAATTGTTGCGAAATCCTCTAAATACAGTTCTTCCGGCCGGCTTTTGAGGATCTCCTCGGGCAGGGCGGCAATGACCCGTTCCGCCCATGCGGGATCGATGATTCCCGACGACCCTTTCAGGCAGTTCTTCACCGTTTTTCTCCGGTGGGTAAAGAGGGCGAGGACCACCGCGGCATACCGCTTTCTGTCATTGACCCAGAAGATCGGCGGCCGGGGAACGACCTTTACCACCATCGAGTGCACCTGCGGTTTTGGCGAGAAGCAGGTGGGCGGGAGGGTAAAGCATTTCTGGACGGTCGCATAGGTCTGGACCATGATAGAGAGCCGTCCGCACTCTTTTGTGCCCGCCGGCGCTGCCATACGCTCCGCAAACTCCTGCTGGTACATCAGCACCGCAACGGTAAACCCGGTATCCAGGAGCCGGAAGGTAATCTTGGAGGACGCAGAATAGGGAAGGTTCGAGACCACCATCTCAAACGGAGGGAGGGGGCATTTGGTGGCATCCCCGTGGGTAACGGTCAGCCGGCCATCGGCAATCTCTGCCGCGAACCGTTCCGCCAGTTCCTCGCAGAGGGCACCATCGAGCTCTACCGCATGGACGGTCGCGCCTGCATCGAGCAGGGCCCGGGTCAGGGCACCGTTCCCCGGCCCGATCTCAAGGACAACCTTCCCGTTTACCTCCGCACAGCCCGCAATCCGGCCTATCGCATTCTTGTCGATGAGGAAGTGCTGGTCGTTACGGGCTTTCATTTCGTGGTAAAGAGATGGTACTTGACGTCCTTGTCCTGCAGTTCTTCGAGGATCCGGGCCTCGATCATCTTCTCCGGGTGCGGGAGCGACTTGATCCGGGTGGAGATATCCGCAAAACTCTCGAAAGGCTTCCTGGTCCGGGACTCGAGCACCTCCCACATCAGTTTCTTCCCGATACCCGGGAGGAGGTGAAGCATGTGGAGTTTCGGGGTGATCGAGATCGCCTTGTTGAAGAAGGTGACAAAGTCCGGCTCGCGGTCCTTTACGATCTGCTCGACCATGAAAGGCAGCTCGCCTTTGGCAGTCGGTGTCAGCTCGTCGTACCCGATCCGGCGCTTCACACGCTCGATCTTGTCCCGCGCTGAATCCCCGATATAGACATTGTCGTGGAGGTTGATCACAACGTTAGGTTTCGGGATCAGTTCAAGGAGCTTGAACTGCTCCAGACCGATTGCCTGAACAACCGGCTCGCGCTTGAACTGGGGGCGCGGATCGTCCATGTGCCCTTTCATGAGCACGTCCAGTACGATCGCGTTGACCTCTTTTTTCTCGGCCTTCATGATCTGCACCTCAGAAGTGCGCCATGACCAGGTCGATAATAGTGTCTATCTCAGCCGGTTCGAGCGTGTACCGCTCCTTTGCAAAGATCGCCCGCACCTCATCCCGGCTTTTCGGCATGATATTTGCAATGCGGTAGGCGATCTCCGGCTTCATCTTCTCGAGCTTTAAAAGTTTGTCCACGAGCTCTTTTGATTTCTCGGGCGCGGTCTTTGAAAGCTGATTGGCATGGTCCATACTGCGCCGGAACTCGTACGACATCTCCTTTTCCGCAGCAATCCTCTCTGCCTCCACGCCTAAAAGAGCTGCGCGGAGCTCAGGAAGTGTAACCTTCTCTTCGCTAAGTATAGCCTTTACCTTCATGCCAATCACCTTGAACAGTTGAATTACTTTTGTGCTTTTAGATGTTGCGGTCTTGCAATGACCATCTTTTCCGCATTACCGTCGTGGATGGTAAGCATCCATGCACGGCCGCGCTTGCCGATAACGGTACCGGTAAGTCCGTGGAACCTGCGGTGGGGCATCCCTTTCTGGACGCTCGTGTTCACTACGATGTGAACCTTGTCGCCAACTTCGAACTGCTGGATCACGGAGGTGACCGGCGGCAGCCCGCGCTGTCTTAATTCCTTCTTGAACTTGTACCTTGTTTTCTTTCTGGGTCCGTTGTGGTGTGCCATAACTATTCTCCCTCCAGTGGTCCTTCTACCTGCACGACATCAAGACTCTTGACTCGTGCAGGCCGCTTCAGGATCTCGGCAAGACTCGGGATGGTCCTTCCCTGATCACCTGATATGAGTTCTTTGATGTAGAGGCCGGCTTCGCCGAGGACTTCGAGAATGAACTGTCCGTCCTGTTCCCCCACACACTCAATATCGAGGACTTTACGCTCCCGGATCTTATCTGCTCTCCGGTGTGCGACCCGCTCGGGCGTGCGCTGATGTATTGTGACGCCCGATAAGGTTTTCAGGGCATTTGAGAGCGTTTCCGCTGATATCTGCCCCTCAACCTCGACCAGGATCCTGTATTTTTTATGCGCTTTGCTTGATTTAAGGGTTTCCACCTCTGCCCGGTCGCTCCAGTGCATGAGGGCAACCGAGACACGGCCTCCGGCCGACTCGTTGATAGCCGCTTCAAGGGCGGAGAGGTCCATGGTCCGCTTCTTTGGGGCATCGATCTGCAGGATAAACGGCCGGCCGGTCCCCACGCACCGGGCATCGATGTCTTCCCTGCCAGCCCCGTGCAGCACGGCATTTTCCGCACCGAACGCCTCGATGGCCGGCCTCCCAATCAGTTCCTCGACCGAGTCCAGGTACTGCTTGCCGGTAAAGTTGCACTTCTCGCAGCCCGCCCCGTGGCAGGCCCGGCAGGGCCAGTGGGTCTGGGGGATACCGCGCTCGAACTTCTGGTACCGCCCGTAGAAGAAGATCGCGTTCACCTGGACCTCGACATCCCCGGTCGAGGGGTCGAGCAGGGCAACGATATCGGGTTTCTTGAAATCCACGGACTTTCCGGTGATAGCCGAGACGGCCTTTCCCACCTCGCGGTTTACCTCCGACTTAAAAGGTTCCGGTTCGGCAAGGGCAAGATCGCTCCAGACCATCTCCTCGTTCTCGGCAACAAGGGGCGGCACCCGGCAGCCCACGAGAAAGGTCGTGTACTCGTATTCGCCCAGTGCGGCAGCAACCTTTCCTGCCCATTCCGGGACTGCGTCAAAGAAGTTCCCGCAGATCCAGCAGGCGCCGGCCGGCTTCTCGTACGGGATATTTGATTCGAGTGCCCGGGCTACCCTGAGCCCCCGGCCCCGCTCGTCGTTCGTGAGCCCGTGCGAGCGCTTCCCGAAGAACCGCCCGAGGCAGTGGTCGCAGCATTCGCCATAGGCAAGGATCTTTTCTACCTGTTCGTTTAGTGCCATCCGTTGTTCCTCCGGTCGATCTCGTTTGAGATCACCGTAATCGTGTGGTCGGCGTGCAGGCAGACCGGTCCTACCGAGTACCGCGGCGCATCCCTGATGAGCGCCTCCTCGGCTTCGGTAAAGTTCTGGTGGTCGGAGAGCAGAAACGCTGCCGGCACCTCCTGCACGGTCCGGATATCGGTCCCCTTCTCGTCCAGCACCGCAAACGGGTGTTCGGCAAAGAGCCGCTCAAGGCCGCCGTTTCTCACAAATACCCCGGGTGCAGCCTCGCGGAACTCGCTCCCGCAGGGAATGGACAGCGCTTTTTTGATGAGCGCCCCGGCGCTTCTCTCGTCCGGGGAGAGCGATCGGATCCCGTCGCCCCTGAAAATCACCGTCTTTGGCCCTTTTGGCCCCCCGAGAAGGACAAGACAGCATTCCGCATCCCTCCGTAAGTCATGGGAGAGGAAGAGCGTGGCATTCACGCACCGGCAGAGCACATCCATGCGCCCTGCCCCGGGAAGGTCGTTTAAGGAGAACTCGCCGTCCGTGCGGGCAAGGTGCCCGACAACCGCAAACAAGGCCATTACTGCATTCCCGAGAAGCGCTTCATTAAGCGCTGCATGTTGAATTTCCCGCCGCTTCCCATGCCCTTGAGGCCCTTAAGCGTCTTGTGCATCATTTTATAGTATTTCAAAAGTTCCCGTACTTCCTCGGGCGTGCCGCCGGCACCCCGGGCGATTCGCTGCATCCGGGAGCTGTTGATGGTGGAAGGATCGTCGAGCTCCTTTGGGGTCATCGAGTCCATGAGGATCCGGTACCGGACCATCTTCGTGCTCGTCACATCGTAGACCCCCTCGGGCAGGTTCATGTTCCCCATCGGGAGCATGTTCATGATCTGCTTTAACGGGCCCATCTTATTCAGGGCTTCGAGCTGCTTGTACATGTCGCGAAGGGTAAACTTGCCCTTCATCATCGCTTCCATGTCCATCTCTTCGCCCATCTGGGCTTCCTTGGCCTTTTCCATCAAGGCCTGGAGGTCGCCCATCCCGAGAAGCCGGGAGATGAACCCGTTTGCATCGAAGCGTTCGAGGTTCTCGATCGTCTCTCCCGCACCGACAAAGACGATCCCGCTCTTTGTCTCGGCAACGGCCGATATGGCGCCGCCGCCTTTTGCGGTCCCGTCCATCTTCGTGATGATCACGCCGTCGATCCCGATCGCTTCGTGGAACCGTTTCGCCTGCTCGCTTGCCTGCTGGCCGAGCGCGGCATCGATCACGAGCCAGCGGTGGGTGGCTTTCGTGATCCTGTTTAAGTCGATGATCTCCTGGATGAGGTCGGGTTCAAGCGCGTGCCGGCCCTGGGTATCGACGATGATGACTTCCTGGTCCTTAAGCGCAACGAGCCCTTCGGTAGTGATCTTCCGGGCATCGGTTGCCTTCGGGTCGCCAAAACAGGGGATATTAACCTGCACGCAGAGCGTGGATATCTGGTCGTAGGCCCCGGGCCGGAACGTATCGGCGCAGATGACCCCGACCTTCATGCCCTTCTTCTGGAAGTAGCGGGCGATCTTTGCCGTGGTCGTGGTCTTGCCGCTCCCCTGGAGGCCGGCCATTAAGATGACCTGCGGTTCGAGTTTTAAGTCGGCCGTTGCATAGACGAGGCGGACGAGCTCCTGGTACACAATCCGCAGCACGTGCTCCCGGACATTGGTGTTCTTCGGGAGTTCCTCGTCGAGCGACCGGGTCCGGACGGCTTTCGAGAGCTCCATCACGAGCTTGACGTTCACGTCCGCTGCAAGGAGCGCCCGCTGGAGGTTTTTTACCAGCTCGTCGACAGCAGCACGGTCGACGACCGCTTTCCCGGCCAGCTTCTTTAAGGCCGCCTTGAGCGACTCCGAGAGGTTGTCCATCATGGTTACGCGCCTCCGAAGAGTTCCTCGACCACCGTATCGGGATCGAAGGGCACGATGTCCTCGTAGGCCTGGCCGGTGCCCAAAAAGAGCAGGGGTTTTCCTATCGTATGGGCGATCGAGATCGCCGCCCCGCCCCGGGAGTCCATGTCGGCCTTGGTGAGCACGATGGCATCGGCGCCGACCGTCTTGTCGAACTCCGCTGCCCGGACCACCGCGTCGTTCCCCGCCACTGCCTCGTCAACATACACGATGAGATCGGGCTTCATCACGCGCCGGATCTTGTCGAGCTGGCTCATGAGGTTGGACTTGGTGTGGAACCTGCCTGCGGTATCGGCAAGAACCACATCGGTCTTGTGGGCGATGGCGTACTGCACGGTATCGAAGAGCACGGCCGACGGGTCGGCACCGGTCTGGTGCTCGATCACCTTGATGCCGAGCCGTTCGGCATGCACGCCGATCTGTTCGATGGCCCCGGCCCGGAACGTATCGCCGGCGCCGATCACGACCGAGAACCCCTCCTTCTTGAGATACGCCCCGATCTTTGCAACGGTCGTGGTCTTTCCCGTGCCGTTGACGCCGGTAAAGAGGATCTTTACCGGGCGTTCGTGGGCCTTGATATAGGCAGTCAGGTCAAAGCCCTTGCCGAGCACGTTTAAGAGTGCGGATTTCAGGGCCCCGACCACGAGGGCATCGACCGATTCCCCGATCTTGCGGTGCTTCCCGACCAGGCTCTTTCTTACGTCAGTGATGATCGCATCGGTCACCGGGAGGGCGACATCGCTCTCGAGGAGCGTCATCTCCAGTTCGCCCAGAGCATCGGCTACGTCCTTTTCAGAGACCACGAGCTCGCGGTCGATGATCAAAAACTTGACTTTGTCGGTAAAGGACGGGCCTTCCTGCTGTGCGGGGGCCGTACCGGCCGGGGCCGGTGCGGGAGCACCGCTGACCGGCTGACCGGCCGCTGCCGGAGCCTGGGCTGTGGCTGCCGCCCCGATGCTGCCGCCAAGCCGGTTCCGTGCGGCCTGCAGCCGTTCCTTGAGCCCTGAAAACATGAAACGAACGATCCTCTATCCGGGGTTATTCTTCGTCTTCGTCCTCGCTGTGGACATGCGCATGGCCCGCGTGGCTGCCGCCCGCTGCTGCCTGTGCCTGTGCATAGCCCTGTTCGAGGCGCTTTGCGATCTCGTTCATCTGGGTGCGGAGCTTCTCCAGTGCCTCTGCCACCTTCTTCTGGGAGGCTTCAAGCTCCGTGATCCGGTCTTTTAAGTACTCGATCGCGGCCGCGTTGGGCTTCTCTACGATCACATCGGATCCGATGTTTAACAGAACCTTGTCCGGCTCGACAATTTTTGCCTTGAGGCTCGCCCCGCCGCCGATCTGGAGGAGGACGGTGCCATCATCGGACTCGACGAGTGCCTGGAGCGCCTCGATCGCGGCAAGCGCTTCCATGCGGCCGTTGTCCATGAGTTCGAGCTGGCTCGCAAAGACCTCGGCCTGCTGGCCGTATTCTTTCAAGTAATACTGGAGCGTTTCGACTTCACGCTGATCCATGGGTTGTGCTGCTGCCATGTAACGGTACCCCGGTAATGTCACAGATCATTGGATCTGGCTCTTGATATGTTTGTCCGTTTACGTGCATAATAAAACCAGGCGTCTGCGGCCCGGGGTGACCGGGTAAAAAAGGAGAGGGCGGGGCTGACCCGCGTTACAGCCGGACAACCTGATCTTTCCAGACCGCCGGGTAGGTATCGGTGATATTGAGATATGCCGGGCGGTTCGCGGGGACCGTCCCGTTCACGAAGACCCCGATATGGTAGTACTTGTGGGCGCCGGGCGGGACCGGGAGATCGCTCTCGTAGTCGTGCCAGAGGGCAACAAACGTATCCCGGGGCACGGACAGGCGCGACCCGAGAACGGCCGGGTCTTCGAGATACACGTTCCGGTCGTCCATCCCCATGACCACCATGTAGTGGCCGGTATCCCAGGTATCGTCCCAGGACTTGTTCGCGTCCTGGTACCGCTGCCCGTCGATGATCACGGGAACGCCCGCGTCGAGCGAGGCCCGGACCTCGTCGAGCGTCACGTTCTCGCGCCAGTGCGCAGAGAGGCCGAGTTTCTCTGAAGCGTTCACCATGTCCCAGGGGTACGTCCCGTGGGAAGGCGTGGTGTTGAGGAGGACGATCAGATCGGACTCAAAGGCCGAGATCCCGTAATAGCCAAGCACGGCCTTAAACGACCCCGCCCCGCAGGACCAGGTCTGGGACTGCATCACATCGGGGACGCCGGTGAGCATAACGGCACCTGCGCCGGGGCCCGGGGCACCGGATCCGGCGAGCGGTGGGTTGAAGACCGCCATGATCCCGGCGGCAATCAGGACAAAGACTACTACGGCAATAAAAAGGCCGGCATGGGAATGTTCCATACCGGTATGGTTGGATGAACGGGCTTATGAGGATTGCAGCATCGTGTGCCCGAAAAGAGAAAACGCAACCCTCATCACATCGTGGAGAAAAACACCCTTACCATGAGCGCCTCCGCCACGGGCACCGCCCGATCCGGATACACCCTGCTGATTCTGTCCATCTCGCTTGCCACGTTCATGGCTGCGCTTGACGGCACGATCGTCAACATCGCACTCCCCACTATCTCGGAGGCTTTCAATGTCTCGACAACGACCGTGAGCTGGGTGGCCACCGCATACCTGCTCGTGATGGCCGGCTGCGTGCTGGTCTTTGGGAAGGTCTCGGACATCATCGGGTTCAAACGCGTGTTCCTGGCCGGGTTTGTGATCTTTACCCTGGGCTCGCTTGCCTGCGGACTCCTGCCGGAACTCTTAAACTCCCTTGGGATCCTGGTAGCGTCCCGGATGTTCCAGGCGGTCGGCGGGGCCATGATCACCGCGATCGGGCCTGCCATGGTCACGGCCTTTATCCCGATGGACCAGAAGGGAAAGGCGATGGGGATCGTAATGACCCTTGCCGCGCTCGGGACTGCCCTCGGGCCTACCATCGGCGGCGTGCTGGTCCAGTACCTGTCGTGGCACTGGATCTTCTTCATCAATGTGCCGATAGGGATCTGCGCAATCCTGCTCGGGGCAAAGGTGATCCCGGTTCGGGAGAGCAGCGGGAGCCTTGCGGGCTTTGACCGGACCGGCGCCCTGCTCGCGTTTACCGGCCTTGCCTCCCTGCTCTTCGTGGTCTCGGAAGGCGAGAGTATGGGGTGGACCTCGCCGATCATCCTCGGCCTTGCCGTACTCACCGTCCTCCTGCTCGCGGGCTTCGTGTGGCAGGAATGCCGGGTCACGGATCCCCTCCTCGACCTCTCGCTCTTCAAGAACAGGAACTTCCTTGCCATCAACATCCTGCTCTCGCTTGTCTTCTTCAGCTACGCGGGGATCAACTACCTCCTGCCGTTCTACTTAAAATACATCCGCGATGTGGATACGTCGACGGCGGGGCTGATCATGACGGCGCTTTCCGTGGCCATGATGGCTGCCGGGATGCTTTCCGGGATGCTCTTTAACCGGGTGGGCCCGAAAAAGCTCTGCATTGCGGCCGGGGTCCTTCTTGTTGCCGGGTATTTCTGCATTATGCGGCTCCACGCCGATACGGCCATGCTGTACGTGGTGGGCTGCCTGGCCCTGATCGGCCTTGGCCTCGGGCTCATGGTAACGCCGGCCTCGAACCTCATCATGAACGCGGTGGCAAAGACCCGGCATGGCATGGTATCGAGCCTCACGAGCCTGGAACGCTTCGCCCCGCTCACGCTCGGGATCGCCGTCTTCAACATGATCTTCCTCTGGGGCGTCAACACGATTGCGGCAAACCACGATGTGACACACCTGTCGCCGGTTGAGCTCCAAAAACCGGTGATCTCGGCGGGTTTTGACCTTGCATTCTTCGGGTCGTTCGTGCTCGGGATTGTCATCCTTATCCTGGCTCTCGTGATCCGGCAGGAGATCCACCCGGATAATCTCGGGAATGAGGACGAGATCGGGCCGGGGATGATCTAGAAAAACCGACATTCCTGTCATATTTTGAGGGATAAAAAAGAGATTCGCAGACTCTTGCAAGATTACCGGGGATCCCCGGGAAAACAGGAGTCTCAGATCAGCTGCTTCTTTTTCATATCCCGTATTTCACGGGATATTTCATGCACATCCTTTTTCAGCCAGGTTTTCCGCTCTTTGGTATAATCCCCCTTGCCTTCGTCAAACATCTGAAGGAACCGGATCATATCTACCGGGCCGAGTGCTTTTAAGAGCGCATCCATACCTTCTGTATGAATTTCATGGAGAGTTCTGGTCTTCATTCTTTTTCACCTCCAGGTACAGATCGACCGGGTTGCATACACGTACAGTGGTATTGTTGCTCATCCTCTTGATATTTTTTATCAACAGGTCATCCGTTGTCACAAACACCGCACCGGCCCGCTCGGCGCAGGCGACATGCAATGCGTCCATTGCGTCAATTCCGGATGCTGCCAGGATGTCGGCCCGCTCTTCCAGACGGTCATCCCATTCGACGGTTTCCCGCGCAAGCGAGGTGATTTCACGGACGTGGAGTAACCGGTTTTGATCTGGAATCTGAAAGATTTCATACGCGATCACATCGCTTGAGATCAGTTCCCAGTCAAGCCTGCACCGGTCCAGAAGTGCAATTACCGCTTCCATCTCCATATGGATCCGTGGCTGGGTTTTCGAATCAAACGGTCTGCACAAACAGCAGACATCCAGGTAGATCTTCATTTTCCCGTCCCGGTCATAACCGCATTCTCTTCCTTTCTGTCAGGACGGGATAATTATTTCCCCACAGGGAAGGAGCTCCTCGCCCGTTTTCGGCAATTAATCCACCCCGAATGCGCCAGGGGGAATGGCATTTGAGGGCTGACTGTCGCAATCCCGTTTCTCCAGAATTTTTCCAAAACCGGATGACCTGTCATTATGGAATTCAGGAAGCGTATTGCAGAATCCAAACATTCGATCTCTGTTTTCCGGATCCGGACCCGGGGGGAGGGGGGTGACCCCCACCCCCTCTCCCTTTTTTTTCTAAGAGGGGATCACCCTCCCCCCCATGTGCCGGGCCGGCAGGGGGGTACCCCCCTCCCCCATCCGGCCCAAAACAACCCCCCTCATCAAAAATGATGAACCTGCCACATTTGGCTTTTCCGTCGTGGTTCCATGCGAAATACAGGCCGGGATTTTGGAGAACACGACCGGTTTTGCGGACAAAAGGGGAAGGGGGTGGCCCCCACCCCCCCCTCCTTCGTTTTTTCTAAGAGGGGGTCACCCTCCCCCCCATGTGCCGGGCCCGGTGGGGGGTACCCCCCTCCCCCATCAGTTCGTACGGGGGGGTCCGGACCTGAGGGAATTGTGTACACAATAGACCCATCAGAGCAGAACGTAATCACTGGCCGGCACAGGATTCCCTCCCCATTCCGAATTATTTTTCCCTGTTCCGGACAATTCTCAACCAATGCCCGCCTTCGACCCCTCGCTCCTCGGGATCTTCGTCTTCGGCCTTATTGCCGGCATCTGCCCGTGCAACAGCGTCCTCTGCCTCGGCCTCATCGGGTACCTCACGAGCGGCGCCACCAAACTCTCCCTCTCCGCCATCCTCCGGCTCGTCCTCGCGTTTACCCTCGGCACCATCCTTGTCCTCCTCCCGCTCGGGCTTGTCGCCGGGTTCCTCGGCCATTACCTCCTCTTCTTAAACAGCACCATTGCCTGGTGTATCGGCGGCGTCCTCCTCATCCTCATGGGCTTCCAGCTCCTCCACCTCTACAAACCGCCCATAAAAAGCATCTTCTCCCGGCTCCGGGCCCCGGTCTCCTACACGGTCACCGGTGCCTTCCTTCTCGGCCTCTCGTTCGGGGCGATCACCATCGGGCGGGGAGCGCCCATGCTCATCGTTGTCCTCACCTACATCGCCCTCTCCCAGACCGCGGTGCAGGGAGTCTTTACCATCCTTGTCTACGCAGTAGGGATGAGCATCCCGCTCATAGTCATCAGCTCGGCCGGCGGTGCGGTCGGGAAGAAGATCAAGGAAAAAGCGAACGTCAGCGGCGAGCTTGCCGACCGGGTGATCGGGATCGCCATTATTGCTATCGGGGTGTACTTCCTGTATTTGGCGTTCGGGTGAAATCAAACAAAAATTTCTCGATAATAAATAGAAAGGGATTTGATGTAGGAATAGGTGATCTGAATTGAATAACACCGTTGACCGAATAAAAACCATTTTTATTTTTTAAGGTGATTGAGGGGAGAGAATGAACCGGTATGTAAACATCGGGATAATTACACTAGGCATAATTGTAAGTCTGGTTGCAGTTGCTACCTTTACAATGAACCAGCACGGAAACACGAAGATGAATGAGATCTATACATTTCCTGCCCCGGAGGAACGAGTCATTGCGTCATTTGGTTTAAATGAGACAAACCCGGATCGAACGGTTTTTTTAGAGAATCCGAATCTCATGGATTCATTTATTATTGCATCCGAAGCGGATATCCAGCCCTATCATTATCCCGACGGACCAGTAATCGGATTTGGGAAGGAGGGGAATGGTTCAGTTGCTGTAATGATAGATGAGACATGGGAAGTAAATCAGTCCGTTGTCAACACGATATACGACCGTCTCTCCTCACGGGGAAAAACATTCAACATAAAGAGTGTCCCATGTAAATTTATCCGAATGAGTTTTTTGAAATCGGATATTGCCAAGGATACTATGCCCTGATTGTCTTCGGATATAGAACCTTAACCATGAATTGCCATTCCGGTAAAGGATTAAACCATGATTGACCAGATTGAAAAAATCCTGAAGTATTGCGTGCTCGGGCTTCTCGCCCTCTTTGCACTTGCCACCCTGTTTATCTTTGTGATAAACTGGGAAACATGGTTCTTTGGGATCAAGCTGGATGGTCTTCCGGCCGGTATCGCCCTTGGTGCAACCTGGCTCACAGCGGCCCTGCTTGCAGCAGCATTCGTCCTCTTCCCCCGGCGGGATCGGTTAACCGGGGGACTGGCGGTTATCTATTTTGGATTCCTGTTTGTTAATTCATCAATGAAAATCCAGAGGGGCTCGTACAGTTTCCAAGGGTTCTCGGCAGTCCTTGCCGCATTTCTCCTCATCTCAATCGCATTCTTCATTATCGCCATAATAAAAGGACATCTGGACAAAACATCCTAAAAAATCATCATAATGCATCGATGAAATCCTCTCGGGACACAAATCCCGTCAGAATTTGATCAAGGAGAACAGGAATTCCGAAAACTCCCGGTGACCTGCACCGGGCTCCCGGAAAAAAATGAGATTTACTCTTTAACCGGTGAAACACCGGAGATCTTGATGTAGCGGCGGGCAAGCTTGTGCTTGCTGCCGATAACCGCAAACGTCCGCTCTTCCGCCTGCTTGGCATTGGGCGCTGCAATAACTTTCGTGTAGGGCATCCAGTCTTCGCCCATCAGGAAGGTACCTTTCACTTCAAACTTCTGCTCTGCTGCCATGATAATTACTCCAGAAATCCAAATACGTCCTCGACCCTGCCGAGTTCAAACCCGCTCGTCGCATTGCCGGCCATGTATCCCGTATCGTTCACGAGAAGGCCGGTCCCCACAAGGCCGCTGCCCATGTTGATCGTGCCGGTCCCGACCGGGATCTTCGCGATCTCTTCTAACCGTGCAATCTCCTGCGCAGTTGCCCGCGGGTGAATAATGACACCCTTGTTCGTTGCGACACCGGCCATGCCGACCGTCCGCACCCCGCCGAACGTCAGGGGGATCACCTCGACCCCCAGAAATGCGCCGATCTCCTCGGCGATCTTCTCGGGAAGGTCCGGGTGGACCACGGCAAACGTATCGTTTACCATGATCACGTTCCCCGCCGCGTTCATCGTGTCGGAAAGGAGCATGACCTTACGGTGCTTCTCTAAGACCGCAAGTTCTGCATCGGTTGCAAGCCCCGAGACCACGAGGCCCCGGCTGTTGCCTGCTACAAGCGAGCCCACGATCGAGCTGCCCTGGATCGTAGTCACTACGAGTTCTGCGCCGAGACCCTCGCGGACAGCGGCCCGGAACTCCTCCGGCGCATCCGGCGGGATCACCGCAATATCGCCTGCTACCCGGGCAAAAACCCCGATATTGGGGTCCCCGGCAAATGTGGTCGTGCGTTCCATATGCTTACGATTCCGGGGCCAGTTCTGCCTGAACCTGCCCGTCCTCCATCTTCATGGCGCGGACCCGGATCTTGGACGGCGGCTTTGAGCTGCCCCGGCTCCACACCTTCTCGTTAATGGACTTGTCAAGCTTGACTTCCTCGGTCTTCATGTGCTTGGCAAGGTACCGGCGGATATCCTTGATAGCGCCGTTCGCCCGCTTCCACCGGGGCATTCGCCTCGCATCCCGGAGCGGGATAATATAGATGTGTTCCTGCATCTGGTCTGCCATGATCTTACACCTTCAACTGGCTTCTGCGCCAGTTGCGTCTCTTCGGGTGGGACACAACCGCTCTTTTCGTCCTGATCATAACCCACTGGGGCACACGCCGGTTCTGGTCGCATGCCTTGGCGAGCCGGATCTTCCTGCCTTTGCTGAGCCTGCTCATAGTAAATTCACCGTTACTTTGTCTTTTTTCCCACCACAAGGGACTGCTCGTGGTGCGGAGGGAAGAGGGCGGCGGGATCTGCGCCGCGGGCACATATCGCCGCCCTGATCTCGGATTCGTAATCGCCGTTTGGGATCGTCCCGGTCTCCCCGTACTCGACGAGGAAGTACCGGTCTGCCAGCCGGTCGATCTCGGATCGCATGTATCCAAGGAGCGGGCGCACATAACTGCTCCCGGTCCTGCCGCAGATGCTCTGCACCTGCGACCGTGCGAGCATCGGGACCCGGTCATCGAACCGTGTCCCGTCGCCCACAACGGTATACTCTCCGGCAAGGGTCTCGATGGCAGTCTGGTGGATGCGGTTGATGGCATCGTTCGGATACCCGTCCGCAATCACCATTTCTGCCATCTCATCAGCCATTCCCGGGGGAAATACCCGTTTTATCAACGGGAACCCCAGCACCTGCGCGGCATGTTCTATTGAAGGGATTAGGCGGGTGCGGTCGAACACAAACGTGTTGAGTTCAACCTCGTAATACGTACCCAGCATTACTGCTGCAAGGGAACTATCCTTCCCGCCGCTGTAAAGCACTCCTGCTTTCATCACTTTCTGGTGATCGAGTAATCCCTTTTTGCCGGCGCAAGCTGCCGGAGCAGGTCTTTTAGCTGTGCATCGGTGATCTTCTGCTTGAGACGCCCGCTCTGGGCGAGCATGACAAGCTGTTGTTCCACGGCGCCGGCAAACTCAGGTTTTGTGAGTTTGATGGTGTTTAAGCGTTCCCGGGCATCGGGCTCGAGAACCTGCATAAGCACCATCTGCACCTGCTGCTTGAGACGCTGCTGCTGTTCGAGTTCATCCTGCATGGCTGCCTGCTGGCCGGCCTGCTGCTGGAGTTGTGCCATCCTTCGTTTCCGGATTTCACTGAGCTCGTCGTCTCCCATGGAATGTCACCTGGATTAGCTTTCAGGCTTCTTGCCTTCAGCTTTCTTGCCTTCGCCCTTCTTTGCTGCAGGCTTCTTCTCGCCCTTTGCATCGTCGGACTTGGCTGCCTTGTCGCCGCCCTTTTGGGCCTTGCCGCCTTTCTTGCCGGCTTCGGCCTTCTTGGGCTCTTCGGCAACCGGCTTTACCCTCTTCGGGACCGGTGCCGGCGGGTGGACGAGCACTTCTTTTGCCGTGTTGTCCAGGTACGCCATGCCGGCAGGGGAAACCCTGCGGCCGGTCTTGTCGTGGATAATTAAGCCCGCGGCTTCAAGCTGCTGGAGAGCTTTACGAAGAATCGATCCGCTGCCCTTCCGGAAAGCATTCGGTTTAGAGCCGCGGTTCTTGCTCCCGCCATAGAAACTCCGCATCCGTTCGACACCCAGGGGGCCGTCGACGTAGACGCGTCTCAGCACTGCTGCTGCCCGAATAAACCACCAGTCGGGGTCCTCGGGCGGCATCTCCTTATGTACCCCGGTCTTCGCGAAGGCAGCCCATGCCGGCGGCTTGATCTCCTGCCGGTTCTTGAGCTCCTCGGCAACCTTCCTGATCAGGTGGTCGGCCGGGACATCATATACGGTCGTCATGACTAGTCCTCACTGTTCTTTAAAATAAATAACAGTCTTAACTTATTGGGTAGCGAGGTTCTTATATATTTCGAGGTCACGGAAGCCCCGGTGACGCCGGGAAAATAAAACAGTTACTTTTTTGGTTTTTTGCCGCGTTCGGCAAGCACCATCGTCTTTCCCCGGACACTTACGAGTTCTGCCTTTGCGGCTGCGGCAACCGCTGCCGGGTCGACCTCGGTGTTCTGGAGCCATTTGACCTTGATGGTCTTGCGCTTCTTGAGCTGGGCAGCGATCTCCTCGACCGTTGCTTCGGTGCAGCCCTGCTTTCCGATCCAGACCGTGGGCTTGAGGTCCTGCATTCCGGGATCATTCGGTGTTGTCATGATGGTTCTCCACCCGGTACCGGGTTGTCTTTTTGCAGGACAGGCAGGTGACCGCCACATGGCCCGGGTGAATCCGGACCCGCATGTTTGCCCCGGGCACCAGGTACCGGTAGCAGTGGTGGCAGTACCGGCGCCGGAACCCGGCATCGATCCGGACCCGCTCGCGCATGGCGATCTTCCTTGCAATCTCCACGTACCGGTCGCTGTATTCGGGGTGCTCGGGAAAGATCCGTTCTGCCTCGGCAAAGAGCACCGCGATGCGTTCGCGGGCCAGCGGTTTTGCCGGGGGGATGCGGCGTCGGTCTTTCATGGTTGTTGTGCCTGCCCCTTTCTCTAGGATGTCATACTATTGACGCCCGCAACTATTAAAAGAACGGGACTATCCGGTAACGGGACCGTGCCTGCCGGGCCCTTACATCCGGACTTTGACGCTGCGGCCTTCGATCGTGAGCCGGTCTTCGCAGAAGAGCCGGACTGCTTCGGGGAGCGCGATGTGCTCCTGGATGAGGATGCGGTTTGCGAGCGTGTCCTCGTCGTCGTCGTCCAGTACCCGGACGCAGCGCTGGAGGATGATCGGGCCGCCGTCGAGGCTCTCGTCCACGAAGTGCACGGTGCAGCCTGCCAGTTTTACCCCGTGTTCGAGCGCCTGCCGCTGCGCATGGAGGCCGGTGAAGCTGGGAAGGAGCGCCGGGTGGATGTTGATCATCTTCCCGGCATATTCCCGGACAATGGCCGACCCGAGGATGCGCATGTACCCGGCGAGCACGACGAGATCGGGGTTCTGCTCTTTGAGCGCCGCAAGGAGCGCCTGCTCGTAGAGCTCCCGGGTCGCATATGCACCGTAATCGACGATGACGACCGGGATCTTCGCGGCATTCGCCCGCTCGATCGCATAGGCCTTGGGGTTGTCCGTGACGAGCGCCACGCAGTCGGCGGGGATTGCCCCCCGCTGGAGCGCCCCGATGATGGCCTGGAAGTTCGACCCCCGTCCCGATACGACAACAACGATCCGCTTTGTCATGGTACCTTCACCGTTCCGCAGTATGCTCGTCCTTATCCGCCGATTCCGGGCGTACCACGCACTTGATCTTCACGATCCGCCGGCCATGCATCTGCATGACCACAAGGGTGATCCTGCCGGCCTCGATCACTACCTTCTCGCCCGGGTGCTGGGGGATATGCCCGAGCCGGTCGATCAAAAGGCCGCCGACCGTCTCGTACGCCTCGCTCGTGGGGAGGCCGATGTGCAGGTCCTCGTTGATATCGTCCACCCACATCTGGGCGTCGAGCACATAGACCCCTTCGGAGATCGTCTGGACGTCCGGCTCTTCCTTGTCGTACTCGTCCATGATGTCCCCGACGAGTTCTTCGAGGATATCTTCCACCGTTACGATCCCGACAAAGCTGCTGTACTCGTCGATCACGATCGCGATCTGCACCCGGTGGACCTGGAGCTCTTTTAGGAGATCGTCGATCTTCTTGGTCTCGGGGACAAAGGTCGGGTCGTACATGATCTCCGTAATCGCGAGATCCTTCCTCTTCGAGGCCATGGCGGAGAAGACGTCCTTGACGTTCAAGACCCCGGTGATGTTATCGAGCTGCTCGTGGTATACCGGGATGCGGGAGAAGCCGGTCTCGCTGAAGATCCGGATCGCCTCGCTCGCCGTGGTCGTGTCTTCCATGGCGATCACATCGACACGGGGCGTCATGATCTCGCGGGCGGTAGTGTCCCCGAATTCGAGCACCGAGTAGAGCATCTCCTTTTCGTCCTGCTCGATCGTGCCCTCCTCTTTCCCCACATCGATCCATTCCTTGATCTCCTCTTCGGTGACCGCGGGTTCGGAGGTATCCTTTCCCATGCCGCGGGACGGGTACACCTTCTGGATGGCCCAGATGACCGGCGAAAGGACGCGGGACAGGGCAAGGATTACCGGCGCTACTGCCCGGGGGAAGGTATCCGAGGCACGGGACGCATAGATCTTGGGGCCGATCTCGCCGAACATTAAAAGGACGACCGTGACCACCCCGGTCGCAATCCCGACACCGATGTTCCCGAAGATGCTGATCGCAACTGCGGTTGCAATCGCAGCTGCGGCGATGTTGACGATTGTGTTCCCGATTAAGATGGTGATCAGGAAGTGATCCGGGTTCTCCTTGAGCTTTGCGAGCGCTGCCGCTCCGGGTTTGTTGTCGTTTACGAGTGTCCTGACCTTTGCTTTGGTAATCGAGATCAGGGCGACTTCCGAGCTTGAAAAAAATGCAGAAAGCACGACGCAGATGACAAAGAGCACGAGATAAAAAAAGTCCTCAATCATCCTCTTTCACGCCGTGCAAAAACACGCCAGGTTCCTTGGTTCATAATAGTTCTTGGTAGTGAAGTTATGGGAGATGTGATTTAATAAAACCAACGGGTTGTGTCAGGCGGTCTGTTTTAGGGGGCCATGCATGCCCGCATGAAGGCATTGTCCCGCGAGAGGATCGCAGTCTTCCCGGATGAGGATACCGGCCGGCCGAAGTTGAGGTCGTCGATCTCAAGCATCAGGCCGCCCGCATAGTGCCGGTCGCGGAGTGCACCCAGGATATTCCCGATGGCCGGGCTCTCGTCCAGGGGGAAGTGGAGCCTGCCCTTCTCCACCCGGCTGATATGGACGTTTGCGAGCCGGTCGCCGCAGAGCCGGATATATTCCATCGCGGTCTCCTCCGATGCAGCAAGGGCATGGGAGGTATCGAGCGTGAACTTCAGCCAGGGTTCGCGATCGAGCACCTCGCGCATTCGCTCCGGCGTGCAGATCAGGGAGTTGACCGCGGGCTCCATGTTCTCTATCGCAACCGTGACCGAATCTCTGATCGCTGCCTCGCGGAGCCTCCCGATATACAGGTCGAACCGCGCAAAGTCCGCATCGCCCGGCGGGCGTTTTGCGGTCCGCCGTCCCGGGTGGACGGTGAGCACCGCTGCCCCGAGCATCCCCGCCATCTCAAGGGACCGGACCGCCCAGTCCACCGAGACTTCCGCAACATCGGGGTTGATCGAGCAGGGATTGAGATCGAGGACCGGCGTGTGGACGGTGAGCGTGTGGATCCCGGGATGCGCTTTTTTTACAGCGAGCACCTCGCCCGCGGGAAGATCGCGGAGCCAGAAGTGGGGCGTCTCCAGCCAGTATTCTACCCCGTCAAGACCAGCCTGTGCGGCAAACGAAAAGATCTCGTCTGTGGTATATTCATGGAAGAACATGCTCGAAACGCCGAAGGCAGTCATGATACTACTAATTGATAAACGGAATCATGCATAATATTTCCTTCATGGACTGGTTCTACCGCGACGAGCCGGCAGAGGCGCCGGAAGCCCCGGCTGTCACGGATGCCCCGCTCACGGTAGCCGAGGTCTCTGCAAGGATCGAGACCCTGCTCGACAGCCCGGATCTCCAGGATATCCGGGTGCTCGGGGAAGTGACCAACTTCAAGCACCATTCCCGGGGCCATCTCTACTTTTCCCTTTCGGAGAAAGGCGGGGGGAGCACGGCGGCGGTCATCAAGTGCGTGATGTGGCGTTCCGATGCTGATCGCCTGGCCTTCGAGCCGGAGGACGGCATGGAAGTGACGATTGCCGGCTCGGTCCGGGTCTATGCGCCCCACGGGACTTACCAGATACAGGTAAAATCGATTGCCCGGGGCGGGGCCGGGGAGAAGTACCTGCTCGTGGAGAAGTGGAAAAAGGAACTCGCGGCCGAGGGTTGTTTTGCCACCGAAAGGAAACGGGAGCTCCCGGCCTTTCCCGCACGGGTGGGGGTCGTTACTTCAGAGACCGGGGCGGTGATCCACGATATCCGGACCGTGATTGCCCGGAGATACCCGGTGGAGATCGTCATCTCCCCGACTGCCGTGCAGGGCGAGACTGCGCACAGCGAGATCGCCCGGGCAATCGAACGGGTTGCGGGGCACGTGGACGTGGTGATCGTTGCCCGGGGAGGGGGAAGTTTCGAGGACCTCTTCCCCTTCAACCACCCCGACGTGGTGCGGGCGATCGTGGCCTGCCCGGTGCCGGTAGTCTCGGCGGTCGGCCACGAGGTTGACGTGACGCTCGCCGATCTCGCAGCGGATATCCGGGCGCCCACCCCGTCCGCTGCCGCAGAGCTCGTGGTGCCGGACAAAAAGGATCTCCGGCTCGCGCTCCGCGAGCTAAAAGGGCAGATGGGCGCGGCGCTGCAGGCAAAGGTGGCGCGGGCACAGGACGATCTGACCGGCCTCAGGGACCGGCTGCGCCCGCAGCGGTTCGCGAAAAAAGTGGAAGAGAAACGGCAGGCCACGGCAGATCTCGCCGACCGGCTGGAGCGGGCATATGCCACCCGGTGCGAACGCGAGCGGCTGGTGCTCTCCGGCCTGCGGACGGCGCTTGAAGGGAGGAGCCCCAAAGCACTCCTTGCCCGGGGATACTGCGTTGCAGAAAAAGACGGCATCCTTGTCACATCGGTGGATGCCCTCGCCATCAGCGACCGGCTTTCCTTACGATTTTCGGACGGCAGGAGTAAGGTGATTGTGGAGCGTGTGGACCATGACGGAAACCTATGAAGAAAAGATCGCATTGTTACGCGAGATTATCCAGAAGATCGAAGACGGATCTACGAGCCTTGACGAGAGCATGAAACTCTACGAGCAGGGCGCAGTGCTGGTCAGGCAGTGCGAGACCCTGCTTGCCGCGGCAGAAGAGAAGATCACGACCCTTGCCCGGGACGCGTGACTGTCAGGGTCACGGTCATCTCCGCACCGTTTTTGAGCGCAGCGATCAGCTCCCGGGGCAGCGTTGCCGCCACCTGATCGGAGCAGATCCCGATCGTCCGCCCGCAGGTAAACGTGCTCCGGCGCCAGACCAGATCGGCCGGGTGGTTGAGGAGGAGGCCGTCTGCACCCCGCGACCGGATCACGGCCTCGAATCCTCCGGCACGAAGACGGGTCACGAGCACCGCATCGTCGTGGGCAAGGCACTCCCTGAATTCCGGGGAGAGCCCGGCACAGCCCTTGTCGGCGCCGACCGCGATGATACAGTTGCCGTTCTCGGTAAGGTGCTCCTCGCAGGTCACCTCGAATGTCGTCGGGTGGGTGCCAAGGACAAGGGAGTGGCCCCGGCATACAATGGTTTCCCGTGCCTCCATGTTTTATCATGTGGGGGTGCCATTCATATTTTAATGTTTATCACCGTTTTATGTCCCGTGTGCAACGAGGAGACCGAGCACGAGGTCTTAAGTGAATCCCGTGACCTCCTTGTCAGGTGTACTGCCTGCGGGCACCACCACCATATCCCCAAAGAGAAAGAGCAAAAGCCGCTTGTGATAAAGACCATCATTTCCCGGGAAGGAGCGTCGATCACCGGCAGTATCGAGTTCGATCCCGACGACGAGTGCTCTGTTGACGATCATCTCGTAGCCGAAAGCGGGGACGACGCCTACGGGGTCGAAGTCACCTCCATCGAATGCGGGGAGAAACGCCCGCAGCGGGCAAAGGTCAAGGATATCACCACCCTCTGGACCCGGACCATCGACCGGGTTGTCGTGAAGATCTCCATCCACGATGGCAGGAAGACCATCCCGCTGTACAAGGAATGCGATGGCGAGGAGGAGTTCGCTGTCGGTGAAAAGTATATTGTTGACGGGAAACGCTTTGTCATCTCCCACATCAAGCTGCGCGACGGGCCCCTGATGCGGAAAGATACCTGGAAGACCGTGGCCCACCGGATAAAACGGGTCTACGGGGTTAAGGGATAACCTGCCCGGGCCCCCCGATCCGGGGGCTGTTTTTGCTTTTTTTTAATATCTTTTTGGCTTTTTTCGTAAAGACCCCTGCCGGGGCTGGCGGGGTCCCGCTGGATTTGCCGAAAGATGCCTCTATTTTCATGCCCGACCCCCTGCACCCGCCCGGTTTGTTTCGTGCATGACCGGGGAACAAAAAGAGGGGGATGCCACCACCCGGTTTACCCCGGTAAAACCAGGCAATGTGAGGGGAACGATCGCGGCCCGGGAGGGATACCGGAACCCGTTTTCGTACACTAATATATGGTCCGACCCCCTGCATGACCGGACAAAAAAGGGTGCACCATACGGGCAGTTTTACGAAGAGAGTTTAGGGCAAAAAATCGGGAAATGGCATGCAGGGGGTCGGATGAAAAAAGAGCGGGTACCGGAGGGGGCGGGAACGGGCAGGCCGCCAAAAAAACCGAGCGTACACGAGTCCGGCCGACCGCAGCGGTTCTTTTATCGGTTACGGCTGCACGGCAACCACTACACAAAGGCTGGCTAAAAAAAAAGATCCGGTTATCCGGAGGTACGATCAGGACGATGCCTTATTGAGGGAGGTGACGGTTATATCCACGGTGGGATACGCAAAGTCGATGGTGATATCGTCAGCGGTCTTGTTGGTTACCTCGCCAAGGCGCATGTAATAGTCGCTTGTCGAGTTGCTGTATTCTGCCTGGGGATTCGAAGAGACCCCGAGGGCAAGGACACTGCCGACTTTCATGGCGGAGAAATTGACCTTGTGCGCTTCCAGCTGGTCTGCCGTCCAGACCTGGGTCATGGGCTTGCTCTCGGTCAAGGGGATCGTTTTCTGACCTGTTGCACGCATCCCGACAATCCCGTTGCTGATCGCATCGTACTCGTTTGCAAACAGGGCAAACTGGGTCGACCAGCCGGTCCCTTCGCTGTACACCTGGACCGGGTACACGGACGATGTCGCAGACTGGTTCGCGGTCACGGTGAGCTGCTTAGAGTACAAGATATTCGAACCGGAGCTGAGCGCCTGCTTGTACACCGTGGCATCCGTGGTGACAAGGGGGTTCCCGTGCGCATCTTTCAGGGTATAATCCACAACGGCAACATCGCCCGGCTGTACCACGGCAAGGGACGAGATCCAGCTCGATCCCATGGCGGAGATGATCATCATTGCGGCAAAGACCACGCAGATCCCGACGGCAAGTATTTTTATCCAGAGTTTTCTCGATTTTTCATCCTGTTTTTTCGTGCCCATTCCTACAATCCTCCTTATTATGTCCATGCCAAACGGTCATAAACTATTCTAAAAGACCGCACCCGGCAGAAATACCGCAGGATTGCAAAAAAACAGGTTTTGGGAACGCCGTGGGGGAATGCCCCCCCACGAACAGCGTCCCCCGCCCGGCATCTGGACGCGAGAGGGAACTGGGGGTGTTTTTCACCGGCCCACGCATTTTACCGATCCCTTTAAAGTAATACGCGCCGGAATCTGTACTGATGGACAAGAAAAAGGTCAAGGACTATATGACCTACGACGTCGTCAGCGTCGATCTCCACGGCACCGTAGAATCGGTGATCGAGAAGATCCAGCAGACCAAGCACGACGGCTTCCCGGTCGTGGACGGCGACAAAGTGGTCGGGTATATCGCCGCCCGGGACCTTCTCTTTGTCAGGCCCGGCGAGACGATAGAACAGGCAATGTCCGGCGAACTGATCGTAGCCGATCCCGAGATGGATATCACCGATGCCGCACGGGTGATCTTCCGGAGCGGGATCCAGAAACTCCCGGTCGTGGACGAGAAGAACCACCTTCTTGGGATCATCTCGAACTCCGATGTGATCCGGTCGCAGATCGAGCATGTCTCCCCGGAAAAAGTATTCAATTTCATGACGACCCTAAAGAAGCTCTACGGTGTCGACCCGACCCTCACGCGGGGCATCGTGCCCGTAAAGGACCTTCTCCCGACCCAGTCCAAGATCTACGAGGACGAACTGGAAGGGCGGATCTACGAGATCAAAAAGGGGCTTGCCGAACCCATCATCGTTGTACGGCGTCCGGGACGGATCATTCTCGTGGACGGCCACCACCGGGCAGTAGCGGCAAAACGCCTCGGGATCACTGCGCTTGATGCTTACATCATCGAGATCAACGAGGATATCGAACTCGGGATGGAGCGTACGGCAAATACGATGAACTTAAAAACGCTCGACGATGTGCAGGTTCTGGACTATGCCCGCCACCCGCTCGTTGCAATCACGCACCGACTGGTAAAACGGCCATAAAAAAAATAGTTTTTACGATCCCTCGCACCGGAGATCGAACTTATCGTTTAAGATATGCTCTTTTACTACGGTATCGTCGCAGACAACAACCTCGGGCCAGACCCGGGTCTTTGAATGGACGATCACCCGGTCGCGGAGGACGACCCGGGGGCCGATCACCGTGTCGTTCTCGATACTGCACCCTTCGCCGACATGGGTGTCGTTGTCGAGGATGCTTCCCGAGATGGTGGTATTGGGTCCGATCACGGCACGGTTGTACAGGGATGACGAGAAGATCTTCGCATTGTTCCGGATGATACAGCGCTCACCGATGCTCGTGTAGGGTCCGATCAGGACATTGTTTCCTATCGTTGTCCCGGAGCCGATCGCTACCGGCCCGATCACCCTCGTGTTCTTCCCGAGCGTGATAGAATCCCCGAGCTGCACCGGCCCCTGCACATGGGCCCCGTGCATGGAGAGGTCGCCGATGATATCCGTGGTCATGATATCCTGGAGCTTCCACCGCTCAGCCTGGCGGAGCGAGTGGGGGCTGCCGACATCGGTCCAGTTCCCGCGGGCAAGCCAGCCTTTGAGGGTCTTTCCCTCCTCCATTAAGTGCGGGAAGAGGTCGCGGGCGAAATCGAACTTCTTTCCTGCCGGGATATGGTCGAAGACCTCGGGCTTGCAGACGTACATCCCCGTGCTTGCAAGGTTCGAGAAGATCTCTCCCGGGGCAGGCTTCTCCTTGAACCGTTTTATCTCGTAGTTGACATCGATCTCGGCAATACCGTACTCCCCGGGATCGTCGATCGAGATGAGACCGATGGAGGTGATCGCCTTCTCGGTCCGGTGGAACCGGTAGAATTCGAGGACGTTTAAGTCAGTGACATGGTCCCCGCCCACCACGAGGAAGTCCTGCCCGTCGAGGTACTTTTTCGCATTCCTGACGCTGCCGGCGGTCCCAAGCTTGGTCTTCTCGTGGACGTACGTTATATCGACACCGAAGAGCGAGCCGTCGCCAAGGGCGTTCTCGATATCCTGCCCCTTGTACCCGAGCGTCATCACCACTTCGCGGAACCCCAGGTTGGAGAGATGGGATACCAGGTGCTGGATGGAGGGGCGGTTGACAATCGGGATGCAGGGCTTCGGGCGTTCGAATGTGAGGGGGCGGAGGCGCGTTCCTTCCCCCCCGCACATAATACACACCTTCATGGGAGGTAATTTTGGTGCTGAATTGCTTTAAGTATAGTGCCTGTCTACCTATGGGATAACGAGCGAATGCTTATGGGATCCGATACGTACCGCGAACTTGAGGTAACGAAGGGCACGGTCCAGTGCCTCCCGGAAAAACGCGAGCCGGTAGCCCACTGCCGGCTCTGCATCCACTGCCGTGAATTTAAGATTAAGGACCAGTACGTAAAATCCCCGTCCCTTGCCTACTGTGTAAAATGCCAGGTGACCGGCGAGGTCGATCTCTCGGTTGTCCAGGCAGTCCGGTGCGCCGACCGGCAGGGAGAGGGGTTCCATAATATTGCAGATATCATCGGGTGAACGTACCCCGCCATTCACCGGATCAGTGCGACAATGGCATCCATGTCAACGTGCTGCTCGTAGATATCGGCAAGATCGTCGTAGGGGTCGCTGCCGGCGGCGGGAACCGGCGTATACGCGAGTCCTTTTTTTGCATACAGGCAGCCGAGGAGGGCATTGACCGCAGAGGGGTTTAAGAAGAGCCCGTGCATGTAAGTCCCGAATACGAGACCGTCCGGGCTGACCCGCCCGTCACCGGCAAATGCCTCGCGATCCTTTCCCTCCCCGGTCGTGCCCATGTGGATCTCGTACCCGGTCACGGTGCCCATTGCCGAGAGGATCGGCGGTACCGGGCACGCCCCGCGGCTGACCTGCGTGGTGTTCTTGGAATAGGAGGAAAACCGGGTAACGCAGTCGAGAAGGCCCAGACCTGCATACGTTCCTGCCGCCGATTCGAAACCGTCGTCAACCAGGCTTGTCCCAAGCATCTGGTATCCCCCGCATATCCCGATCACCGGTATCCCCGTTTCCCGCGCTGCAATGATCCGCCGGTCCATCCCGGCTTTTTTGAGTGCGGCGAGATCGTCGATGGTATTCTTGGTGCCGGGAATGATGACGGCATCGTAACCTTCGAGAGCTGCATCGCAGGGAAGGTACTCGACCGAGGCATACTGTTCGAGGAGTTCGAAATCCGTAAAGTTCGAGATATGGGGCAGCCGGATAACGGCTATCCTGACCGGGAAATTGTTCCTGGCCTTATCGGCTATCGAAAGGGAGTCCTCGCTCGGGAGCGGGAGGGAGAAATACGGGACAACGCCAAGGACCGGAAGGCCCGTGAGCTCCTCGATCTTTGTTATTCCCGAGGCAAAGATAGCCGGATCGCCGCAGAACTTGTTGATGATGATCCCTTTTACAAGAGGCCGCACGGTCTCGGGCAGGAGCTGTATCGTGCCGTAGATCTGGGCAAAGACACCTCCCCGCTCGATATCGGCAACAAGGAGGATCGGAAGCCGGAGACGCTCTGCAAGCAGGGTGTTTGCGATATCGCGGTCATAGAGATTGATCTCCGCCGCACCCCCGGCCCCTTCGACAACAACCTGCCCGTACTCCGCTTCGAGCCTTCTGAATGCAGCGACCGCTTCTTCGAGGAGATGCGGGGTTTCTGTATAATATTCTGCGATCGGGACATCCTTATACGGATGGCCGAACAGCACCACCTGCGAGACGCAGTCTCCCTTGGGCTTGAGGAGGACCGGGTTCATGTCCGTTGCCGGGGCAAGCCGGGCTGCCCAGGCCTGCATTGCCTGTGCCATCCCGATCTCCCCGCCGTCTGCGGTGACAAAGGAGTTGAGGCTCATGTTCTGGGACTTAAACGGCGCTACCCGGAAACCGCGGCGGATCAGGCACCGGCAGAGTGCTGCAACGGTTACGCTCTTTCCCACATGGGACGAGGTCCCGACCACCATGAGCGACATTCTTACAGTCATTAGAATCCCCGCACATAAAACAGATACGTGTCAGAATCGCGTGCAAAACCATCAGTACGGGACGTATATCGCCCGGACAATGCCAAGTAATAAATAACCAGAACTTAAAAATAGCTGTAATGATTGGTGGCATTTGCCCGACGTGTGGACTTCCTAGGGAATTATGTATCTGCGAGGAGGTAGCAAAGGAACAGCAGCGGATCAATGTAAAAGTGAACAAACGCCGGTACGGGAAAGAAGTGACCGTGATAGATGGTCTTGACCCTACCGATATTGATCTCGAAGACTTATCCAAATTCATGAAAGGGAAACTCGCCTGCGGTGGCACGGTAAAAGGCAATTCCATTGAATTGCAGGGCAATCACCGCGAGCGGGTAAAAGAGCTCCTCTCTCTCAAGGGATACAGCACGGAAAATATCTCTTAAAAAATCTTTTTTCGTTTTTCATTCAGCCCTGTGCGCCGGATACTTTCAGGTTTTCGTCCGGTTCGCTGCCCGTACGGTTCAGGCAGTCAGTATCTCTCAAAAAAGGGGTCCTGACCGATCCGGTACCGCACCGAACCGATCAGATGAAGAACCGGAACACAAACCAGGAGATGACGAGCATGATCGCGGAATACTTCAGACCGGCAATAACCCGTCCCTCGCCCATCTGCCCGGCACAGAGGCCCGAGAAGAATCCCTGGATCATTGCTGCGTGACAGAACAACCGTTTGTACGCCGGAAGATCGATCCGGGCCATGAACTTGCTGCTCGCCCCCGTTGCCTGTGCCGCTGCCCCGGCCGTAGCCATCGTACTTAAGAACGTGCTCACGAGGATGGCAATGACAAACATGAACACCGCCCATGAGACAAGGACGATGATTACGTAGATCAGCATATTGTTGCGGCGTTCCTGGGCAAGGTTCACGGTTTCGAAGGTATCGTTTGCCGCTGCACGCAGCACCTCGCTGATATCGCCCCCGGCCTTGCTTGCCTTGGCAATGAGATCGACGCTCCGGTCGGCAAGGGGGGTGCCAAGGTTCCGCCCGAACCGGTACATGGCCTCGACAAACCCGACCCCCCATGACATCTCGTTGTCCAGTTTCCGGATATGGGGGGTGAGGGCGCCATACTCTGCATTGGCTACCAGGTGAACGGCATTCGGGAGGGTCATGCCGGAATCGTTCATTCCTGCAAGATCCCGGAAGAAGTTCGGGAGCGCTTCCTCAAGGTTCTTTTTCCGGCTCTGCTCCCGGAAATCCAGGATCGCTACCGGAACAATCGAGATGAGGATGGCAAGAACGGCAAAGTCATCGATCATCGTCGAGGTAAAGAGGACCCTGATGCCGTACACCTGCACCATGGAGAGAAAGCCCCCGAAAAAGACGATCAGGGACAGGGGAAGACAGACCACGAGGATGTTCTCCGGTTTTTCCGTGAGCACCCGGACCGGGTGTCTAAGGAACCTGCCAAACCCTTCCCGGCTTTTCCGTTCGGCATCCAGCCTGCCGGAGATGGTGGTGAGCTCGTCTTCCTCCGTATCCGCGTTCTTCTTATAGTGGGGATCTTCGGGAAGAGGGGAGCGTTCCTTTTTTTGCCCGAACAATCCTGTGAAGGTATCCTTGATCGCCATATCAGGTCTCCGGGGTCATGGAACTGATCATGATAATGAACATCGACGTGCCAAAGGGGATCATCAGGTAGATGACCACATAGAGAAAGATCGGCTTGGAATCCCCCCCGATGACGGACATAATGGACTGGAGGATGATCAAAAACAGGGTTCCCGCCACCATTGCAGTGACATAGGATTCGGCAATGAGCGCCAGGGTATCGAGGAACATCTTCTGGGACTGCCGGTTCTCCAGCGCGTACTGGTTTGCCTTGGTGCGGAAATATTCCGTAAGGTTTCCTCCGCTCGATATGCTGGCCATGGCACCCTGTAAGAACTCCTTCATCCGGTGGGAAGGGGTGCTTGCGGAGACTATCCTGAGCGCATCGATAAGATCCCTCCCGAAGATATCGATCTCGCGGGCTACATACCGGGCTTCGGCTGCGCTTTCCCCGTAGATCGGGCTGTCGCCCAGCAGGCGGAAGATCTCCGCCGGGGTGATCCCGGCCGTGGACATGGAGGTGATATAGTTGATGGCGTACGGGAGGGTTGCGTCGATATTCCTGCGCCGGTTCCCTGCCACCATGGAAGGATAGGCCAAAAAAACCACGTAGGTCATTCCCCCGAACACAAGGAGGGAAAAGACTACGACAAAGAACGTCCCGAGGATGAGGCCGTACTGGTTGAGGAAGAGCATCACGGACGGCACTTCGCCCTTGTAGTGGATGAGGTTGGGGAGTTTTAAGACCCAGGTAAGGAGGCCAAGACAGATGGCGGAGACCAGTCCTACGATAACGGAACTGACAATGGCAGTCGAAGTATAGACTTCAAACGGGGTCCTGAGCCGGGCAGAGAGCAGATCGTTTCTGAGCTGGGCATAATCTCCCCTCCGGGCCTTCATCCGCATCCCGAGAAGGTTGAAGCAGAACCGTTCGAAACTATTCATACAGCTCCGCTCTCACCCGTTCGATAACTACTTCCGGTTCCCGGTAATACGAGATTAAGATCTTTGCCACATCCTTGTAGTGACGGATCTTCTTGATCCGCATCCACTCAAGGACCTCCTGCCGGCGCTTGAGTTCCTCCCGCATCCGGTTCTCGTTCCAGCCCCGGGCCTCCATGATCTCCTCGAGGATATAGGACTTCCCGGAATAGGCGATCTCGTCTGTTGCCGACTTCCAGCGGAAGACCTCGTTTGTGATCAGTTCGTTTGTCCGGGGATCGATATCGAGGATCTCGACGATCTGCTTGTTCCGGCGGATCCGTTTGCCCCCCATCCGGGCCTGTACCTGGATACAGACGATATCGAGCGCAGAGAGCATGTTCCGCGGGACATCCATGGGGGGGTTCTCGATACGGTGCACGACGCTTGCGACCGAGTCCGCATGGATGGTCGAGTACGTAACATGGCCGGTGCTCATCGCCTGGAAGAGCGTCTGGCACTCCTTGCCGCGGACTTCACCCACGATAATGTATTCGGGGCGCTGACGCATGGCGGCACGCAGGAGCTCGTACATGTTGATCTCCCCGCGTCCCGAGGTATCGAACGAGTCCCGGGTCACGCTCGGGATCCAGTTGGGATGGGGGAGCTTTACTTCCCTCGTATCTTCGAGGCTGACAATCTTTGCCATCGGCGGGATAAAGAGCGAGATCGCGTTTAAGGACGTGGTCTTCCCCGAAGCGGTTCCCCCGGCAAAGATGGCAGATTTCCCGTTCTCGACCGCCAGCCAGATATAGGCGAGGGAGAGCGGGGCAAACGTGTGCCATTCGATGAGATCGGTCGGGGTGATCGGTTCGTCCTTGAACTTACGGATCGTAAAGGTCGAGCCATGGGCGGTGACCTCCTGCCCGAGGGTCATCTGGATACGCGATCCGTCGGTCATGGTAGCATCGAGGATGGGTTCGGCAATGGAGATGTACTTCCCTGCACGCTGGGCAAGTTTTGTGACAAACGAATCGAGTTCCACGGCATTATGGTACATCAGCGTGGTCTTCATGGATTCGTAACTGGAATGGAACGCAAAGATGGGCGTATCCACACCGTCGCACGAGATATCCTCGATATATTTGTCGTGCATGATTGCATCGATCAGGCCGTCGCCCAAAAACTCCTTGTGCATGTTATAGAGGATCTTCTCGCGCTGGACGGGGCTGAGCCTGATGCCGTAGTCAGAGAGGATATCGTCGACGGTTGCCCGGAGCTTGTTCTGTGCCTCTCCTTTTGTGATATCCTTCGTGTTGATATCCAGGGTTTCAAAGAGCCGTTCCTTGAGCTCGGAGAGGAGCTCTTTTTCCGGTTCGGACAGGACCGGCTCGATCACCTGGTAGGTGTATTCATGGGTTGCATGATCGTAGATCACCCGCACGTAGGCATACGGTTCGTTGACCGGGTACATCTCCATCTCTTCGATGCCGGGTCCCGGTTCAAAGCTCAGATCCACAAGCGGCCCGTGGACGGATGCCTTGTACTCTTCGGGAATGGCATGTATAGCGCTAAAAAGGGACGACAGGCCGGATTTTTTCGCCGGTTCCTTTGGAAGGGCGTCAGGGTCCGGTGCAAACTCAGTTTCGAGATCCTTGAAACCCGCCGTAGAGAATTCGCGCTTCCAGATCTCGGCCAGCTCCGGGGGAAGGGAGACGGTTCCGGTCTTTTCAAAGGCGTTGAATCCGCCGTGAAGTTTAATCTCATCGATCTGGAACGTGGCGCCTTTGGGGAGGATAAGACCGGAAATTTCGGTGATCTGATCGACAGATATCACCCGGTCGCCGGCTTCCGGTTCCGCCGTTGAAGAATCGGAACCCTCCTCTTTTACGGAGACCTTTCTCTTCTTAAAAAAGGACGCAGCCCCATGGGTACGGGGGTCTTCATCAAGGATTTCAACGACAGGTTCTGCCGCCGTACCGGTGTCCTCTGGAGGAGGGGGGGTCTTCTCTTCCTTTTGGAGGGGCGCCGGCTGTGGCGCAGCCCCTGATTGCGCGAGAAACTTTCCCAGCACGGCCCGTACATCCCTGCCTTTGAGGTCCTGACCCGGAAGGTGCGGTTCCTCATCCGGGAGATCTTCAAAAAGGGCATCGTCTTCCGAAAGCCCGGTCTCCGTATCTGCCGGGGGAATACCGAAGTGAGTTCCCGACGGGGATGCCGGATTCTCTTTGGGGGGGCTGACTTCGCGGATCTTTTTTAAGAGGGCGCCAATATCGGTCTCTTTTTCTTCATCGTCTGATGTCAACCCGACCATCCTCCCCGTGACAAAACGCGGCACCCCTGCATTTAAAAATCCTATTTATCTCTGACTATATCTATCCTCTGGATTACAACCGTCAGGTCAGTACCGCGGATACGGTTCCCCCGCAGGGTCATACGGCTTCTTCCTATTCGCTCTGGAGGCTCCGGATCGCCACCCGCAAGAGCCCCAGCTGGACATCGGCCCGGGCAATGACACAGAGAGAGAGATCGCCGCAGGGGGCAATGATCACTTTCTTCTCGGCAGTTTCAAGGATCAGCTGTTCGGCCGGGCCGAAGTCCATATCTGCGGCGATCCGCGATCCTGCCCTGATGAAATCTTCTGCAAGTGCGGCGACATGCTCGAAATCCGCCTCGCCTCGCGACAGAACGGGAAATCCTTCATAAAATGCCGAAACTGCAATGACCCCGGGCTGCGAGGCAATCTTTGCAAGCAGCGCTTCGTTAAGGGGGGAGAGGGGGGAGGGCAACTGCCGGGCAGAATCGCTTCCTTTCTCTTCGGGTACGGTAGTCCCCCGCTCATATTCGGGATCTATCAGCAGGCCGCCCTGCGCACATAATGCCCGTGCCTCGGCAAAGTCCCCGGACCCATATGCCCTCAGGATAATGTTCTGCCGGATACCTTCCTCTTCGGTATCAACATCCCCCAGCACGTATTGCGCCGCAGGTTTTCCTTTCCAGGTACCCTGCCGGTTCGTGTAGTACGCAGCGATCAGTTCCCCGGTTCTCGCGAGAAGGAATCCCCGCCCCTTGTCGGAATCGATCTCGATGGCACCGGTAAAAACCTTCAGTTCCTGGATCATCCCTTCTTTGTGGGGAGGGGTAAGAACCCGTCCCCCGGTACCTGCGGGTAACTTCATAATACCGGGGCAGTAAGAAAACGGTTACAGCGCTGCAATGATGCGTTCCTTGTTCTTCTTGAGTTCGTAGCGAATCCGGCCAATATTTGCCGTTGTGTCCGCAACAAGGGCGATCAGTTCGTCCGCGGACAGGGGGGCAAGCAGTATCGGACCTTTCTCCAGTTCGACGAGCATCTGGGAAAGTTCGCCTTTCCCCAGGGTATTTCCCATGGCTTCGGAGGTCCCAAGACCCGTTGACGCCATGGCACCCAGTGCCTCTATGTCCACTTTGCCGGAGACAGCACTTTCAATAACAAACCCGTCCCGTCCCACGACAACGGCAGCGGATACCCCCTCCACTCTCAAAAACTCCTCTAACAACGGTTTGAGCATATCTTCACCACAGATAAATGACTCATTCTTGCTTTTTCTTATTAAACATTGGTTTTATAAACGACAACGCAGGAACGGGCCTGAAAACCCCGGGTTACCCCGAAACGGCAGGTCTCAGGTATCGTTACGCGGTCAATGGGGATCTGTCGCATATCCATAAAGAAAGTATATAGTTGCCCGGGAACATTAGAGGGAATATGCAACTTCCCCGCGGAACATTCCGGGAGATCAAAAAGAACCGGAAAACCGGAGATGTTCTCAGAGAACTGCAACACGACCGGTTTTCCGGGATCTGCTGTATTTCCTGCCATGATGAAGTCTGCACGCTGGTGATACGGGCAGGAGACTGCATCCTTGCCGAATACGGCACAGGCAAAGGGGATGCAGCGCTCGATACTATCCTGCATTCTTTTGGAGATGAGGATGTCGATGCAGCCCTTTCCTCGTTTGACGAGGTACAGATCCGGTTGTCCCTCGAATTCAATACCGCAGAGCAGGTACGGCTCGCCGGGCACCGGGCTTCCCAGGCACGCTCCTCATCACCCGGTAAACACCATACCGTCCTGCCGGAACATCGTCCCGAAAAAGTGCATCAAACACCTGCCGGCCAAAATAAACCATCAGATCCGCAATCAGCGATCCGGACAGCCCGTGCAGGGCAGGGAGATTATGAGGGCAGTTCCAGCCTGCATGCAGGATCGGGGGATGATGAAGACCTCTTCGATTCCATGAATATTGAAGAAGTGACCGGCAAACTCAGGGCAGAATGTAAAACTTTAGTGAAAAACCTGGACCTTGAACACCTGATGGAACGGGATTCAAAGTGACGGGGGATGCCGTATTTCCCTGATTTTTGGTATTGACAACGGTATCCTCTGCCTTGCCGGGGGAATCGTACTTGCCGGAGGAACAGCTGCGGCTCTTCTTTGGATCAGATCCCGGGCTGCAGTGCGAGAAAAAAAACTGTACAACCCACCTGAACCCTCCCATGAAGCGCCCACGGCCCGGCAGATTCAGGCACCGCTACAGGATCCCCCCGGAACTCCGCGAATCGCATCTTCCCCTGCTGCCGGTAACGAGGACCAGAATGTTCTCAAAGGTGCGACCAGTCTTTCCCAGAGCCTGAGTGCACTTGCAACAAAGTACTCTCTCGATGAGGTTACGCTTGCAACAGCAGACGGGCTCCCGATCGCATCTTCCGTCGGGTCCCCGCGGGAAGAGGAGATCGCCCGGTATTGTGGCATCCACCGGGATTCTTCCGGAAGACTACCCGGGGGGATCGGGATGTACGATGTGGAGCACAGGGGATCGTCACTTGTCCTGATAGTAAAAATTCCCAAGAACAGTACTCCTGCCCCGGGACAGGCGCTCGTGCATGAGACAAAAGCTATTTTAAACTGGTGGATGTAACACGGATATGAAAGATACGAATACCATAGTTCATCTACCTTTATATCGGAGCTAATTATCGTCCAGGCTGACAGGTGTTTGATGGTCAGGGTTTACACAATCGCATCCGGGAAAGGCGGTACCGGGAAGACCACCGTTTCTGTCAATCTGGGGACCATGCTTGCCCAGCTAGGGAAAGAGACGTACCTGATGGATGCGGACATCGGTATGGCAAACGTAGGATTGATCCTCGGGCTCCAGGACGCCCCGGTCACCCTGCACGAAGTCCTTGCCGGGAAAAATACCATCGATGAGGGGATCTACAACGGGCCGGCCGGGCTCAAGGTCATCCCGAGCGGGATCTCCCTCCAGGGATTCCAGCAGGCCGATCCGGACAAGATACGCGATGTCCTTTCAGAGATTGTCAAACGGTGCGACTATTTATTAATCGACGCACCTGCGGGCATCAGCAAGGACGGCGTAGTCCCCCTCGCTGTTGCCGACGAGGTGATCCTTGTCGTTAACCCGGAGTTATCTTCAATTGTGGATGCCTTAAAGACCAAGATCCTCACGGAAGTGGTTGGGGGACATGTCCTTGGGACGATTGTCAACCGGGTAGATGCAGAAACAAGCGAAGCGGTCTCCGCGAAAATGGAGAAAGTCCTCGGGGTAAAAGTCATCGGGATCATACCGGAGGACCCCAACGTGAGAAAGGCGGCTGCAGGGCGTTCCCCCATTGTAACCAGGTACCCTGACTCCGCCGCCTCGAAAGCCATAAAGAAGATCGCCTCGGAACTTATCGGGGTAGCGTATAAAGACGATACGCCCCCGGCAAAAGGCCGCGGGGGATTTATCGAACGGTTCTCAAACGCCCTCTTTAAAAAGAAAGCAAAAAACTGATTGTATCGTTTTTTATCAGCAGGAGAACCGGCCGTATACGATGGGCAGAACTCAGATCTTCTCTGCCATCTTGATCTCGGTCGGCGTTTTTTCCCGGATATGGATGGAAACACCGATCATCTCGTTTTTATCGTCCTTTACCGGACGTGCCGTGAGGGAAACGAACCGTTTCTTGTTGGAAAGCGAGACAAGTACCGTATTGAGCTCGTAGTTCACCACGATTTTGTCACGGATAACATCCAGTGCCGGATCATTGATCCGTTCGCCGGTCTGTTTGTTCACCAGGATCATGATATTTTTTAGGGGTTTTACCAGGGCTTCCTTTTCTGGAATATCCAGCAGCCTGCAGGCATAGGGATTCAGGAAAATAATTCTTCCCCGGACATCGGTGATGATCACGGGATCAAGGGCCGCCATGATCTTCTTGATATCCCACAGGGAGGCCTTATCGTAAAAACGCTTGCGCATATTGTGGTTATACAGGGCAATCTCGATATTCGAGACGATCTCGTTTGCGTTGAACGGTTTGATAATGAATCCGTAGGGTTCTGCCACTTTTGCCCGCGAGAGGATCGTATCGTCGCACTGGCCGGTCAAAAAGATTACCGGGATACGGAAGATAGCATAGATGTACCGGGCCGCGGTGATGCCGTCGAGCACTCCTGCAAGGTTAATATCCATGAGGACAAGATCGGGCAGAACCTCCGCCGCCTTCATAATAGCTTCTTCACCGGTGACAACCTTGCCGACAACACCGTATCCCTTCTTCTCCAGGATCACACTGATGAGGTTGGAGATAATCTCATCATCTTCTACGATCAGGATGGTAATTACGCCCGGCATAGTGTTCACAGTGAGAAACTGATAATCCCGGTTTAACAATAGGAAACGGGATTATTTAAATTTAGATTCTTATACTTCCGTGAGATATACATTCGATTAAATTATATTTCAATACAATTGAAAACAGATTTATTTTTTATTTCAGATATATCGGCAGACCTCGTTTTCATCGGGAATTTTTCTGAGGGTCACAAAACACTATCGCGACACCGGTTTTTGTGCCCCGGATTATGCAGATTTGTTGGTGATGGTAAAGACACAGTATTCATCCCCTTTCGAACGGCACCTGACCTCGCGGCACTGGACCCTGATCCCAAACGATCCCTCAATAATCCCGGCAAGGAGCCCGGCGGTACAATAACAGACATTCTTTCCGGTAGTACCAAACGCCTCGGATTCGGCAGTATGCTCGAGCGTGATCGTCTTCTCCTTCTTCTCCTCGTTCCATTCGCTTTTAACAAATCTGAACCAGCCCATCTGGGAATAGAACGTGAATGCCATATCGGAGAGCACGGTGGGCTCGGTAATACCCATCTTCTTGTAGTGCCCGACATTCTCCTTCCCCAGCTCCATATAGGCACGGTAGTTGACGCCCCCCGCCGGCAGTTCGCCCATGGTCTTTGTTAAGGAGTGCATCATGGAAGAAAAGACCAGGCGCGGCATCATAACGACAGGATCGTCAATCAGCTTGATCGTCCCTTCCACCGGACGGTGATCGATAAACTCGGTAATGGCGGAATCTCCTTTGACAACGGCCTGCGCCTTGAACTTCCAGCTGGGATCCACCTGGTCGACCACGAATTCGCAGCAGTCGTCGCCGTTTGCCACGCACCGGCGTTCGAGGCAGTACCAGTTCTTTTCGGTCACCGCCATCATCACGCCCTCGATCCATCCCATATGGACGCCACAGACCGGCATCTTCCAGTCTTTAAGGATCTCGGATTCGAAGGTATGCTTTGTGCGAAGGACGATCCGCTTTTCGCTCTGTTCCACGAGTTCGAACGGGGCACCCCAGCCCTGCTGGTGCTGGAGCTTCAAGACCAGCAGTAAAAATTCCGCCGGGGATAACTCCATCCCGGATTTTTTTAAGAAGGTATAGAGCCCGAGGGATCCCATCCCCACGGACCGGAAGAGCTTGCGCACCGCTTTTACTGCCAGTTTTTTGTTGAGATGGCTCTCGTACATATCGTAGATGGCCTTAATCAGGTAATTGGGGTTGCTTGCGGTCCTTACCCCGAAAACAGAGTATGTTCCTTCGAGCGGATTGAGTTCGATATACGGGGTGATGTCTTTTTCCCCTTTGATAAGCGCCTTAAAATCTTCCGGTCCTACCTTCATGAACGATACATCTGCTATAATATAATTAATGTATTTTGCCCGGAAATTCAGCAGGTTCCCGGCAGAACCTCGCCGTATTTTATGAGATATATTTACAGATCCAGTGTATGAGACGAGGTCGTTTGGGTAAACTCAACGGGAAACTGCGTTACCGACGGCGACCGGTCCTGGATAATGCAGGTATAGTCCCCGTACATCACCCGGAAACCGGCTTCGCCGTTCCCGGTGGTAATATCGCTCCCGACAATTTTACCGTCCTTCCGGAGGGAGACACGGACACCGTTCTGGGGCTGGTTTCCCTTACGGACCTGGATAGTCACGACCCCAATCCCCTCCGGGCGCTTTCCGATCTCGGGGAGGGTACGCGAGATATCCTTCCCGATATGAGACTTTTCAAAGATCCGGCACCCCATAACCAGCGTCCCGATACGGTCCTCACGGACCTCACAGATACCGTATCCCCTGCCCGAACGGATATGGACAACGGCATTGTCCCCGTACAGTACACCATCCGGATCCTGATAGATCGCACCTTCGGGCTCGCCGTTGTGGAAAGCCAAGTAATACCTGCGGTTCTTGTCCTGTGCTGCGGCCAGCGCATTCAGGCGACGGGCTGTCGCAATGGACAGGAGTTCGGAAAAATCATAGGATCCCTGAAACTGCAACCCGTCACTGATCGTTTCCAGAAATTCCGGTACATCCATTTTTGTCATCTCCTATCGTTGGCAAGGGGCAGGAAAGCGGGAGTTTTTCCCGTCAGTATAGTTACCGTACCATTCACATACGCATCAATAAATTTATGGTATCTCCGGCAGGACACCTCCAGGCATCCCCAAAAACCGCCCTCCCCGAACTGGCACAACTTCTTTTCCGTATCGGTAGTACCCGGTAATCGCCATGCATAAGTTATAGGAACTCTAACGTAGCTGCTAGCTATGATATTTTATCCGCTCGTCATCTCCGCTGTTGCGGTTCTTGTCACCCTTGTCTATGCCTCGTACCTGGACATCAGGGACCGCCGCGTACCGTTCAAAACCTGGTACCCGATGCTTGTCGTCGGTATCTCGGCTGCAATGGTCCTTTTCTACCAGCAGACCGGGAACTTCAGCCTGATCGTAGGATATCTTGCCCTGATCGCCAGTTTCTTTTTTGCCGATTATATCGACAACCGCGATCCGGAGGTTCCTTTTAATTTCCTCTACCTGGCAGTAGTGCTTGCCCTGCCCCTGATCTCATGGTTTATTCTGCCGTTTGTGACCGGGACAAAGGCCATAGAGACCCAGCTGATCCCCTGGTATGTACTGTTTGCCGGCCTCATCTCCTACATCTCCTACCGGGAATACAAGAAAAAACCGGTCAGGAAACTCAAAACCAAGCAGGTGAAAAAAGAGGCCGAGGCCAATGTCGAAGATGTCTTAAGCCGCTGGTACTTCGTCCTGATCGTCATCATCCTTGCCATCGCCTCATTCTATATGATTGGCGGAGGGAACTGGGGCGTTACCGGCCTGTACATCGCCATGGCAGCAATATTCTGCGGGGTCTTCTATGTATTCGGGCAGATGCGCCTGTTCGGCGGAGCAGATGCGTGGGCGCTCATCTTTATCGCGTTCTGCCTCCCGACCTTCCCCCTCACCCCCCTGCTGAACACACCGCCGCTCGGGTTCCTCTCGTTCTCGGTGCTGATCAATGCACTCATCCTCAACCTTGTAGCACCGATCGGGATATTCCTCATAAACGTTGCAAAAGGAAACCGTGCGCCGCTCCAGTACATGTTCTTCGGGTTCCCGGTCAAGGGCGAGAAGATCCAGGAATCCTGGGGCTTTGTGATGGAGGACTTTACCGAGAAGAACGGCAATGTAGAGCGGAAGTTCATCGGGTTCTGGGACTCCCTGCGCCGGATGCGGTCTGACGAGGGCCGGATCTACACAAAAGATCTCCGGGAGCACCCGGAGGAGTACGAAAAGGAGCTCGGGACCTACAAAAAGGCCGGCACGGTCTGGATCTCCTATGCAGTCCCGTTCATTGTCCCGATCACGGCCGGCCTGGTAACGGCAATATTCTTCGGGGACTTCCTGCTCGCGATCACGTCCGTTATCGCCGGAGTCCTGTAAATTATGCTTCCCCTGAACTTTGCCGGTGACGGGCTGATCCCGGTGATCGTGCAGGATGTGACAACGCGTGAGGTCCTCATGATGGCATACGCAAACGAGGAGGCCGTACACCTCACACAGTCAACCGGGTATGCCCATTACTACAGCAGGAGCCGGAAAAAACTCTGGAAGAAGGGAGAAGAGAGCGGACATTTCCAGAACGTAAAACAGGTGCTGGTAGACTGCGATGAGGATTGCCTTATCTATGAAGTCGAACAGACCGGGGCCGCCTGCCATACCGGGTACCGGACCTGTTTTTACCGGACACTTGAGGGAGAGACCATCGGGAAAAAGATCTTTGACCCGGAAAAAGTCTATGGGAAGACCGGCCACTGATGCCGGTGCATACCACTAAAAAAATCTGAAAGAGTACCTGCGAGACAACCTGTATGAACGATAGCCTGGACAAGCGGGAGGCAGCCAACCGGTTAAAGGCACAGACCGCACACCTGTCGGTGATCTCCAATACCGGTCTTGTGATCCTGAAATTTGTGGTGGGTTTTGCCATCGGTTCGGTGAGTATCATCTCCGAAGCGATCCACTCTTCCATGGATCTGCTGGCCGCAGTCATCGCCTTTTTCTCCGTGAAAAAATCGGCCGAGCCGCCCGATGCCGGCCACTCGTTCGGGCACGGGAAGTTCGAGGATATCTCCGGCCTTGTCGAGGCGCTGCTCATCTTTGTTGCGGCCATTGTAATCATCATCGAGGCAGGACTCAAACTCTTAAGCGGGACCGAACAGGAATTTTCGCCCACGCTCCTGTATGCCGGTATCGCGGTGATGGGGATCTCGGTCCTTGCCAACTGGTACGTTTCGACACGCCTCATGAAAGTGGCAAAAGAGACGGAGTCTATCGCCCTTGAGTGCGATGCGTGGCACCTGCGGACGGATATTTATACCTCGCTCGGGGTGTTTGCCGGGCTGATCCTTATCCATTTCACCGGCCTGACCATCCTTGACCCGCTCATTGCAATTGCAGTCGGTCTGGTGATCCTGAACGCTGCCTGGAGTCTCCTGAAACGATCGTTTGCCGATCTCATCGATCATTCCATCCCAAAACAGGACGAGGACCGGATTATCGCGATCATCTGCGATCATGCGAGCGAATATGCCGGGTTCCACGGCCTGCGGACCCGCCGGTCCGGCCCGGAGATCTTCATCGAATTCCACCTTGTCGTGCCCGGGGAGGTCTCCGTCACCCAGTCGCACGATCTCGCGGACCATCTCGAATCCGATCTCTGCGTGGAGTACCCCCGGGCAAATGTCACCATCCACATTGAACCCTGTACCCGGGGATGTACCAGGTGCGGTTCATTCTGTACAGTATCTGAAAAGAAGGGCTCCGGAGAAAAATAGGATTGTCGGGGAGCACCCGGCAATCGTTGGAAAAAAAAGGTTCCGGAGTGCCTCAGGGGAGTCCCGAATCAGCCGGATTTTCCCTGCGGGCGTTTTGGCTGTTCCCGGACTTCCTCGACAATATAGTTGATGACATTCTCGGATATATCGCCGGAATATTCGCCGGCCCTGCGGATGCTTTCGACGATATAGCCCAGGGAAATCGCAACAACGGTCTCCTGCTTGAGCGTCATATTGCTGATATCGCCGCAGATCCGTTCCAGCGCGGAGATGGATTCAATGGTCTTGTGAGCCTCGCGGATATCCGCACTGAAAAACGAGCTGATGCTCTTGTTAAAAATGTCCATCGAGAGGCTGCTTGCCTTCTTTATATCCCCGATAACCTTCTTTTCAATATCCGCATCGATGATCGGCTGGGCGTTTTCTGCGATTCGTACCGCGTGGTCCCCGATCCGCTCGATGATCCTGCTGATAAGGTGGTAATACATCGCCATCCCGGCCGAGATCCCCATCTTCCGGGAAAGGGAGGGGTTCTGCAGGATCATATTGGTCTGCCGGGCAATCAGCCAGTTTAACCGATCGGAATCGGTGTCGCGGTTGATCACATCGAGCGCAAGGGCATTGTTGTGCGTTTCGAGCGCCGTGACCGCGTCTACGTGCATGTTCTTTACAATAACAAACATCCGTTTGATCGTATTGTCAAACGGCATCTCCGCCGGGTTAAGGAGATCCTTTATCACGATAGCAGTATCCGTCTCTTCCGCAACTTCCTGCCCGATGGTCATCTGGGTAAAATCCCGGACAACGCTCCGTACAAACGGGGGAAACCGCTGTTTCGACGAAAGCCGGATCACGGTAAAACCGGTAATATATGCGCCGATCAGAATGCGGAAGAGGAATGACGGGTCCGTGATCTGCCCGGTATCGATCTCCTTTACGCGCTGGATCGGTTCATCCGTAGTCTTTTTCGAGACTATCAGCGTGCCATCCGGCTGGACGATAAGTCCCACCGGATCGTTTTTCTTGATCCGCATCTCGGATATCCACTCTTTGGGAAGGGTAACCACATACGAAGAACCCCCCGTCATCTGCACACGACGAATTTCCATCTCCTCATCCACTCCCTGAAACCCTGCGCAATATGATGCTACGATATACCTCTATCTGTCTCTTTATTGCATATATATATGTATATTCTATGTCGAAAAACTGTATATTCGGACGGGGAGATGTCATGATCGAACACCATGAACAGTAAACGGAGTTCGTACGTAATTGTGACTGTGTGCCTTGCGGCACTCCTTCTTGTATCGCTTCTTGCAGCAGGCTGCACGGACAGTGCCAAGTCATCGGCAACTCCCGTGCCCACTACGGCAAATGCAGTAAGTTCCCCGGCAGCAACAACCGTTGCAACAGCAGCAGTAACCGCAGCCGCCACTCCGGCAGCAGCCTCCTCCGGACAGAAACAGACCATTACCATCAGCGGCTCGACAACCGTCCTGC